>OKWL01000001.1_pt1 | contig 676109 bp, 540 predicted proteins | sample 1607171 | NCBI WGS metagenome assembly OKWL01 (sample SAMN07501049, study PRJEB24779) | human gut metagenome
CTTCCTCTATATCCCACAATTTTCTCGCTTTACCCTTCTGGTTTATCTCACTCTCTCTCATCCTCACGCCCGGCGAGGTGATGCAGCTTCCGCCCGACGAGGCCGTGGTGATGGTGTCCAGCGTGGCGCCGATCAAGGCGAAGAAACTGCGCTACTACGCGGACGCCAATTTCAAGCGTCGCGTGCTGCCACCGCCCACGCTGGCGAACCAGCAGTACGCCGACGCGCCGCCGTCGCGGCCCGACGACTGGAGCGGGCTGGCGATTCCGTCCGTGCCCGCTGCACCTGCCACGGCATCCGCCGATGGCCTGGAGAACTCGGCTTCGGCCGACGACGGCGGCCCGCGCCGTCAGCCCGAACTCTCCGAAACCGTCGCCTACGACCCCGAGCTGGCCGCGCCCGCGGCCGACCTTGGGCTACTCGATGACGACGACGATTTGCCGCTTCCCCTTCCTCGCCAGCTCGATCCAGCCATGCAGCGCACGGCCCGGCTGGCTTCCCTCGACCCCAACGACGGAATCGAGCTATGAGCCACTACCGCCTCAACTTGTTCATCCAGCCGGAGCACGCCAAGCGCCTGGACGAGCTGGCCGCCAAGAAAGGCGTGTCCAAGTCGTCCATTGTCGCGGCGGCGCTCGCATCGTGGCTGTCGCCCGACGCTGCCGACCAGCGCGAGGCGGCCATTGCCAAGCGGCTGGATCGCCTCTCGCGCCAGGCCGAGCGAATGGAGCGCGACCAGAACATCGCCATCGAAACGCTGGCGCTGTTCATCCGCTACTACCTGACCGTGAGCACGCCGGTTCCCGAGGCGCACCAAGACGCGGCACGCGCGCAGGGCAAAGCGCGCTTCGAGCAGTTCACCGAGAAGCTTGGCCGCCACCTGCTGCGGGGCCGCAGCTTGGTGCGCGACGTGGTGGAGGAACTGCATCCCGATCCGATGCGGATGGAGGACGCGGCGGCAGCCGCCCAAGCGCGGGAGCGTGCGTCATGAGCGCCGTTCCCCAATCCATAACCGCCACGTCGCTCGACCGCCGCATCCAGATGCTGCGCACGGCGATGGGGCCGCTGATCGCCGCCGCGCTCGAAGACCCGGACGTGGTGGAGGTGATGCTGAATCCCGATCGCACCCTTTGGGTGGATCGGCTTTCCAGTGGGCGCGCGCCGATGGGCGTGGAACTGCCCGAGGCGGACGGCGAGCGAATCATCCGCCTCGTGGCCGCCCACGTTGGCGCGGAAGTGCATCGCGGCCAGCCGCTGTTGTCCGCCGAGTTGCCCGAAACGGGCGAACGCTTCGAGGGCATCTTGCCGCCGGCAGCGCCGGGGCCGGTCTTCGCGCTGCGCAAGCGCGCCATCGGCGTGATTCCGCTGGAGCGGTACGTCATCGACGGGATGATGACCAGCGCGCAAGCGGGCTTTCTCGTTCGCGCCGTGCGCGAGCGGCAGAACGTGCTGATCGCCGGCGCCACCAGCAGCGGCAAGACCACGCTCGCCAATGCTTTGCTCGCCGAAATCGCCGCCACCGGCGACCGCGTGCTGGTGCTCGAAGACACGGTGGAGCTGCAATGCGCGGCCCGCGACCACGTTCCCCTGCGTACCCGCGCAGGCGTGGTGTCGATGACCGAGCTGGTTCGCTCGTCCATGCGCCTGCGGCCTGATCGCGTCGTCGTTGGCGAAGTGCGCGGCGCCGAGGCACTGGATCTCATCAAGGTGTGGGGCACAGGCCATCCGGGCGGAATCGCCACGATCCATGCCGGCTCCGCGCTCGGCGCGCTGCAGCGCCTGGAGCAACTGATTCTCGAAGTGGCGGTGAATCCGCCCCGTGCGCTGATCGCCGAAGCGGTCAACGTGGTGATCCACATCGCCGGGCGCGGGCGCAAGCGCCGCATCGAGAGCATCGCTCGCGTCGTCGGCTTCGACGGCGTGGGCTACCAACTGGCGGACGCGCTGGAAACGCCGTTTCCCGAGCTGCCGCCACTTCCCGATGCCGCACCCGCTGCGGCGACTTCCCCATCCCCTGACTCACTTGGAGAACTGCCATGACGCAGATGACCATTCCTGCTTTCCGTTTTTCTGCAAATCCGGCTTTGCGTCTTGCGCGGCTGCGCTGCCTGGCCCGCCCTGCGGGGCAAGGGCTGCTGCTGGCCGCGCTGCTGCTGTTCCTGGCCGGAACCGCACAGGCCGCCGGTTCCTCGATGCCGTGGGAAGGCCCGCTGCAATCCATCCTCGAATCCATCCAGGGGCCGGTGGCGCGAATCGTCGCGGTCATCATCATCATCGCCACGGGCCTCGCGCTGGCTTTCGGCGACACATCCGGCGGATTCCGCAAGCTGATCCAGATTGTCTTCGGTCTATCCATCGCCTTCGCCGCTTCGAGCTTCTTCCTGTCGTTCTTCAGCTTCTCCGGCGGGGCGGTCGTATGAGTGCCCCAGACACCTTCGCGGACGGTTTCGAGGTGCCGCTGCATCGCTCGCTGACCGAGCCGATTCTGCTGGGCGGTGCGCCGCGCACCGTGGCGATCGCCAACGGCACGCTGGCCGCCGCTGTCGGGCTGGGCCTGCAACTGTGGATTCCCGGCGTGGTGCTCTGGATCGTCGGCCATTCTTTGGCGGTGTGGGGTGCGCGCGTCGATCCGCAGTTCATGCAAGTCTTCGCCCGGCACATCAAGCATCGCCCGCTGCTGGACGTGTGAGGGGAGGACGCCGCGATGCTGAACCTCGCCGAATACCGCCAGCGCCCGGCCTTACTTGCCGACTGGCTGCCCTGGGCCGGGCTGGTCGCGCCGGGCGTCGTCTTGAACAAGGACGGCAGTTTCCAGCGCACGGCCCGGTTTCGCGGGCCTGACCTCGACAGCGCGACGCAAGGCGAGCTGATCGCCACATCGGCGCGGTTGAACAACGCGCTGCGCCGTATGGGATCGGGCTGGGCGCTGTTCATTGAAGCCGAGCGCCGTCCCGCTGCCGACCATCCGCACTCGGAGTTTCCTGAGCCGCTGTCGTGGCTGGTGGACGAGGAACGCCGCGCCACCTTCGAGGACTCTGGCAATCACTTCGAGAGTGGCTATCACCTGACGCTGGTGTACCTGCCGCCCGAGGAATCGCGCGCCCGCGCGGCGGGGATGCTGTACGAGAACCGGCCCACCGATGGCGTGGACTGGCGCGAGCGCCTGACGGCCTTCGTGGCGGAAACAGATCGCGTGTTCGACCTGCTCGATGGCGTGATGCCGGAAATCGCCTGGCTCGATGACAGCCAGACGCTGAGCTACCTGCACGCCACCATCTCGACGCGGCGCTACCGCGTCGGCGTGCCCGAAGTGCCGTTCCACATCGACGCGCTGCTGACCGACTCCGCGCTGGTCGGTGGCCTGGCACCCATGCTGGGCGACCAGCACCTGCGCGTGGTGTCGGTGCGGGGCTTTCCGACCTCGACCTGGCCGGGGATTCTGGACGACCTCAACCGCCTCGGTTTTGCCTACCGCTGGAGTACGCGCTTCCTCTGCCTGGACAAAGCCGAGGCGGAAAAAGAACTTTCCCGTCTGCGCCGCCAGTGGTTCGCCAAGCGCAAGAACGTCATCGCGCTGCTGCGCGAAACGATCTTCCAGCAGGAAAGCCCGCTGGTCGATACCGACGCCAACAACAAGGCCGCCGACGCGGACGCCGCCCTGCAGGAGCTGGGAAGCGATCAAGTCGCCTTCGGCTATCTGACGGCGACCGTCACCGTCATGGACGAGGACGCCGCCGTCGCAGACGAGAAGCTGCGCATGGTGGAGCGCGTCATCCAGGGGCGGGGCTTCGTGACTATCCCCGAAACGCTCAACGCCGTGGATGCGTGGCTGTCGTCCATTCCGGGCAACGCCTACGCCAACGTGCGCCAGCCCATCGTCTCGACACTGAACCTGGCTCACATGATGCCGGTGTCGGCGGTATGGGCCGGGCCGGAGAAGAACGACCACCTCGACGGCCCGCCGCTGATCGTCACGCGCACCGATGGCGCCACGCCGTTCCGGCTGGTGACGCACATCGGCGACGTGGGCCACACGCTGGTCGCGGGGCCGACTGGCATGGGCAAGTCGGTTCTGCTCGCCACGCTGGCAATGCAGTTCCGCCGCTATCGCGGCTCGCGCATCTTCGCGTTCGACATGGGCCGCTCCATGCGAGCCACGATCCTCGGGCTGGACGGCGAGCACTACGACCTGGGCACGGATGGCGAAATCGCCTTCCAGCCACTCGCGCGCATCGACCGTGAGGGCTACCGCACCTGGGCCGCCGAATGGATCGAAGGCCGCTTGCTGCACGAAGGCGTGGCGGTTGGCCCCGACGAGAAAGCGGCCATCTGGTCGGCGCTCGGCAGCCTCGCCGGTGCGCCGGTGGAGCAGCGCACGATGACGGGGCTTTCCGTGCTGCTGCAATCGAACGCGCTGCGCCAAGCGCTCGCGCCCTATGTGCTGGGCGGCGCGCACGGCAAGCTGCTGGACGCCGATCACGACCGGCTCGGCATGGCCGACGTGCAGTGCTTCGAGATGGAGGAGCTGATGCACAGCAAGGCCGCCGTCATGGCCGTGCTGCATTACCTCTTTGCGCGTTTCGATGAACGCTTCGACGGCGCGCCCACGCTGCTGATCCTCGATGAAGCGTGGCTATTCCTCGATGACCCGGTGTTTGCCGAGCGTATCCGCCAGTGGCTCAAGACGCTGCGCAAGAAGAACGTCAGCGTCATCTTCGCCACGCAGAGCCTCGCCGACATCAAGGATTCGAGCATCGCGCCCGCGATCATCGAGAGCTGCGCGAGTCGGATTTTCCTGCCCAACCCGCAGGCCACCGAGCCGCAGATTCGCACGATCTACGAGGGCTTCGGCCTCAACAGGCGGCAGATCGAAATCGTCGCCACCGCGCAGCCCAAGCGCGACTACTACTACCAATCCCGTCTCGGCAACCGCCTGTTCGACCTCGACCTGGGGCCGGCGGCGCTGGCCTTCGCGGGCGCGTCCACGCCGCAAGACCAGCGCGACATAGACCGCCTGCTGCTGGACGCCGGCGCACCCGGCTTCGCGGGCGCTTGGCTGCGCCATCGCGGCCTCGATTGGGCGGCCGACCTGCTGCCCTCGTTCCCCGGCCTGGCGCCGGGTTCCCTCCGTACCACCGACCACCCACAGGAGAGCCTGTCATGAAGAAGCGCCTTATCGCCGCCGCCGTCGCGGCCATGCTTTGCACCGCCACCGCTCATGCGCAATGGGTCGTGGTCGATCCCACGAACCTCGTGCAGAACACGCTGACCGCGATCCGCACGCTGGAGCAGATCAACAACCAGATCCAGCAGCTCCAGAACGAAGCACAGATGTTGATGAACCAGGCGCGCAACCTCGCCAGCCTGCCGTCCAGCGTGGTCGGCCAGTTGCGCGCCAATCTGGCAACGACCGAGCGGCTGATCGCCCAGGCCCGAGGCTTGGCCTATGACGTGACGAATCTGGATCGGGAGTTCGCACGCCTGTATCCCGAGCAGTACGCCGCCACCGTCAGCGGCGACCAGATGTACCGCGACGCACAGGAGCGTTGGCGGAACACGCTCAACGGCTTGCAGACCACGATGCAGATGCAAGCTCAGGTGTCGCAGAACCTGGGTGAAGACGAGAGCGTGCTGGCCGATCTCGTTGGCAAGAGCCAGTCGGCCGAAGGTGCGTTGCAGGCGATGCAGGCCATGAATCAGTTGCTGGCCTTGCAGGCCAAGCAGTCGATCCAGTCGCAGCGGCTCCAGATCACGCAAGACCGGGCGGCGTCGCTGGAGCTGGCGCGGCAGGCGGCGGCCACGGAGCGCGCCCGCGAAGTGCGGCGGCGCTTCCTGGGCGAAGGGACGCCGTACACGCCGCAGTCCGTGAACTTCTACGGCAACTGACGGGAGGCCGCCATGCGATGCGTCCTCGCCCCGTCTGTTGTGGTGCTTGTCGTGCTGCTGGCCGCTTGCGGCAAGCAGCCGGCCGACAACCTTGCCGATGCCCTGGCCGTCGATCCCGTGCGGCTCAAGGCATTGCGCGCGCAATGCGCGGCCGACCGGCAGGCCACGGGCGAGGACGCTTGCCGTGCCGCCGCCGAAGCCTTCCGGCGGCGCTTCTTCTCCGGCAAGGCCGGGCCGGATGAATACCAGACGCTGGCCGACCTGCCGCCGATCCCGCCGAGCTTCGATGAACCGGCCGATGGCATGGCGCCGGCCGTTCCCGCCGAGCCGGAGAACACGCCATGAATGACGTGACCATCATCGACCAGTTCCTCAACACCTTTGCCGCGTATATCGACTCGGGTTTCGGGCTGCTGCGGGGCGAAGTGGCGTTCCTCACGGCCACGCTGATCGTCATCGACATGACGATCGCCGGCCTGTATTGGGCCATGAGCCATGCCACCGGTCAGGGCGAGGACGTGATCGCCAAGCTTCTGCGCAAGGTGCTGTACGTCGGCGCCTTCGCCTACATCATCAATAACTTCAACTGGCTGGCCAGCATCGTATTCCGCTCGTTTGCGGGATTAGGCATAACCGCCACCGGCTCGGCCATCACGATGGAAAACTTCTTGCAGCCGGGCCGGCTGGCGAAAACCGGCATCGACGCCGGGGCGCCGATTCTGGAGCAGATCGGTGAGATGGCGGGCTTTCCCGAAGTATTCGTAAACCTCGACCCCATCGTGGTGATGTTCCTCGCGTGGCTGGTCGTGGTCTTGTGCTTTTTCGTGCTGGCGATCCAACTGTTCATCACGCTGATCGAGTTCAAGCTGACCACGCTCGCCGGATTCGTGCTGGTGCCATTCGCGCTCTGGAACAAGACCGCGTTCCTCGCGGAAAAGGTCTTGGGCAACGTGGTGGCCTCCGGCGTCAAGGTTCTGGTGCTGGCCGTGATCGTCGGTATCGGCTCGGGCTTGTTCGCTCAGTTCCAAGTCCATCCCGCCGAGCCGTCTATCGACCACGCGCTGGTCATCATGCTGGCCTCGCTCACCTTGCTGGCGCTCGGGATCTTCGGCCCCGGCATCGCCACGGGCCTCGTGTCCGGTGCGCCGCAGCTCGGCGCTGGCGCAATGGCCGGTGCTGCTGTCGGCGCTGCCGGCACGGCCGTCGCCATCGGCGCCGCCGCGACGGGCGTGGGTGGCGCCGTGGCTGCTGGCGCGCGCATGGCCCCGGCTGCCGCCAAGCTGGCCGGTAGCGGTGCGCGCGCCGCCACGTCGGCGGCCAGCAGTGCGAAGTCGGCGTTCCAGGCCGGTTCCGCCGCCGCTGGCGGCGGCGCAAAGGGCGCGATGGCGGGCCTAGGCAACGTCGCCAAGACCGGCGCGCAGTCCGCCGGACGCGCCGCAGCATCCCGTGCTTCCGCTGCCGGGCAGCGGATGGCCGCTCCGTTCCGTGCTGGCTGGAATGGCTCGACGGCCGACGCTGGCGCGTCAACCGGTCAAGCCTCCGCAGGAGAAGCCCCCGCAGGCGGCGCCGCTGCACAGAAGCCGGAACAACCCGCCTGGGCCAAGCGGCTGCATCGCCGCCAGCAACTCACCCACGCCGCGACCACCGCCGCGCACACGCTGCGCGGCGGCGACGGTGGCGGCTCGGGGCAAGGCCCGAGCCTGCGCGGCTCCGACGACTAAAGCGATTCACAAGGAGAACTGACCATGCGATTCAGAAAACCGCAGGTGCGCTATGCCGGCACGCCGCAGCCTGCCACGCCGTACCAAGCTGCCGGCCAGGTGTGGGACGACCGTATCGGCTCGCCGCGCGTGCAGGCGAAGAACTGGCGCCTGATGGCCTTCGGCTGCCTGACGCTCGCGCTGCTGATGGCCGGCGGCTTGGTGTGGCGCTCGGCGCAGTCCATCGTGACGCCCTACGTCGTGGAAGTGGACAACGCGGGCCAGGTACGCGCGGTCGGCGAAGCCGCCACGCCGTACCGGCCCAACGATGCGCAGACGGCGCATCACATCGCGCGTTTCGTGACGCTGGTGCGCTCGCTGTCCATCGACCCCATCGTCGTCCGCCAGAACTGGCTCGACGCCTACGACTACACGACCGACAAGGGCGCGGCCGTGCTCAACGACTACGCACGGGTCAACGACCCGTTCGCGCGCATCGGCAAGGAGTCGGTGACGGTGCAGATCACCAGCGTCGTGCGCGCCAGCGACACGTCTTTCAACGTGCGCTGGACGGAACGCCGATACGTCAACGGTGCCGCGGCGGGCTTGGAGCGGTGGACGGCCGTGGTGTCCATCGTGCTCCAGCCGCCACGCACCGAAGAACGCCTGCGCAAGAACCCCCTGGGCATCTACGTCAACGGCCTGTCGTGGAGCCGTGAACTGGATTCTTCCGAAGGAGCCAAGCCATGAATGATCTTTTCCGCAAATACGCGTTGCCGTTGATCCTGCTTTCCCTCGCGGGCTGCGCCACGCAGGGCAAACCGCCGCCGACCATCTCGCTCGATGAGCCAGTGCAGGCCCAGCCGCTGCCGGAGCCGCCCGCGCCGGTGGAAGTGGTCAAGGTGCCCGAGCCGCTGGCGCTGCCGGCGCAGTTGAAGCCATTGCCCGAGGCAGAGGACGCCAAGGCCGCGCCGGAACCGGCCGACGAGAAGGTGCGCGTCTCGCGGGCCAATACGGAGGCGCGCGTCGCGCCCACGCGCGAGGGCTACGTCAATGCGATTCAGGTCTGGCCCTTCACTGACGGTGCGCTGTATCAGGTCTATGCGGCCGTGGGCCGCGTGACCGTGATCGCGCTCCAGCCGGGCGAGGAACTGGTGACGGTGGCCGCCGGCGATACCGTGCGCTGGATCGTGGGTGATACGTCCAGCGGTAGCGGCGCCGACCTGCGCGTGAACGTGCTGGTCAAGCCAATCCGTTCGGCCCTAAAGACCAATCTCGTCATCACCACCAGCCGCAGGACGTACCTTCTGGAGCTGGCTTCTACGGAAAAGACGTGGATGGCGTCGGTGTCCTGGGAGTACCCGCGCGACCGGATGCTGGCTTTGCAGCGCCAAGCGCAGGCGGCCAGCGCCGCCGCGCCGGTGGACTCCGGCTTGTCGCTGGAAAACCTGCGCTTCCGCTACGCGGTCAGCGGTAGCAACCCGCCGTGGAAGCCGCTGCGCGCGTTCGACGACGGGCAGAAGGTCTATATCCAGTTCCCCGCCGGCATCGCGCAAGGCGAGCTGCCGCCGCTGTTCGTGATCGGGCCGGAAGGCGACGGGCAACTGGTCAACTATCGCTTCCGCTCGCCGTACTACATCGTGGATCGGCTGTTCGGCGCCGCCGAACTCCGCCTGGGCGGAGACAAGAGCGACGTGGTGCGAATTGAACGCACGGACGGCGTTGCGCGGAGGAACTGACCATGAGCCAGGACGACACCCCCGACCTCGCCACGCCGCAGGCGGGCAAGGTTGCGCCGGAGGCGGTGGCGCTGCGCGCCCAGCCACGCCCGGTCACGCGCCTGAATCGGCGCACGCTGGCCATCCTCGCCGGCGGCCTGTCGGTCGCCGTGCTTGGGGCCACCATCTGGTCGCTGCAACCGCAGCGGCGCGGAGCCAACGAGCAGACCGAGCTTTACAACGTCGATCGCGTCTCGAAGTCCGAAGGGCTGGATGCGCTGCCGACGGACTACTCGAAGCTGCCGCCAGCCTTGCCGCCCGATGTGCCCGAACTGGGGCCGCCGTTGCCCGGCGACCTTGGTCCGGCCATCGTCGCTTCGCAGCAGCCGGTGACGCCGGGCTATTCGCCGCCAGGCCATGATCCCGAAGATGCCTTGCGCAAGGAGGCGGACGCGGCGGCGGCCTCGTCGGTGTTCTTCCGCTCGGGCGGCCAGGGTCAGGGCCAGGCCGCCGCCACGGTCGCGCAAGCTGCGCCGGGTGCGCCTGGTGTTGCAAACACACTCGCGGCCTTCGATCCTCTCGCTGCCGGGCCTGCCTCGACAGCGGCCCAGCCCGCCGACCCGACCGCCGTGCAGAACCGGCAAGACCAGAAAGAGGCATTCCTGAAAGCCGGTTCTACGGAAACCCGCAATTCCGGCCATCTGGCGCTGCCCGCATCGCCCTATCAGGTGATGGCCGGAACGGTGATCGCGGGTGCGCTGGTGACGGGCATCCAGTCGGATTTGCCGGGCGACGTGATCGCCACGGTGACGGAGCCGGTCTATGACACGGCCACGGGCAAGTTTCTGCTGATCCCGCAGGGCTCGCGCATCCTTGGCAAATACAACAGCCAGGTCAGCTACGGACAAAGCCGCGTGCAGGTGGTGTGGAATCGCGTCATTCTGCCCGACACATCCTCGCTGACGCTGGACAACCTTGTCGGCACCGATCCGGCCGGCTACTCCGGCCTGGAAGACGACGTGGACTGGCATTGGAATCGCATCGTTGCCGGCGCGGTGCTGACGACGTTGCTGGGCGTAGGTGCCGAGCTGGCCGCGCCGGAGAACCGCCAGGATGGCAACCGCATCGTCATCGCCGGGCGCGATGGCGCACAGGACAGCATCAATCAGGTCGGCCAGGAAATCACCCGGCGCAACATGAATATCCAGCCGACGCTGACCGAGCGGCCGGGCCTGCCCGTGCGAATCATCGTCAACCGGGATCTGGTGCTGCGGCCGTACCAGCCGCTGTTCTTCAATCGGGGAGCTTCGCAATGAGCACGACCAAGAAGCTGCGGCTCGGGCCGCTGCCCAAGACCGAAAGCGTCAAACTGACCTTTGCCTGCCCAGCCAGCTTGAAAGCCGACCTCGACCGCTACGCCGCGCTGCACGCGCAGACCTACGGCGAGGCGGTTGATGCCATGACGCTGATCCCGCACATGCTGGAGGCGTTCATGGCGGGGGATCGGGGATTCAGGAAGGACACGGCGACCCGGAGCGCGCCATCGAAGCCGACATGATGGCGTCGCATACCAACGGCATCCATCGAACGCGCAGCCCCAGGCTGCGCGTTCTTCATTCTGGATGCCGCTATGTCTCTTGGGCTATGATGACGCGACAGGCCCGCCGTTCCTCGGCAATCCAGCACGACACAGTGCGATGCGGCTTTCTCCCCCGACGCTCTTATGTGGCTCCTAGCCGACGAAGCCGTGGTTCTGCAAAGCGGCCGCGAAAAGAGCTAACCTACTGTCCCATATATGGTTTCAAGCCTTACGTGCTTTGCACGCAAGACTTGACACCGGCACTTTTTTGCCCGCGAAAACGTAGCGCGATACACGGCTCCAGGCCTCGCGCCCTTCCTTCAACGTGCCTTCTTCATCTCCGCGCAATAGTCCTTGTCCGGCTGTGCCGGCGTGTACCAGGCGTAGTCGGCCTCACGCGTCGTTACCGCCTGCCCGGCCTCGACCAGCATCAGTACCTGCGCACCCTTCTCCGCACCAAGGTCGCGCAGGTGGACCGGTACGCCGAGGTCGCGTCGGGCGTGGAAGCTGCCGGCGACGAGCATCGCCGGCAGTGGCGCATCGCGAAAACGCTCGGCCATGCGGCGGTCACGTTGCTGCTGGACGGCGAGCATCGCCGGCAATTGATCGTCGGGAAGCATGCCGCAGTGGGATTCGCGAATCTGCGCAAGCAGCGGCAGGCGCACGCTGTCACGCCTGGAGGCCGTTCCGGGAAGCGGCGGACGCTCCCTGTAGATGCGCATGATCTCGCTCCGCTGGAGGTTCGCCGCCAGCAACGGCGCGGGTTGCGCAATCGCCCAGGACACCAGGGGTCCGTACTGCGTCCAGTCCCAACCTTTCTGCCAGTCCAGGGCCTGCTCCAGGTTCGCCACCGGCTTGCCGGTCCCGAGTTGTGCGCGGACCGCATCCACCCGTGGTTGCTGGCCGGGATCGAGCATTTCCAGCAGCAGGCTGCCCTGCGCCCGATATTCGCCCAGGGCCTGCGCCAGCCACAGTTCCACGGCATGATGATCGGGATTGTCGTGCTTCTCGCCGACGATCACTCGCGGCGCGGCCGCCAGGAGTGCGACCAGTTGCTGCGGGCTCAGCGTCACGCCGCTGCGCAATTCGACTATTCGTCCCGTCTGCGGATCGTCGCGCCCTTCCGCGCTCTGCCAATCAGGCAGCGGCGGCAGTTGGGACTGGCAGCCGCCCAGCAGCAGACAGAAAGCGAACAGGCGAATGCGCATGGCGACTCCTTCAACGGGCGACGATCAGCGGATGACCTCGCTCGGGATGACGCTGGACCAGGACCTCGAGGCCGAACACCGCGCGCAACGGCTCGGGGCGCAGGACTTCCTCGGGCGTACCGAGCAGGTGCGGGCGACCATTCTGCAACAGCAGCAGGCGGTCGCAATAGCGCGCGGCCAGGTTGAGATCGTGGAGGATCACCAGCACCGAGGCACCGCGGCGGGCGAAATCATGCACCGCCTGCAGGGTGGTGTGCTGGTGCAGCGGGTCGAGCGCCGAGGTCGGTTCGTCGAGCAGCAGCACCTGCCCCGGCTCGCCCGGCCACAGCTGCGCCAGCACCCGCGCCAGGTGCACGCGCTGGCGTTCGCCGCCGGACAGCGCCAGGTAGCTGCGCCCGGCCAGATGGCTGGCGTCGGCCGCCGCCAAGGCCTCGGCGACGATCTGCACATCGCGCTCGCGGCCGCTGGAATGGGGCAGCCGACCGAAGCCGACCACCGCCTCCACCGGAAAGGCGAAGCCCAGCGACGAACTCTGCGGCAGCACCGCCAGGCGCTGCGCGCGAGCGACGCCCGGCCAGTCGTCGAGGCCGCGCTCGTCGAGCAGCACCAGCCCTTCGGCCGGCTCCAGTTCGCCACAGAGAGCGCCAAGCAAGGTGCTCTTGCCAGCGCCGTTGGGGCCGAGTACGCCGAGCATCTCGCCAGGCCGCAGCTCCAGTTCGAGGCCTTCCAGTACAGTCTTTCCGCCACGGCGGATGGACAGGTTCTCCACGCGCAGCATCAGGCCCGCCCCCGCAATAGCAGATAAAGGAAGAACGGCGCGCCGATCAGTGCCGTGACGATGCCGATCGGCAACTCCGCCGGAGCCAGCGCCAGGCGCGCCAGCAGGTCGGCAAGCAGCAGGAGAATGGCGCCGGCCATCATCGAGGCCGGCAGCAACGTCCGATGATCCGGACCGGCAACCAGACGGATCAGGTGCGGCACCACCAGGCCGATGAAGCCGATCATCCCCGCCGCCGCCACTGCGGCGCCGACGCCGAGGGCAGTGCAAAGCACCAGTTCGGCCTTCAATCGCTCGACGTCGAAGCCCAGGTGACGGGCCTCGGACTCGCCGAGCAGCAGTGCGTTCAGCGCATCTGCCCGGCGCGGTAGCCAGCAGGCCACCAGCAGCGCCACCAGCAGCAGCGGCCAGAGTCGTGGGTAGCTGGCGCCGTTCAGGCTGCCCAGGTTCCAGAAGGTCAGGGTACGCAAGGTGGCGTCATCGGCGAGATAGGTAAACAGTCCGATCACCGCGCCGGACAGCGCGGTCAAGGCGATCCCTGCCAACAACATGGTGGCCACGCTGGTCTGGCCATCGCGGCGGCCAAGTCGATAGACCAGCCAGGTCACCCCCAGGCCGCCGCCGAAGGCGCACAGCGACAGCAGGTAGGGCGCTAGGAACGCCGGCAAGCCACCCAGCGAGGCGCCGAACACGATGGCCAGCGCCGCGCCGAGGGCCGCGCCGCTGGACACCCCGACCAGCCCTGGATCGGCCAGCGGGTTGCGGAACAGGCCCTGCATCGCCACCCCGGACAGCGCCAGCACCGCGCCCACGGCCAGGCCGAGCAGGGTCCGCGGCAGGCGGATCTGGCCGAGGATCATTTCCGCCTGGGCCAGGCCCGTTCCATCGAGCGGCAGCCCGGCCAGGCGCAGCGCGGCGCGCAGGGTATCGCCCAGCGGCAGGCTGACGGGACCGAGGGCGAGGGACAACCAGAGGACCAACACGAGCGAAATCCCCAGCGCACCGAACAGTGCGCGGGGGCGAACAACCGATTTCAATGGGCGGCTTCCGTACTCAGCGGTTTCGCGGAAGGATAAAAGGCTGCGGAGAGAGCCGCCAGGCCATCCGGCAGGCGCGGACCGAGGCCGCCCACCAGGAGCGTCGGGTCAAGCACCAGCAGACGTCCGTCACGCGCCGCGCGAGTCGCGGCGAGGCCGGGGTTCTGCTTGAGCAGCGCGGCACGCGCCGCATCACCTTCGAGGCTGCGGTCGGCGATCACCACCGCGACCGGATCGAGCGCTGCCAGGGCTTCCACCGAGATCGGCTTGTAACCCTCATGGGTAGCCAGGTTGCGTGCTCCGGCTCGGTTCAGGACCCAATCGCCGCCGGTATTGCGCCCGGCTACCAGCAACTGACCGCCGGCGTTGCCGATCACCAGCAGGACGCCCGGGGCCGGCTGACTCTTCTGCGCGGCCGCGATCCAGTCCGCCTGGCGCCGCAGCCGCTGACGATAGTCAAGTTCGGCGGCCTCGGCGCGCTGGGGCACGCCGAGCCAGTCGCCGAGCTTCTTCAGGTTGCTTTCCAGTGCCTCCAGATCCGGCTTGGCGGAGAGGGTCTCGACCCGCACGCCGGCGCCTTCGAGCTGCTTGAGTACCGGCGGAGGCCCCATTTCCTCGGTGCCGATGAGGATATCCGGGCGTAACGCCAGCACGCCCTCGGCAGCCAGTTGGCGCTGGTAGCCGACGCTCGGCAACTGTTTCAGCGCCTGCGGATGCTGGCTGGTGGTGTCCACCCCGACCAGCTTGCTCTCGCCGCCCAGCGCCACCACCCATTCGCTCAGCGAGCCGCCCGCGCTCACCCAGCGTTGCGGCAGCTCGGCGGCCTGGGCCATGCCGGTGCCGAGCAGGATGCCCAGCGCCAACCCGTTGAATAGTCGATCGATACGCATGATCTCTCCTCAGAGCGCCTTGAAGGATTCGGCCAGTTCGCGCCAGTCGTCGCGCTCGGGCTCGCCGGGCTTGCGTGCGCCGAACAGTTGCACGATCAGTTCGCCGTCGGCGTCGAAGGCCTCCCAGCTGGTTACGATGCCATCGGTGCTCGGCTTGCGCACCCGCCAAAGCTCGGCGATGCCGGTGGTCTTCAGGTGCAGGTTGAATTCCGGATCGAGCACGTTGAACCAGTCGTCCAGCCACTTCAGGTTGCACACAGGCCCGGTATGGATCTGGATGCAGTGGGCGTTGCCGACGAACACCATGATCGGCAATCCGCTTTCGGCCGCCGCTTCGAAGAGTTTCGCCAGGTCGCCCTTGTCTAGGCGCTCGGCCCATTCGCCGCCAGCCAGGCGCAGCGCCTGGGTGCGCTGCGCGCCATGCTTATTCAGCAGGGCGTGGAAATGATGGGTGTCCTTCAACGCGGCCCAGCCTTCGCGCAAGGCGGCGGCATCGATCTGCGCATCGACGAGCGCCGCAGCCGGTGCGCGGGGTTCGTGCAGCGCCAGCACGGCATCCTGCTCGGCAACCCGCAGGCGCTCGACCAGCGGTTCCCAGGCGCGGACGTCGCTGGCCTCGGCAAGGAACACCTTGTGCACCGCCACGCCCTGCTGGTCGAACACCTGGATGCTGCGCTGGGTACCCCGCGCTGTCTCCTCGGCAATGGCGAAGACGGCGTTCCACCCCCCCAGGAACAGGCGCAGGTCGATATCCGGCGAGACCACCAGGCCCATCTGCCCATTGGCAGAGACCGTCACTTCGCGATACGGCCCCTTGCGTTCGTGGACGCAATGCTCGTTGCGGGTCAGCGCCATGATCGGCCCCAGTTCGCCGAGCGCCGGCAGCAAGGCGGCCCAGTCCGGCCGCAGGCGCACGGCATCGATGCCGACCCGGCTGGCGACCAGCTCGCCTTCGCTGACCTGCAACAGCGCGGCGGCGTCGCGCGCGCGTAGCTGCGGTCGCTCGGCGCGCAGGTCCTGCCAGGCGCGGTAAAGCTCGGCAGGGGAATGGGAAAGGCTGGGAGTGCTGCTCATCGACGGTTCCTCGGGCATATCCGGTTCGGTCGCGCTACGCGCAAAAACAGGTGAACTTTGCCACAAAACGCATATCTGAATCCATTTGATAATTATTTGCATTAGCGTTTTTCTGGCAGTACCTTGTGCGCCCGACGTCCCCCTGGCTATTCGCCACCGGCCCGACCCAAGGAGTCCCACATGCCGCTCTCCCCGCCCTTCGCCCTGCGCCCCTGCCTGGCCCTGCTGTTGCTCAGCCCTTCCCTGGCCCTGGCGGGGAACGCCGTCCCGCTGACCCCGACCACCATCACCGCCACCCGTACCGAGCAGGCAGTGGATTCGGTGCCAAGCACCGTCAGCGTGCAGACCCGCGAACAACTGGACCGGCAGAACGTCAACAACATCAAGGAACTGGTGCGCTACGAACCGGGAGTCTCGGTCGGCGGCGCCGGCCAGCGTGCCGGGATCACCGGCTACAACATCCGCGGCATCGACGGGAACCGCATCCTTACGCAGATCGACGGGGTCGAACTGCCCAACGACTTCTTCAGCGGCCCCTACGCGCAGACCCACCGCAACTACGTCGATCCGGACATCGTAAAGCGCGTGGAAATCCTTCGCGGCCCGGCCTCGGCGCTGTACGGCAGCAACGCCATCGGCGGCGCGGTGAGCTACTTCACCCTCGACCCGTCGGACATCATCAAGGACGGCAAGGACGTCGGCGCCCGGCTGAAGGCCGGCTACGAGTCGGCCAGCCACTCCTGGTTGACCTCGGCCACCGTCGCCGGCCGCGCCGACGACTTCGACGGCCTGCTGCATTATGGCTACCGCCAGGGCCACGAGACCGAATCCAACGGCGGCCACGGCGGCACCGGGCTCTCGCGCAGCGAAGCCAACCCGGAAGACGCCGACAGCTACAGCCTGCTCGGCAAGCTGGGCTGGAACTACGCCGAGGGCAGCCGCTTCGGGCTGGTCTTCGAGAAGTACAAGAGCGACGTCGATACCGACCAGAAGAGCGCCTATGGCGGCCCGTACGACAAGGGCAAGCCGGCCATTCCGCCGAGCATGCTGCCGGGCGGCATGTACCAGTGGCGCAAGGGCAACGACACCCTGACTCGCGAGCGCTACGGCCTGGAGCACCATTTCCTGCTCGACAGCCCGGTCGCCGATCGCATCCAATGGAGCCTGAACTACCAGTTGGCGAAGACCGACCAGGCGACCCGCGAGTTCTACTACCCGATCACCCGCAAGGTCCTGCGTACCCGCGACACTACCTACAAGGAACGCCTGTGGGTCTTCGACAGCCAGTTGGACAAGAGCTTCGCCATCGGCGAGACCGAGCACCTGCTGAGCTACGGGATCAATCTCAAGCACCAGAAGGTCACCGGCATGCGCAGCGGCACCGGCACCAACCTGGACACCGGCGCGGACAGCCCGCGCGATGCCCTGGAACGCAGCAGCGACTTTCCCGATCCGACGGTGAAGACCTACGCCCTGTTCGCCCAGGACAGCATCAGCTGGAACGACTGGACCTTCACTCCCGGCCTGCGTTACGACTACACGCGCATGGAGCCGCACATCACCGACGAGTTCCTGCGCACCATGAAGCAGAGCCAGAACACCGCGGTCGACGAGTCGGACAAGAAATGGCACCGGGTTTCGCCCAAGTTCGGCGTGACCTACGACTTCGCCCAGCACTACACCTGGTACGGCCAATACGCCCAGGGCTTCCGCACGCCCACCGCCAAGGCGCTGTACGGTCGATTCGAGAACCTGCAGGCGGGCTACCACATCGAGCCTAACCCCGACCTCAAGCCGGAAAAGAGCCAGAGCTTCGAGACCGGGTTGCGCGGCAAGTTCGACGAAGGCAGCTTCGGCGTAGCAGTGTTCTACAACAAATATCGCGACTTCATCGACGAAGACGCCCTGAATACCGATAGCACCGGCGGCAACGGCCAGACCTTCCAGTCCAACAACATCGAGCGGGCGGTGATCAAGGGCGTCGAGCTCAAGGGCCGCCTGGAGCTGGGCGCCTTCGGCGCGCCGCAGGGACTCTACACCCAGGGCAGCGTGGCCTACGCCTACGGTCGCAACAAGGACAACGGCGAGCCGATCAACAGCGTCAACCCACTTACCGGAGTGTTCGGCCTGGGCTACGACGAAGCAGACGGCAACTACGGCGGGCTGCTCAGCTGGACCCTGGTCAAACGCAAGGATCGCGTCGACGACAGCACCTTCCACACCCCGGATGGCACCGCCAGCCAGTTCAAGACCCCGGGCTTCGGCGTCCTCGACCTCAGCGCCTACTACAGGCTGAGCAAGGACCTGACCCTCAACGCCGGTCTCTACAACCTGACCGACAAGAAATACTGGCTGTGGGATGACGTGCGCGGCTACGACAGCGTCGGCGAGGCTTCGGCGCTGGCCCCGGCTAACATCGACCGACTGTCCCAGCCAGGCCGCAATTTCGCGGTCAACCTGGTCTGGGACATCTGACCCGTTACCCCTTCGCACACGGAAGTGCCCCCATACCCAGCGCCTGGCCATGCCGGGCGCTTTCCATGCCACAGGTGAAAGCCGTCCTCCGGATCAGGGATAATGATCCCGGCAAACGGAGCGCCCATGATCCACCTGTGTCCCTCTTCCCATCTCGCCGAAGGCAACAGCCGCGGCTTCCTCGTCGATGAGCGGCGGCTGTTCGCGGTGCGTCGCGACGGCCGCGCCTACATCTACCTGAACCGCTGCCCGCATCGCGGCATCCCGTTGGAGTGGCAGCCCGATGCCTTCCTCGACGACAGCGCCAGCCTGATCCGTTGCGCCAGCCACGGCGCGCTGTTCCTCATCGAGTCCGGCGAGTGCGTCGCCGGCCCCTGCGCTGGCGAGCGCTTGCGCGCCCTGCCCTGCCGGGAAGACGCCGAAGGCCTCTGGGTGGAGCTGGACGACTGACCCAACGGGGGATGGGCGGCAAGCCGCGAGGCAACGGCTAGGCTTGCGGCACAAAGATAAAAAAGAGGAAGGAACGCGCCATGCGCCGATTCAGCCTGCGCTTCGTCCTGCTGCTCCTGTTCGGCCTGCTGCTCTATGCCTGCCGCAATGAACCGGGCCCCGTACGGCTCGCCCCTGGCGTAACAGCGGCGGATTACCGGACTTTCTTCATCCAGGCGGTACGCGCCGAGGGGCACCGCATCGACTTCGAGGAGCGTTTCGATACGGCCGTGCGCCGCGCCCTGGAGGCCAAGGGCTATCGCTACCACGCGGAACACGGCGACCTGCGGGTGATCTACGCCCTCGGCCTGCAACGCCAGCCGGGCCTGGAAATGCGCCCGGTGATCACCCAGGATGGCGTCTTCACCCAGACCCAACTGACCGAAGACACCGAGGCCAGGCTGGCGCTGCGCATCCTTGACGAAAGCAACGGCAGGGTCCTTCTGGAAAGCGTGCTGAGCCGCCAACTGCACGATCCGGCGCTGACCCAGGAAGCGTTCGACCGCGGCGTCGCGCAGTTGCTGAAGGACTTCCCGAGTCGCAGTCAACCTTGAATGTCACAGGCCGTCGAAGTCGTCCTCGCGACGCTCGGCGCTCTCGCCGGGTGCCGACAGCCGGGGCGGCCGCCGTTGCAGCCACCACAGGGCGGCGATCCCCAGGGCAGCCATTGCGCCGCGGAACAGCAGGCCGAACAGGTTGCCGTCGGCCTCCATCCCGCCCTCGATCCAGGCAATCAATAGCCGCGACAGGGTCAGGATCGATTGCAGCAGCACTACCAGGATCAACGCCGGCTGCACCAGCGAAGCCCGGCGCAGGGCGAACAGCAGGAACAACGCCAGGGCGAACTGATGGCCGCCATAGAACACCCGCGCATCGCTGACCGCCGAAGGCTCCATCAGCAGCATGCCACTGAGATTGGCCATCTCGTAGGGACGCACCCAGTACAGCACTCCCAGCGCGCCCCATACCAGCGCCTGAACCAGCAAAACCAAACGGGCGAAGAGCATCCCCTTTCTCCTCGGGCCTGTTGCCCCCAGCGGTCAGTTCGACACCGGCGGCGAACGCCCCGGCAACCCTAAGGACAGCAGACCCAAACCGCGCCGACGAGTTCGCTGCGACAATCCGTCCCTGCCCAACGGCAACCCGGCGCGGCGGGCAGCGCATCGCTTCGTCACAAGTGGATACAGCTCACCGGCTGGGTGGCGGCGGGTGCCAGCGGTATGCTCCCGGCATTCGCTCGCAGCAAGGAGAATCCCATGCGCCGCTTCGCACCCCTGGCCGTCCTGGCCGCCGCCCTGCTCCACGGTTCCCTGGTCCAGGCCGCCGAACCGCTGGCCATCGACGTCCACCGCGACGCCAACTGCGGCTGCTGCAAGGACTGGATCAAGCACCTCGAAGCCAACGGTTTCAAGGTCACCGACCATGTGGAAGCAGACATGAGCGCAGTCAAGAGCCGTCTCGGCGTGCCCTACAGCATGGGCTCCTGTCATACCGGAGTGATCGACGGCAAGTTCGTCGAAGGCCACGTGCCGGCAGCCGACATCCTCAAGCTGCGCGAACGCGCCGACCTGGTCGGCGCCGCCGTACCGGGCATGCCGGTCGGCTCGCCGGGCATGGAAATGGGCGACCGCCAGGACGCCTACCAGGTCGTCGGCCTGACCAGGAGCGGCCAGGCCTCGGTACTGGTGGAGTACCCGGGACGCTAACGAAAACGCCGTTTTCCCCAGGGAAAACGGCGTTTTTCCTTGTAGCGGGACGTGAGGATCACTCCGCCAGGCTATCGACCTTCCTCTGCGGCGACAGCAGCCCGTCGGCGCGGAACATCGCCTTGATCCCGCGCACCGCCTGGCGCAGGCGGTCGCGGTTCTCGATCAGGGCGAAACGCACATGATCGTCGCCGTAGTCGCCGAAGCCGATCCCCGGCGACACCGAGACCTTGGCGTCCTGCAACAGCTTCTTGGCGAACTCCAGCGAGCCCAGATGCGCGTAGGGCTCGGGGATCTTCGCCCAGACGTACATCGAGGCCTTCGGGTTCTCCACCATCCAGCCGGCCTCGCGCAGCCCCTTCACCAGGACGTCGCGGCGCTGCTGGTACTGCCGGGCGATATCGCGGACGCACTGCTGGTCGCCTTCCAGAGCGGCAATGGCCGCCACCTGCAGGGGCGTGAAGGTGCCGTAGTCGTGGTAGCTCTTGATCCGCGCCAGGGCCGAGACCAGCTCGGGATTGCCGACCATGAAGCCGATCCGCCAGCCGGCCATGTTGTAGCTCTTCGACAGGGTGAAGAACTCCACGGCGATATCCTTGGCACCCGGTACCTGCATGATTGACGGCGCTTTCCAGCCGTCGTAGACGATGTCTGCATAGGCCAGGTCGTGCACGACCATCACGTCGTACTGCTTGGCCAGCGCCACCACGCGCTCGAAGAAGTCCAGCTCGACGCACTGCGCGGTAGGGTTGGAGGGGAAACCGAGAATCATCATGCGCGGCTTGGGAATCGATTCGCGGATCGCCCGTTCCAGCTCGTTGAAGAAATCGATGCCCGGCACCAGCGGCACCGAGCGCACCTGGGCGCCGGCGATCACCGCACCGTAGATGTGGATCGGATAGCTCGGGTTGGGCACGAGGATGGTGTCGCCATGGTCGAGGGTCGCCAGCATCAGGTGCGCCAGGCCTTCCTTGGAGCCGATGGTGACGATGGCTTCGCTTTCCGGGTCGATCTGCACGTCGTAGCGGTCACGGTACCAGTGCGAGATGGCCCGGCGCAGGCGCGGGATGCCACGCGAGGTGGAGTAGCCATGGGTGTCTTCGCGCTGGGCGACGGTGCAGAGCTTCTCGACGATATGCGGCGGGGTCGGCCCGTCGGGATTGCCCATGCTCAGGTCGATGATGTCCTCGCCACGGCGACGAGCGGCCATCTTCAGTTCGGCGGTGATATTGAAAACGTAGGGGGGAAGGCGGTCGATGCGCGCGAAACGGCGCGCAGGGCGTGATTCAGCCATGCTGTCCTCGGAGTAACGTAAGCGCCCGGAACCGTCCGAGCGACGCCGACCGCTGCGGCGGCCTGGAAAGCGCCAGCCAGGCGCTTTCTTGTCGGCGAACATAAAGGCCGATAGGCTGCTTGTCGAGTCCCCCCTCGCGTTTTTCATTCCATTTCACAGGAAAAGGCCCATGTCCCGACGCTACTGGCAACTCGATGTGTTCGCCGAGCGTCCGCTCACCGGCAACGGTCTGGCCGTATTCGACGACGCCAGCGCCCTCGATGACGCCGCCATGCAGGCCTGGACCCGCGAACTGCGCCAGTTCGAGTCGATCTTCCTGCTGCCGGGCGACGACCCACGGGCCTTCCGCGCACGGATCTTCACCCTGGAGGAAGAACTGCCGTTCGCCGGCCACCCGCTGCTCGGCGCCGCCGCCCTGCTCCATCACCTGCGCGGCGGCGACAACGAACAGCACTGGACGCTGCACCTGGCCAGCAAGTCGGTGGCCCTGCGCAGCGTGCGGGCGGGCAGCGGTTTCTACGCCGAGATGGACCAGGGCCGCGCCGAATTCGGCGCCACCCCGGACGCCGGGACCTGCCGCTGGTTCGCCGAAGCCTTCTCGCTATCGGCCAACGACCTGTCCGGGCATCCGCCGCGGGTGGTGAGCACCGGCCTGCCCTACCTGCTCCTGCCGGTGACAGCCGAGGCACTGGGTCGAGCCCGTCAGGTCAACGATTTGCAAGAAGCCCTGGATAAACTCGGCGCGGCGTTTGTCTATCTGCTCGACGTCGACGGGCGCGAGGGCCGCACCTGGGACAACCTGGGGCTGGTGGAAGACGTGGCTACCGGCAGCGCTGCCGGTCCGGTCGCCGCCTACCTGGTGGAATACGGGCTTGCCGCGCGCGGCGAACCCTTCGTCCTGCACCAGGGACGCTTCCTCGACCGGCCGAGCCGGCTCGACGTCCAGGTCGCGACAGACGGCGGCGTCAGGGTCGGCGGCCACGTCCAACTGCTCGCCCGCGCCGAGCTGCTGACCTCGGCCTGACGGTCGGGGTGGCGCTGGCGGCGGACGACGACAACACTGAAGAAGCGAAACGTACAGGAGAACCGCCATGCTCTGGCGCAAAGGACGACGCAGTGACAACGTGATTGATGCCCGGGGCGAAGGAGGCGCAGGCGGCGGTGGCGGCATGCGCATCGGCGGCAAGGGCCTCAGCCTGGGTGGGGTGGCCATCGTGGTGGTGGTCGGCCTGCTGATGGGCCAGGACCCGATGCAGATCCTCGGGTCGCTGCTCGGCCAGATGGACAGCCCGGCGCCGGCCACCCAGCAGCAGGCCGGCGGTCGGGCCCCGGCGGCCAATGACGAGCAGAGCGAGTTCGTCCGCTCGATCCTCGGCGACACCGAGGACACCTGGGAACAGATCTTCGCCAGCGGCCAGGCACAATACCAACAGCCCAAGCTGGTGCTGTTCAGCAATGGGGTGAATTCCGCCTGCGGCTTCGCCTCGTCGGCCACCGGGCCGTTCTACTGTCCGGCCGACCGCCGAGTCTACCTCGACCTGGAGTTCTTCCGCGAGATGGAACAGCGCTTCTCCGCCGCCGGCGACTTCGCCCAGGCCTATGTGATCGCCCACGAGGTCGGCCACCACGTGCAGAACCTGATGGGCATCTCGGCCAAGATCAACGCAGCCCGCCAGCGCGGCGCGCGCATGGAGGGCGCCAACGGCCTGTCGGTACGCCAGGAACTGCAGGCGGACTGCTTCGCCGGGGTCTGGGCCAACCGTGCACAGCAGCGGCTGAACTGGCTGGAGCCGGGCGACATCGAGGAAGCCCTGAACGCCGCCAACGCCATCGGCGACGATCGCCTGCAACGCCAGGGCCGCGGCATGGTGGTGCCGGATTCCTTCACCCATGGCTCCTCGGCGCAACGCATGCGCTGGTTCAAGACCGGCTTCGAGAGCGGCTCGCCGGCCAGTTGCGATACCTTCAAGGCCCAGACGCTCTGAGCCTCGCCGCCAGCCGAGCGCTTAGCGCCCCGGCTGGCTTCCCAGCGCATTCAACTGATCGGCCAGTTCCCTGGCCTCGTAGACCGAAGCCAACCCGTCGAGATAGACCTTGCCGTTGCGGATCGGCTCGCGCACCCGCGGCGCCAGGCGCAGGCGCCCGTCCACCAGTACCGCGAGAGTGCGCCCCCGGGCCTCGCCGGTCAGCGCGGCCAGGCGGCGGGCGGCCGGTTCGGTGAAGGTGACTTCGACGCCGGGTCGACCGTTCTGGTCGTACAGGACCTCGGCGCGGAGTACGTCAGCCTGGGTCAGGCTGGGCTTCAGCGCCACCAGCATGGCCTTGCCCTGCGGGTCGGCCAGGGTGCGGAACGCCGCGGAAGGCGTGCTGGCGGTGGCATAGACCCCGAAGCTGTGCTGCGGGATCGGCAGCGGATCGCTGGCGCAGGCGGCCAGCAGCAGCGCCAGGCCCAGCGGAAGGAGTGCGAGTTTCGAGCGTTTCATGATGAGGTACTGCAGAAAACCTGGGCGGAGCGTCCGTCCGGACGCCAACGCCTATGTTAACGCCGACCGCGCCGGGCGGGCGAGCAGGCCCTTCCGCGAGGCGACGATCGACTAGACTGGCGGAAATTCACCCCTCTCCCGCGAACTGGTATGATGCGCGCCTTTTCGAGCCGTATGAACCCCACGCAGGCCGCCGCGAGGCCCCTGGCGTGCGTGGGTCGTTTCATGCGGCTCGCGCATTTTCGGGACTCAGCCGTCTGCCGGGATCGTTCGCGATACCGCGCCGACGAGACAGCGATGCAACGCCCGCCACGCGGAAATTCGGTTTTCCCTGGTCGGCGGCCGGCTCCGCGGCCGGCCACTTCTGCTGGCGCCATGGGGATCGTTGCAGAGCACATTCAGGGGAATCCAACATGCTGGAAAAGCTGTTTCAACTAAAGGCGCACAACACCACGGTGCGCACCGAGATCCTGGCGGGGATCACCACCTTCCTGACCATGGCCTACATCCTCTTCGTCAACCCGAGCATCCTCGGCGAGACCGGCATGGACAAGGGCGCGGTGTTCGTCGCCACCTGCCTGGCAGCGGCCATCGGCTCGACCATCATGGGCCTGATCGCCAACTACCCGATCGCCCTGGCCCCCGGCATGGGCCTCAACGCCTTCTTCACCTACACCGTGGTGCTGCACATGGGCCACAGCTGGCAGGTCGCGCTGGGCGCAGTGTTCATTTCCGCCACCATGTTCTTCCTGCTGTCGATCTTCCGCATCCGCGAATGGATCATCAACAGCATCCCCCTGCCGCTGCGCTCGGCGATCGCCGCCGGCATCGGCCTGTTCCTCGCACTGATCGCCCTGCAGAACGCCGGCATCGTGGTGGACAACCCGGCAACCCTGATCGGCATGGGCGACCTGACCAAGCCGGCGCCGATCCTCGCCACCCTCGGCTTCATCCTGATCGTCGCCCTGGAGGCGCGTAGCGTCACCGGCGCGGTGCTGATCGGTATCCTGGTGGTCACCGCCATCGCCATCCTGCTCGGCGTGACCCAGTTCGGCGGCGTGGTCTCGATGCCGCCGTCGCTGGCGCCGACCTTCCTCCAACTGGACATCAAGGGCGCGCTGGACATCGGTCTGGTCAGCGTGATCTTCGCCTTCCTCTTCGTCGACCTGTTCGACAACTCCGGCACCCTGATCGGCGTCGCCAAGCGCGCCGGACTGATGGGCAAGGACGGCCACATGCCGAAGATGGGCCGCGCGCTGATCGCCGACAGTACCGCCGCCATGGGCGGCTCGCTGCTGGGCACCTCGACCACCACCAGCTACATCGAGTCCGCCGCGGGCGTCAGCGCCGGCGGCCGCACCGGCCTGACCGCCATCGTCGTCGCCATCCTGTTCCTTCTCGCGCTGTTCTTCGCCCCGCTGGCCGGCAGCGTACCGGCCTTCGCCACCGCCCCGGCGCTGCTCTTCGTCGCCGTACTGATGGCCTCGGGCCTGGCAGAGATCGACTGGGAAGACATCACCGTCGCCGCGCCGGTGGTCGTCACCGCGCTGGCCATGCCGTTCACCTATTCGATCGCTACCGGCATCGCCTTCGGCTTCATTTCCTGGACCGCGATCAAGGTGCTGTCCGGGCGCTGGCGCGAACTGAACCCGGCGCTGGTGATCCTCTCCGTGCTGTTCGTGATCAAGCTGGGCTTCTTCAACGCATGAGCCGTCCACAGTTCGACCCCAGCGCCTACGCCGCGCAACTGGAAGACAAGAAGTCCCGCCTCGCCGGATTGCTGGCCCCGTTCGCGGCACCCGCGCCGGAGGTCTTCGAGTCGCCGCGCGAGCATTACCGGCTGCGCGCCGAATTCCGCCTGTGGCGGGAAACCGGCAACGAGAAGCGTCACTACGCGATGTTCGAGCAGGGCGACAAGCACACGCCGATCCTGATCGAGGATTTCCCCATCGCCAGCCGCCGCATCAACGAACTGATGCCGCGCCTGAAGGCGGCCTGGGCCGACCCGGCGCTGGGCTTCAAGCTGTTCCAGGTGGAGTTTCTCACCACCCTGGCCGGCGACGCGCTGATCACCCTCTGCTACCACCGGCCGATCGACGACGCTTGGCGACAGGCAGCGGAAAAGCTCGCGGCGGAACTGGGCGTGAACCTGGTGGGGCGTTCGCGCGGCAAGCGCATCGTCGTCGGACGCGACTATGTGGAGGAGGAACTGTCGGTCGCCGGCCGGCGCTTCCGCTACCGCCAGCCCGAGGGGGCTTTCACCCAGCCCAACGGCGAGGTCAACCAGAAGATGCTCGGCTGGGCCTACGAGGCGCTCGGCCAGCGCGACGACGACCTGCTCGAACTGTACTGCGGCAACGGCAACTTCACCCTGCCCCTGGCCACCCGGGTACGCAAGGTGCTGGCCACCGAGATCAGCAAGTCCTCGGTCAATGCGGCGCTGGCCAACCTGGCCGACAACGCGGTGGACAACGTCAGCCTGGTGCGCCTGTCGGCCGAAGAGCTGACCCAGGCGCTGAACGAGGTTCGCCCGTTCCGCCGCCTGGCCGACATCGACCTGAAGAGCTACGCCTTCGGCAGTGTCTTCGTCGATCCGCCACGAGCCGGCATGGATCCGGACACCTGCGAGCTGGCCCGACGCTTCGAGCGCATCCTGTACATTTCGTGCAACCCGGAAACCCTGGCGCAGAACATCGCCCAACTGCACGACACGCACCGGATCAGCCGCTGCGCGCTGTTCGACCAGTTCCCCTACACCCACCACATGGAAAGCGGCGTCCTGCTCGAACGCCGCTGAGAGTGGCCGCGCCCCACGGCGCGGCTGTGCCTCAGAGTCGCACCGGGAGGCGCCGCGCCAGGTGCAATCCTTCCGTCGTCACCTCGGCGCCATAGGCCAGCACCTCGACGCCCGCTTGCGCCGCCTCGCGCAACGCCTTGCCATAGGCTGGATCGATCTCGTCGGCGGGGCGCACCGCCTCGACCCCGGAAAGGTTCACGCAGTACAGCTGCACCGCGCGGATCCCCTCCCGCGCCAGCGCCGCCAGTTCGCGCAGGTGCTTGGCGCCGCGCAGCGTCACCGCGTCGGGAAAGGCCGCCACGGCGGTTTCGTCGAAGCCCAGGGTGACGCTCTTCACCTCGATGAACAGTGCGCCCGTGGGGTATTCCAGGCGAAAGTCGGCGCGACTGTTCTCCACGCCGTAGGCCACTTCCCGGCGCAGAGCGGTGAAACCGGCAAGCTCCGCGATGTCCCCGGCCAGCAGCGCCTCCTCTACCAGGCGGTTGGCCCGCGCCGTGTTGACGCAGGCCAGGCGGCCCTGCGGAGTCTCGCTCAGCTCCCAGGTCCCCGGCAGCTTGCGCTTGGGGTCGTTGGAGCGGCTGAACCAGACCCGGCAACCTTCGCTCATGCAATTGAGCATCGAACCGGTATTCGGACAGTGGATAGTCAGGCGCTCGCCGCCGGCGCTCTCGATATCGGCGAGGAAACGCTTGTAGCGACGCAGCAGGCGGCCTTCTTCCAGTGGCTGCTCGAAACGCATCAGGGCCGCCAGTTCTTCAGGCCGCGGGCGATCCGCTCCACCGCTTCCTGCAGGCGCGGCAGGTTCTGGGTATAGGCGAAACGCACGTGGTGGCCGGCCTGGTGGCGGCCGAAATCCAGCCCCGGAGTGAAGGCCACGTGCTCGGTCTCGATGAAGTGCTTGCAGAAGGCGTAGGCATCGCCGCCGAACGCACTGATATCGGCGTAGAGATAGAAGGCGCCTTCCGGCTCCACGGCGATTCCGAAACCCAGCTCGCGCAGGGCCGGCAGGAGGAAGTCGCGACGGCGGGCGAACTCTTCGCGGCGCTCTTCGAGAATGGCGATGGTGGTCGGCTCGAAACAGGCCAGCGCGGCCTGCTGGGCCATGCTCGGCGCGCTGATGTAGAGGTTCTGCGCCAGCTTCTCCAGCTCAGGCACCGCCGCTGCCGGCGCCACCAGCCAGCCCAGGCGCCAGCCGGTCATGCCGAAATACTTGGAAAAACTATTCAGGACGAAAGCGTCGTCGTCGACTTCCAGCACCGAGGCGGCGTCCACGCCATAGGTCAGGCCGTGATAGATCTCGTCCACCACCAGGTGCCCGCCGCGGGCCTTCAAGGCGCCCGACAGGCCGGCCAGTTCGTCGCGATCGAGCAGGGTCCCGGTCGGATTCGCCGGCGTCGCCACCAGAGCGCCTACACTGTCTGAATCCCAGTGCCGCTCGATGAGATCCGGCGTCAGTTGGTAACGGCTGTCCGGCCCCACCGGCACCAGTTGCGCGGCGCCTTCCACCAGGCGCAGGAAATGCCTGTTGCACGGGTAGCCCGGGTCGGCGAGCAACCAGTGGCGGCCGGGGTCGACCAGCAAGCTGCTGGCCAGCAGCAGGGCGCCGGAGCCGCCCGGAGTGACCAGCACGCGCTGCGGGTCGAGGTCGACCCCGTAGCGTTCGCCGTAGAATTTCGCGATCGCCTCGCGCAGCGCCGGCAGGCCGCGGGCGGCGGTGTAGCGGGTATGCCCGGCGGCCAGGGCGGCGCGCCCGGCCTCGACGATCGGCTCGGCCGTGGTGAAGTCCGGCTCGCCGATCTCCAGGTGGATCACATCGTGGCCGGCGGCCTGCAACTCGTTGGCCCGCGCCAGCAGGGCCATGACATGGAAAGGCTCGATGGCCCGACTGCGCGCGCTATAGGAGGTAGCCATGGATATTCCGAACTTTGCGAGGAAAAACCGATTCTAACCAAGCCATTACGCGGGCGACACCAGCCTCGACAACCGGGAGTAGCGCCAAGGTTATCGTTCTGGTAAGTTCGCCCGCTTGCGACCGCGGGGCCGGAGAGCCGGCGAGGGAACCCTGCCGCGGACAGGATTAGCGAAAGTGAGAGGCGGCCATTCATGTCCACCAAAGCAAAACAACAGAGCAGCCAGCAGATGACCCGCGGCTTCGAACCCTATCAGGAAACCAAGGGCGAGGAGTACATGAGCGAGCGCATGCGCGCGCACTTCACCGCGATCCTGAACAAATGGAAACAGGAGCTGATGGAAGAGGTCGACCGTACCGTGCATCACATGCAGGACGAAGCGGCCAACTTCCCCGATCCGGCCGACCGCGCCAGCCAGGAAGAAGAATTCAGCCTGGAACTGCGCGCCCGCGACCGCGAGCGCAAGCTGATCAAGAAGATCGACGAGACCCTGCAACTGATCGAAGACGAAGAGTACGGCTGGTGCGACTCCTGCGGCGTCGAGATCGGCATCCGTCGCCTGGAGGCGCGCCCCACCGCGACCCTCTGCATCGACTGCAAGACCCTCGCGGAAATCCGCGAGAAGCAACTCGGCTCCTGAGCCGGACCGACGGGGCGCCAAGGCGCCCCGTTTCGTTTCCGCCGTTCCCCGCCGCACCGCCCGCGCCATGACCTCTTCCTATGTAGGCCGCTTCGCCCCGACGCCCAGCGGCTACCTGCACTTCGGTTCCCTGGTGGCGGCCGTCGCCTCCTACCTGGACGCGCGTGCCGTCGGCGGCCGCTGGCTGGTGCGCATGGAGGACCTCGACCCGCCCCGCGAAGTCCCGGGCGCCCAGCAGGCGATCCTGGAAACCCTGGAGCGCTACGGCTTCGAATGGGACGGCGCGGTGGAGCGGCAGAGCGAACGCTTCCCGGCCTACGCCGCAGTGGTCGAGCAACTGCTGCGCAGCGGACTGGCCTACGCCTGCACTTGCTCGCGCAAGCAGCTTGAGGGATTCGCCGGGATCTACCCGGGCTTCTGCCGCGATGCCGGGCACGCCCGCGAGGATGCGGCGATCCGCCTGCGCGTGCCGGAGCTGGAATATCGCTTCGTCGACCGCGTGCAGGGCGAAGTCCGCCAGCATCTCGGCCGCGAGGTCGGCGATTTCGTCATCCAGCGCCGCGATGGCTTCTACGCCTACCAACTGGCGGTGGTGCTGGACGACGCCTGGCAGGGCATCACCGACATCGTCCGCGGCGCCGACCTGCTCGACTCGACCCCGCGCCAGCTTTACCTCCAGGAATTGCTGGGGTTGAGCCAGCCGCGCTACCTGCACGTGCCGCTGATCGTCCAGCCGGACGGGCACAAGCTCGGCAAGTCCTACCGCTCCCCGCCACTGCCCGCCGAGCAGGCCGCCGCGCCGCTGACCCGCGCCCTGCGCGCGCTCGGCCAGCGGCCGCCGGCCGAACTGGCCCAGGCCAGCGCCAGCGAGGCGCTGGCCTGGGGCGTCGCGCACTGGGACGCCACGCGCATCCCGCGCTGCGCTACCCTTCCCGAGGAACGCCTGTAGCCCGCCCGGCGGCTTGCCGGCACCCACCCGCAGCCTGTAGCCTGCCGGCCCAAGCATGAGGGAAGCGGCATGTACATCTACCGACTGGTCCTGCTCCTGGTCGTGGGCATCTATCTCTTTTCCCCCGCCATCATGGACTGGTGGATCGACCCCAACGGCGCCTGGTACCGCCCGTACCTGCTGTGGCTGATCCTCATCGTGGTCACTTTCATCCTGCAGAGCCAGCGCGATGCTGACGAGCTTTAGCCTGACCCAGCTGATCCTGATCAGCGTCGCCTACCTCTCCACCCTCTTCGGCATCGCCTGGATCACCGAGCGCGGCTACGTGCCGCGCCGGCTGGTACGCCACCCGCTGGTCTACACCCTGTCGCTGGGCGTCTACGCCAGTGCCTGGGCGTTCTACGGCACGGTAGGCCTGGCCTACCAGTACGGCTACGGGTTCCTCGCCATCTACCTGGGGATTTCCGGGGCCTTCCTGCTCGCCCCGGTGCTGCTCTATCCGATCCTCCGGGTGACACGCGCCTACCAGCTGTCCTCGCTGGCCGACCTCTTCGCCTTCCGTTTCCGCAGTACCTGGGCCGGCGCCCTGACCACGCTGTTCATGCTGATCGGCGTGCTGCCGATGCTGGCCCTGCAGATCCAGGCGGTCACCGATTCGATCAGCATTCTCACCCGCGACCCGGCCCAGGAGCGGGTCGCGTTCGTCTTCTGCACCCTGATCACCCTGTTCGCGATCCTCTTCGGCGCTCGCCACATCGCCACCCGCGAACGCCACGAGGGACTGGTGTTCGCCATCGCCTTCGAGTCGCTGGTCAAGCTGGTGATGCTCGGCAGTATCGGCCTCTACGCCCTGTACGGCGTCTTCGGCGGGCCGGAAGGCCTGGAAGTCTGGCTGCTGCAGAACCAGACCGCGCTGACCACCCTGCACACGCCGCTGGCCGAGGGTCCATGGCGAACGCTGCTGCTGGTGTTCTTCGCCGCGGCCATCGTGATGCCGCACATGTTCCACATGATCTTCACCGAGAACCTCAACCCGCGCGCGCTGATTTCCGCCAGTTGGGGCCTGCCGCTGTTCCTGCTGCTGATGAGCCTTGCGGTACCGCCGATCCTCTGGGCCGGGCTGCGCCTCGGCGCCTCGACCACACCGGAGTACTACACCATCGGCCTCGGCCTGGCGGTGGACAGCCCGGCCCTGGCCCTGGCCGCCTTCATCGGCGGCATCTCCGCCGCCAGCGGGCTGACTATCGTGATGACCCTGGCGCTCTCGGGAATGGTCCTCAACCACCTGGTGCTGCCGCTCTACCAGCCGCCGGCGCAGGGCAACATCTACCGCTGGCTGAAATGGACCCGGCGCCTGCTGATCGTCGCCATCATCATGGCCAGCTACGCCTTCTACCTGCTGCTGGGCGCCGAACAGGACCTCTCCAACCTGGGCATAGTGTCCTTCGTCGCCACCCTGCAATTCCTTCCCGGCGCCCTCTCGGTGCTGTACTGGCCGACCGCCAACCGCCGTGGCTTCATCTCCGGGCTGATCGCCGGCATGCTGGTCTGGGCGATCACCATGCTGCTGCCCCTGATGGGGAACGTACAGGGCCTGTACCTGCCGCTGTTCGACGTGATCTACGTGCTGGACGATTCGAACTGGCACCTGGCGGCGCTGTCCTCGCTGGCGGCCAACGTGCTGGTATTCACCCTGGTGTCGCTGTTCACCGAGGCCAGCGACGAGGAAAAAGGCGCCGCCGAGGCCTGCGCGGTGGACAACGTACGCCGTCCGCAACGCCGCGAACTGTTCGCCGGTTCGCCGCAGGAGTTCGCCAGCCAGTTGGCCAAGCCGCTGGGCGCCAAGACCGCGCAGAAGGAGGTCGAGCAGGCCCTGCGCGATCTCCACCTGCCCTTCGACGAACGTCGCCCCTATGCCCTGCGTCGCTTGCGCGACCGCATCGAGGCGAACCTTTCCGGGCTGATGGGACCCAGTGTCGCCCAGGACATCGTGGAGACCTTCCTTCCCTACAAGACCAGCGAAGAAAGCTACGTCACCGAGGACATCCACTTCATCGAGAGCCGCCTGGAGGACTATCACTCCCGGCTGACTGGCCTGGCTGCCGAACTCGACACCTTGCGCCGCTACCACCGGCAGACCCTGCAAGACCTGCCGATGGGCGTCTGCTCCCTGGCCAAGGACCAGGAAGTGCTGATGTGGAACCGCGCCATCGAGGAACTCACCGGGGTCGGCGCGCAGAAGGTCGTCGGTTCGCGCCTGTCGGCCTTGCCCGAACCCTGGAAGGGCCTGCTGGAACGTTTCATCGACGCCCCCGACGAGCACCTGCACAAGCAGCGCCTGGTCTACGACGGCCACACCCGCTGGCTGAACCTGCACAAGGCGGCCATCGAGGAACCCCTGGCGCCGGGCAACAGCGGCCTGGTGCTACTGGTGGAAGACCTCACCGAAACCCAACTGTTGGAAGACAAGCTGGTCCACTCCGAGCGCCTGGCTTCCATCGGCCGCCTTGCCGCCGGGGTGGCCCACGAGATCGGCAATCCGATCACCGGCATCGCCTGCCTGGCGCAGAACCTGCGCGAGGAACGCGAAGGCGACGGCGAGCTGACCGAAATCAGCGAGCAGATCCTCGACCAGACCAAGCGCGTATCGCGCATCGTCCAGTCGTTGATGAGCTTCGCCCACTCCGGCAGCCACCTGCAGGCCCTGGAACCGGTGTGCCTGAGCGAAGTCGCCCAGGAGGCCATCGGACTGCTGTCGCTGAACCGGCGTAGCGTCGAAGTAGAGTTCTTCAACCTCTGCGATCCGGCGCACTGGGTCGAGGGAGACTCGCAGCGCCTGGCCCAGGTGCTGATCAACCTGCTCTCCAATGCTCGCGACGCCAGCCCGCCGGGCGGCGCGATCCGGGTCCGCAGCGAAGCCTCGGAACATACCGTGGACCTGGTCGTCGAGGACGAGGGCAGCGGCATCCCGAAGGCGATCATGGACCAGTTGTTCGAACCGTTCTTCACCACCAAGGACCCCGGCAAGGGGACCGGGCTCGGCCTCGCACTGGTCTATTCGATCGTGGAAGAGCATTATGGACAGATAACCATCGAGAGCCCGACGGATCACCAGCGAGAAGGCGGCACCCGCTTCCGCGTGACCCTGCCGCGGCACCCTGGCCCGACGGCCGAGCTGTAGACGAGCACGTCGAGAGAGCTGAATACATGGCACATATTCTGATCGTCGAAGACGAAACCATTATCCGATCTGCATTGCGACGCCTGCTGGAGCGCAACCAGTACCAGGTCAGCGAAGCCGGCTCGGTGCAGGAAGCCCAGGAGCGCTACACCATCCCCTCCTTCGACATGGTGGTCAGCGACCTGCGCCTGCCGGGCGCCCCCGGCACCGAACTGATCAAGCTCGCCGAAGGCATTCCGGTGCTGATCATGACCAGCTACGCCAGCCTGCGTTCGGCGGTGGATTCGATGAAGATGGGCGCGGTGGACTACATCGCCAAGCCTTTCGACCACGACGAAATGCTCCAGGCCGTGGCGCGCATCCTCAAGGACCGCCAGGAGAACCGCAGCGCGGCCCCGGTCTCCGCCAACGGCGGCAAGGCCGGCGGCGAGCGCGGCGCCAGCCCGGCGGCAGCCGACGGCGAGATAGGCATCATCGGCTCCTGTGCGCCGATGCAAGAGCTGTACAGCAAGATTCGCAAGGTCGCGCCGACCGACTCCACGGTACTGATCCAGGGCGAGTCCGGCACCGGCAAGGAACTGGTCGCCCGCGCCCTGCACAACCTGTCGAAGCGCGCCAAGGCGCCGCTGATCTCGGTGAACTGTGCGGCGATTCCGGAAACCCTGATCGAATCCGAGCTGTTCGGCCATGAAAAAGGCGCCTTCACCGGTGCCAGCGCCGGGCGCGCCGGGCTGGTCGAAGCGGCCGACGGCGGCACCCTGTTCCTCGACGAGATCGGCGAACTGCCGCTGGAGGCCCAGGCCCGCCTGCTGCGCGTATTGCAGGAAGGCGAGATCCGCCGGGTCGGCTCGGTGCAATCGCAGAAGGTCGACGTGCGCCTGATCGCCGCCACCCACCGCGACCTGAAAACCCTGGCCAAGACCGGGCAATTCCGCGAAGACCTCTATTACCGCCTGCATGTGATCTCGCTGAAGCTGCCCGCCCTGCGCGAGCGTGGCAACGACGTGATGGAGATCGCCCGCGCCTTTCTGGCTCGCCAGTGCACCCGGATGGGGCGCGCGCCGCTCAGCTTCGCCCACGACGCCGAACAGGCGATCCGCCATTACCCATGGCCGGGCAACGTGCGCGAACTGGAAAACGCCATCGAGCGGGCGGTGATCCTCAGCGAGAGCCAGGAAATCCACGCCGACCTGCTGGGTATCGATATCGAGCTGGACGACCTCGAGGACGACTTCGCCGCCGACCTCGGCCTCGGCCCGGCGGGCGCCGCGGCCAGCAACCACGAGCCCACCGAGGACCTTTCGCTGGAAGACTACTTCCAGCACTTCGTCCTCGAGCACCAGGACCACATGACCGAGACCGAGCTGGCCCGCAAGCTGGGCATCAGCCGCAAATGCCTGTGGGAACGCCGCCAGCGCCTGGGCATTCCGCGGCGTAAATCAGGGGCCTCGGCCGACTCGTAACACCCTGCAACCTGTTACCGCGGACGTACCGCGTAACAGAAACCGGGTTCATCGGTAACGGGAACCCGGTTTTTTTGTGCCCTCCGCCGACCCACCGAAAACCTCAACCCCTTGATTTTACTGGGTTTCGAAAAACTGGCACGGCATCTGCTTATGTATCGGCACAACAACAATAACAAGCAACGACGAAGACAATAAAAACAACACGTAACGACTCCAGCACAACAAAAACAAAATCGCGGAGGCGCAGCTAACTGATTCTTTTGGAGAGGAGTTGCTGTCGGGACCCGTCCCGCAGCCAGTCGGAAGAAGAATAAAACTGCCTCGAGGCAGCGCACAGACTGGTTGGATCGCTCGACGATCATGGCAGCATCAGCGACCAAAGCAATCCGTTTGCTATTGAACTCCCAGCCTGGGAGATATCCCTGAAGCGACTGGCTCAAGGGACGGGTCGACAAACAAAAACAACAAGCCCGAAATCATAATAAAAACAAAGCACGCACCTACTTGGGGGGGAGCTTCGGCTCCCCCAGTAGCTTCACCCCCTCCCTCCGTTTTCCCCGTTTTTCCTTCGCCTTACACCATTTCCCCATCCAATGCTAGAATCCGCGCAGACTATGCGGCCATCCGCATGCCTTGCCAGATTCACCGCAGCCTTCCCGGCCCTCTCCCGCTTCGCGGGAACAGGATGTACGGCCCCTGTTCGTTTCTGTCAGGATGCATGGCGCAGTCGGTTCCGGCGCCCGGGACGCCCTGTGCGTCGCGGGGCCAAACATTCAACGGGTACAGAACACGCCTCGCCCGAGAGGTCCTGATAATGCCGCAGCATTACCCGACGTCCGTCCTGTTTGAGCAACGCAGGCGTGCAATCACCCACATCGTGCTCCCGATAACACATCCATGCTGAAAAAGCTGATCCAGACCATTCGTTCCCCCCTGCGCCGTCCGCGCGCCGTCCGTACAACCCCGGAAGTCATCGGTAACAACCAGCACTCCCTGCGCCGGGACCAGTTCAGCCGGAACGCCGTCAAGGTCGTCGAGATCCTCCAGCGGGCCGGCTACCAGGCCTACGTGGTCGGGGGCTGCGTACGCGACCAGATGCTCGGCATCGCTCCCAAGGACTTCGATGTCGCCACCAGCGCCACGCCGGAGCAGGTCCGCGCCGAATTCCGCAACGCGCGGATCATCGGCCGCCGCTTCAAACTGGTACACGTGCACTTCGGCCGCGAGATCATCGAGGTCGCCACCTTCCGCGCCCATCATCCGGAAGGCCAGGACGATGGCGATAGCCGCGCGTCCAGCAACGAAAGCGGCCGCATCCTGCGCGACAACGTCTATGGCAGCCTGGAAGACGACGCCCAGCGCCGTGACTTCACCATCAATGCCCTGTACTTCGACGTCACCAGCGAGCGGCTGCTGGACTACGCCAATGGCGTTCACGACATCCGCAATCGCCTGATCCGCCTGATCGGCGATCCGGAGCAGCGTTATCTGGAAGACCCGGTGCGGATGCTGCGGGCGGTACGTTTCGCCGCCAAGCTCGACTTCGAGATCGAGAAGCACAGCGCCGCGCCGATTCGCCGGCTGGCCCCGCTGCTGCGGGAAATCCCTTCGGCGCGCCTGTTCGACGAGGTGCTCAAGCTGTTCCTCGCCGGCCGGGCCGAGCGCACTTTCGAACTGCTGGTCGAGTACGAACTGTTCGCGCCGCTGTTCCCGGCCAGCGCCAAGGCACTGCAGGCCAACCCCGACTACACCGGCAAGCTGATCCGCCAGGCCCTGGCCAATACCGATGCGCGCATTCGCCAGGGCAAGCCGGTAACCCCGGCCTTCCTCTTCGCCGCGCTGCTCTGGCCGGCCCTGCCGGCGCGCGTCGCGCAGTTGCAGGAGAAAGGCATGCCGGCTATCCCGGCGATGCAGGAAGCCGCCCACGAACTGATCAGCGAACAGTGCCAGCGGATTGCCATTCCCAAGCGTTTCACCCTGCCGATCCGCGAGATCTGGGATATGCAGGAACGTCTGCCGCGACGCCAGGGCAAGCGCGCCGACCTGCTCCTGGAAAACCCGCGCTTCCGCGCCGGCTACGACTTCCTCCTGCTGCGCGAAAGTGCCGGCGAGGAAACCGAAGGACTCGGCCAATGGTGGACCGATTACCAGGAAGTCAGCGACAGCGAGCGGCGCAACATGATCCGCGACCTGGTCAGCCAGGAAGACGGCAGCGCCCCGCGCAAGCGTCGCCGCGGCGGCAACAGCGGCCGTCGGCGCCGCGGGCCGCGCAAGGAAGGCAGCGGCGGAAGCGGCGAATGATCCAGCGCGTCTACGTGGCGCTGGGCAGCAACCTGGCCGAACCGCGCGAGCAGATCCAGGCTGCCCTCGACGCCTTCGAGCGGCTTCCCGAGACCCGCCTGGTCGCCGTCTCGCCGCTCTATATCAGCGACCCGCTCGGCCCCGCCGACCAGCCGCGCTTCGTCAACGGCGTGGCGGCCCTCGACACCAACCTGGCGCCGCTCGACCTGCTCGACGCCCTGCAGGCCATCGAACTGGAACAGGGGCGCGTCCGCGACCTGCGCTGGGGTCCGCGCACGCTCGACCTGGACATCCTGCTGTTCGGCGAACAATTGCTCGACCTGCCGCGCCTGAAGGTGCCGCACTACCACATGCAGGCGCGCGCTTTCGTGCTCTATCCCCTCGCCGATCTCGCCCCCGACCTGCGCCTGCCCGATGGCCGCCACCTGCCGGAGCTGCTCGCGGCCTGTCCGTTCGAGGGCATCGAACGCCTTCCGGGCGCCTGACCCTGCCTGCCCGCCGCTGCGCGGATACCTCGCGGCGGGCTCTTCACACTGTTACCGAAAAGCTGACGAAGGACGCCGCGGATGGGCGTACACTGCGCGCGCAACCGCAGGCGGCGCGGCGTTCGGCAGTGGCAGTAACGCCGTAACAATGCGGTAACACCTGCAATTGACTTCGAGCCACCCCATCCGGACTATAAGTGGCCGTTTGCCCCGCGCCGGCTCATCACCGGCCCAACGAGGAGCCTTTCCATGCCTGATGTAACCCTGACCACCCTGCAAGGGTTGAAGCAGAGCGGCGAGAAGATCGCCATGCTGACCTGCTACGACGCCACCTTCGCCCACACCGCCAGCCAGGCCGGCGTGGACGTGCTTCTGGTCGGAGATTCGCTCGGAATGGTATTGCAGGGTCACGACAGCACCCTGCCGGTCAGCAACGAGGAAATGGCCTATCACACGGCCTGCGTGAAACGCGGTAACAAAGGTTCCCTGATCGTCACCGACCTGGCCTTCGAATCCAGCCATTCCGTGGCCCAGACCCTTGCCGACGCGGTCCGCCTGATGCAGGCCGGCGCACACATGGTCAAGCTGGAGGGTGGGGCCTGGCTGGCGGAGCCGATCGCCCGCCTGGCACAGATGGGCGTGCCGGTCTGCGCGCATCTCGGCCTGACCCCGCAGGCGGTCAACCTGTTCGGCGGCTTCAAGGTCCAGGGCCGCCAGGAAACCCAGGCGCGCCAGTTGCGCGCCGATGCCATCGCCCTGGAGCAGGCCGGCGCCGCCATGCTGCTGCTGGAGTGCGTGCCCAGCGTGCTGGCCGAAGAGATCACCCAGGCGGTGAAGATCCCGGTGATCGGGATTGGCGCCGGTGCGGCGACCGATGGCCAGGTGCTGGTCATGCACGACATGCTCGGTCTCTCGCTGACCGGCCGCTCGCCCAAGTTCGTCAAGGATTTCATGCAAGGCCAGGAGAGCATCCCGGCCGCCATCGCGGCCTATGTCCGCGCCGTCAAGGACGTGTCCTTCCCCGCCGCCGAACACGGATTCAACGCATGAACACCGTCAAGACCGTCCGTGAACTGCGCGCCGCGGTGGCGCGCGCCCGCAGCGAAGGCAAGCGCATCGGCTTCGTGCCGACCATGGGCAACCTCCACGCCGGCCATGCCGCGCTGGTAAAGAAAGCCGGCGAACGCGCCGACTTCGTGGTCGTCAGCATCTTCGTCAACCCGCTGCAATTCGGCCCCAGCGAAGACCTCGACAAATACCCGCGGACCCTCGCAGCCGACCAGGAACGCCTGCTCGAAGCCGGCTGCCACCTGCTGTTCACCCCGACCGTCGAGGAAATGTACCCCGACGGCATGGACGGGCAGACCCGCATCCATGTTCCCGGCGTCTCCGAAGGCCTTTGCGGCGCCAGTCGTCCCGGCCATTTCGAAGGCGTGGCGACCGTGGTCAGCAAGCTGCTGAACATGGTCCAGCCGGACCTCGCGCTGTTCGGCGAAAAGGATTTCCAGCAGTTGGCGGTGATCCGCAAGCTGGTCCGCGACCTCAACCTGCCGGTGCAGATCTTCGGCGAGCCGACGGTGCGTGCCGCCGATGGCCTGGCGTTGTCCTCGCGCAACGGTTACCTCGACGAGCAGCAGCGCGCCGCCGCCCCGGCGATCTACCGCACCCTGCGGCAGCTCGGCGAACGCATCCGCGCCGGCGCCGAGGACTTCCCGGCATTGCTCGCCGACGCCCGCCAGGCCCTGGAACAGGCCGGGCTGCGCCCCGACTACCTGGAAATCCGCGAGCCGATCAGCCTGCGCCCCGGGGTACCCGGCGACCGCCAACTGGTGATCCTGGCCGCCGCCTACCTGGGCAGCACGCGGCTGATCGACAACCTCTCAGTCCACCTCGATTGACGCATGCCGAGCCCCCGGTTCCCGGGGGCTTGAGCGCTCACCACGGACTCGCCATACTCTGCCGCCCCCCGCGGACCCGATAGGAGTCGCCCCATGCACGCCATAATGCTCAAAGCCAAGTTGCATCGCGCCGAAGTCACCCATGCCGTCCTCGACTACGAAGGCTCCTGCGCCATCGACGGCGATTGGCTGGACCTCTCCGGAATCCGCGAGTACGAACAGATCCAGATCTACAACGTCGACAACGGCGAGCGCTTCACCACCTATGCGATCCGCGCCGAGAACGGCTCGAAGATGATCTCGGTGAACGGCGCCGCGGCACACAAGGCCAAGGTCGGCGACCGCGTGATCATCTGCGCCTACGCACACTACAGCGAAGCCGAACTGGCCAGCCACAAGCCGCGCATGCTGTACATGGCGCCGGGCAACCAGCTCAGCCATACCAGCGAGGCGATTCCGATACAGGTCGCCTGACCTCGCCCCCTCTGGATAAAGCCCGGTTTCATCCGGGCTTTTTCATGTTCAAATAAGTGCGCCATCGAATTCCAACCAGAAGGTCAGCCATGAAGCACCACCTCACTCCGCTGGATGCCACGCAACTCGACAGTTGGCGCGCCCTGGCCGCCCATCGCCAGGAACTGCAGGACTTCAGGATGCGCCAGGCGTTCATCGACGATCCGGAGCGCTTCAAGCGGTTTTCCTTCAGCGCCTGTGGGTTGTTCCTCGACTTCTCGAAGAACCTGATTCGCCAGGACACCATCGACCTGCTGGTGAAGCTGGCCGAGGAAGCACGGCTGAGCGACGCGATCCGGGCGATGTTCGACGGCGAAGCGATCAATGCCTCCGAGCGCCGGCCGGTACTGCATACCGCGCTGCGTCGACCGATCGGCGACAAGGTGCTGGTCGATGGCGTCGACGTGATGCCGGAAGTCCACCGCGTCCTGCACCAGATGACCGAGCTGGTGGGCTACGTGCACAACGGCCTGTGGCGCGGCTATACCGAAAAGCCGATCACCGACGTGGTGAACATCGGCATCGGCGGCTCCTTCCTCGGCCCGCAACTGGTATCCGAAGCCTTGCTGCCGTTCGCCCAGAAAGGCGTGCGCTGCCACTACCTGGCGAACATCGACGGTAGCGAGTTCCATGAACTGGCCAGCCGCCTGAACGCCGAGACCACCCTGTTCATCGTTTCCTCCAAGTCCTTCGGGACCCTGGAAACCCTGAAGAACGCCCAGGCCGCACGCGCCTGGTACCTGGCCCAGGGCGGCACCGAGGAAGAGCTTTACCGCCATTTCATCGCCGTCTCCAGCAACAAGGAAGCCGCGATCGCCTTCGGCATCCGCGAGGAAAACATCTTCCCCATGTGGGACTGGGTCGGCGGCCGCTACTCGCTGTGGTCGGCCATCGGCCTGCCGATCGCCATGTCCATCGGCATCTCCAACTTCAAGGAACTGCTGTCCGGCGCCTACAACATGGACCAGCATTTCCAGACCGCGCCGTTCGAACGCAACATCCCGGTGCTGCTCGGCCTGCTCGGCGTCTGGTACGGCGACTTCTGGGGCGCGAACAGCCACGCGATCCTGCCCTACGACTACTATCTGCGGAATATCACCGACCACCTGCAACAACTGGACATGGAATCCAACGGCAAGAGCGTGCGCCAGGACGGCACGCCGGTCACCAGCGGCACCGGGCCGGTGATCTGGGGTGGTGTCGGCTGCAACGGCCAGCACGCCTACCATCAGTTGCTGCACCAAGGCACCCAATTGATCCCGGCGGACTTCATCGTCCCGGTGAGCAGCTACAACCCGGTGGCCGACCATCACCAGTGGCTGTACGCCAACTGCCTGTCGCAGAGCCAGGCGCTGATGCTCGGCAAGAGCCGCGAGGAGGCCGAGGCCGAACTGCGCGCCAAGGGCCTGCCGGAAGCCGAAGTGCAGCGCCTGGCGCCGCACAAGGTGATTCCGGGCAACCGACCGAGCAACACCCTGGTGGTCGAGCGCATCAGCGCCCGCCGCCTCGGCGCGCTGATCGCCATGTACGAGCACAAGGTCTACGTACAGAGCATCCTCTGGGGCATCAACGCCTTCGACCAATGGGGCGTGGAGCTTGGCAAGGAACTCGGCAAGGGTGTCTATTCGCGCCTGGTCGGCAGCGAGGAAACCCCGGCCGAGGACGCCTCGACCCAAGGCCTGATCGACTTCTTCCGCGGCCGCCATCGCGGCTGATCCGCCTCTCCCCAAAGCCCGGCCCTAGGCCGGGCTTTTTCATTCCGCCCTGCGATTGACCCCGGCGCCTTCCCCGCTCGCGCCTTTGGCACTTGAACATGGCACTCGCCTGGCCCACCCTTGGTCGAACCTGGAGAGGGGCCGCGTGCGGTCTCTCGACACCTTGCGGAGCAGAAAAACAAAGGAAACCGCCATGTTCGAGATCAGCGTCCACCCGGTGCCGGACGCCGTCCGCCAGCGTGCCTACCTGAACGACGACGACTACCAGCGCCTGTACCGCCAATCCGTCGAGAACCCCGACGAGTTCTGGGGCGAGCAGGCCAAGGCCTTCCTCGATTGGTTCAAGCCCTGGCACAGCGTCCACCACGGCGACCTGAGGAAAGGCCAGGCCACCTGGTTCAAGGGCGGCCAGTTGAACGTCGCCTACAACTGCATCGATCGCCACCTGGAACGCCGCGGCGAACAGATCGCGATCGTCTGGGAAGGCGACAACCCCAGCGAATCCGCGCACATCACCTACCGCAAGCTGCACCACAACGTCTGCCGCCTGGCTAACGTGCTGAAGAGCCGCGGCGTGGAAAAGGGCGACCGGGTCTGCATCTACATGCCGATGATTCCCGAGGCCGCCTACGCCATGCTCGCCTGCGCCCGTATCGGGGCGGTGCACTCGGTGGTGTTCGGCGGCTTCTCGCCGGACTCGCTGCGCGACCGCATCCTCGATGCCGACTGCCGCACCGTGATCACCGCCGACGAGGGCGTGCGCGGCGGCAAGTACATCCCGCTGAAGCAGAATGTGGAAAAGGCACTGAAGGACTGCCCGGACGTCTCTACCGTGGTGGTGGTCGAGCGCACCCAGGGCGACATACCCTGGGTCGAAGGCCGCGACATCTGGTACCACGAGGCGCTCCACGCGGCCTCAGCCGACTGCCCGGCGGAAGCGATGGACGCCGAGGACCCGCTGTTCATCCTCTATACCTCCGGCAGCACCGGCAAGCCGAAGGGCGTGTTGCACACCACCGGGGGCTACCTGCTCGGCGCGGCGATGACCCACAAGTACGTGTTCGACTACCACGATGGCGACGTCTACTGGTGCACCGCCGACGTCGGCTGGGTCACCGGACACAGCTATATCGTCTACGGCCCGCTGGCCAACGGTGCCACCACCCTCATGTTCGAGGGCGTGCCCAACTACCCGGACGCCTCGCGCTTCTGGCAGGTGATCGACAAGCACCAGGTGAATATCTTCTACACCGCGCCGACCGCGATCCGCGCGCTGATGCGCGAAGGCGACGCCCCGGTCCGCCAGACCTCGCGCAGCAGCCTGCGCCTGCTCGGCTCGGTGGGCGAGCCGATCAACCCGGAGGCTTGGGAGTGGTACTACCAGGTGGTCGGCGAGAAGCGCTGCCCCATCGTCGATACCTGGTGGCAGACCGAGACCGGCAGCATCCTGATCACCCCGTTGCCCGGCGCCACTGCGCTAAAGCCAGGCTCGGCTACCCGCCCGTTCTTCGGCGTGCAACCCGTGCTGCTCGACGAGAAAGGCAAGGAAATCGACGGCGCGGGCAGCGGCGTACTGGCGATCAAGGCCAGTTGGCCGAGTCAGATCCGCAGCGTCTACGGCGACCACCAGCGGATGATCGACACCTACTTCAAGCCCTACCCCGGGTATTACTTCAGCGGCGACGGCGCGCGCCGCGACGAGGACGGCTACTACTGGATCACCGGCCGGGTCGACGACGTGATCAATGTCTCCGGACACCGGATCGGCACCGCCGAGGTCGAGAGCGCGCTGGTCCTGCACGATGCGGTGGCCGAGGCGGCAGTGGTCGGCTGCCCGCATGACGTGAAGGGCCAGGCCATCTACGCGTTCGTCACCCTGATGGCCGGCAGTCAGCCCAGCGAGGCGCTACAACAGGAATTGCTGGCCCTGGTCGGCAAGGAGATCGGCAGCTTCGCCAAGCCGGATCACCTGCAATGGGCGCCCAGCCTGCCGAAGACCCGCTCCGGCAAGATCATGCGGCGTATCCTGCGCAAGATCGCCTGCAACGAGCTGGACAGTCTCGGCGATACCTCGACCCTGGCCGATCCGGGAGTGGTGCAGGGGTTGATCGACAACCGCCTCAACCGCTGACCCGCGCAACCGTCCCGCCGCCCTGCGGCGCGGGACGGTTCCAGTCTCTCCGGCGCCTGGGTTAAGCTCGTGCCTGCCCTGTCGTAGCGAGCCCCCCATGGAAAGCGTCCGTCGCCATATCGAAAGCCAGGTGCTGAGCCTTACCGGGCTCGCCGCCGGCGGTGTCGACTTCGAGTCGCCGAAAGGCGATCCGGGCCTGTTCGGCCCCGATGCCGCCTGCTGGAAGGTCCACGGCGACTTCAGCAGCATGATGATCGGCGGCATCGGCGCGCTGCTCCTGCAGATGCTCCATCCGCTGGCCCTGGCGGGGGTGTGGGACCACTCCAATTTCCGCGACGACCTGCTCGGGCGCCTGCGTCGCACCGGTCAGTTCATCTCGGCCACCACCTACGGCCCGCTGGCCGATGCCGAGCGACTGATCGAGCGGGTCCGGCGCATCCACGAAAGCGTCATCGGCCAGTTGCCCGACGGCACGCCCTACTCCGCCAGCGACCCGGACCTGCTGACCTGGGTGCATGTCGCCGAGGTCAGCAGCTTTCTCAAGTCCTACCTGCGCTATCTCAATCCCGACCTGCCGGGCAGCGAGCAGGACCGTTACTACTCGGAAATCGCCCTGGTCGCCGAACGCCTCGGCGCCCGCGCGGTACCGCGCGACCGCCAGCAGATCGCCGCCTACCTGGAGGCGATGCGTCCACGCCTGCGTTGCGACGAACGCACCCGCGAAGTGGTGCGGATTCTCTTCAACGCACCAGCGCCCAGCACCCTGGCCAGGCCGTTCGGCGCGCTGATGCTGCGCGCAGGCGCCGAGCTGTTGCCGGAATGGGCCGGATCGATGCTCGACCTCCCGTTCAGTCCGCTACAACGCCGCCTGATCCGCGGCAGCGTCAGGCGCAGCGTACCCTTGCTGCGCTGGGCGGTGCGCAACGCTTCGATGCATCGAGCCTGCCGGCGCATGGGTCTGCCGCCGGTGAGCCACTGAACTTTCGTGCCGTGACAGCAAGAATACCCGTCCAAAGGCTCTGAAACGGCGCGAATCACGGTCGGAACCTTGAGGCCGTGCCATACTCCAACGCACCGCTTAGAACGGAAAACGAAAGAGAGCCATGCCCAAAGGACTGAAACGCGCTGTCAGCGCCCTGCTGATCACCTTCCTCGTCTATTGCCTGCTGGGCTTCCTGCTCATACCCGGCATCGGGCTGCGCGTCGCCAACCAGCAACTGGCGCAATACGCCACCGTCCCCGCACGTCTCGAACGTATCGAATTCAACCCCTTCAGCCTGGAATTGACCCTCTGGGGTCTGCGCCTGGGCGAGGAGAAGAACCCCCAGCTCGCCTTCCGCCGGCTGTACGCCAACCTGCAGCTGGACAGCCTGTGGAAACGCCAGCTGCACCTGGCCGACGTCGAGCTGGAAGGTCCGCATACCGAACTGCTGTTCGACGAGAAGGGCCAGCTCAACCTGGCCAGCCTGTTCAGGATCCCGCCGAGCGAATCGCCCGAGCCTGAACAGCCGAGCGACCCGTTCCCGCTGCGCATCGACCGCATCCAACTGGCCGAGGGCAGCCTGCACTTCCAGGACCTGCGACCGAGCGAGCCGGTGGACTTCAGCTTCGATCCGCTGGGCTTCGAGCTGCACAATCTCAGCACCCTGCCCGACGACGGCGCGAAGATGACCCTGGTCGCCACCGGCCCGAACGGCGGCCGCCTCGACTGGGAAGGCGACCTGACCCTGGTGCCGATCACGTCCAGGGGCCACCTGAGCGTCAAGGATATCCAGCTCAAGGCCTGGTGGCCCTATGTCCGCGACAATGCCCCGCTGGTGCTGGAGAACGGCGTGGTCAGCCTCTCCAGCGACTATCGCCTGGACCTGTCCAAGGACACCCAACTGCTGCTCGACAAGGCCGCGCTGAAACTCGCCGACTTCAGCATCAATTCGCCCCAGGGCAAGCCGCTGGCCAAGCTCGCCAGCCTCGACGTGGCCGCTACCACCCTGGACCTGGCCAAGCAGGAAGTGGTGCTCGGCGAAGTCCGCAGCCAGGGCCTGGAGGCCTGGGCCGCGCGCGAGAAGGACGGCCAGCTCGACTGGCAGAAACTGTTCGCCGACTTCACACCGCCGCCACGCAAGGCGCCTGCACCCAAGCCGGCGGAAAACACCGATCCCGCCGCTGCCCCGACCGACGCGGCGAAGACCACCAGCGAACCGGCAACCGACGGTGCCGCCAAGGCAGCCGCGATAGCCTCGGGCGAAGCGAGCAAGGACAGGCCGGCGGAGAAGGACGCCAGCGTCGCCGAGACGGAAAGGGCAACGGACGACAAAGAGTCCGCCAAGGCCGCGGAAGGCGCTGCCGACAAGGTAGCCAAGCAAGAGACGAGCAAGGCTCCGAAGACCGGCAAGGCAACCGGGCAGGAAACGGCCAAGACTGCGGAGATCGACAAGGCGGCCAACGACAAGCCGCAACAGCTCGCCGGCACTGCAAAGACGCCTCCGCCGGAAAGTACGAAAGCCGCCGCGGAGACGCCTGCCAAGCCCTGGCACATCGTCCTGCGCGACGCCCAGTTGCGCGGCTACAAGGCGCACCTGGTGGATCGCCAGCCGGCCACCGAGGTCCCGCTGGAAGTCGGCCCGCTGGACCTCGACCTGCAGAACGTCGACAGCCTCGGCAAGACCCCCTTCGACCTCAAGCTCAAGACCGGCCTCGGCAACCGCGGCCAGGTCCAGGCCAGCGGCCAGGTGGTGCTCGACCCGGTCAGCGCCAGGCTCAAGGTCAGTACCCGCGACATCGACCTGCGCGTGGCCCAGGCCTACATCTCGCCGTTCATCCGCCTGGAACTGCGCAGCGGCTTCCTTGGCAGCGAGCTGGCGGTCGACCTGAAGAGCGTCGAGCCGCTGGCTTTCAGCGTCGACGGCAGCGCCGAAGTCAGCCAGTTGCATACCCTGGATACCATCAAGGACCGCGACTTCGTCAAATGGACCAAACTGACCCTCAACGGCCTCGCCTACCGGCACGAGGACAGCCTGTCTATCCAGAGCGTGTCCTTCGAGGAGCCCTACGCCCGCTTCATCATCAACGAAGATCGCAGCACCAACGTCAGCGAGCTGATCATCCCGCAACCGGCTAGTTCGTCCGGCAAGACCGCCGCCGAAAGCAAGAACGCGCCGGCGAGCAAGCCGCTGGGCATCCATATCGGCGGCGTACGGATCAACAACGGCTCGGCGAACTTCGCCGACCTGACCCTGATGCCGCCGTTCGGTACCGCCATCCAGCAGCTCAGCGGCGAAGTCGGCACCCTCGACACGCGCAACTCGCAGCCGGCCAAGGTGGACATCAAGGGCAAGGTCGACAAGTACGCACCGGTGACCATCGCCGGCGAACTGGACCCATTCGACCCGCTGAAGAAGCTCGACATCACCACCAGCTTCAAGCGCGTCGAGCTGACCACCCTGACGCCCTATTCCGGCAAGTTCGCCGGCTACCGCATCCGTAAGGGGCGACTCAACCTGGACCTGCACTACCAGATCGAACGCAGCCAACTGAAGGCGGAAAACAAGGTCCTGCTGGAAGGCCTGCAACTCGGCGAGAAGGTCGACAGCCCGGATGCTGTGGACCTGCCGGTGAAGCTGGCGGTAGCCCTGCTCAAGGACACCAAGGGCAACATCGATATCCAGTTGCCGGTGGCCGGTGATCTGAACAACCCGGAGTTCAGCGTCATGCCGATCGTCTGGCAGACCCTGCGCAACCTGGTCCTGCGCGCCGTGCAGGCGCCGTTCAAGTTCATCGCCGGCCTCGCCGCCGGCGGTAACGAGGATCTCGGCACGGTACCCTTCGCCGCGGGCAGCGACGAGCTGACGCCAGAAGCCCAGGCCAACCTCGACAAGCTCGCCGATGCGCTCAAGGAGCGGCCGGCGCTGCGCCTGGAAGTGGAAGGCGTGGCCTCCGCCGCGGCTGACGGTCCCTCGATCGGCGCCAAGCGTCTCGAACTGGAATACCAGAACACCTACTACCGCATGCTCCAGCGTCGCGGCGACAAGGTACCGAGCGACGCCAAGCAGCTCGAGGTGCCGGAGAACATGCAGGCACCGCTGCTCGAAGGCATCTACCGGACCCGCCTGAAGCAGCAGCCACCGGCCGAGTGGAAGGAACTGGACAGCGACGAACGCACCGCGAAGATGCGCGAAGCGGTGATCGCTTCCTGGGCCAAGAGCCAGGTGCTGCTGCGCCAGATCGGCCAGGCCCGGGCCACCCGGATCAAGGATTACCTGGTGGAGAAAGGCCAGTTGCCGGACGATCGCATCTACTTGATCGACGTCAGTTTCGCCGAAGGCGAAGACAAGGGTAATGTCGACACCCAACTGCACCTGGATAGCGAGTGATACCTTGCACAAGCGATTCGCCGCCCTCGCGGCCCCCCTGCTCTACCTTGCCTGCGCGAGCGCGCAGGCCGACACCATGCGTTGCGGCAGTGCGCTGGTCAGCGTCGGCGACCGGGCCTTCGAAGTACAGCAAAAGTGCGGCGATCCGGATCACCGCGACGACGTCGGCTATACCCTGGGCAGCTACGATCGGCGGGAATTCAAGGTCGAGGAGTGGGTGTACGGCCCGCGCAACGGCGTGACCTACATCCTGACCTTCGAAGCCAACAAGCTGAAACGCATCGAGTTCAAGCGTTGAATCGCTCGCTTCCGCGCACCGGGCTGGTGGCGTTGCTGTCCCTGCTGCCGTTGGCACATGCTCAGGCCGATTCGCTGCGTTGCGGCAGCCGCCTGGTGAGTACCGGCGACAGCAGCGCCGACGTCCTTGCGCGCTGCGGCGAGCCACGCAGCCGCGACAGCCTGGGTTATCGCGAGGTCGTCGGGGAATGGGGCAAGCGCTACGAGGTCGAGGTCCAGGAATGGGTCTATGGCCCATGGAACGGCATGCTGTATTTCGTCCGTTTCGAGGGCAACCGCCTCAGCGCCATCCAGAGCCGGCGCGGCGACTGAATCCAGCGCCCATGAAAAAGCCCCGCCGGGCAATCCCGGCGGGGCTTCTTTCTACCTGTTCACAGGCGGTCGCTGAAGTCGCGAACTTCCTGTTCAGCCCTTTCCTTGGACCAGCCATAGCGTTCCTGCAGCTTGCCGACCAGGTATTCGGCATGTCCGTCGGCAGCCTGGAGATCGTCGTCGGTCAGATCGCCCCAACGCTCCTTGATCTTGCCGGTGAGTTGCTTCCACTTACCTTTGATCACATCGGAATTCATCGGTCTTCCTCCTGGTGACGAGGGAAAAGGGATCGTTCGGCCCGGGCGCTTAATCGACCGATTTCAGGCCATCGGCGGAAACGGCTTTCACGCCCTTGATGCCCTTGGCGGTCTCGATCGCCAGGTCACGCTCGGCATCGCTCTTCACGTTGCCGGAAAGGGAAACCACACCTTTGTTGGTCTCGACCTTGATATCGACGCCACTGACATTCTTGTTGGCGATCAGGCTGGATTTCACCTTGCTGGTGATCCAGGTATCGGAAACCGCTTCTTCGGTTTTCTGCATAGTGTCGTTGGCCGCCAGGCTGATGGGTTGGGCAGCGAACGCATTGGCCATCGAGAAGCTCAGAGCAGTGGCAGTAGCAGCGGCAATAGCGAGTTTGCTGAATTTCATTGCGGTTTCTCCTATGGATTTCGAAAAACTGCAGCCATTCCTGGCGTCAGTTGCATAGTAGATATCGCAAGCGCTGTGCCAGTTTTCCTCTAAAATAAAATCTTTTAAAAACAATAAGTTAAAAAACAGGCTGGAAGCGAGACGGTTGCAGAATGCCGAATTGGCGATGACAGGGCTTGCAAAATGCAAGGATTCGCCCCCTTCGCCGAGAAGCGTGTCGCGGAAACGAAAACAGGGCCCGAGGGCCCTGTTTTCATCGATCACGACTCGACTTACACGCCGGAAGCTTCGGCGGCAGCCACGTCCTTGATCGACAGCTTGATGCGGCCACGGTTGTCCACGTCGAGCACCAGGACCTTCACTTCCTGGCCTTCCTGCAGCACGTCGGTGACCTTGTCGATGCGCTTGTCGCTGATCTGCGAGATATGCACCAGGCCGTCCTTGCCCGGCAGGATGTTGACGAAGGCACCGAAGTCGACGATGCGCTCCACCTTGCCGACGTAGATCTTGCCGATCTCGGCTTCCGCGGTGATCGCCAGGACGCGCAGCTTGGCAGCCTCGGCGGCTTCCTTGGTTTCGCCGTAGATCTTCACGCTGCCATCGTCCTCGATGTCGATCGAGGCCTTGGTCTCTTCGCAGATACCACGGATGGTCGCGCCGCCCTTGCCGATGACGTCGCGGATCTTGTCCGAGTCGATCTTCATCTGCAGCATGGTCGGGGCGTTCTCGGACAGCTCGGCGCGCGGCTTGGCGATGACCTGGTTCATCTGGCCGAGGATGTTCAGGCGAGCTTCCAGGGCCTGGCCCAGGGCGATCTCCATGATCTCTTCGGTGATACCGTTGATCTTGATGTCCATCTGCAGGGCGGTGACGCCCTTGTCGGTACCGGCAACCTTGAAGTCCATGTCGCCCAGGTGGTCTTCGTCACCGAGGATGTCGGTCAGGACGGCGAACTTCTCGCCTTCCTTGACCAGGCCCATGGCGATACCGGCGACCGGCGCCTTGACCGGCACACCGGCATCCATCAGCGCCAGGGAGGCGCCGCACACGGAGGCCATCGAGCTGGAACCGTTGGACTCGGTGATCTCGGAAACCACGCGAATGGTGTAGGGGAACTCGTCCTGGGTCGGCAGCATGGCGGCGACGCCACGACGGGCCAGACGGCCATGGCCGATTTCACGACGACCCGGGCTGCCCATGCGGCCGCACTCGCCTACCGAGAACGGCGGGAAGTTGTAGTGCAGCATGAAGGCGTCCTTGCGCTCGCCTTCCAGGGTATCCAGCAACTGGGCATCGCGCGCGGTGCCGAGGGTCGCGACGACCAGGGCCTGGGTTTCGCCACGGGTGAACAGCGCGGAACCGTGGGTCTTGCCGAGCACGCCGACTTCGATGCGCAGCGGACGCACGGTACGGGTGTCACGACCGTCGATACGCGGCTTGCCGTTGACGATGTTCTCGCGAACGGTGCGGTATTCCAGCAGGCCGAATACGTCCTTGACCTCGGAAGCCGGGAACTTGCCCTCTTCCTCGCCGGCGAACAGGGCCACGGCCTGGTCGCGCAGCTCGCCCAGACGGTTGTAGCGGTCCTGCTTGATGGTGATGGTATAGGCCTGGGAGATCGCTTCGCCCAGCTCTGCCTTGATGGCGTTGACCAGCACGGTGTTTTCCGCCGGGGCTTTCCAGTCCCAGGCCGGCTTGCCAGCTTCGGCGGCCAGCTCCTTGACGGCACGGATCACCGCCTGGAACTCGTCGTGGGCGAACAGCACGGCACCGAGCATCTGGTCTTCGGTCAGTTCGTCGGCCTCGGACTCCACCATCAGCACGGCGTCTTCGGTACCGGCCACGACCATGTCGAGACTGGAACTCTGCAGTTGCTCGTAGGTGGGGTTGAGGATGTAGCCGATTTCCGGATGGAAACCGACGCGGGCGGCGCCGATCGGGCCGGCGAACGGAATGCCGGAGATCGCCAGGGCGGCGGAGGTACCGATCATCGCGGCGATGTCCGGATCGGACTTCTTGTTGGTGGAAACGACGGTGCAGACGACCTGCACTTCATTCATGAAACCTTCGGGGAACAGCGGACGGATCGGACGGTCGATCAGGCGCGAGGTCAGGGTTTCCTTCTCGGAAGGACGTCCTTCACGCTTGAAGAAACCGCCGGGGATACGGCCTGCGGCGTAGGTCTTTTCCTGGTAGTGCACGGACAGCGGGAAGAAGTCGCGGCCTTCGGCCGGCGACTTGGCGCCGACCACGGTGACCAGCACGCTGACGTCGTCCATGGTGACCAGTACGGCGCCGGTGGCCTGGCGAGCGATACGGCCGGTCTCGAGAGTGACGGTCGACTGACCGAACTGGAATTGCTTGGTTACCGGGTTCACGGTGTCTTTACCTTCTATGTTGCCTTGGGGGAAATCGGTGGAATGCCGGGAGTCGGACCCGAATCGATTCCTAGAAAGCGCGAAGCTGGAAGCCCGACGCCGATACCCGCCTCGTGTGCGGGTATCGACGCCAGACTTCCAGCTTCTTGCTTCAAGCTGCCGACCGGCGTCGCTTAGCGACGCAGACCCAGACGGCCGATCAGGGCAGTGTAGCGAGACACGTCTTTGCCCTTCAGGTAGTCCAGCAGCTTACGGCGCTGGTTAACCATACGGATCAGACCACGGCGGGAATGGTGATCCTTGCCGTTGGCCTTGAAGTGATCCTGCAGCTTGTTGATGTTGGCGGACAGCAGGGCTACCTGCACTTCCGGGGAACCGGTGTCGCCTTCAGCTTGCTTGTATTCGTTAACGATCTGCGCTTTTTCTTCAACGCTCAGTGCCATGATGGGCTTCCTCTGAGTGAACAGGCCGGGAATCGCTTCCCGTGTTTTAAAAGGAGGAATGACCGTGCCTGCTGACAGCCACCCTCGTATCGGTCTTATGACCGAATCAGGCGACGCGGGGCGATACGCCCGTCGTCGGTCACTTCACCGATACCGATGAAACGACCTGTGTGATCCTGCACCCGCAACCAGCCGAACTTCGGCGCTTCCGGGGCCCGCACCGGCTGCCCGTGCAGCCAGTAGTACGCACTGTGCTCGGACAACTGCAACACCGGCCAATGCAACAGGCCGCTGTCTTCCGGCATCAGGAATTGGTCCAGCGCTTCCGGACCACCTTCGGCATGCACGCGTTCGAGCGTCTCGAGGGTGATCGCCTGGGCCAGGGCGAACGGCCCGGCCTGGGTCCGCCGCAGTGCCGCGACGTGCGCGCCGCAGCCCAGGACCTGGCCAAGATCTTCCACCAGCGTACGCACGTAGGTGCCTTTGCTGCAGGAAACGGCCAGGGTCGCACAGGGCGGCTCGAAGGAGAGCAAATCCAGGCGCGTAATAGTAACAGAACGCGCCTCGCGCTCCACTACCTCTCCTGCACGGGCGAGCTTGTACAGCGGCTGTCCGTCTTTCTTCAGCGCCGAGTACATCGGCGGCACCTGCTCTATGTCGCCACGGAAGCGCGGCAGGGCCTGTTCGAGATCGTCCCGACCGACGGTCACGTCCCGCTCGGCGAGCAGTTCGCCCTCGGCGTCGCCGGTGGTGGTGGTGATGCCCATGCGCATCACCGTCTCGTAACTCTTGTCGGCATCGAGAAGATACTGGGAGAACTTGGTCGCCTCGCCGAAGCACAGCGGCAGCACCCCGGTGGCCAGCGGGTCGAGGCTGCCGGTGTGGCCGGCCTTCTCGGCATTGAGCAGCCAGCGGACTTTCTGCAGTGCCTGGTTGGAACTCATGCCGCGCGGCTTGTCGAGCACCAGGATGCCGCTGATGGAGCGGCGGATACGCTTCACCTGGGCCACGCTCAGTCCTCGGTCTCGTCGCCGTGGCGGCGGCCGTCTTCGGCCACCGCACGTTCGATCAGCGCGGACAGCTCGGCGCCGCGGCGGATGCTTTCGTCGTAGTGGAAATGCAGTTGCGGCACGCTGCGCAGCTTCATCGACTTGCCCAGCAACATGCGCAGGTAGCCGGCGGCGTCGTTGAGGATTTCCATGTTCAGGGCGATCTTGCCGGCATCGTCCTGGCCCATGACGGTGATGAACACCTTGGCGTGCGCCACGTCGCGGCTGACCTCGACACCGGTGATGGTGACCAGGCCCAGGCGCGGGTCCTTGATCTCGCGCTGGATCAGTTGAGCCAGTTCGCGTTGCATCTGATCGCCGATACGCTGGGTACGGCTGTAGTCTTTTGCCATTTTTCAACCTGCCTCCAGCGACACCCGGCCACTGGAAAAAAAAGCGACAAACGCCCGGGACAGCTGGAAGCCGGCCCGGGCGCTGTGGTTACGCACTCGCCATCAAAGGCTGCGTGCGACTTCGACCTTCTCGAACACTTCGATCTTGTCGCCGACCTTGACGTCGTTGTAGCTCTTCACGCCGATGCCGCACTCCATGCCGGCACGCACTTCGGCGACGTCGTCCTTGAAGCGACGGAGAGACTCCAGCTCGCCTTCGAAGATGACCACGTCGTCGCGCAGTACGCGGATCGGACGGTTGCGGTGCACCATGCCCTCGGTGACCATGCAGCCGGCGATCGCGCCGAACTTCGGCGAGCGGAACACGTCGCGCACCTCGGCGATGCCCAGGATGTTCTCCCGCAGATCGCTGCCGAGCATGCCGGTCAGGGCCTTCTTGACGTCCTCGATGATGTCGTAGATCACGTTGTAGTAACGCATATCCAGACCTTCGGCTTCGACGATCTTGCGCGCGCCGGCGTCGGCGCGCACGTTGAAGCCGAACAGCACCGCGTTGGAAGCCAGCGCCAGGTTGGCGTCGGACTCGGTGATGCCACCGACGCCGCCACCGACCACGCGGACCTGCACTTCGTCGTTGCCCAGGCCGCTGAGCGAGCCTTGCAGAGCCTCGAGCGAACCGCGCACATCGGCCTTGAGGACGATGTTCAGGGTCTTCTTCTCTTCCTGGCCCATGTTCTCGAAGATGTTTTCCAGCTTGCCGGCATGGGCTCGCGCCAGTTTCACCTCACGGAACTTGCCTTGACGGAACAGGGCGACTTCGCGGGCCTTCTTCTCGTCGGCGACCACGGTCATCTCGTCACCGGCATCCGGCGTACCGTCCAGGCCGAGGATCTCGACCGGGATCGACGGGCCGGCTTCCTTGATCGGCTTGCCGTTCTCGTCGAGCATGGCGCGGACACGACCGTAGTTGATGCCGACCAGCACCATGTCGCCCTGGCGCAGGGTACCGTCCTGGACCAGCACGGTGGCCACCGGGCCGCGTCCCTTGTCCAGGCGCGACTCGACCACCACGCCACGGCCCGGGGCCGACGGAGTGGCTTTCAGTTCGAGCACTTCTGCCTGCAGCAGGACCGCTTCGAGCAGTTCATCGACGCCAGTACCGAGCTTCGCCGAAACCGGGACGAAGGGAGCGTCGCCGCCCCACTCTTCCGGGATCACGTCGAGAGCGGCCAGGCCGTTCTTGATGTTGTCCGGGTTGGCCTCGGGCTTGTCGATCTTGTTCACCGCGACCACGATCGGCACGCCCGCCGCTTTCGCGTGCTGCACGGCTTCCTGGGTCTGCGGCATGACGCCGTCGTCGGCCGCGACCACCAGGATCACGATGTCGGTCGCCTGGGCGCCACGGGCACGCATCGCGGTGAACGCGGCGTGGCCGGGGGTATCCAGGAAGGTCACCATGCCACGCTCGGTTTCGACGTGGTAGGCACCGATATGCTGGGTGATGCCACCGGCCTCGCCCGCGGCGACCTTGGCGCGACGGATGTAGTCGAGCAGCGAGGTCTTGCCGTGGTCGACGTGGCCCATGACGGTGACGACCGGCGCGCGGGTGACCGCCTCGCCTTCGAACTTCAGGGACTCGGCCAGTTGTTCTTCCAGCGCGTTCTCGCTGACCAGCTTGACCTTGTGGCCCAGCTCTTCGGCGACCAGTTGGGCGGTCTCCTGGTCCAGGACCTGGTTGATGGTCACCGGGGAGCCCATCTTGAACATGAACTTGACGACTTCGGCACCCTTGACCGACATCTGGGCGGCCAACTCGGCTACGGTGATGGTCTCACCGATGTTCACTTCACGCACGATCGGTCCTGTCGGGTTCTGGAACCCGTGCTGGTTGCGCTTCTTCAGCTTCGACTTGCCACCACGACCGCCGCGACGGTAACCATCGCTTTCCTCGTCGGTGCTGCGTGGAGCCACGCGCGGAGCAGGAACCTTTTCCTTCTCCTTGACCGAGGGACGGTGCTGGGTGTGCTTGCGGTCGCGGCGGTCATCGTCCTCGTCACGCTTGGGCACGCGACGCGGCTCTTCCTTCTTGCGCTCTTCCACGGCGGCAGGCTTGGCCACTGGTTCGGCAACCGCGACATCCGCCACCACGGCAGGCTCGGCACCGGCAGTAGCCGCTGCTTCCTGGGCAGCCTTGGCACGCGCAGCTTCCTCGGCCTTGCGCGCTTCCTCTTCGGCACGCTGGCGGGCAGCGGCCTCTTCGGCCTTCAGACGCTCCGCCTCTTCCGCCGCGCGCTGCTCCTCGAGTTCGCGCTGGCGCTCGGCCTCGATCTCGTCGGGGCTGCGCTTGACATAGGTTTTCTTCTTGCGAACTTCGACGCTCACCGTCTTGCTGCCACCCACTTTCAGCGTGGTAGTGGTCTTGCGTTGCAGGGTGATCTTGCGCGGCTCGCTGGCGCGATCGCCATGGCTGCCTTTCAGGTGGGTCAGCAGGGCTTGCTTCTCGCTATCCGTTACAACTTGTTCGGCACTGGTGTGCGGCAGACCTGCGTCACGCATCTGCAGCAGCAGGCGCTCCACCGGTGTGTCGACCACCTGGGCCAGTTCTTTCACCGTGACTTGCGTCATGCACTTCTCTCCTCAGGCCGCGACTGCTTACTCGAACCAATGGGCCCGGGCGGCCATGATCAACTTGCCGGCACGCTCTTCGTCCATGCCGTCGATGTCGAGCAGATCGTCGATCGATTGCTCGGCCAGATCTTCACGGGTGGTTACGCCACGCAGCGCCAGGTCCAGGGCCAGCTCCTTGCTCATGCCATCGAGGCTGAGCAGGTCTTCTGCCGGTTGTGCGTCGGCGAGCTTCTCTTCGGTCGCAATGGCCTTGGTCAGCAGGCGATCCTTGGCACGGGAGCGCAGCTCGTTGACGATGTCTTCGTCGAAGCCATCGATGCTGAGCATCTCTTCCATCGGTACGTAGGCGATTTCCTCAAGAGTCGTGAAGCCCTCTTCCACCAGTACCTGGGCCAGTTCCTCGTCGACATCCAGCTCGTCGACGAAGCGCTGCAGGATATCCCCGGTCTCGGCCTGTTGCTTGGCCTGGATATCCGCCTCGGTCATCACATTCAGGGTCCAGCCGGTCAACTGGCTGGCCAGACGGACGTTCTGGCCACTGCGGCCGATAGCCTGCGCCAGATTGTCCTCGGCGACGGCGATATCCATGGTATGGGTATCCTCGTCGACGATGATCGCCGCCACCTCGGCCGGAGCCATGGCGTTGATCACGAATTGCGCCGGGTTGTCGTCCCACAGGACGATGTCCACCCGCTCTCCACCGATCTCGCCGGATACCGCCTGGACGCGCGAACCGCGCATGCCGATGCAGGCGCCCTGCGGGTCGATGCGCTTGTCCTTGGAACGAACGGCGATCTTGGCGCGCGAGCCCGGGTCACGGGCGGCGGCCATCACGTCGATCAACTGCTCGGCGATTTCCGGTACTTCGATGCGGAACAGCTCGATCAGCATTTCCGGCGCGGTACGCGACAGGACCAGTTGAGGACCGCGGTTCTCGGTACGGATCTCCTTCAGCAGGGCACGCACGCGGGTGCCAACGCGGAAGGTCTCGCGCGGAATGATCTGGTCGCGGGCCAGCAGCGCCTCGGCGTTATTGCCGAGATCGACGATGACGTTGTCGCGGGTGACCTTCTTCACGGTACCGGAAATGATCTCGCCGACCTTCTCGCGGTAGGCATCGACCACCTGGGCGCGCTCGGCCTCGCGGACCTTCTGCACGATGACCTGCTTGGCAGTCTGCGCAGCGATGCGGCCGAACTCGATGGATTCGATCTTTTCTTCGATGACCTCGCCGACCTTCGCGCCCGGCTTCTGCTCCTGGACGTCCTCGACGGTGATCTCGGTGGCGGGGTCCTGGTAGTCCTCGTCGGCGACGACGTGCCAACGACGGAAAGTCTCGTAGCTGCCGTTATGACGATTGATCTCGACGCGCAGGTCGACCTCGTCCTCGAAACGTTTCTTGGTGGCGGTCGCCAGAGCCAGCTCCAGCGCCTCGAAAATCACGCCGGCCGGTACGCCCTTTTCGTTGGATACCGACTCAACAACCAGCAGTACTTCTTTGCTCATTGTACGCCTCGCCTTTCAATCCATTGGATCCGCGGATTCGCGTCTCAATCAAAACGGGGAATGATGTTGGCCTTGTCGATCGAATCGATCGGCAGCAGGTACTCGTGATCGTCCACCAGGACCACCACATCCTGCTCCTCCACACCACGGAGAATGCCTTGGTAGTTACGCCGCCCCTCATAGGGCGAACGCAGCCTGATCTTCACTTGCTCGCCGGCATGCTTGGCGAACTGCTCGAGGGTGAACAGCGGCCGATCCATGCCCGGAGAGGACACCTCCAGGGTGTACTCGCCGCTGATCGGGTCTTCGACGTCGAGAATACCGCTGACCTGCCGACTGACGGCTTCACAGTCATCGATGAGGATGCCTTCGGGGCGGTCGATATAGACGCGCAACACCGAATGACGACCCTGGGAAATGAACTCGACGCCCCAGCACTCATAGCCGAGCGCCTCGACCACAGGGGCCAGCAAGGCCTGCAACTGTTCTAGCTTGCTCGACACCTGATCGCCTCGCGTATGTCGTAGAAACAAAAAATGGGCGAAACGCCCATCCCTAAATTGCCACTCGGAACCGTGGCATGGACTGTCCAGCTAACAAAAAGCCCCTAAAAAGGGGCCCTGAAAAACTGGTTGCGGGGGCTGGATTTGAACCAACGACCTTCGGGTTATGAGCCCGACGAGCTACCAGACTGCTCCACCCCGCGTCAAAGCTGGTGCAAGATTATACGACCGACACCCTGATGGGTCAACCGAACCTTGCGGAGACAAACCCCGCAGGACGGGGCTTGCTTATATGGTACCGAGGAGGGGACTCGAACCCCTACAGCCTATGGCCACTACCACCTCAAGGTAGCGTGTCTACCAATTCCACCACCTCGGCAGAAACCTTTCTCTTACTTCTGTTCAGGAGCCGCCGGTACATCGCCTGCACTTTCCGCAGGCTTGGACTGCTCCTGAAGAACCGGCACATCGTCAGCGGCCGGTGCTTTCTCTTGCTTCTGCTCCAGAACTGCCGGATCCGGCAGCCCGATGTGTTGCAGAGCATCAGACTTTTCTTTAGCGAAGTACGCTAAGCCAAGGCTGGTCAAGAAAAAAACCGCTGCCAGTATACCAGTAATCCGACTCAAAAAGGTAGCGGAACCTTGGCTTCCGAAAACAGTTGCCGAAGCACCTGCACCGAAAGAAGCCCCTGCATCCGCACCCTTGCCATGCTGAACGAGGATCAGGCCAACAAGACCCAATGCCATCAGCAGATGCACGACAATTACGACCTTTTCCAGCATCTTCAGCTTCCCGCGGCACGACAGATCGCGCCGAACTCATCCGCATTGAGGGAGGCTCCACCTACCAGCCCCCCATCGATATCCGGCATGCCGAACAACTCGGCTGCACTTGCCGCCTTTACACTGCCGCCGTAAAGGAGTCGCACACCTTTTGCGACCTCGGCATTTTCCGCTGCCAGTTGCGCGCGGATCGCCGCGTGCACTTCCTGGGCTTGCGCGGGGGACGCGGTCAACCCGGTCCCGATCGCCCAGACCGGCTCGTAAGCCACGACTGCGCGAGCAAAAGCTCCAACACCCAACTCGTCGATCACGCTTCCCAGCTGCCTTGCGACAACCTCCAGCGTCTTGCCCGCCTCGCGCTCCGCCCGGGTCTCCCCGACACACAGCACCGGCACCAGGCCGCACGACTGAGCCGCGGCAAACTTGCGACTCACAACCTCGTCACTCTCGCCGAGAATCAGGCGACGCTCCGAGTGGCCCACGAGGACCATGCTACAACCGACATCCCTCAACTGACTGGGAGCAGTCTCACCGGTCAGCGCGCCTTGCATCGGCTCGACGGCGCTGTTCTGCGCACCCACATCGATCGCCTTGCCGGCCAGGCCCTGGATGACCTGGCTGATGAACAAGCAAGGCGGCATCACAGCTACATCGACTCCGCTCGGCAACGCCAGCTGACGCAAGCCTTTGATCAACTCGGCCACACTGGAATGCGTACCGTGCATTTTCCAGTTACCGGCCACCAAGGGTCGACGCATGCTGTACCTCGCGGGGCAAAGTGGGCGCAGATGTTACTCAACAGTTTCCAGACTGGCAAGCAAAATCAAGCACATACCTCAGAAACAATTTTTGCCAACTGTTCGGCGTGGGCACGAACGCTAGCTTCCTCGTCGCCCTCGACCATCACCCGGACCAACGGCTCTGTGCCGGATTTGCGCAGCAGGACACGACCGCGCCCGCCCATTTGCTCGGTGACGCGGACGCTGGCCTCCTTCACCGAGGGGTGCTCGAGCGGATCGCTTTCGCCCTTGAAGCGCACATTGATCAGCACCTGGGGGCACTTGCGAATCCCCTGGCGCGCCTCGGCCAGGGTCTGGCCGCGATGCTTGAGCGCCATCAGCACCTGTAGCGCCGCGATGATGGCATCGCCCGTCGTGGTGTTCTGGCAGCAGACGATATGTCCCGAATTCTCCCCTCCCAGCATCCAGTTCCGAGCCAGCAGTTCGGCCATCACATAGCGATCGCCGACCTTCGCCCGCACGAACGGGATATGCAGTTCCTGCAAAGCCAGCTCCAGGCCGAGGTTGCTCATCAGGGTGCCGACCACACCGCCTTGCAGGCGCCCGCTTTCCTGCAGGTCGCGCGCGATGAGGAAAAGCAGTTCGTCGCCATCCACGACCGCACCGGTATGGTCGACCATCATCACCCGGTCGCCGTCGCCGTCGAAGGCGATGCCGAGGTCGGCATGGTGCTCGACCACCGCAGCCTGCAGGCCATCCAGGTGAGTGGAACCGCACTTGTCGTTGATGTTCAGGCCATTCGGGCTGGCCGCCAGCACCGTCACTTCCGCGCCCAGTTCCCGGAAGACGCTGGGAGCGATCTTGTAGGTAGCGCCGTTGGCGCAGTCGAGCACGACCTTGAGACCGTTGAAGTCGGTGCTGGTCGGCACGCTGCTCTTACAGAATTCGATGTAGCGCCCCGCCGCGTCATTGATCCGCGAAACCTTGCCGAGACGGGCGGACTCCACCACGGTCATCGGCGCATCGAGCAGTTCCTCGATCATCAGCTCGACGTCATCCGGCAGCTTGGTCCCCTGCCCGGAGAAGAACTTGATGCCGTTGTCGTCGTGGGGATTGTGCGAAGCGCTGATCACCACCCCGGCCTCGGCGTGGAAAGTCCGCGTCAGGTAGGCGATGCCGGGGGTAGGCATCGGTCCCAGCAACAGGGTATCGGCGCCGGAAGCGGAGAGCCCCGCCTCGAAGGCCGACTCGAACATGTAACCCGAGCTGCGCGTGTCCTTGCCGATCAGGACCCGGCAGTTGCCCTGCCGGCGGAAGGCCATGCCCACCGCCCAGCCCAGTTTGAGAACGAAGTCCGGAGTAATCGGAAACTCGCCAACACGACCACGGATACCGTCAGTCCCGAAGTATTTTCTGCTCATCTTTTGTCTTCCGTGCTCAATCCGCCATTTCAACGGCGGAGATCATTCGCATCACGTCGACGGTCGCCGCCACGTCATGCACTCGAATTATCCGTGCGCCCTTGGCCAGCGCCAGGGCCGCCAGAGCTAGGCTGCCGTAGAGGCGTTCGTCCACCTCCCGCCCCAGTACCTTGCCGATCATGCTCTTGCGCGAAACGCCGACCAACAACGGCAAGCCCAGGCCATGGAGTGCCTGCAGATGTCTGAACAGCACCAGGTTGTGCTCCAGTGTCTTGGCAAAACCGAAACCCGGATCCAGCAACAGCCGCTCGCGGTCGATTCCGGCCGCCACGCAGGCATCCACACGCTCCTGCAGGAACGCGCCGACTTCCGCCACCACATCCTGGTAGGCAGGCGCATCCTGCATGGTCTGCGGTTCTCCACGCATGTGCATGAGGCAGACCGCCAGGCCGCTATCCACCGCAGCATCCAGCGCACCGTCGCGCTGCAGCGAACGGACGTCGTTGATCAGACCCGCTCCGAGACGCGCAGTTTCGCGCATGACCGCGGGCGTGGAGGTATCCACCGAAATCACGACGTCCAGCTCGCGAGCGATGCGTTCGACTACCGGAGCGACCCGCTCCAGCTCCTCCGTCGGAGAAACGCTGCGCGCACCGGGACGGGTCGACTCGCCGCCGACGTCGATGAGCGTTGCGCCTTCCCGCACCATGCGCTCGGCATGCCGCAGGGCATCGTCCAGCCGGTCGTAACGGCCGCCATCGGAAAAGGAATCGGGGGTGACATTGAGGATGCCCATGACATGTGGGCGGGCCAAATCAAGAACCCGACTGCCGCAAGGCAGTCGGGTCGGGTATTGCGGATTGCTCATTCAGGGCTCTCAGTGCTCGCCGGCCGGCCCACCGATGGGAGGGGTGTTCTCGCGGCGGCCCGACTCTTCCAGGTTGGCCGGCGGGGTGCCGGTACCCGAACCACCCTGCCAGTCACGCGGCTCGCGCGGCACGCGACCGGCCATGATGTCGTCGATCTGGTCGGAGTCGATGGTTTCGTACTTCATCAGTGCGTCGGCCATCATCTCCAGCTTGTCGCGGTTCTCGTCGAGCAGTCGCTTGGCGGTACCGTAGCAGTCGTCGATGATGCGCCGGACTTCCTGGTCGATCATCTTGGCGGTCTCGCCCGACACATTGGCGTGCTGGCTGCCGGCGCTACGGCCGAGGAACACCTCGCCCTCCTCCTCCGCGTACATCAGCGGGCCGAGCTTCTCGGACAGACCCCACTTGGTCACCATGTTTCGCGCCAACTGAGTAGCACGCATGATGTCGTTGGAAGCGCCAGTGGTGACGCCTTCGAAGCCGAGGGTCATCTCTTCCGCGATACGGCCGCCGAACAGCGAGCAGATCTGGCTTTCCAGCGCGCGCTTGGACAGGCTGTAGCGATCTTCCTCGGGGAGGAACATGGTCACGCCCAGGGCACGTCCGCGCGGAATGATGGACACCTTGTAGACCGGGTCATGCTCCGGCACCAGGCGACCGACGATGGCGTGGCCGGCCTCGTGGTAGGCGGTGTTGCGCTTCTCCTTCTCGGACATGACCATGGTCTTGCGCTCGGCGCCCATCATGATCTTGTCCTTGGCCAGCTCGAACTCGCGCATGTCGACGATGCGCTTGTTGGAGCGCGCGGCGAACAGCGAAGCCTCGTTGACCAGGTTGGCCAGGTCGGCGCCGGAGAAACCGGGCGTACCGCGGGCGATGACGGCAGGATCGACATGGTCGCCCAGCGGCACCTTGCGCATGTGCACCTTGAGGATCTGTTCGCGCCCGCGGATATCCGGCAAGCCGACCACCACCTGGCGGTCGAAGCGGCCCGGACGCAGCAGCGCCGGGTCCAGAACGTCCGGACGGTTGGTGGCAGCGATGACGATGATGCCATCGTTCATCTCGAAGCCATCCATCTCCACCAGCAACTGGTTGAGGGTCTGCTCGCGCTCGTCGTGACCACCGCCCAGGCCGGCGCCGCGATGGCGGCCGACGGCGTCGATCTCGTCGATGAAGATGATGCACGGCGCATGCTTCTTGGCCTGGTCGAACATGTCGCGGACACGGGAGGCGCCCACGCCGACGAACATCTCGACGAAGTCGGAACCGGAAATGGTGAAGAACGGCACCTTGGCTTCGCCGGCGATGGCCTTGGCCAGCAGGGTCTTGCCGGTGCCGGGCGGGCCGACCATCAGCACGCCGCGCGGGATACGGCCGCCCAGGCGCTGGAACTTGCCCGGATCGCGAAGGAACTCGACCAGCTCGCTGACCTCCTCCTTGGCCTCGTCGCAGCCGGCGACGTCAGCGAAGGTGGTCTTGACCTGGTCCTCGGACAGCAGGCGCGCCTTGCTCTTGCCGAAGCTCATCGGGCCGCCGCGACCGCCGCCGCCACCCTGCATCTGGCGCATGAAGAACATGAAGACGGCGATGATCACCAGGATCGGGAAGCTGGCGACCAGCAACTGGGTCCAGATGCTCTGCTGTTCGGGCTGCTTGCCCTCGACCACGACGTTGTTGTTGACCAGGTCGCCGATCAGGCCGTTGTCCTGGATCGCCGGGCGGATGGTCTTGAAGGTATCGCCGTCGCTACGCTTGCCGGTGATGACATAGCCATCCACGGTCACTCGCTCGACCTTGCCATCCTTGACCTGCTGGATGAAGTCCGAGTAGTTCAGCGTCTGTGGCTCGCTCGGGCTCGAGAAATTGTTCATCACGGTCACCAGTACCGCCGCGATGATCAGCCACAGAATCAGATTCTTTGCCATGTCGTTCAATTGACTACCCTCTGAAGCCGGCTCCGTCCTGGAAACCGCTTCACACGACGGCCAGACTCCTTCCGGCCAAAAGTACTACACAAGCGCCCGCGCACGCAGGCGTTGTCTGTAACCCTTTATGAACCCTCGCCCGTCCCGGCACAACAGGTCATCGACCAATAGACAGGCTATAGGGTCAATCATTCCAGTCTATTCCCCGCGAAAGCCGCGTGCGAGCAGATACTGTTCCCGCGAACGATCACGCGACGACAGGGGCTTGCGCATCTGTACCTTGTCGAACATTTCCCGGGCCTGCTTGTGGTACTGGTCGAAACCTTCGCCCTGGAAGATCTTGATCAGGAAATCGCCGCCCGGCCGCAGCACACGGCCGGCCAGGTCCAGCGCCAGTTCGCAGAGATACATGGCGCGCGGCTGGTCGGCGGCCCGCACTCCACTCATATTGGGGGCCATATCGGAAATCACAAGGTCTACCGGATGGTCGCCGATCGCCTCGAGGATCCGCGCGAACACCGCGTCCTCGGTGAAGTCGCCCTGGATGAAGGTGACGTCGGGGATGCTGTCCATCTCGAGGATGTCCGAAGCGATCAGCCGGCCGCGGTCGCCGATCACCCGGCTGGTGACCTGCGACCACCCGCCCGGCGCGGCGCCCAGGTCGACCACGGTCATGCCCGGACGCAGGATGCGGTCCTTCTCCTGGATCTCCAGCAGCTTGTAGCTGGCGCGCGAGCGATAGCCATCGCGCTGGGCCATCTTCACGTAGGGATCGTCGAAATGTTCTTTCAGCCAACGCTGGCTGGTTTTGGAGCGGGCCACGGAATACCTCTTCGGGCACCCCCGGTCGGCGGGGGCAGCATCACTTGGACTAAAACTGGGGTAAAATAGACGACTTTTTCCCAGGGGTCTGATTATGGCGCTCACTCAAGAGCAGAAGAAACAGTTCAAATCTATCGGTCACCACCTGAAACCGGTATTGATCGTAGCCGAGAACGGCTTGACCGAAGGCGTTCTCGCCGAACTCGAGCGCGCACTCAACGATCACGAACTGATCAAGGTGAAACTGGCGCTGGCCGAGCGCGACGATCGCCGCGCCCTGCTCGACGAACTCTGCGCGCAGTCGCGCAGCGACCTGGTGCAAAGCATCGGCAAGATGGCGCTGGTCTATCGGAAGAACCCGAAGCCGAACAAGAATCTCTCGAACATCAGCCGTTTCGCCGGCATCTGATGTCCCATCCAACCAAGGTCGGGAAACTTCCCGACCTGGTTCAGACGTATTCCTCGTCCCGCCCCGGTACCGGCTGCAACACCAGCAGCAGGCCACACATCGCCACCGCCAGGTAGTTGAACAGCAGCCAGCGCACCGCCTCGGGCGCCAGCCCACGCACCAGGAAGTACACCAGGCAGAGCAGCGCGACGGCGAGCAACAGCTGACCGCGAAGGTCTCGCCAAAGGCTCCTCGGCCCGTGGCTCGACACCAACACCAGCGCCTGCAGCACCGCACAGAATCCGGCGAAGCCGATCAGCAGCGGCGTCAACGCCGCGGCTACGGTTTCCACCAGCAGCGGCGCCAGTCCGGTCTTGGCCAACGCAGGCAGGACCACGAACTGCAGCAACCAGAGGCCGCCGACCCAGAACGTCTGGGCCAGCAGCCAACTGATCGCGCCTGCGCGCAACGGGGCGCGCTTAGATATGGCGAACCTCGACGATCTCGTACTCGACGTCGCCGCCCGGGGTTCTCACCAGCACGGCATCGCCTTCGGTCTTGCCGATCAGCGCACGGGCGATCGGCGAATTCACCGAGATCTTGCCACCCTTGATATCCGCCTCGTCGTCGCCGACGATCTGGTAGGTCACGGTCTCGTCGGTCTCGACATTGGCGATGTCGACGGTGGTGCCGAAGATCACCTTGCCGCTGTGCGGGATGGCGGTGACATCGATGACCTGGGCGTTGGACAGCTTGGCCTCGATGTCGCGGATACGCGCCTCGACCATGCCCTGCTGTTCGCGCGCCGCATGGTACTCGGCGTTTTCCTTGAGGTCGCCCAGTTCACGCGCTTCGGCGATGGCCTGGCTGATCTGCGGGCGCAGCACGCCCTTCAGGTGTTTCACTTCTTCTTCCAGGGCGCGGGCGCCCTGGACGGTCATGGGGAACTTGCTCATGCCTTGATTCCTGCGTGGAGATCCTGCAGACGCCGAACGGTCTTCTCGGGACCGAACTTGAGCGCCTCACAGATCGCCTGCCCACCCGCAATGGTGGTGGTGCAGCAGATCTTGTGCTGCAGGGCGTTTCGACGAATGGAGTAGGAGTCAGCGATGGACTGCCGGCCCTCGGTGGTGTTGATGATCAGGGTGACCTCGTCGTTCTTGATCATGTCCACCACGTGCGGGCGACCTTCGGTCACCTTGTTCACGCGACGCACCGGCAGGCCCGCGGCCTCGATGACACGCGCGGTACCGGCGGTGGCTACCACTTCGAAGCCCAGCGCGACCAGGTCGCCAGCCACCTGGGCGGCGAACGGCTTGTCGTCTTCGCGGACGCTGATGAAGGCGCAACCGGCGGTCGGGAGGATTTCGCTGGCCCCCAACTGAGCCTTGGCAAAGGCTTCGGCAAAGCTATCACCGACGCCCATCACTTCACCAGTGGACTTCATTTCCGGGCCGAGGATCGGATCGACGCCGGGGAACTTGGCGAACGGGAACACCGCTTCCTTGACGCTGAAGAACGGCGGGATGATTTCCTGGGTGAAGCCGACCTCGGCCAGGGTCTTGCCGGCCATGACGCGGGCGGCGACCTTGGCCAGCGACTCGCCGACGCACTTGGAGACGAACGGCACGGTACGCGAGGCGCGCGGATTGACCTCGATGACGAAGATATCCTCGCCCTGCACCGCCATCTGCACGTTCATCAGGCCGACCACGCCAAGCTCCAGGGCCATTTTCTTGACCTGCTCGCGGATCTCGTCCTGGATGTGCTGCGGCAGCGAGTACGGCGGCAGCGAACAGGCGGAGTCGCCGGAGTGAACGCCAGCCTGCTCGATGTGCTGCATGATCGCGCCGATCACCACGATCTCGCCGTCGCATACCGCGTCGATGTCGACTTCGATGGCGCAGTTGAGGAAGTGGTCGAGCAGCACCGGGCTGTCGTTGGAAACCTGCACCGCCTCGCGCATATAGCGCTTGAGTTCTTCTTCCTGGTAGACGATTTCCATCGCCCGCCCGCCCAGCACGTAGGACGGGCGAACCACCAGCGGATATCCGATGGCCTTGGACGCGGCCAGGGCCTCGTCTTCGCTGCGCGCGGTGGCGTTGGCCGGCTGGCGCAGGTTCAGGCGCTGGACCATCTGCTGGAAGCGCTCGCGGTCTTCGGCACGGTCGATGGCGTCCGGGCTGGTGCCGATGATCGGCACGCCGGCCTCTTCGAGGGCGCGGCAGAGCTTCAGCGGGGTCTGGCCGCCGTACTGGACGATCACGCCCTTGGGCTGCTCGACGCGGACGATCTCAAGGACGTCCTCGAGGGTCACCGGCTCGAAGTACAGGCGGTCGGAGGTGTCATAGTCGGTGGAGACGGTTTCCGGGTTGCAGTTGACCATGATGGTCTCGTAGCCGTCTTCGCGCATCGCCAGCGCCGCGTGCACGCAGCAGTAGTCGAACTCGATGCCCTGGCCGATGCGGTTCGGACCGCCGCCGAGGATCATGATCTTCTCGCGGCTCGACGGGTTGGCCTCGCACTCTTCCTCATAGGTCGAATACATGTAGGCGGTGTCGGTGGCGAACTCGGCAGCGCAGGTATCGACGCGCTTGTAGACCGGCAGTACCTTCAGCTTGTGGCGATGGCTGCGCAGGTTCTTCTCGGTGACGCCGAGCAGCTTGGCCAGGCGCGCGTCGGAGAAGCCCTTGCGCTTGAGCTTGTACATCAGCTCGCGATCGATGGAGGACAGGCCGAGGGTCTTGACCTTCTCCTCGTCCTTGACCAGGTCCTCGATCTGCACCAGGAACCATTCGTCGATGCGGGTCAGCTCGAACACTTCCTCGACGCTCTTGCCGGCGCGGAAGGCGTCGGCGACGTACCAGACACGCTCGGCGCTGGGCACGGTCAGCTCGCGCTTGAGGATGCTGTCGGCCTCCGGGTCGTTCAGGTCGAGCTTCGGATCGAAGCCGGTGGCGCCGACTTCCAGGCCGCGCAAGGCTTTCTGCACCGACTCCTGGAAGGTCCGGCCGATGGCCATGACTTCGCCGACCGACTTCATCTGGGTGGTCAGGCGGGCATCGGCTTTCGGGAATTTCTCGAAGGCGAAGCGCGGGATCTTGGTCACCACGTAGTCGATGGCCGGCTCGAACGACGCCGGGGTGCGACCGCCGGTGATGTCGTTCTGCAGTTCGTCGAGGGTGTAGCCGACCGCCAGCTTGGCGGCGATCTTGGCGATCGGGAAACCGGTGGCCTTGGAGGCCAGGGCCGAGGAACGGGAAACCCGCGGGTTCATCTCGATCACCACCATGCGCCCGGTGTTCGGGCAGATGCCGAACTGCACGTTGGAACCGCCGGTTTCCACGCCGATCTCGCGCAATACCGCCAGCGAGGCGTTGCGCATGATCTGGTATTCCTTGTCGGTCAGGGTCTGCGCCGGTGCCACGGTGATCGAGTCACCGGTGTGCACGCCCATCGGGTCGAAGTTCTCGATGGAGCAGACGATGATGCAGTTGTCCTTCTTGTCGCGGACCACCTCCATCTCGTATTCCTTCCAGCCGATCAGCGACTCGTCGATCAGCAGCTCGTTGGTCGGCGACAGGTCGAGGCCACGGGCGCAGATCTCTTCGAACTCTTCACGGTTGTAGGCGATACCGCCGCCGGTGCCGCCCATGGTGAAGGACGGACGGATGATGCAGGGGAAGCCGACCTGCTCGAGCACGCCGTAGGCCTCCTCCATGCTGTGGGCGATGCCCGAGCGCGGACAGGCCAGGCCGATATCCTTCATCGCCTTGTCGAAGCGCGAGCGGTCCTCGGCCTTGTCGATGGTATCGGCATTGGCGCCGATCATCTCCACGCCGAACTTCTCCAGCACGCCGTGGCGCTCCAGGTCCAGGGCGCAGTTCAGCGCAGTCTGGCCGCCCATGGTCGGCAGCAGCGCGTCGGGGCGTTCCTTCTCGATGATCTTGGCCACGGTGGCCCACTTGATCGGCTCGATGTAGGTCGCGTCGGCCATCGCCGGGTCGGTCATGATGGTCGCGGGGTTGGAGTTCACCAGGATGACGCGGTAGCCCTCCTCGCGCAGGGCCTTGCAGGCCTGGGCGCCGGAGTAGTCGAATTCGCAGGCCTGGCCAATCACGATGGGGCCGGCACCGAGGATCAGGATGCTCTTTATGTCTGTACGTTTTGGCATGGGACTCTCGTTGCAATAATCAGGACAGGGTTGCGGTGGCCAGCTTCACACCAAAGCCGACGAACAGGGCGCCGACGCCCGAAGTGGCGCCGGCAGCCAACCGTTGCCGCCGGCGGAACCAGGCCGCCAGCCGCACACCGGTGAAAATCAGGAAGCTCAGGTAAAGGGCGCTGACCAGTTCCAGGATCACCGCCAGCACCAGGAACGACAGGCCCGGATAGGCATAGCCGGGATCGACGAACTGGATGAAGAAGGAGATGAAGAACAGGATCGCCTTGGGATTCGACAGGCTGAGCAGCAGCGCCTTGCGGAACGGCTGGTGGACATCCACCTGTTCGGCCTGCGCCGCCGTCGCTTCGGGATTGCGCAGCTTGCGCCAGGCGCCCCGCAGCATGCCGACGCCGAGATAGAACAGGTAGGCCGCACCGAGGTACTTCAGGCCGATGAACAGCATCGGCTCGGCCTTCAGCAGGGACGCCACGCCAAGGGCCGACAGCAGCATCAGCACCGCGTCGCCGAGGAACACGCCGCAGGCGGCCCGGTAGCCGGTCGCCACGCCACGCTGGGCCGAAGTCGCGAGGACGAACAACGAGTTCGGTCCGGGCAACAGGATCACGAAAACCACACCCAGCACGTAGGTCCAGAAATCGGTTATCCCCAGGGTCGGCATGGCTCTGCTCCTCAGCGACGCTCGGCCATCGCCGAGATGAAGCGGTCGAACAGCGGGGCGACGTCATGCGGACCGGGGCTCGCCTCGGGGTGGCCCTGGAAGCTGAAAGCGACCTTGTCGGTGCGCTCGATACCCTGCAGGGTACCGTCGAACAGCGACTTGTGAGTGGCTCGCAGGTTGTCCGGCAGGGTGCTCTCGTCGACCGCGAAACCGTGGTTCTGGCTGGTGATCATCACCACGCCGCTGTCCAGGTCCTGCACCGGGTGGTTGGCGCCGTGGTGGCCGTGGCCCATCTTCAGGGTCTTGGCGCCAGAGGCCAGGGCCAGCAACTGATGGCCGAGGCAGATGCCGAACACCGGGATCTCGGTATCGAGGAATTCGCGGATCGCCTGGATCGCGTAGTCGCACGGTTCGGGGTCGCCGGGGCCGTTGGAAAGGAAGATGCCGTCCGGGTTCAGCGCCAGCACTTCGCTGGCCGGCGTCTGCGCCGGCACCACGGTCAGGCGGCAGCCCCGCGCCACCAGCATGCGCAGGATGTTCAGCTTGACGCCGTAGTCGTAGGCCACCACGTGATACGGCAGTTCACCGGCCGGGATCTCCGGGTGACTGTCGCTTTCCAGGTTCCAGACGCTGGAGCGCCACTCGTAGCGCTCGGCGGTGGTGACCTCCTTGGCCAGGTCCATGCCCTTCAGGCCGGGGAAGGCGCGAGCCAGCTCCAGCGCGCGTTCCTCGGTAGCGTCGGCACCGGCCAGGATGCAGCCGTTCTGCGAACCCTTCTCGCGGAGGATGCGGGTCAGGCGACGGGTATCGATGCCGGCGATGGCGACGGTGCCGTTGGCTTTCAGGTAGTCAGGCAGCGACTGCTTGCTGCGCCAGTTGCTGGCGATCAGCGGCAGGTCGCGGATGATCAGGCCGGCGGCCCAGACACGGTTGGCCTCGGCGTCTTCCGGGGTGGTACCGGTATTGCCGATGTGCGGGTAGGTCAGGGTGACGATCTGCTGGGCGTAGGAAGGATCGGTGAGGATTTCCTGGTAGCCGGTCATGGCGGTGTTGAACACCACCTCGCCAACGGTCTGGCCGTCGGCACCGATGGCTTCACCGCGAAAAATGCTGCCGTCGGCAAGTGCAAGTATGGCTGGCTTAGTCAAGAAGACCTCCCGTAAATCAAGCCTGACTGGTCGCGCAGGTGTAAAAAAGCGGGATGACACCGTGAAGAGTCATCCCGCTTTTTTTCGATTCATGCTGCGCTGCTTTTAGTGGACACACTAAAGCTGTAGTTTACAGAATCGCGACATTCCGGTCCACCAATAAGACGACGTGCGGCAGCGCCTCAGCGTAGGCCGAGCACATCCTGCATGTCGTACAGGCCGTTCTCCTTGCCCTCCAGCCACAGCGCCGCACGCACCGCGCCACGGGCAAAGGTCATGCGGCTGGAAGCCTTGTGGGTGATCTCCACGCGCTCGCCCTCGGCGGCGAACAGCACGGTGTGGTCGCCCACCACGTCGCCGGCGCGCACGGTGGCGAAGCCGATGGTTTCCCGCGCCCGCGCGCCGGTCTGCCCCTCGCGTCCGTAGACCGCCACTTCCTGGAGGTCCCGGCCGAGCGCCTGGGCTACCACCTCGCCCATGCGCAAGGCGGTGCCGGACGGCGCATCGACCTTGTGCCGGTGATGGGCCTCGATGATCTCGATATCCACTTCGTCGCCCAGCACCCGTGCCGCGGTATCCAGAAGCTTCAGGCAAAGGTTCACGCCGACGCTGAAGTTGGCAGCGAAGACGATCGGGATATCCTTCGCCGCCTCGGCCAGCAGCAGCTTCTCGTCGGCGCTGAAGCCGGTGGTGCCGATGACCATCGCCCGGCGCGCCTTGCGGCACTGCTCGATGTTCTTCAGGGTTACGGAGGGATGGGTGAAGTCGATCAGGACGTCGAACTCCTCGCAGACCTTGCCCAGGTCCCCGGACAGCGGCACGCCGATCCGGCCGAGACCGGCCAGCTCGCCGGCGTCCGCCCCCACCAGGGTGCTATCCGGACGATCCACCGCCGCCGTCAGCCCGGCGGCACCGCCGGTCTGCTGAACGGCCTCGATCAGGTTCTTGCCCATGCGCCCGGCGGCGCCCACTACGGCTATACGTCGCATAAAACCACTCCACGCGGAACCCGGACGCGGCTGTCAGGCCGCGCCCATGGCTTTGTTTATAGGTCGTCGAAGAAACGCTTCATGCCTTCGAACCAGCCACTGGCCTTGGGCGAATGCGAGGTGTCGCTCTGCAACGACTTGCGGAACTCCTCGAGCAGCTCGCGCTGGCGCTTGTCCAGGTTCACCGGGGTTTCCACCACCACCTTGCACATCAGGTCGCCGGCGCCGCCGCCGCGCACCGGGGCCACGCCCTTGCCGCGCAGGCGGAACAGCTTGCCGGTCTGGGTGCTTTCCGGAATCTTCAGCTTGACCCGACCATCCAGGGTCGGCACTTCCAGCTCGCCACCCAACGCAGCGTCGGCGAAACTGATCGGCACTTCGCAGTACAGATGCTTGCCGTCGCGCTGGAAGATCGGGTGCTCGCGCACATTGACCACCACGTACAGGTCGCCCGCCGGACCACCCATGCTGCCGGCCTCGCCTTCGCCGGTGAGGCGGATGCGGTCGCCGGTGTCGACGCCGGCCGGCACCTTCACCGACAGGGTCTTCTGCTCTTCCACGCGCCCCTGCCCATGGCAGGAGCCACAGGGATCGGAAATCATCTTGCCGGTGCCGTGGCAGCGCGGGCAGGTCTGCTGGACCGAGAAGAAGCCCTGCTGCATGCGCACCTGGCCGATACCGCCGCAAGTGGTGCAGGTGACCGGTGTGGTGCCGGGCTTGGCGCCGCTGCCGTTGCAGGTCTTGCAACCGACCAGGGTCGGCACGCGGATGGTGACGGTGGTGCCGCGTACCGCCTCCTCCAGGTCGAGGTCCAGGGTGTAGCGCAGGTCCGCGCCGCGCTGCGCGCCGCCGCGCGAGCCACCGCGGGCACCGCCGCCACCGAAGAAATCGCTGAACACATCGCCGAAGATGTCGGAGAAGCTCGCCCCGCCGAAACCGGCGCCAGCGCCCCCACCCATATTCGGATCGACGCCGGCATGGCCGTACTGGTCGTAGGCCGCCCGCTTGCTGGCATCGGAGAGGACCTCGTAGGCCTCGTTGGCCTCCTTGAACTTGTCCTCGGCTTCCTTGTCGCCAGGATTGCGGTCCGGGTGGTATTTCATCGCCAGGCGGCGGTAGGCCTTCTTCAGGTCCGCCTCGCTGGCGCCACGCTCAACCCCCAGAACCTCGTAAAAGTCTCGTTTCGCCATAACCTTTCCGTCTCAATTAAGGACCCTCCAGACACGCCAACGCGGGAGCAGGCTCCCGCGTGGCGGATCATGCGTACCGGCCTGGCCGGCACGCGGGGCAGAAGCAAGCCGGGGCTTACTTGTTGTCCTTGACCTCTTCGAACTCGGCGTCCACCACGTCGTCAGCGGCTTTCGCCTGCTCGCCCTGGGGAGCGTCTTCGCCCTGCTGGGCCTGTTCGGCGTACATCTTCTGCGCCAGCGGGGTGGAAGCCTGGGACAGAGCGTTCATCTTGGCCTCGATCTCGGCCTTGTCGTCGCCCTTCACCGCCGCTTCCAGCTCGCCCAGCGCCTTCTCGATGGTCGCCTTGTCCTCGGCGGTGGCCTTGTCGCCCGCCTCGGTGATCATCTTGCGGGTCGCGTGGACCAGCGCGTCGCCCTGGTTGCGAGCGGCAGCCAGTTCCTCGAACTTGCGGTCCTCCTCGGCGTTCGCCTCGGCATCGCGGACCATCTGCTGGATCTCATCCTCGGACAGGCCGGAGGATGCCTTGATCACGATGGACTGCTGCTTGCCGGTGGCCTTGTCCTTCGCCGAGACGTGCAGGATGCCGTTGGCATCGATATCGAAGGTCACCTCGATCTGCGGCACGCCGCGCGGAGCCGGCGGAATGTCGGCCAGGTCGAACTTGCCCAGCGACTTGTTCTGCGCGGCCTGCTTGCGCTCGCCCTGCAGCACGTGGATGGTCACCGCGCCCTGGTTGTCGTCGGCGGTGGAGAACACCTGCGACTTCTTGGTCGGGATGGTGGTGTTCTTCTCGATCAGACCGGTCATCACGCCGCCCAGGGTCTCGATGCCGAGGGTCAGCGGGGTCACGTCGAGCAGCAGCACGTCCTTCACGTCGCCGGCCAGGACCGCGCCCTGGATGGCGGCACCGACAGCCACGGCTTCGTCCGGGTTGACGTCCTTGCGCGCTTCCTTGCCGAAGAACTCGGCAACGGTCTTCTGTACCAGCGGCATGCGGGTCTGGCCGCCGACCAGGATCACTTCATGGATATCGGAAACATCCAGGCCGGCATCCTTCAGCGCGGTGCGGCACGGCTCGATGGTGCGCTGCACCAGGTCTTCGACCAGGGACTCCAGCTTGGCGCGGGAAACCTTGACGTTCAGGTGCTTCGGACCGCTCGCGTCGGCAGTCACGTACGGCAGGTTGACGTCGGTCTGCTGGGTCGAGGACAGCTCGATCTTGGCTTTCTCGGCCGCTTCCTTCAGACGCTGCATGGCCAGCGGGTCGCCCTTCAGGTTGATGCCGCTTTCCTTCTTGAACTCGTCGACGAGGTAGTCGATCAGGCGGATGTCGAAGTCTTCGCCGCCGAGGAAGGTGTCGCCGTTGGTGGCCAGCACTTCGAACTGGTGCTCGCCGTCGACTTCGGCGATCTCGATCACCGACACGTCGAAGGTACCGCCGCCCAGGTCATAGACGATCACGGTGTGGTCGCCCTTGGCCTTGTCCAGGCCATAGGCCAGCGCCGCCGCGGTCGGCTCGTTGATGATCCGCTTGACGTCGAGGCCGGCGATGCGGCCGGCGTCCTTGGTGGCCTGGCGCTGGCTGTCGTTGAAGTAGGCCGGAACGGTGATCACCGCTTCGGTGACCGGCTCGCCGAGGTAGTCTTCGGCGGTCTTCTTCATTTTCTTCAGCACTTCGGCGGAAATCTGCGGAGGCGCCATCTTCTGGCCCTTCACTTCCACCCAGGCGTCGCCGTTGTCGGCCTTGACGATGCTGTACGGCACCATCTGGATGTCTTTCTGAACCACGTTCTCTTCGAAGCGACGGCCGATCAGGCGCTTCACCGCATACAGGGTGTTCTGCGGGTTGGTGACCGCCTGGCGCTTGGCCGGCTGGCCCACCAGGGTTTCGCCATCGTTGGTGTAGGCGATGATCGAGGGGGTGGTACGCGCGCCCTCGGCGTTCTCGATGACCTTGACGTTACCGTTCTCCAGGATAGCCACGCAGGAGTTGGTGGTACCCAGGTCGATGCCAATGATTTTGCCCATATTCACTCTCCAGAAACTTTGATTCCGTGCGACCCGCCCGTGGGTCTCGTGCTCGGTTGACTACCCAGATGGGGTCGTCGCGTCGAATTTCAAGCCTGCTCGTCGATGGACGGCGGGGTTTCCGCCGGCGCCTTGCTGACTACCACCATCGCCGGACGCAGCAGGCGGCCGTTGAGCAGGTAGCCTTTCTGGAACACCTTGAGGACACTGCCCGGCTCGGCCGAAGCGCTTTCCTGCATGGCCATCGCCTGGTGCTGCTCGGGGTTGAAAGGCTCGCCTTCCGGGTTCAGCGCCTCCACCTGGTAGCGGCGCAGGGTGTCGTCGAACATCTTCAGGGTCAGTTCCATCCCTTCGCGCATCGGCTTGATCGCCTCGTCGTTGGGATCGGACATCTCCAGGCCGCGCTCGAGGGTGTCGACCACCGCCAGCAGGTCGCCGGCGAATTTCTCCAGCGCGAACTTGTGCGCCTTCTCGACATCCTGCTCCGCACGCCGGCGTACGTTCTGCAGATCCGCGACCATGCGCAGCGCCTGGTCCTGGGCGGCAGCCAGCTGCTCCTCCAGTTCCTGCACGCGGGCGGTCAGGTCCTCGGCGGCGCCGGTGGGCTGCTCGGGGGTCTGTTGATCCAGGGTCTGCTGTTCGTCAGCCATGCCACTCTCCTTCAAAAATAAGCTGGCAAATACAAGGCGAACGCATAAGTTCGCAACGTTGCCGGCTATATGGGGACGGCTTTCCACGGTTCAAGGGGCGAGCGGCAATTGCCAGCCGGAAAAAATACTGTATAAATAACCAGACAAAACCCACGGAGCCGCCCGCCATGCTGGTTCACCTGTCCGTTCACAACTACGCCATCGTCGAGCACCTGGATCTCGAACTCGCTACCGGCATGAGCGTGATCACCGGCGAAACCGGTGCGGGCAAGTCGATCATGCTCGACGCCCTCGGCCTTACCCTCGGCGACCGCGCCGACAGCGGCGCGGTACGTCCCGGAGCGGACAAGGCCGACATTCTCGCCAGCTTCGACGTCAGTGCCATCGCCGAGGCCCGCGACTGGCTCGCCGAGCGCGACCTGGAACAGGACGGTCCGTGCATCCTGCGCCGGGTGATCACTGCCGAAGGTCGCTCGCGTGCCTACATCAACGGCACGCCCTGCCCGCTGGGCGACCTGAAGAGCCTGGGCGAACTGCTGATCGACATCCATAGCCAGCACGAGCACCAGTCGCTGCTGAAGAGCGAGACCCACCGGCGCCTGCTCGACGAGTACGCCGGCTGCCAGGAGCTGGCGCGCCAGGTGCAGCTCGCCGCGCAACGCTGGAAGCAGACCAGTCAGGAACTCGAACGCCTGTCGCGTAGCGGCGACGAACAGCGCGCCCGCCACCAGTTGCTCAGCTACCAGCTGGAAGAACTGGAAAACCTGTCCCTCGGCGAAAACGAACTGGAAAGCCTGGAGCAGGAGCAGAAGACCCTGAGCAACGCCGAAAGCCTGCTCGCCGCCTGCCGCCAAGTCGTGGAAATGTGCAGCGAGAGCGATGCCGGCAACGTCCTTTCCGCGCTCAATGCCAGCCTCAACCGCCTGACCTCGTTCAGCGGCCAGCCCGCCGCTCTCGGCGAAGCGGTCAATCTGTTGTCCAGCGCGCAGATCCAGGTCGAGGAGGCGATCGGCGAACTGAACCGCTTCGTCGACCACTTCGATGCCGATCCCAATCGCCAGCAGCAGGTCGAGGAGCGCCTGGACGTCATTTACTCCCTGGCGCGCAAGCACCGGGTCCAGCCCGCAGAACTGGCCGACCTGCAGCAGCGCCTGTTCGACGAACTGGAGGCGCTGAACGCCGACGACGAAGCAGTCGGACGCCTGGGCGACGAGCTGGCCGCCTACGCCCGGCATTACCAGGAAAAAGCCGAAGAACTGAGCCGCCTGCGCCAGGCCGCGGCCGCACCTCTTGCCGCCAGCGTGGAGCAGGAAATGCAGCGCCTGGGCATGCCCGGGGGGCGCTTCGCCATCGTCCTGCATCCCGGCGACAGCGCCGAGCCGCAGGCCAACGGACTGGAAAGCGTGGAGTTCCTGGTCAGCGCCAACCCCGGGCAGCCGCTGAAAGGGCTGGCCAAGGTCGCCTCGGGCGGCGAACTGTCGCGGATCAGCCTGGCGATCCAGGTGATCACGGCACAGACCTCGCGCATCCCCACCCTGGTCTTCGACGAAGTCGACGTCGGCATCGGCGGCCCCACCGCCGAAGTGGTCGGACAGTTGCTGCGCCGCCTCGGCGAACGCGGCCAGGTCCTCACCGTGACCCACTTGCCGCAGGTCGCCGCCCAGGGCCACCAGCACCTGTTCGTGCACAAGGAACGCGGCAGCAGCGAAACCCGTACGGCGGTCGCCACCCTGAACAAGGCCCAGCGGATCGAGGAGATCGCCCGCATGCTCGGCGGCGTCGACCTGACCAAGGAATCCCTGGCCCACGCGAAGAAACTGGTCAACCTGGCCGCCCAGAACTGAACGTTCCTTCAATGGAAAATGAAAACGGCGACCCCAGGGTCGCCGTTTTCGCATGGAACCGTTGCGCGACTACTTCTTCTTGCGCACGTAGAGCACCAGATTGTGATCGACCAGCTCGAAGCCGCGCTCGCGGACGATTTCCTTCTGGCGCTTCTCGATTTCCGCATCCATGAACTCGATCACCTCGCCGGTATCGACGCAGACCATGTGGTCGTGGTGGCCGCTATCGGCGAGCTCGAACACGGCATGGCCGCCATCGAAGTTGTGACGCACCACCAGGCCGGCGGCCTCGAACTGGGTCAGCACCCGATAGACGGTTGCCAGGCCCACGTCCTCGCCTGCTTCCATCAGCGCCTTGTACACGTCTTCGGCGCTCATGTGGCGTTGCTCGGCCGAGTCGAGCATCTGCAGGATCTTGACCCGCGGCAGGGTCACTTTAAGGCCGGCTTTTCGAAGTTCGCTATTTTCAACCATGTCTGCTTTCTCAGCGCGGGATGTTTCGCAGTATCCCGGAATACGGGTATGATCGGGCTTTTATTTGCCCAGCCAAGATAGTGGAAGTCGCTCACCGATGCAAAACGCCAAGCTCATGCTGACCTGTCTCGCTTTCGCGGGGCTTGCCGCACTCGCCGGTTGCTCGTTTCCTGGCGTCTATAAAATCGACATCCAGCAAGGCAACGTCGTAACGCAGGACATGATAGACCAGTTGCGTCCCGGAATGACCCGACGCCAAGTGCGGTTTATCATGGGCAACCCGCTGATCGTCGATACCTTCCACGCCAATCGTTGGGACTACCTCTACAGCATCCAGCCGGGCGGCGGTCGTCGCCAACAGGAACGCGTCAGCCTGTTCTTCAACGACAGCGACCAACTGGCCGGCCTGAACGGCGACTTCATGCCCGGCGTCAGCCGCGACGAAGCGATCCTCGGCAAGGAAGGCAGCACCACCGTCACCCAGCCGGCCGACCAGCAGAAACCGGAAGAGCAGAAGGAAGAGCCGCCGAAACCGGGCTCCACCCTGGAACAGCTCCAGCGCGAAGTGGACGAAGCCCAGCCGGTACCGGTTCCGACTCCCGAACCTCTGGACCCCAGCCCGCAATGACGGCTGGCGTTCCACGAAAAAGCCCGGCATTCGCCGGGCTTTTTCATTTCCGCAGGAAACCCCTCGGCTAACCGCCTTCGCGTTCGCTCCGGGCCCGTGCGGCACGCTGCTTGCGCACCTCCTTGGGATCGGCGATCAGCGGGCGGTAGATCTCCACCCGTTCGCCGGCCTCCAGCACTCGCTCCTCCGGGCGTGCCAGGAGCTTGCCGAAGATACCCAGCGGGCAACCTTGCACATCCAGCCCTGGAAAGGCCTCGGCGATGCCGGAGAGCAGCACGGCCTCGCGTGCGCTGGTACCTGCCGGCACGCTCAGGCGCAGTAACGCCTGTCGCTCCGGCAGCGCGTAGACCACCTCGACGGCGATCTCAGCCATAGAGTTGCTTGGCGCGCTGGCAGAACGCGTCGACCATGGTGTTGGCGGCCTGGGTGAACAGCGGCCCGAGGGTCGCCTTGACCAGCGGCCCGGCGTAATCGAAGGTCAGGTCGAGGGTGATCTTGCAGGCCTTCTCGCCAAGCGCCTTGAACTGCCAGACGCCATGCAGTTCGGTGAACGGTCCGTTTTCCAGGTTCATCTCGATGGAAGCTCCCGGCACCAACACGTTGCGGGTGGTGAAGCGCTGGCTGAGGCTACCCTTGGCCACGGTCAGCTCGGCGCGCATCAGGCTTTCGCTCTCCTCCAGGACCTGGCTGGCCGAACACCAGGGCAGGAACTCCGGATAGCGCTTCACGTCGTTCACCAGATCGAACAGCGCGCGGGCGGGATAAGGCAACAGCGCCGAACGCTGGATATGGGTGCTCATAGAACTCTCACTTCTGCTGTCGAGCGGGCGACTCCCCAAGCATAGCCGGCGGGACGGCGGCATCCGCCACGGCGGCGCGCTGCGCCCGTCGACCGGGGCCAGGGTTCGGCAGAAAAAACGCTCAGCGCAGCCTGACGCCACTTGAAGACTTTTCTTACAAAACCTTGGCCAGCGGCCAGGAAAAGAGTGGGCATTGTCCGAAATTCACCTCTATCCCTCAAGCGCGACGCCGCCCCATAGCGGTGAAGCCGGCGACTCCCTATAATGCGCCGCCTATGGCTAAGCAGAAGAAACACCCTTCGGGGACCATCGCGCAGAACAAGAAGGCTCTGCACGACTATTTCATCGAACAACGCTTCGAGGCGGGCGTCGCCCTGGCGGGCTGGGAAGTGAAAAGCCTGCGCGCCGGCAAGGCCCAGCTGGTCGACAGCTACGTGCTGCTCAAGGATGGCGAGGCCTGGCTGCTCGGCAGCCACATCACGCCCCTGACCACCGCCAGCACGCACGTGATCGCCGACCCGGTGCGCACGCGCAAACTGCTGCTGCACAAGCGCGAACTGGGCAAGCTGTTCGGCGCCGTGCAACAGAAGGGCTACGCCTGCGTCGCCCTGTCGATGTACTGGAAGAAGCACCTGGTCAAGTGCGAGATCGCCCTGGCCAAGGGCAAGAAGGACTTCGACAAGCGCCACACCGAGAAGGAGCGCGACTCCGATCGGGAGATCCAGCGCGCCATGCGCCACGGCAAGGACGACTGAGCGCGTCCCTGCACGCGCCTCGCTAGTCTTCCTGCACGCTGCGCCGGCGCTGCGAGCGCTTCATCCTGCGCGCCTCTTCCTGGACCTCCGCCAGGACCTCCTGCACATAGTGGATGTGCTGGTTGGACACCTCCCGGGCCAGCTCCGCCTGACCGCTGATGATCGCGTCGTATAGGCGCTGGTGCTGCTCCATCAGTTGCGCGCGGGTTTCCGTGCGCTGCGCGTACATCCCGCCGATATTGGTCACCACGTTGCGCCGCAACAAGTCGAACAGGCCCTTGATGGTGTGCAGCAGCACGGTGTTGTGGCTGGCCTCGGCGATCGCCAGGTGGAAGCGCGCGTCGGCGGCGCCCTCTTCCGCGCTGACCTGGTCGTTGCGCGCATAGCAGGCCTGGAGCGCCTCGAAGGCCTCGGTCAGGCGCTGGTGATCGAGGGAGGTCGCACGCAGCGCCGCGTAGTAGGCACAGGACCCTTCCAGCGTGTGGCGAAACTCCAGCAGGTCGCGCTGGGCCTCCGGGTTACCTTCCAGCAGGTGCAGCAGCGGATCGCTGAAAGTCGCACCCAGCGATTCGGTCACATAGTTGCCGCCACCCTGGCGGCTGACCAGCAGCCCCTTCGCCACCAGTTTCTGGATCGCCTCGCGCAGCGACGGCCGGGAAACCCCGAACTGCTCGGCAAGCACGCGCTCGGCGGGCAGCCGCTCGCCGGACTTCAGCGTGCCCTCCAGGATCATCGCCTCCAGTTGCGCAACGATGTCATCCGACAGACGGCGCTGCCTGACCTGACCAAATTCCATATCCCGACACCCTTACCCGAAGTTTCGTCGCAAAGCCTCTGCCATGCGCCCAGCGCGAAAAAGAGAGGAAGCGTACCGAGCCGCTCCCCGCACCACAAGCGAGGCGCCACGAGCCCCGCACGAGCATCCTTAGACAAAAGTCGTAGACGGGCAAATTGACACGCCGAACGCTCGACTCTTAACCTGAGCGCTCGCTTTTGTAAATTGGTCTTACCAATTATGCGAGCTTTGCCAGGTTCGGCTGCCCAGCGCCCTTGCACACACAGGTCTTGGCGCGTATCCGATCTGGTCACAGGCAAACCCAACAACAATTAGGGAGCCAACCCCCATGCAAGCCTGGCAACAACTCTATACCCCCCTGGGCAGTCTCGGCCTGTCGGCCGCCGCGGCCGTCATCCCGATCGTGTTCTTCTTCCTCGCCCTGGCGGTATTCCGCCTCAAGGGCCACATCGCCGGCAGCATCACCCTGGCGCTGGCCATCGCGGTGGCCATCTTCGCCTTCCACATGCCCGCCGACATGGCCTTCGCCGCCGCCGGCTACGGCTTCCTCTACGGTCTCTGGCCGATCGCCTGGATCATCGTCGCCGCGGTCTTCCTCTACAAACTGACGGTGAAGAGCGGCCAGTTCGAGGTGATCCGCAGCTCGGTGCTGTCGATTACCGGCGACCAGCGCCTGCAGGTACTGCTGATCGGCTTCTCCTTCGGCGCCTTCCTCGAAGGCGCCGCCGGTTTCGGCGCGCCGGTGGCGATCACCGCCGCCCTGCTCGTCGGCCTCGGCTTCAATCCGCTCTACGCCGCCGGCCTGTGCCTGATCGCCAACACTGCGCCGGTGGCCTTCGGCGCACTGGGCATCCCGATCATCGTCGCCGGCCAGGTGACCGGTATCGACGCCTTCAAGATCGGCGCCATGACCGGCCGCCAACTGCCGTTCCTGTCGATCCTGGTACCGTTCTGGCTGGTGTTCATGATGGACGGCTGGCGCGGCATCCGCGAAACCTGGCCGGCCGCCATCGTCGCCGGCGGCAGCTTCGCCATCACTCAGTACCTGACGTCCAACTTCATCGGCCCGGAGTTGCCGGACATCACCTCGGCACTGGTCAGCCTGGTCTCCCTGACCCTGTTCCTCAAGGTCTGGCAGCCGCAGGGCGCCAGCGAAGCGCTCGCCGCAGGCGGCGGCGCGGCCGTGGCCGGTGGCGGCTTCGGCGGGCAACGCAGCGTCGAACCGTCCGCCTACAGCTTCGGCGAGATCCTCAAGGCCTGGTCGCCGTTCCTGGTGCTCACCGTACTGGTGACCATCTGGACCCTGAAACCTTTCAAGGCCCTGTTCGCCCCGGGCGGCGAGCTCTACTGGCTGGTGTTCAACTTCGCCATCCCGCACCTCGACCAACTGGTGGTCAAGGGCGCACCGATCGCCACCAGCGCCACGCCGATCGCCGCGGTATTCAAGTTCGACCCGATCTCCGCCACCGGCACGGCGATCTTCCTCTCGGCGTTGGTATCGATGCTCATCCTGCGCATTGGAACGAAAATTGGTATTACCACTTTCAAGGAAGTCCTGGTGGAGCTGAAGTGGCCGATCCTGTCCATCGGCATGGTCCTGGCCTTCGCCTTCGTCACCAACTACTCGGGCATGTCCACCACCCTGGCCCTGGTCCTGGCCGGTACCGGCGCGGCGTTCCCGTTCTTCTCGCCGTTCCTCGGCTGGCTGGGGGTATTCCTGACCGGTTCGGATACGTCCTCCAACGCCCTGTTCAGTTCCCTGCAGTCGACCACCGCGCACCAGATCGGGGTCAGCGACACCCTGCTGGTGGCCGCCAATACCAGCGGCGGCGTGACCGGCAAGATGATCTCCCCGCAATCCATCGCCGTGGCCTGCGCCGCGACCGGGATGGTCGGCAAGGAATCCGACCTGTTCCGCTTCACCCTGAAGCACAGCCTGATCTTCGCCGCGCTGGTCGGACTGATCACCCTGGCCCAGGCATACCTATTCACCGGCATGCTGGTGCACTGACCGCGCCCTGATCGGCCGCGCGTCGGCGATACTGCGCAGGAAATGGCCCGGGGAGGCTCGCCTACGATCGTAGGCCCGGCTCCCTTGGCCATTTCCGCCGTATCCCGCTCCACTGCGCTCGATGCAAAACCTTTCGACACAACGGAAGAGCCCAATGATCATTTCCGCTTCCACCGACTACCGCGCCGCCGCCCAACGCAAGCTGCCGCCGTTCCTCTTCCACTACATCGACGGCGGCGCCTACGCCGAGTACACCCTGCGCCGCAACGTCGAGGACCTGTCGGCCATCGCCCTGCGTCAGCGGGTGCTGAAGAACATGTCCGAGCTGAGCCTGGAAACCCGCCTGTTCGACGAGACCCTGGCGATGCCGGTGGCGCTCGCCCCGGTCGGTCTCACCGGCATGTACGCCCGCCGCGGCGAGGTCCAGGCGGCGCGCGCGGCGGCGGCGAAGGGCGTGCCCTTCACCCTGTCGACGGTATCGGTGTGCCCGATCGAGGAGGTCGCCCCGGCCATCGACCGGCCGATGTGGTTCCAGCTCTACGTGCTGAAGGACCGCGGCTTCATGCGCAACGCCCTGGAGCGGGCCAAGGCCGCCGGCGTCACCACCCTGGTGTTCACCGTCGACATGCCGGTCCCCGGCGCCCGCTACCGCGACGCCCATTCCGGCATGAGCGGCCCCTACGCCGCGCCGCGCCGCATCCTGCAAGCCATGACCCACCCGGCCTGGGCCTGGGACGTCGGCCTGCTGGGCAAGCCCCACGACCTCGGCAACATTTCCGCCTACCGCGGCAACCCGACCGGACTGGAGGACTACATCGGCTGGCTGGGCGCCAACTTCGACCCGTCGATTTCCTGGAAGGACCTGGAGTGGATCCGCGAGTTCTGGGACGGCCCGATGGTGATCAAGGGCATCCTCGACCCGGAGGATGCCAGGGATGCGGTGAAGTTCGGCGCCGACGGCATCGTCGTCTCCAACCACGGCGGGCGCCAGCTCGACGGCGTGCTGTCCAGCGCCCGCGCGCTGCCGGCGATCGCCGATGCGGTGAAGGGCGAACTGGCGATCCTGGCCGACTCCGGCATCCGCACCGGTCTCGACGTGGTGCGGATGATCGCCCTCGGCGCCGACAGCGTGCTGCTCGGCCGCGCCTTCGTCTACGCCCTGGCCGCCGCCGGCGAGGCCGGGGTGCGCAACCTGCTCGAACTGATCGAAAAGGAAATGCGCGTGGCCATGGTCCTCACCGGGGCCAAGTCGATCGGCGAGATCAGCGCTGACTCGCTGGTCCGCGAACTGGGCGCCTGAGACGCCCACCAGAAAAGCCTGAAAACGCCCGGGGCGTGACCGTCGTCCCAGGGCCGAGGAAAGCCGATGAGCCTGCCGATTCCCTTTCTCGAGACCGTCGAGCGGCTGATACCGCGCGAACGCCGCTTCGACGACCCGCTGTCGACCCTGGCCTTCGGCACCGACGCCAGTTTCTACCGGTTGATTCCCAAGCTGGTGCTGCGCGTCGAAAGCGAGGACGAGGTCGCCGCGATCCTATCCGCCGCCTACCGCGAGCAGGTCCCGGTGACCTTCCGCGCCGCCGGCACCAGCCTCTCCGGCCAGGCCATCAGCGACTCGGTGCTGCTCGTCCTCGGCGACAACTGGAACGGCCGGGAAATCCGCGCCGACGGCGCGCAGATCCGCCTGCAGCCGGGTGTCATCGGCGCCCAGGCGAACGCCTGGCTGGCGCCGTTCGGCCGCAAGATCGGTCCCGACCCGGCCTCGATCAACGCCTGCAAGATCGGCGGCATCGTCGCCAACAACGCCAGCGGCATGTGCTGCGGCACCGCGCAGAACAGCTACCACACCCTTGCCGGCCTGCGCCTGCTGCTGGCCGACGGCACCCGCCTGGACAGCGAGGACCCGGCCAGCGTCGCGGCCTTCCGCGCCAGCCACGGCGAGCTGCTGGAACGGCTCGCCGAACTCGGCCGCGAGACCCGCGCCAATGCCGAACTGGCCGCGAAGATCCGTCACAAGTACCGGCTGAAGAACACCACCGGCCTGTCGCTGAACGCGCTGGTCGACTACGACGAGCCGCTGGACATCCTCACCCACCTGATGGTCGGCTCCGAGGGCACCCTCGGCTTCATCAGCGCGGTGACCTACGACACCGTCCCGGAACACCCGCACAAGGCCTCGGCGCTGCTGGTTTTCCCCACGGTGGAAACCTGCTGCACGGCGGTCGCGGTGCTCAAGCGCCAGCCGGTCTCGGCGGTGGAACTGCTCGATCGGCGCAGCCTGCGCTCGGTGGAGAACATGCAGGGCATGCCGGAATGGGTGAAGAGCCTTTCCGCCGGTGCCTGCGCCCTGCTCATCGAGTCCCGCGCGGCGAGCCGCACGCTGCTGCACGAACAGCTCGGGCGGATCATGGCCTCCATCGCCGAATATCCGCTGGAGAAGCAGGTCGACTTCAGCGAAGACCCGGCGGTCTACAACCAGCTCTGGCGCATCCGCAAGGACACCTTCCCGGCTGTCGGCGCGGTGCGCGAGACCGGCACCACGGTGATCATCGAGGACGTCACCTTCCCCGTCGAACGACTGGCCGAGGGAGTCAACCGCCTGATCGAGCTGTTCGACAAGCACCGCTACGATGAGGCGATCCTCTTCGGCCACGCGCTGGAGGGCAACCTGCACTTCGTCTTCACCCAGGGCTTCGACTCGCCCGAGCAGATCGCCCGCTACTCGGCGTTCATGGACGACGTGGCGCACCTGGTGGCGGTGGAGTACGGCGGCTCGCTGAAGGCCGAGCATGGCACCGGGCGCAACATGGCGCCGTTCGTCGAACTGGAGTGGGGCGAGGACGCCTATCGCTTGATGTGGCAGCTCAAGCGCCTGCTCGACCCGCGCGGCATCCTCAACCCGGGTGTGGTCCTCAGCGACGACCCGCAGAGCCACCTGAAGAACCTCAAGCCGCTGCCGGCTGCCGACGAGATCGTCGACAAGTGCATCGAGTGCGGTTTCTGCGAACCGGTCTGCCCGTCGCGCGGACTGACCCTCACGCCACGCCAGCGCATCGTCCTGTGGCGCGACATCCAGGCGAAGAAGCGCGCCGGCGTCGACACCACGGCGCTGGAGCGCGACTACCGCTACCAGGGCATCGACACCTGCGCCGCCACCGGCCTATGCGCCCAGCGCTGTCCTGTGAACATCAACACCGGCGAGCTGATCCGCAAGCTGCGCGGCGCCGACGCCCGCCACGCCGAAGGCGCCACCTGGCTGGCGCGCAACTTTGCCGGCGCCATGCGCGCTGCGCGCTTCGCCCTGCTCGCTGCCGACGGCGCCCGGCGCCTGCTTGGCGCGCCCCTGCTGGCCAGGGCCAGCCACAGCCTCAGCCAGGCCAGCGGCGGCCGCGTGCCGCAATGGACGCCGGCGCTGCCGCAGCCGGTACGCCTGGCGCCGCCGCCCGCCCCGCTCGACGACGGGCGACCGAGGGTGGTCTATCTCGCCGCCTGCGTCTCGCGCGCCATGGGCCCGGCCTTCGGCGACGAAGAGCGCGAGCCGCTGCTGGACAAGACCCGCCGTCTGCTGGAAAAGGCCGGCTACCAGGTGGTGTTCCCGGATAACCTGGACAACCTCTGCTGCGGCCAGCCGTTCGCGTCCAAGGGGTATGCGAAGCAGGCCGACGACAAGCGCGACGAGCTGCTCGCCGCCCTGCTCCAGGCCAGCCGCGGCGGCCTCGACCCGATCTACTGCGACACCAGTCCCTGCACCCTGCGCCTGGTCCAGGGTCTGGACGATCCGCGGCTGCAGATCCACGACCCGGTGAAATTTATCCGCAGTCACCTGCTCGATCGCCTGGAGTTCATCCCGCAGGACAAACCGGTAGCGGTGCACGTCACCTGCAGCACCCAGCACCTCGGCGAGAGCCAGGCGCTGATCGACCTGGTCGGCCGCTGCACCCGCAAGGTGGTGATCCCGGAAGGCATCCACTGCTGCGGCTTCGCCGGCGACAAGGGCTTCACCACGCCGGAACTGAACGCTCACTCCCTGCGCAGCCTGAAGGATGCCGTGCAGTTCTGCGAGGAAGGCGTATCCACCAGCCGTACCTGCGAGATCGGCCTCAGCGAGCACGGCGGGATCGACTACCGCGGGGTGGTCTACCTGGTGGACCGGGTGACGCAGGCGAAGGGCGCGCCTCGGTAGGGCGAATAACCACTCGCGGTTATCCGCCGGGCCATGCTCCGCAGAAGCGGCGGATAGCGCCGCTGGCGCTATTCGCCCTACGTCAGGCGAAATGGCTGCTCCGGCGTCGTCGGCCCGCGCCGGGTCGGGCAAAAAATCCGTCGTTAAGCACCTCTTAAGTCAGCCGCGCCTATCGTGCCTTCCACCGCGAGGACATCCCTCGCCGAAACGGAAGCAGGAGGCCTTCATGGCAATTCAACCGTTGCGACTCGATCCGATCACCGTGCTCGGCAAGCAACTGGTCATCGAGCTGTTCGACTGCGTCGACCAGCGCTTCGACGATATCCAGTGGATCGAGGAAAGCATGCTCGAGGCCGCCCGCCAGGCCAACGCCACCATCATCACCTCGGCGTTCCACAAGTTCAGCCCGATCGGCATCTCCGGCGTGGTGGTGATCGCCGAATCGCACCTGGCGATCCATACCTGGCCGGAGTACGGCTATGCCGCGGTCGACGTGTTCACCTGCGGCGACGTGCTCGATGGCGCCCAGGCCGTGCGCGTGCTCAGCGAACGCCTGGGCAGCCGTCGGCACCTGATCTCGAGCATGGACCGCGGCCTCGGCGGCCATCGCCTGGGGCTGCTCAGCCGCAGCCTGGCCGGCAATGGCCCGGTCGACGAAGACAGCCCGACCCTGCGCTGGGCGCTGGGCCAGGGCACGGGGGTGGCCTGATGGATACGCCGATCGAACGCGCCCCGCTGGCTCCCGACCTGAGCCAGGCCCGTTACGCCGTCGACCTCACCGGCCTGGTGCCGGCGGAGGTCGCCGCCGGGCTGCCGCCGCTGCCGCCGAACCACTTCTATTTCTATCCGCCGGACCCGCTGCTGGAAGGCGACGGCGCGATCACCGCGATCGAGGACAGCGACCCCTTCGACCAGTACGTCTACCGCCTGCGCCGGGTGCTCTACCAGGGCCGTACGCGCTGGCAGAACGTGCTGATCGCCGACACCTACAACTACGACCGCGTGCTGATGCTCGACGGCGCGATCCAGAGCGCCGAGAGCGATGAGTCGCTGTACCACGAGCTGCTGGTGCAGCCGGCCATGCTCGCCCACGACGAGCCGCGCGACGTACTGATCATCGGCGGCGGCGAAGGCGCCACCCTGCGCGAGGTGCTGTCCCATGCCAGCGTGCGGCGGGCGGTGATGGTCGATCTCGACCGGGAGCTGGTGGAACTGTGTCGCGAACACCTGTTCCAGTGGCACCAGGGCGCCTTCGACGACCCACGCTGCGAACTGCTCGCCGAGGACGGCCGGGCCTATCTCGAGCGCGACCCGTCGCTCTATGACGTGGTCATCATCGACGTCGTCGACATGCTCGACAACGGCCCGGCCCAGGCTCTCTATACCCGCCAGTTCTACGAGCTGCTGCATTCGCGCCTGCGACCGGGCGGGGTGGTCGCGGTGCAGGGGCTGGAGTTCTCCCACAGCGACGACAAGCCCCACGCGGCCCTCGCCCGCACCCTGCGCAGTGTCTTCTCCCAGGTCCACAGCTACCGCGCCACGGTGCCCTCGTTCCTCTCCTCCTGGGGCTTCCTGCTGGCTTCCGACTGGCTCGACGCGAACCACTGGCAGGCCGAGGACATCGACCGACGCATCGAACGCAAGCTCGGCCCGCTGTGGCTCGACCACCTCGACGGCGACTACCTCAAGGCCTGCTTCGTGATGGACCGGGAAACCCGCTTCCTGCTCGCCCAACCGGGACCGGTACTGGAAGACGGCGTACCCTTCGTCGCACCGCCGGATATCGAGGAGATCGAGTTCGGCCCGGCACAATTGCCGGCCCTGGCGAGGACCTGAAGATGTCCGCCGCTCCCCTGGCCAGCGTACCGCTGGCCGTCAACGGCGCGCCCTGCCTGCTGCACCGGGTACGCTTCCGCTCCGCCGCGGACGGCGGCGGCCTGCCGCTACTGGCCACCCTGCGCGATCCGCAGCCGGCGCTGGCCGTCCTGGCGCAACGCATCGAGCTGAGCGAAGACGCGGAACTGCCGGAGACCGCCGTCGACGACGAGCTGCTGGTGATCTTCGCCAACGCCGGGCTACAGACCGGGCACGCCTGGCGCCAGCGCCTGGAAGCCTGGATGGCCGCCGGCGAGGACGAGCGCCAGCCGACCCTGGAAGCGCCCTCGTTCGGCGAGCGGGTGCTGTGGCGCCCCGGCCGCGCGCTGGTCATCGGCAACCCCGAGCGCTGCCGGGAGCTGCTCGAAGGCCTGGCCGTGTTCGCCTGGCACGAAGGTCACCTGCGCCGCCTGGAAGGCGAGACCGCGGCGGCCTGGGAACCGGCCCAGGCCGATGTCGAACTGACCCAGCTACCGCGCCGTGCCGCCCTGCGGCGCCAGGAACATGTGAACCGGCAGGTGCGACGCACTACACTCTGGCGCATGGCCTATGCCCGCCTGGAGTCGCACCTGGAGAAGCCGCCGCTGCAACTGAACGGCGCTGTGCGCCGGCTCTACAACGAACTGGCCATGCAGGCCGAAGTGCACGATCGCCTGGCGACCCTGGACGACCGCATCGAAGTGCTGCAGGACCTCTACGAACTGGCCGCCGACCGCCTCGGCGAATACCGCTACTTCCGGGGCGAACTGCGGGTCGAATGGCTGATCGTCGCCATCCTCCTGCTGGAGGCCGGCCTGAGCCTGTGGGAATTGTGGAATCACTGAAACGAGGCTGCCATGAGAATACTGCTGGCCGAGGACGACCTGCTGCTCGGCGACGGCATCCGCGCCGGGCTGCGCCTGGAAGGCGATACCGTGGAATGGGTGACCGACGGCGTGGCCGCGGAGAACGCGCTGGTCACCGACGAGTTCGACCTGCTGGTGCTCGACATCGGACTGCCGCGCCGCAGCGGCCTGGACATCCTGCGTAACCTGCGCCACCAGGGCCGGCTCACCCCGGTGCTGCTGCTCACCGCGCGGGACAAGGTGGCCGACCGGGTCGCCGGGCTCGACAGCGGTGCCGACGACTACCTGACCAAGCCCTTCGATCTCGACGAACTGCAGGCACGGGTGCGCGCCCTGACCCGCCGCACCACCGGTCGCGCCCTGCCGCAACTGGTGCACGGCGAGCTGCGCCTGGACCCGGCGACCCACCAAGTGACCCTGTCCGGGCAGGCGGTGGAACTGGCGCCGCGCGAATACGCACTGCTGCGCCTGCTGCTGGAGAACAGCGGCAAGGTGCTCTCGCGCAACCAACTGGAGCAGAGCCTCTACGGCTGGAGCGGCGACGTCGAGAGCAACGCCATCGAAGTCCACGTCCACCACCTGCGGCGCAAGCTCGGCAACCAGTTGATCCGCACCGTCCGCGGCATCGGCTACGGCATCGACCAGCCGGCGCCCTGAAAACCGCCTACCGGAGTCCCCCGATGTCCCGTGCCGCCGTCCCCTCCGTCCGCCGGCGCCTGCTGGTCAACCTGCTGGTCGGCTTCGTGCTGTGCTGGCTGAGCGTGGCGGCGCTGACCTACCACCTCTCGCTGAAGCAGGTGAACCGCCTGTTCGACGACGACATGGTGGACTTCGGCGAAGCCGCCCTGCGCCTGCTCGACCTTGCCACCGAAGACCAGGCCGGCGAGGACGGCTCCATCACCGAGATCATCGAACGCAGCCGCGAAGCGATCCAGGGTCTGCCCCTGCTGCGCCGCGAAAGCGCCCTCGGCTACGCCCTGTGGCGCGACGGCCAGCCGCTGCTGTCGAGCCTCAACCTGCCGCCGGAGATCACGGCCCAGGGCCCCGGCTTCAGCACCGTGGAAGCCCAGGGCACCCACTGGCGGGTGCTCCAGCTGAACATCGACGGCTTCCAGATCTGGATCAGCGAAAACCTGATCTACCGCCAGCACACCATGAACCTGCTGCTGTTCTACTCGCTGTTCCCACTGCTGCTGGCGCTGCCGTTGCTCGGCGGCCTGGTCTGGTTCGGCGTTGCCCGCGGCCTGGCGCCGCTACGCGAAGTGCAGGCCGAGGTCCAGCAGCGCTCCGCGCGACACCTGCAGCCGATCGCGGTGGAAGCGGTGCCGCTGGAGATCCGCGGCCTCATCGACGAACTCAACCTCCTGCTGGAGCGTCTGCGCACCGCCCTCGAGGCCGAACGCCGACTGACCAGCGACGCCGCCCATGAAATCCGCACGCCACTGGCCAGCCTGCGCACCCATGCCCAGGTCGCGCTGCGTTCGGAAGACCCCAAGGCCCACGCCCGCGGCCTGCTGCAAGTCAGTCGCAGCGTCGAGCGGATCAGCACCTTGATGGAGCAGATTCTGCTCCTCGCCCGCCTCGACGGCGACGCCCTGCTGGAGCAATTCCACCCGGTCAACCTCGCCACCCTGGCCGAAGACGTACTCTCCGAACTGGCGCGCCAGGCCATCGACAAGGACATCGAGCTGTCGTTGCACCAGGAGACCGTGCACGTGATGGGCATCGACCTGTGGCTGAAGGCGATGGTCGGCAACCTGGTGGGCAACGCCCTGCGCTACACACCGGCCGGGGGCCAGGTCGAGATCCGCGTCGAGAATCGCGCCCAGCACGCCGTGCTGCGGGTGCGCGACAACGGCCCCGGGGTCGCCCTGGAAGAGCAGCAGGCGATCTTCACCCGCTTCTACCGCAGCCCCGCCACCAGCAGCGGCGAGGGCAGCGGCCTGGGCCTGCCGATCGTCAAGCGCATCGTCGAACTGCACTTCGGCAGTATCGGCCTGGGCAAGGGACTGGAGGGCAAAGGGCTGGAAGTGCAGGTGTTCCTGCCGAAGACCCAGCCGGACGCGACGCGGCCGCCGGCCAGAGGTCCGGACAGCGGGCGGTCACATATCTGATAGCCTGCGCATTGGCCGGGAAAGGGATAGGCTAGCGGCTTCGCAACCTCCCAGGAGACCCGGATGAACATCGGTGAAGCGGCGAAGAAAAGCGGACTGACGCCGAAGATGATCCGTTACTACGAGTCCATCGAGCTGCTCCGCCCAGCCGGACGCAGCGCCAGCGGCTACCGCCACTACAACGAGAACGACCTGCATACCCTGGCGTTCATCCGCCGTTCGCGGGACCTCGGTTTCTCCCTCGACGAAGTCGGCAAGCTGCTCACCCTCTGGCAGGATCGCCAGCGTGCCAGTGCCGACGTCAAGGCCCTGGCGGCGCAGCACGTGCGCGAGCTGAATCGCAAGATCGAGGAGCTCAGCACCCTGCGCGACACCCTGCAGGACCTGGTCGAGCACTGCCAGGGCGACCACCGCCCCGACTGCCCGATCCTCAAGGACCTGGCGTCTGGCTGCTGCCACTGATATCCAGCAGCGGCCAGCGCGCCGTCCAGTTCTTCTCCCGCAGGCGCCGCCGGTAGACCTCCGGCTTGCCGGCGAAATGCGCGGTGGGCCGCACCTTCAGCGCCAGCAGGTCGTCGACGCCCAGCGGTGCCAGTAGCTCCAGGCGTTCGCCGACGAGCCGCAGCGCCACCGCCGTGCACGTTTCCGCCCAGTGGCACAGCGCATCGGCGCAATCCCGGTAGGGCCGGTCGCCGTTGCGCAGGTGCATGCGCGCCTGGTTCTTCACCGACCAGGGTACCTCGCAGCGACGGCGCAACGCGGCCTCGAAGTCGGCGTCGGCCTGCGGGTCGAGGGCCCGCGGGGCGAAATGAAGTACGTCGATGTCCGCCAGCGGCGTGGCTTCGCCGTAGCCATGCAGATGGTCCCATACCGCGTTGCGCACGAAGCCGGCGCCGATCCAGGCGCCCTCCGGGCCGACCTCGCGCAGCACGCGGAGCAGATGCAGGCGCGAGGAATCGGCGGCGATCAGCGCGAGGATGTCTTCCGCCGTTTTCATCCCAACCGCCGCACCGGCCAGGCGAAGCGTCGCAGCAGGCTGGCCGGCAACAGGGTGATGGCCAGCCCGACGAACACCAGCGCGCAGGCCAGCAGGCTGTCCAGGTCGAGGCGTTCGCCGAGCAGCAGCCAGCCGGCGAGCATGCCCGACACCGGCACCGCCAGGGCGAACGGGGTCACCAGGCTGGCCGGGTAGTGGCGCAGGAGGAAACTCCAGATGGCGAAGCCCACCGTGGTCGCGCCGAAGGCGATGTAGAGCAGCGCGCCGAAGCCGCCCCAGCTCATGTTCAGCACGGCGCGCTCGATGGCTTGCGGACCTTCGAATAGATAGGAAAGCGCCAGCAGCGGCAACGGCGGGACCAGGCTGACCCAGCAGATCAGGCGCAGCATGTCGGTGGCCCCGGAACGCTTGGTGGCGATATTGGCGAAGGACCAGGCCAGCGCTGCGGCGACCACCAGCAGGAATGCCAGCAGGCTGTCTCCCAGCGGCCGTTCCAGGCCGATCAGGACCAGCCCCGCCGCCGCCAGCAGGAGGCCGAACAACCCGCGCGGCGTCGGCCGCTCGCCCAGCCACAGGGCGGCGATGAGGATGGTGAAGAATACCTGGCTCTGCAGCACCAGCGACGACAGCCCGGCCGGCATGCCTTGGGCCATGCCGACGAACAGCAGGCCGAACTTGACCACCCCGAGGAGCACGCCGATCAGCAGGATGCGTCCGAACGGCGCCGGCATCGGCCCGCGCAGGACCAGCAGCGGCAGCGCCGCCAGGGCGAAGCGCAGGGCGCAGAACAGCAGCGGCGGGAAGTCGCCGAGGCCGACCTTGATCACGACGAAGTTCAGACCCCAGATCAGGGTCACCAGCAGGGCGAGCAGGATATGTGCAACAGGCATGGCGGCCTCCGGAAAACTTCAGGCCACGCTAGCAGTTGCGTGCGCAAGGGTCGCGATACAGTTGGCGGGAAAAAACATCCGCCAGCCGCTCACTGCAACCAGGGCGGCGGCGGTTCCTCGCGCTCGCCACGCGGCGCGTCGTCGGCCTGGCGCAGCGCCTGGCGACGCGCCTCCTCGCGCTGCGCGGCCTCGATCTCGCGGAGCACCGCGCGCACGTCGGCGGCCTCTTCGGCTTCGACGAAGGTGCCGCTGAGCGGGGTTTCCGCTGTCAGCTCGCCGGCTTCGTAGAGCGCCCACATTTCCTTGGCATAGCGGGTCTGCCTGAGTTCCGGGGCGAAGCGGCCGAAGTAGGCGGCCATGTTGCCGACGTCGCGTTCGAGCATGCTGAACGCATGGTTGTTGCCGGCCGCGTCGACCGCCTGCGGCAAGTCGATGATCACCGGGCCATCCGGACCGAGCAGGACGTTGAACTCAGAGAGGTCGCCGTGCACCAGGCCGGCGCAGAGCATGGCGACGATCTGGCGGATCAGGAAAGCGTGGTGGCGCCGTGCCTCGTCGGGCTCCAGCGTCACGTCGTTGAGACGCGGCGCAGCATCGCCGTCGGCGTCCGCCACCAGTTCCATCAGCAACACGCCATCGAGGAAATCATAGGGCTTCGGCACCCGCACACCGGCCCCGGCGAGACGGAACAGGGCCGCCACTTCGGCATTCTGCCAGGCTTCCTCCTGTTCGCGGCGGCCATACTTCGAGCCCTTGCCCATGGCCCGCGCCTGGCGGCTGTTGCGGACCTTGCGGCCCTCCTGGTACTCGGCGGCCTGGCGGAAGCTGCGCTTGTTGGCTTCCTTGTAGACCTTGGCGCAACGCAGGCTGTCGCCGCAACGCACCACATAGACCGAGGCTTCCTTGCCGCTCATCAGCGGGCGCACGACCTCGTCGATCAGACCGTCTTCGATCAACGGTTCCAGGCGTCTGGGTGTCTTCATCGGTGCTACGCGGTTCCTCGGGGCCAATGTGTAAGGCAAAGGGTCTGACGTTATACGGCAAACGCCGTGCCGAGCACAGCCGGACGCGCCGGCTTTCCGCCGGACTGCGCACCGATCGGCGTACTAGGCCGGTGGCGCGGTGAGTTCGATGCTTTCCGCCACCGCCTGTTCCAGCCGCTGCATCTCCACGTCCAGCGCCTCGGCGCTGTCGGCGTAGCGCCGGGCAACCTCGGCGAAAGCGTCGGCCACGGCGACGAAGGCCTCCACCAGCCGTGGGTCGAATTCACTGCCGGCGCCGGCCTGGATCAGCAGCACCGCCTCGGCATGCGCCAGCGGCGGCCGGTAGGCGTGCCGGCTGGTCAGTTCATCGTAGCGGTCGGCCAGGGCGACGATCCGCGCCGCCAGGGGAATCCGCTCGCCCGCAAGGCCTTCCGGAAAGCCCCGGCCATCCCAGCGTTCGTGATGACTGTAGGCGATCTGCCGGGCGAAGCGGAGGAATCCGGAAGGCTGGCCGAGCCGCCGCTCGGCGCTGGCCAGGGCGTCGCGCCCGGCGCGGGTATGGCCCTGTAGCAGGGCGGTGTCGGCGGCGTCCAGTTGCCCGGGGTTGAGCAGGACCCGGTCGGGCACCGCGACCTTGCCGATGTCATGCAACAGCGCCGACTTGCTCAGCAGGTCGACAGCCTCCGGAGTCAGCTCGTCGGCGAACGCCCGCTGCGCCGCCAGGTGCTCGGCGAGCAGCCTGACATAGCGCTCGATACGCGGAAGATGGCGGCTGCGCGGGTTGTCGCGAAGATCGCCAAGGGTCGCCAGGGCTTCGATGACGGCGTCCTGCAACTGTTGCAGCTGGCGCGTGCGACGGCGCACTTCGAGTTCCAGGTATTCGCTCTTGTCGCGCAGGAAATCGGCATTGGCCTTCAATTGCAGATGGGTACGCACCCGCGCCAGGACGATCGGCGGGCTCACCGGCTTGCCCAGGTAATCCACCGCGCCCAGGGCCAGGCCCTGTTGCTCGTCGTCGCGATCGGCGCGGGCAGTGAGGAACATCAACGGGATGTCGCGGGTCAGCGGATCGGCCTTGAGCCGTCGGCAGACCTCGTAGCCGTCCATGCCCGGCATGTTCACATCGAGCAGGATCAGGTCCGGGCGCGGCTCTTCGACGGCCGCCCGCAGCCCGGCCGGGCCGCTGCCGGCGGTGCGCACGCGGTACTGCTCCTCGAGCAGCTCGCGCATCAGCAGCAGGTTGTCCGGGGTGTCGTCCACCACCAGCACGAGTTCCTGCTCGGGCCTGTCCAGCATGCTCTCCATCGCCCCTCCGGCCTTCGCTACGGGGCCGCCTGGCGGCGACCGTCACTCCGTATTGAAGACGCTGGAGACGACTTCTGCACGTCCGGTCAGGCGCCCGGGGCGACCGTTCAGGGCGTCAGGCGGAAACGCAGTGGCGAATCCTCGGCCTCGGCGCCGTTCTCGCTCTCGCCGAAGGCCCGGCGCTCGATGGGGTCCTGGCCGAAATACTCCTTGATCGGCGACTCGATGGCCTTGCCGCCGGGGCTCACGTGACTGGCGCAACCGCCAAGGAACACCAGGACCACACCGATGACCAGCGCTTTCATCTTCGTACCCCCGTCAGCCCGGCCCATCCGGGCGCTGCGCCGCAGCATGGCGCAGCCCGCCTTAGGGATCGCTTAAGGCATTCAGGCGGCGGCGCGGCTGGCGCGCCACTGGGGCAGGCCGATGAGCACCACGGCGCTGATGATCACCGCCATCGCCAGCCCCTCGATACCGCCGATCCGCTCGCCGGCGAACAGGGTGCCGAGCAACACCGCCACCGCCGGATTGACGTAGGCATAGCTGGTGGCCGCCGCCGGCCGTACGTTGCGCAGCAGGTACTGGTAGGCGCTGAAGGCGATGATCGAGCCGAACAGGATCAGGTACACCAGCGCCAGCCAGCCGCTGGTGCTCGGCCAATGCTCCAGGCGCTCGCCGCTGGCCAGGCTGCCGACCAGCAGCACCGCGCCGCCGACCAGCATTTCCGCGGCGCTGGCCATCGGTCCGGCCGGCAGCGACAGGCGCCGGCTCCACACCGAGCCGAAGGCCCAGGACGCGGCGGCGAACAGGATCAGGCCGGCGCCGGCAGGGCTGGCCTGGAGGTTCGAACCGAGGTTGAGCAGGACGATGCCGAACAGCCCGAGCACGATGCCGCCCCATTCCAGGGTGGTGTTGCGCTGGCCGAACAACTGGCTGAACAGCAGGGTGAACAGCGGCACCGTAGCCACCGCGAGGGCCGCCACCCCGGAAGACACGCCCCAGTGCTCGGCCACCGTCACCCCGCCGTTGCCGCAACTGAGCAGGAGGATTCCGACGACCCCCGCGCCGCGCCACTCGCGCCAGGTCGGCAACGGCGCGCCGCGCCAGCGCAACCAGGCGAACATCAGGCCGCCGGCGATGACGAAGCGCACCCCGGCCATCAGCATCGGAGGCCAGGACTCGACGCCGAAGCGGATCGCCAGGTAAGTGGAGCCCCAGATGAAGTACAGGGCGAAGAACGCACCGAAAAGCAACAGCGGAAGGCGACGGGCAGGCATGGAAAGCACTCGACAGGGCAGGCGGGAGAAAGACTTCATTTTATGAGGTCGCTACCCGCCGGTTAAGGCACAGCCGCTGGTTATCGGGACGTAACACTTTTCTTTCCATGGAAATCGGCCATGCTTTCCGTCGATTCGACAACCGGGATCCATCATGGACAAATACGACCGTGCGCTCCTCGCCGCCCTGATCGACAACGGCCGCCTGACCTTCGCCGAACTGGCCCGGCGCATCAACCTGTCGCCCCCGGCGGTGGCCGACCGGGTGGCCAAGCTGGAGGCCGAAGGGGTGATCACCGGCTACCACGCCTCGGTGAACCTGGCCAAGCTCGGCCTGCCCATCGAGTGCGTGATCGAACTGCGGATCACCGAGAAGGATTGCCAGTCGGTGCTCGACGAACTGGCCCGGATCCCCCAACTGACCCTCTGCCACCGGATCACCGGCGACGCCTGCGTGCTGATGAAGGCCGCCGTGGCTTCGATGCCGGAGCTGCAGGACCTGATCGACCGGCTGATGAAGTTCGGCATCAGCAAGACCTCGATGATCCTCTCCACCCCCTTCGCCGACCGCCAGCCGGCAAGCCTGCGGGGGCAGGACGGCAATGGCGGATGTGCGGCGTGAGCCCTACGCCGGGGTTATCCGGCAGGCGTCGGGATCCGTACTTCATCGCCGCCACGAACCCGAACGGTAGGGCGCATAACGCCAACGGCGTTATCCGCCGCAGCGGCACTCCCGGCCGATAGCGGAGCCGCCCTCACCCCAACTCTCTCCCTGAAGAGAGAGGGGATTCTCCGTACAAGCGTCGAATTCGCTGTCTCCAACGCCGCCGACGAACCCGAACCGTAGGGCGCCAGCAAAAAAAAGGCGGTCCCGTTCGCACGGCACCGCCCAAGTCACGGAGTTGCTTACATCGTCGAGCGACAAGGCCGCTCGCCCTATTGGATTACCGCTCGATGATCGCGGTCACACCCTGCCCACCGGCGGCGCAGATGGAAATCAGCCCGCGTCCCTGCTCCGCCAGCGAGAGCAGCTTGGCCAGGTTGGCGACGATCCGTCCTCCCGTGGCGGCGAACGGGTGGCCGGCGGCCAGCGAGCTGCCCTTGACGTTGAGCTTGCTGCGGTCGATGGAGCCCAGCGGCTGGTCGAGGCCGAGGCGGGTCTTGCAGTACTCGGGGTCTTCCCAGGCCTTCAGGGTGCAGAGCACCTGGGCGGCGAAGGCCTCGTGGATCTCGTAGTAGTCGAAGTCCTGCAGACTCAGGCCGTTGCGTGCCAGCAGCCGCGGCACCGCGTAGACCGGCGCCATCAGCAGGCCCTCCTGGCGATCGACGAAGTTCACCGCCGCCGCCTCGCCGTCCTTGAAATAGGCCAGGATCGGCAGGCCGCGCGCCTTCGCCCACTCCTCGCTGGCCAGCAGTACCACCGAGGCGCCGTCGGTCAGCGGCGTCGAGTTGGCCGCCGTGAGGGTGCCGCGCGAACCGCGCTCGAACACCGGCTTGAGGGTGCCGATCTTCTCCAGGTCGATATCCGGGCGCAGGTTTTGGTCGCGGGTCAGGCCGCGGAACGGCGTCATCAAGTCGTTCTGCCAGCCCTCCTCATAGGCCGCGGCCAGCTTGTGGTGGCTCTCGAAGGCCAGCCTGTCCTGCTCGTCGCGGGGAATCTGCCAGGTCTGCGCCATCAGTTCGCAGGACTCCCCCATCGACAGCCCGGTGCGCGGCTCGCCGTTGCGCGGGATGGCCGGGACCACGTGGCGCGGGCGGATCTTCAGCAGGCTCTTGAGCTTGTCCAGGTTGCTCTTGCCGCGGTTGGCCTCGAGGAGAATCTTGCGCAGGCCCTCGTTGACCCCGATCGGCGCGTCGGAAGTGGTATCGACGCCGCCGGCGATGCCGCTGTCGATCTGCCCGAGGGCGATCTTGTTGGCCACCAGGATCGCCGCCTCCAGGCCGGTACCGCAGGCCTGCTGGATATCGTAGGCCGGGGTTTCCGGGGCCAGGCGCGAACCGAGCACGCATTCGCGGGTCAGGTTGAAGTCGCGCGAATGCTTCAGCACGGCGCCGGCCACCACCTCGCCAAGGCGCTCTCCGTGCAGGTTGTAGCGCTCCACCAGGCCTTCCAGGGCGGAAGTGAGCATCTCCTGGTTGCTCGCCGTGGCGTACACGGTGTTCGAGCGGGCGAAGGGAATACGGTTGCCGCCGACAATGGCGACCCGGCGCAGCTGGGTCATGGAAGAACTCCTTGCTGGAATCGTTTACGCCGAGCCGAGGCTCGACCCGTTAACTGAGCGGTCAGTGGCGCACAGGCTAACCTTAGCCGGTCGCGTCGCATTGGCCGCCCTGCCGTTATCCCGGTCAGCGCGGTCAATTGCGGCGAACAGGTGGCTGCGTAGAGTTGTCCACACTGTTACCCGCGTTCCCTCGGCATCGTTGGCCGGCGGAATCCACCTTCAGCCTTGGAGCCTTTCCACCGGGAGCCCGTTCCATGACCGATCGTTACATCGCCTTCGCCAACTCCCCCGTCGGCCGCCGCCTGGTTGGCGCCGTCGGCCTTCCCTCCCCGCTGCGCCTGGAGCGCTGGCAGGCCGGCCGGGTGCGCCCGGTGGACGGCCCGCTGGTGATCGGCGGGAGCGGCGCGCTGGCCGAGGCCGTGCTGCCCTTCGCCGGCAAGCTGACCGACGCGGTGTTCGCCGCCGTCGAGGGACAGTTCGAGCTGCCGCGCTGGACCGCCGAGCACAGCCCGCGGGCCAAGGCGGTGCTGTTCGACGCCAGCGGCCTGACCCGCTTCGAGCAGTTGGTGGCGCTGCGCGACTTCTTCCAGCCGGTGCTCAAGGGCCTCGACACATGCCCGAAGGTGGTGGTCCTCGGACGCCCCCCCGAGTCTCTCAAGGACCCGGTCGCCGCCAGCGTGCAACGCAGCCTGGAAGGTTTCACCCGCTCCCTGGGCAAGGAAATCCGTCGCGGCGGCAACGTGCAGTTGCTGTACGTCGGCAAGGGCGCCGAGGACCAACTGGAAGGCGCACTGCGCTTCTTCCTCTCGCCGAAGAGCGCCTACGTCTCCGGCCAGGTGATCCGTCTTGCCGCCAACACCGCCCAGGTCCACGACTGGAGCAAGCCGCTGGCCGGCCAGCGCGCACTGGTCACCGGCGCCGCCCGCGGCATTGGCGCGGCCATCGCGGAAACCCTGGCGCGCGACGGCGCGGAAGTGGTGCTGCTCGACGTGCCGCCGGCCAGGGAGGCCCTCGAAGGCCTCGCCGCGCGCCTCGGCGGTCGTGCCGTGGCCCTCGACATCTGCGCCGCGGACGCCGGGCAGCAACTGGTGGACGCGCTGCCGGAGGGCGTCGATATCGTCGTGCACAACGCCGGGATCACACGCGACAAGACCCTGGCGAAGATGAGCAGCGACTTCTGGAACTCGGTGATCAACGTCAACCTCAATGCCCCGCAGGTGCTGACCCAGGCCCTGCTCGACGGCGGCAAGCTGCATGACAACGGCCGGGTGGTGTTGCTGGCGTCGATCAGCGGCATCGCCGGCAACCTCGGGCAGAGCAACTACGCGGTGAGCAAGGCCGGCCTGATCGGCCTGGCCCAGGCCTGGGCGCCGGCGCTGGGCAAGCGCGGCATCACCATCAACGCGGTGGCGCCGGGCTTCATCGAGACGCAGATGACCGCCGCCATTCCGCTGACCATCCGCGAGGCCGGCCGGCGGATGAACTCCATGAGCCAGGGCGGCCTGCCGCAGGACGTCGCCGAAACGGTGGCCTGGTTCGCCCAGCCGTCGTCCGGCGCGGTCAGCGGCCAGGTGCTGAGGGTGTGCGGGCAGAGCCTGCTGGGGGCCTGAGGCGGCCCCTAACTCCCCGGCGACGGGCAGGCGCCCTGCACCAGGAAAACACCGGTAGCCCCCTTTCGGACAGGCCCTACCCGCGCCCCTGCTGCCCGCGCCGGCGGAACTCCACCGGCGTCTCGCCGACCCAGCGCTTGAACGCGCGATAGAAGGTGCTCGGCTCGGAAAACCCGGTGCGTTCGACGATCACTTCGATGCGCTCGTCGGTCTTCAGCAGCAGTTCCTTGGCCAGTCGGCAGCGGTAGTCGGTGACCAGATCGTTGAAGCGCACCCCGGCCATCGCCAGGCGTTCGCGCAGACGTCGGGCCGGCATGCCGAGGCGCGCGGCGACCTGCTCCAGGGTGGCGCCTCCGTCCACCAGCAACTCGCCGATCAGTTCGCGGACCTGGCGCACCAGGTCCAGGCGCTCCACCTCGGCCAGTTGCCGGCGCGCCAGCGACTCGTGCATGCGCAGCAGTTCCGGGGCGGCGTGGCGCGAGGGTTTGTCCAGCACCGCGGCATCGAATACCAGCGCGTAGCGCGGCATGCCGAGGATCGTCGGGCAGCCGTAGACCGCACGGTAGCGCTCCATCGGCGCGCCGGTTTCGTTCATCAGTTGCACTTCCAGCGGCTTGAACTCGCCCTCGGTGAGCGCGCCGAACAGGCGGATCACCGCGCCGGCGAGCATTTCCGGGAAGTGGCGGTTGATCGCCGGCGATTCGCCCAGCGACAGCACCGCGCGCTCGCCCTCCACCTCCAGTTGCGCCTGCAGGGTGTCGGACAGCAGGCGTACGTAGCGCAGGGAATGGCGCAGGCCGGCGCCGAAGGTATCGCTGGAGAGGAACAGGTATTCCAGGAGCAGGCCGTGGAACGCCGGCAGGTGCTCGGCCAGGTGCAGGCCGACATGCTCTTCGCCGCACTCGTCGGCGGCGGCCTTCCAGAACAGGTTCTGTGCGGAATGGGGGAAACGGCCGGCCGGCAGGCCACCCGGCGGCAGCCCGACACGGACCAGGACCCGGTCCGGATCGCAGCCGCTGGCGCGCAGGGCGTCGATCACCGGGCGCATCAGCGCTACATCGTCGGTCAGATCACGCATGGTGTTTTTTCTAGTTATCCATGGGGCGGGCCCATCTTAGGCAGCTTTGCCATCCCCTCTCAAGGAGAGGCCATAGAAATAACCCATCCCGCATGACGGAAAAACCCTCAGATCGACTAGCCGCCGGCGTGGTCGAAAATCTCGATGCAGACGCATCCCGGAGCCGATTGACCGCCCTGCCAGCGGCGTCGGCCAGGCGGCCAATGCCTGCTGCGGGTGCTCGACTAAGCTGACAGCCACCTATTTCGAGGAGATGTCCAATGCCCACCGCCTGGCTCGACCTGCCCGCCCCACCCGCCCTGCCCGGCCTGTTCCTGCGCGCCGCACTGCGCCGCGGCATCCGCGGCAAGGCCCTGCCCGAGCGCGGCCTGCGCAGCCAGGTCACGGTGGACCCGAAGCACCTCGAGCGCTACCGCCAGGTCTGCGGCTTCCGCGACGACGGCCTGCTGCCGCCGACCTACCCGCACATCCTCGCCTTCCCGCTGCAGATGGCGCTGCTCACCGACAAGCGCTTCCCCTTCCCGCTGCTCGGCCTGGTCCACCTGGAGAACCGCATCGACGTGCTGCGCGCGCTCGGCGGCCTCGGCCCGTTCACCGTGAGCGTCGCGGTGGAAAACCTGCAACCGCACGACAAGGGCGCCACCTTCAGCATCGTCACCCGCCTGGAAGACCAGCTTGGCCTGCTCTGGGTCGGCGACAGCAAGGTGCTCTGCCGCGGCGTCAAGGTGCCCGGCGAAATTCCGCCGAAAGCCGAGCAGGAGCCGCTGCCGCTGGAGCCGGTCGACAACTGGAAGGCGCCCGCCGACATCGGCCGGCGCTATGCCCGTGCCGCCGGCGACTACAACCCGATCCACCTGTCGGCGCCCAGCGCCAAGCTGTTCGGCTTTCCCCGCGCCATCGCCCACGGCCTGTGGAACAAGGCTCGCAGCCTGGCCGCCCTCGGCGAGCGACTGCCAGCCTCGGGCTATCGGGTCGAGGTGCGCTTCCAGAAGCCAGTGCTGCTGCCGGCCAGCCTCACCCTCCTGGCCAGCGCGGCGGCGGCGGACGGCCAGTTCAGCCTGCGCGGCAAGGACGACCTGCCGCACATGGCCGGGCATTGGAGCCGGCTACAGGGCTGACGCCGGTCCGCCATGCCTTGAAGCTTCGGGCGCAAAGCCCGAAGCTATGCGGCTGCTTACCGCCACCGCGAAGAATCCCCCATGGACCTGCACGAACTCACCGCGCGCCTGCACGCCATCCGCGACCGCAACGACTGGCGCCAATTCCACAGCCCGAAGAACCTGGCCATGGCCGCCAGCGTCGAGATGGCCGAACTGGTGGAGATCTTCCAGTGGCTGACGGAAGACCAGTCGCGCACGCTGTCGGCCGAGCAGCTCGAACACGCTGGCCAGGAAGTTGGCGACATCGTCCTTTATCTGCTGCTGTTCTGCGGGGAAACCGGCCTCGACCTGGAACAGGTGGTGCGCGCCAAGCTGGCCGACTGCGAACGGCGCTTCCTGCCATGAGCGACCGCCATTTCGACGAACTGGCGACGCGCTTCGCCGAAAAGATCTATGGCGGCGCCAAGGGTGCGATCCGCCTCGCGGTACTCCAGGCCGACCTCGCCGAGGCCCTCCCGGAGCGACCTCTGCGGGTCCTCGACATCGGCGCCGGGCTCGGCCACATGTCGCTCTGGCTGGCCGCTCGCGGCCACCGCGTAACCCTCGCCGAGCCAGCGCAACCCATGCTCGACGGCGCCCGCCAGCGCTTCGCCGAAGCCGGGCAGGCCGCCGAATTCATCCAGGCGCCCTGGCAGGAACTGCTCGGCCAGCTCACCGAGCCCTACGACCTGGTGCTCTGCCACGCCGTGCTCGAGTGGCTGGCCGAACCCCATGCGATCCTGCCGGTGCTGCACCAACTCTGCGCACCCGGCGGCTGGCTGTCGCTGGCCTTCTACAATCGCGACGCGCTGATCTACCGCAACCTGCTCAAGGGCCACTTCCGCAAGCTGCGCAAGGAACGCTTCGCTGGCGAGGGGCAGAGCCTGACCCCGCAGCGCCCGCTCGACCCGCGCGAGCTGGAACAGGCGCTGGCAGCGCGTTGGCGCATCGAGGCGCGCAGCGGCGTGCGGGTGTTCCACGACTACATGCCGAGCGAGTTCCAGGCCAAGGCCGAACGGCTCGACCTGGTGGAAATGGAACTGGCCTACCGCCGCCACCCGGCCTTTGCCGGGCTTGGCCGCTACCTGCACTGGCTGTGCCGCCCCCAATGAAAGGCGCAGAATGCAGTCTGAGCCTGCAAGGGCCGCCGACGTAGCGCGGCCACGGAGCGTCGAGCATGCAATCGCGACTGTTGATCCTGCCGTTACTCGCCAGCCTGGCCGCCCTCGGTGCCTGCCAGGGCGACAATCCCTACCGCGCCAGCTCTCTGCCCTACCCGCCGCAGCCGGCCACCGCGGCCAATCCCGGCCTCGATCCCGGCGCCTATCCGGCGGCGCCGCGCGACTACGCCCGCTACCGTAGCTGGAGCTGGGCCGCCGCCGGGGTCAGCGGCTTTCCCCAGGGCCTGGACGACAACCAGTTGCGCGACGCCGTCAGCCAGCAGCTCGACCAGCGCGGCCTGCGCCCGGCGCGGCCGGGCAGCGCGGCCGACCTGCAGGTCAGCGCGTTCCTGCGCAACGAACTGCGCACCCGCCAGGTCACCGACTACTACGGCGGCTACTACGGCAACTACGGCGGCTGGCGCGATCCCTGGTACGGCTATGGCGCCAGCTACCCGGTGACCCGCAGCTACACCGTGCAGGTCACCGTGGTCCGCGTCGAGCTGAACGACGCCCGCAGCGGCCAGCCGGTGTGGGGCAACAGCGCCGAGTTCGACTCCGGCGACTCCGCCAGCGAACAGGCCAAGGCCCTGCGCGAAGCGGTGAAACGGGCGCTGTCGAGCTACCCGGCGGGCTGATCGGCGAGCACCCGGCGGCGGATCGCCTCCATCTTCCTGGGCGAGTTGCTCATCACCGCGTCGGCGCCCAGGGCGCGCGCGGTGCGGTAGTCCTCGGCGGTCTCGATGCCGAACATCACCACCTTCACCGGCTCGCGGCGCACGCAGTCCATCGCTTTGCGCGTCCACAACTGCGCCGCCGGCACCTTGTAGGAAGACTCGCCAAGGGTAAAGCGCTCGGTCACCGTCAGTTCGCGGCGCAGCTCGATGCCCATCCAGGTGCCGCCGGCCGGCGGTGCCTCGCAGCGCTCGCCGAAGGCCAGGCCGACCAGGCGGTTGCGCGTCGCATCGCGGCTTTCGAACTGTCGCGCGCGGTCCGCGTAGCGCTGCGTCAGGTAGTCGTTGGCGGCCTTCTCGGTGGAATAGAAACGCACCCGCGACCAGGCCTTCTGCCGCTCCAGCTCGCCGGCCACGGCATCGACCAGCGGCTCCACCGGCAGCGACTTCATGTCGAGGAACACCGGCACCTGCGGCGGGATCGCCCGCAGCGCCTGGCGCAGCGTAGGAATCCGCAGCGGCTTCTGGCGGTAGGGATAGCTGCCGTCCTCGGCCTTGAACATATAGCCGGCGTTCAAGCGCGCCAGCTCGGCCAGGCTCGACTGGCCGACCGCGCCGGCGCCCTGGGTCAGGACCGCCAGGTCAGCGGGGCGATAGAGCACCGGATGGCCATCGGCGCTCAACTGCACCGACAACCATAGCGCGTCGGCGCCGTTGTCCAGCGCCTTGCGGATCGCCAGCAGGGTGTTCTCCGGGTAGTCCGCGGTGCCGGCGCGATGGGCCACCAGCAGCGGGCCCGGGCCATCCGCCGGTACCACCGAGCGTGCCTCGACGCAGCCGGTCAGCGACAGGCCCAGCAGCAGGATCGCAATACTTCGATTCATTTCATTCTCCCGTCGCACCCTATAGGGCGGGTGCTCGCCAACGTTACTTGTGGAGACGCTTCAAACCCGCGTTTCCTCTTGCCTTTCATCCGGCGCTGAGCTTGGATGTGAACTCTGACTGGAGAAAAACCATGATCCGCCGAATCCTGCTGCTCGGCCTGCTCCTCAGCCTCGCAGCCTGCGAAACCACCCAGCTCGACCGCGACTTCGACAGCTCCCGCGACTTCGCCGCCTACCGTAGCTGGAGCTGGTCGCAACCCGCCTTCGAATACCGCCCCGACGACCCACGCATCAAGAGCGACCTCACCGAGCAACGCATCCGCGAAGCCGTCGCCCAGCAGCTCGACCAGCGCGGCCTGCGTCCGGCCCAGGGCAACGCCAGGGGCGACGTCACGGTGCGCGCCTACCTGATCGTCGACGATCGCCAGGACCAGATCACCACCAACTACGGCGGCGGTTACTGGGGCGGCTACTGGGGAGGATACTGGGGCGGCCCGGCGATGGCCGAGACGCGCACCGTGAATTACAAGGTTGCCACCCTCCAGGTCGACCTGTTCGACGGCAAGGACGGCAAGCTGGTCTGGCGCGGCAGCGGCGAGCAGATCATGCGCACCAGCCCGCCGAGCCCGGCCGAGCGCGAGCAGGCGATCCGCGAGACGGTGCAGAAAGTCATGTCGCAATACCCGCCGCGCTGACATGCAGCTCAGCCACCGCCCGGCGGAGACCGGTGACCTGGAGACGGTCGCCGGCTTCCCCCAGGACCGCGACGAACTCTTCTATTGCTACCCCAAGGCGATCTGGCCGTTCAGCGTCGCCCAGCTGGCCGCCGCCATCGCCGAACGCCGCGGCAGCACCGTGGCCGTGCACGACGGACAGGTGCTCGGCTTCGCCAACTTCTACCAGTGGCAGCACGGCGACTTCTGCGCCCTCGGCAACATGATGGTGGCGCCCGCCGCGCGCGGTCTGGGCGTGGCCCGCTACCTGATCGGGGTCATGGAAAACCTCGCCCGCGAACAGTACAAAGCGCGCCTGATGAAGATTTCCTGCTTCAACGCCAATGCCGCCGGGCTGCTGCTCTATACCCAGCTCGGCTACCAGCCGCGCGCCATCGCCGAACGCCACGATCCGGACGGCCGGCGCGTGGCGCTGATCCAGATGGACAAGCCCCTTGAACCCTGACACCCACGCCCAGCGCGTCCTCATCATCGTCTCCAGCGGCCCGAGCACCCCGGCCCGCTGCGCCGCGCCCTTCCACACCGCCACCCTGCTGGCCTGCATGGACGCCGAGGTGACCCTGTTCCTCAGCGGCGAAGGCGTGCAGTTGGCCCGCCGCCCCGTCGCCGACCAGTTGCGCGCGCTGGACGGCGGCGAGCCGCTGCGCCACTTCATCCGCCAGGCCCGCGAGGCCGGCGCGCGCCTGCTGATGTGCCGCCAACCCGGGGTGAACATTGACGAAAGCGAACTGATCGAGGAACTCGACGAAATCTCCAGCGGCGGCGAACTGGCACGGCTGATCCTCGAATCCGAGCGGGTGCTGACCCTATGAGCGCGAACCTGCACGGCCTGGAGTTCCCCGACGGGCTGTTCTACGCCCCGGACTACAACCTGTGGTTGCGCGAGGAAGTCGACGGCAGCCTGACCCTGGGCCTGAGCGCCTACGGCTGCGCGCTGTATGGCGAAATCTTCGCCTTCACCCCCAAGCGCGACGGCTGGCACATCGAACGCGACCGCAGCTTCGGCGTGGTCGAGTTCGCCAAGGCTGCCTCCTCGGCCCGCAGCCCGTTGGCCGGGACCCTGCTGGCGAGCAACCCGGCGGTGGTCAAGCGCCCGGCGCTGATCAACCGGGATTGCTACGGCGAGGGCTGGATGGTACGGCTGCAACCGGACGACTGGGCCTCGGCGCGGAGCGCGTTTCTCCAGGGAGACGCGGCGCGGGAGGCATTCGCCGAGCGCATGCGCCTGGATGGGTTCGATCCGCAGCATCCAGGGGTGCAGGCGCTGGACGTCTGAGACTCCCGGGTTTTACCCGCACCCCGCTCGCGGAAGGCGGATAACGCCGCTGGCGTTATTCGCCCTACCCCAGCTCTCCATCGCCGCCAATCTCCCGCATATCCCCGGAGTCCGCCATGTCCTCACCCCAACCGCCCCGCTTCGACGGCCAACGCTGGAGCAACGCCGACGACGACCGCATCGAGGTGCTGCCTGCCGACCCCGCCTGGCCACAACACTTCGCCGCCGAAGCCGAGGCCATCCGCACGGCGCTGGCGCTGCCCGGGCTGGGCATCGAGCATGTCGGCAGCACCGCGGTGCCCGGGCTCGACGCCAAGCCGATCATCGACATCCTCCTGCTGCCGCCGCCCGGCCACGATCCGCAGCGGCTGGTAGCCCCGCTGGAGGGCCTCGGCTACCAGTTCTGGCGCGAGAACCCGAACACCCAGCGGATGTTCTTCGTCAAAGGCATGCCGCCCTTCGGCCATGGCCGCACCCACCATGTCCATGTCATGCCCCTGGCCCAGGCCGACCGCTACCTGCTGTTCCGCGACTGGCTGCGCAACCACCCCGACGACGCCCGCCTCTACGCCGAAACCAAGCACGCCCTGGCCCGCCGCTACCCCACCGACCGCGAGGCCTATACCCGTGGCAAGGACGAGGTCGTCGCAAGGATTCTCGGCCGGGCGCTGGCGGCGACGCGGCACCCAATGATACAGAGTGGCCTGGTAAGGGGAGAACGCGAAATGCACGCCAGGGAACTGCGTGAAACGCTGGTCGCCGGCGCGGAATCGACGCCAGGCGGCCCCGCCGATACAGCCTATTTCGAGTCGCTGCGCAGCCGGGTAAGCAAGCCCCAGGACTGAGGCGGATAGCGTGCTTCGCTCACTACTGCGACTGTGCGAGCGCGGCTTCCACCAACCTCTCGATCACCTCCCCCACCCTCCCCGGCTCGCCAACCTCCACCCAGCGCAAATGCGCGAACCGCGGATCCTCGCGCAGGCCGGTGTATTTGCGGCGGTTGCCTGCGAAGGTGGTCCATGACCAGAGCAGGATCGAATCCCTGGAGCAGAACGCCATCCGCAGCGATTCACGGTTGCCGTGGGACAGGCGGGTGCGCAGCAGGCCCCGGGCCAGGGTGCGGCGAAGGACCCGGGAGAACACCGTCCAGCGCCCGAAATTCAGCCATACCACGTGGGTGGCGCGGCCCCAGAGCAACTCGCGGACGGCGCTGTAGTTGCCGTCGGCGACCCAGCGCGGCGCCGTCGTCGCCCGCTCCACGGCGTGCTCGAAGCGTTCGTGGGGCACGGCTTGCCAGCCGGGGCCCCAGTAGAGTCGGTCGAGTTCGACATGCGTACAACCCAGCCTGGCGGCCAGCGCGGCGGAGAAGGTCGTCTTCCCGGCCCCGCTGGTGCCGACCACCACCACACGCAGCGGCGCGCCTCGCTCGGCCTCGACGCAGGTCATGCCTTGACCGCGACCAGCGTGTAGCACATCGGGATCGCCAGCGGTCCGTCCTCGTAGAGGTCGTAGAGTTCCTCGCGGTTCGAGTGCGGGTACTCCTTGAAGTGACTCAGGCGCAGGCCGGCGCCGAGCAGCCCGCCGAGGATGTCGCCGAGCGGGTGGACGTACCAGTAGCTGGCGATGCCGGTATCGCTGCCGCTGCCTTCGTAGACGATGGCCTCCCGGGATACGTGGGGCGTGTCGGTGAAGTAGTCGTTGCGCAGTTCGAACGGTTGCTCCGACTCGGGTTCGAGCATCTCCAGGAACGGGTGGGTCTCATAGATCGCCAATTGCCCGCCCGGCTTCAGCAGGCCGCTCACCGAGGCGAAGAAGCGCGCGATGTCGGGCATCCAGTTGAGCACACCGATGGTGATCAGCAGCAGGTCGAACTGACCGTTCAGCTCGGCCGGCAGCTCGTAGGCATTGGCTTCGACGAAACGCGGCTGATGCGGCGAGCGCTCGGCCAGTTGCCGCGCCTGGGCGAGGAAGGCGGCGGACTGGTCGATCCCCACCGCCCGCGCGACGCCGAAGGCGTACAGCGAAAGCACTTCCCGGCCGTTGTTGCAGCCGACCTGGACCGCCGCCTTGCCGGCCAGGTCCAGATTGCGCAGCACGCCAGCCAGGGTCTCGTCCAGGCAACTGAAGCCGGTTTCCTGTACCGCCAGCGACAATTCCTGCCAGCCGCTGCCACGCAGGTGACTGTCGGCGGACGCGTCCCAGGCGCGTCGGTTGCTTTCCACCGCGTGTTCAAGATCCGTCATGCGAAAACCTCAGAAGTGTTCCCAGGAAGGCCAGCCGAGTCGCGAACCCGCAGCCCACTCAATCGCGGAATTGCAGCCCGATATGGGCTCGGCAGTCGCGTCGTTCCAGGCTGCCTTCCTGGAAAGCGCCGCAGGCGCGGTTTCTCAGAGGCAGCGTCTGTTCCACCACGGTCACCCGCACCTCGTTCGCCGGTTGGCGCTGCTCGGCGGGTCGCGGCGATCCGCCTGCATGCTCAATAGAGACCGGTGGCGCTGCCCCGCTCGAACAGCGGCACCTGGTTGGCCAGGATCATGTTGTAGCTGAGCATGAACGGCACCCCGCCGCCGCTTTCGGCGATCTGGCCTACCCAGCCGATGGGGTTGTTGAACAGCGATTCGTCGGGGCTGAGCACGCCGACGGCGGCGCTGTCCGGGTCGCCGTCCCAGGTCACGTCGCCCCAGTGCCAGCCGAGGCCACGCACGTACTGCGCGCCGATCAGCGCGCCGAGGGCGAAGACCGCCTCGTCGTCGAGGCTGCGCCCCTGCTCCCTCGCATCGCGCACGTAGTCGGTGACGGCGGCGACGATCTGCGCCGGCGTCTCGTCCGCGGCGACGCCAAGCAAGGCGAGCCCCTGTGCCTGCAGCTCCGCCAGTTGCTGTTGCAGGTCCGTTGAAAGCAGATTGATCTCGGCCATCCCTGTTCTCCCGAGGCAAGCGTGCGCACCCGTCCGTCGGGCGCGCCATGAAGCGCGTTATCTTACGGCTTCGCGGCGACGAAAGCGCCCTCCCCAGCCAAACGTAGCGCAGCCGCTAATCGCCTCTTCCCGGAAATGCTGCCTTCGGCTCTACTGGCGAATTTGTGCCATCCATACCCGAGACAGCCCCATGACGCTGATCGCCGCCGCCCAGAGCTGCGCCCACCCCGCCGACCTGCCACGCAACCTCGACGACCACCTGCGCCTGATGCGTATCGCCCAGGCACGGGGCGTGCGCCTGCTGGTGTTTCCCGAACTGTCGCTCACCGGCTACGAACCCACCGCTGCCGCCGCCCTCGCCCAGCCGGCGGACACGCCCCTGCTGCAACCGCTGCGCCAGCTCGCCGAGCAGGCACGGATGACCACGGTGGTCGGCCTGCCGCTGCGCTCGCCGAAGCATGCCAAGCCGCTGATCGCCGCCCTGATCCTCGGAGCCGACGGCAGCCTCGGCGTCTATGCCAAGCAGCACCTGCACGCGGGCGAGGAACGCCACTTCTCAGCCGGCGACGGCGGCCCCCTGCTGGAGATCGACGGCCTGCCGATGGCGTTGGCGGTCTGCGCCGACTTCAGCCAACCCAGCCACCCGGCCCACGCCGCCCGTGCCGGCGCTCGCCTCTACATCGCCAGCGCGCTGATCGGAGAAAACGGCTACCCGGCCGACTCGGCCCTACTGGCCGGTTATGCCCGCGAGCACGGAATGGGCGTGCTGCTGGCCAACCATGGCGGGCCGACGGGTGGCTGGAAGGCGGCGGGCAGGAGTGCGTTTTGGAATGAGCGGGGAGCGCTGGTCAGGGAGACGACGGGGACGGGTGAGACGCTGCTTCTGCTGGAACGGACCGAGATAGACGCTTGATCCTGTGAGACACGATGGCCGCCGAAAGCGAGCGGAGAATTGGCGGAAGGCAGTGGGAGTCGAACCCACCCAGGAACGGCTGCCGTCCCCCACCGGATTTGAAGTCCGGCCACGCCACCGGGCGTGATTGCCTTCCTCTTTGATTTGCAAGAGGTTTTCCTCGAGACGGGAGCTTATCAGGCCGGGGTCCGAAGAAGAAATGCCGGATGTCATGGAAAGTCGTTCGCATGGCCGGGCGAGCAGAGCGTAGCCCAGCCTCGGAGCACTTCACAGGCGTTTCAGGCAATGGCAGTAGACGAAGTGCTGGACCCGGCCGGCGGGAGTGACGTGGTGTTCGTCGCGGTGCTCGGTGAGCTGGAAGGCGGAGCCGAACTCGGCGTGCAGTTCGTCGGCGTCGTAGCGCATGACTGGCAGGCCGCTGCATTCGGTCGGGCCGTCGGCGGCGAAGGTGGCGACGATCACGTGGCCGCCGTGGCGGACCGCCTTCATCACCTGGCGCACGTAGGCGCGGCGGGCTTCGGCAGTGGTAAGGAAGTGGAACACGGCGCGGTCGTGCCAGACATCGTAGGTGGCTTCCGGCAGGTCGACGCCGGTAATGTCGCCGGCGATCCAGCGCACCTCTTCGCCGCGCGCGCCGAGGCGGTTGCGGGCGACACGCAGGGCGGCGTCGGAAAGGTCGAGCACCGTCAGGTCGCCGAAGCCTTCGGCGAGCAGGCCGTCGACCAGGGTCGAGGCGCCGCCGCCGACATCGATGATCGCCGCCTCGCGGGGCGCGCCGATGCGTCGGATCAGGTCGAGGGACAGCGTGGCCTCGGCCTGGAACCAGCTCACCGCGTCGGACGGCTTGCTCTCGTATACCCGTTGCCAGTGCTCTCGTTCGGACATGACGACCTTCTCCGTGTTGCGCTGCGACCCATTACCCACCAAGGGCGTTAACGGCACATTAACGCCATAGGCGGTGTTGCGACAGGGCCGCTCCTCAACCGTAGGCACCGCGCAGTGACATCACGCCGCGCCTTCGCGCCGCCTGGCGGATCAGCAGTTCGCCCACGGCCAGGGCCAGCGCCACGCCACCGACGATCTTGCCGGCGTAGGCCCAGTCCATCGGCGCGCCGGGGGTGACGACGAACAGGCAGATGCCGGCCAGCACATGCAGCGCGACGAACAGCGCCCAGAGACTGGCCAGGCGGTCGCCCAGCGGCATCCGGTAGGGCCGTGGACGCGGGTCGGCGCGGCGCAGGCGGACGAAGGCCAGGCACATCAGCACATAGGGCATCATGAAAACCATGGCGAAGATCGACAGCAGGGTCCAGAACAGTTCCTCGGCAGTGTGCGCCACCAGGCCGTAGAGCAGCAGCAGGACGATGCTCACCGCCGAGGCCAGCACCGCCGAGCCGATCGGCGTGCCGTGGCGCGAATGGACCACGCCGAACAGCGCCGGCAGCTCGCCGGCCTTGGCCGCTTCCACCGCGGCACGGTTGGTGCCCATGCTCCAGGTGACCATGTTGGTGAAGAGGGTGAACAGGACGAAGGCGCCGACCAGGTCGGCGAGCATCCCGCCGGCGCCGTCGTGGCCGTAGATGTTGTAGAGGGTATGGGCGAAGATCCGGGTGACGTCGGTTTCCTCGGCCGGTACCGCGGCCAGCACGCCGAGGGTGCCGAAGATGTTGAAGGCGCCGACGATCAGCCCGGAGATCAGCACCGCGCGCGGGATGTCGCGGCGCGCGTTGCGCATCTCCGCGGCGCTGCAACAGGCCAGCTCGGTCCCCATGATGCCATAGACCATCACTCCCAGCGCGGCCATCTGGCCCGGCGAGGACGGGACGATGGAGTCCAGGCTGAAGTCGTTGGCGAAGCCATGGTTCCAGCCGAAGTGCAGGCCGCCGACGCCCAGGGCGAGCACCGCGAGCAGCTTGAGCAGCGCGCCGAGGTTCGGCAGCCACTTGCCCAGGCGCAGCGCGACCACGTTGAACGCCGCGGTGAGCAGCGCCAGGGCTATGCCGATGGCGATCTTGCCCCAGAGGCTCAGCTCGGGGAAATAGAAGGCGCCGAGCATGCTGCCGAACAGGGTGTAGACCGAAGGCATCCACAGTGCGTTGTTGACCCAGTACATCCATGACACCCGGGCCCCCCAGCGGAAGCCGAAGGCGCTGCGCACCCAGTGGTAGACGCCGCCGTTGGCGGGGAAGGCGGTGCCCAGCTCGGAGGTCATCATGGCCATCGGCAGGAACAGCAGGACCAGCACGTAGAGCCACCAGAACAGGCTCGACGGACCGAGGGAGGAAGCCAGGGCGATCTGGTCCATGAAGAGCATCGCCGAGACCGTGTAGAGCACTACATCGCGCAACCGCAGGACCTTGTTCTTGTTGTCGTCCATTGGGGTTCTCCTGAATGTTCGGGTGGGGCGCCGGCGGCGCCCCGGCGCTTACCGGTGACCGGCGCGGACAAGATCCTCCACGGTTTCCTCGATGCTCTCGCGCAGCACCCGGACCACGGTATCGACCTGTTCGCGGGTGAGGATCAGCGGCGGCGACATCACGTTCAGGTGGACGATCGGACGAACCAGCAGGCCGCGCTTCTGCGCCCGCAGGTGGACCCACTCGCCGATGTTCAGGCTTTCCGGAAACAGCGCCTTGCTCGCCTTGTCGGCGACGAACTCGACACAGGCCATGAAGCGCATCCCGCGCACGTCGCCGACGATGGGCAGGTCGCGGAGGCTTTGCAGGCGCTCCTCGAAGTAGCGGCCGACCTCGTCGGCGTGGGCGAGCAAGCCCTCGCGCTCGATGATCTCGATGTTCTTCAGCGCCGCCGCGCAGGCCACCGGGTGGCCGGAGTAGGTGAAACCATGGCTGAAGCAGCGGCCCTTGTCCGGCTCGGCGATCACCTCCCAGATGCGCCGGGAGAAGATGCACGCGCCCAGCGGCTGGTAGCCGGAGGTGAGGCCCTTGGCGGTGAGGATGATGTCCGGCTGTACGCCGAACACCGCCTGGCTGGCGAAGAAGTGGCCGAGGCGGCCGAAGGAGGTCACCACTTCGTCGGAGATGTACAGCACGTCGTAGCGCTGGCACAGCTCCCACATCCGCCTGTGGTAGCCCGCTGGCGGGACGATCACGCCGCCGGAGCCGAACACCGGCTCGGAGATGAACGCCCCCACCCGGTCGGCGCCCAGTTCGAGGATCTTGCGTTCGAACTCGTCCACCAGGCCATCGAGGAACTCGGCTTCGCCCAGCCCTTCCGGAGCGCGGTAGTAATAGGGACAGGCGAGGTGGTGGATGCGCTCGTCGAGGAAGTCGAACTCGGCCGGCCGGTCGGCGCTCTTGCCGCCCAGCGACATGCCGAGGAAGGTCGAGCCGTGGTAGGCGTTGATCCGCGTGATGACGTGCTTCTTGGCGCGCTTGCCGCGGCAGTTCTGGTAGTAGTGCATGAGGCGGATCGCGGTGTCCACGGCGGTGGAACCGCCGGTGGTGAGGAACACGTGGTCGAGGTCGCCGGGGGCCAGCTCGGCGAGCTTGCGGCAGAGTTCGATGGCGCGCGGGTTGGCCATGTCGCAGAAGGGATTGGAATAGGCCAGCAGGCGGGTCTGCTCGGCCACGGTGCGAGCCATTTCCTCGCGCCCCAGGCCGATGTTGGTGCACCACATGCCGCCCACCGCGTCGAGGTAGCGGTTGCCGGCGGTGTCGTAGATATAGGCGCCGTCGCCGGCGGCGATGTTCAGCGAGCCGTTGACGCGGTGGTCGTCGAACACGTGGTAGCCGTGCATGTAGTGGGCCTGGTCGGCACGGACCAGGTCGGCGTCGCCGAGGGGGGACGTGGCGTGCAGTCTTGCGTTCATCGGGCTGTCGCTCTTCTCGGATGGATGCTCCGAGGGTGCAAGAGCACCGCGCGGCGGGCCATACCCCATTTTGGGGTAAGCGCTGGGTGCGGCCGACGCGGCTTGCTATCCTGCGGCGACAACGACAAGAACGAGCCGTACCGTCCATGCAGGCCATCGCCCCGAACGCGCTCGACCGCTGGCACGAACACCTGGCGCTGGCGATCCGGCGCCTGCGCCAACCCGACTTCCTCGCCGCGCTGGTCGACGCCATCCACCAACTGGTGCCGATCGAGTCGAGCATGATCAGCCTGGAACGCAAGGGCCACGCGCCCACCCTGCTCTACGAGCGCGGCATCGCCGAGCGCTTCCGCGAGGCGATCATCCGCCGCTACTTCTCCCGCGGCTACCTGCTCGACCCTTTCTGCCTGGCGGTGGAGGAAGGCCTTCCGGAAGGCTTCTACACCCTCGGCGAGATCGCCCCCGACGACTTCTTCCAGAGCGCCTACTACCAGACCTACTACCTCGGCGCCGGAGCGGTGGAGGACGTCTACTACATCCTCGACCTCGGCCCTACCGAGAAGCTCTCGATCTGTCTCTACAACGGCCTTTCGGCGAGCCGCTACAGCGACGCCCAGGTCGCCGTCCTCGCCGGCCTGGCGCCGCCGGTGCTGGAGCTGGCCCGGCAGTTCTGCGCCGGGCGCGCCGACCTCTCGCCGAACCCGCAGGCCGACCTCGCCCCGCGCCTTCAGGAAGTGCTGCGCGGCTTCGGTCGCGACGTGCTCACCGACCGCGAACGCGAGGCCTGCCACCTGCTGCTCAGCGGCCACTCGGCGAAATCCAGCGCGCGGCTGATGGACATCTCCCCGGAGACCGTGCGCATGCACCGGAAGAATCTCTACACCAAGCTGGAAGTCGGCTCGCAGTCGGAACTGTTCGCGCTGTTCATCGAGTGCCTGAGCCAGGGGCAGCGCGTCGGCCCCTGAGACTCAGGGCGAGACGCCGCCGAGCAACTGTTCGGCCAGCGCCGAGCCCTCGCGCAGGCGACGGTCGTTGCCGATGCGGCGGGTCAGGCCGATGCGGTCGAAGTGCTCGAGGATCTGGATGCTGCGCTTGCGGCCGATGCCCAGGCGGTCGCGGAATTCCGCCGGGCGGATCAGCCCGGCGGGGTCGCGCACCTGCACGGCGATCTCGGCCAATTGACGCAGGGTGGCTTCCGGGTAGAACAGGTCGCGCACCACCTGCTGCAACTGGCCCAGGCGTGCCAGCTTGCGCAGCAGGTTGCGCATGACGGCTTCATCCTGGCGCAGCTCGCGGGCCAGGTCGCGGACCCAGGGCGGGTCGTAGCGGCCGGCTTCGAGCAGCGGCCAGAGGCGCGCGCGCAGTTGCTCCTCGCTATCGCTCAGGCGCACTTCGTGGCCGGGCAGGTGCAGCCAGGGCCCGCTGCTGTGCACATCGCCGCCGGCCAGGGCGGCGTCGAGCAGGGCGATGAACACCGGCCGCTCCAGCTGCGGCAGGGCGTAGCGACGCAGGCGGTCGCGGTCGGGACCGAGTTCGTCCGGTAGCTCTTCGTGGAAGCGCCGCAGGCCGGCGAGCAGTTGCTCGACCAGGGCGAACCAGCGCTCCCCGGCGAACAACCGGGGGCCGAGGCGGGTCTGCACCTCGACCACCTCTTCCGGCAGCCGCCAGTGCTCGCGCGGGCGGTTGAAGGATTGCACCAGGCGTTGCGGGTCGAGGCCGTTCTCGGCCGCGCCGAGCAAGGTCGGCAGCGCCTCCTCCAGGCTTTCCTGGCGCAGCGCCTGAAGCTGTGCCAGACGTGCCGGCGTTCGTCGGTTGCGCGCCGGCGCGGCGCCGTCGAGCACCCGCCCGCCGCCAAGGGTGCGCTGCGCCGACTGGTCGCGCAGCACCAGGCGGTCGCCATGCAGGGCCTGGATCGGCGCGTTCAGCACCAGTTGGGCGAAGGCGCGGTGGCCAGGCTCCAGTTGTTCGCCTTCGAGCAGGGCCAGGCGCCCGGTGACGTCCTGGGTGCCCAGGTGCAGGTGCACCGGGGTCCAGTGGGTGAAGTCGCGGAGTTCGTCGGGCAACAGGCGGAAGTCGATGTCGACCCGCGTGGTCGGCGCGTGCAGCGCGGCCTGCAGCAGCCAGTCGCCGCGCTGGATCTGTTCCAGCGCGAGGCGCTCGCCGGCGATGTTCAAGGCCACGCGCTGGCCGGCCCAGGCCTGTTGCGCGGGCCGGTTCTGCGCGTGCAGGCCGCGCACCCGCACCGGCCGTCCGGCGTTGCCGAGGAGCAGTTCGTCGCCCACCGCGACCTGTCCGGAGAAGGCCGTACCGGTGACCACGATGCCGCTGCCGGCGACGCTGAAGGCCCGGTCCACCGCCAGGCGGAAGTATCCCTCGCGGCTACGCTCGCGGACTTCGCCGGCGAGCCCGCCGAGTGCTTCGCGCAACGCCTCGACGCCCTCCCCGGTGCTGCTGGAGAGCGGGAAGATCGGCGAGCGCGCCAGCGGGCCGGAGGCCAGCAGGTGTTCGACCTGGGTCCGCACCTGCTGCACCCGCTGCGGCTCGACCCGGTCGATCTTGGTCAGCGCCACCAGCGCCCGGCGGATACCGAGCAGTTCGACGATCGCCAGGTGCTCGCGGGTCTGCGGCATCAAGCCGTCGTCGGCGGCCACCACCAGCAGCACGCAATCGATGCCGCTGGCGCCGGCCAGCATGTTGTGGACGAAGCGCTCGTGGCCGGGCACGTCGATGAAGCCGGTGGGGCTGCCGTCGCCAAGGTCGGCGTAGAGATAGCCTAGGTCGATGGTGATCCCGCGTTGGCGCTCGGCCGGGCGGCGGTCGCCCTCGATGCCGGTGAGGGCGCGCAGCAGCGAGGTCTTGCCGTGGTCGATGTGCCCGGCGGTGCCGACGATCACGACAGCTCGCTCCGCAGTCGCGACAACTGGGCGAGGAACGCCGGCTCGTCGTCGAGCTGGCGCAGATCGAGCCAGAGGGCGTCGTCGTCGAGCCGACCGATCACCGGCAGCGGCAGCCCGCGCAGGGCTTCCTCGAGATTGCGCAGGGCGCGTCCGCGCAGGCGCCTGGGCTGCCGCGGACGCAGGCACAGCGCGGCGCTGGCCAGCCGCGCCACCGGCTGCGCGCCGCTGCCGATCATGCCCAGGGCGTCGACCACAGCGACCTCCCAGCCCTCGCCGAGCGCCTCGCCCAGCGCCGGCGCCAGACGCTCGGCCTGGGCGCGGATCTCCGCCGCCGGGCGGCTGAGCAGGCGCAGGGTGGTCAGGCGTTCGGCGAGGCGGTCCGGATCGCGGTACAGGCCGAGCACCGCCTCGAGGGCGGCGAGGGTCAGCTTGTCGACGCGCAGAGCGCGCTTGAGCGGGTTCTTCTTGATCCGCCCGATCAGTTCGCGGTTGCCGAGGATCAGCCCGGCCTGGGGCCCGCCGAGCAATTTGTCGCCGCTGAAGGTAACGATGTCGGCGCCGTCGGCCAGGGCTTCCTGCACCGTCGGTTCCTTGGGCAAGCCCCAGCGGGTCAGGTCCACCAGGGTGCCGCTGCCGAGGTCTTCCAGCAGCGGCAGGCCGTGGCCATGGGCGATGGCCGCCAGTTGCGCGGTGGGCACGCTGGCGGTGAAGCCCTGGACGCTGTAGTTGCTGGTGTGCACGCGCATCAGCAGGCCGCTGCGCGGGCCGATGGCGGCTTCGTAGTCCTTGGCGTGGGTGCGGTTGGTGGTGCCCACCTCGTGCAAGCGCACGCCGGCGCGGGCCATGATGTCGGGAATGCGGAAGGCGCCGCCGATCTCGATCAGCTCGCCGCGCGAGATGATCCCTTCCTTGCGCGCCCCCAGGCTGTTCAGCGCCAGCAGCACCGCCGCCGCGTTGTTGTTGACCACGGTGACCGCCTCGGCGCCGGTGAGTTCGCGGATCAGCCCGGCGATCAGGTCGTCGCGGTCGCCGCGCTTGCCGCTGGCCAGGTCGAACTCCAGGTTCAGCGGGTAGCGCGCGGCCAGGGTGATCGCCTCGATGGCTTCGTCCGGCAGCAGGGCGCGGCCGAGGTTGGTATGCAACACCGTGCCGGTCAGGTTGAACACCCGCCGCACGCGGCTGGCATGCTGCGCGGCGAGGCGTTCGCCGGCGCGCCCGGCGAGCACCGCCTCGCTCAGTTCGATCTCGGCGAGGGCACCGTGTCGGGCCGGCTCGCGCAGTTCGTCGAGCAGGTCGCGGAGGGTCGCCAGCAACGCCTCGCGGCCATAGCGCTGGTGCAGGGGAGCGGCCGCCGCGCTGCGCAGCAGGCGGTCGACCGAAGGCAAGCGAACGGAACTCATGGAGAAACCTTATCCACAGGGTAGGGTCACCGACACGCCCATCATAGACGCGTCGGCGCATGCCCGCAGCGTCTTCGGCTATTCGCCGCCGGGGGCCAGCAACAGGTTCGGCGAACGCCGCAGGTAGCCGTCCTCGGCCAGGCGCATGTCCAGCGCCAGGCTGGCCAGGTCGTCGGCAAGGGCATCGGCGTGGCGGTCGAACTCCAGGTAGAACTGCTTCAGGTAGCCCTGGCAACTGGGGCAGGTCTCGGCGCGCAGCACGGCTTTTTCCGCCGGCTGCCCGTCATGCTCCAGGGACAGGTAGGCCAGGTGCTTGCTTTCCTCGCAGTGGCTGCACTTGATTCGCACGTAGTGCCATTCGCAGGCGCACAGCGAGCAGCTCAGGTAGCGCAGGCCGGTTTCCTTGCCGCCCTGGCGGATCATCCCGGCCATCGGCGGCGAGCCGCAGGCGGGGCACAAGGTCCGGCTCTCGGTCTCGACCACCGCGCCCTCCTCCAGTCCCAGCAGCCAATGGCTCCAGGCTACTTGCAGGGCGGCGCCGAGGAACGGCACCAGGGCCGCCGGCAGGAGGTCGAACTGACCGCTGAGCAGGGCGATGGCCCAGGCCTTGCGCTGGCCTTCGTCGGCTTCGCGCAATTGTTCGAGTGCCGCGCCGACGGCGGCGTTGGCCGGCGCCGGGTAGCCCGCGAGCAGGGCATCCAGCCAGGGCAGCCAGGCGCCTTCGCGCACCAGCAGGTCGTAGGCCAGCGGCGGCATGCCGTGCTCGCGGCTCTTGCGCAGGCGCTCGGGGTCGAGCGGGGCCAGGGCCGGCGGGTTGTCCAGCAGCGCCTGCTGGAGCCGGCAGAGACCGGCGACCAGCCGCAGGTAGTCGCCCATCGGGTGCCCCTCGGCCAGTTGCAGCAGGCGCTCGCCGCGGCGGGCGAACAGGTCGCGCGACGGCTGGTGCAGGTGCGGGGGAATGTTGGCGGCGGCTTCGATCTGCCCCGGCTGAAGAATGGTGCGTGACACGGGAACTCCTCGGGTCTGCGCCGGCGGGCCGGTGGGCCGCGCCGCAACGATCGGGCGCCCGGAGGGGCGCGGAATGAATGCAAAGGCCCCATCGCTGGGGCCTCCGGTCGGGCGATGGCGACACTATACGCGTCAGTGCTCCTCGCCCTTGCCGACTTCCTTCAGCCAGCCGTTATGGTGCTTGCGCGCCCAGGCGCGGCTGACCTTGCCGTAGAGCATCGCGCCCATCGAGCCCTTGACCCAGATGCCGGCGTAGATGTGCACGATGATGCTGGCGATCAGGACGAAGGCGGCGAAGGCGTGCAGGAGCGCCGACAGGCGGATCGCCTCGATGCCGAACCAGGCACTGAAGTACTGGCGCCAGATCACGATGCCGGTGACCAGCAGGGTCAGCATGCTCAGCAGCAGCACCCAGAACAGCAGCTTCTGCCCGGCGTTGTAGCGGCCGACTTCCGGGAGGTTCTCCTCGCGGTTGCTGACCACGTCGCGCCACTGCTTGAGCCACTGGATATCGCTCTTCTGCACCCGGTTGTGGTGGGCGAAGCGCACCACCAGGCCGAGGAAGAAGACGAACATCGCCAGCCCCAGGAAGGGGTGCAGGATACGCGTCCAGGGACCGCCGCCGAACAGGTTGGTCAGCCAGAACAGCGCCGGGTGGAACAGCGCCAGCCCGGACAGCCCGGCCATGAAGAACAGGATCGCCACGGCCCAGTGGTTGCTGCGCTCGTTGGCGTTGTAGCGCTGGATTTCATTTTTCATTTCCGACTCCTCGAGAGCGCCGCCGCTGCCGCCGGGTCGCGGAGGACCGCCGGCAACGCCCGCGCGCAGGCTCAACGACGCTCGTGCGGGTCAAAGGTGTGTACCGACGGATCGACCTGGTGCACCGGTGCCTCGGCTTGCCCGTGGTCTTCCTCGTCGTCCGCGCGGTTGGGACCGACGCGCACATAGTGGAAGAACCCGGCGAGCACCGTGGCGCCCATGGCCAGCAGCGCCAGCGGCTTGGTCACGCCCTTCCACAGGCTGACCAGCGGGCTGACGCTCGGCTGGTCGGCCAGGCCGGCATAGAGCGACGGCTTGTCGGCGTGGTGCAGCACGTACATCACGTGGGTGCCGCCCACCCCTTCGGGGTCGTACAGGCCGGCGTTCTCGTAACCGCGGCTCTTCAGGTCGACGATGCGTTCGGCGGCGTGTTCCTTCATGTCCTCCTTGCTGCCGAAGACGATGGCGCCGGTCGGGCAGGTCTTCACGCAGGCCGGCTCCATGCCCACCGAGACGCGGTCGGAACACAGGCTGCACTTGTAGGCCTTGTGGTCCTTCTGCGAGATCCGTGGGATGTCGAACGGGCAACCGGTGATGCAGTAGCCGCAACCGATGCACTTGTCCTGGTTGAAGTCGACGATGCCGTTGGCGTACTTCACGATCGCTCCCGGGCTCGGGCAGGCCTTCAGGCAGCCCGGCTCGGCGCAGTGCATGCAGCCATCCTTGCGGATCAGCCACTCGAGGTTGCCGGCCTCGTTCTCGTGCTCGGTGAAACGCATCACCGTCCACGAGTCGGCCGTCAGGTCCATGGGGTTGTCGTAGGTGCCGTGGTTGTGGCCGACCTCGTCGCGCAGCTCGTTCCATTCCGAGCAGGCGACCTGGCAGGCCTTGCAACCGATGCACTTGGACACGTCGATCAGTTTCGCCACTTCCTCCTGGTTCCGCACCGAGGGCATCGGCGTGGTGGTCGCGGAGCGGGCGTGGATGTCCTGACTACTCATGTTTCACCTCACGCCTTTTCCACGTTGACCAGGAACGACTTGAACTCCGGCGTCTGGGTATTCCCGTCGCCCACGAAGGGGGTCAGGGTATTGGCCAGGAAGCCGTTGCGCGCCATGCCGGCGAAGCCCCAGTGGATCGGGATGCCGACGTGGTGCACGGTCTTGCCGTCCACCTGCAGCGGGCGGATGCGCTTGGTCACCACCGCCACCGCCTTGATGTAGCCGCGGTTGGAGGAGACCTTGACCTTGTCGCCGGCATTGATGCCCAGCTCCTTGGCCAGCGCCTCGCCGATCTCGACGAACTGCTCGGGCTGGGTGATCGCATTCAGCCGGCAGTGCTTGGTCCAGTAGTGGAAGTGCTCGGTGAGCCGGTAGGTGGTCGCCGCGTAGGGGAACTCGTCGGCCGTGCCGAACAGTTCCATGTCGTTCTTGAACACCCGTGCCGCCGGGTTGCTGATCGCCTTGCGGTTGTCGCGGTGCAAGGGGTTCACCCCGATCGGCGTCTCGAACGGCTCGTAGTGCTCGGGGAACGGGCCTTCGGCCATCTTGTCGACGGCGAACAGGCGAGCCACCCCTTCGGGGTTCATGATGAACGGGTTCATCCCGGCTTCCGGCGGTACGTCGGCCTTGTAGTCGGGCACGTCGGTGCCGCCCCAGGACTTGCCGTTCCACCACACCAGGCGCTTCTTCTCCGGGTCCCACGGCTTGCCGCTGACGTCGGCCGAGGCGCGGTTGTAGAGAATCCGCCGGTTCGCCGGCCAGGCCCAGGCCCAGCCGAGGGTCTGGCCCATGCCGTAGGGGTCGCTGTTGTCGCGGCGGCCCATCTGGTTGCCCTGCTGGGTCCAGGAGCCGGCGAAGATCCAGCAGCCGCTCGCCGTGCTGCCGTCGTCGCGCAGCAGGGCGAAACCCGGCAACTGCTCGCCGGCCTTGGCCAGGATCATGCCGTTGGCCGGGTCGACCAGGTCGCTCAGGGCCTTGCCGTTGAACTCCCGGGCCAGTTCGTCCGGGCCCGGTTCGTCGGGCTTGAGGTAGGACCAGTCGAGGCCGAGGATCGGGTCGGGGAAGGCCCCGCCGTCCTTGCGGTACATCTCGCGCAGGCGGTGGAACAGCCCGGCCATGATGGCGATGTCCGGACGCGCCTGGCCCGGCGGCTCGGCGCCCTTCCAGTGCCACTGCAACCAGCGGCCGCTGTTGACGATCGAGCCGTCTTCCTCGGCGAAGCAGGAGGTGGGCAGGCGGAACACCGTGGTCTTGATGCTGGCGGTGTCGACGTCGTTGTACTCGCCGACGTTGCGCCAGAACTCCGAGGTCTCGGTCACCAGCGGGTCCATCACCACCATCCACTTCAGGCGCGCCAGCGCGGCGCCGACCTTGGCCTTGTTGGGGAACGAGGCGATGGGGTTGAAGCCCTGGCAGAAGTAACCGTTGACCTTGCCCTGGTACATCATGTCGAAGTAGCGCAGCACGTCGTAGCCGGCGCCCGCCATGTCGAGCTTGGGCAGCCAGTCGTAGCACCAGTTGTTTTCCTTGGTCGCCGACTTGCCGAACCAGGCCTTCATCAGGCTGACGTGGAACTTGCCGTAGTTCTGCCAGTAGGACAGCTGTCCCGGGCGCAGCGGCTTGGCCGTGCGCTTGGCGATGTAGGCGTCGTAGTCCTGCTCGGCGTCCATCGCCAGGGTCAGGTAGCCCGGCAGCGAGTTGGACAGCAGGCCGAGGTCGGTCAGGCCCTGGATGTTGGAGTGGCCGCGCAGGGCGTTCATGCCGCCGCCGGGCATGCCGATGTTGCCCAGCAGCAGCTGGACCATCGCGCCGGTGCGGATCATCTGCGCGCCTACCGAGTGCTGGGTCCAGCCCAGGGCGTACATGATGGTCATGACCTTGCCCGGCTTGGAGGTCTCGGCGATTTCCGCCCAGACCTTGAGCATCATGTCCTTCGGCGTACCGCAGATGTTGCTCACCACGTCCGGGGTGTAGCGGCTGTAGTGCTGCTTGAGCAGGTTGAACACGCAGCGCGGGTGGGTCAGGGTCGGGTCGACCTTGGCATAGCCGTCCTCACCGATCTCGTAGCCCCAGGAGGACTTGTCCGGGTAGGTCCGCTTCTCGGCGTCGTAGCCGTTGAACAGGCCGTCCTCGAAGCTGAAGCCTTCCTTCACGATGAACGAGACATCGGTGTAGTTGCGCACGTATTCGTGCTGGATCTTGTCGTTTTCCAGCAGGTAGTTGATCAGGCCGCCGAGGAAGGCGATGTCGGTGCCGGTCCGGATCGGCGCGTAGTAGTCGGCGACCGAGGCGGAACGGGTGAAACGCGGATCGACCACCAGCAGCCGCGCCTTGTTGTGCGCCTTGGCTTCGGTGACCCATTTGAATCCGCACGGGTGGGCTTCGGCGGCGTTGCCGCCCATGATCAGCACCAGATCGGCATTCTTGATGTCGGTCCAGTGGTTGGTCATGGCTCCACGGCCAAACGTCGGGGCAAGACTTGCCACCGTCGGGCCGTGTCAGACACGCGCCTGGTTGTCGAATCCCAGGATGCCGAGGGAGCGCATCACCTTGTGGGTGATGTAGCCGGCCTCGTTGGACGAGGCGGACGCGGCGAGGAAGCCGGTGGTCAACCAGCGGTTGACGGTCTGGCCCTGCTCGTTCTTCTCGACGAAGTTGGCGTCGCGGTCTTCCTTCATCAGCTTGGCGATGCGCTCGAGGGCTTCGTCCCACTCGATGCGCTTCCACTCGCTGGAGCCGGCCTCGCGCACTTCCGGATACTTCAGGCGGTTCGGGCTGTGGATGTAGTCCAGCAGGCCGGCGCCTTTCGGGCAGAGGGTGCCGCGGTTGACCGGATGGTCGGCGTCGCCCTCGATATGGATGATGTTCTGCGCGACGTTCTTGGCGCCGTCGCCCTGGCTGTACATGATCAGGCCGCAACCGACCGAACAGTAGGTACAGGTGTTGCGGGTCTCGACCGTGTGCGCCAGCTTGAAGTGGCGGACCTGGTCGGCGAAGGCCTCCGTGGGGGCCATCCCGAGCGCCGCAAGGCTCGATCCTCCAAGGCCTATACCGCAGACCTTGAAGAATTGCCGACGGTTCATATCCATCGTGCATCTCCTGCATCAGGCAAAGGACACCCGGGACATGGCCGGATGTCTCTGGTTAAAAGATAGCCAGCCTGGCGAGGTACGCCAGCCGGGCATGGCTACGGGGCAGCGAACCCTACACGAACGCTGGGTTTTTCTGCCTTGACCGGAGTCATTACACGGCGGCGCAAACCTTGTCCAGCAAGGTGCGCGGAATCGGGACAGGTCCGAACGCCGCGAGGCGCGCGAACAGGAGGTGATATCCAGGTGCCATTAGACCAAAGACTAATGCCGGGTCGCCTAGGGCTGCGGCGACCCGGCGAGCGGATCAGAGTCCGACATTCCTGAGGCGATTGGCATGCTGCCGATAGACCTGGGTCGGGTCGCTCTCGAACAGGCTGACCAGGCCGAGCAACTGGTTGACTTCGTCCAGATGGTCCATCCGGTAGTTGTCCTTCACCACGCTGCCCAGGTGGCTGGAGCATTGGCCGACCAGACCGTCGTTGGACTCGCCGAACAGCAGCCCGGTCACCGCCAGGCCGGCGGAGCTCGGGTCGAGCGCATTGGTCAGGGAGCCGGTGCCGCTCATCGAGTAGTAGCGCACCCCGGCTACCGTCTCCGCGCCCTGGCCACAGGCGCTGGCCGGGATCGCCTGCGGGAAGCGCTGGTTGAACCGCGCGGTGCCGGGAGTGTTGAGACTGTTCAGGGCAGCCAGCGCGTCGCCCTTGACCCACTCGCCGCCGTCGACGATGTCGACCACCGAGAACAGCGCCTCCACCGCCGAGGCGATCACCTCGGTGCCGATCGGCCCGAGGAACTCGCTGAAGCCGGTCACCGCGTCGGCTACCGGCGTGCCCTTGTGCGGCGTGCCCATGGTGGTGACCGAGGCCACCAGTTGCGGCGCCACCCCGGCGACGTAGCGCACGGTCATGCCGCCCTGGCTGTGGCCGATCAGGTTGACTTTCTCCGCGCCGGTCAGGGCCAGGACTTCCTCCACCTGCGCCAGTAGCTGTTCGCCGCGCACCTCGTTGCTGTTCACCGGCGACTGCGAGGTGGCGAAGACCTTCGCGCCGTCCTTCTCCAGGGCCGGCACGATAGCGTGCCAGTAGTCCACCGGGCCGACGCTCTTGAAGCCGAACAGACCGTGGGACAGCACGATGGGATAGCGCGTGCGGGTGTAGTCGGTCGCAGCGTGCACGGGAAGGCTGGCGGCCAGCGCTACCAGCGCCGCCGCGAGAAACGTCTTGTTCTTGTTCATCGTCGAGACTCCGTTCGGATTGGACAGGCAGTTGGCAAGGCACGTGCTGAGCGGGCCGGAACCCCAGCCTGACAGCGCCGCCAAAGGCGTCGAGCCGTGCTTAAGTTGGGCTTCCGGCGCACGCCATTACCCCGGGTAACAGCGCCGCCGTTCCCATTCCGCCCGCCGCGCCGCAAGTGCTGTCGGAGAGCTTTCGACGCCTGTCACCCGGGGCCACAGCGGTGCAGCGCAGCGAGCACCTATCCGATCAGCCAGTCCGCCGGCTTGACCGAAATGCCTGGCGGTTCCGGCAAGCGGGCCGCATTCGGCGGCGGCGCAACTTCCTATGGTGAAGCGTCCCTGGCTACCGGAACCGCGCCATGCGCAACCCCTACCCGCCGCTCGCCGCCGCTCCCTATCCGCACCTGCTGGCCCCGCTGGACCTGGGCTTCACCCGTCTGCGCAACCGCGTGGTGATGGGTTCGATGCACACCGGGCTGGAGGATCGTCTGTGGGACTTCGGCAAGCTCGCTGCCTACTACCGCGAGCGTGCCCGGGGCGGCGTCGGGCTGATCGTCACCGGCGGTTTCGCGCCCTGCCGCGAAGGTTGGCTGCTGCCCTTCGGCAGCAGCCTCACCAGCGCCCTGGAGGTGCCCGCCCATCGTCGCCTGACCCAGGCGGTGCATGCCGAGGGCGGCAAGATCCTGCTGCAGATCCTCCACGCCGGGCGCTATGGCTACCACCCGATGGCGGTGTCCGCCTCGCCGTTGAAGTCGCCGATCAGTTGGTTCACCCCGCGCGAGCTCTCCGAGCGCGGCATCCGCAAGACCATCCGCGCCTTCGTCCGTTGCGCGCGGCTGGCCAAGGCCGCCGCCTACGACGGCGTGGAGGTGATGGGCAGCGAAGGCTACCTGCTCAACCAGTTCCTCTGCCCGCGCACCAATCGCCGCGACGACCAGTGGGGCGGCCCGCTGGAAAACCGCATGCGCCTGGCGCTGGAGATCGTCCGCGGCATCCGGCGGATCGTCGGCCAACGCTTCATCCTCTGCTATCGCCTGTCGCTGCTCGACCTGGTCGAGGGCGGCAATACCTGGGACGAAGTACGGCGCATCGCCCTGGCCCTGGAGGAAGCCGGAATCACCCTGCTCAACACCGGCATCGGCTGGCACGAGTCGCGCGTGCCGACCATCGTCACCTCGGTGCCGCGCGCGGCCTTCGCCGAGGTCAGCGCACGGCTGCGCCACGAGCTGAAGGTGCCGGTGATCGCCAGTAACCGGATCAACACCCCCGAGGTCGCCGAATCCCTGCTCGCCACCGGCAAGGCCGACCTGGTGTCGATGGCCCGGCCGCTGCTGGCCGACCCGCAGTTCGTGGCCAAGGCCGGCGCCGGCCGGGCCGAGGAGATCAACACCTGCATCGCCTGCAACCAGGCCTGCCTCGATCATGCCTTCGCCAACCGCCGCGCCACCTGCCTGGTCAACCCGCGGGCGGCCTTCGAGACCGAATTGCGCTACCGCAAGGCGCGCACGCAGAAGCGCATCGCGGTGATCGGCGCCGGCCCCGCCGGGCTCTCCGCCGCCTGCGTGGCCGCCGAGCGCGGGCATCGGGTCAGCCTGTTCGAGGCGAGCGGGGAAATCGGCGGGCAGTTCAACCTGGCCAAGCGGATTCCCGGCAAGGAGGAGTTCCGCGAAACCCTGCGCTACTTCCGCGTGCGTCTGGAACGCCTCGGCGTCGACCTGCGCCTCGGCCACCGGGTGCGCCAGGGCGAGCTGGACGGTCAGTTCGACGACGTGGTGGTGGCCACCGGCATCCAGCCACGCCGGCCAAGGATCGACGGCATCGGCGGACCGACCGTACTCAGCTACGTGGACGTGCTGCGCGGCGCGCCGGTGGGCGCGCGGGTCGCCATCGTCGGCGCCGGCGGCATCGGCTTCGACGTCGCCGCCTTCCTCGTCGCCGCGCCCAGCGACGGCCAGCCGCGGGCGCTCGGCGAATGGCTCGCGGAATGGGGCGTGGACCTCGACAACAGCCAGCCCGGCGGCCTCCGCGAACCCGCTCCGACGCGGCCGGCGCGCCAGGTCTGGCTGCTCCAGCGCAAGCCCGGCGCTCCCGGCGCGCAGCTCGGCAAGACCAGCGGCTGGGTACACCGCGCGCACCTCAGGCACAACGCCGTACGGATGCTCGGCGGGGTGGAGTACCTGAAGATCGACGAACGCGGCCTGTTGATCCGCGTCGACGGCGAGGAACGCTGGCTGGAGGTGGACAACGTAGTGATCTGCGCCGGCCAGGAGCCGCTGCGCGAGTTGCAGATCAGCCAGGCGGCGGAAAGCCTGCGCTTCCACCTGATCGGTGGGGCGCGGGTGGCAGGGGAACTGGATGCCAAGCGGGCGATTCGCGAGGGGGCCATGCTGGCGGCGCGCTTGTAGGGGGATAACGCCGCTGGCGGTATGGCTGCCGTAGGGCGAACAACCGCTCGCGGTTACCCGCCGGGCGGAATCCGAGGGCGTGCGATGGGGTCTCGCGTTTTCCTCCTCCGCCCCCGCCTGGTGCATACTGTGCGACTCCCCGTACCACTCCGGCCCGTCCCTCGCCATGCGCGGGGCGCGCTCGCCGTCATCGTTCCAGGAGTCTTGCATGCCCACTCCACCCTGGTGGCTGTTCGTCCTGCCCCTGCTCGCCGGCGCCTGCCTGCCGCTGCAGGCGGGGATCAACGGCCAGTTGGCCAAGCAGGTGTCCAGCGTCCTCGCCGCGGCACTGATCTCGTTCTTCGTCGGCACCCTCGGGTTGCTCGCCCTGACTCTCTCGCAGCGCGAGTTTCCCGGCCTGGCGGCATTGCGCGGGCTAAGCTGGTGGCACTGGTGCGGCGGTTTCCTCGGCATGTTCTTCATCTTCATCGCCGCCTTCGCCGCACCGCGCATCGGCGCGCTGATGTTCATGGTGCTGGTGCTTGCCGGCCAGCTGGGCATGGCCATGAGCCTCGACCACTTCGGTTGGGCCGGCTTCCGCGAGGCACCGATCAGCGCGCTGAAGCTGGGCGGGTTGGCACTGATCGGCGCCGGCATCTGGATGATCCGCAAGGGCTGAGTGCGTCTTGCCGCGGACGCGTCGGCCGGCCTATAGTCGGCCTCGGCGTTCTCCACGCCTCCCGTCCGCGGAAAGGGCAGCGCCCAGGCGATCCACCCCACGCATCGCGCATGCGACTCCAGGCCTGATGGCGGACAAGGCTGCAGAGGAGATCGTATGTCCTTTTCCCGCATTCTCGGCGACGGCCGGATCAATCTCGAACAGCAACGCAAGCGCGCCAAGGAGCTGTTGCGCCAGTGGCGCCGCGACCCGGCCAGCCGTACAGGGCTTCCGGGGCAGGCGCCGCGCCTGGCCGACGCCCAGTGGCAGGTGGCGCGCGAACTGGGCTTCGCCAGTTGGCCGCGACTCAAGGCGCATGTCGACGCCATCGCCTTCGCCAGCCGCCACCCCGATCTGGTCGGCGGCGATGAGGCCGCGACCCTGCACCTGCGCTGCGGCAACGACATCGCCCACGGCCTGAAGCTCGCCGGCTTTCGCGGCGGCTTCCGGATGTTCGCCGACCCGCTGACCATGGGACCGGTGCCGAACCTGCCGTTGCCCGAGTTCCTCGCCCTGCGCAGCGACTACCTGAGCCGCGCCTTCGACCTCGACCCGGCCGACGCCCAGGCCCGCCAGCGCCAGGAATACGCCGGGCTCGAGCGGCTCGGCGAATACTCGCGGGTGGCGCTCTGGTGCGAGGCGGATGCCTACGACCAGTTGTTCCTGGTCCGGGTGCTGGCAGGAATGCAGACGCCGCCGGAGCACCTGGAACTGATCGAGATCGACCGCGTGCCAGGCGTCGAGCGCTTCGTCGGCATCGGCCAACTGGCGCCTGAGCTGCTCGCCTGGCTATGGACCCGGCGTCGCCCGCTGGACGCCGAAGCCCTGGCGCTGGCCCGCGCGGTCTGGGACGCCTACCGCGATCCGGCGCCACTGCGCTGGGCGCAACTGGCCGCCGCGCCGACCCCGGCGCTACCGTTGCTGGGGCCGGCGCTGCGTCGGCAACTGCATGAACTGCCGGCCCTGCGCGACGGCCTGTCGCTGAGCGAACGGCTGACCCTGGAGATCGTCCGCGACGGCGAGCGGCCGAGCGCCGGCCAGGTCTTCGCCGAGCTGACCGCACGGCGCGAGCCGCTGCCCTATCTCGGCGACCTGATGTTCCGCGTCCTGCTCCGCGCGCTGCTGGAAGAGCCCGGCGCGCTGCTGCGCACGCCGGCACCGGAACTGCCCTGGGAACGCCAGCCGCTGGCCCTGACCGCTGCGGGCCGCGAGGTCCTGGCCGGGCGGCGCTACCGCCTCGACCTCGGCGCCCCCGAACGCTGGGTCGGCGGCGTATGCCTGCGCGCCGGCACCGCGCACTGGGCGCTGGACGAGCAGGACCGGCCGGTATGGCGGGAGGACCCACGGCACTGACGCTCATCGCCCGGACGAGCGCAACGGGCGCGCAGCCACTATCATTGCGCGCCCGTTTTCCCCGCACCCGCCCGCCGATGAAGAAAATCCCGCTCGCCGCCGCCGACCCCGACCGTCTGGATACCTGGGTGAAATACCGCGAAGGCCTGTGCGGCGAGTGCAACGCGACCTGCTGCACGCTGCCGGTGGAAGTGCGCATCGACGACCTGATCCGCATGCGACTGGTCGACGAGTTCGAGCGCGAGGAGCCGGCCAAGCGAATCGCCAAGCGACTGGAAAAGGATGGCGTGATCGAGCACTTCAACCACAAGCGCGAGATATTCACCCTCACCCGCATGGCCAACGGCGACTGCCTGTACCTCGACCGCAAGACCCGCCTGTGCAGCATCTATGCCCGCCGCCCGGACACCTGCCGCAACCACCCGCGCATCGGCCCGCGTCCCGGCTACTGCGCCTACCGGCCGAGGTAGTCTCAGCCAGGCGGCGCCACGCCCTGGCATAGCTGGTACTGTCCCACCGGCGGCCGGCAGCGCAAGCGCTGGCGCACCTCGTCGGGCAAGGCGCCGAACGAACGCGAGCGGATCGCCAGCAGGGCGTCGCGACGCAACCAGCCGGCCAGCTCGCTGTCCTCCGCCCGTTGCGCCCGCCCGCCGCTGTAGAACACTGCCGAGTACGGCCGCTTCGGCCAGAACACCAGCGGCCGCTCGCGCCAGCCGGCGTCGCTGGCCAGCAGCGCGGCGGTGGACTTCTGCTCGGCGCGCGAGCCCAGCAACAGGGAGCCGAGGAACAGCGCGAACAGCAATGGGGTCAGTGCCAGGCAAGCCAACCCGCCACGCCGCAGCCAGGCGCTGCGCGCCAGCGGCGCGCGCAGCAGGTCGGCGGCGAGCAACGCCAGGGCCGGCAGGCCGGGCAGCACGTAGGTCCAGAGGACGTTGCCGGCGAAGGTGAAGAACAGGCACGGCGCCAGTCCCCAGAACAGCCAGTAGCGCCTGCGCGAGGCGACGCCATCGACCACCTCCCCGCGCTGGCGCCAGCCCAGCCAGAGCAGCAGCGGCAGCCAGAGGCTCCAGGGAAACGCGGCGGCCAGCAGGAACAGCCAGACGCTGCCGTAGGGATAGGCGTGGGCATTGCCGTAGCGGTCGCCGTCCCAGCCGGCGGTGACGAAGCGCTGCCAATGCTCGCCGAGCAGGAAGTACTCGAGGAAGCCCGGCGTCTTCAACTCCGCCAGCAGGTACCAGGGCGCGGCCACCAGGAGCATCAGCAGGCTTCCGCGGATCCATGGCAGGCCCCGCCAGAGCGCGCGCCAGCGCCACTCCAGCAAGGCCCACAGGCCGATCGGCAGTCCGGCGAGGATCAGCGTCAGCGGCCCCTTCGCCAGCAGCCCGAGGCCGAGGCCGAGGAACATCAGCCAGCCCTCGCGGCGCCGGATTCCCTCCGCGCCATGCAGGCCCAGCCAGAAGCCGCGCATGGCCAGGACCAGCGCCAGGGCCAGGGCCATGTCGGTCATTACCGCCCCGGAGGCGACGAAGAACAGCGCCGAACTGCCCAGCAGGACGCAGGCGATCCGCGCCTGCCGACGATCTTCGCGAGCCTGCCAGTCCCATACCAGCCACAGCACCAGCACGCCCAGCAACCAGTGCGGCAGGCGGCTGGCGAACTCGTTGGCGCCGAGCAGAAGCTGGCCGCCGGCGCTGAGCCAGAAGGCCAGCGGCGGCTTGCCCCAGAACGGCACGCCGACGTCGTACCAGGGCGTGATCCAGTCGCCCAGTTCGGCCATCTTCCGCGCCACCTCGCCATAGCGGGCCTCGGTGGTGTCCATCAGCGGATAGCTGCCCAGGCTCAGCAGGCGGATGACGAAGGCCAGGGCGAGCAGGAGCCAGGCCAGCGGCCAGCCGCGCAACGCCCTCACGGATTGGCCCCGCCGACCTGCGCCGGCAGGTAGCGGTCGATCAGGTAGAGCGGGCGGCGCCGCGCTTCCATGGTCATCCGCCCGAGGTATTCGCTGCACACGCCGATGGCCAGCAGTTGCAGGCCGCCGATCAGGAACAGCGCGGCGATCACCGGCCAGTGTTCGTGGATCTCCTGCTGGCCGAAGATCCCGGCGAGCAGGGTCGCCAGGGCCGCCAACAGGCTGAGCAGGCCGAGGTAGCCGGCGACCTTCAGCGGCGCGGTGGAAAACCCGGTGATGCCTTCCAGGGCGAAGTTCCACAGCCGCCAGTAGCGCCACTTGCTGTGGCCGGCGACGCGGGCGGCGCGGCTATAGGCGATATCGACCTGGCGGAAACCGACCCAGGCGAACAGTCCCTTCATGAAGCGATTGCCTTCCGGCAGCTCGCAAAGGGCATCGACCACCCGCCGGTCGAGCAGGCGGAAGTCGCCGACGTCGCGCGGGATCGGCACCTCGCTGAGGCGGTTGATCAGCCGGTAGAAGGCGCTCGCCGAGGCGCGCTTCAGCCAGCTTTCGCCGGCCCGGCTGCGGCGGCGCATGTTGACCATTTCGGCGCCGCCGATCCAGGCGTCGAGCATCTGCGGGATCAGTTCCGGGGGATCCTGCAGGTCGGCATCGATGACGATCACCGCGGCGCCGCGCGACAGCTTGAGCCCGGCGCTCATCGCCTGTTCCTTGCCGAAGTTGCGGGTGAAGCGGGCCACGCCCACCCGGCGGTCGGCGGCCTGTAGCTGGGCGAGGATCGCCGCGCTGCGGTCGGTGCTGCCGTCGTCGACATAGAGCACCTCGCAATCGTCGCCAAGGTCGCCGAGCACGGCGCCCAGGCGCTGGTGGAAGGCCGGCAGCACCGCCTCCTCGTTGAACACCGGCACTACCACGCTGAGCAGGCAGGGGGCCTCGAGCTTCGACGCCAGGGAAGGTTCGATCATCATGAGAAGGTCCAGAGTCGATGAAGGTGATAGGTCGCCAACAGCAGTGCGCCGGTCGCGGCGAGCTGGGCCAGGCGGTAGTCGAGTCCGGCGAGGTCGCCGAGCAGCAACACCAGGACGGCGTTGCCGAGTACGCAAAGCAGGCTGACGGCGAAGAAGCGCGGCAGCGAACGGAACACCGGGCCACGGTGGCGGAAAGTCTTCCGGCGATGCCCCAGGTAGGCAGCCAGAGCCCCGCAGCCTGCTCCCGTCGCGGCGGCCACGGCGGCGCCGACGGCGAAGCCCTCGACCAGGAGGGTCAGCACCAGGTAATGAACGGCGGTGGCACCGGCGCCGACCGAGACGAAACGCCCCAGGAGCATGCATGGCTTCCTCTGGAAACAACCGACGCCGGCATTCTAGGAAGGTGCGCAAAGCCCCGCGGTTAGCGCTGCGCAAGCTTCCTGACAGGTTTTCGCAGGGTTCCCCGCGGCAGGCCTGGAAGCCGCGTCGGACAAGGAATACACGGCAGGCAGAGGTCTGTTACCGGATATGAAAAACGGGTTTTCCGCAGGCCTCGCCGCCGTCGCTATACTGCCCGGCCAATCCGGAGGACCCCATGAGCCTGTTGCGCGATGCCTGGCGCCACGCCCCGACCCACCACAGGGTCTGGGCGCTGGCCGGGCCGATGATTCTGTCGAACGTTTCCGTTCCCCTGGTGCACCTGGTGGACAGCACGGTGGTCGGCCACCTGCCGCACGCCTACCAGCTCGGCGCGGTAGCCGTGGGCGGCAGCCTGTACACCCTGATGGTCGGCGTGCTCGGCTTCCTGCGCATGGGCACCACCGGCTTCGCCGCCCAGGCCGCCGGCCGCGACGATGGCGGCGCGCTGCGCCTGATCCTCGCCCAGGGCCTGGGCATGGCGCTGCTCCTGGCCCTGCTGCTCGGCGCGCTGGCCCTGCCCCTGAGCGGCTGGGCCCTGCAACTGATGCAACCGTCGGCGGAACTGACCGGCGAGGCCCGCGCCTTCTTCCATACCCGCCTGCTCGGCCTGCCGGCGGCCCTGGCCAGCTACGCACTGGTCGGCTGGTTCCTCGGCACGCAGAACGCACGGGCGCCATTGGCGATCCTGTTGACCACCAACCTGAGCAACATCGCCCTGGTGCTCTGGTTCGTCCACGGCCTCGACTGGGGCGTGCAAGGCGCGGCCCGCGCCTCGGTGCTGGCGGAATGGAGCGGCGCCCTGCTCGGCCTGGCCCTGACCCGCCGCGACCTGGCCCGGCGCCCCGGGCGGGCGCAGTGGCAACGCCTGCGCCACTGGCTGTCCTGGCTGCCGCTGCTGATGGTCAACCGGGATATATTCATCCGCAGCCTGGCCCTGCAACTGGTGTTTTTCCTGCTCACCGTACAGGGCACCCGCCTCGGCGACGCCACGGTAGCCGCCAACGCCCTGCTGCTCAACGGCCTGCTCCTGACGTCCTACGCCCTCGACGGTCTCGCCCACGCGGTGGAGGCGCTCTGCGGCCACGCCATCGGCGCCCGCGACCGAGCCGCCCTGCGCCGCGCGCTGGTGGTAGCCGGTGGTTGGTCGCTGCTGGCAAGCCTGGCGTTCGCCGCGCTGTTCGCCTTGTTCGGCCACCTGTTCATCGACCTGCAGAGCGACATCGCCGGCGTCCGCGAAGTCGCCTACGCCTATCTGCCGTACCTGGCCTGCCTGCCGCTGCTGGGGATGTGGAGCTATCTGCTCGACGGCCTGTTCATCGGCGCCACCCGCGCCCGCGAGATGCGTAACGCGATGCTCGTCGCGGTGGCCGCCAGCCTGCCCCTCGGCTGGCTGTTGCAGGGGCTGGGCAACCACGGGCTATGGCTGGCGTTCCTCGCCTTCAAGCTGCTGCGCGGGCTGGTCCTGGCCGCCTACGGCTGGCGCCTGACCCGCCGCGATGGCTGGTTCGCCGCTCAGGGCGCCGACAGCGGACGATAGGCGAGCATCAGCGGGACGTCGGCGGCGTGCGCGACCTGTATCAGTTCGCTGGCCAGGCGCCCACCGGGAAACACCAGCACCAGGTCCGGCGCGGCATCGCCGAAGACGGCCTCGCCATACTCGCGCAGGGCGTTGTCGCTGCCACTGCGCTCCGGATAATCGTAGGCGCGCGAATCCGCGCCACGCTCGCGGCACCAGCGCTCGGCCTCGTCCGGCAGGCCGCTGCCGGCATGCAGCAGGTGGCCGAGCAGCGCCACCGGTTGCAGACCGTGGCACTGGTCGAGCGCCAGGCGCAGGCGTTCGGCGTCCTTGAAATGGCGTCCGGCGCAGATCAGGAGGCGCATGCCGATCCCTCCCCTTGCCCTGGCTCGTCCGGCCGCTTCGCCATCGGATCGATGCCGCTGCGTTCGAGCAGCGGATAGGCCAGGGCGGTGACATGATGGTGGATGCGTCGGTAGTCGCGGAGAATGCGCTGGAACACGTCACCGGACTCCACCCAGGCACCACGATCGTCGCGCAGGCGACGGAAGCGCTCGCGACTGGCATCGGCCTCCAGTCGCTGCAGCAACTTCTTGCGCGCCACCAGGCGCAGCGCGGCGTCCAGGTCTTCGCGAAGGAACGCGCTGATCGCCAGGTGCAGGCTCTCCTCGATCGCCGCCTGCAACGGCAGCATGCGGCCCAGCTCGAACTCGCTGCCGGCGCGGCTGCGCCCGGCCCAGCGCATCGCCAGCGGCAGCAGGCTGTTGGCGACGAGATCGCCGATGTGCTCGATGTTGATGGCGAACAGAAGGATTTCCTGGGCACGATCGGCGTCGCTGTCGCCGAGGCCGTCCTGGCCGAGGTCTGCCAGGTAGGCGCGGATCGCCGCACTCAACTGGTCGAGGGCCTGGTCCTGGCGACGGATTTCCGCCGCCACCTTCGCCTCCGGTCGCTGCAACAGGCCGCTGGTGGCGCGCAGCATCAGACTGGCCATGTCGGCCAGCCGCAGGACTTCGCGAGTAGCGTTGGCCAGGCCGATGTTGGCCACCTCCAGCCCGGCTTCGTCGAGGTAGCGCGGCATGCCCGGGTCGTCGGACTGTGCCTCTTCCGGCAACAGGCGCGCGAGCAGCGCCGCAAGGGGGCCGGTGAAGCCGATCGCCAGCAGTGCCAGGGCCAGGTTGAAAGCACTGTGGAACCAGACCGCCGCCGCACCGCCGAGTGCGTTGGCCGGCTGCGCCAGCGCCGTCAGCCAGGGCAGCACCAGCAGGCAACCGAGCAGGCGCACCAGCAGGTTGCCCAACGGCAGGCGCCGCGCCACCCGGCTACCGGCCACCCCCAACGCCGGCAAGGCGCCGCCGAGGTTGGCACCGAGCACCAGGGCCAGGGCGATGGGCAGCGAGACCAGTCCGGCCTGGGCCAGGGACGCCACCAGCAGTACCACCGCGACACTGGAATGGCAGGCCCAGGTCAGCAGCGCGGCGAGCAGCAGGGCGATCAGCGGATCGCCTTCGAGGCCGTGGATCACCGCGACAAAGGCTGGCGAGGCCTCGATCTGCTGCAGGGAATGGCCGAGCAACGCCAGCGCCAGGAGCATCAGGCCGAGTCCGATCAGGCACTGGCCAAGGCTCTCCAGGCGTGGACCGTCGCCCAGGCGGAACAGCAGCAGGCCGGACAGCAGGGCCAGCGGCGCCAGCAACGAGGTGTCGAAGCTGAGCAGTTGCACCACCAGGGTGGTGCCGACGTTGGCGCCGAGCATCACTGCCAGCGCCGGCGCCAGGCCCAGGGTGCCACTGGCAGTGAAGGACGCTGCCATCAGGCTGGTGGCGGTGCTGCTCTGCAGCAGGCCGGTGATGCCGAGCCCGGCGAGCAGGGCCAGCCAGCGGTTGCCCAGGTGGCGGCCGAGCCAGTTGCGCAGCACAGTGCCGAAACCGCGCAGCACGCCGCTGGAGACCATGTGCGTGCCCCACAACAGGAGGGCCACGGCACCGGCCAGGTTGATCAGGAGGATGGTTCCCAGCATGGCGGAACTCCCGGTTCGGAATGGATCGTGAAGGGAACGGGCTCATTGACCCATGGCCAGCCTGAGCGATGCACGGTTGAGCGCGCTCGAGCAGTCCAGCAGGTATTTCACTTCGACCTGGCTCAGGCGGCCGCTGGCGTATGCGCGCACGCTGACCACCATCAGCAGGTGCGCGGCCTTCGCCAGCAGCCGTGCTGCCAGGCCACAGAGCGCGCGGCGAGACGCGCCCAGGCATTTGCGTACGACGTTCATGGCTGCTTCCTCGGTGGAGGAGCGCGCCGCAGCGCGGCACGCCCTTGGGCTCAGAAACGCAAGGTCGCTCCCGAGACCAGCCATCGCTCGCGCTCGCCGCGCAGGTGGCCGCCGACCAGCAGATCGAGGTCCAGCCGTTCGCCCAGGTGCAGCCGCGGTCCGGCCTGCCAGCCGCTGTCGCCGGCCGACTCGCCGAAGCGTTCGGCGATCAGGGTCAACGGCTGGCCGACCCGGTATTCCATGCCCACGCCCCAGTTCCAGCGATGCCGGCGCTCGCCCTCGGCGTAGGCATGCCCCAGGCCGACCCCGGCGTTCAGGCGCAGGGCCTCGGACGGCTGGTAGCTCAGCGGCAGGTTGAAGCCGGCGCCTTCGAAGGCGTGCCGGCGGTCCAGGTAGAGATCCGCCGAGAGCGCGAAGGCCAACGCCAGGCCGAGGTCGTCGCGGGCCAGCAGCGGTGTCTTCAGCTCGGGGCTGAGGCGGCTGTGCCGATCGCCTGCGTCGCCCTCGCGCACCAGCGCCGCGCCGAGCTGCACCGATGGTAGGGCGGAGAAGGTGCAGGCTGGCGACAGCACCGACTGGTAGCGGTTGCCGTGGTGGCGTTCGCGCTGGTGCCAGGCGTCCAGGTTGCATTCGCCGACGGGATCGATCTCGCCGTCGTCGACCCGGTAGGCGCCGCCCGCGGCGCGAGCCTCGGACAGCAGCGCCAGCAGCAGGACGCAGGCTAGCGCGGCGGCGACGAAGCCCAGGCGCCAGGACAGGGCGCGTCGCAGCGCGGCCGGCAGCGGTTGGAAAAGGGGCGCCCGCGGGCGCCGGTCGTGCAGGGTCATGATGCGTCTCTCCATGCGTGGGTCCGGTGTGCGTTGCGCGGCGCGGCGAGGCTTGCCGACGCGCCGGGAAAGGCCGGGACGAAGCCCCGCCGATCGCTCAGAACCACTGGCCGAAGCGGCGGATGTAGAGGGTCTTCATGGTCTGCGCGGTGACGCAGTAGCAGAGCAGCGTGCCCACCAGCCAGGGGAAGTACTCCCACGGCAGCGGCTGCAGGCCGACCATCGCCCCCAGCGGCGAGAACGGCACGTAGATGCCCAGCGCCATCACCAGCCCGGTCATCAGCATCACCGGCAGCGCCGCGGTGCTCTGGATGAAGGGAATCTTCTGGGTACGCAGCATGTGCACCACCAGGGTCTGCGAGAGCAGGCCCTCGATGAACCAGCCGGACTGGAACAGCGACTGCATTTCCGGGCTGTTGGCGGCGAACACGAACCACATCAGCGCGTAGGTGGTGATGTCGAAGATCGACGAGGTCGGGCCGATCCAGACCATGAAGCGGCCGATGTTCTTCGAGTCCCACTTGCGCGGCTTGGCGAGGAACTCCTTGTCCATCTTGTCCCACGGCAGCGACAGCTGGGAGATGTCGTACATCAGGTTCTGCAGCAGCAGGTGGATCGCCAGCATCGGCAGGAAGGGGATGAAGGCGCTGGCCACCAGTACCGAGAACACGTTGCCGAAGTTGGAGCTGGCAGTCATGTTCAGGTACTTCATGATGTTGCCGAAGGTCTCGCGGCCCTTGATAACGCCCTCCTCCAGGACCATCAGGCTTTTTTCCAGGAGGATGATGTCGGCCGATTCCTTGGCGATGTCGGTGCCGCTGTCCACCGAGATGCCGACATCGGCATCTCGCAGCGCGGGGGCGTCGTTGATGCCGTCGCCGAGGAAGCCAACGGTGTGTCCGTTGCCCTGCAGGGCCTTGAGCACCCGCGACTTCTGCAGCGGCGTCAGCTTGGCGAACACCGTGCGCTCCTCGGCCAGGCGTTGCAGGGTGGCATCGTCCATCAGGTCGATGTCGCGACCGAGCAGCGGCTCGCCGACGTCCAGGCCGACCTCGCGGCAGATCTTCGCGCTGACCACCGGGTTGTCGCCGGTGAGCACCTTCACCGCCACGCCGTTCTCGCGCAACGCGGCGATGGCCGGGCCGGCGGTTTCCTTCGGTGGATCGAGGAAGGTCAGCAGGCCGGCGATCACCAGGTCGCGCTCGTCGCTGGCGCCGTACTGGGCCTGGGACTCCGTGCGCGAGAGGCTGCGGGTGCCGAGCAGGAGCACGCGGAAGCCGTCGCGGTTGTATTGCTCGGCCAGCGCCAGCAGGGCCCGGCGGCGTTCCTCGTCGAGCGGCAGGTCGACACCGTCCTGGTGCACGCGGGTGGCGATCTCGAGCATTTCCTCGACCGCGCCCTTGCACACCAGCAGGTGTTCGCCGTCCTTGCCCTCGAGGATCACCGAGAGACGCCGACGGACGAAATCGAAGGGCAGTTCGTCGACCTTGCGCCAGGCATCCGACGGCGTGATGCGCGGGTTCTGTTCGACGAAGGCGACCACCGCGCGGTCCATCAGGTTCTTCATCCCGGACTGGTGGAAGCTGTTCAGCCAGGCCATTTGCAGGACCCGGTCGCAGCGCCGGCCGGCAACGTCGACGTGATGCTCGAGGATGATCCGGTCCTGGGTCAGGGTGCCGGTCTTGTCGGTGCAGAGCACGTCCATGGCGCCGAAGTTCTGGATCGCGTTGAGGCGCTTGACCACCACCTTGCGCCGCGACATCGCCACCGCGCCCTTGGCCAGGTTGGCGCTGACGATCATCGGCAGCATTTCCGGGGTCAGGCCGACCGCCACGGCGAGAGCGAACATGAACGCCTCGGTCCAGTCGCCCTTGGTGAAACCGTTGATCAGCAGCACGATCGGCACCATCACCAGCATGAAGCGGATCAGCAGCCAACTGACGCTGTTCACCCCACGGTCGAAGGCGGTCTGCGCTCGCGAACCGACGATGGAACGGGCCAGCGAACCGAAATAGGTGCGCGCACCGGTGGCGACCACCACCGCGGTGGCCGTGCCGCTGACCACGTTGGTGCCCATGAAGCAGATGTTCGGCAGTTCGAGCAGGTCCTGCTGGTCGGCGGCGATCCGCTTGGCGGACTTCTCGCGGACCGCGCCGAGGGTGTCGTATTTCTCCACCGGCAGCGCCTCGCCGGTGAGTACGGCCTGGCTGATGAACAGGTCGCGCGATTCGATCAGGCGGATGTCGGCGGGGATCATGTCGCCGGCGGACAGGCGCACGATGTCGCCGACCACCAGTTCGCCCATGGGGATTTCCCGCAGCTCGCCGCGCATCCCGCGCTCGTCGCGGCGCAGCACGGTGGCGGTGTTCCGCACCATGGCCTTGAGCGCCTCGGCGGCCTTGCCCGAACGGTATTCCTGCCAGAAGCGCATCAGGCCGCTGACCAGGACCATGCAGAGGACGATGATGACGCCGGTGAGATCGGTTTCCTCACCGTCCTGCAGGGGCAGCCAGAAGTCGGTGAAGAAGCTGATCGCGGAGAGCGTCATCAGCACGTAGATGAAGGGGTTGTTGAACGCCTGCAGCAGTTGCACCAGGACGTGTGGCGGACGGTCGTGGGCCACTTCGTTGGGGCCTTCGGCGTGCAGCCGGGCGGCGGCCTCGGCCTGGTCGAGGCCGTCCTGGCGACCGCGGACGTTGGTGAGGGTGGTTTCCAGGCTGTTCTGCGCTTCGCGGGCGGCGCGCATGGACAGTCGGTCGTTGCGGCGCTCGGTGTCGAGCTGGGTATTGCGTTGGGTCGCTACGCTCATGACTCGGTCTCCTGTCGCGAGCTGCGCGACGGCGACACGAGTCGGTTGCCGGTCAGGTGACAGGCAAAGGCGTGCCGGGTCGCGATGTTCGCGATCGGTGGGAAGAATGTTCGGCTTGTCCGGGTGAGGCCCACTGCGCGCGGCCGCTCAGGCGGCACGCAGCAGGCCGACTTGGTGGTTCGTCCATGGCAGGCTCCTTGTGCGAAGGGTTAGGCAGGAGAAAGCGTCAGCCGCGCATCGGGCGGCGACCGCTCTCAGGGTTCTCTTCGACCTGCGTCTCCAGGCGGCGATACTCCAGGCGACCGCCGGCCGGGTCGACACGCCAGGCGAGGCTCGCAGGATGGCCGTGGCCGGGAAGGATCGCGCCGGGGGACTGCGCGGCGCGCACGCGCATCTTCGCCACGAAGGCGGATACGCCGGGGGATACCGAATTCTCGAAGTTCATGACTCACCTGTACCCGGCGTGCCGGACACGGGTGAGAAGCAGTGGGTCAGCCCAGGATGCCGCTCAACCGACCGACCCGTTGCGGGTTCCGTCGTGCGTTGGTTTGGGTCATCGCACCAGCCGGCATCTGCTGGGCCGGGCGACGACTACTGGGAATACTGTCCATGGCTCTCTTCGTAGGGGGAAAGAAAGTGCCCGGCTCTGCGGGCGGGGGTTTTATAGACCTCTTGCCAGACGAGGTCAACCGAAAAAGCCGTTTCGTTCAGGCTTCTATGGAACATCGGAAAATTCCCGCAGGAGTCCGGCGAAAAGACACTGGCCAAAAGCGCTCAGGCGGAGATCAGTCCCGCCAGCCGTCGCGCCAGCGCCGGCACTTCGGAGGCCGGGTCGAGGCGCAGGCGAAAACGGGTCTGCAGGATGTCCAGCAGTTCCTCGACGTCGCGCAGTTGGCGCTGCAGCGTCTCGCCGTTGCCGGCGCGCTGGCCGAACAGCCCGTCGGCCAGGGTCAGGCGCAGGTCGCCCTCGGTTATGGCGGCCTTCAGGCCCTGGCGGAACACGCTGTGCGGGTGGGTCGAGGTGTACCAGTTGCGCGGGATGTAATCGATCCACAACTGCGGGCGCAGGTCGAAGCGGTACAGCGGCAGCCAGCCGCTGCGACCGCGCACGGCGCTTTCGTAGAGACCGGCGTGCGGGTCGACCAGGCGCACGCAATGCACCTGTCCGGCGTCCGCCTCGTCGCCCGGCAAAGGCAGTGCTCGCGGCGGATTGGCCGAGCCGAAGCCGACATCCACCAGGAACTCGCCCTCCGCCAGGTACAGACGTAGCATCAGATGCGATTGCTGGGTCAGCGGCGCGTCCTCCGGGAGCCCCCAGCGTACCCGTGCCACCAGCAGTTCCAGTTCGTAGCCGAGGGCCAGCAGCAGGCGGGCGAACAGCGAGTTGAGTTCGAAGCAATAACCGCCGCGGCTGCCCTCGACGACCTTGGCGAAAACCTTGTCGGCGTCGATCTCGATGGGACGGTCGAGCAGCACGTCGAGGTTCTCGAAGGCGACCCGGCGCAGATGCGCGTCGATCAGTCGGTCGAGACTCGCCAGACTCGGCGGACCGGGATCGTCGATGCCGATATGGTGCAGGTAGGCATGGGTCTGCTCGGGCGTCAGCGGGGTCATGGCGGGCTCCGGAAAATGGCCAGCTCGATTCTAGACGCATTCTCGGGGAATACCGGAAGCGCCGTCAGGCACATTGGCCCGGGGTCTGCTTGACTGTGCCCATCCCACCCCGAGGAGCGCCGCCATGGCCCAGGCAATCGTCGCCTACCTGCACTACCTGTCGATCTTCCTGCTGTTCGCCCTGCTGGTGTTGCAGCACCGCCTGCTGCGCCTGCCGCTGGACCTGGAGCGCGCCCGCAGCCTGGCGGCGATCGACCGCGGCTACGGCCTCTGCGCCCTGGCGGTACTGGCCAGCGGGCTGGCGCGGGTGCTGTGGTACGGCAAGGGCCTCGACTATTACCTGCACAATGGCCTGTTCCACGCCAAGGTCGGGCTATTCGTCCTCGCTGCCCTGGTCTCGCTGTTGCCGACCGTTACCTTCCTTGGCTGGCGCGGCGCCCTCAAGGCCGGCGAAGTGCCGGCGGTGACGCCGGCCCGGGGCCGGCGGGTGGTCATGGCGGTGCGCCTGCAACTGCTCCTGCTGCTGGTCATTCCGTTGCTGGCTACGCTGATGGCGCGCGGCTTCGGCATGCGCGGCTGAGCCCTCAGTTCTGCATGGCCCGGCCATGCACGTCCATCGCCGCCTGGCGCAGCGCCTCGGAGCGGGTCGGATGCGGATGGCAGGTCAGCGCGAGGTCCTCCGCCGAGGCGCTGAACTCCATGGCCACGCAGGCTTCGCCGATCATCTCGCTGACGCCCGGCCCGATCATGTGCACGCCGAGCACCTGGTCGCTGCGGGCATCGGAGAGGATCTTGATGAAGCCTTCGCTCTCGTGGTTGATCTTCGCCCGGCTGTTGGCGCTGAACGGGAAGCGTCCGACCTTGTACTCGCGCCTCGCCGCCTGCAGCTGCTCCTCGCCGAGGCCGACGCTGGCCACTTCCGGCTGGGTGTAGATGACCGACGGAATCACCTCGGCGTTCATCTCCGCCGCATGCCCGGCGATCCGCTCGATGCAGACGATCGCCTCTTCCTCGGCCTTGTGCGCCAGCATCGGTCCCGAGGTCACGTCGCCGATCACCCAGACGCCCGGCGCCGCACTGCGCTGTCCCTGGTTCTCCAGCATGCCGCGACGATCGCTGGCCAGGCCGACCGTCTCCAGCCCCAGTCCTTCGGTATAGGGGCGCCGGCCGATGGCCACCAGCACGTAGTCCGCCTGCAGCGATTCCGTAGCGCCGCCGGCGGCCGGTTGCAGGTCGAGTTCGACGCCCTGCTCGCCACTGCGCGCGGCGACCACGCGGGTGCCGAGGCGAAACCGCATGCCCTGGCGGGTCAGGGCGCGCTGCAGGGTCCTTGCGGTTTCCCCATCCAGCCCCGGGCAGATCCGCTCGAGGTACTCCAGCACCGTGACCTGTGCGCCCAGCCGGCGCCAGACCGAACCAAGCTCCAGGCCGATCACGCCGGCGCCGATCACCACCAGGTGGCGAGGCACTTCGACCAACTCCAGGGCGCCGGTGGAGTCGAGGATGCGCTGGTTGTCCACAGGCACGCCGGGCAGCGGCGCCGGTTCCGAACCGGTGGCGATAACGATGTCGCGCGCCTCCAGTTGCGCGTGGCCGCCGTCGGCAAGGGCCACGCCGACCCGGCCCTCGCCTTGCAAGCGCGCCCAGCCCTTGATCCACTGCACCTTGTGCTTGCGGAAAAGGAATTCGACGCCACGGGTCAGGGCGGCGACGCTCTCGTCCTTCTGCTTCATCATCTGCGCCAGGTCCAGTTCCGGGCTGACCCGGATGCCGAGCCGGGCGAACTCGCCGCCGCTCGCCGCGGCGTATAGCTCCGAGGCGTGCAACAGGGCCTTGGACGGCATGCAGCCGACGTTCAGGCAAGTCCCGCCGAGGGTTTCGCGACCCTCCACGCAGGCCACCTTCAGGCCCAGCTGGCCGGCGCGAATGGCAGCGTTGTAGCCCCCCGGACCGGCGCCGATCACGATCACGTCATAGCTTTCCATCATCCTGCTCCTCGGTTGTCCCGCCACGGCCCCCTCAGCGTAGGCGACGCCGGCGCAAATAGAGGAAACGCCGCGTAGAGGGACCGAAAGCGATTGTATTTCGCTCGTCATGTAAAGCTTATATGATGACCGTAATTTTCCTGCAACCCTTTCCCACCACGACAGGAGCACTACCATGGAACAGCCCGGCCGCAAAGATCGCCTGAACGCCTGGATCGCCACCGAGCGGGCCGCCCGCGCCCGCCTCGGCGCCAGCGGAACCCTGGAGCTGGCGCAAGTCGCCGCGCTCTCCCCGCAGGAGTTCTTCGACCGCATCGGCAGCGGCCAACTGCCCTGTCCGCCCTACGGTGAACTGGTCGACTTCGTTCCCATCGAGTGGTCTGAAGGGCGCTTCCTGTTCCAGGGCACCCCGGACCGCCGCCACTACAATCCGCTGGGTAGCGTGCACGGCGGCTACGCCGCGTCGCTGCTGGACTCCTGCATGGGCTGCGCGATCCATACCCGGCTCCAGGCCGGCCAGGGCTATACCACCACCGACCTGCGGATCAGCTACCTGCGCGCGCTGACCGACAAGGTCGGCCCGGTGCGCGCCGAAGGCCGGGTGGTGCACCTCGGCCGCTCGACGGCGGTCGCCGAGGGCCGGTTGTACGATGTCGACGACCGTCTCTACGCCGTCGGCTCGACCACCTGCCTGGTCCTGCACATGGCCGGATGAACGCGGCTTCGCCAGGGAAGGCCGCCAGGCGTTAAGATGACGACCTGCATTCCAAGGTATCGAAGCCATGCGTTATCCCGAAGACCACAAGCAGAAGACCCGCCGGCGTATCGTCGAGGAGGCTGCCCGGCTGTTCCGCCAGGACGGCGTCGGCGCCACCGGGCTGCAACCGCTGATGAAGGCCCTGGGCCTGACCCATGGCGGCTTCTACGCGCACTTCAAGTCCAAGGACGACCTGGTGGAAACCGCGTTGCGGCATGCCGCGGCGCAACTCGACGAAATCACCGCGCCCCTGGCGGAGGCGGAACGACCGCTGGCGCTGCTGATAGAGCAGTACCTGTCGCCGCGTCACCGCGATAACCCCGGCGCCGGCTGCCCGTTGCCGACCCTGTCGGCGGAACTCGGCCAGCGCGGCACGCCGAGCCCGACCACCGACAGCATCGTGCGCAAGCGCCTGGCGATGATCGAAGCGGCCCTGGAGGGCGAGGACGCAGGCGAGCGCGCCGTGCTGCTGCTCGCTTCGCTGGTCGGCGCGCTGCAACTGTCGCGCAGCGTGCAGGATGAGGCGCTGTCGCAACGGATACTGGAAGCGACGCGCAAGAAGCTGCTGGAGCAGATGGAGCGCTAGGGCCTCAGCCGAGGTAGCGCTCGGCCGGCCGCTGCCGCGACAGATTGGGCGCGAGCCTGGCCCGCGCCGTCATCAGCGCCTGCCAATCGGCCGCATCCGGCAACGACGGGATGGTCACCGCTTCACGCCGATCGAAACCGACCAGCGCTGCCTCCACCAGATCCTCGACCTCCATCACCATCTCCGCGGGAATCCCGGCGATTCCGGCGCCGCTGCGCTCCCAGATCTCGGTACGGGTGACGCCGGGCAGCACCGCCTGGACGTAAACGCCGCTGCCGGCCAGCTCGTGCTGCAGCGACTGGCTCAGGCTCAGCACGTAGGCCTTGGTCGCGCTATAGACGGCATTGAACAACTCCGGCGCCAGCGCCACCACCGAACCAAGGTTGACGATGGCGCCGCCGCCACGCCGGCGGAACCCCTCCGCCGCGCCGGCAGCCAGGCGGGTCAGGGCCACTACGTTGAGGGCGATCATCCGCTCCGCCCGGTCCATGTCGGCATCGGCCAGCGGACCGTTCATCGCCACGCCGGCGTTGTTCACCAGCAACGCGATCGAGGCGTCGTCGCGCAACCGTCGCTCGACCCGCAACCTATCGTCGCGCTCGGACAGGTCGGCGCGCAGGATCTCCACCCTGACCCCGTGGGCTTGGCGAAGGCGATCCGCCAGGGCTTCCAGGCGTTGCCGGTCGCGCGCCACCAGCAACAGGTCGTGGCCACGGCGGGCCAAGTGCTCGGCGTAGGTCGCGCCGATTCCGGAAGAGGCGCCGGTGACCAGGGCGACGCCATTGCCAATCTGTTCGTTCATGTGGGTTCTCGCTGGAAAAAGGCCTGACCGCTGACAGCGGCTATTTATATTACGAACTTAATATTATGATCGTAATTAAAACCGTCAAGCCCTTATCCGTTCCAACGAGCAGGGAGGGATGAGGAGAACCTTCATGCAACCGTCACGGAAAACGCCAATAAAAGGTCAGGACCCACACCACCCCGACATGCCCTACCATGGCGTTGTCCATCGCGGGAGGATCATGCGTCATGTATCACGGTGAAAGACTCAATGCCTGGACCCACCTGATCGGTGCGGTCGCCGCCTGCACCGGCGCCGTCTGGCTGACGGTCCAGGCGAGCCTCAACGGCAGTCCGTGGAAGATCGTCGGGGTCGGAGTCTACGGCGTCACCCTGACGCTGCTCTACAGCATCTCGACCGCCTACCACAGCGTGCGCGGGCGAGCGAAGGTGGTGATGCGCAAGCTCGACCACCTGTCCATCTACCTGCTGATCGCCGGCAGCTACACGCCTTTCTGCCTGGTCACGCTGCGCGGTCCCTGGGGCTGGACGCTGTTCGGCATCGTCTGGGGCCTGGCCGTGCTCGGCATGCTCCAGGAGATCAAGCCACGCTCCGAGGCGCGGGTGCTGTCGGTGGTGATCTACGCGGTGATGGGCTGGATCGTGCTGATCGCGGTGAAACCGCTGCTCGCCGCCCTCGGCAGCGCCGGCTTCACCTGGCTGGCGGCCGGCGGCGTGCTCTATACCGTAGGGATCGTCTTCTATGCCTATGACCACCGCTTCCGCCACTGGCATGGCATCTGGCACCTGTTCGTGATCGCCGGCAGCCTCCTCCACTTCGTGGCGATCTGGCGCTACGTACTCTAGGCGCGGTCCGGCGCGAAGCAGCGGGGAGCCGGTCGCGCCGGAGGCTCAGCCCTTCTTCGTCCGCGACAGCGCGATGCACGCCACCACGATCAGCACGCCGCCGGCGATGGTCAGCGCGTCCGGCACCTCGCTCCAGAACAGCCAGCCCCAGCCGGCGTTGAAGACGATGCCGATATAGCGGGTCACCGCAACGATGGTCGCGCTCTCGTGACTGAAGGCGCGGGTTAGGAACACCTGGCCGAGTAGCGATACGACCCCGATGGCCAGCAGCAGCCCCCACTCGCGCAGCGTCGCCGGCACCACGAAGTCGTTCCACATCAGCGGGATGGCCACCAGGGTGGCCACCGCCAGGAAGTAGAAGACGATCTCGTAGGTATGGTGCCGCGCGCTCAGTTGGCGGATCGCCACCGAGGCACCGGCGGCGAACACCGCACTGAGCAGGCCGACCACGGCGTATACCGAGTAGCTGGAATAGCTGAACGGCTTGACGATCATCAGCGCGCCGAGCACCACCACCAGCAACAGCCAATAGACCGCCCGGGGAATCCGCTCGCCGAGGAACAGCGCGGAGAAGAGGATGACGAAGAACGGCGACATGTGCGCCAGGATGCTCGCGTCCGCCAGCGGGATATGGGCGATGGCGTAGAAATAGCAGACCAGGTACAGCGCCCCCATCACCCCGCGCACCAGCAGCATCGGCACGCCCTGGCGCGACAGGGCGACACCGGCCTGGCGCATCAGCAGATAGATCAGCAGGGTACCGATGGCGCTGCGGAAGAACACGATCTCGGCAGCCGGCAGGGTGGCGCTGGCTTCCTTGACCAGGGCGTTCATCACGCTGAAGGTGAAGGACGCCAGCACCGCCAGCAGCACCCCGCTCTTCAGCAGGTCGAGCACCATTGGCGATAGATGGCGTCCGCCGCCGGACGGCTGTCGATCGGATACAGGCTTGGATGGCACTGGCTCGCTCCTTGGCAATCGATGAATCGGGACACGGCGTTCTCGTAGCTCGCCAACAGGCTGCGCGCCTGCGGCATGGCCAGGTCGAAGTGGGCGGCCAGCGCGACGATCAGCGCCAGCTTGCGATAGTCCTCCAGCGGCACCCGCGGGAGCCGCCAGAGTCCGTCTTCGTCGCGACTGACGCGGCGGAACGGCACGGCGGAAAAGTCGAAGTGGCGACCCTGCTCGTCGGCCGGAGAGAACGGATCGACCAGCAACGCCGCGTAGCGCACGAACAGCAGGTATTCCTGGCGCTCGGCGCCGGCCTCGGCGAAGCCGTCGATGGCCGCGCGCGGCAGCATCGTCTCGTGCACCGGGTAGTTGTCGTCGTTGAGGAACCGCAGCAGGTTCAACGGCTCGGCGCCCATCCGCCGCAACAGTTCGCTCAGCTCGCACCACAGACGCCGCATGGCGCCAATGGCCCCGGGGGTGATAGGTCCCTCCGGGTAGAGCTTGTACATGAAACCGGGCGGCCCCTGCTCGGAAAGTATCCGGGCGAGGGCGAACTCGCCGAGAAAGAACGGACTGTGCACGTAGGTGGTGACGTTGCGGCCCTCCGCCGCTTCCGGCGTCGCCAGGGGTACCACCTCCACCCCGCTGCCGGCCAGGACTCGCCGCCAGGTCTCCCGCGCCGGGCAGTCCGGCCGGCTGGAACCCAGGTAGACCCTGCGCTTGACCGCCTTGGTCAGGGCCCGCAGCGGTTGTGTCTCGTCGATCACCTTGGTCGCCGCGTAGTAGCTGGACAGGCTCAGCACGGTCGCCTGGCACCCCGCCGGCAGGGCGCTGCGCACCAGCAGGTTGGCGCCGATGAAGGCGGACACCAGCAGCAGCGTGCGCACCCCGCCGAGTCGCTCCCAGGGCAACCCGCGGACCACGTCCAGGTAACTGTCGGCCGGCACGCAGAGCACCAGGGTCTGCCAATCGTCGCGAAGCTCAGCGGGGTCCTGGTGGAAGACGTCCAGCGCGGCGTTGCCGGACAGCCAGCGATGCTGCCCCTGCCCTTCCAGCTGCAGGCAGGCGCCGCGCGCCAGGGCCTCGGCGATCCGCTGGCTGCGCCGGCCGGGATGGTTCAGCGCGCCGAGGCGACCGGCACCGTGGCGGCGCAGGTCCAGCGCGACCTGGATCGCCACCGCGCCCAGACCGACCAGCAGGACGTTGCCCAGGCTCTCATCAGCGGCATTCATCGACCGGCCTTCTCCAGGATCAGGGTGTCGTACAGCGGCTGGCTGACCCGCTCCGCGCAAACCCGCCAGCCCTCCAGTTCGGCCGGTTCCACCGGGTAGTTGAACAGTCCCTTGATGCCGCTGCCGTGACGCAGCAGGACCTTGGCGTCGGCGCGCATGACCTGGCGGATCTGCGCCAGCACCGCGCTTTTCTGCTGCACCAGCGAAGCGATCAGGAAATGCGTGGCATCGCGGGAAAACGCCAGTTCCGCCGGCGGCAGCGAGGAAAACTGCATGCGCGCCTCCAGCCCCTGGCAGCGGGCGATCTCGCGGGCACAGCCCAGGGCCTCCTCGTCGATGTCCAGGCAGCACAAATGTGCGCCGACCTCCCGCGCCAGCACCAGGGCCGAGGTCGGCAGGGCACCGGAGCCGACGAACAGGACCCGTGCATCGGCATCTATCCCGGCGCTGTCGAGTTCGCCGCGGATGGATTCCAGCAGGCTACCCAGGTAGCGGCCCATCTCGCCGGGTTCATGCAGCACGCCCTGGCAAAGGTGCTTCTCCAGTTCGCAGAGGGCCTGCACCGCCGCGTCGCGCAGGCGCAGGCCGAGCGCCTGCAACGCAGGATCGTCCGAATCGGCCTGCCACTGCGCCCGGCTGCAATCCTCCCCGATCAGTCCGCTCAGACGGTCGAGCTTGCGCCTGAGGATCTCGTAGCAGCCGCAACACTCGCGGGCATAGACGGTGAGCAGGCGAATCTCGCATTCCAGTTCGCGGAGGGTTTCCAGCAGCGGTGTGCGTCCTTGCATGGCATGGCTTCCTGGCGGCGGTAGAGGGCTCAGTAGTTCAGGGTCAGGCTCATGGTCAGGTTGCGCGGCTCGCCGGGGGCGACCCAGACGTTGTTATAGGAACGCTCGTAGTAGCGACGATCGAAGAGGTTGTTGACGTTCACCCCGAGGGTGGCATTGCTCGCCAGCGGATAGTGCGCGAGCAGGTCGACGGTGGTGTAGGCCGGCAGTTCGAAGCCGCTGTCGCTGCTGTCGCCGGCGCGCTCGCCGACATAGTTGACCGCCGCGCCGGCATCGGCGCCGTGCAGCCAGCCTTCGCGGAACTCGTAGACGCCCATCAGGCTGCCGCTGTGCTTCGGCACGTTGAGCAGGCGGCTGCCGCGAGCGATGTTCTCATCCTTGGTCACTTCGGCGTCGATATAGGCGTAGGCGCCGATCAGCCGCAACTGCTCGGTGAGCTGGCCGCTGAACTGCAGGTCGAAGCCCTGGCTGCGCGCCTCGCCGGCGGTCTGCTGGTAACCGGGATTGCTCGGGTCGGCGGTGAGCACGTTCTTCTTTTTCAGGTGGAACGCGGCGAGGGTCATGCCCAGCCGGCCATCGAGCAGGTCGAGCTTCACCCCCGCCTCGTAGCCGCGCCCCTCCTCCGGGTCGAAGGCCTTGCCGGCCATGTCGGTACCACCATTGGGCTTGAAGGATTTCGAGGCGTTGGCGAACAGGCCGACCTCCGGGGTCGCCTGGTACAGCACGCCGATGCGCGGGGTGGCGGCACGCTGGGTCTGCTGCGAGCTGGTGTCGCGGAAGCGGCCATTGTTCAGGCGCGTGGCGTTCATGTCCTGGCGGTAGCGGTCGAAGCGCACGCCGAGCAGGCCGCGCCATTTCTCGCTGAACTCGATCTGGTCCTGCAGGTTGAGGGCCATCGCGTCGACTTCCTCGTGGTTGCGGTCGTCGCGTCCGAAGGGTGGTTTCGGCTGGCCGTAGACCGGCCGGCGGATGTCGATGGCATAGGGGTTGCGCGACGGGATGCTACGCAGGATCAGTTCGTCGTTGTGGTAGCGCTCGTACTCGAGGCCCATCAGCAACTGGTGGCGGATCGAGCCGGTATGGAGGTCGCCGAGCAGGTCGAGCTGGGTGATGCTGTCGTGCCACTCGAAGTCGCGGTAGCGGTACTCCCGGCGCAGGCTGTAGCCGTCGGCGGCGAGGCTGGAGTTCTCCGAGGCGTAGCCGTCCAGGTGGCCATGCTTGTAGTGGCTGGCCAGGCGCAGGCTCCACTGCTCGTTGAAGTGATGGCGCAGGGTGGCCTGGAGGGTTTCGTTGTTGTTGTCGATCTTGCCGTCGTCCGGTTCGCCGAAGAACCGCGAGCGCGGCAGGCTGCCCAGGTGGTTGTGCGGCGCCACGGTGCCGCGGTCGAAGACCTGGCGGTTGCGCACCACCTCGGCTTCCACCAGCAACGAGGTGTCCGGGTCCAGTTGCCAGCTGAACGATGGCGCCACCAGCAGGCGCTGGCCGTCGGCGTAGTCGCGGAAGCCCTTGCTGTCCTCCACCGCCAGGTTCATCCGGTAGAGCAGGTCGCCCTCTTCGTCCAGCGGCGTGTTCAGGTCCAGGGTCGAGCGGTAGCGGTCCCAACTGCCGGCGCTGGCATGCAGGCGGGCGAAGCGCTCGGCCTGGGGCTTCTTGGTCACCAGGTTCACCGTGCCGCCGGGATCGCCGCGCCCGTAAAGGCTGGAGGCCGGTCCCTTGAGGATTTCCACGCGCTCGATGGTGGCGCTGTCCGGGGCGTTCATATAGCCGCGGTTGGCGCTGAAGCCGTCGCGGTAGAACTCCGAAGTGGTGAAGCCACGGACGTTGTACTCGAACATCGTCAGGCCGCCGAAGTTGTTCTGCCGCGAGACCCCGCCGGCGAAGTCCAGCGCCCGTTCGATACGAGCGCTGTCAAGGTCGTCGAGCACCTGGCGCGGCACCACGCTGATGGCTTGCGGGATGTCCTCGATACGGGTGTCGGTGCGCGTCGCGCTGGCCGTCCGATTGGCCCGGTAGCCCTGCACCGGGCCCTCCGCGCGCTCCGCTTCGGCGGTGACAGTGAGGACCTCAAGCTCTGCGGGACTTTCCGTTTCCGCCCAGAGCGCCGGACTGCTGCAACCGAGGCCGACACCGAGGACAAGCGACACACTGACTCTCATGGGAAATCGCACCAGAAAAGAAATGATATACTATAACGCTACCAGTTCGATTCCGGCCTCGCAATACAATGCCCGGCTCTATCTCGCGTCTCGCCGCCAGGCTGTGATACTCATCCCTCTTTTCCGACGACCAGCCCAGCCATGCCCAACTCCATCTCCAATTCCTCCCGCCTGCACAGCATCGACGCCCTGCGCGGCCTGGTGATGCTGTTCATGCTGCTCGACCATGTCCGCGAGACCTTTTTCCTGCACCGCCAGGTCGGCGACCCGATGGACGTCGCCAGCACCGAGCCGGCGCTGTTCCTCAGCCGCACCCTGGCGCACCTGTGCGCGCCGGTGTTCGTCTTCCTCACCGGCCTGTCGGCATTCCTCTACGGCGAGAAGCACCAGGGACGCCGGGCGGTCTCGGCGTTCCTGTTCAAGCGCGGGTTGTTCCTGGTGGCGCTGGAACTGACCCTGGTGAACTTCGCCTGGACCTTCCAGTTGCCGCCGACGGTGATCTACCTCCAGGTGATCTGGGCGATCGGCCTGAGCATGCTCGCCCTGGCCGCCCTGCTCTGGTTGCCGCGCCCTCTGCTCGCGGCGCTCGGCGTGCTGCTGGTGGCCGGCCACAACCTGCTCGATCCGCTGCATTTCGCTCCCGGCTCGGCCTGGCACCTGCCGTGGGCGGTGCTCCACGACCGCGGCTGGATCGAAGCGGGCGACGCCCTGCGCCTGCGCACCTCCTACCCCCTGCTGCCGTGGATCGGTGTGATCGCCCTGGGCTATGCCGCAGGCAACTGGTTCAGCGGCGCCACGCCGGCAACCACGCGCCGACGCTACCTCCTGGCGGGCGGTGGCGGGCTGCTGCTCGGCTTCATCCTGCTGCGCCTGCTCAACGGCTATGGCGAGAAACCCTGGGCCTTCGGCGAGACGCCGGCGATCACCCTGATGGGCTTCTTCAACGTCACCAAGTATCCGCCGTCGCTGCTGTTCCTCGCCCTCACCCTGGGAATCGGCCTGCTGCTCCTGGCCTGGTTCGAACGCCTGGACTGGAGCGGTCGCGGCAAGGCCCTGGTGGCGTTCGGCGGAGCGCCGATGTTCTTCTACCTGCTGCATCTCTACCTACTGAAGCTGCTGTACCTGCTGGCGCTGGCGATCTGGGGCGCCAACCGGGGCGACTACTTCGGTTTCTCCTCGGTGCCGGCGCTATGGCTGTGCAGCATCCTGCTGGCCGTGACGCTGTACCCGGCGGTGCACTGGTTCGCCGGTTTCAAGGCGCGGCGGCGGGATATCGCCTGGTTGAAATACTTCTGAGGCGCGGAGCATCCAGGAGCCGCTGGAAACGTCCGGCCCTTCCCCCCCACGGGTAGGACGAATGCTGCGAAGCGTTATCCGCCGGACACAGCAGGCAACCACGCCGACGTCCACCGCCGGCAGGGAAGTAGAAATGAAGGGTTGCGCGGAACTCCCAGACAACGGAAACGAAACGGCCGGCGGGCGCCTCGCGCCCGCCGGCCATTGCCTGGTTCGCTTCCCGTCGCCGACGGGCTAGCCAGTCAGGACAGGTACGCCGAGCGGGTCAGCCCCAGGCGCAGCGCATCCAGGTACTGGTTGCGCTCGCGGGCGGTGAGCTTGGCCCCGGCGACCTTGTCGCGGTAGAGGGTCATCAGTTCCTCCGGCGACAGGTGCACGTAGCGCAGCATGTCCTCGATGGTGTCGTGGGTCTCGATGCCGGCGTGATAGATGCCGCCGTCTGCGCGCTGGTAGACGTTCACCGAGTCGGTGTCGCCGAACAGGTTGTGCATGTCGCCGAGGATCTCCTGGTAGGCGCCGACCAGGAATACCCCGATCAGGTAGTCCTCGCCCTCCTTCACCTCGTGCACCGGCAGGCTGGTCTCGATGCTCTGCTCGTCGACGTACTGGGTGATCTTGCCGTCGGAGTCGCAGGTCAGGTCCTGCAGTACCGCGCGCCGATCCGGCTCCTCGCCCAGGCGGTGCAGCGGCAGGATCGGCAGCACCTGGCCGATGGCCCAGGTATCCGGCAGGCTCTGGAACACCGAGAAGTTGCAGATGTACTTGTCGGCGAGCTTGTCGTTGAGTTCGTCGAGGACCTGCCGGTGGGAGCGCTGGCGGGCCTTGAGCTGGTTGTGCAGGCGCCGGCAGATAGCGAAGTAGCACTGCTCGGCGAGGGCTTTCTGCGCCAGGCTGATCTTGCCGTCGGCATACTGCGCGGCGGCGTCGCCGATGTAGTGGGTGGCGCGCCAGTAGGTCTCGGTGACCATCTCGGCATCGGTCGGGCCGAGCAGTTCGGCCAGCCAGCGGACGATCTCCGGCTGCTCGTCGAGATCGACGATCTTCGGCACGTCGTCGTTGTGCCGCTCGACGTCGGTGACCTGGGTGATCAGCACCGCATGGTGCGCGGTCAGCGCCCGGCCGCTCTCCGAGAAGATGTGCGGATGCGGCAGGCCCTGGGCGTCGCAGAACTCCTTGAGCATGCCGACCACCACGCCGGCATAGTCATCGATGTCGTAGTTGATCGAGCTGGCGTTGCGCGAATGGGTGCCGTCGTAGTCGACGCCGAGGCCGCCGCCAACGTCGATGTGATCCACCGGCAGGCCGAGCGCGCGCAGCTCGCCGTAGTAGCGGATGGCTTCCTTGAAGCCGTGCTGGTAGTCGGCCAGGTTGGCGATCTGCGAGCCCATGTGGAAATGCAGCAGGCGCACGCCCTGGTCGAGACCGGCCTGGCGGAAGCGCTCGACCACCGACAGCAGCTGGGCGGCGGAAAGGCCGAACTTGGCCTTCTCGCCACCGGTGTCTGCCCACTTCGACGAAGCCAGCGAGGACAGCCGCACGCGCAGGCCGACCTGGGGCTGCACGCCGACGTTGGCGGCCTCCTCGATCACCAGCTGCACCTCGGATTCCTTCTCGATCACGATGAACACGTTGTGCCCGAGCTTCTGCCCCATCAGCGCCAGCTTGATGAACTCGCGGTCCTTGTAGCCGTTGCAGACGATGGTGCCGCCCTTCGGGGCCAGCGCCAGCACCGCCATGAGTTCCGGCTTGGAGCCTGCCTCCAGGCCGATGGAGACGTTCTCGGTGGCGATGATGTTCTCCACCACCGCTTCCTGCTGGTTGACCTTGATCGGATACAGCGCGGTATAGCGGCTCTGGTATTCGAGGCGCTCGATGTTCGCGTCGAAGGCGCCGGTGAGCTTGCGCACGCGGTCCTGCAGGATATCCGGGAAGCGCACCAGCAGCGGCAGGCTCAGGCCCGCCTCGCGCAACTGGCCGACCAGCTCGTAGAGATCGATGGGCGTCGAGTCGGCGCCCTGCGGACGCACTTCGACATTGCCGCCATCGTTGATGGCGAAATAACCCGCACCCCAGTGGCGGATGCCGTATACGCCGCGGCTGTCGGCCACGGTCCAGTTGCTGCCATCGTCTTTGCGAGTCCGTCGAGCGGCCATGCGCGGTGATCTCCTCAATGTTCGGGGTCGGGCGGGCGCCGGGATCTCCGGATGGCCCTGGGCCGGCACGCCTGTGGTGGAGGCTAGCCGGAGGATGTGACGTTGCCGTGTTGACCGCCACACTGGGCGGTAGTTTAGGAAAGCCGAGGAAATCCGCTCATGCGGGTATCCGCAGTCTCCCATCTAGGGAAAGGGCTGGTGCGGCCTTCGCGGTGCCGGACCTGCCCGCTCTCTGCAGGGGAGAACGCGGTCAGCCGCCGGACTTCTTCGCCTTGAAACCGCGCTTGAGGAGTTCGTCGATCAGCAGTTCGACATGCTCGCCCTGGATCTCCACCACGCCGTCCTTGAGACTGCCGCCGGTGCCGCAGCGCCGCTTCAGCGCGCTGGCCAGCTCCTTGAGCGCATCGCCGGCGAGCGGCAGGCCACTGATGGTGGTCACCGTCTTGCCGCCGCGGCCCTTGGTCTCGCGGCGCACGCGCGCGATCCCGTCGCCGGCAGGCGCTACGGCCTGCCCGCAGATGCAGGCGTCTTTGGGTTGCTGGCAGTCCGGGCAATGCCGGCCGCCATCCGTGGAATACACCAGCCCGCCGAGGGCGGACAGGGACGAAGCTTTTTTGACCACCGGGCGTTTCCCCCAGAATGGCCTCGACGGGCCAGGTCAATAACGATGGCCGGCGGGAGCCGACCGCGACGCCCCACTCAGGCAGGGGCTGCGCAGGGGCGGCATGGGGACCGCCCGAAAAGGTCGCGCAATTTAGCAGCATTGCGAGCAAATGCTAAGAGCGAAAATGCGCCATTGATCGGTGAAATGGCGACATCCGCGGCTCAGGCATCCAGGTACAGGCGCAACGCCTGCAGGGAATCGGGGCAGTACGGCAGGCTGCGAGCCTCTTCCAGCGCCAGTTCGGGACGGATGAAGCGTGCTTCGGAAATTTCCTCCGCCTGCAGGCGCAAGGGCGCATCGGAGACGGCGGAAAACACCGCGCACCAGAGCCGGTTGCCCGGTTCGTCGAAGAAGAAGCGGCCATGTTCGCGCAGGACCGCGTCGCGGATTCCCAGCTCTTCCTCCAGTTCGCGGGCGGCGGAGTCGGCGTAGGGCTCGCCGGCCTGGACCATGCCGCCGGCGGCGAGGTCCCAGTACCCCGGATAGACCGCCTTGCTCAGGGTCCGGCGCTGCACGCACAGCTCGCCGGCGGAGTTGAACAGCAGGATGAAGGTGCCGCGACCGATCAGCCCGCGCTCGCGCAGCTCCGCGCGCGGCAAGCTACCGAGCGGGCGGTCCTGCTCGTCGACCCAGGCGATGAGTTCGGCGTCGGAGGCGGCCCGGTGGGCCACCTCTTCGGCGCTGATCGGCGCGGCCATGGGTCAGCCCTGGGAAAGCAGCTGGCGCAGGTCGATCACCGCGGCGTTGGCGCGGGAAATGTAGTTGGCCATCACCAGCGAGTGGTTGGCCAGGATGCCGTAGCCGCTGCCGTTCAGCACCATCGGGCTCCACAGCGGCTCCTGCGCGGCCTCCAGCTCGCGGATGATCTGCCGCACGCTGACCGTGGCGTTCTTCTTCGCCAGCACGTCGGCGAAGTCGACCTCGATGGCGCGCAGCAGGTGCGACAGCGCCCAGGCCTGGCCACGGGCCTCGTAGAAGACGTTGTCGATCTGCAGCCAGGGGGTTTCCTGGACCACTTCCTCGACCTTGGGCGCCTCGCCCGGCTGTACCTCTTCGGGGTTCTTGATGTTGGTGTTCAGCTTGACCCGGCCGACACTCGCCGACAGGCGCTGGGACAGCGAGCCCAGGCGGGTGGCGACGTCGCCCAGCCAGTTGTTCAGGTTGTCGGCGCGGGCATAGAACTGCGCGTTGGGCTGGTTCGGGTCGGACAGGCGGGCCAGGTAGCGGTCCAGCGACTTGATGCCTTCCTGGTACTCCGACTCGGACGCCGGCAGCGCCCAGCTCTTGTTGTCGAAGTTGAAGCGCGGCTCGGCGCGAGCCAGGTCGGCGTCCTCGGTGGACTGCGACTGCGAACGGGCGAAATCCTTGCGCAGCGCCCGGCTGATGTCGCGCACCTGGACCAGCACGCCATACTCCCAGCTGGGCATGTTGTCCATCCAGATGCCCGGCGGGAAGATGTCGTTGGAGATGTAGCCGCCCGGCTTGGTCAGCAGGGTGTCGACCACTTCCTTGAGGGTCTCCACCGTGGTGTAGCCGGTGACCATCTGCCGCCCGGCGCGCTCGGCGGCGGCCTGGGCGTCCTGCTGCACGGGGAACAGGTCGGGTTCCTGGCTCCAGTACCAGCCGACCAGCATCGCCACCAGCAGGTAGATGCCCAGCAGGCCTCCCACCACGCGCACCAGCCAGGGGCCGCCGAAGTAGGTACGCACATCATCCACGGAATTGTCCACGCGATCGCGCATGGTCCCACGACGCTTCTTCCAGTCCAGCATGGCAAGGGTCCTTAAAACAGCTCGATAGATGGGGGATTGGACCATGGCGAACGCGTTCCGTGCCAAGCGCCAACCCTTCCAGGACGCCGAAAACCTCGGCATCGTCGGCTTTCAGCGTAGTGGAAGCCGGTTTTGTGCCGGAATGCTCAGTGAGAATTTTCCGAAACAGGCATAAGCATGCCGTAGTCCGTCGCACAAAGGCACCCACCAACAGGTGGGGATGACATTTGGAAAAGAAAAGGCTCCTCTCGTCAGCCGCCCAACGGCCGCTGGCTTTCATGGCGATAGGTGATAGCATAGAGCCATCATTCGCAGCGACGCTCTGCCGCGAAGACCACGAAAGAAGCGCGTCATGATGACCGAGCACGATGACCCGACCCTGGACCGCCTGAAGCACCACTTCGCCCAGCGAGTGATCAACCAGGCGCGCCAGGTTCTGGAGGTCTGGCAACGCCTGACCCGCGCGGAGTGGAACAGCGACGGCATGGAAGAACTGGCCGACGCCACCCTGCGCCTGCAGCGCTACGCCGAACGCTTCGAGCAAGCCGAGCATGCCCAGTTGGCCGGTGCCATCGACCGTACCCTGGACGTCGTCGAGGCCAACCGCGGCCGGCTTTCCAGCGAGTCGATCAGCGAACTCAACCAGTTGATGCAGCGCCTGTCGCGCACCGGCCTGCGGCATGGCGACCAGCTCGAGCACACCGTCCTGCCGCCGTTGCGCAAACCGGTCTACCTGGCACTGAAGGACCGCGAACGCGCCGAGCGCCTGGCCCAGCAACTGGAATTCTTCGGTCTGCAGGCGCTGAGCTGCGAGACCGCCGACGCCTTCCGCGCCAGCATGCGCGAACGCTACCCGGCGGCGATCGTCATGGAAGTCGATTTCGCCGGCCCCGACATGGGCCTGCGACTGGCCAGCGAGGCCCAGGCCGGCCTCGAACACAAGCTGCCGGTGCTGTTCTTCAGCGACAGCGAGACCGACACACCGACCCGCCTGGCCGCGGCCCGTGCCGGCGGCCAGGAATTCTTCACCGGCACCCTGGACGCCTCCAGCGTGCTGGAAAAGATCGAGACCCTCAGCCGCCTGAGCTTCTACGAGCCCTACCGGGTACTGATCGTCGACGACTCCCGGGCCCAGGCGCTGCACACCGAGATGGTCCTCAACAGCGCCGGGATCATCACCCGCGCACTCACCGAGCCACTGTCGGTGATGGCCGAGCTGAGCGACTTCCAGCCCGACCTGATCATCCTCGACATGTACATGCCCGAGTGCCTGGGCACCGAATTGGCCAAGGTGATCCGCCAGCACGAGCGCCACGTCAGCGTGCCGATCATCTACCTGTCCGCCGAGGACGACCTGGACAAGCAGCTGGACGCCATGAGCGAAGGCGGCGACGACTTCCTCACCAAGCCGATCCGCCCGCGCCACCTGATCGCCACCGTGCGCACCCGCGCCAGCCGCGCGCGCAGCCTGAAGGCGCGGATGGTGCGCGACAGCCTGACCGGCCTGTACAACCACACCCATACCCTGCAACTGCTCGAGGACGCCCGTCTGCGCGCACGTCGCGATGGCCGTCCGCTGAGCTTCGCGATGCTCGACATCGACCACTTCAAGCAGGTCAACGACCGTTTCGGCCACCCCATGGGCGACCGGGTGATCAAGGGCCTGGCGCTGTTCCTCAAGCAACGCCTGCGCAAGACCGACCACATCGGCCGCTATGGCGGCGAAGAGTTCGCCGTGGTCCTTCCGGACACCGACCTGGACGCCGCGCGCCTAGTGCTCGACGAGATTCGCCAGCGCTTCGCCGAGATCCACTACCCGGCGCAACCGACCGACCTGCGCTGCACCTTCAGTTGCGGCATCGCCGAGCTGACCCCGGACCTCGATATCAAGAGCATGGCCAAGCAGGCCGACGAAGCGCTGTACCGGGCCAAGCACGGCGGGCGCAACCGGATCGAGGTATATCGTCCCGACGCTCGATAATGGCCTTTTGTCATCAGCCGGTAACCGAACGGAAATAACCTGCGGTCTCGCCGTTCCGTAGTCGGACGAGACTCGCCATGCGCCTCAAGCAACTCACCAACCTCAACACCCTGCTCCTGCTCACCGTCTGCCTCGCCCTGGGAATCACCCTGTGGTGGTCGCAACGCGCCATGGAGCGGCCCTTCCAGTTGCTCGACCAGTACCTGGAGCTGTCGCAGCGCTTCGACGAACAGGTCGCGCGCAACATCCGCCAGTACCTCGGCAGCGGCGACGCCGTGCGCCAGCAGGCCGCGCTGCAAGCCCTGGAAAGCCTCGCCGAGGCCTTGCCGGAGCTACCGCCGGACCTCGCCCGGACCCTCGCGCCAAGCCTCGCGGAGTTGCGCGAATTCAGCGCCGGCGACCTGCTCGCCGCCGGCAAGCTCGCCGGCGACCCGCAGGGCCTGCTGCTACAGGCCGAGCGCGACCTCACCGGCAACCTGGAACAATGGTCCGCCTACCTGGACGCCGCGGCGGGGCAGCCCCAGGCCGGCGCCTACCGCACCCCGCTGCTGCTCGCCAGCCTGCACCTGACCCGCCTCAGCCTGGCCCGCGCCAAGCTGGTGGAAAGCGCCAACCCGGCCCTGGCCGGCGACGTCGAGCGCGAATTGGCCAACCTGCGCGAGCAGGCCGGGCGGATCGAGGCCTTGCCGCTGCTCGGCGTGCTCGACGAGCAACGCTCGGCCAGCGACGACTTCGCCGCCATGATGGGGCTGGCCGGCGACGCCGAGGCTGGCGCCGGCAATGCCGAAGACCGCGGCGTGGCGCTGCGGCGCGAACTCGCCAGCCTGCTGCAACGCTATCCGGACGAGTTGCGCCGCACCCGCGACCTGATCGAGCGTCGCCAGCAACTGTCCGCCGACACCGGCGCCAGACTGGACGCGGTGCGCCAGGCCCTGGCCACCCTGGAACCGCAGGTGCGCGGCGAACGCCAGCGCCTGCAAGGCCAGGTACGCCTGATCCAGGGTGGGATGATCGCCCTGATCCTGCTCATCGCCCTCGCCATCGACAGCCTGCAAAGACGCCTGGCGCGGGTCCTCGGGCAACTGGTGCCGGCGCTCTCGGCCTGGGCCGACGGCGACTTCTCGCGCCCCATATCCCTGCGTACCCGCACCGAGGACCTGCGCAACCTGGAAGATTCGCTGAACCGCCTGCGCAGCTTCCTCGCCGAGCTGGTCGGCGCGATCCACCGCCGCGCCGAACAGGTCGCCGGCAGCAGCCAGACCCTGGCCGAGGTCAGCAGCGGCCTGCACGCCGGGGTCGAGCGCCAGGCCGGCGATACCGGGCAGATCCGCGACGCCCTCGGCGACATGGAAGCGGCGATCCAGCAGGTCGCCGGAGACGCCAGCCAGACCGCCGACGCCAGTCGCAGCGCAGGCCAGGCAGTGGAGCATGGCCAGCGGGTGATCGGCGAGAGCCTGGGCGGCCTGCGCGAGCTGGTCGACGAGGTGCAAGGCAACGCCCAGTCGATCGAGCGCCTGGCCGAGGAGTCGGCGACCATCGGCAGCGTGCTGACGGTGATCCGCTCGATCGCCGAACAGACCAACCTGCTCGCCCTCAATGCCGCCATCGAGGCCGCCCGCGCCGGCGACCAGGGCCGCGGCTTCGCCGTGGTCGCCGAGGAAGTCCGCTCGCTGGCCCAGCGCACCGCCGGCGCCACCGAGGAGATCCAGCAGCTCATCGGCCGCCTGCAACAGGCCGCGCGGCAATCGGTGGAGGCCATGCGCAGCCAGGTCGAGCATGCCGAACGCACCGCCGAACAGGCCGGCGCGGCGGAAGGCGCGCTGGACGAAGTGGTCGCCGCGATCCATACCATCGGCGTGATGGCCGAACGCATCGCCGAAGGCTCGACCCAGCAGAGCCAGGCGGTCGGCGAGATTCGCTCGCACAGCGAACGCATCCACGCTCTGGGCGGGGAAAACCTGCGGCTGATCGGCCATAGCCGCGAACAGGGCGAGCAACTGCGGCAACTGGGCGGCGACCTGCGCACCACGGTGCAGGCCTTCCGCCTGTGACCCTGCGGCGACGTGCCGCAAGGCGCCAGAGGAACCGTCTGGCTTCGGACCGGTCGGATACCGCTCAGCGGAACCGGGGCAGGACCTGATCAGCCGCACGGGGCTCGATCGGGCCCGGCTTTCCGCTATCATTCCGGCTTTTGATCCGACGAGATATCCATGCGCCGCCTGCTGACCCTGATCCTCCTGCTGGTCGCCCTGCCCGCCGGCGCGGGCCTGTTCGACAGCCGTCCCGGCGCCTCCCTCGGCGGCGGCCTCGATGGCGGCGGCTTCCTCAAGGTCGACCAGGCGTTCAAGCCCAGCGTCGAGCGCAGCGACGCGCAGCACGTGCTGCTGCGCTTCGTCAACGCCGAGGGCTACTACCTCTACCGCCACCGCTTCCAGTTCAAGGTCGAGCCAGCCCAGGTCAGCCTCGGCCAGGTGCAGCTGCCGGCGGGCAAGCAGCACCACGACGAGTACTTCGGCGATACCGAGGTCTACTACAACATCGTCGACCTGGAGATTCCCCTGAACAACCCGGCCCGGCAGCCCTATACCCTCGTGGTGACGTACCAGGGCTGCGCCGACAAGGGCCTCTGCTACCCCCCGGAAACCAGGCGCTTCGACATCGACGGCGGTGCCGCGCCGCCAGCCGCGAGCGACGCGGCCGGCAAGGGCCCACTCGAGCACAAGGGCAAGCGCAGCCTGCTGTTCTTCTTCCTCGCCGGCCTGACCCTGACCTTCACCCCCTGCGTGCTGCCGATGCTGCCGATCCTCTCCGGAGTGGTCCTGCGCGGCCGGCCGGGCGGTGGTCGCGGCTTCGTCCTGTCGCTCGCCTACGTGCTGCCGATGGCGCTCTGCTTCGCCCTGCTCGGCGCGCTGATGGGCATGTTCGGCGCCAGCCTCAATCTCCAGGCGCAATTGCAGTCGCCCTGGGTACTGGTGCCATTCGCGGCGTTCTTCGCGCTGTTCGCCGTGGCCATGTTCGGCTTCTTCGAGCTGCGCCTGCCCGGCTTCATCCGCGAACCGCTCGACCGCCTGGCCGGCGATGCGCGCGGCGGCTCGATCCTCGGCGCGGCCACCCTCGGCGTGCTTTCCAGCCTGCTGGTCTCGCCCTGCGTCTCCGCCCCGCTGGCCGCCTCGCTGCTCTATATCAGCGCCAGCGGCGATGCCTGGGGGGGCGGCCTGCAACTGTTCGCCCTCGGCCTGGGCATGGGTACGCCGCTGGTGGTGTTCGGCGCCGGCGGCGGCGCCCTGCTGCCCAAGAGCGGAGCCTGGATGAACGGCGTGCGCAACGCCTTCGGCGTGCTGTTGCTGGCGGTCGCCGTGTGGCTGCTGGAGCGGGTGGTGTCCGGCCCGGTGGCGCTGATGCTCTGGGGCATGCTCGCCGGCGGCGCCGGCCTGGCCCTGGGCGCCCTCGAATTCACCCCGAAGAGCGCCGCACGCCGCCTGCTGCAACTGCTTGGCCTGATGTTCCTGACCTACGCGGTGGCCGCCTGGATCGGCGCCCTGCAGGGCGAGTCGGACCCGATCCATCCGCTGGGCCGCTCGGTGCCGTCGATCCATGCCGGGCCGCCGAGCACGCCCGGCGAATGGCAGAACCTGACCACCCCGGCGCAGTTGGACGCCGCCCTGGCCGAGGCACGTCAGGCCGGCAAGCCGGTGCTGCTGGACTGGTATGCGGACTGGTGCATCAGTTGCAAGGTCATCGAGCGCCAGGTTCTCACCGATCCCACGGTGCAGGCACGACTGCCGGCCTACCGCCTGCTGCGCTTCGACATCACCGAAAGCAACCCGGCCCAGCGCGGCCTGCTGGACCGCTACAACCTGTTCGGTCCGCCGGCGATCCTGTTCTTCGCCCCGGGCGGTGACGAATGGAGCGACTTGCGCGTCATCGGAGAGATCGACGCCGCCGGGCTCGCCGAACGACTGCGCCGGGCCGCTACCCGGCGGTGACATGCGCTGACATACTTCTGCCGCAATTGCCGGTCAACATGCGGCGATCTACTGCAATCTAACAGTGACTGGACAGTCATACGGAAATTCCGGCATAGTGCCCGCTTGCCGTTTGCAGCCTGTACAGGACAATCAACAAGACAATGGCGACCCTCCTCGTATTGCACGGGCCGAATCTGAACCTGCTGGGCACCCGCGAGCCCGGCACCTACGGTTCGACCACCCTCGGGCAGATCAACCAGGACCTCGAGCGCCGCGCCCGCGAAGCCGGCCACCACCTGCTGCATCTGCAAAGCAACGCCGAATACGAACTGATCGACCGGATCCATGCCGCGCGCGACGAAGGCGTGGACTTCATCATCATCAATCCGGCGGCATTCACCCATACCAGCGTCGCGTTACGTGACGCGCTGCTTGCGGTGAGCATCCCATTCATCGAAGTGCACCTGTCGAACGTGCACAAACGTGAACCTTTCCGGCATCACTCCTACTTCTCCGACGTGGCGGTAGGGGTGATCTGCGGTCTCGGCGCCACAAGCTACCGCCTGGCCCTGGAATCCGCCCTTGAACAACTTCAACGCCCCTGACCTCACTGGGAGTGCTAGCGCTAATGGACATTCGTAAAGTCAAGAAACTGATCGAGCTGCTGGAAGAGTCCGGTATCGACGAGCTGGAAATCCGCGAAGGCGAAGAGTCGGTACGCATCAGCCGCCACAGCAAGACCGCCGCCCAGCCGGTGTACGCACAGGCTCCGGCCTTCGCCGCGCCGGCGCCGGCGCCGGCAGCCGCCGCTCCGGCCGCCGCTGCCGCGGAAAGCGCCCCGGCCGCGCCGAAGCTGAACGGCAACGTGGTTCGCTCGCCGATGGTCGGCACCTTCTACCGCGCCGCCTCGCCGACCTCGGCCAACTTCGTCGAAGTCGGCCAGAGCGTGAAGAAAGGCGACATCCTGTGCATCGTCGAAGCCATGAAGATGATGAACCACATCGAAGCCGAAGTTAGCGGCACCATCGAGTCGATCCTGGTGGAGAACGGCCAGCCGGTTGAGTTCGACCAGCCGCTGTTCACCATCGTCTAAGCCGCGGGGAACCTGCGATGTTGGAAAAAGTGCTGATCGCCAACCGCGGCGAAATCGCCTTGCGCATCCTTCGCGCATGCAAGGAGCTGGGGATCAAGACGGTGGCGGTACACTCCACCGCCGACCGCGAGTTGATGCACCTGTCGCTCGCCGACGAATCGGTGTGCATCGGTCCGGCCCCGGCCACCCAGTCGTACCTGCAGATCCCGGCGATCATCGCCGCGGCCGAGGTCACCGGCGCCACCGCGATCCACCCCGGCTACGGCTTCCTCGCCGAGAACGCCGACTTCGCCGAGCAGATCGAACGCTCCGGCTTCACCTTCGTCGGCCCGACCGCCGAGGTGATCCGCCTGATGGGCGACAAGGTCTCGGCCAAGGACGCCATGAAGCGCGCCGGCGTCCCCACCGTGCCGGGCTCCGACGGCCCGCTGCCGGAAGATGAAGAAACCGCCCTGGCGATCGCCCGCGAGGTCGGCTACCCGGTGATCATCAAGGCCGCCGGCGGCGGCGGCGGGCGCGGCATGCGCGTGGTCTACGACGAATCCGAGCTGATCAAGTCGGCCAAGCTGACCCGCACCGAGGCCGGCGCGGCGTTCGGCAACCCGATGGTCTACCTGGAGAAGTTCCTGACCAACCCGCGCCACGTGGAAGTCCAGGTGCTTTCCGACGGCCAGGGCAACGCCATCCACCTCGGCGACCGCGACTGCTCCCTGCAGCGCCGCCACCAGAAGGTGATCGAAGAGGCGCCGGCCCCCGGCATCGACGAGAAGGCCCGTCAGGAAGTCTTCGCCCGCTGCGTCCAGGCCTGCATCGAGATTGGCTACCGCGGCGCCGGCACCTTCGAGTTCCTCTACGAGAACGGCCGCTTCTACTTCATCGAGATGAACACTCGCGTGCAGGTGGAGCACCCGGTATCTGAGATGGTCACCGGTGTCGACATCGTCAAGGAGATGCTGCGCATCGCCTCCGGCGAGAAGCTCTCGATCCGCCAGGAGGACGTGGTCATCCGCGGCCATGCGCTGGAGTGCCGGATCAACGCCGAAGACCCGAAGACCTTCATGCCCAGCCCGGGCAAGGTCAAGCACTTCCACGCCCCCGGCGGCAACGGCGTGCGCGTCGACTCGCACCTCTACAGCGGCTACAGCGTGCCGCCGAACTACGACTCGCTGGTCGGCAAGGTCATCACCTACGGTGCCGACCGCGACGAGGCGCTGGCGCGGATGCGCAATGCCCTGGACGAGTTGATCGTCGACGGTATCAAGACCAATACCGAACTGCACAAGGACCTGGTGCGCGACGCCGCCTTCTGCAAGGGCGGGGTGAACATCCATTACCTGGAGAAGAAACTGGGTATGGACAAGCACTGATCCGTCAGTCGCTGCGCACAAGGGCTGCCTCCGGGCGGCCCTTGTCGTTTCCGCCTGCCGGCCGCCCCAACGGTGCTATCCTCGTCGCCCCTCCACCACCGGACTCCTGCATGGAACGCATCCGCCGCTGGTACCGCCAATCGCTGGCCGCCGCGACCGAGGCCGCGACCTGCTTCGCCTTGGGTTTCAGGGAAAGCCTGCAACCCGCCGCACTCTTCCGCTCCGCGAGCCTGTGCATTCTCGTCAGCGTGCTGTGCACCTGGCTGTTCGTGCATTTCTTCGAACCGATCATCCGCCTCTGCGGCTGGGCCGCGCTGTACACGGCATTCAGCGTGGCCAACTTCGCCCTGATCCCCAGCGGCTCGCTGATCGAGGCCGGCAGCGGTGGCCCGTACTTCGATCCGCTGGCGGCCTTCAACGGCCTGGCGGGACTGGCGCAACTGGCGTTCTATTTCGTCGGCTATGCCGCGCTGTTCTTCGTCGCCCTGTACGCCGCCAGCATCGTCTTCGGCATCCGCCTGGGCCTGCGCATCGGCCTGCTCGGACAACTGAAGGAACAGGTCCGCCAACGCTACCCGCGACTGGCACCTGCCTCCGGCGAAAGGATCTCGCTGTGGCGTGCCGCCGGCTTCCGCCTGGCACCCTGGCTGGGCGTTTCCGGATCGATCCTGGTCGGCCTGCTGGTTCCGCTCTACAACGGTGTACTCCTGCTGCTGGCGCTGGCCTACCTGAACATCCGCTTCCTGCTGCCCGCCACGCTGGCCGGGCTGGCCGATGCCGGCGAGCAGCTCGCCGTGCTTCGTGCTCGCCGCGGCAGCCTGTTGCTGTTCGGCCTGCTGATACTGCTCCTGGCGCTGGTGCCGCTGCTCAACCTGCTGCTGCCGGCGGTGCTCGGCGGCGGTACCTGCCACCTGGCCAATCGCGGCCTGGCGCAACTGCGCGGCGAGGCCACGGCAGAGAGTGGCAGCGCCGGCTAGCCTCAAGTAAGCTTGCGCGGTGGAAAACGGGTCGCCCCTGGGCGGCCCGTTTCGTTTACAGCCGCAACAGAGGTCGCCCCATGCCCTGGTTACAAGTTCGCCTGGCCATCACCCCGGAACAGGCCGAAACCTACGAAGACGCCCTGCTCGAAGTCGGCGCCGTCTCCGTGACCTTCATGGACGCCGAAGACCAGCCGATCTTCGAGCCGGACCTCGGCACCACCCCGCTGTGGTCGCGCACCCACCTGCTGGCGCTGTTCGAAGCGGACACCGATGAGACCGCCCTGCTCGCCCACCTCGCCTTGCTTACCGGCGGCGACCTGCCCGAGCACCATGTCGAGGAAATCGCCGACCAGGATTGGGAACGCAGCTGGATGGACAACTTCCAGCCGATGCGTTTCGGCCGCCGCCTGTGGATCGTGCCGAGCTGGCACGCCGCCCCCGAGCCGGACGCGGTCAACCTGCTGCTCGATCCGGGCCTGGCCTTCGGCACCGGCACCCACCCGACCACCGCGCTGTGCCTGGAATGGCTCGACGGCCAGGAACTGGCCGGCCGGCAGGTGCTTGACTTCGGCTGCGGCTCGGGAATCCTCGCCATCGCCGCGCTGCTGCTCGGCGCCGAACGGGCGGTCGGCACCGACATCGATCCACAGGCCCTGGAAGCCTCGCGCGACAATGCCTCGCGCAACGGTATCGAGCCCGCGCGGTTCCCTGTCTACCTGCCGGCGGACCTGCCGCAGCGACAGGCCGACGTGCTGGTCGCCAATATCCTCGCCGGCCCGCTGGTTTCCCTCGCCCCGCAACTGACCGACCTGGTACGTCCCGGCGGCCTGCTGGCGTTGTCCGGCATCCTCGCCGAGCAGGCCGCGGAGGTCCGCGAGGCCTACTCCGCACACTTCGATCTCGACCCGACCGCCGAGCGCGAAGGCTGGATCCGCATCAGCGGCCGCCGCCGCGCCGATTGATGGCGCGCCGCCAGCCACCACTGATCCCGCCCCACTGCCTTCGTGCAAGAAGCTTGGGGTAGACTAGCCGCCGGATTTTCCCTACGGATCGCCGCATGAGCGAAAGCGTCATCACCCAATGTCCCCATTGCAGCACCAGTTTCCGCGTCAACGACGCGCAACTGGGCGCCGCCAATGGCGCGGTCCGCTGCGGCACCTGCCTGAAAGTCTTCAACGCCCTGCAACACCAGGTCGGTGGCGCGCCGCGCGCGAACGCTCCTTCGGCAGCCGAAGCGAAGCCGGTCGCCGCTCCGCCACCCGCGCCAAGCGTCGCGGCCGCCACCTCGGCCGCGCCCCCGGCAGCGCGCCCGCGCGACGAAACCCTGTGGATCCATGACGACCTCGACCTGGACAGCCTCAACCTCGACGAGGAACTGGCCAAGCTCGACGAATTCGAGCTGAACCAGGAGTTCTCCAGCATCGAGAAGGCCCCGCGACCGGCGGAGAGCCTGCTGGCGCGCCGCGACGACGAACGCGATCCACACGACGAACGCTGGGCCGAGGCGCTGATCGCCGATGCCGAACCGGCCCAGCCGGCGCGCGGCAACCCGCGCCAGGAACCGAGCCTCGGCGAACCGCTGGCGGAAGAGCGGGTATCCTTCGTGCCGCTGCGCCGCGCCGAGGATCCGCCGGAACTTCGCCTCATTCTCGATGACGACGATGACGACGAGCCCAGCCTCGGCAAGCGCCGCCACGGCCTGAGCGCCCTGGATGAAGACGACGAGGAAAGCGCCGAGGAACAGTCCGTCGCGCCCCTGGGCAGCGCCCGCAAACAGGACGAGGCGCCGGTCGAGAGTCTCGACCAGTTGCGCGACGAGCCACTGCAACTGGCCTGGGAGAAGCCCCGGCGCCAATGGCCGCGGCGTCTCGGCTGGCTGCTACTGATCCTGCTGGCGCTGGGCGGTCTCGCCGCTCAGTACATCGCCTACCATTTCGACGAACTGGCGCGCCAGGACGCCTATCGCCCCTGGTTCGCCCAGCTCTGCCCGGAAATCGGCTGCACCCTTCCCTCCAAGGTCGACGTGGAGCAGATCAGGAGCAGCAACCTGGTGGTCCGCAGCCATCCCGAATTCAGCGGCGCGCTGGTGGTCGACGCGATCATCTACAATCGCGCCAGCTTCTCGCAGCCGTTCCCGCTGCTGGAACTGCGCTTCGCCGACCTCAACGGCCACCTCATCGCCAATCGCCGCTTCAAGCCCGGCGAGTACCTCGGCGGCGAGCTGGCCGGACGAACGGAAATGCCACCGCAGGTACCGATCCACGTGTCGCTGGACATCCTCGACCCGGGTCCGAAAGCGGTGAACTACAGCCTGAGCTTCCATTCCCCGGAGTGACCGGAAAGACCTCGCCGGTCGCCGCCGGGCCGCTACGCCCACCCGCTCGCGCGGAGCGCCAGGCGCAAGTGCCGCTCGTCTTCCAACTGTAAGAACTAAGGAATCGGCTGTTCAGAATTTATCCAAAACAGCCTTTATCCGGTCATCCAGAGCGGGTATCATGCCCTCCCTTTTTTCGCAGCACCGCAAGACAGGGAAGCCCCATGTCGGTGGTACGCATCGGCCCATATACACTGCCCAACAGACTGATCCTCGCGCCGATGGCCGGGGTGACCGATCGTCCGTTCCGTCAGCTTTGCCGTCGCCTTGGCGCCGGGATGGTGGTATCGGAGATGGTGACCAGCGACGTCCGCCTGTGGAACAGCCGCAAGTCGCGCCTGCGCCTGATCCACGATGGCGAGGACGAGCCGCGCTCGGTGCAGATCGCCGGCGGCGATCCGGCCATGCTGGCCGAGGCCGCGCAGCGCAATGTGGAACTCGGTGCGCAGATCATCGACATCAACATGGGCTGCCCGGCGAAGAAGGTATGCAACAAGGCAGCGGGGTCCGCCCTGCTGCGGGACGAGGCGCTGGTCGCCGAGATCCTCGATGCCGTGGTCAGGGCGGTCGACGTACCGGTCACCCTGAAGATCCGGACCGGCTGGGACCGGGACAACCGTAACGGCGTCACCGTCGCGAAGCTCGCCGAACAGGCGGGGATCCAGGCTCTTGCGGTGCATGGCCGGACCCGCGCCGACCTGTACACCGGGGAGGCGGAGTACGAGACCATCGCGGCGATCAAGCAGGCCGTGTCGATACCGGTGTTCGCCAATGGCGACATCGATTCGCCGGAAAAGGCCAGGAAAGTCATCGAGCAGACCGGGGTGGATGCCCTGCTGATCGGTCGGGCCGCCCAGGGAAGACCGTGGATTTTCCGCGAGATCGACCATTACCTGCGGACCGGCGAGCACCTGCCGGCGGCGCCGCTTCCCGAAGTGCAGAGCATCCTGCTCGAACACCTCGCGGAGCTGCACCTTTTTTATGGGGAAGAAATGGGTGTGCGGATCGCCCGCAAGCATGTGGGGTGGTATCTCGCGACTCTGCCGGGCGCAAGGGAATTCCGCGCCCAGTTCAATCGTTTGCAGGACACGGATGCGCAGTGCGCCAGCGTCAGGCAGTTCTTCGCCGAGCGCCAGAACAACGGAACAGGGGTGGCCGCATGACAACGATGACGACCGAGACTTTAGTGAGTGGAACAACGCCCGTGAGCGACAACGCCAACCTGAAACAGCACCTCACCACGCCGACGCAAGAAGGGCAGACCCTGCGCGACAGCGTGGAGAAGGCATTGCACAACTACTTCGCCCACCTCGAAGGGCAGCCGGTCACGGACGTTTACAACATGGTGCTCTGCGAAGTCGAAGCGCCGCTGCTGGAAACCGTCATGAACCACGTCAAGGGGAACCAGACCAAGGCCTCCGAGCTACTCGGCCTGAACCGCGGGACCCTGCGCAAGAAACTCAAGCAATACGATCTTCTTTAAGAGCGGCGGCGGGCTCCGGCCAAGGGCGCGCGTCCCGGCCGGCACCCGCGGCCGGAAGCCAGCCCTCAGGACCCTTGCAATGACCGACCAAACCACCCGCCTGCCCATCCGCCGCGCGCTGATCAGCGTTTCCGACAAGACCGGCGTCGTCGACTTCGCCCGTGAGCTGGTCGCCCTCGGCGTGGAAATCCTTTCCACCGGCGGCACCTACAAGCTGCTCCGGGACAACGGCATCTCTGCCGTGGAAGTGGCCGACTACACCGGCTTCCCGGAAATGATGGACGGTCGGGTGAAGACCCTGCACCCGAAGGTGCATGGCGGTATCCTCGGTCGCCGCGACCTGGACGGCGCGGTCATGGAGCAGCACGGCATCAAGCCGATCGACCTGGTGGCGGTCAACCTGTATCCCTTCGAGGCCACGGTGGCCAGGCCCGACTGCGACCTGCCTACCGCCATCGAGAACATCGATATCGGCGGGCCGACCATGGTCCGTTCGGCGGCGAAGAACCACAAGGATGTCGCCATCGTGGTCAATGCCGGCGACTACGCCGCCGTGATCGAATCCCTCAAGGCCGGCGGCCTGACCTACGCCCAGCGTTTCGACCTGGCCCTCAAGGCGTTCGAGCACACCTCCGCCTACGACGGCATGATCGCCAACTACCTGGGTACCATCGACCAGACCCGCGATACCCTAGGCACCGCCGACCGCGGCGCCTTCCCGCGCACCTTCAACAGTCAGTTCGTCAAGGCCCAGGAAATGCGCTACGGCGAGAACCCGCACCAGAGCGCGGCGTTCTACGTCGAGGCGAAGAAGGGCGAGGCCAGCGTCTCCACCGCCATCCAGTTGCAGGGCAAGGAACTGTCGTTCAACAACGTCGCCGACACCGACGCCGCCCTGGAATGCGTGAAGAGCTTCCTCAAGCCGGCCTGCGTGATCGTCAAGCATGCCAACCCCTGCGGCGTCGCCGTGGTGCCGGAAGACGAAGGCGGCATCCGCAAGGCCTACGACCTGGCCTACGCCACCGATAGCGAATCGGCGTTCGGCGGCATCATCGCCTTCAACCGCGAGCTGGACGGCGAAACCGCCAAGGCCATCGTCGAGCGCCAGTTCGTCGAGGTGATCATCGCGCCGAAGATTTCCGCCGCCGCCCGCGAGGTGGTCGCCGCCAAGGCCAACGTACGCCTGCTCGAATGCGGCGAATGGCCAGCCGAGCGCGCCCCGGGCTGGGACTTCAAGCGGGTCAACGGCGGCCTGCTGGTACAGAGCCGCGACATCGGCATGATCAAGGCCGAGGACCTGAAGATCGTCACTCGCCGCGCGCCCACCGAGCAGGAGATCCACGACCTGATCTTCGCCTGGAAGGTGGCCAAGTTCGTCAAGTCCAACGCCATCGTCTACGCCAGGAACCGCCAGACCGTCGGCGTCGGCGCCGGCCAGATGAGCCGGGTCAACTCCGCACGGATCGCCGCGATCAAGGCCGAGCACGCCGGCCTGGAAGTGAAAGGCGCGGTGATGGCTTCCGACGCCTTCTTCCCGTTCCGCGACGGCATCGACAACGCGGCCAAGGCCGGCATCACCGCGGTGATCCAGCCGGGCGGCTCGATGCGCGACAACGAAGTGATCGCGGCGGCCGACGAGGCGGATATCGCGATGGTGTTCACTGGCATGCGCCATTTCCGCCATTGAGTATCACGGCGGCTGAGCGCGATGCGGCCAGCCGCCCTACCCACGAATTTCACGCAGGGCGGATAACGCGGCGCGTTACCCGCCGTTGCGCCAGGAGAACCCCATGAACGTACTCATCATCGGCAGCGGCGGTCGTGAACATGCCCTGGCCTGGAAAGTCGCCCAGGACCCGCGCGTGGCGAAGGTCTTCGTCGCCCCGGGCAACGCCGGCACCGCCACCGAAGCCAAGTGCGAGAACGTCGCCATCGACGTGCTGGCCCTGGAGCAACTGGCCGACTTCGCCGCGAAGAACGTCCAGTTGACCATCGTCGGTCCCGAGGCGCCGCTGGTGGCAGGCGTGGTCGACCTGTTCCGCGAGCGCGGCCTGGATATCTTCGGCCCGACCGCCGGCGCCGCCCAGCTGGAAGGCTCGAAGGCCTTCACCAAGGACTTCCTCGCCCGCCACCGGATCCCCACCGCCGCCTATCGCAACTTCACCGAGGTCGAGCCGGCCCTGGCCTACCTGCGCGAGCAGGGCGCGCCCATCGTCATCAAGGCCGATGGCCTGGCCGCGGGCAAGGGCGTGATCGTCGCCATGAACCTGGACGAAGCCGAAGCCGCCGTGCGCGACATGCTCGCCGGCAATGCCTTCGGCGACGCCGGCTCGCGCGTGGTGATCGAGGAGTTCCTCGATGGCGAGGAGGCCAGCTTCATCGTCATGGTCGACGGCCAGAACGTGCTGCCGATGGCCACCAGCCAGGACCACAAGCGCGTCGGCGATGGCGACAGCGGGCCGAACACCGGCGGCATGGGCGCCTACTCGCCGGCCCCGGTGGTCACCGCCGAGGTCCACCAGCGGGTGCTGGACGAAGTGATCTACCCGACCGTGCGCGGCATGGCCGAGGAAGGCAACGTCTATATCGGCTTCCTCTATGCCGGCCTGATGATCGACAAGAGCGGCGCGCCCAAGGTCATCGAATTCAACTGCCGCTTCGGCGATCCGGAAACCCAGCCGATCATGGTCCGCCTGGAGTCCTCCCTGGTCCTGCTGGTCGAGGCCGCCCTGGCCAAGGCGCTGGACAAGGTCGAGGCGACCTGGGACCCGCGTCCGACCGTGGGCGTGGTACTGGCCGCCGGCGGCTATCCGGGCGACTACGCCAAGGGCGAGGTCATCGAAGGCCTGGCCGAGGCCGCCGCGCTGGACGGCAAGGTGTTCCACGCCGGCACCGCGCTGAAGGATGGCCAGGTGGTCACCTCCGGCGGCCGCGTGCTCTGTGCCACCGCCATCGGCGAGAGCGTGTCCGCCGCCCAGCAACAGGCCTATCGCCTGGCCGAGAAGATCCGCTGGAACGGCTGCTTCTACCGCAAGGACATCGGCTACCGTGCCATCGCCCGCGAGCGCGGCGAGTCCTGACCGGGCCCGAAGCCGCGGGCGCCGCACGGCGCTTCCGCGGCCTATGCCGTTGCCACGGCCACTTGGCTATAATCCGGCCATTCACCTTCGAAGGGACTTCGCCGTGGTACGGCTTCGGATCGCCATAGGACTACTCGTCAGCTTCCTGCTGCTTCTGCTCGGTCCGATGTCGCCGGCGGTCGCGGACGACGCCGGCGTTTCCAGCGTTCCCCTGCAAACCACCGCCACCACCCCCAGCGTCAACCAGAACTGGCGCCTGCTGCGCGACGAGAGCGCGCAACTGCGGATCGCCGACGTCCTCCAGCGCAAGGAGCAGTTCCGCCCGCTGGCCAAGCGCTCCTTCATCTTCCCCGCCAGCCCCCAGGCGGTCTGGCTGCAGGTCCAGCTTCCCGCGCAGAAGGTGCCGAGCTGGCTGTGGATCTTCGCCCCGCGGGTGCAGTACCTGGACTACTACCTGGTGCAGGACGGCCAACTGGTGCGGGACCAGCACACCGGCGAGTCGCGACCGTTCCAGGAGCGCCCGCTGCCCTCGCGCTCCTACCTGTTCTCGCTGCCGGTCGACGGCAAGCCGATGACCCTGTACGTGCGGATGACCTCCAACCATCCGCTGATGGCCTGGTTCGACCAGATCGACGAAGCCGGCCTGGTCGGCCTGGAGAAGCCCGCCTACGCCTTCGGCATGCTGCTCGGCGGCATGCTCCTGCTGCTGATGTACAACCTGATCCGCTTCGCCTACTCGCGCAGCGCCAGCAGCCTGTGGCTGGCGGCGGTGCACGCGGCGCTGGCGGTCTGCGCCGCGGCGAACCTGGGGCTGGTGGCGTTCTGGCTGCCGGGACTCAAGTTCAACCAGTCGCTGACCGCCGACCTCGGCGCCCTCGGCGCCGCGGTGAGCCTGCTGTGGTTCGCCTGCAGCTTCTTCCGCGGCACTGCGGAAAGCCGCCTGAACCGCCTCCTGCAAGGCGAGGCGCTGTTGATCCTGGCGGTCGGCGCGATCATCGCCTTCACCCAGCAACTCTGGTTCAGTTGGCTGATCTACCTGCTGGTGATCCTCAGTTCGCTCAGCGTCCCGCTGATCGCGGCCTGGCACTGGTATCGCGGCTACCAGCCGGCGCGCCTGATCGTTGCCGGGATGATCGTGTTCAACGCCGGCTTCATGGTGTTCCTGCCGGTACTGTTCGGCACCAAGCAACTCGATCCGGGCTGGCTGGTGCTCGGCGTGTTCAGCTTCGCCACCCTCGCCGGGCTGGTCCTGAGCGTCTCGCTCACCGAACGCCAGCGGCTGATCCAGCAGCTCAACCTGCAACAGCGCACCAGCGAGGCGGCGCACACCGCGGAATTGCAGACCAAGGCCGAGTTCCTGGCCAAGATCAGCCACGAGATCCGCACGCCCATGAACGGCGTGCTGGGCATGACCGAACTGCTCCTCGGCACCCCGTTGTCGGCGAAGCAGCGCGACTACGTGCAGACCATCCACAGCGCCGGCAACGAGCTGCTCACGCTGATCAACGAGATACTCGACATCTCCAAGCTGGAGTCCGGGCAGATCGAGCTGGACGAAGTGCAGTTCGACCTCAACGCGTTGATCGAGGACTGCCTGGATATCTTCCGGGTCAAGGCCGAGCAGCAGCGCATCGAGCTGATCAGCTTCACCCAGCCGCAGGTGCCGCGGGTCATCGGCGGCGATCCGACGCGCCTGCGCCAGGTGGTCCTGAGCCTGCTGGACAACGCGTTCAAGCAGACCGAGGAAGGCGAGATCCTGCTGGTGGTGGCCCTCGACGACCAGGGCGAGACGCCACGCCTGCGCATCGCCGTGCAGGACAGCGGCCACCCGTTCGACGCCAAGGAGCGCGAGGCGCTGCTCACCGCCGAGCTGCACAGCGGCGACTTCCTTTCCGCCAGCAAGCTCGGCAGCCACCTCGGCCTGATCATCGCCCGCCAACTGGTGCGGCTGATGGGCGGGGAGTTCGGCATCCAGTCCGGCAGCAGCCAGGGCACCACCCTGTCGCTGACCCTGCCGCTCGACCCGCAGCAGCTGGAGAACCCCACCGCCGACCTCGACGGCCCGCTGCAGGGCGCCCGGCTGCTGGTGGTGGACGACAACGAAACCTGCCGCAAGGTGCTGGTGCAGCAGTGCAGCGGCTGGGGCCTGAACGTCAGCGCGGTGTCGTCCGGCAAGGAGGCGCTGGCCCAGTTGCGCACCAAGGCGCACCTGCGCGAGTACTTCGACGTGGTCCTGCTCGACCAGGACATGCCCGGCATGACCGGCATGCAACTGGCGGCGAAGATCAAGGAAGACCCCAACCTCAACCACGACATCCTGCTGATCATGCTCACCGGGATCAGCAACGCGCCGAGCAAGATCATCGCCCGCAACGCCGGGATCAAGCGCATCCTGGCCAAGCCGGTGGCCGGCTACACGCTGAAGGCGACCCTCGCCGACGAACTCGCCCAGCGCGGCGTCAGCGGCGTCACCAACTACCTGCAACCGGCCAAGGAAGCGCAGGCGCCGAGCCTGCCGAGCGACTTCCGGATCCTCGTCGCCGAGGACAACAGCATCTCCACCAAGGTCATCCGCGGCATGTTGAACAAGCTCAACCTCCAGCCGGACACCGCCAGCAACGGCCAGGAGGCGCTCAGCGCGATGAAGGCGACCCAGTACGACCTGGTGCTGATGGACTGCGAGATGCCGGTTCTGGACGGCTTCTCCGCCACCGAGCAGCTCCGCGCCTGGGAAGCCCACGAACAGCGCCCGCATACCCCGGTGGTGGCGCTCACCGCGCACATCCTCAGCGAACACAAGGAACGCGCGCGGCTGGTCGGCATGGACGGGCACATGGCCAAGCCGGTGGAGCTGTCGCAATTGCGTGAGCTGATCGCCTACTGGGTCGGCGAACGCGATCGCCGCCGCCAGGGCGACGCCCTGCCCTCCTGAGGGCAGCGACGTGCTCCGGCGCTGCACCCGGCCTCCGCCACGGCGGATAACCGCACGCGGTTATTCGCCCTACGCCCCGGTGGTCCCGCCCCTGTAGGGCGCATGACGCCAACGGCGTTATCCGCCGACACCGCCATTTCCACCACGGCGGATAACCGCACGCGGCTATTCGCCCTACGCCCCGGTGGTCCCGGCTCCCGTAGGGCGCATGACGCCAACGGCGTTATCCGCCGACACCCGGCCTCGTTGTCACATGCCACGCGAACCGGCATATTGCCAACCCGCCGGACATCGCGCCGGCCCGTCGCACGCTATGCTCATGCCCACACCCGGACCGGAAGCGCCTCCATGCATTTGCTGTTCAGCGTCTACCTGAAGATGCTGGTGCTCTATAGCCCCTTCTTCGTGCTGTCCTGCTTCATCAGCCTCAGCCGCGGCTTCGGCCCGCGCGACCGCAAGCGCATGGCCTGGCGGGTGGCCCTGGCGGCGCTGATCGCCAGCGTCGCGCTGTACCTGTTCGGCCGCTACATCTTCATCCTCTTCGGTATCACCGCCGACGCCTTCCGCATCGGCGCCGGCAGCGTGCTGTTCATCTCCGCGCTGGGCATGGCCCAGGGTCGCGCGGCGGTGCAGAGCGACAACGTGCAGCAGGACGTGACCATCGTCCCGCTGACCATTCCCCTCACCGTCGGCCCCGGCACCATCGGCGCGCTGCTGGTGATGGGCGTCGGCCAGGGCTGGGAGGCCAAGCTGATCTCCCTGGTGGCGATCTTCCTCGCCTGCCTGACGCTCGGCACCACGCTCTATCTTTCCGACCGCATCGAACGCCTGCTTGGCGACCAGGGGCTACAGATCGTCAGTCGCCTGATGGGCCTGTTCGTCTGCGCACTGGCGGCGCAGATCATCGTCACCGGCCTGAAGGGTTCGCTGTTCCCAGGCTGAGCGCACCAGCCTGAGGCGAACGCCCTGGATGCCGCGCCCTGACGCACCGCGGTGGTGCCCGGGCGAAGCGGCGGCGCTCCCATGGACGCGCCGCCGGCGGTAGGGAGGGAGGTCAGCGCGACGCCTCCCCATCCGGAACCCACAGCCCCTTCTCCGTCGATATCCGGCGAAAACCCGTTGAAAACGCCACCTTCACCGGCATAGCCAGGCCTGCTTGGCATGCTTCCCCGGCGACTCGCGGCGCCTTTTCGCCGACCGATACCGGCCAGCGCCAAGAAGAGGCACAGCCTTTGCTCTGGAGCCTCGACGAAGAGATCCAGGCCGCAGTGCGCACCCCGCCGTCCACCGGACGGATGCCCGACGACAAGCACGACGCCTCCTGAAAACTGCCGCCCCGACCGCTGGTGAATGGAGAACAACACCAATGAAACGTCGCAGTCTGCTCAAGGCCTTCACGCTGTCCGCGTCCATCGCTTCCATGGGCCTGTCCTGGTCCATCCAGGCCGCCGAAACCATCAAGGTCGGCATCCTTCACTCGCTGTCCGGGACCATGGCGATCTCCGAGACCTCGCTGAAGGACATGGCCCTGATGACCATCGACGAGATCAACGCCAAGGGCGGGGTCAACGGCAGGAAGCTGGAGGCGGTGGTGGTCGATCCCGCGTCGAACTGGCCGCTGTTCGCGGAAAAGGCCCGCCAGTTGCTGACCCAGGACAAGGTCGCGGTGGTCTTCGGTTGCTGGACCTCGGTGTCGCGCAAATCGGTGTTGCCGGTGTTCGAGGAACTCAACGGATTGCTGTTCTACCCGGTCCAGTACGAGGGCGAGGAACTCTCGCCGAACGTCTTCTATACCGGCGCGGCGCCGAACCAGCAGGCGATCCCGGCGGTGGAGTACCTGATGAGCGAGGACGGCGGCGGCGCCAGGCGCTTCTTCCTGCTCGGCACCGACTATGTCTACCCGCGCACCACCAACAAGATCCTGCGCGCCTTCCTGCACAGCAAGGGCGTGGACGACAAGGACATCCAGGAGGTCTACACGCCGTTCGGCCACAGCGACTACCAGACCATCGTCGCCGACATCAAGAAGTTCGCCGCAGGCGGCAAGACCGCGGTGGTCTCCACCGTCAATGGCGACTCCAACGTGCCCTTCTACAAGGAACTGGCCAACCAGGGCCTGGAAGCCACCGAGGTGCCGGTGGTGGCCTTCTCCGTAGGCGAGGAAGAACTGCGCGGCATCGACACCAAGCCGCTGGTCGGCAACCTCGCGGCATGGAACTACTTCGAGTCGGTGAGCAATCCGGTCAACGAGAAGTTCGTCGCCGACTGGAAAGCCTACGCCAAGGCAAAGAACCTGCCGAACTACGGCACCGCGGTGACCAACGACCCCATGGAAGCCACCTACGTCGGCATCCACATGTGGGCGCAGGCCGTGGAAAAGGCCGGCAGCACCGAGGTCGACAAGGTTCGCGAGGCGATGGCCGGGCAAAGCTTCAAGGCGCCATCCGGCTACACGCTGGTCATGGACAAGAGCAACCACCACCTGCACAAGCCGGTGATGATCGGCGAGATCCAGGACGACGGCCAGTTCGAAGTGGTCTGGAAGACCCCCGAGCCGCTTCGCGCGCAACCCTGGAGCCCGTTCATCCCGGGCAACGAGAAGAAGCCGGAGCATGCGCTGAAGAGCAACTGAGTTCTGCCGTGAAGAACCCTGCCCCCCTGACCAGGCGTTCCCCTGAACGGAACGGGAACGCCCCGGTCGCGCGCCTAACGGCCCCCTCGTCCTTCAGGGAGAGGGCGGGGGACCGGCCATACCGCACGTCGCCCAGGAACCCCAGCATGCCCCTTGCCCTCCTCACCCGCCCGCTCCAGGCCTGTGTCCTGGTCCTGGCCGCCCTTCTCGCGGTGACGGCCTACGCCGGACCGGCGCAGGACTTCGCCGCTGCCGACAACGGCGGTCGCGCCCACCTGCTCGAACACTGGGCGGCGACGCCCGACGCCGATCGCCTGGCCTTTCTCGAAGCGCTGCGCCACAACCGCATTGCGCTGGACAGCCGCCAGCAGCCATTCATCCTCGGCGCCGACCAGCGTTTCCAGGCCGCCGAAGGCGACGCCCTGCCGGACGGCGAGCCGAAGCCGCTGCGCCTGAACAATCGCCTGCGCGGCCTGCTCAACACCGCCCTGGCCAGCCACCAGTTGGTGGCCAACGAAGTGCCGCTGCGGCAGGCCGCCGCGCAGCAGTTGCAGAAAACCGCCAAGGCCGCGCAACGGCCGCTGCTCGAAGCGCGCCTGCGGATCGAGAGCGACGCTGGCGTGAAGGAAGCCCTCGGCCTGGCCCTGGCCAACCTGCAACTCGGCGATCCCGACCCGGCGCTACGCCTTTCCGCCGTGCGCCTGCTCGGCGAGTCCGGCGATCCGCTGGCGCGAACCCGCCTGGAGAACCTGCTCGACCCGGCGGTGGAACCGGAGGAAGGCGTGCGCATCGCCGCCGCCACCAGCCTGGCCCAGGTCAAGCGCCGGCTGCTGGTCGGCGACCTGCTCGGCCAGGCCTTCAGTGGCCTGTCGCTGGGCTCGATCCTGCTGCTCGCGGCGCTCGGCCTGGCGATCACCTACGGCCTGCTCGGGGTGATCAACATGGCCCACGGCGAAATGCTCATGCTCGGCGCCTACTCCACCTACGTGGTGCAACTGCTGTTCCAGCGCCTGGCGCCGGAATGGCTGGCGCTCTACCCGTTGCTGGCGCTACCGGTGGCGTTCTGCGTCAGCGCCGCCATCGGCATGGCCCTGGAGCGCACGGTGATCCGCCATCTCTACGGCCGGCCGCTGGAAACCCTGCTCGCCACCTGGGGCATCAGCCTGGTGCTGATCCAACTGGTGCGGATGCTGTTCGGCGCGCAGAACGTCGAGGTAGCCAACCCGGCCTGGCTGTCCGGCGGCATCCAGGTGCTGCCGAACCTGGTGCTGCCGTGGAACCGCATCGTCATCATCGGCTTCGCCCTGTTCGTGCTGCTCCTCACCTGGCTGCTGCTGAACCGCACGCGGCTCGGCCTGAACGTCCGCGCGGTGACCCAGAACCGCAACATGGCGGCCTGCTGCGGGGTGCCCACAGGGCGCGTGGACATGCTCGCCTTCGGTCTCGGCTCGGGCATCGCCGGGCTCGGCGGGGTAGCCCTGTCGCAGGTCGGCAACGTCGGCCCGGACCTCGGCCAGGGCTACATCATCGACTCCTTCCTGGTGGTGGTGCTCGGCGGCGTCGGCCAGCTCGCCGGCAGCGTCCTCGCCGCCTTCGGCCTCGGCGTGGCGAACAAGATCCTCGAACCGCAGATCGGCGCGGTGCTGGGCAAGATCCTGATCCTCGCGCTGATCGTCCTGTTCATCCAGAAACGCCCGCAGGGACTGTTCGCCCTGAAAGGGAGGGTCATCGATTGAACCAGCCACTCACCGTCACCCTCGCCCGCCGGGCCGGCGGCCGCGTCACCGCTATCGCGCTCGGCGCAGCCTTCGCCACGCTGCTGGCCATGCCGCTGCTGCACCTGCTGCCGGCGGACAGCGCGCTGCACCTCTCGGCCTACAGCCTGACCCTGACCGGCAAGATCCTCTGCTACGCCATCGTCGCCCTCGCCCTCGACCTGGTCTGGGGCTACGCCGGCCTGCTGTCCCTCGGCCACGGGCTGTTCTTCGCCCTCGGCGGCTACGCCATGGGCATGTACCTGATGCGCCAGGCCTCCGGCGACAGCCTGCCGGCGTTCATGACCTTTCTTTCCTGGAACGAACTGCCCTGGTACTGGGCCGGCACCCAGCACTTCCTCTGGGCGCTGTGCCTGGTGGTGCTGGTGCCCGGCGCGCTGGCCTTCGCCTTCGGCTACTTCGCCTTCCGCTCGCGGATCCGCGGCGTGTACTTCTCGATCATGACCCAGGCCCTGACCTTCGCCGGCATGCTGCTGTTCTTCCGCAACGAGACCGGTTTCGGCGGCAACAACGGCTTCACCGACTTCCGCAGCATCCTCGGCTTCCCGATCACCGCGCCGGGCACCCGCGCCGCCCTGTTCCTCGCCACCGTCGCGCTGCTCGCGGCCAGCCTGCTGCTCGGCTGGCGCCTGGCGCGAAGCAAGTTCGGCCGGGTCCTCACCGCGCTGCGCGACGCCGAGAACCGCCTGATGTTCTGCGGCTACGACCCGCGCGGCTACAAGCTCTTCGTCTGGACCCTGAGCGCGGTGCTCTGCGGCCTCGCCGGCGCGCTGTTCGTGCCGCAGGTGGGGATCATCAACCCCAGCGAGATGTCGCCGACCAACTCCATCGAGGCCGCCGTCTGGGTCGCCCTCGGCGGACGCGGCACCCTGCTCGGCCCGCTGCTCGGCGCCGGCGTGGTGAACGGCGCGAAGAGCTGGTTCACCGTGGCCTTCCCGGAATACTGGCTGTTCTTCCTCGGCGCGCTGTTCATCGTCGTCACCCTGTACCTGCCGCGCGGCCTGCTCGGCCTGCTGCGCAAGGAGAAGGAGCAATGAGGACCACCCCGCACCTGATGCTCGAACCGGCCTTCCACCCCGGCCTCGATACCGCCGGCAGCGGCCGCGACGCCATCGGCCTGGGCGCCGCCACCAGCGGCCGGCTGGACGCGCGCCACGGCACCATCCTCAGCCTGGAAGACATCAACGTCAGCTTCGACGGCTTCAAGGCCCTGCGCGACCTGACCCTGTACATCGGCGTCGGCGAATTGCGCTGCATCATCGGCCCCAACGGCGCCGGCAAGACCACCCTGATGGACGTGATCACCGGCAAGACCCGCCCGCAGAGCGGTACCGCGTATTTCGGCGACACCCTCGACCTGACCCGCATGAGCGAGGTGCAGATCGCCCAGGCCGGGATCGGTCGCAAGTTCCAGAAGCCCACGGTGTTCGAGGCCCTGAGCGTGTTCGAGAACCTCGAACTGGCGCAGAGGGCCGACAAGTCGGTGTGGGCCAGCCTGCGCGCGCGGCTCGACGGCACGCAGAGGGAACGCATCGAGGAGGTGCTCGCCACCATCCGCCTGCTGGAGTCGCGGCAGCGTCCGGCGGGTTTGCTGTCCCACGGCCAGAAGCAGTTCCTCGAGATCGGCATGCTGCTGGTGCAGGAACCGCAGTTGCTGCTGCTCGACGAGCCGGTGGCGGGCATGACCGATGCCGAGACCGAATTCACCGCCGAGCTGTTCAAGTCCCTGGCGCGCAAGCACTCGCTGATGGTGGTGGAGCACGACATGGGTTTCGTCGGCAGCATCGCCGACCATGTCACCGTGCTGCACCAGGGCCACGTGCTGGCCGAAGGCTCGCTGGCGGAGGTACAGGCCGACGAACAGGTGATCGAGGTCTACCTCGGTCGCTGACGCCAGCCATCCGCTCGGCGGGTAGCGCCTGCCAAGTGGCGCCCGTCGCGTAGGGCGAATGACCGCTCGCGGTTATCCGCCGAGCCAGGTTGGGAATCGCAGTGAAGAACCATCACGGGACAAATGGAAGAGAACCATGCTGCAAGTCGACAAGCTCCACCAGTACTACGGCGGTAGCCATATCCTCCGTGGCCTGAGCTTCGAGGCGAAGGTCGGCGAGGTAACCTGCCTGCTCGGTCGCAACGGGGTGGGCAAGACCACCCTGCTGCGCTGCCTGATGGGCCTGGTCCCGGCCCGCGAGGGCCAGGTCGCCTGGGAAGGCCGCTCGCTCACCGGACTCAGGCCGCACCAGCGGGTCCGCGCCGGGATCGCCTACGTACCGCAGGGACGGGAAATCTTCCCCCGGCTGACGGTGGAAGAGAACCTGCTGATGGGACTGTCCCGTTTCAGCGCCAGGGACGCCCGGACGGTGCCGGACTTCATCTACGAGCTGTTCCCGGTCCTGCGCGAAATGAAGCAGCGCCGCGGCGGCGACCTCTCCGGCGGCCAGCAGCAGCAACTGGCGATCGGCCGCGCCCTGGCCAGCCAGCCGCGACTGCTGATCCTCGACGAACCCACGGAAGGCATCCAGCCTTCGGTGATCAAGGAGATCGGCGCGGTCGTCCGCAGCCTGGCGGCGCGCGGCGACATGGCGATCCTGCTGGTCGAGCAGTTCTACGACTTCGCCGCCGAACTGGCCGACCAATACCTGGTGATGGCGCGCGGCGAGATCGTCCAGCAGGGCCGCGGCCGCGACATGGAGAGCGAGGGCGTGCGCGGGCTGGTGGCGATTTGAACGGACTGGGACACACTGCCGCTGGCGCAACCGGGGCCTGCGCTGGCAATCTCTATGCCCTCGTCTTTCCGCAGGAGGTCGAAATGACCGTCACTCTGCGCCCGGCCGTCCAGGCCGACGCGGGCTTCGCCGCGCTCTGCGTCGCCGCCGCCTATGCCCCGTGGATCGCGGTGATCGGCCGCAAACCCTGGCCGATGACCCAGGACTACCACGAGGTGATCGCCAGCGACCGGGTCCTCATCGCCGAGCACGACGGCCAGCCGGTCGGCCTGCTGGTGACCCGGGAAACCGCCGACGGCTTCCTCGTCGACAACCTCGCCGTGCTTCCCGAATGCAAGGGCCAGGGCATCGGCCGACAGCTGCTGGAACGCGCCGAGCGCGACGCGACGAGCCTCGGCTACCGCTCGCTGTACCTCTACACCAACGAGCGGATGACGGAAAACATCGCGCTCTACGCCAGGGTCGGCTACCTCGAATACGAACGCCGCCAGGAAGAGGGATTCCGCCGCGTGTTCATGCGCAAGGCCCTGGCCTGACCCGACCGATGACCGCCGCCCTCCCCGACCTGAGCTTCCACCCCGCCTGGCACGCCCAGCTGGAGCTGGCCTACGCCCGCGCCGGCGACGCCACCCGCCCGGTGACGCGGCGCCACGCCGGACCGCTGCGGGTGCAGAAGCACCTCTACGCCGAAGGCCCGGAAGTCTGCCAGCACATCCTCGTGCATCCGCCCGGCGGCATCGCCGGCGGCGACAGCCTGGCCTTCGACGTGCGCCTCGGCGAACGCGCCTGGGCCCAGCTCACCAGCCCCGGCGCGGCCAAGTGGTACCGCGCCGCCTGCCCGTCGCGGCAGACCCTGGAGATCCACCTGGAGCCCGGCGCCACCCTGGAATGGCTGCCGCAGGAAAGCATCGTCTTCGCCGGCGCCCAGGCCGAACTGGAAACCCGTATCCAACTGCGCGGCGACGCCCGCCTGTTCTACTGGGACATGGTCGCGCTCGGCCGCCCGGCCAGCGGCGAGCGCTTCGCCAGCGGCCACTTCGTCGCAGCCCTGGACATCCGTCGCGACGACCGCCTGCTCTGGCACGAGCGCCAGCGCATCGACGGCGGCGACCGCCTGCTCGACTCGCCGATCGGCCTCGCCGGGCACCCGGTGCTGGCGACCCTGGTCGCCAGCGGCGAGATCGACACCGACCTGCTGCAACGCTGCCGCGCGCTCCCCTGCGCCGGCCGCGGCAACCTCAGCCAGTTGCCCGGCGGCCTGCTGGTGGCGCGCTGCCTGGCCGACGAGGCGCTGCACGCGCGAGCCTGGCTGATCGAACTCTGGCGCCTGCTGCGGCCGGCGCTGCTCGGCCGCGAGGCCGTTCCCCCACGCATCTGGAGTACCTGAGATGGACTTGTCCCCCCGCGAGAAAGACAAGCTGCTGATCTTCACCGCCGGCCTGCTCGCCGAGCGCCGGCTGGCACGTGGTCTCAAGCTGAACTACCCGGAGGCGGTGGCGCTGATCTCCGCCGCCCTGCTGGAGGGCGCGCGCGACGGCCGCAGCGTCGCCGAACTGATGCACTACGGCACCACCCTGCTGAGCCGCGAGCAGGTGATGGAGGGCGTGCCGGAGATGATCCCGGACATCCAGGTGGAGGCCACCTTCCCCGACGGCACCAAGCTGGTGACCGTCCACCAGCCCATCGCCTGAGGCCGCCCATGAGCGCTTCGATCCGCGACGCCGGCGTCGCCGACCTGCCCGGCATCCTCGCCATCTACAACGACGCCGTGGGCAATACCACGGCGATCTGGAACGAAACCCCGGTGGACCTGGCCAACCGCCAGGCCTGGTTCGACACCCGCGCCCGCCAGGGCTACCCGATCCTGGTGGCGAGCGACGCCGCCGGCGAAGTGCTCGGCTACGCCGCCTACGGCGACTGGCGACCCTTCGAGGGCTTCCGCGGCACCGTCGAGCACTCCGTCTACGTGCGCGACGACCAGCGCGGCAAAGGCCTCGGCGTGCAACTGCTGCAGGCGCTGATCGAACGTGCGCGGGCCCAGGGACTGCACGTCATGGTGGCCGCCATCGAAAGCGGCAATGCCGCCTCGATCGGCCTGCACCGGCGCCTCGGCTTCGAGATCAGCGGGCAGATGCCACAGGTGGGCCAGAAGTTCGGCCGCTGGCTCGACCTGACCTTCATGCAACTGAACCTCGACCCGACGCGCAGCGCGCCCTGAGCCCCAAGGAGCCCCCATGATCCCCGGTGAATACGACATCCAGCCCGGCGATATCGAACTCAACGCCGGCCGCCACACCCTCGCCCTGAGCGTGGCGAACACCGGCGACCGGCCGATCCAGGTCGGCTCGCACTACCACTTCTTCGAGGTCAACGACGCCCTCGCCTTCGACCGTCCGGCCACCCGTGGCATGCGCCTGAACATCGCCGCCGGCACCGCGGTGCGCTTCGAACCGGGGCAGAGCCGCGAGGTGGAGCTGGTGGAAATCGGCGGCGGACGGCGGGTATACGGCTTCGCCGGGCGGGTGATGGGGGACCTCTAGGGCCCCACTGGCCAGGTTCGACCAAAGACAGCGAACACCGACGATCGCCAAAGGAGCGTTCGATGAAAATCAGCAGACAAGCCTACGCCGACATGTTCGGCCCCACCGTCGGCGACCGCGTGCGCCTGGCCGACACCGACCTGTGGATCGAGGTGGAACGGGACTTCACCGTCTATGGCGAGGAAGTGAAGTTCGGCGGCGGCAAGGTCATCCGCGACGGCATGGGCCAGAGCCAGCTGGGCGCGGCGCAGGTGGTCGACACGGTGATCACCAACGCGCTGATCCTCGACCACTGGGGCGTGGTCAAGGCCGACGTCGGTCTCAAGGACGGGCGCATCCAGGCCATCGGCAAGGCCGGCAACCCGGACATCCAGCCCGGGGTGAACATCGCCATCGGCGCCGGCACCGAGGTGATCGCCGGCGAGGGCATGATCCTCACCGCCGGCGGCATCGACACGCACATCCACTTCATCTGCCCGCAGCAGATCGAAGAGGCGCTGATGAGCGGCGTCACCACCATGATCGGCGGCGGCACCGGCCCCGCCGCCGGGACCAACGCCACCACCTGCACCTCCGGTCCCTGGCACATGGCGCGGATGCTCCAGGCCGCCGACGCCTTCCCGATGAACATCGGCTTCACCGGCAAGGGCAACGCCAGCCTGCCGCTGCCGCTGGAGGAGCAGGTACTCGCCGGCGCCATCGGCCTGAAGCTGCACGAGGACTGGGGCAGCACCCCGGCGGCGATCGACAACTGCCTGGAGGTGGCCGAGCGCCACGACATCCAGGTGGCGATCCACACCGACACCCTCAACGAATCCGGCTTCGTCGAGACCACCCTCGGCGCCTTCAAGGGCCGCACCATCCACACCTACCACACCGAGGGCGCCGGCGGCGGCCACGCACCGGACATCATCAAGGCCTGCGGCTTCGCCAACGTGCTGCCCAGCTCGACCAACCCGACACGGCCGTTCACCCGCAATACCATCGACGAGCACCTGGACATGCTGATGGTCTGCCACCATCTCGACCCGGCCATCGCCGAGGACGTGGCCTTCGCCGAGTCACGCATCCGCCGCGAGACCATCGCCGCCGAGGACATCCTCCACGACCTCGGCGCGTTCAGCATGATCAGCTCCGACAGCCAGGCCATGGGCCGGGTCGGCGAAGTGATCACGCGCACCTGGCAGACCGCCGACAAGATGAAGCGCCAGCGCGGCCGCCTCGACGGCGACGGTGCGCGCAACGACAACTTCCGCGCCAGGCGCTACATCGCCAAGTACACCATCAACCCGGCGATCACCCACGGCATCAGCCATGAAGTGGGCTCCGTCGAAGCCGGCAAGTGGGCCGACCTGGTGCTCTGGCGCCCGGCCTTCTTCGGCGTCAAGCCGAGCCTGATCCTCAAGGGCGGGGCCATCGCCGCCAGCCTGATGGGCGACATCAACGGCTCGATCCCCACGCCGCAGCCGGTGCACTACCGGCCGATGTTCGCCAGCTACGCCGGCAGCCGTCACGCGACCAGCCTGACCTTCGTCAGCCAGGCCGCCTTCGCCGCCGGCGTACCGCAGCAGCTCGGCCTGCGCAAGGCCATCGGCGTGGTCAGCGGCTGTCGTGGTGTGCAGAAGACCGACCTGATCCACAACGGCTACCTGCCGACCATCGAGGTCGACGCACAGAACTACCAGGTACGCGCCGACGGCCAGTTGCTCTGGTGCGAACCGGCGGACGTGCTGCCGATGGCGCAGCGCTATTTCCTGTTCTGATTCCCACGCGACGGGTCCCGGCGCCACGCCGGGACGTCGACCGCTCCGTTCGGACAGCTTGGCTTGTCGGCGCTAGCGGCGACAATGGCGCCTACCCGTAGCCGCCGGCAGTCCGTCCATGTCCTCCCGCCAATCGTCCCGCAACGCTTCCACCCCGTATCTGGCCAAGGCCTTCCAGGCAACGGCCATCGTCGTGGTGAGCTACTTCCTCTACTGGACCTACCAGCTGCTCTACCAGTACGGCGAGATTCCCATCAGCAAGAAGGACGTGATGCTGCGCCAAGCCATCCTCGCGCGCTTTCCGGCGGACTACGAGGTGGAGATCAAGGGCGCCGACCTGCTCGGCTTCGGTGAGAAATTCCTGGTCGCCTACGGCAATCGGCGCTTCGTCGGCAAGGCCTTCGCCATGGGCGACCAGGTCATCGAGCGCCTGGAGCGGAACCAGGGACGGACCAACCTGCCGCTGGTGAAGGTGTTCTACATCGCCGAACCCGGCCTCCTCTCCTCGCTGCTCAACCTCTCCCCGTTCCTGGATATCCAGAAGAACATGGTCGAGCTGAGCCTCCGGGAATACCGGAAGATCCAGTTGGTCCCCTTCGATCCGGACGCGAAGCGGAAACCGCGCGAGCAGTTCGAAACCGATTATGCCTTCCCCCAGCTGTTCAGCCTCAGCCAACTGGAAGTCGCCGACTACGACGGCGACGGCCGCGACGAACTGCGCCTGGGCTACCTGTCCTACGCCGGCGGTTCGGGAGGGACGCGCTGGTCGGTGATCTACGACCTGAAGGACGGCGCGCTGACCGCCCATTCCGGCTATCCGGAAATGCTCGACATCGACGTCGCCCGGTTCATCCAGGCGGTCAACCTGTACGCCGGCCTCGACGGCACCTTGCCGCGCGACCAGCGTCAGCTGGAAGACGTGGTCGGCCGAGGCAGCGAGCGCTTCGCGCTGACCGCCGCGGAGCGCCAGGCACTGGTCGCCGACCCGCCGCAGCGGGACGACTACGCCAGGGTCCTGATGAGCCTTTCGCCGCGCTCGCCCTACGCCCCCGATCGCTTCATCGACCTCGGCGACGGCAGCCGACTGAGCCTAGCCCCGCGCCATACCGACGATTACTCGACCTTCCTCGACATCGGCGGGAAGAAAATCTTCGTCGAAGCCTTCTACGTCGACGACGACGCCTGCCACTGGTGCGAGCATCGCTGGCGAGTGATGGCTTTCCATTACGACGACGGTCGCTGGATCTCGGACCGCACCATCAACGGCGACAGCTTCAACGGGCAATGGCTGCGCAACGCGGAGCCGCTGGGCCTCAACGACGTTTTCGGTACCTACCGCGACCAGGGCCCGGCGGGCCTGGCCTGGTCCTTCATCGACCCGCGCTGGACCGCCTCCAGCCAGCATGACATGGACGATCCGCTGGGCGTGGGAATGCGCACCCTGTCGCCGGTGGAGCAATGGGTGAAGGAACGCTATCGGGAAAACTGAGGCAGGCCTTCAGCGCAACTGGCTGTCCTTGCTGCCGCGGCGGTTGTAGCCGCTGAACTTCGCCTGTTCCCTGTCGTGCTCGGCCTGGCAGTTGACGCACAGGCGCACGCCGGGAATCGCTCGGCGCCGCGCTTCGGGGATAGTCGCGTCGCACTCTTCGCAATGGGTCAGGCTCTCGCCACGAGGCAACTGGCTGCGCGCACGAGCGATGGCATCCTCGATCGTGCTGTCGATCTGTTCCTGCACCGCACCGTCGTTCGCCCACCCGCTGGCCATGACTGACTCCTCTGGCTGAAACCCTGGAACCTCCAGATATGGGCGTTCGCCCGCGGCTTTGCAAGGGCGGCGCGACCATCGGCCTGGCGTGGCACAATCGCCAGCCAAGCCTGGAGGTACACCGCATGATGGGACCGTTCCGCCGCCTCGCCCACCTGATCGACCAGGGCCGCCAGCTCGACGCCGCGCTCGCCGGCGATCCGTTCGCTCTGCCGGCGCCGGAGGACCGCTATAGCGTCCGGCAACTGCACGGCCTGTATCCGCGCCGTCATCCCGGTCTCTACGCACCGCTGCTCGGCAGCCTGGCGCTGCTGCTCGGTGCCGCGCCGCTGGGTCTTGCCGCGCTGCGCCTGGCATTGCCGGAGGCTCCTTTGCGGCCGCTGGGCTGGCTCTCCGCCCTGCCGCTGCTGGCGGCCTGGCTGTGGCTGATCGCCCTGCTCTCCCGTGGCGCCAGCCTCGGCCCGCGCCTGGCCCGCGACGCCAGCCTGCTGCTGGTCGCCACCGGGCTCCTGCTGCGCCTGGCCAGCGGCGAGACGTCGGGCCTGGTGGCGCTGGGCGGCGGCGCCTGTGCCTGGCTGCTGTTCAACAGCCGGGCGATGCAACGCTACATGGAACTGGTCTACGCCCAGCGCCTGTACCGCGCCCAGTCGGCCAACCGCCCCGGTTCGGCGCAGCGGCGCCTGGCCAACCAGGCCGCCTACCGCGAACGCAAGCGACGCGAGCGCTCCGGGCGATCCTGAACCAGACTGTCGCCCTGCGACCTTCTGCGCATTGGCGGGCGCCGCCGACCTGCAGGCGCGGCAGCGCAACATGGGCCTGGCCTGAGGTCGCCTACTCTTTGACTTCCATGTAGTCGCGGGCCCAGGCCTGGTATTCCTCGGGGAAGGTGTACTTCTTCGACAGCTCCGAGGCGGTCAGGTCCGAGGCCACCGCACCGCGCTCCTCGCGCAGGCAGTCGTAGGTCGCCTTGATCGCGGCGAAATAGGCGGCGTGGCCGTTGACCACGACACGCACGCCGAGCCGCGCCAGGCGGGCGTCGTCGCGCAGTTGCGGATTACCGTAGGTGACCAGCATCAGCGGGATGTGCAGGTGCTCGGCGATCGCCTCGAGGTGGGCGAAGTCGCGCACGCCGACCAGGCAGATACCATCGGCGCCGGCTTCCTGGTAGGCCAGGGTGCGCTGGATCACCGCATCGACGTCGATCAGTTCGGCGTTGGTCCGGGCAATGATGGTCAACGCCGGGTCGACCCTCGCCTCCAGGGCCGCGCGGATCTTGCCGACGCCTTCCTCGACGCAGATCAGGTCGGTGGACTTGCGCCCGAACTGCGCCGGCAGCAGGGTGTCCTCGATGGTCAGCGCGGCGATTCCGGCGCGCTCCAGTTCGACCACCGTACGCATCACGTTCAGCGCGTTGCCGTAGCCGTGGTCGGCGTCGGCGATCACCGGCAGGCGCGCCACCCGGCCGATGCGGGCGGCCTGCTCGACGAATTCGCTGAGGGTGATCAGGGCGAAGTCCGGCGCCGCCAGGACCTGCAGGGAAGCCACCGAACCGCCGAGGATGCCGCACTCGAAGCCGAGGTCGGCGGCGATACGCGCCGACATGGGATCGAACACGGAAGCGGTGTGGTAGCAACGGGAGGAGTCCAACAGCGCGCGAAACATCGCACGCAACTCATGGTGTGAGGCTCTATGCATGGCGAAATCCAGGACAACACGGCAAGACGGAGTGGGAAAGCAGCGCCAACATAGCACCATGCGCAGGCCCCTTGGCAAATCCGTATACAAAGGTCGGGGCGGCCCGCACGGACGTCCCAGGACGCTTCCTGCCGATCGCCGGCGGTGAAATCTACGACGCTCTCGCATACACTGCGCGGCCGTTTTTTTCCCGGACCGTTTCGCGCCATGAACCCGAGCACCGCCGCCCGCGCCCTGGGCATCGATTTTGGCACCTCCAACTCCACCGTCGGCTGGTGGCGGCCGGAGGTCGAACCGCTGATCGAGCTGGAGGACGGCAAGATCACCCTGCCCTCGGTGGTGTTCTTCAACGTCGAGGAGCGCCGCCCGGTCTACGGCCGCCAGGCGCTCGGCGAGTACCTGGAGGGCTACGAGGGCCGGCTGATGCGCTCGCTGAAGAGCCTGCTGGGCTCCAAGCTGCTGAAGAGCGAGACCACCGTGCTCGGCAGCGCCCTGCCGTTCAAGGACCTGCTCGGCCTGTTCATCGGCCAGCTCAAGGCGCGCGGCGAGGCCGCCGCCGGGCAAGCCTTCGACGCGGTGGTGCTGGGTCGCCCGGTGTTCTTCGTCGACGACGACCCGGAGGCCGACCGCGAGGCCCAGGACACCCTGGTGCAGGTGGCCAACAAGCTCGGCTTCAAGGAGGTTTCCTTCCAGTACGAACCGATCGCCGCGGCCTTCGACTACGAGCGCTGCATCCAGCGCGAGGAACTGGTCCTGATCGTCGACATCGGCGGCGGCACCTCGGACTTCTCCCTGGTGCGCCTGGCGCCGGAGCGGCGCAACCTGGCCGAGCGCCAGGACGACATCCTGGCCACCGGCGGCGTACACATCGGCGGTACCGACTTCGACAAGCAGCTCAGCCTGGAAGGCGTGATGCCGCTGTTCGGCTACGGCAGCCGGATGAAGAGCGACGCCTTCATGCCCACCAGCTACCACCTGAACCTGGCCACCTGGCACACCATCAACGCGGTGTACGCGCAGAAGTCGCAATTGGCGCTGAAGAACATGCGCTACGACATCGTCGACAGCACCGGCATCGACCGCCTCTTCAGGCTCATCGAGGAACGCGCCGGGCACTGGCTGGCGATGCAGGTGGAAGACAGCAAGATCCGCCTGACCGAAACCGAGCGCCTGCACCTCTCGCTGGAGCGCATCGAGGCCGGGCTCGGCGTGGAGCTGACCCGTGGGCTGTTCGAGAACGCCGTCGACGGACTGCTGGAGCGCGTGCGCAACAGCGTCGCGCAACTGCTGGCCTCGGCCGGGGTCGACCCGGACCGGGTCGACACGGTGTTCTTCACCGGCGGTTCGAGCGGCATTCCGGCGCTGCGCCGGAGCGTCTCGGCGATGCTGCCCAACGCCCGTCATGTCGAGGGCAACCTGTTCGGCAGCATCGGCAGCGGCCTGGCCATCGAGGCGAAGAAGCGCTACGGCTGAGCCGCCCTGGCCACGCCCCTGCCCTATAGGGGGATAAGGTCACACCGGGCCCGCCATGGCGGATAACCGCGAGCGGTTATTCGCCCTACGCCAAGACCACGCCACACCCGTCCGCAGGGCGGATAGCGCCACAGGCGTTATCCGCCGCCACACCGAGCCCGACGAGTGTGGGGGGGTGGTTCTTTTGGCGCGGGGGAGCGGGTGGCGTCGGATGGCTGGAAGCCAGACGTGGCGCGGGTTTAGGGGTGTTTGACCGTCTCGCGTATACCAACCGAAGAATGGTATGGATTGCGAGATTCCAGCCAGATTCAGAATATTTATTGGCGCTAGACCGGGCAGGAATGCGCTCTCAATAGAGGGGCGGTCTCCATTTTGCACTTTCAGCTTCCGCAAAGCTACTTGAAAGGCCGGATGGCAATACTAGAGATTGGCTTAAACCCGCGTGATGTCTAGGTCTAACGGGTAGTTATACGTCAGGCCGTTGAAACCCTTCTTGAAACTCTACGCACTATGTAAAAGGTCCATCCTTATTCCCTTGGACACGCTATTTCCCGTCCATTTCAGTTCGCATTCAACGGATGGTAATCGGAACGCTGGACGGTAGAGGCAAACAAAGCTTGCGGTTGCTATAAATTCCTTATAAATCATAATCTTATTTCGCCTTGCTCGGTACCCCCGCCAAACAGGAAAGCGAAACAAGCTGGAACAAATCGGATGCCGCCATTCGTTGAAGTGTTTCACCTATCAGTCATCCGGTGAAAGACTTCATCTATTGCCTTGGAAAACCACTGAAGGGCATCCCAATGTTCACCATCGACACAATGTCTTCCGAAGTTATCAATAGCCTTCCTGATATACTGAAGGACGTGATTGAAAAATTTGGCTCAGACAAGGCAAGCAACCTAGTAAGTAAGCTTGGCGGCAGAACTTACTGGGTAGCCGAAGGCAGGACCCCCAAGGCGCGAGAAAGACGAAAACAGCTCGCCGAAATGATAGGAGAAGATGTTGAGGGGTTTATCAATAAACGCTATCAGGGGAAAGAAATTTACATTCCCAGAATGAAGAGGATAGAGACGCTTGCCAGACATAGACGGATCAACGTGAAAGCTGAAGAGTTGTTAGGCGAAGGAAAGCCAATAAGAGCTGTCGTTACCCAGTTGGCGAATGAGTTTGCCATGAGCGAGCGAAGCCTCTGGAATATCCTCAAGCAGCATGGTTCGGTCAGCGAGGGCGCTTGACATGCGTCAAATATCGCGCAAATATGACCGTGCCTCCGTAAATCCGGGGGTCGGGATTGGCGTCCCGTTGGGAAAGGCGGACATACCGCCTAAGCGCGGTTTTTTTGTGTCCGTAGCATGGCTACGTCCTTGTATGGGCGGGCCGTGCGTGGGTGCCTTCGGGCACGCCGGACCCTTTCCCCGGTACGCCAACCCGCACGGCCCTGCCCTCCCAAATTGGCGTTTGGGTGGCGGGAAAAAAACCGCTGGAAAGGACCCGACCATGATTAAGCGTCGCATTCTTACCCTCAATCCGTCCAAGGCCCGTGCGGCATACCACCGAGCTTGTGCTTTGGCCTCTCTGCACTCCAGCTCCAGCCTTTCGGTTCGACTGGCTCGCTACAACCATCACATGCAAGCGGCCCGAGTTTTTACTCAGCAAGGCGGTTGTGATGCTGTAGCTGTTGGGGGTGATGTATGAGCCCTTACAATGTTGTAACCGTCAATAATGTGCTGCTTCGTTTAGGCGTCTCGGAGGGAAAAGTGTGGGTTCGCCAAGCTGACCTAGTGAAGGCGCTTAAATGCCCATATCGAAAAGTCCAGTGGCATGCTGAAAAGCTGAGTGCTGATCACAAAACAAAGGATGGTGGAAAGTACCTCAGTGAACTTGCTGTACTTCAAGTGTGTGGCAGCATTAAGTCCACTGGCGTGCCTGAAGTAATTAAATGGTTGGATGCTGGTGGGATGCGTCTTTCATCAACAGGAAGTCGTCCACACCCTAAAAGCTCGCCAAAGTCAGCCAAGGCAATCACTCATGACAACACTGTTGCTTATTGCCATGCTCTAGTCTGCGAGTTACTCCAACATGCCTCTATTGGAGATATAAAGAAATTCACTCATCTCATCGAGAATGAGGTCTCCGGAATCCTTTCTCGGCATCCATCTGAAGAGCTGAATTACGCCCGCTACGACCTTTTCCGCCGCTTCTACCTCCAAGGGGGTGAGAAATGAACGCATCTGTAAAACGCCTTCCCAATATTGCTCCTGCCGCAAACTTCACCGCCTTGGGTGATGACAGTCAGCATTCTCACACCGAGGATAAAGCCGTCCTGTTCATTCGTGAGGACCTGCCTGCTGATGTGCTTTTTGATGCGGCAGAACGGCGCCAGTGGGCAGTGCGTAGCATGCTTAAGGCGTTGGCATGGAACGTAATGTCCGATGGTGTGGATGGTGAGCACCTGACGGGGCTGGCGCAGGCGGCAATGCTTCTCGTGAGTGACGCCGAAAGTCTTTACCTTGCTGCTCGTCGCTCGGCGAGTAAGTAAGCGGTAGGCGCTTCCTTTAAGACACCTGGCCGACCCAAAGTCGCCCAGGTGTTTTTTTGGCTATGGTAATAGTAAAAACCTATCAATAGATAAGCCTTTATCAAACGAATGAATAAGATCGAGCTTTGGGGGCGTGTAAGTACCTCGCCAACCTCGGGCGCAAGGTATCTATACTGCTGCAACGAAATCTAACGCGGGTCTAACGGGCCTATCTTTTCTTTCCCACCCCAGGGTAGCGGGTAGTCCGTCGAAAGCGTCCTGCGGCGATACAGGGCGCATCTCTGTAGTTGAAGTAGATCAACGCGCAGTCAGCCGTGGAAGCGTTTCCAATTCGTTCAACACTCCACTCAGGGCGCGACGATGGAATTCACCGATGAAGACTACAAAGAAATAATTTATCAATCTAGAAGTTCATATATCAAGGAAATGGTTGATCTGCTAGGGATGGATAGCACTCTGAAATTCGTTAGATTATTTGAAGGGCAAACCGTCACAATTCCAAGATTTACCAATCGAAATACTTCAAACAAAATAAAGAGTCTGCTTGGTGAAAAGATTGCAAGAACTCTTTCTTTTCACTTTGGCGAATGTGGAATACATGTTTTATCTTTGTCTGAGGCCACCTACAAGGCAGGTATTCAAAAAAGAAATAGGGAAATAGCCGACAAGGCCGAGATCCTTATTAGGAATGGAGTTTCTATTAGAGAGATAATTTTTGATTTTAGTCAAGAGTACAATCTTTGTGACAGGCAAATCTTAAATATTCTCAGTTCTTCGTAGAGGCCATTGTTGTCGAGAAACCTTAAGGGATCACACTTTTTTACACAGCAATCATCAATAGAAACTGAATTTATTAGAGGCTATCCATCATGGATTCAAAGTTAGCGCAAGCGCAGGCAGCAGCCAAAGAGCTAAAGCAGTTCATTGCAGAGTTAAAGGACAAGCGCATTCAAGCATTGAGCGTCAAGGAAATGCTACTGGAAGAAAAAAATCTTCTGTTAAGTCAACCACTAAATAGAGATGACTTAAAGCAGTTCATTGCCACCTATGTAGATGCGCGTGCGGAAGCGTTTCCAAAATTGGCAAAACTTGGCGACACCTTTTCCCGTATGGCCAATCCCTCGCGTGGAGCCTCAGCCTATGTGCGGGGAAAGGCTTTGAACCTGCGGGATGTCAATTCATTTCCTGGAAAGACACCGGAAGAAGTCAGAAGCTTCTTTGGCGGCAATCTTGAGTTTTTCCCTGGTCACTTGATTACGGGGTCTGACATAGCGGCTTGCTATTTCTTCGGAGACGTTATCAAGACTAAAATGTTCGAGGCTTTTGACGGTCTGTTTTCTGGCTATGCGTTACCGGCAGAACGGCAAGACGTGGGAACGTCAATTGAAGAGCGGCGAGCACGAATCTCTGATATTGACCGAGAAGTTGAAGGGCTGGAGGAGCAAGTCGCGGCAATAGATCAACAACTGTCAGGGCTTGGCGTTGTCGAGCCGGAATCGCGCAAGCCTCTGGTTGGTGTACCTTTCGTGCGAGGTAGCGCGCATGGCTAACCTACATCTTCTGGCTCCTTTGAGGCTAGATAGCCCTGCGGCCTTGGCGGGTGCGTTTCGCGTCGTCCCTTTGGGCGAGTTTCAAGCCAACGATGGCCGCCCCGGCGTAGGGCAGAGATGGCAGCTTAATGAGGTTCGAGGGCAAGCCATCGTTCAAGCGCTACTGAATCGGGGTGATGCTCTGGTGATCGATTACGAGCACAAGACGTTGCAGGCAGGTGAAGTAAACCCCGCTGCCGGCTGGATTAAGCGGATGGAAATGCGAGTAGACGGGTTATATGCCGTGGACGTTCAGTGGACTGATCAGGCTAGGCAAATGATCCGGGGCGGGCACTATCGGTATATCTCCCCAGCCCTTACTTACGATGCGGCTAGTCTTGAGGTAACTGGGCTTCATAGTGTGGCTCTGACAAATAACCCTGCCCTCAACGGTTTAACCGATCTTAGCCTTGTAGCACTTAGTGCCCTTCCGCCAGAACAGGGTGATAAGTTCGCAGGCTTGAGCCTGGAGTCCCGTGCCTATTTGGAGCGCATGATAGGCGTGCCACTTGAGCAAGCCGCCGCCGAGTTGGATATTCTGAGGTACGTCCCGCTAGCGCCTGAAGGTATTTCGGATGCTGACTGGCAGAAGCTATACCACCAGTTTGGGACGACCTTGCTTGCGTGAATCCGAGGCCTCGGCGGGTGAGTTTCCTTTGGTATTCGATGGGCTGGGCGTCTTCCGGGGCCATTTCTACCGCGTCATTGATTTTCCAAATCCGCGCCAAAACTGCCACCGCACTACAACGAGGGTGGGGCTCACTTCTTCAGGCAGGTGCTCATGAACGCCTTGCGTTCGTCGCCCTTGAGCGCCTTGGCGGTGGCGTCGGCGTTGCAGGTCTTCATCTTCTCCTGCTGGGTCGCCGCCTTGGCGCTGCCGCCGGCCTTCAGGCAACTGCTCATGAACGCCTTGCGTTCGTCGCCCTTGAGCGACTTGGCACTGGCGTCGGCGTTGCAGCTCTTCATCTTCTCCTGCTGGGCGGTGGCCTTGCCGCCGGCAGGCGCGCCGGCCTTCAGGCAGCCGCTCATGAACGCCTTGCGTTCGTCGCCCTTGAGCGCCTTGGTGGTGGCCTCGGCGTTGCAGGCGGTCATCTTCTCCTGCTGCGCGGTGGCAGCGAAACCATGGGCCGAGACGGCCATGGCCAATACGAACATCGGGATACGCAGGATATTCATCGAACTCTCCTTGAAGGGCTGCACGTTCGCATGCAGGTGCGCTGAAGTCTAGCGACTGCGGCGGGCTTTGCAGGGGCTGGGAACGCGTCCTGTGCGCTTGCGACAAGCGTCATGTTTCGCGGCTAGACTGACGCTTCGCACGAGGAGGAGTTCCATGCAACAGGTCATCGCGGTGAGCCTCTGCGCCACCCACGCGTTCAGCAAGCAGGTGCGTCCCGCCATCCGCCTCCTGAAAGGCCTCGGCGTCGAGGGCGACGCCCACCACGGCGTCACCGTGAAGCACCGCTCGCGGGTGCGGCAGGACCCGACCCAGCCGAACCTGCGCCAGGTCCACCTGATCCACGAGGAATTGCACGACGAGCTACGCGCCAGCGGCTTCGCCATCGGCCCGGGGACCATGGGCGAGAACATCACCACCCGTGGCGTCGACCTGCTCGGCCTGCCCACCGGCACCCGCCTGCGCCTGGGGGAAAGCGCCCTGGTCGAGCTGACCGGCCTGCGCAATCCCTGCTCGCAGCTGGACAACTACCAGCCCGGACTGACCGCCGCCGTGCTCGGCCGCGACGAACAGGGCAACCTGATTCGCAAGGCCGGGGTGATGGCGATCGTCCTGGAAGACGGCGAGGTTCGCCCCGGCGACGCCATCGATATCCAGCTGCCCCCCTTGCCGCACCGGGCCCTGGAGAAGGTCTGAGGCAATCCGCCGCGATTCCGGGCGAACTCTGCGCGAGGGCCTGCGTTCCAATGTTGGCAAGCACCGCTCAACCACAAGGAGTCACAGCATGTACAAGCAGTCACTGGCGGCACTGTTCGTGATGGCAACCCTGGCCGGCTGCGCGTCGACCAAGGTGCAGAACCCGGTCAACTACATCACCTTCCGCAACGAACCGCTGGTCAAGGATGTCGAGAAAGGCATGAGCCAGCAGGAAGTCCTGCGCATCGGCGGCACGCCTTCCGGCACCCAGAAGCGCCTGATGAAACCGGGGAGCTGCAACAGCTACATCCTCAACAAGGACGGCCAGCAGCAGCCGTTCTACGTCAGTTTCGACGGCAGCGGCAAGGTCGACGGCTCGGGCTTCCTGAGCTGCTCCGAGCTGGACCGCCACGAGCGCGACGCCCGCCCCTGACGGCTCGACGCCCCGCTTCCTTACGGAGGCGGGGCGTCTGCGTTCAGGCCCGGGACAGGGCCTCGATCAGTTCGGCCTTGCGCATCGTCGAACGACCGCGGATGTCGCGCTTGCGCGCCAGCTGCATCAATTCCTCGCGGGTCATCTCGCTCACCGAAGTGCTGCCTTGACGTTTGCCACGGCTCGCCGAGCCGCGGTTGGCCGGTCTCCCTGAGCGGGCCTGGGCGGCGCGATGGGCCGAGTCCTTGCGGTCGGCGCGCTTGGCCGTCTCGCTCTTGGCGCGGCCGGAACCGCCCTTGCGCTCGCCGCCGCCGGACTGCTTGTTCACCGTCGCCCAGGCGCGCGCCTCGGCTTCCGATTCGCTCACACCCTTGGCCTTGTAGCTCTCCTCGATATGCTCGGCCTTGCGCTGCTGCTTGTCGCTGTACTTGCTCTTGTCGCCACGGGGCATGGGGATATCTCCCTTTGCGATGGGTTCACTGTTGGGACCGGGAGGCGACGGCGGACGTTCAGAGAAAGTGCACACCGGCACAAACCCCTTGACCTTGCCCCAGGGGCAATCCGTAGTCTGCCGCTATCCCGCAGCAGGAACCGGAAATGCTCACCATCGGCCAACTGGCGCGAATCTTCGAGATCTCCACCAAGACGCTTCGCCACTACGATGCCATCGGCCTGTTCGTCCCCGCGCGCACCGGTAGCGACAACGGCTACCGCTACTACCAGCCGGAACAGATCGAGCAGCTCTCGCGCATACTCGCGCTGCGCCGGCTGGACGTTCCGCTGGAAGCCATCGACCGCCTGAAACGCGATGGCGCGCTGGACGACCCGCAACGCCTGCGGCATTTCCTGCAACGACACCAGCACACCCTGCGCGAAGAGATCAGCGCCCGCCAGCGCCTGCTGGCGGAACTCGACCGAACCCTGGCGACGCTCGCCCACTGGAGGATCCGCAACATGCATGCACGAATCGTCGAACGTCCCGCCTTCAGCGTGGTGGGCATGGAATACTTCGGCAGCGCCCCCGGCGACACCATCGGCCAGCTCTGGGAACGCTTCATCCCGCGCGAGCACGAGATCGCCGGCAAGCACGATCCCGAGGTCTCCTATGGCATCTGCGCGCAGCAGCCCAACGGCGAATTCCACTACGTCGCCGGCTTCGAGGTGCAGGAGGGCTGGCCGGTGCCGGAGGGCATGGTGCGCTTCCAGGTGCCGGCGCAGAAGTACGCGGTGTTCACCCACAAGGGCACGGCGCCGCAGATCGCCGAGAGCTTCCAGGCGATCTACAGCCACCTGCTCGCCGAACGCGGCCTGGAGCCCAAGGCGGGGGTCGACTTCGAATACTACGACCAGCGTTTCCGCGGACCGCTGGATCCGAACTCGCAAGTCGACCTGTATATCCCCATCTACTGAATCAGCGCTTGCCGGCCGGCACCTTCGCTGGCAAGCGCATGCGCTGCAGCAGCGCGGTGCATTGGTTGTCGTCGCTTTTGCTCGGCGCCACCAGCGCCAGCAGGCTGGCCGCCGGGCCCACCGTCACGCCGAGGGCTATCATTCCCGCGCCGCGCGCCACCAGCGGCCCGGCGTGGACCCCGGCGTCGGGCTTGGCGAAGGTGCCGCGCACGTACAGCGGCGAGCGCAGCGAGAAGATCCGCAGGCCCTTGCTGTGCGGGGTGACATCGAGATCGAGCTTCTCGTTGGCGAAGTTCACCGTGCCGTCGACGTTGACCAGCGCGTTCTCGGTGTCGAAGACGAACAGCCGGCTGGTCATCAGGCCCTTCTGCAGGCCGAAGTCGGCGGCCGCGCAGTTGATCTTCACCTCGTCGTCGCCGAACAGCTTGGTCACCAGGTAGTTTCCGACATTGAGGCCGGCGATTTCGGTCAGGCCCTTGCTGATCGCACCGTCGTTGATCAGCATCTTCAATTCGCCATCGGCGCCGCCGAGGATCTTCGCCACCGAATTGCCACTGCCGCTGAGACTGGCGTCGCCGTTCAGCTCGCCGAAGCTGGTCTGCATCGGCGCGAAGCCGGGGAACAACTGCTTCAGCTTGAAGCCCCGCGCGCTCATCTTCACTCGGCTCTGCATCGGCTGCTTGCCGCCGTCCAGGCGGATGTCCGACTCCAGCTTGCCGCCGGCCACGCCGAAGCGCAGGGGCTCCAGGCGCAGCAGGCCGTCGTTGAGCACCAGATGGGTATAGAGGTCGCTGATCGGCAACTGGTCGCTGTGGACGATACGCTTGCCGGTGAATTCCACGTCGGCGTCCATGTCGCGCCAGCGCTCGGTACGGAATTCCTCCACCGGCAGCACCTTGTCGCCCGGCTGGCGGCTGGTCTGCCCGCGCTTCTGTTTTTCGGCATTGCTGTCGGCGCCGATCAGCGGGCCGAGGTCGGCGAAGCGCAGTTGCTCGGAGGTCAGCTTGCCGGACAGCTTCGGCCTAGGCTGGCGAGCGACGAAGGTCAGGCTGCCGTGCAGGTCGCTGGCGCCGACCTTGCCGTTGAAGTTCTCGTAGCGGAACAGTGCGCCGCCCTCCTCCTTGAGCCGCGCCAGCAGGTGTCCGTCGGTGGAGTAGGCCGGAGTGTCCGGCAGGGTGATGCCGGTCAGCGGATAGAGATTGGCCATGCTGGTCCCGGACAGCTTCAGGCGCAGGTCGAGGGCGCCGAGGTTGAGCGGGTCGGTCAGGGTGCCGACCACCGCGGCACGGGTGCTGCCGGCACTGACCTCGGCCTGTAGCGGGAAGGGCTTGCTCGCATCCTGCAACGCCAGCATCCCGCCGACCTTGCCCGAGCCGGCCAGAGCCTGGCCCTTGTAGGTGCCCTTGACCTTCCAGCCGAACACATAGTCCTGGGCGTTCGCCGCATCGCCCGTGGCCAGCGCCTTGCCGGCCAACTGACCGAACGGCACCGGCTTGCCGAGCGGGTCGACCAGCACTTCCAGACGGGTCTTCAAACGCTGGTCGTCGAGGCTGACGCTACCCTTGTCGAAACCGATCTCGCGGATGTCCAGTTGCCAGGCGGACGGCTCGTCGCTGTCGCTGGCAGGCAGGTCGAAATCCCAATTGGCGCGGCCGTCGGCCAGGCGCAGGAGCTCGGCGCGCGGCTGGGTCAGCTTGATCTGTGGAATGCGGATGGTCTGCCAGAGCAACGGCAACGGCGCGAGGCGGAATTCGATGCGTTCCAGGCTGGCGAACTCGCTCGCCTTGGTCTTGCCCGCCGTCCACTCCGGGTTGCCGAGGGTGATGTCCTCGGCGCTGAAGCGCGGCCAGGGGATCCAGGCGCGCCAGCCTTCCTCGCCCTCCTCGCGGCGCCAGGCCACGGCGAGGTTGCCGTTGATGGCGAACGGGCGGTTCAGCGCCGCCGAGACCTTTTCGTTGAGGGTGGGCTTGATCAGGTTCCAGTCGAAGGTGGCGATGAACACCACCAACGCCGCCAGCAGCAGGACCAGGCTGGCGAGGCTCCAGGTCAGGATCTTTCGGCCGCGCGTCATGCACAACTCCTTTTCGCCGCGTCGGTTGTCGGGCAGGCGCGGCAGCGCGCCTCGCTCAGCCCGTCAGTGTGCAGGCTGGCCCATGGACTCGCCAGCGCGAATACGCCGGCCCGTTCCGTTAGGACCGGCGAAACGCCGGCATTGCTCCCCGTCCCACGCATTTCAGGCAAAAGGCCAGTTCGGCGGCGGGTCGATAAAACTTTTTCGACCGCGCGGGACTCACACCTTAGGTAAGCAGAAAAAGCCGGCCGCAGAGCCGGCCCTTTTCACCGGATCAGCCTCAAGGAGAAAACCGATGACCACCGTTCAACTGACGGACGTCCAGACCCTTCGCGACCGTGCCCGCAAGAACATCCAGGAAGGCGCGGTCACCGAAGGCTATTCGGCCGATCGCCAGACCGTCCTGCGCCTGCTCAACGAAGCGCTCGCCACCGAGTTGGTCTGCTTCCTGCGCTACAAGCGCCACTACTTCATGGCCACCGGCCTTAAGGCGAGCATCGCCGCCGCCGAGTTCCTCGAGCACGCCAACCAGGAAATGCAGCATGCCGACCAGTTGGCCGAGCGCATCATGCAACTGGGCGGCGAGCCGGACTTCAATCCGCGCGGCCTGGAGGAGCGCTCCCATGCCGAATACGTCGAAGGCAAGACCCTGAAGGACATGGTCACCGAGAACCTGATCGCCGAGCGCATCGCCATCGACAGCTATCGCGAGATCATCACCTACCTCGGTAACGACGACCCCACCACCCGACGCATTTTCGAGGAAATCCTGGCCCAGGAAGAAGAACACGCGGACGACATGGCCGACATCCTCGACGACCTCGCCTGACTCCAGAGCAAGACCCGTCCGAGAGCCGGCGCCCGCAGCGCCGGCTTTTCTTTTCGCCTTATTTATCCAATTTATCGATTAAATAGAGAAAAGCTAACTATCCTTTACGAAATCTTCGACATCACAAAAATAATCAACTAACTTACTGATAAATAATAAGAAAATACATAATCACCCATGTCGATAGACACTATCATCGCACTTCGTTTTTAAATCGACTTATCCGAACTGAAAATGACTCCAACGCAATCGACAACCCACTCGGAGTCACCGTCATGAAAGCTTCCCTGATCCTCGGCCTCGCCCTCGCCCTCGCCACCCTGACCGCCAACGCCGCCTTCGCCGCCGATGGCTCCAGCCGCACCATCGACCGGCTGCACCAGGACATGTCCAGCGTCGAACTGCGCATCGCCGACAACGGCAGCGAGCAGACCATCGACCGCCTGCACAAGGACATGACCAAGGCCGAAGCCCGCCTGGCCGACAACGGCAGCGAGCAGACCGTCGACCGCCTGCACAAGGACATGACCAAGGCCGAAGCCCGCCTGGCCGACAACGGCAGCGAACAGACCGTGGACCGCCTGCATCGCAGCATGAGCCGTTTCGACCTGCGCACCGCCTGACCGCTCGTTACGCCGCAAGGCGCGAGAAAAGCCCGGCTCGATGCCGGGCTTTCCTATTTTCCCATCCCTGTCGCGCTGGGCGCATGGCCCGAGGCAAGCCGCACTCTCCCGCCTCAGACTCCGCTGAACCAGTTGTAGCCCTGGTCCTCCCAGTAACCTCCGGGATTGCTGTTGCTGACGAAGATCTCCACCACGTGCTTGGCGTTCTTGAAGCCGAGCTTGGTGGGAATCCGCAGGCGCAGCGGATAGCCGTTCTCCTCCGGCAGCGCCTGCCCGGACATCTCCAGCGCCAGCAGGGTCTGCGGATGCAGCGCGCTGGGCATGTCGAGGCTGGAGTAGTAGCGGTCGGCGCACTTGAAGCCAACGTACTTCGCCGAGGTGTCGGCGCCGACCAGCTCCAGAAAGGTGCGCAGCGGCACTCCGCTCCACTGGCCGATCGCGCTCCAGCCCTCGATGCAGATCAGTTGCGTGACCTGGCTGGCCTGCGGCAGCCGGCGCAGTTGCTCCAGGCTCCAGGGGCGCTTGTCGCGGACCCGCCCGGAAACCTGCAGGCGGTATTCCGGCAGGTCGATCTCCGGCACGTTGTAGGCCGGGTAAAACGCGTTGAAGGGGAACGGCGAGGCCACCTGCGACGGATCGAAGGTCGGCGCCAGCCGCGTACGGCTGAACAGCCAGGCCTGGACCCGGTCGTTCCAGCGCGACATGGCCCAGAGTACCTTGTCGACCGAATCGCCATTCTGTAGCCGGCACCCCGAGAGCATCGCCAGGGCGCCCAGGGACAGGCCGCCGCGCAACAGCAGGCGGCGTTGCAAATCGACCATCTGCCGCTCGCTGGACGGGTCGACCGCGATCTTCGCGCGCTTCTTCTCCGGCCCTTTCATCCTTCGCTCCTCCGTCCGCGCCGCCACTCGCGTCCGATGATCATCGGCAGCAGGGTGCGCGGCACCAACAGCACCAGCAGCAGGTGCACGACGACGAACCCGACGACCCCAGCCATGGCCAGGAAATGCACCCAGCGCGCACCCTGGAAGCCACCGAACAGCGCGGTCAGCCCGTGCAGTTGCACCGGTTTCCAGATCGCCAGCCCGGACAGCACCAGCAGCGCACCGAGCGCCAGGACCAGCCAGTACAGCAGGCGCTGCACCGCGTTGTAGCGGCCCGGCTCATGCACCAGGCGCAGGCCGAGGGCGAGGCGCAGGTCGCGCCAGACGCCGGCCGCGCTCAAAGGCAGGAAGTCGCGACGAAAATGCCCGCTGGACAGTCCGTAGGCGAGGTAGCACAGGCCGTTGCCGAGCAGCAGCCACATGGCGGCGAGATGCCAGGCGATGGAACCGCCGAGCCAGCCGCCGAGGGTCGCCCAGGCGGGAAAACGGAAATCCAGCAGCGGCGAAGCGTTGTAGATGCCCCAGCCGCTGCCGATCAGGCAGGCCATGGCATAGGCATTGAGCCAGTGGCAGAGTCTCACCGGCCAGGCGTGCAACGCACGGTTCATGGCTTTTCTCCCAGGAAACCCGGCCGGGACGGACGCGCCGTCCCGGCGAAACCTCACATCGGCGGGGTCACGCCGTCCTTGCCGACCGAGATGGCCAGGGCGGTGAGGCTGCCGTCGGCGCCCTTCTGCGGGAACAGCACGACCTTGGCGCCAGGCTTGAGCAGGCTGCGCTCGCCCGGCTCCAGGCTGACGATGGGCACGTCGTCCGGCACCACCACGGTCTTCTCGCCATCGCCGTATTTCACGGTCATGCGCCGGCCCTGGCTGACCACCAGGTTGCCGACCGTACCGTTGGTCATGGTCGAGGCGCTGCCATCGGCGTTCTCCCAGGGCCGGTGGCCTTCGCCGCTGCCGCGCAGGCTGGGGGCGAAGACATGCACCTCGAGGGCCTTCAGGGTGCCGTCGGGCTGCGGCACGGCGGCAGTGCCGATGAAACTGTCGGGCTGGATGTCCTCCGGCTTCGCCAGCGACACGGCGCGGATCGCGGTCTTGTCGGTGAGCCTGACCGTCAGTTGCTGGCCGTTGCGGGCCTTCAGTTGCAGGTGGTCGTCGGCGGCCTGCTGGATGGTGCCGCGCAGCGGCTGCAGCATGCCCGCAGGCGGTTGCGCGGCGAAGCTGGCGGCACTGGCCAGGAGCAGGCCGAAGAGCAGCGCGGGGGAAGCCTTGAGTCGAAGCATCGGTCGATCCTCGGTGGGGTTGAGCCTCGATGGTCGCCCCGCCGGCGGTACCCGGAGATGACTTTCGCATGACAAAAATGTCACCGAGTCCGCGCCGCGCGCTGGCTAGAATGGCGGTGAACGAGGGGGAACGAGACATGCGCATCCTGGTGATCGAAGACGATACGAAGACCGGCGAGTACCTGAAGAAGGGCCTCGGCGAGTCGGGCTATGCGGTCGACTGGTCGCAGCACGGCGCCGACGGTCTCTACCTGGCGCTGGAGAACCGCTACGACCTGGTGGTCCTCGACGTGATGCTGCCCGGCCTGGACGGTTGGCAGATCATGGAAGTGCTGCGCAAGAAGCACGATGTGCCGGTGCTCTTCCTCACCGCCCGCGACCAGCTGCAAGACCGTATCCGCGGCCTCGAACTGGGTGCCGACGACTACCTGGTGAAACCCTTCTCCTTCACCGAGTTGCTGCTGCGTATCCGTACCCTGCTGCGCCGCGGCGTGGTCCGCGAGGCAGAGCAGGTGCAACTGGCCGATCTGCAGCTGGACGTGCTGCGGCGCAAGGTCAGCCGCCAGGGGCAGGTGATCGCCCTGACCAACAAGGAGTTCGCCCTCCTGCACCTGCTGATGCGCCGCGAGGGCGAGGTGCTGTCGCGCACCCTGATCGCCTCGGAGGTCTGGGACATGAACTTCGACAGCGACACCAACGTCGTCGACGTGGCGATCAAGCGCCTGCGCGCCAAGGTCGACAATCCCTTCCCGAACAAGCTGATCCATACCGTGCGCGGCATCGGTTACGTCTGCGAGGAGCGCCCGTGCCCGCCCGCCGCTCCCTGACCCTCTACGCGGCGCTGCTGTTCGCCGCGGTGGCGGCGCTGGTGGTCAGCGCGGTCGGCTTCTACCTGTACCGCTCGGTGGAAGAGGCGATGCTGCGGCGCAGCGACGTGATGGTCGCCGGCCGGGTCGAGCACTTCCGCAACCTGCTGCGCGACAACCTCACCCTGGCCGAGCTGAAGGCGCGCCCGCGTCTGTTCGAGAACATGCTCGGCAACGAGCAGGACATCCTGCTCCTCGGTCAGCCCGGCGAGGCGCCGATCGTCGCGGTCAACCCGCGCCACGAACGCCTGCCGTCGCTACGGGTGGTCGCCGCCGGCCAGGCGTTGAATCCGTCCGTCGTGCACGCCGCGCTGACCCACGACGGCATCCCGATGCGCGTGCTCGCCGCCGAGGTCCTGGTCGGCGGCCGCGAGCCGTTGCAGATCACCGCCGCGCACCTGCTGCTGGGCGAGACGCGGATGCTCGCCCAGTACCGCGACCGGGTCATCGCCGCCGTGCTGCTGGCGTTCCTCGGCACCGCCCTGCTCGGCTGGCTGGTCCTGCGCCACGGCCTGCGCCCGCTGCGCACGCTGGCGGCGAAGGCGGCGGAGATCCATCCGACCAGCCTGGATACCCGCCTCGACGTCGCCGCCGCGCCTGCCGAGTTGCAGCAGGTGGCACAGTCGTTCAACGCCATGCTCGAACGCCTCGACGACGGCTACCAGCGCCTGCAGCAGTTCTCCGCCGACCTCGCCCATGAGATCCGCACGCCCATCGGTTCGCTGATGGGCCACGGCCAGGTGGCCCTGCGCCAGCCGCGCAGCAACGAGGAGTACCAGGCGCTGATCGCCTCCAACCAGGAAGAGCTGGAGCGCATCGCGCGGATGGTCGAGAGCATCCTGTTCCTCGCTCGCGCCGACGACGTGCGGGCAGCGGTGGAGCGCAGCCGCCTGGACCTGGGCGAAGAACTGCGGCGCCAGGCGGAGTATTTCGAAGGGCTGGCCGAGGAACGTGGGCTGAGCCTCGACATCCAGGTCAGCGGCCAGCTACGCGCCGATCCGCAACTGTTCCGCCGGGCGCTGAGCAACCTGCTGGCCAACGCCATCCGCTACGCCAGCGCCGACAGCCTGATCGAAGTGCGCGGCCTGCGCCGCTCGGGGGAATTCCTGCTGAGCGTGGAGAACGCCTGCGACAGGCTGCCGGCCGAGCCGCTGTCGCGCCTGTTCGACCGCTTCTACCGTGGCGACGCCGCGCGCAGCGACGCCCAGTCCAGCGGTCTCGGCCTGGCCATCGTCCAGGCGATCATGCGCCTGCACGGCGGCCGCGCCGAAGCGAGTGCACCGGCTCCGGGACGCATCCGCTTCGACCTGGCGTTCCCGGCTCAGGACTGAGCGGGTTTCTCGCCGGCGTCCGGCTCGCCGTCGGAGCGGCCGATATTCGCCGGCGCCTCCACCACCAGCTCCTCCGGCACTTCCTCGACGCGCGGGTCGAGGGTGGCGGCCATCGGGCTGACCGTGTCCGGCATCGCCACGTGTTGCAGCGGCGCCTCGTCGACCCGGTGTTCGCCGGTGACGCGCTTGGGCTGCACCCAGAACACCAGCAGCACCGCGTAGCCGGACACCAGCATGTAGAACAGTCCCGGACCGAAGTGGCGCATCAGCGCGCCGGCCACCAGCGGACCGATACAGGCGCCGACCCCGTAGGTGGTCAGGAGCATCGCCGACAACGCGACCCGGCGCGGCTGCTCGACGTGGTCGTTGGCCAGCGCCACCGCCAGCGGATAAAGGGTGAACAGCAGCATGCCGGTAACGAACCCGTTGGCCAGCAGCAACCAGTACGGCAGCGTCACCAGCCCCCACATCGGGATCGAGGCCAGGCACAGCAGCACCGCATTGCCGCGGATCAGCCAACTGCGGTCGAGGCGGTCGGACAGCCAGCCCAGCGGCCACTGCGCACAGAAGCCGGCGACGATGCACATGCCGACGAAGAAACTCGATTGCGAGGCATCCAGGCCGTTGCGGTTGGCGTAGACCGGCGCCAGGCCGTAGAAGGCGCCGACCATCAGGCCGGCGATGAAGATGGTGCCCAGCGCCTGCGGCACGCGCTGCCAGAAGAAACGCACTTCCAGCGGCGCGGCGACCAGCTTGGCCGGGTGCACGCGCCGGGTCATGGCCAGCGGGATCAGGCACGAGGCGAAGCAGATGGCGACCAGCAGCAGCGGCTTGTAGTCGAGGGTCGGGCTCAGCGCCAGCAGGCCCTGGCCGAGCACCAGGCCAAGGTCGACGGCGACCATGTAGCCGGCGAACACCTTGCCGCGCTGGTGGCTCTCGGCCTGCTCGTTGAGCCAGCTCTCGATCACCATGTACTGGTTCATCATCACCGCGCCGGTGATGAAGCGCAGCAGCAGCCAGACTTCCAGCTGATCGACCAGGGCATGCAGCAGCACGGTCACGGTGGCAATCCCGGCGCAAGCCACGTAGGAACGGATATGGCCGAAGCTGGCGATCAGCTTGTGTCCGAATTTTCCACCGCAGACCAGGCCGAAATAGTAGGACGCCATCAGCCCGCCGACCCACAGGTCGCCTGCGCCTTCCTGGGTCAGGCGCAGGCCGATGTAGGTGGTGAACAGGCCGGAGCCGGCCAGCATGAGCAGGGTGGCGGTGTAGAGCGCGGGAAAGGTGACGAGCGGGCTGAACATGACGGTTCCTAGACGGACGGGCCCCACGGCCGGCATCCGCCGAGCATTGTTAGATTCGGGAAGGATCGACGCTGCTGGCCGATCGCGGGCGCAGGCCGTCCTGCGTTCGGCGAGACTCCGACGCCACGCGGCGGCCGGAAGCCACGTCGCGGTGCACAGGGCGGCATTATCCCCGCTCCGGAGCGGCCCCGCCACGGGCGCCGCGAGCGTTCCGTCGGCTCAGCCGCGCCCCGCCGGGAGGGGCTCGCGCGGCGGCAGCCGATATACCCAGATGCGCCGCAAGACAGTGAGGAATTGCCGTCCCAGGCGTCCGCTGTTGTAGGTCTGCCCGTAGCGCCGGGCGATTTCGCGGACCTCGCGGGACAACGCGGCGTAGCGACGCGCCGGCAGGTCCGGGTAGAGGTGGTGCTCGATCTGGTGGCTGAGGTTGCCGGTCAGGATGTGGAACAGCGGCCCGCCCTCCAGGTTGCTGGAGCCGCGCAACTGGCGCAGGTACCAGTGGCCACGGGTCTCTCCCTCCAGCACCGAGGGCGGGAAGACCACCGCCTTCTCGGTGAAGTGGCCGCAGAAGATCACCGTGAAGGTCCACAGGTTGCGCAGCACGTTGGCCAGCAGGTTACCGACGAACACCGCGCCGAAGCCGCCGGCGAACAGGCCGAGAAGCGGGAACAGCAGGTAGTCCTTGGTCCACTGGCGACCCAGCTTGGCACGCAGGCGGCGTAGCAGCGGCATGAGTTCGGCCTTGTCCAGGCGCCCCTTGGCGTACTTGTCCAGGCGCAGATGCTGGATCGCCACCGCGTACTGGAACAGCAGTGCCTGCAGCGTCACCCACAGCGGTTGCCAGCGGTAGAACGGCTTCCAGCGCTGCTCCGGGAACAGGCGCACGACCCCATAGCCGACGTCGTCGTCCTTGCCCAGCACGTTGGTGTAGGTGTGGTGGATATGGTTGTGGGTGTGCCGCCAGAAGTCGGACGGCCCGGCGATGTCCCACTCGTAGGCGCGGCCGGCGAATTCCGGATCGTTCATCCAGTCGTACTGGCCGTGCATGACGTTGTGGCCCAGCTCCATGTTCTCGAGGATCTTGCCCAGGCCGAGAAGCAGGCTGCCGAGCAGCCAGGTCGGCGGCAGCCAGCCGAACATCAGCAGCGCCCTGCCGCTCCAGCAGCAGACGCGCACCGCCGCGCGGACCCGGCGGATGTAGCGCGCGTCGTCCGCGCCGAGATCGGCCAGGGTACGCAGGCGCAGGGCATCGAGTTCGGCGCCGAAGGCCGCCAGTTGTTCCGGGGTCAGTTCGCGGTCGTCGCGCATCGCAGGGCTCGCAGGTCGGTTCACAGGTCCAGCGCCAGGTCGCCGTGGGCGGCGCTGACGCAGAGGCGGATAGGCTGGCCGGGCTCGCTGCACAGCGCGCCGCTGCGCAGGTCGCGCACGCAGCCGCTGAGCAGGACGCAGGTGCAACTGGCGCAGATGCCCTGGCGGCAACCGTGGGCCGGGCGCAGGCCGTGGGCCTCGGCCTGTTCCAGCAGGCTGGCGGCGCTGTCGCCGGAGACTTCCCGCTGCGACCGGGCGAAGCGCAGGCGCACTTCGCGCGGCGCCTCCCCGCTGCGCCAGCGCGGGACGCTGAAGGATTCCGTCTGCAAGCCGGCGAAGCGTGCCCCCAGTTGCTCGCCCACCGCCTCGACGAAAGCCGCCGGCCCGCAGGCCAGGGCCTGGCTGCGCGCCAGGTCGGCTGCCCAGCCGTCCAGGTGGCGCGGCTGGAAATGCCCCTCCAGGCAGCCATCGGCCCGCGCCCCGCGGGTCAGGCTCCAGCGCAACTCCAGGTTCGGGTGGCGCGCCGCCAGCGCCTCCAGCTCGCCGAGCCAGGCGCGCTGGCCGGGATGACGGACGTAGTGCAGCCACAGCACGGGACCGCGATAGCCGTTCTCCAGCGCCTCGCGGAGCAGGCCGAGCAAGGGCGTCAGGCCGCTGCCGGCGGCCAGCAGGCAGACCGCCTCGGCCTGCATCGGCCAGCGCAGATCGCCTTGCGCGGGTTGCAACTCGACACGCTGGCCGACCGCCAGGTGTTCGCACAACCAGGGCGAGAGCAGCCCGTCCGGGTGACGCTTGACGGCGATTTCCAGGCGCTCGCCGACCACCCGGGTCAGGCTGTAGCTGCGCCCGACCCGCACCCCGTCGCGCTCCGCCAGCAGCTGGATGTGCTGGCCCGGCCGCGCCGGCGGCCAGCCGGGGGCGGTACGCAGGGCCAGGGCAAGCATATCGTCGGCCACCCAGTAGCGTGCCTCGACCCGCGCATAGTGGCGGTTCAGCGACGCCAGCGGATGGGCGTGGCGCAGCAGGCCGTCGACATCGGCCTCACGCAGCCAGCCACGGGCGGCGAGACGGCGCAGGGGTGCGAGCAAAGGGGTCAGGAGCGCGAGGGGAAGCAAGGCCATGGAAAATATTTCAGTGAACGATCGTTCACAAAACTTTGCCCGTTCCGCGCAATCGAGTCAACAAGCGTTCACTGATGTATCCTTCGACCGCTGCCGTCCCCGGTTCGACCGGGTCGCAGGGCTTTTGCTACAGTCGCCGGTCCGCCAAAGGAAGCCGTATGTCCTCACCCCGCGCCGAACAGAAACAGCAGACCCGCCACGCGCTGATGAGCGCCGCGCGCCACCTGATGGAAAGCGGGCGCGGCTTCGGCAGCCTCAGCCTGCGCGAAGTGACGCGCGCCGCCGGCATCGTCCCGGCCGGCTTCTACCGGCACTTCAGCGACATGGACCAGCTCGGCCTGGCGCTGGTCGCCGAGGTCGACGAGACCTTCCGCGCCACCCTGCGCGCGGTGCGCCGCAACGAGTTCGAACTGGGCGGGCTGATCGACGCCTCGGTGCGCATCTTCCTCGACGCGGTCGGCGCCAACCGCTCGCAGTTCCTCTTCCTCGCCCGCGAGCAATACGGCGGCTCGTTGCCGATCCGCCAGGCCATCGCCAGCCTGCGCCAGCGCATCACCGACGACCTGGCCGCCGACCTGGCGCTGCTGAACAAGATGCCGCACCTCGACAGCGCGGCCCTCGACGTGTTCGCCGACCTGGTGGTGAAGACCGTCTTCGCCACCCTTCCGGAGCTGATCGACCCACCCGCCGCCGATCTGCCGCCGCACCTGATGCCGGCCGCGAAGATCACCCACCAACTGCGTTTCATCATGATCGGCGGCAAGCACTGGCACGGCCTGCCCGGCTGACCCCGCACCTCCCCAGCGGACCTCCGGCTCGGCGTTCGTCCGCGGACTAGACGCGCGCGCACCTTTCCGGTGCGGCAAAAAAGTCGTTGCGCACCAACCTGGCGCGCTGCAATATTTTGTTACATCCCTATGACCCCGTTTTCCCGGTACAGGCGTCCCGCATCGACCTGGCAAGGCCCTTGCTGGTGCTTGTTGTGATCCCTTTCCTGTCGCATTGCGGAAACTGCCCATGCTGGTCATCCACCAACGCCTGCCCGCCCGCTCGCCCCGCTGGGACGAAGAACTCCACCTGACCTACGAGGCGCGCAGCAAGAGCCGCCTGCGCTGCTTCGCGGCGAGCGGCGAGGAGGTCGGCCTGTTCCTCGAGCGCGGCCAGCCGCCGCTGGCCGACGGCGACTGCCTGGAGGCCCGCGACGGTCGCCTGGTGCGGGTCGTCGCCCGCTCCGAACGTCTGCTCCACGTCACCTGCGCCAGCCCGCTGGAACTGACCCGAGCCGCCTACCACCTGGGCAACCGTCACGTCGCCCTGCAGGTCGGCGACGGCTGGCTGCGCCTGCTCGACGACTACGTGCTGAAAGCCATGCTCGAACAGCTCGGCGCCACGGTGGAGGCCATCGAGGCGCCGTTCCAGCCGGAGCACGGTGCCTACGGCGGAGGCCACCACCACTCGCACCATGGCGAGGCGGAGTTCAACTACGCGCCGCGCCTGCACCAGTTCGGCGTGCGCCGGTGAACAGCATCTGGGCGCGCCTGCGCCTGGCCAGCTCGCAATTGCCGATCGGCGGTTACAGCTATTCCCAGGGCCTGGAGGCGGCCCTCGACAATGGCTGGGTGCGCGACGCCGAGAGCGCGCGGACCTGGCTGGTCGACCAGTTGCAACTGAACCTGGCGCGCTTCGAGGCGCCGCTGCTGGCCGGCCTGCTGCGCGCCGCGTTGATCGGCGACTGGGCCGCCTGCGATGCGGCCAGCGAACGCCATAGGGCCAGCCGCGAGACCCGCGAGCTGGCCCAGGAGAGCCGGCAGATGGGCTTTTCCCTGCACCAATTGCTGGAAGCCCTGCCCGAACTCGACGCTCCCGGCCGCGCCTGGCTGGCGCGCCAGGACCCGCCCAATCTCGCCGCCGCCTGGGCGATGGCCGCGCGCGCCTGGCGCCTGGACGCCGAGGAGGCGCTGAGTGCCTGGTTCTGGAGCTGGCTGGAAAACCAGTTGGCGGTGCTGATGAAAACCCTGCCGCTCGGCCAACTGGCCGCGCAGAAACTTGCTTCCAGCCTACTGCCGGAACTCGACCGCGCCTGCGCTGAGGCGCTGCGGCGGCCCGCCGTCGAGGGCAGCGCCGCGTTCGGCCTGGCGCTGGCCAGCATGACCCACGAAACCCAGTACAGCCGTCTGTTCCGTTCCTAGGAGAAACCCCATGACATCCCAACCCCTGCGTGTCGGCATCGGCGGTCCGGTGGGCTCCGGCAAGACCGCCCTGACCCTGGCCCTGTGTCGCGAACTGCGCGAGCGCTACAACCTCGCGGTGGTCACCAACGACATCTATACCCAGGAAGACGCAGAGTTCCTGGTGCGCAACGAGGCCCTCGCCCCCGAGCGGATCATCGGCGTGGAAACCGGTGGCTGCCCGCACACGGCGATCCGCGAGGACGCCTCGATCAACCTAGAGGCGGTGGACCAGCTCAACCGGCGCTTCCCCGGCCTCGAACTGATCCTGGTGGAATCCGGCGGCGACAACCTGTCGGCCACCTTCAGCCCCGAGCTGTCCGACCTGACCCTCTACGTGATCGACGTTTCCGCCGGCGACAAGATCCCGCGCAAGGGCGGCCCCGGCATCTGCAAGTCGGACCTGCTGGTGATCAACAAGATCGACCTGGCGCCGCTGGTCGGCGCCTCCCTCGATGTGATGGACCGGGACGCCCGGCGCATGCGCGGCGACAAGCCGTTCGTGTTCAGCAACCAGAAGACCGGCCAGGGGCTGGACGAAATCATCGCCTTCATCGAGCGCCAGGGCCTGCTGACCGCCGCCTGACGCCACTTCGCAACGACAAGGAACCACCAATGAAACTGCCCAAGCTGCTCGCCGCCCTCGCCCTGCTCGCCGCTCCGGCGCTGGCCTTCGCCCACCCCGGCCACGGCGAACACGGCCTGGTCGCTGGCCTCGCCCATCCGCTCACCGGCCTCGACCACCTGCTGGCGATGTTCGCCGTCGGCCTCTGGGCCGCCCAGCAACAGGGAGCCGCGCGTCTCGCCCTGCCCTGCACCTTCGTCGGCACCATGCTGGTCGGCGGGCTGCTCGGCTTCGAGGGTCTGCAACTGCCGTTCATGGAGACCGGCATCGCCGCCTCGGTGCTCGCCCTCGGCCTCTGCGTGGCCCTCGCCGTGCGCCCGCCGCTGCCGCTGGCGATGGCCGCCACCGCGCTGTTCGCCCTGGCCCACGGGGTCGCCCACGGCCTGGAGCTGCCGGACCTCTCCAGCCCCTGGCTGTACGCGCTCGGTTTCGTCGCCGCCACCGCCGCGCTGCACGCCGCCGGCTACGCGCTGGTGCGCTTCCTGCCGCAGGCGGCCGCGCCCCTGGTACGTCTCGCCGGGCTGGCCTCGGCGGGCGCCGGGGTCTGGTTGCTGGCCGGCTGAGCCGCCGCGCCTCCCCTCAGCGCCTGATCAGCACCCGTCGGCCTTGGTGCACGAGGCGCAGGCCATGGGTCTGTGCCAGCATCGCCAGGGCCAGCGGCAGGTCGTCGACGGGAAAGGTGCCGGAGACACGAAGCGGGTCCAGCGACGGCTCGCACTCGATGCTCTCGCCGCCGTAGCGCATCAGTTCTCCCGCCCACTGCCGCAGCGGCATGTCGTCGGCCACCAGCAGGCCCTGGCGCCAGGCCAGCGCGGCCTCGCTGGCGGACTCGACGGGGCCGCTCCGCTGGCGATCGAAGCGCACCCGCTGGCCAGCCTCGATCACCCGGCCATCCGCCGCGCTCGCGGCGCCCTCCGGACGCACCTGGACCGCGCCTTCGTACACCGCCAGCACTGTCTCTGCGCCCTCGCGTCGGACGCTGAAGGCGGTACCCAGCGCGCGCATCAGGCCCTGTTCGGTGCGCACCAGGAACGGCCGCGGCGGCTCGCGCCGATCCGCCGCGGTGCGGAGGTAGATCTCTCCGCGATACAGGCGCAGCAGGCGCTGGCCGGCGTCGTAGCGCACGTCCAGCGCGCTGTCGGTGTTCATCTCGACCTGGCTGCCGTCCTCCAGCACCAGGTCGCGCCGCTCGCCGACGGCAGTGAGGTAGTCGGCGCCGAAGCCGTCGCGCCAGACCTGCGCGCGCCATCCCCACCAGACCAGCGGTGCGCCGCCGAGCAGCAGGGCGAGGCCGCGCAGGACCGCGCGCCGGCCGCTGCCGGACGGACGCTCGAGCGCACGCCGGGCCAGCGCCGGCGGCAGCGAACCGATATTCGCCAGCAGACGCTCGGCGCGCCGCCAGGCGCGCTGGTGCTCGGGGCTGCGCGAGCGCCAGGACTCCAGCTCGGCCTGCTGCGCCGGAGCCAGCGGCCCCTCCTGCATCAGCAGCAGCCAGGAGGCGGTCTCCCTGAGCACCTGCGGGGCGATCGCCTCGGCGGCCGGCGGCCCGGAAAGCTCCGTATCGCCCGCCTGCGGCGCCCGGCGGGAAGCGCGGTCATTCATCGGGCATCAGGCTCAGGCAGGTCACGTAGGCCTGGTGGATGAACTTCTTCACCGTCGGCAGCGCGACGCCCAGCGCCTGAGCGATGTCCTTCTGCTTCATGCCGTCCAGCGTCGCCATCAGGAATGCCTGTTTCACCCGCGGGCGCAGGGTATCGAGCAGCGCGTCGATCTCGTGCAGGGTCTCGACGATCACGCTCTGTTGTTCCGGCGACGGCTGCAACGGCTCGGGCAGCGTGGCCAGGGCCTCCAGCCAGGCAAGTTCCAGCGATTGGCGACGGCGCCAACTGACCAGCACGCAGTTGGCGATACGGGTGAGATAGGCGCGCGGCTGACGGATCGCTTCACGCTGGCCGCCGTCGCGGCTGGCGAGAATGCGCAGGAAGGTGTCATGGGCCAGGTCGTCGGCCACGCCGCGTCCCCAGGAGCGGAGTCGGTAGGCCAGCCAGTTGCGCAGCCAGGCATGGTTTTCACGGTAGAGCGTGGCGACGCCGTCGCGGTCCGCGGACAGGCAGGAACTCGGCGCATTCATCGGAGGCGCATTCATCGGAATAGTCAGCTGGATTCAATCGCAAATGAAAACTATTATCACTAATTTTGCGTTGACCACAATGCCGGCGACCCTTTCCGTCCGGCCCGCCGAACCCGAAATATCCCTTTTCCGATCTCGTGCGACAGAGGGAATGAGAGCCCGCAATGCCGGGCGCCAACCCTGCGAGCGAAGAAGTCATGTCCCTACAACGCCCTATCCCCAGCCTGGCGCGCCCCTTGTCGCGCCTCTCCCCGCTCACCCTTGCCCTGCGCTGGGCCCTGCTCGGCCTGTCGGCGGCCGGCGCCGGCCTGCTCGGCGGCGACCTGGCCCACGCGCAGAGCGTCGGCCAGCACAGCGCGGCTACCCGCCTGGACGACGCCACGCCGCGCAGCTACGACATCCCGGCGGGTTCGCTGGGCGCCTCCCTGGGCGCCTTCGCCAGCCAGTCGGGCCTGCTGCTGTCCTTCGACCCCGAGCTGACCCGCGGCCGCACGGCGCCGGCGCTCAAGGGTCGCTACAGCGTACTGGAAGGCTTGCAGCGAGTCCTGTCGAACACCGGCCTGCAGGTCGCGGCGGGAACCTCCGGCGCCTACCTGCTGGTCGAGCCGCGCATGTCCGGAGAAGCCCCGGCCGACCTGTCGCCGGTGGTGGTCTCGGCCGCCGAGCTGGCCGATCCGCAGAAGGAAACCTATACCGCGCCGCGCTCGTCGGTGTACCTCTCCAGCGAAGACATCGACCGCTTCGGCCGGGTTTCCGTGGGTGACCTGCTCCAGGGCATCCCGGGCGTACAGGTCGGCGACAGCCGCAACGGTGGCGCGCTGGACGTCAACATCCGCGGCATCCAGGGGCAGAGCCGGGTGGCGGTGCGGGTCGACGGCGCGGAGCAGGCGCTGGACGTCTACCGCGGCTACGCCGGCACCCAGCAGCGCAGCTACATCGATCCCGACCTGGTCAGCAGCGTGACCGTCGACAAGGGTCCCTCGACCCGCTCGGGCGCGATCGGCGGCAGCGTGGAAATGCGCACCATCGGCGTCAAGGACATCCTGGTCGACGGCAAGGACCTCGGCGTGCGCTTCACCGGCGACGTCTGGAACAACGGCGTCGCCCCGCAGCACCGCAGCGCCAGTTCGAAGACCGAGAATCTCAGCAGCGTGCCGCACGATGACCGCGGCAGCCTGTTCGGCTCCCAGGCCAAGTCCGGCAGCGCCGCCTTCGCCTACCGCAACGAGCATCTGGACCTGGTCGCCGCCTATGCGCAGCGCAACCAGGGCAACTACTTTTCCGGCAAGAAAGGCCAGGACCGCTATCGCGTCTACAACCGCTACGGTCGCGAGGAAAGCAGCGTAGCCAAGGTCTACAACGCGGGAGAGGAAGTGCTCAACTCGTCGTCGGAGACCGAGTCCTACCTGCTCAAGGCGACCTGGCGCATCGCCGACGAGCACACCCTGGACCTCGGCTATCGTCGCTACGACGGGCGCACCGGGGAGATCATGCCGTCGGACATCTTCCGTTTCGGCACCGCCGGCATCTACCAGTACCCATTGAGCGAAGTGAAGATCGACACCTACACCGCACGCTACCGTTACCTGCCCGAGAACAATCCGCTGGTGGACCTCAGCACCGGACTGTGGATGACCGAGGCGAAGAGCGACATGCTGACCTCGGTGCTGGCGCCGCGCTCCCAGGCCTATCGCTCCGATCGCAACTGGACGCGCCAGGACAACCGGCGCATCGGCGGCGACCTGAACAACGTGGCGCGCTTCGAAACCGACTTCGGCGATTTCAAGCTCGACCTCGGCGGCTCGTTCCAGGTCGAAGACATCCAGCCGCAGAAAAGCGTGGTCACCACCCTCCACGACATCAACGCCAACCGCACCCTGAGGGACGCCACCCGCCAGGAATACGGCCTCAACGGCAAGCTCGAGTTCAAGCCGGTCGAGCGCCTGACGCTATGGGGCGGCGGCCGCTACAGCCACTTCAACAGCAAGGACAACGGCATCTCCGCCTCGCCGCGGCGCGAGGATCGCGACATGCGCTTCATCACGGTGAGCAGGCCCGGCTACTACGGCTCGATGATGTGGTTCCCCGACCAGAACGGCCAGTACACCGACGCCACCGATCCCCGCCTCAACAACGGCATCGTCACCAACAACACCAACAATCCGTTCGAAGGCATTCCCTTCGACGAGTTCGGCCCGGCCAACGTGACAGTCCATCCCTCGCGGGTCACCAACGTGGTCACCGGCTACAACTACAGCAAGAAGGGCAGCAGCCGCGGCGGCGGTTTCTCGCCGGCATTCGGGATCAATTTCGAGCTGGCCCCGGATACCTTCGTCTACGCCTCCTATACCGAAGGCCTGCGTCTGCCGTCGCTGTTCGAGACCAGCCAGGGCACCCTCCAGGTCGAGCCGGGCAAGGACCTCAAGCCCGAGCGTTCGCGCAGCTGGGAGATCGGTGCCAGCGCGCTGCGCGACAGCCTGTTGGCCGACGGCGACTCGGCGGCGATCAAGCTGGCCTACTTCAACAACACCATCAAGAACTACATCACCCGCTATTACGATCCGGGCCAGATGGGCCTGATGACCTTCAGCAACACCGACAGCTACCGCACCAGCGGTCTCGAACTGCAATCGCACTACGACGCAGGGCGGGTGTTCGCCGACCTGTCGGCGACCTACTACCTGAAGACCGAGACCTGCGACGCCGCCTTCGCCGCCAGGCTGCGCGCCGGCGCCAACCGCTACCAGCGCACCGAGAACACGCCGAACTGCACGCCGGGCAGCTTCATGGGCTCCTATACCAACACGCAGAACCCGCCGCGGCTGGCGACCAACCTGACCGCCGGCCTGCGCTTCTTCGACCAGGCCCTGACCCTGGGCGGACGCATGACCTATACCTCCGGCCCCACCGCCACGGCGGACAAGCCCTGGCAAGTCGGCGCCACCACACCGCAGATCGAGTACCGCTCGGTGCAGCTGTTCGACCTGTTCCTCAAGTACAAGCTGTTCGAGCACACCGAACTGAATGCCTCGCTGCAGAACCTCACCGACCGCTATTACCTCGACCCACTGGCACAGAGTTTCATGCCCGCGCCCGGGCGTACCCTGCGGGTGGGGATGCAGGCGAAGTTCTGAGCCGCCCTCTCCCCCTCCAGGCGTTGTCGGCGGAGCGCCGCTCCGGTAGGGCGAATAACCGCCCAGCGGCTATCCGCCGAAGCACCGGGCCTCCCGCTCCCCGTCCCTCCGGAACTGTCCGGAGGAGCGGCGAGACAGCGTCCGTCACCACGACAACGGATAACTCACCACCAGCCGCGTCTGGTCGAAGTCGCTGTTGAAGCTGCGTCGGTTGCTGGCGTGGTTGAGGCGCACGTTGAGCCGCGCCAGCGGACCGCTCTGCACGGTGTAGCCGAGCTCGACATCGCGCTCCCATTCCTTGCCGCCGCTACCGGCCTTGGTGGTGGCGTTCGAGCCATGGCCGTAGCGGACCATGCCGATCAGGCCGGGCCAGCCGAGGCCGACGAAATCGTAGTCGTAGCGCACCTGCCAGGAGCGTTCGTCGGCGTTGGTGAAGTTGCCGTTGAACATGTCGTTGCCCATGCTCCGCCCACTGCTGCCGTAGACCGATTGCCAGCCGCTGTCGCCGCCGACCTTCTGCAGGCCAAGGTAGAAGGTATGCAGGCCGATGCCGGCGGAAAACAGGCCGTAGACGGTATGGCTGTCGATCTCTCCGGCGCGCGCGGCGCCGTCGTCGCGGTCGACGAACAGGCCGAGGTTGGCGCCCAGGGTCCAGTCGCCGACACGCTGCTTGTGCAGCAGGTTGGCGTAGCTCTGCCGGTAGACGTCCTCCAGTTGCCCGTGCCACAGGCCCAGTTGGGTGCGCTCGCGGTTGAAGCGGTACTCAGCGCCGGCATAGTTGAAACCGTCCGATTTCTGCGTCGGCGCGCTCCAGGCCGATAGGTCCTGCATGTCCGCCGAATTGCGCAGGCTCACCGCGTCGAAGCGTCCGGCCTGCAGAGCCAGGCCCGGCAGCTCGCGGGAAACCACGGCGAAACCGCGGAACGTCTGCGGCAGCAGGCGTCCGTCGTCGTAGCGCAACAGCGGAATGTCCGGGAGCATCTCGCCGATCTTCAGTTCGCTGGCCGAAACGCGCAGCTTGGCGGCCACGCCGACGCGCCCATAGTTGTCCGCCGCGCGACCGTCATCGTGCAACGGAAGAAGCTCGGAATTGCTGGTGCCACGTCCGCTGTTCAGCTTCACGCCGAACAGGCCGATGGCGTCGAGGCCGACGCCGACCGTGCCCGGGGTATAGCCGGAACTGAACTTGAGGATGAAGCCCTGCGCCCACTCGTCCACCAGGCTCTTGCCGGCATCGTGGTCGCGGAAATCGCGGTTGAAGTAATAGTTGCGCAGGACCAGGTCGGTCTTCGCATCCTCCAGGAAGCCGCCCTCGGCAGCTTGCGCGGCAAGACAGGCGAGCATCGGCAGGACCGCCCCTGCATTGCGCGGGACTGCGGTTTTACGACGGATTTTCATTGTTATTGTGCTCCGTTTTTCAGGGACGACCGAGCCCCGGCAGCCTCTGCGGGCCACCTGGCGACGACGGTCGGGTCAGCAGCGGGGCGCGGGCCCCGCCGCCAGGGTCAGAACGGGTACTGGCGCGGCGCGTGCTGCACGCTGATCCAGTGGTCGGTGGTGAATTCCTCGATGGCCCAGTCGCCGTTGAAGCGGCCAAGTCCGGAGTTCTTCTCGCCGCCGAAGGGCGCGTTGGCCTCGTCGTTCACCGGAATGTCGTTGACGTGGGTCATCCCCGCGCGAAGCTGGCGGGCAAAGCGCACCGCGCGTTCCAGGTCGCGGCTGAACACCGCGCTGGACAGCCCGTATTCGCTGGCGTTGGCCAACTCCAGCGCATGCGCCTCGTCGCGCGCGCGGAGCAGGCCGACCAGCGGGCCGAAGATTTCATCGCGGGCGATCTCCATCGTCGCGGTGACCTCGCCGAATACGTGCGGAGCCAGCAACTGCCCATCGACGCCGCCCTCGTACAGCGGCTTGGCGCCTTCCTGGCGGGCCAGGCGGATCTTTTCCAGCAGGCCTTCGAGCTGGCGCGCGTTGACGATCGGCCCGACCGCGGTATCGGCGCGCTGCGGATCGCCGACCCGGAGACCCTTGACCCGCTCGACGAAGCGCGCGGCGAAAGCGTCGTAGAGGCTGTCCTCGACGATGATGCGGTTGATCGCCATGCAGATCTGCCCCTGGTGGAGGAACTTGCCGAACACCGCGGCATTCACCGCCTGCTCCAGATCGGCGTCGCCGAGCACCACGAACGGACTGTTGCCGCCCAGCTCCAGCGCCACGTGCTTGAGGTGCGCGCCGCCGCTGGCGATGCGGCCGATGTTGCGGCCCACCGGGGTCGATCCGGTGAAGGTCACCAGGCCCGGCACCGGGTGCTCGACGAAGGCGTCGCCGATCTCGCTGCCGGGGCCGACCACCACGCTGAACAGCCCGGCCGGCAGCCCGGCCTCTTCGAAGATCCGCGCCAGCAGCAGTCCGCCGCAGACCGGCGTGTCGCTGGCCGGCTTGACCACCACCGCGTTGCCCAGCGCCAGGGCCGGGGCGATGGAACGCTGGGTCAGGTGCAGCGGGAAGTTCCACGGGCTGATCACCCCGACCACGCCGATGGCGCTGCGGTAGACCCGGCTTTCCTTGCCCGGCACGTCGGACTCGACGATGCGCCCGTGCACCCGTGCCGGGAACGACGCCGACTCCAGGGTGATCGCGCGCGCCGCGCCCCATTCGATCTCGGCCTTCAGGCGGGTGCTGCCGGACTCGCGGATGATCCAGTCGACGATCTCCTCGTGGCGGCGGTCGAACACCTCCACCGCCTTGTACAGTACCGCCGCGCGTGCCGAGGGCCCGAGCGCGGCCCATGCCGGCTGGACCTCGGCGGCCTTGGCGTAGGCGGCATCGAGGTCGTCGCGGTCGGCCTGCTCGATCTCCAGCAGCAGGCTGCCGTCGAACGGGTTGCTCACCTTCAGCCGGCGGCCGGCCCGGCCGTGGCGCCACTCGCCGGCCAGGGGCTGGAGACCGAGGTCGGTATAACGGGAATCGCTCATCGCTCTTCTCCTCTTTCGAAAATCACAGGGGTTTCTTCGCCGTCGCGTCGACGGACGCTTCCGCCGGCACGCGCGGCCGCAGGTGGATGCAGGCGATCGCCAGCGCGCCGATCACGCCGGGCGCGGCGAAGGCCAGGAAGTTCTGCTGGAACGGCAGCTCCAGGGCCAGCAGGCTGCCGCCGAGCATCGGCCCGGCGATGGCGCCGAGGCGGCCGACGCCGGCGGCCCAGCCGACCCCGGTGGAGCGCACCCAGGCCGGATAGAACTGCGCGGCGTAGGCATGGATCACCGCCAGGGTGCCGATGGTGGTGGCGCCGGCCACCACCAGCAGGCCGTTGAGCAGCCAGGGGCCTGGCCCCAGGCCGAGGGCCGCCAGGGAGGCCGCGGCCAGGGCGAAGAACAGCACCAGGGTGCGGCCGGCGCCGAGGCGGTCGGCCAGCCAGCCGCCGAACAACGCACCGAGGGTCGCCCCGACATTCAGGGTGACGAGGAACGCCAGGCTCGAACCGAGGGCGTAGCCGCCGCCGGCCATCAGTTTCGGCAACCAGGTGTTGAGCCCGTAGCTCATCAGCATGCACATGGCGAAGGCCACCCACAGCAGCAGGGTGCCCACTGCCTGGCGCCCCTCGAACAACTGGGCGACCCGTCCGCTCGGCGCTTCGGCCGCGACAGCGTTCGCCCGCTCGGCGCCGGGCCGGTAGTCGGGATCGACCTTGCGCAGCAGCGCGTCCAGTTCGGCGCGGCGGCCCTTGAGTTCGAGGAACGCCGCCGACTCCGGCAACCAGCGCAACATCAGCGGCACCGCCAGCACCGGCAGCACCGCCACGTAGAACACCGATTGCCAGCCCCAGGCGGGGATCATGGCGATCGCCAGTAGCGCCGAGAGCACCGCGCCCACCGAGTAGAAGGCCGACATCACCGTGACCAGGGTGCTGGCCGCCCGGCCGGGGCGAATTCGCTGATCAGGTTGATCGCGCTGGGCACCAGCGCGCCCAGTGCCAGGCCGGTGAAGAAGCGTCCGGCGCCCAGTTCCAGCGGGTCGCGGGCGTGCCCGGTGAGGAAGGCGGCGAGGCTCGCCAGCAGGGTGGTGGCGATCACCAGGCGGCGCCGGCCGAAACGGTCCGCCAGCGGCGCCAGCAGGGTGCCGCCGAAGAGCATGCCGAACAGCGCGCAACTGCCGAGGGTGCCGGCCTGCACCGGGCTCAGCTGCCACTCCTGCATCAGGCGTGGCACCACCGAGCCGTAGATGACCATGTCGTAGCCGTCGAACAGCATGATGAAACACCCCCAGCCGAGGATCAGCCAGTGAGTACGGTTAAAGCGGGCAGCGTCGATCACCGCCGCAGCGGATTGCCTGTTCATACCAACCTCTCTCTTGTTCTTGTTATGGGCGCACGCGGGCGTCGGTCGGCACCGCCCACTCTGGCATGGGGCGGCGCCGTGGAACATCAGGGTTCGATGGTTTGCGTCGGCACCTCGATCAAAACCGGGCGATCAGCGGCCAGGGCATGCTTCAAGGCACCTTCCAGCTCTTCGCGGGTGGCTGCGTGGAGCGCCTCGACGCCATAGCCGCGGGCGATCGCGCAGAAGTCCAGGCCGGGCACGTCGAGCCCCGGCGCATCGGGCACCTCGAGCACCCCGGCGAACCAGCGCAGGGCGCCGTAGGTACCGTTCTTGAGGATGATGAACACCGCCGGCACGCGGTATTGCGCGGCACTCCAGAGCGCGGTGATGCCGTAGTTGGCCGAGCCGTCGCCGATGATCCCGATCACCTGCCGCCGCGGCTGCGCCAGTTGCGCGCCAACCGCCGCCGGCAGGCCGAAGCCGAGGCCGCCGGCGGCCGGGAAGAAGTAGCTGCCCGGCTCGCGCATCTCCACGCGCTGCCAGAAGGCGGTCACGGTGGAAGTCGACTCCTTGACGAAGATGGCGTCGCGCGGCGCCAGCGCATCGATCACGTCGAACACGGTTTCCGGACGCAGCGGTCCGCCCTCCTCGGCCAGCGCCGGCGGTCGCGGCAGCGCCTCGGGCAACGGCCGCGCACTGGGGCGGACCTGTTCGAGCAGTGCCTCGAGGGTCAGCGCGATGTCGCCGACCAACGCGTCGCCCATCGGCGCCCGTGCCGCTTCGCCGGGATCGCAGGTGACCTGCACCAGCTCGGCGCCGGCCGGCAGGTAATCGCCGGGGGCGAACTGGTGATAGCGGAACACCGGCGCGCCGACCACCAGGATCAGGTCGTGGCCGTCCAGCAGCCGGCTGATCCCGGCGATGGCCGCCGGCAGCACGCCGCGGAAGCAGGCATGACGGGTGGGGAACGGACAACGCGAGGCCGACGGCGCGACCCAGGCCGGCATCCGCAGCTTCTCCGCCAGTTCCACGGCCAGGCCGTTGGCATTCGCCCCGTCGACGTCCGGACCGAGCACCAGCACCGGGTTGCGCGAGCGCGACAGGCGCTCGCCGAGTTCGGCCAGCAATGCCGGCGCGGGCAGCGCGGCGCCGCTGACCTGGCGCGCGGCCAGGTGTTCGACGCCGACCGGCGCCGGTTGCGCCCAGTCGTCGTAGGGAATCGACAGGTACACCGGCGCCCGCGGCGGCAGGCTGGCGGTCTGGATCGCCTGGCTCAGCGCGCGCGGTACATCCTGGGCGCAGGCCGGCTCGTGGCTCCATTTCACCAGCGGCTTGGGCAGTTGTCCGGCATCGACGTTGGCGAGCATCGCCTCGACCCCGATCATCGAGCGCACCTGCTGCCCGGCGGTGATGACCAGGGGGCTATGGGAGTACCAGGCGTTGGTCAGGGCACCCATACCGTTGCCGGTGCCAGCCGCCGCATGCAGGTTGACGAAGGCCGGGCGGCCGCTGGCCAGGGCGAAGCCATCGGCCATGCCGACCACCGCGCCCTCGTGCAGGCCGAGGATGTAGCGGAAATCCTCGGGAAAGTCCTTGAGGAACGGCAGCTCGTTGGAGCCGGGGTTGCCGAAGACGGTGGTCAGGCCGTGGCGACGGAGGATCTCGTAAGACGCGGAATGGACGGTTTTCATGCAGGCCTTCAAGCTCGTTTCCTGGATTTGCGCTACTGTTGCAGCCGCTCGATAATCAATCAAATCGATACTCTTTCTATAAAAAATAGAACTGGTCTATATGAGTCCGATCGATCTCAACCTGATCCGCACCTTCGTCACCCTCTACGAAGCCGGCAGCGTGACCCTCGCCGCGGAGCGCCTGTTCGTCACCCAGCCATCGGTGAGCTACGCCCTGGCGCGCCTGCGCGAACTGTTCGACGACGCGTTGTTCACCCGCACCCGCGACGGCATCCAGCCGACCTTCGTCGCCGAGCAGCTCTACGGCACCTTCCGCGAGTCGCTGACGCGCATCGAGGGCGCGGTACAGAGCGTTCGCCACTTCGATCCGGCGACCACCGAGCGACGTTTCCGCATCGCCCTCACCGATCTCGGCGAAGTGGGTTTCCTCTCGCTGATCCTCGAACGCCTGACCCGCGACGCGCCGTTCGCCGAAGTGGAAGTGCTGCCGCTGCAGGTGGACGAGGTCGGCGCCTGGCTGAGCAGCGCCAAGGTCGACGCGGCGATCTGCCGCCAGCCGGTGCCCGGCGCGCGCAGCCAGCGGGTCCTGCACGAGCGCTACGTGTGCCTGCTCAGCGACCGCCACCCGCGGATCGGCGACAGCCTGAGCCTGGAGCAGTACCTGGCCGAGCGGCACATCGTGGTGCCCCGTACCTCCGGCCACGGCATCGCCGAGGACGTGCTCGAGGCCATGCAGGTGCAGCGCCGCATCAGCCTGCGGGTGCCGCACTTCTCGGTGCTGCCGAAGATCATTCCCGGTACCGAGCTGCTGACCATCCTGCCGGCGCAGATCGCCTATCGCTTCGTCGCCGAAGGCGGCATGCGCATGCTCGAACTGCCCTTCACCCTGCCGCCGTTCGACGTCTCCCTGCACTGGCACGAGAGCAGCGAACGCTCGGCGGCGCTGAACTGGTTCCGCACCACCATCGCCGAGGCGATCATCGCCGCCCAACGCTGAAACGCCGGCGGCCCTCACGCAGCGTCTCCCAGCGTCGGCGAGCGCTCGCGACGCCGCGCACCGAGCAGCGGCAACACGGCGGCCGCGACGACGAACACCGCCGCGAACGCTCCATAGAGGGACAGCGGCTGCCAGCCGTCGTCGAGCAGGAGCCCGGCCACCAGCGGCGAGAGGATCGCCCCGCCGCGACCGACGCCGATCCCCCAGCCGACCCCGGTGGCACGCACCGAAGCGTCGTAGAGGCTCGGCGCCAGGGCATACAGGCCGGCCACGCAGGCGTTGGCGCAAAGCCCGATCAGCAGTCCCAGCGGCAAGGCCGCGCCGGGCAGCCCGGCGCTCAGCGAGAACAGCGCGAGCAGAGCGGCGGTAAGCAGCATGAACAGCGCCAGCACCCGTTCCAGGCGAAAGCGCGCGGCAAGCCCGCCGAGCAAGGCGGCACCGAAGATCCCGCCGATGCTCAGCAGGGTGCCGCCGGTGATGCCCTGGGCGGTGGACAGGCCGGCGGCGACCAGCAGCTTCGGCGTCCAGCTCATGATGAAGTAGAAGCCGAACATCACCAGGAAAAACAGCGCCCAGAGCAGCAGCGTGGTACGTCGCTGGGCAACGCAAAGCAACCGGGCGAGGCGGCTACCGTGCTCCGCTCCGCCACCGGACGGGCTCGGCAGTTCCGCGAGCGCCGCGCGGCCCAGGCGCCGGGCCAGCGCGTTGACCCGTTGCAACGCCCGCGGCGGCCGGCGCGCCAGGAGGAAGTCCAGCGACTCCGGCAGGCACAGGCAGACCAGCGGGATCACCGCCAGGGTCAGGCCAGCGCCGAAGACGAACACCGAGCGCCAGCCCCAGGCGCCGATCAGCCATACCGCGAGCAGTCCGCCAAGGGTCGCGCCGAGCGCGTAGCCGGTGGACTGCAGGCTTACCGCCAGGCCGCGCCAGCGGCGCGAGGCGTACTCGCTGGCGATCACGTTGCTGCTGGCGAGGATGCCGCCGATACCCAGTCCGGTCAGCCCGCGCAGCAACGCCAGTTGCCAGGCCGCCTGGCTCAGCGCCGAGGCGAGCATGCCCAGGCCCGACAGCGCCAGGCAGGCGAGGATCAGGGGGCGGCGCCCCCAGCGGTCGGCCCAGGGCGCGATGAACAGCGAGCCGGCGGCCATGCCAAAGAGGCCGGCGCTGAGCAGCAGGCCGATCTCGGCGCCGCCAAGGTTCCATTCGGCGGCCACCGAGGATGCGGTGAAGGCCATCACCAGCACGTCGAAGCCATCGATCAGGTTGAGCACGATGCACACAGCCACCGCCAGCCACTGGAACGGACGCATCGGTTCGTCGTCGAGAGCGCGGCGCAAGTCCCGGTTCATGGGCGGCCCTCCCCGAGCGGACAGGAAAGAAGCGACGGCAGGCGGGAGCGAGGCGCGGGAATGCAGGAATCCATCATCGGGAAGACCCTTTTTCTTGTTGTTGTAGGCACGGCAAGCGCAGGCACCCTGGCACCGTTGCGTCGATGCCGCAATCCTATTGGATCCATTTTGACGACAAGAAAACGGATGGCCAGCGGTTATCCCACTGTCAGCGAAATCCGAGAAAGGCTCTGGAACGAGATAATTTGGCAATTTATTCCTGAAGTTTTTTATGTGCGACTATCGAACAGATTATTTTTTGTACAGAAGCGGTTGACTTGGTAAAGTTGCCTCGCGAATCATTGGATCCAATTACAAAAACAACGAGAGGATCCGACGATGTTTCCGAAGAACGCCTGGTACGTGGCCTGCACCCCCGACGAACTGGCCGGCAAGCCGCTCGGCCGACGCATCTGCGACGAGCCGATGGTTTTCTACCGAGGCGAGGACGGCCGCGTGGCGGCCCTCGAGGATTTCTGCCCGCACCGTGGCGCGCCGCTGTCGCTGGGCTTCGTCGAGGACGGCGTGCTGGTCTGCGGCTACCACGGCCTGGCAATGGGCGAGGACGGTCGCACCCGCGCGATGCCCGGCCAGCGGGTCCGCGGCTTCCCCTGCATCCGTCGCTTCCCGGTGCAGGAACGGCACGGCTTCGTCTGGGTCTGGCCGGGCGCGGAAGAACAGGCCGACGCCGCGCTGATACCCCGCCTGGAATGGGCGGAAAGCCCCGATTGGGCCTATGGCGGCGGGCTGTACCACATCCACTGCGACTATCGCCTGATGATCGATAACCTGATGGACCTGACCCACGAGACCTATGTCCATGCGTCCAGCATCGGCCAGAAGGAAATCGACGAGGCCGCGCCGACCACGCGGGTGGAAGGCGACGAGGTGATCACCAGCCGCCACATGCAGAATGTCATGGCCCCGCCGTTCTGGCGCATGGCTCTGCGCGGCAACGGCCTGGCCGACGACGTGGCGGTGGACCGCTGGCAGATCTGCCGCTTCACGCCGCCCAGCCACGTGCTGATCGAGGTCGGCGTGGCCCACGCCGGCCACGGCGGCTACCAGGCGCCGGCGGAGCGCAAGGCGGCGAGCATCGTGGTCGACTTCATCACCCCGGAGAGCGCCACTTCCATCTGGTACTTCTGGGGCATGGCGCGCAACTTCCAGGCCCACGACCAGGCGCTCACCGAGAGCATTCGCGAAGGCCAGGGAAAGATCTTCGGCGAAGACCTGGAAATGCTCGAAAGCCAGCAGCGCAACCTGCTGCGCCATCCACGGCGCGACCTGCTGAAACTGAACATCGACGCCGGCGGCGTGCAGGCCCGGCGCATCATCGAGCGCCTGCTGGCGGACGAGCGCCAGGCCGCCGCCCCCAACCGCGCCCAGGCCTGACGGGAGCCTTCGCCATGATCGAGGTCATCGTCGGCGCCATCCGCCTGGAGGCGCAGGATATCCACAGCTTCGAACTGTTCCGGGCCGACGGGGCGGCCCTGCCGTCCTTCGAGCCGGGCGCACACATCGACCTGCACCTGCCCAACGGCCTGGTCCGCCAGTACTCCCTCTGCGGCCCCGCCGAACGGCCGCGCCACTACCGTATCGCCGTACTCCGCTGCCGCGATTCGCGCGGCGGCTCGGCCACGCTGCACGCCGAACTGCGGGTCGGCCAGCACCTGCACATCGGCGAGCCGCGCAATCTCTTCCCGCTGTCGCCGGAGCCCGGTCCGCGCCTGCTGTTCGCCGGCGGCATCGGCATCACGCCGCTGCTGGCGATGGCCGAACGCCTGGCCCGCGATGGCGCCGACTTCCAGTTGCACTACTGCGCGCATTCCGCCGAGCGCGCGGCCTTCGTCGACTACCTTGGCCGGTGCGCCTTCGCCGACCGCGTGCACTGCCACTTCGACCACGGCGAAAGCAGCCGGCGCGCGGACCTTCGCGCCCTGCTGGCGACCAGTCCGCGCGACGCCCAGCTATACCTTTGCGGGCCGGCGGGCTTCATGCAGTGGATCGAAGAAAGCGCCCGCGAACTGGGCTGGGAAGCAAGCCGCTTGCATCGCGAGCACTTCGCCGCCGCGCCACGAGACGCCAGTGCGGACGGCACCTTCGAAGTGCAGTTGGCGAGCAACGGGGCGCTGATCCGGGTCGCCGCCGGGCAGACCGTGCTGGCGGCCCTGCGCGAAGCCGGGGTGGACCTGCCGGCCTCCTGCGAGCAGGGCATCTGCGGCACCTGCCTGACCCGCGTGCTGGACGGCGAGCCGGAGCATCGCGACCTCTACCTCAGCGAAGAGGAGCAGGCCGCCAACGATTGCTTCACGCCCTGCTGTTCGCGTTCGCGCAGCCCACGGCTGGTGCTGGATCTCTAGTCGGCGGCGACGTCGCCGTGAAGCACGGTGACACCCTGCCGCGCCGGATCGAAGTAGTCGGCGTAGCGCAGGGTCGCGTTGGCGTGCTCGCGCATGATCGCCTCGGCGCGCGCCCCCTGGCCGTTGACCAGCGCGTCGACCACCGCGTGGTGCTGCATGTGGGCGAAGTTGAAACGGCGGAATTCCTGCTCGAGATTGTCGCGATCCACCGCCAGGGCGCTCACCGAGGCGAACGGCAGGTGGTCGTTGCGCGCCAGCGCCACGGCGATCGCCGGGTTGCCGCTGGCCTCGATGATGGTGCGGTGGAAACGCATGTTCATGCGCTGGTAGCGCTCCAGCTCCTCCAGCAGGACCTGGCCGTTGGCGAACAATCGGTCGCCCTCGGCCAGGCATTCCTCCAGGGTCGCCCGTGCCTCGGCGGACAGCCCGCGCTCGGCCGCCTGGCGTGCCGCCAGGCCTTCCAGAACGCCGCGCACCTCGACCGCGCCGGCGATATCCTCGCGGGTCACCGCGCGCACCCTGTAGCCGCGCCCGGTCTTGCACAGCAGGCCTTCCTGCTCGAGGGTACGCAGGGCGATGCGCACCGGCATGCGCGAGACCTGCAGGCGTTCGGCGGTGGGAATCTCGACGATGCGCTCGCCGGCGGCGAGTTCGCCGGAAGCGATCAGCTTGCGTAGCTCGGCCAGCACGCGTTGGCCCGGTTTGCTCATGGAATTCGCTTATTCGATCGGGACGTCCGGGGCATCATAGCGTGCCCCGGCCGCCTCCGCCGGTCAGCTTTCGCGGTGGATGGCGAAGCCGGCCCAGGACTGGCTCACCGGCATGATCTCGAGGCTGTTGATGTTCAGGTGGGCGGGCTGGTTCATGATCCAGAAGATGGTCTCGGCGATGTCTTCCGGCTGGATCGGATGGGCTCCGGCGTAGGTCTTGTCGTAGCGCGCCTGGTCGCCGCCGAAGCGGACCAGGGAGAACTCGCTCTCGCACAACCCCGGCTCGAGGTTGGTCACGCGCACCCCGGTGCCCTGCAGGTCGCAACGCAGGTTCAGGGAGAATTGCTCGACGAAAGCCTTGGTGCCGCCGTAGACATGGCTACCCGGATAGGGCCACTTGCCGGCCACCGAACCCAGGTTGACGATGCTCGCCCCGGCGCCGTGGGCGATCAGCCGCGGCAGCAGCAGGCGCGTGCTGTAGAGCAGGCCCTTGATGTTGGTGTCGACCATGGTGTCCCAGTCGTCCAGGTCGCAGGACTGCGCCGGGTCGGTGCCCAGCGCCAGGCCGGCGTTGTTGATCAGGCCGCGCAGGGTGGAGAACTCTTCCGGCAGGTTGTCCACGGCCGCGCTCATCGCCGCGCGGTCGCGCACGTCCAGGGTCAGCGGCAACACCCGGGTCTTCGCCGAAAGCTCACCGGCCAGGGCTTGCAGACGCTCCTCGCGACGGCCGGTGAGCACCAGCGACCAGCCGGCCTCGGCGAAACGACGGGCGCAGGCTTCGCCGAAGCCTGAGGTGGCGCCGGTGATGAACAGGGTGGACGACATGGGCATCTCCTCGTACGGGGCGGAAAAACGATGTCCGGGGATTCTAGAGCCTCGCCGTGCCCGGTTGGCCATACAGTTGCGCACGAGTTTGCCGAGGCGTCTGCTCAAAAAACGACCAACCTCGCGGAACCCGCACCGTGCCTGGGCCGCAGCGAACAGCCACCAACTTGTCCACAGGGCGTCGCACAGTTTTCCTGAACAACTGTGGCAGCGGGATGACCACGCGTTGGGGATAAGTACCTGGCGCGAGCGCTGTTCATTTTCTGACCAGCCACGCATAACCCTCGCCGATTCAGGGGTTTGGCGGTTCTTACCCACCTTATCCACAAGCCCCCGCACAGAAATCCTGAACAACCTCAGGCGGCGTTATCCACAACCCGGCGCGCGGCGACCAGGTCCTCCAGCGCATAACCCACCGACTTGAACAGGGTGATTTCCCCGGGATCGCCGCGCCGCCCTGCCCCGCCCAGCAAGTCGCGCAGTTCGGTGGATATCGCCTCGCGCCCGATGGCGCCTTCGGCGATCGCCTGCAACAGGTCGCCGGCCTCTTCCAGCGCGCCTGCGCGGGTATCCACCACGACCCGCGCGCGCGCCACCGCCAGGGCGTCAGTCTCGCGCATGGACGGCAGGAAGGCGCCGACCAGGTCGAGATGGACGCCCGGCTTCAGCCATGCGCCGCGCACCAGCGCTTCGCGGGAGGTGGTAACGCAACTGACGCAATCGGCCGCCTCCACCGCCGCGCGCAACCCGTCGGCCGCTCGCGCCGGGTAGCCCTCCTCGCGCAGCCGGGCGGCCAGCGCGGCGGCCTTGGCCGGATCGCGGCCCCAGATGTCGATGTGGCGATAGTCGCGCACGCAGGCGTGGGCCCGCACCATGTGCGCAGCCAGGGTTCCGCAGCCGACCACCAGCAGGCGCCGCGCATCGTCCCGCGCCAGGTAGTCGGCGGCCAGCGCCGAGCTGCAGGCGGTACGCCGGGCGGTCAGCTCCGAAGCCTCCAGCAACGCCAGTGGGCGACCGTCTTCGCCGTCGAACAGAGCGAACACCGCGGCCACCGTCGGCAGGCCACGCGCCCCATTGCCAGGGAACACCGTCACCAGTTTCACGCCGATCCCCGCGCCGGCTTGCCACACCGGCATCTGTAGCAGCGAGGCCTGCGCCGGCAAGGCATGGCAGTTGCGCAGCGGCGCGCTGCAAGGCTTGGCCAGGCCGATGCGCAACGCCTCGATCAGTTGTGGATAAGCCAGGCGCTCGGCGACCTCGGCGTTGCTGAAAAAGCGCAGGCTGTGCATAAGTCGAGTTTCCTCCGTGGCTCCAGGGCAGCGCCCGCCCCGGCGGCCAGGCAGCCGGGGCGGGGCGCGCTCAATGTCCGCCGAGATAGGCGTTGCGCACCTCCTGGTTGCCGAGCAGTTCTTCGCCGCTGCCGCTCATGCGGATTTCCCCGGTGACCATCACGTAGGCGCGGTCGGAGAGCTTCAGCGCATGGTTGGCGTTCTGCTCGACGAGGAAGATGGTCATGCCGCTCCTGGCCAGCTCGCGCAGGGTCTGGAAGATCTGCTTGACCACGATCGGCGCCAGGCCCAGGGAGGGCTCGTCGAGCAACAGCAACTTCGGCCGGCTCATCAGCGCGCGGGCGATGGCGAGCATCTGCTGCTCGCCGCCGGACATGGTCATGGCGCGCTGGTTGCGCCGCTCCTTCAGGCGCGGGAACAGCTCGAACATGCGCTGCATGTCCTCCTCGGCGTGGTCCATGCCGATGGGAATGGTACCCATCAGCAGGTTTTCCTCGACGCTCATGTCGGGGAACACCCGGCGTCCTTCCGGCGACTGCGCGATGCCGTTGGACGCCACGTAGTGCGCCGACTTCTGGCGGATGTCCTGGCCGCGATAGAGGATCTGCCCGGCCGCCGCACGCGGCTGGCCGAAGATCGACATCAACAGCGTCGACTTGCCCGCGCCGTTGGCGCCGATCAGGCTCACCGTCTCGCCCTCGTTGACCTGCAGCGAGACCTTCTTCAGCGCCTGGATCGGCCCGTAGAACACGTCCACCTCACGGAATTCCAGCAACGCCGCGCTCATGACAGCTCCTCTTCGTCGGCACCGAGATAGGCGGCGATCACCTTCTCGTCATGGCGGATCTGTTCGGGGTTGCCACGGGCGATCACGTCGCCGTGGTCGAGCACGATGATGTGGTCGGAGATGTTCATCACCATGCCCATGTCATGCTCGATCAGCAGTACGGTGATCCCGTGGTGGTCGCGCAGGTAGCGGACGATGTTGCTCAGGGCGTGGGTCTCGGCCGGGTTGAGGCCGGCGGCCGGTTCGTCCAGGCAGATGAGTTCCGGCCGCGTGCACATGGCCCGGGCGATCTCCAGGCGCCGCTGCTGGCCGTAGGACATCTCGCCGGCCAGGCGGTTGGCGCAGTCCACCAGGTCGACCACCTCCAGCCAGTAGAACGCGTGGTCCAGCGCCTCGCTCTCGGCGCGGCGATAGCCGGGAGTGTTGAGGATGCCGGCGAGCAGGTTGCGGTTGACGAACATGTGCTGCGCCACCAGCAGGTTCTCCACCACCGACATGTCCTTGAACAGGCGGATGTTCTGGAAGGTCCGCGCCAGCCCGGCGCGGTTCACCAGGTGGGTGCCGCCGAACATCTTGTAGTAGAGGCGACTGCCCAGTTGCGGCGGCTTGACGAAGTCGTCCAGCTGGAACGGCTCGCCGAGCACCTGGATGACGTCCGTGGTGCGCCCCTGGGTGTTGAGCAGGATGTTGCCGCCGGTGGCCTTGTAGAAGCCGGTGAGGCAGTTGAACACGGTGGTCTTGCCGGCGCCGTTGGGGCCGATCAGCGCGGTGATCGAACCGCGCTCGACGTCGAGGTTGACGTCGTTGAGCGCCTTGATGCCGCCGAAGTGCATCATCAGGTGCTCGACGCTGAGGATCTTGTCGCTCATGGCGCCACCCCCTTGCGCGGTGCGAAGCCCACCCGGCTGATGCGGATCAGCCCGCGCGGCCGCCAGATCATCATCACCACCATGAGTATCCCGAGCAGCAGCACGCGGATGTCGGCGAAGCTGCGCAGCAGCTCCGGCGCCACGGTGAGGACGAAGGCGGCGATCACCACCCCGACCGTCGAGCCCATGCCGCCGAGCACGACGATGGCGAGGATCAGCGCCGACTCGAAGAAGTTGAACGAGGACGGGTTGACGAAGCCCTGGTAGCTGGCGAAGAACACCCCGGCCAGTCCCGCGGTGGAGGCGCCGAGCATGAACGCCGAGAGTTTCACCAGCACATGGTTGAGGCCCATCGCGCGACAGGCGATCTCATCCTCGCGCAGCGCCTCCCAGGCGCGCCCGACCGGCATCCGGGTCAGCCGGTGCTTGATGTAGAGCACCAGCAGCACGACCAGGAACAGCACCACGTAGATGAACAGGAATTTCATGTTGGGGTTGTAGGCGATGCCGAGGAACTCGTGGATCGGCACCCCGCCATCCTTGGCCCGGCGGCCGAACTCCAGGCCAAGGAAGGTCGGCGCCGGCGCCGGCATGCCGTTCGGCCCGCCGGTGAAGGACAGCCAGTTGTTCAGTACCAGGCGGATGATCTCGCCGAAGCCCAGGGTGACGATCGCCAGGTAGTCGCCATGCATGCGCAACACCGGGAAGCCGAGGATCGCCCCGGCCACCGCGGCGGTCAGCGCGGCCAGCGGCAGGACGGTCCAGAAGCCCAGGCCGAGGTACTGGTAGCCCAGCGCCAGGCCATAGGCGCCAATGGCGTAGAAGGCCACGTAGCCGAGGTCGAGCAGCCCGGCGAGGCCGACCACGATGTTCAGGCCCAGGCCCAGCAGCACGTAGATCAGGCCGAGGATGACCACCGCCAGCAGGTACTTGCTGGCGAAGAACGGGAAGATCACCGCGGCCACCAGGATCAGCGGCACGATCCAGCGCAAGCGGGTCTTGTAGCCCGGCGGCAGGACGTGGACGCCGCTGCCAGCCCCCTCGAAGCGCTCCAGCACGGCCCGTCCGCCGCGGGTCTGCAGGTAGAGGCTGAGCAGGAAGCGCCCGGCCATCACGATCGCGATGATCCAGCCGACCCGCTCGTAATGCAGGTTGAAGCCGTAGCCGTCGAGGACCACGCCGACGATGGGGCCGAACACCACCAGGGCGATCAACCCGGAGAGCACGGCATCGACGACGCACTGCTTGAGATCGATGGAAGTCTCGTTGCTCATCGTCGTCCCCTTACACCTTGGCGATCTGCGGGCGGCCGAGCAGGCCCTGGGGACGGAAGATCAGGATCAGTACCAGCAACGAGAAGGCGAACACGTCCTTGTAGTCGGTGTTGACCATCCCCGAGAACTGCGCCTCGGCCACTCCCAGCACCAGGCCGCCGAGCATCGCCCCGGGCAGCGAGCCGATGCCGCCGAGCACCGCCGCGGTGAACGCCTTGATGCCGATGATGAAGCCGGCGTAGAAGTCGAAGGTGCCGTAGTTCATGGTGATCAGCACCCCGGCCAGGGCGGCCATCGCCGCGCCGATGACGAACACGTAGGAGATCACCCGGTCGGTGTTGATCCCCAGGATCGAAGCCATCTTGCGGTCCTGCTGGGTCGCCCGGCACATGCGCCCGAGCTTGGTGTAGCGGATCACGTAGGTCAGCACCGCCATGCCGATCAGCGAAGCGATCAGGATGAACAGCTTGGTGTAGGTGAGCTGGACGAAACCGTCGCCGACGTGGAATTTCAGGGCGCCGTCGAGCAGGGTCGGGATCCCCTGCTGGCGCGGCCCCTGTGCCACCTGCACGTAGTTCTGCAGGATCAGCGACATGCCGATCGCCGAGATCAGCGGCGCCAGGCGCGTGGAGTTGCGCAGCGGCTTGTAGGCGATGCGCTCGATCACCCAGCCGTAGGTGCAGGTCACCAGCACGGTGAACAGCAAGGTGCCGAGGATCAGCAGCGGGAAGTTCTGCAGGCCGAAGAAGGCCAGCAGGGCAAGGGCGATGGCCGACAGGTAGGCGGAGATCATGTACACCTCGCCGTGGGCGAAGTTGATCATGCCGATGATGCCGTAGACCATGGTGTAGCCGATGGCGATGAGGCCGTAGACCGAGCCGAGGGTCAGCCCGTTGATCATTTGCTGGAGGAAGATGCCGTCCATTTTTCAGTCTCTTCAGGGCGAATCGCGACGGCCTTTGTAAGGCGCGCCGGCGCTCGCCGGTGAAAGCGGACGGGTGCTACTGAAACGGCCCCGGATCGCGGGACTCCAGACCGACCACACGCAGACGTCTTCGGTGAATCCGCACTACGGCGGCAAGCACGGGCGAGCACTTCAGCAGCTCCCGGACTTACCCATGCGCCGGGCCTGTGCCCGGCGCATGGCGGTCGAGCGCGATCAGGGCAACTGGTGGTACTTGCCCTTGTCGTCCCACTCGTAGACCACGTAGTCGGAGACTTTCAGGTCGCCCTTCTTGTCCCATTCCTTCTTGCCCATCACGGTCTGCACCGGATGCGACTTCAGCCACTCGGCGGCCTTGGCCGGATCGTTGGCGCCGGCGCCGTTGAAGGCCGCCGCCAGGGACTGGATCGAGGCGTAGGAGTAGAGGGTGTAGCCTTCCGGCTCGAAACCGCCGGCACGGAACTTCTCCACCACCGCCTTGCCGTCGGGGATCAGCCGCGGGTCGGCGCCGAAGGTCATCAGCACGCCCTTGACGTACTGCGGACCGCCGGCGGTGGTCGCCAGTTCGTCGGTGACCACGCCGTCGTCGGACATGAACTTGGCGGTCAGTCCCTGTTCGCGCATCTGCCGTACCAGCGGACCGGCTTCCGGATGCAGGCCGCCGAAGTAGACGACCTCGGCACCGGAGGCGCGGATCTTGGTGACCAGCGCGTTGAAGTCCTTCTCGCCGCGAGTCAGGCCCTCGTAGAGAACCTCTTTCACGCCGAGCTTGTTCAGTTGCGCCCTGGTGGCGTCCGCCAGGCCCTGGCCGTAGGTGTCCTTGTCATGGATCACCGCGACCTTCTTGGCCTTGAGCACGTTGACGATATAGTCGCCGGCGACCACGCCCTGCTGGTCGTCGCGGCCGCACATGCGGAACATCCCGGAGAGTCCGCGCTCGGTGACCTGCGGGTTGGTGGAACCGGGGGTGATGGCGATGATCCCGGCCTCGTCGTAGACCTCGGATGCGGGGATGGTCGAAGAAGAGCAGAAATGGCCGACCACGGCGATGGCCTTGTCCTGGTCCACCAGGCGGTTGGCCACGGCCACGGCCTGCTTCGGTTCGCAGGCGTCGTCGGCCTTGACCAGCTTGATCTTCTCGCCGTTGATCCCACCCGCCGCGTTGATGTCTTCCGCCGCCTGGGACGCGCCGCGCCAGTATTGCTCGCCGAAGGAGGCGTTGGCGCCGGTATGCGGTCCGGCCACGCCGATCACGACGTCGGCCAGCGCATGCGTGGAAAGACCCATCACGGATGAAACCGCGAGAGCCAGGATGCCTTTTCTGAACAGCTTCTTGGACATGGGGTGTTGCTCCTGAGGATGATGTTGGCGCTCGTAACTACGATGTTGTTGTTGTGTTTCGCTCAACAGGCAGAGCAAGCGGCGTGCCATTCGTTTTTTTCCTGAGTGGCCGGCCACAAGAACTTTAGCCCTCCTTTCCGTTTTTATCTTTGTTATTGGAAATCAGTCATTTAGGCATTTCTCCGAATCCCCTTCGGAGAGCTACAGCCCAGGCTTCACAAGGCCTGAACCGTTCCTAGGAATAACTCTACAACGATATTGAAGCGGTTAGAAACTGCACGTCACTGGTGCGTTCCACGCACTAATTGAGGTCCTCTTTTTCAATGAAAGTGCAGGACAGAGCGGTTTTTAAAATTAATATGAACATGAACTTCCCGGAATTCGGTACTTGGCGGAAAAAGTCGATTCGAATACGACATGAACATATCCGTTAGCGACGCCACGTTCGGCGCAAAACCCTGTGACGGATTCGTCATAAGCCAGCGAATGCTCTATCGCGAGACTTGCCGGCAGTAATAAGCGTCGCCCGGCACTCCGGCAAGCGAGCTTTCCTCCCTACGTCATTCCGTTTATTCATATAACGCGTTCCGCCCGCTCCACCCGCGCCAGGAAACCCGCCATGCTGAACAAACGCCGCCTGCCGTCGATGACCGCCCTGCAATGCTTCGAAGCGGTAGCCCGGCACCTGAGCTTCACCCGCGCCGCCGAAGAGTTGAGCCTGACCCAGAGCGCCATGAGCAAGCAGGTCGCGCAACTCGAGGAGCAACTGCAGCACGCCCTGTTCCGCCGGGTGCGCAAGCGCTTGCAACTGACCCCGGCCGGCGAGCTGTACCTGGCCGAGGTACGACGCATCCTGCAACAGGTAGAGCTGTCCACCCGCTTCCTGCTTTCCTACGGCGGCGAGACCGAAGTGCTGCGAGTGGCGACCCCGCCGACCTTCGGCGCGCGCTGGCTGATCCCGCAACTGAACGGCTGGCGCCACCGCCACCCGAACATCCACCTCGACCTGCGCCAGGAACTGGAACCGGACGACCTGCGCCAGGGCCATTGCGACCTGGCGTTCTTCTTCGGCCCCGGCACCCTGCCGGGCGCCGAGTGCATCCGCCTGTTCGGCGAACAACTGGTGGCGGTCTGCGCGCCATCCCTGCTGCCGGCCGGCGGACTGGACGAACCGACCCAACTGGCGGGGCTGGTGCTGCTGCAGAACGCCAGCCGCGCGGAGGCCTGGCACGACTGGTTCGCCAGCCTGGAGCGAAATTGCCAGGGTTGCTACCACGGTCCACGCTTCGACACCTTCTACATGTGCATCCGCGCCGCCCAGGCCGGTTGCGGGGTAGCCCTGCTACCGCGCTTCCTGGTCGAGGAGGAACTCGCCGAAGGCAAGCTGGCGATCGCCTGGCCGCACGCCCTGCCCAGCCAGGAGGCCTACTACCTGGCCTATCCCGAGCATGCCGCGGAAGTCCCCAAGGTGCGCCATTTCATCGAGTGGATGGTAGAGCGCCTGGAGCAGGAGCAACCCTCAGCGGCTCCCGGCCAGACGCGCCACGGCCCGGTTTGACGTTTTCGCTGCGTGGAACCATCTTTACTCTCACTCGGTTCACCTCGGAACGTCCCATGCTCACTGGCGTCACGGTTCGAATCCGCCTGCTGGTCCTGGCGCTGCTACCGCTGACGATGCTCGTCACGGTCATCGCGATGGCGCTGGCCAACGCCAGTCGACTCGATGCCAGCTTCCAGGACCTTTTCAACAACCGGATGAAGCCCATCAGCCAGCTCAAGATCGTCGCCGACGCCGTTGCGGTCAGCGTGGTCGACGCCCTGCACAAGTACCGTGCGGGGGTCTTCGATGAAGAGCGCCTGCAGCAGGAGTTGAGTGGGGCGCTGTCGCGCATCGAGAAGTCGTGGGCCGACTATTCCGCAGACCACCGGACTGCCGCCGAGAAGGAAATCATCGAGTCGCTGGTCCCCACCCTGGAACGGGTCAAGCGGATGACCCTGGCATACGGCGAGCAGGCCAGGGCCGGAAGCCTGCGAAACGTCGAGGCCGGCACGTTCAATCGCGAGATGTATGGTGCGTTCGATCCGCTGGGAACCGCGCTGTCGACGCTGATCGACCTGCAGCTCAGTGAAGGCGCCAAGCTCAACGAGCAGATGGAGAAACGCTACGACTCCATGCGCACCACCTTCCTGTTCATCGGCGCCGCAGCCCTGGTCCTCATCGTCGCCGCGGCCTGGTTCATCAGCCTGTCGATCATGCGCCCGCTTTCCGATCTGCGCGGGGTGATCCGCCGCGTGCAGGACTCCTCGAATCTCACGCTCCGCGCCGATGCGCGCGGGCGCGACGAAGTGTCCGATACGGCGCGCGCCTTCAATATGATGCTGGAAAGCCAGCAGGCGCTGCTTCGGCATCTCGCCGAGACAGCCAGGAAGCTCACCATCACCTCGGACGAGATGAGTGCCATCAGCAACCAGGTCAGCCATGTCGCCACGTCCCAGGGCGACCAGACCGACATGGTCGCCACGGCGGTACACCAGATGAGCATGGCGGTCCAGGACGTGGCGCGGAACGCCCAGGCCGCCGCAGCCAGCGCGGAATCGGCGAACAGCGAGGCGCACACCGGAACCGGACTCGTGCATGCGAACCTCGACGCCATCCAGGGCCTGTCGGTCATGGTCGGAGAGGCGGGAGCCGTCATCGACACGCTACGCAACAAGACCGAGGAAATCAGCACCGTTCTGGAAGTCATCCAGAACATCGCCCAGCAAACCAACCTGCTCGCCCTCAATGCCGCGATAGAAGCCGCACGGGCGGGCGAGGCCGGACGCGGGTTCGCGGTGGTCGCCGATGAAGTGCGCAGCCTGGCCACCAATACGCACAAGGCCACCGAAACCATCCGCGAGATGATCGAAGCCCTGCAGGCAGGCGCCAGCAGCGCGGTCAGCGTGATGCAGCAGTCACGCGAGCAGGCCCAGGTCAGCGTCCAGCGCGCCCACGAGGCGGGAAAGGCGCTCGGTCTCATCGCCCAGGCGGTCGAAGGTATCGCCCAGAGCAACGCGCAGATATCCACGGCGACGGAAGAACAGACCGCCACCGCGAGCGAGGTCAGCCAGAACATCGACTCGCTCAATGCCAGCATCGGCGAAGTCGCCGAGGGCGCGGTGAAGACCTCCACCTCCAGTGTCGAGCTGGCGAAGCTGGCAAACGGACTGGAGCAGCAGATCCAGCGCTTCACCGTCTAGCAAGCGCGGCAGGGAGCGGCCTCACCGGCCCTGCCGCACCCGTTTGTCAGGACGCCAGCAGGCTGCGGTCGAAAACGAAGGCGCCGCCCGGCTTCGGGGTGAAATGCAGGACGTGTTGCGGGCGCCCCATGGGCGGACGCTGGCGTTCGCCGGTGTCCTCGACCCAGCCAGCCTCCTTCATCCGCTCCAGGCGCCCGCGCAGGCTGGAATGCTGGACTTCCTGGCCGATGGCGCACTCGAAGGCCTTCAGCGCCTCGGCCACGGTGAAGCGCGGCGCCAGCAGGAACAGCGGCAGGGCGCTGTACACCGACTTGCTCGCCAGGCGCTCGCAGGCCTGCTGTACCAGTTGGGCGTGGTCGAACGGCAGGGCGAAGCGCTCGCTGCGAACGTCGCGCAGCGGCACGAAGTCGAGGTCGTCGTCCTCCACCCGGGTGTCCGGACCGACCAGCACCAGGTAGAACACGCTCAGCGACCAGCCGCGCGGGTCGCGTACCGCGTTGCCGACCGTGGCCACCTGCTCGATGTAGGCCGGCTCCAGCCGCGCCTTGTCGCGCAGGGCGCGCACCGCCGCGTCGTCGAGGCTGTGGTCGGCGCTGCGGCCGTTGACCAGCACGCCGGGCAAGGCCCACTGGCCGGCGAAAGGCGCCTGGGCGCGGCGGATCAGCAACAGCTCCAGTCCGTGCCCGGGGTTCAGGCGCAACGCCACGATATCCACGCTGGCCAATACTTCCGCTGAACTCATCGTCACTCCTCTCTTCAGCCCGCCTGGCGTTCGCCGCCATAGCAGTGCAGTTCGTCCTTCACTTCCGGCAGGCACCAGGCCTCCGGTACCGCCAGCCCTTCACGCAGGCGCTGGCGGATCATCGAGCTGTGCAGCGGCAGCCGCTCCTCCGCCACCAGCCGGCCGAAGCGCCAGCACAATTCGGCGGCGCGTTCGAAGCGCGGCAGCTCCGCCTCGTTGTCGGCGCCGATCAGCAGGGCGATCCGCGGTGACGCCAGGCCGCTACGCGCGGCCAGCGCTTCCAGCAGGTCGATGCTGTAGACCGCCGGACGATCAGGCATCAATCCTGCTTCGATCGGTTCGCAATACACCCGCCGCGGATCGATCCGCCGAGCCAGCCGCGCCAGCCAGCGGCAGCGCAGCTCGAAATCGCCCATGCGCTTGCCGAAGGCGTGGCGGTGGCTCGGCACCAGGGCGACCCGTTCGGCGCAAAGCAGCGCCCGGCGGATCACCGACTCATGGCCGGGGTGCGGCGGGTCGAACGCCCCACCGTAGACCGCGAGGGCGAAGTCGGGGGCGCGTCCGCCGCTCATCCCGGCAGGCAGTCGGCGAATCCGGGAACTTATTTCATCACGCATAGAAAATACCTTCCACTGCGAAATTTTGTAGTACAAGTGCTTGACGACTTATTTCACGTGATGAATTATGTACCCACATTCAGCCCCAACCCGTCAAGCGGAGGCTTCCATGAATCGTCCCAGCAAGATCGCCAGCTTCGATGTCGACGCCCAGAAAGGCTTCACCCCGCTGTGCCCGGACGAACTGCCGGTGCCCGGCGGCGACGCCATCGGCGCCGCCCTCAACCAACTGGCCAGCCGCGCCGCGCTGCGCCTGGGCAGCAAGGACGCGCACAGCCCGAAGGCTGCCTGGGTAGTGGAAAGCGCCGAGCAGATGCTGCGGCCGCTGGCCTATCCGGATGCCGACCTGACCTGGGTGAGCCACTGCGTACCGGGTACGCCGGGTTTCGAGCTGCTCGACGAACTGCCGCGGCCGATCGACTACGACTTCTTCGTCTGGAAGGGCGTGGAGCCGGACCTGCATCCCTACGGCGCCTGCTACCACGATCTGGCGGAACGCCGCAGCACCGGGGTCATCGAATACCTGAGGCAGAATGGCGTGAGCCATGTGCTGGTGGGTGGCCTGGCGCTGGACTACTGCGTGAAGAACACCGCCCTGCAACTGCGCCGCGCCGGTTTCGAGGTGCTGCTCTACCTGCCCGCCTGCCGGGCCATCGCCGAGGACACCGCGCAGCGGGCCTGCGACGAGATGCGCGACGCCGGGGTGATCCTCTGCGCCGACCTGGAACGACTGGATAGCGCCCTCGCCGGCGCCGACAAGGAGAAGTGAACATGGCCGAAAGCGTCTTTGCCGAGCGCATCGTGCAGAACCTGCTCGATACCGATTTCTACAAGCTGACCATGATGCAGGCGGTGCTGCACAACTACCCCAACGCCGAAGTGGAGTGGGAATTCCGCTGCCGCAACGCCGAGGACCTGCGTCCGTACCTGGCGGAGATCCGCTACCAGATCGAGCGCCTCGCCGAAGTCGAGGTAACCGCCGACCAGCTCGCCTTCCTCGAACGCATCCCGTTCATGAAGCCGGACTTCATCCGCTTCCTCAGCCTGTTCCGCTTCAACCTGCGCTACGTGCACACCGGCATCGAGGATGGCCAACTGGCAATCCGCCTGCGCGGCCCATGGCTGCACGTGATCCTCTTCGAGGTGCCGCTGCTGGCCATCGTCAGCGAGGTGCGCAACCGTTATCGCTACCGCGAGGTGGTCCTGGAACAGGTCGGCGAGCAGCTCTATCGCAAGCTCGACTGGCTCTCCGCCCAGGCCAGCAGCGAGGAACTCGCGGAATTCCAGGTCGCCGACTTCGGCACCCGCCGGCGCTTCTCCTACCGCACCCAGGAGGAAGTGGTGCATATCCTCAAGCGCGACTTCCCCGGGCGCTTCGTCGGCACCAGCAACGTGCACCTGGCCCGCGAGTACGACCTCAAGCCGATCGGCACCATGGCCCACGAATGGCTGATGGCCCACCAGCAACTCGGCCCGCGGCTGGTCGACAGCCAGCAAGCGGCGCTGGACTGCTGGGTCCGCGAGTACCGCGGACAGCTCGGCATAGCCCTGACCGACTGCATTACCATGGATGCCTTCCTCGACGACTTCGACCTGTACTTCGCCAAGCTCTTCGACGGCCTGCGCCACGATTCGGGCGACCCGCTGGCCTGGTCGGAGAAAGCCATCGCCCACTACCGCCGCCTGGGTATCGACCCGCTGAGCAAGACCCTGGTGTTCTCCGACGGGCTGGACATGCCCAAGGCGTTGCAGCTGTTCCGCGCGCTACGTGGCAAGATCAACGTCAGCTTCGGCATCGGCACCAACCTGACCTGCGACATCCCGGGGGTCGAGCCGATGAACATCGTCCTGAAGATGACGGCCTGCAACGGCCATCCGGTGGCGAAGATATCCGACGCCCCGGGCAAGACCCAATGCCGCGACGAGAACTTCGTCGCCTACCTCCGCCACGTCTTCAACGTGCCGGCCTAATCCTTTCGCACCTAACGGGAGCCCGAACATGCAACAGATCCAACGCGACATCGCCCAAGCCCTGCAGGTCCAGCCGCCGTTCCAGTCGGAGGCCGACGTGCAGGCGCAGATCGCCCGGCGCATCGCCTTCATCCAGCAGTGCCTGAAGGATTCCGGGCTGAAGACCCTGGTGCTGGGGATCAGCGGCGGCGTCGACTCGCTCACCGCCGGCCTGCTGGCCCAGCGCGCCGTCGAGCAACTGCGCGAGCAGACCGGCGACCAGGCCTACCGCTTCATCGCCGTGCGCCTGCCCTACCAGGTGCAGCAGGACGAGGCCGATGCCCAGGCCTCGCTGGCGACCATCCGCGCCGACGAAGAGCAGACCGTCAACATCGGTCCGTCGGTGAAAGCCCTGGCGGAACAGCTGGAAGCCCTGGAAGGACTCGAGCCGGCGAAGAGCGACTTCGTCATCGGCAATATCAAGGCGCGCATCCGCATGGTCGCCCAGTACGCCATCGCCGGCGCCCGCGGCGGCCTGGTGATCGGCACCGACCATGCCGCCGAGGCGGTCATGGGGTTCTTCACCAAGTTCGGCGACGGCGCCTGCGACCTGGCTCCGCTCAGCGGCCTGGCCAAGCATCAGGTGCGCGCCCTCGCCCGCGCCCTCGGCGCTCCGGAGAACCTGGTGGAGAAGATCCCCACCGCCGACCTCGAGGACCTGCGCCCCGGCCATCCGGACGAGGCTTCCCACGGCGTCACCTATGCCGAGATCGACGCCTTCCTGCACGGCCAGCCGCTGCGCGAGGAAGCTGCGCGGGTGATCGTCGACACCTACCACAAGACCCAGCACAAGCGCGAACTGCCGAAGGCGCCCTGAGCCTCCCGGTCCGTGCGGCAGGCCCGTCGTCGACGGGCCTTTGTCGCGGGCGGGAATGTGCCTGTCGCAACCAGGTCTTCAAGTCCGCGCGGCGGCGCGCTAGAAGGAAGCTGTATCCCTGCGAAGGCCAGCCATGCGCACCCGTCTCCCCGCCCTGCTCCTCGGTGTCCTGCTGGCCGGCCAGGCCTGCGGACACACATCCCCGCTACTCGCGCCGGTACGGCAGATCCACGCCTTCGGCGACAGCTATTCGGACAACGGCGAAAGCCAGCGACTGACCCGCGAGATGCTCGCCAAGGGCATCGCCGGCGCCCAGGCATTGCCCGGCGAAGTCTACTGGCAGGGCCGCTGGAGCAACGGCCCGACCGCCGTCGAGGTGCTCGCCCGCCAGCTTGGTGCGCAACTGGCCGACCATGCGGTGGGCGGCGCCAAGAGCGGAGCGGACAACTACTACGGCTGGATGAGCGCCTACCGCCATACCGGCCTCGCCGGCCAGGTCGACGCCTACCTCGCCACGCTGGACGGCAAGCCGGTCGATGGCCAGGCGCTGCACTTCATCTTCGTCTCCGCCAACGATTTCTTCGAGCACGAGGATTTCGCCGGCGAGCAGCCCCTGGAACAACTGGCCGGCAGCAGCGTGGCGAACATCCGCGCCGCGGTGCAGCGTCTCGGAGAGGCCGGCGCACGACGCTTCCTGGTGGTCAGTTCGACCGACCTGAGCGTGGTCCCGGCGGTGGTCGCCGGTAACCGGGTCGAGCGGGCGCAGCGCTACCTGCAGGCAGTCAACGCCAGCCTGCCGATCCAGCTCGCCGCCCTGCGCAAGACCCGCGGCCTGGAGCTGAGCTGGTTCGACCATCTCACCTTCAGCCGCCACTTGCGGCGCAACCCGGCGCGCTATGGCCTGGTGGAGCTGGACGCGCCCTGCCAGCCGACCCAGCCCAGCGTCCGCCCGGCCTGCGCCAACCCGGACCAGTACTACTTCTGGGACGAGTGGCATCCGACCCGGCGCGTGCACCAACTGGCCGGCGAGGCGATGGCGGCACGCTACGCGCGCTGAGCCCGGCGCGCGCCCATGAAAAAGCCCGGCAGCGGCCGGGCTTTTTCATGCAGCGGATCGCTCGCGCATCACTTCAGGGTCAGGGTGCCCTTCATCAGCGCGGAGTGGCCCGGGAAGGTGCAGAAGAACATGTACTGCTCGCCTTCCTTCAGCTTGGAGACGTCGAAGGTCACCGAGTCCTTCTCGCCCGAGCCGATCAGCTTGGTGTGGGCGATGACACGGCTGTCGTCGGGCTTCAGGTAATCCTTGTCCAGGCCGGAAGCCATGCCGTCGGTGACCACGCCCTGCATGTCGGCGGCGGTGCTCAGTACCCAGTTGTGGCCCATGACGTTCTTCGGCAGGTTGCCGGGGTGGGACAGGTTGACGGTGAACTGCTTGCAGCTCTTGTCGACGGTGATGGCATTGGTGTTGAACTGCATCTGGTCGTTACCCTGGATGTCCACCGAGCACTCGGCAGCCAGCAGTGGCGCACTGAGCAGGGACAGCAGGGATACCGCAGCGAGTTTACGTAGCATGGAGCAGCCTCCTAGGCAGGTTGGGCGATGAATCCTGAAAGAGCAGACTGCCCGATCGGGCACCGAGTTCCACTGATTCAGGTCAAACCCGAACCGGACGTGGCGGGGCATCGAGCGGGATCTGCCCGGCGTTTACTACGGGGAACTCCTGTTTTAGCACAGATGTGCCGCTTCGCGCCTGCGACGCAACGTCCGGCAACGCTTCGCACGGCTTGGTCGAAGCGCTCCCAGCCGCTACCCTGTGCGCCTTTTTCCACCCCCGACAGGAGTCGATCATGACCTTGCGTTCCGTCTGCGTATTCTGTGGCGCCAGCCCCGGCGCTTCCCCGGTCTACCAGGAAGCCGCCGTGGCCCTCGGCCGGCACCTGGCCGAGCGCGGCCTGACCCTGGTCTACGGTGGCGGCGCGGTCGGTCTGATGGGCACCGTGGCGGACGCCGCATTGGCCGCCGGCGGCGAAGTGATCGGGATCATCCCGCAGAGCCTGCAGGAGGCCGAGATCGGCCACAAGGGCCTGACCCGCCTGGAAGTGGTAGACGGCATGCACGCGCGCAAGGCACGCATGGCCGAACTGGCCGACGCCTTCATCGCCCTGCCTGGCGGGCTCGGCACCCTGGAAGAGCTGTTCGAGGTCTGGACCTGGGGCCAACTGGGCTACCACGCCAAGCCGCTGGGCCTGCTCGAAGTGAACGGTTTCTACGACCCGCTGCTGACTTTCCTCGACCACCTGGTCGACGAACGCTTCGTCCGCGCCGAACACCGCGGCATGCTGCAGCGCGGCGCCAGCCCGGAGGCGCTGCTCGATGCCCTCGCCGCCTGGACGCCGAGCGTGGCGCCGAAGTGGGTCGACCGCACCCCGCAGTGATCCGCTCCTCTCTCAGGACGGCGGCAGCAGGCTCAGCGGGTCGAGCGGCCGGCCGTTCTGGCGGATCTCGAAGTACAGTTGCACCCGGTCGGCATCCGAGGAACCGGCCTCGGCGATCTTCTGGCCCTTGCTGACCATCTGCCCCTCCTTCACCAGCAAGCGGCTGTTGTGCGCGTAGGTGCTGGTGTACGAGGTACCGTGCTGGATGATCACCAGGTTGCCGTAGCCACGCATGTTGTTCACCGCGAACACCACCTTGCCGGCCAGCGAGGCCTGTACCGGCTGGCCCAGGGTGCCGGCGATGCGGATGCCCTTGTTGAGCTTGTCGGAACTTGAGAAGCGGCGGATCACCGGCCCCTTCATCGGCCACTGCCAGCCGCGCAGGGTCACCGACGGCGGCGGAGGCGGCGGCTTGCGCGCACGGCTGCTCGACGAGGAGCGGCTGCTGGCGACGTAGGTCGACTTGCGCCCGTCGAAGCGCACTACCTGGCCGACCTTGACCGCGTAGGGCGGGCGGATGCCGTTGGCGCGCGCCAGGTCCTTGTAGTTCCAGCCGTGCCGGGTGGCGATCGAATAGAGGGTGTCGCCGCGCTTGACGCGATACTCGCCGCGCACGACTTTCGGCACCGACGCCCCCGGGCCGGGAGCCTTGGAGCTGCACGCGGATACCGCCAGCAGGACGGCGATCAAGAGCAATCTGAAGAACACACGGAATCCTTTTCCCGATGAAACCCGGCCGGCTGCGGCGACGGTTGCAGGCCCGCACTATACCTTGTTCGCCGGGGTGCCCGTTGGACTCGCCGATGGCCCGTTTTCTCCGCGCGGCCCGCCACCCGGTCCGCGCACAAACGCCAACGCCCCGCAGGACGGGGCGTCGGTGCCGAGCGGGAAACGTCAGGCGCCGGCGGACTGCTGCACGATCACCGTCTGCGCCGGCATCGGTGCCGGGAAGTCGGCGCCGAGGGCGTCCTTGATCACCTTGTTGGTATCGAAATAGACCTGCCAGTAATGGTCGTTGTGGCAATACGGGCGCACCGCCAGCACCGGCCCGACCAGGTTGAACTCGAGGATTTCCACGTCCACCGGCGGCTCGCCGAGCACGTTGGGAATCGCCGCGACGCGCTGCTTGAGCAGGGCGATGGCCGCCTGGTAGTCGGCGGCACCGGAAAGCTGCGCCTTCAACTCGACCCGGCGGAACGGGTTGTGGGTGAAGTTCTGGATGTTGTCGCCGAATATCTTGTTGTTGCCGACCATGGTCAGCACGTTGTCCGGAGTGTTGATCGCCGTGGTGAACAGGCCGATCTCCTTGACCGTGCCGGTCACTCCGCCGGCGCAGATGAAGTCGCCGACCTTGAACGGCCGCAGGACGATGATGAAACCGCCGGCCGCCAGGTTCGCCAGCAATCCCGACCAGGCCATGCCGATGGCCAGGCCGACCGCCGCGATCAGCGCCGCCAGGCTGGTGGTCTGGATGCCGAAGAAACCGAGGATGCCCACCACCAGCAGCACGTTCAGGGTCACCGTGATGAACGAGCCCACGTAGCGCAGCACGGTGGGATCGACCTTTTGCCGCTCGAGGGATTTCTGCACCATGCCGACGGCGAAGCCAATCAGCCAGCGGCCGATCACCCAGAAGGCGATGGCCGCGAGAATCTTGATGCCGAAGGCGAAGGCGTACTGGGACACCGTCGCCCAGAGCGCGTTGATCTTCTCGGTACCTACGTTGACGATCGTCGTGTCATCCATATCGCTCACCGTGCGCAAGGAAGGAGTCTGGCTCCGTACGAGAACCGCCCCTGGCACCGGAAAGGCAGGCTCCGGCCCTTGGCCCGACAACGTCCGTAGCGGATTCTGGAAAAGCTAGCACGGCGCCGCGAATTTGCCGGAGCAGCGCTTCGTTGTCCCCAAACGGCGTGGGCGAGGCTGTGGACAACCTGGGTGAAAAGGTCCGGGAGTCCCGGGCAGCAGGGCCTCCGCGGAACCGATCACTTTTTGATCAGCCGGCAGTTTCCCGTAGCGGCAGCACCGTCACCCGCACCTCCGGGTCATGGCTACCACCGCCGAGGATCACCCCGCGCAGCGGCGACACATCGGAAAAATCCCGCCCCCAGGCCAGGGTGATGTGCTCCAGGTCGGGCAACAGGTCGTTGGTCGGGTCGAAGTCCACCCAGCCGTTCTCCGGGCAATACAGCGAGACCCAGGCATGCGAGGCGTCGGCGCCGATCAGTCGCGCCTGCCCGGGCGGCGGGCGGGTCAGCAGGTAGCCGCTGACGTAGCGCGCCGCCAGTCCGCGCGCGCGCAGGCAGGCGAGCATCAGGTGGGCGAAGTCCTGGCAGACCCCGCGACGGCGCTCCAGCACTTCGTCCAGCGGCGTCGCCACCTGGGTGGCCTGCGCATCGAAGGCGAACTCGCGGAAGATCTTCTCCATCAGTGCCGCCGCCGCCACCAGCAACGGCCGTCCGGGCGGGAAGCAGTCGGCGGCGAACTCGGCGAATCGCCGCTGGATGCGCACATAGGGCGACTCGACGCGATAGCGGCAGGCTTCCAGCTCGGCGGCGGACAGCGCCCGCCCGGAAAATGCCAGCCCGGCGGCGACGGTTTCCCATGCCGGCGACGCGGTCAGTTGCGCCGGCGCATGGGCGAACACTTCGACCTGCAGTCGCGCGCTGACCCGCAGCGCCTCGTGGGGACGCTCGAAGGCCAGCCGGCTCAGCGGATTGCCGAATGCGTCGTGGCCATCCTCGCGCCGGCTCGGCCCCGGCTCGATCAGCAGTGCCCGCTCATGACAGGCCTGCCAGGCGCATTCGCGTGGCCAGAGATGCGCCAGTTGCCGCGACAGCGAGACCGGCGTCGCATAGCGGTAATGGGTGTCGTGCAGCACCTGGTAGCGGGCGCCCTGGAGCGGAACGGAGCGAAGCGCGGGTGCGGACATCAGGTGGATACCGTTCTCTGGCTGACATCGTCGACATGGGCGAAATAGCGCAAGCCTAGCCGATCGGAGACCTGTCCGGCGCAGGCGGCGATGTCGCGCAGCAGTCGCGCCAGCCCGACGAGCACCTCGTCGAGTCCTGCCGCGCCGAACAGCGGGCTTTCCAGGGCCGCCAGATCGAAGCTGCGCAGGCGTTCGCCCAGGGTCCTGAGTTCCCGCTCGCGTGGCGCGCCGAACTCCTCGTGCAGGCGCTCCAGCGAACGCTCCAGGGCCTGCAACTGGAAGCGCAGCGAGTGCGGGTTCTGCTCGTGCAACAGGAGCAGGTCGAGCACCGGGACCAGTTGCGGCGACGCCAGGTAGCGCGAGCGGTAGGTGATGCCGCTGTTACCCAGTTCCAGCAGCCATTCCAGCGCGCCGGCGTCCCAGGCGCTACCGCCGTCGAGGAAGGCGGCGATGCTCTCGGCGAAGAAGCGCACGCGCTCGATGCGCCGGCCGATCATCAGGAAACGCCAGCCGTCGTCGCGGGTCATGTCGTCGAGGGCGAAACCGGACAAGGCTGCCAGGGACATCACTAGCCGGTTGAGGAAGTCCAGCGCTTCGCCGAGGTCGGTGCGTGCCGGATCGAGCGCCTGCATGTCGCGTTGCAGCTCCAGCAAGGCCAGCCAGTTCTCCCCGGACAAGCGCCCGCGCACCTGCGCCGCCGCCCAGTGCAGGCGCCGCAGGTTGGCGCACAGGCTCGCCGGCCAGTGCTCGTCGAGCAACGCCCGCAACAGGCACCTTTCCAACGGCTCGCCATCCCCGGGCAGCAGGCCGATGCCGCCGGCCAGGGCCAGGGCGCTGCGCAGCGCCTCTTCGTCGCCATCGGCATCCACGTAGCGCGACAGCACCACCCGCAGCAGGCGCGCGTGGTCGTCGCAACGCTCGGCATAGCGGCCGTACCAGAACAGGTTTTCCACCACCCGCGACGGCAGGTAGGGATCCTCGCGGACCAGGTCGCGCACGCCGAGCCGGCGCGGCCGCCACGGCTCGCCGCCGACCGCACGCTCGGCCAGTACCCAGGTGTCCTTGCTCGCGCCGCCGCGTTGCATCGACACCACCTCGGCATCCGCCGCCGAGGCTACGCGGGTCAGACCGCCGGGCATCACCCAGTAGCGGCCGTCGGCGGCGGCGACGGCGAACACGCGCATGCCGATGGCCCGCGACTGCAGGCCGACGCCGGCCTCGCCGTCGCGCCAGACCGGCGCCTGGGACAACTGCGCCAGGCGTTGCGCCACGTAGGCCTGCGGGCGCTCGCGCAAGCGCTCGCCGAGGGATGCCAGGCCGGCACTGTCGAGGGCGTGGCCGAACAGAGGTTCGCAGCGCTGGCCGGGAAAGGCCGGCTTGATCACCAGGTCGGGCAGTGCCGCGAGTATCGCCTCGAGGGCTTGCGGCTCGCCGCACCAGCGGGTGTCGAGCGAGGGCAGCGCCAGTTCCTCGCCAAGCAGGCGGCGACAGGCCTGCGGCAGGAAGCCGAGCAGGCCGGGCGACTCCAGCACTCCGCTGCCCAGTGCGTTGGCCACCAGCACGCGTCCCTGGCGTACCGCCTCGAGCAGGCCGGGAATGCCCAGCGCCGAGTCGGTACGTAATTCCAGTGGGTCGCAGAAATCGTCATCGAGGCGCCGCAATACCGCGTGCACCCGTTTCAGGCCGCCGAGGGTCTTGAGATAGAGGGTGGCGTCGCGCACCGTCAGGTCGTGCCCCTCGACCAGCGGAAAACCGAGCTGGCGCGCCAGGTAGAGATGCTCGAAGTAGGTTTCGTTGAAACGTCCGGGAGTCAGCAGCACCACCAGCGGCGTCTCGCCGTCGCCGGCGGCCTGGCTGGCGAGGGTCTCCTGCAGGGTGCGGAAATACCCGGCGAGATGCTGCACGCGCAGGTCGCGATAGAGTTCCGGCAAGGCCCGCGAGACGATCTGCCGGTTCTCCAGCGCATAGCCCGCGCCGGACGGAGCCTGGGTGCGGTCGGCAAGGACCTGCCAGCGTCCGTCGGCATCGCGCGCCAGGTCCACGGCATAGCTGTGCAGGAAAATCCCGCCGGGCGGCCGGATGCCGAGCGCCGGCCAGAGGAAGTTCGGATGGCCGAAGACCAGTTCGCTGGGCAGCAGCCCTTCGGCGAGCAGACGCTGGTCGCCGTACAGGTCGGCCAGCAGCGCATTGAGCAGCCGAGCACGCTGCGCCACACCAGCGGCGATCGGCTCCCACTCGGCGGCGGACAGCAGGTTCGGCAGAAGGTCCAGCGCCCAGGGGCGGTCGGTGCCCTTGGGATCGGCGTAAACGTTGTAGGTGACGCCGTTCTCCTGGATCTGCCGTTCCACCAGGGCCTGGCGCTGGCGCAATTGCTCAGGGCTGCTGCGCTCCAGTTGGCGGAACAGCCGCTGCCAATGGGGACGCACGCCGCCCTGGCGATCGAGCAACTCGTGGTAGGCCGTATCGGTGAACGGATAGTGGGCAAGCAGCTCGGGCATCGAAGGCTCGCGGGGCTGGGGTTGCGGTCACTGTAGCGGAGTCGGCGGCGCGACGCCGGAGCGAAGCGACGAGGCGTTGCCGGGTCCGCCACGACGGTTCTTCGTGAAGACCGGGATGCCCCGGAAGCGCAAGACTTGTGCCAGCGCCGTCAGGCCCGGGCGGCCAGGAGGTCGTGCCGCGGCAATGCACTGCGACGGTGCGCGACCGCAGGCAAGGTTGCAGCCGCGCACGCTTTGCGGGCGGCAGGGCCGCCCCGGCGATCAGCGCGGGATGTTCGGCTGGCGCGACTTCTTCTTACCCTTGGCGAAGGCCGTCGCCTTGTTCTGCTGGCCCTTGCTCCACGGCTTGCCGCCGTCGCTGGCGCGTGGCGGCAGGCCGGTATGCTGGGTCAGCAGCTTGCCGGCCTTCTTGCTGCCGGCCGGCGTCGAGTTCTTCCGCCGGGCGCTCTGGTATTCGCCGGTATCCGGCTGGTAGGTCGGGACCAGGTGGTGCTTGCCATTGCCGATCAGGTCGGCGCGCCCCATCCGCTCCAGCGCCTCGCGCAGCAGCGGCCAGCCTTTCGGGTCGTGGTAGCGCAGGAAGGCCTTGTGCAGGCGCCGCTGCTGGTCGCTCTTGACGATGGTCACGCCATCGCTCTTGTAGGTGACCTTGCGCAGCGGGTTCTTGCCCGAGTGATACATAGCGGTGGCAGTGGCCATCGGCGAAGGATAGAACGCCTGGACCTGGTCGGCGCGGAAGCCGTTGCGCTTGAGCCACAGGGCCAGGTTCATCATGTCTTCGTCGGTGGTCCCGGGATGGGCGGCGATGAAGTACGGGATCAGGTACTGCTCCTTGCCGGCTTCCTTCGAGAACTTCTCGAACATCTGCTTGAAGCGGTCGTAGGTGCCGATCCCCGGCTTCATCATCTTGTCCAGCGGACCGCGCTCGGTGTGCTCCGGGGCGATCTTCAGGTAGCCGCCGACGTGGTGGGTCACCAGTTCCTTGACGTACTCGGGCGACTCGACGGCGAGGTCGTAGCGCAGGCCGGAGGCGATCAGGATCTTCTTCACCCCCGGCAGCGCCCGGGCCTTGCGGTACAGCTCGATCAGCGAGCTGTGGTCGGTATCGAGGTTCTCGCAGATGCCGGGGAACACGCAGGATGGCTTGCGGCAGTGCCGCTCGATGTCCGGGCTCTTGCAGGCGATGCGGTACATGTTCGCCGTCGGTCCGCCAAGGTCGGAGACCACGCCAGTGAAGCCGGGCACCTTGTCGCGCATCTCCTCGATCTCGCGGATGATCGAGTCGTGCGAGCGGTTCTGGATGATCCGTCCCTCATGCTCGGTGATCGAGCAGAAGGTGCAGCCGCCGAAGCAGCCACGCATGATGTTCACCGAGAAGCGGATCATCTCGTAGGCGGGAATCTTCGCCTTGCCGTAGGCCGGGTGCGGCACGCGGGCATAGGGCATGCCGAACACGTAGTCCATTTCCTCGGTGCTCATCGGAATGGGCGGCGGGTTGAACCAGACATCCACTTCGCCGTGCTTCTGCACCAGGGCACGGGCGTTGCCCGGGTTGGTCTCCAGGTGCAGCACGCGGTTGGCGTGGGCATAGAGCACCGGGTCGTTGCGCACCTTCTCGAAAGACGGCAGGCGGATCACGGTCTTCTCCCGGGTCAGCCTGGGGTTCGCCAGCAACTGCACGACCTTGGCTTCCTGCGGGTCCTCCTGCGCGCCCTTTTCCTGCTCGATGGCGCAGGCGGCGGTGTCCTGGGTGTTCACGTAGGGATTGATGATCTTGTCGATCTTGCCCGGCCGGTCGATCCGCGTGGAATCGATCTCGAACCAGCCCTCCGGGGTGTCGCGACGGACGAAGGCGGTGCCGCGCACGTCGGTGATCGCGCTCACCAGTTCGCCCTGGGCCAGGCGCTGGGCGATTTCCACCACCGCACGCTCGGCGTTGCCGTAGAGCAGGATGTCGGCCGTGGCGTCCATCAGGATCGAGCGGCGGACCTTGTCCTGCCAGTAGTCGTAATGGGCGATACGGCGCAACGAGGCCTCGATCCCGCCGAGGATCACCGGCACATGGCTGTAGGCCTCCTTGCAGCGCTGGCTATAGACCAGGCTAGCGCGGTCCGGGCGCTTGCCGGCCAGGCCGCCGGGGGTGTAGGCGTCGTCGGAACGGACCTTCTTGTCCGCGGTATAGCGGTTGATCATCGAGTCCATGTTGCCGGCCGCCACGCCGAAGAACAGGTTCGGCTCGCCGAGCTTCATGAAGTCGTCCTTCGACTGCCAGTCCGGCTGGGCGATGATGCCGACGCGGAACCCCTGGGCCTCCAGCAGGCGGCCGATGATGGCCATGCCGAAGGACGGGTGGTCGACGTAGGCATCGCCGGTGACGATGATGATGTCGCAGGAGTCCCAGCCGAGCTGATCCATCTCTTCCCTACTCATAGGCAGGAAGGGCGCCGGACCGAAACACTCGGCCCAGTACTTGGGATAGTCGAACAGCGGCTTGGCGGCTTGCATCACGGGCACCAGGGGGTATCTCTAGGAATGGGGGGTCGCGTAAACGCGGGCGCGGAATATAGCACAAAAAATGAGCAATTCCGACGTTTTCACTGGGTATTGCCTATCGTCGGCTGGCCTCGCAAACCGCCATCATTTCGCCACCTTCTTTCTATACTCCATCCATCGTCATCTCACCCGGCCTCCACCAGAGGCCCCCGGGAGATTCATCGTGCGCCATCCTCTTGCCCAGTTCGCGGTCGTCTTCCTGCTATTGGCCAGCGCCGCGTCGAACGCAGCGCCGGAGCTTCCTACGGGCCCGGCCAGCGGCGCCTGGTTGAACGGCTCGCTGGACCTGCTCGAAGACCCCGATGGCAACCTGGCGGTGGAGGACCTCGAACAAGCGGAGCAGGCCGGCCGCTTCGTCGCCGCCGCCGGCCGCACCAGCGTCGGCCTCAGCCGCAGCGCCTGGTGGCTGCGCCTCGACCTGCCGAGACGCGAGGCGGTATCCGGCGGCTGGTGGCTGGAAGTCGCCAGCGCCAGCCTGCACGACCTGCGCCTGTATCTCCCCGACGAGCGCGGCGGGTTCCGTGAACATCGCAGCGGCGAAGCGGTGCCCTTCGCCGAGGGCCGCGACCACGCCTACCGTCATCCGCTGTTCCGGATCCCTCCCGGCGATGGGCCGTTGCGCGTCTACCTGCGCAGCTACGATCCCGGCGGCAACGCCTTTCCGCTGAGGCTCTGGAGCCACGACGAACTGCTGGAATACCGCAGCCAGGGCAACCTGCTGTTCGGCATGGCCTACGGGCTGATCCTCGCCCTGCTGCTGTACAACCTGTTCCTCTTCACCAGCCTGCGCGATCGCGCCTATTTCTGGTACGTGCTGACCGCTGCCAGCGCGCTGGTGCTGACCCTGAGCATCAGCGGCCATGGTTTCGAGTATTTCTGGCCCGAGCGGGCGGTGCCCTGGTGGCTTGACCGCCTGGCGCTGCTGGCGATCTGGGGCATCTGCGTGATCCGCTTCAGCCAGAACCTGCTGCAAAGCCGGCAGCACGCACGCTGGGCCCATCACCTGCTGAACGCCTGTTGCCTGCTGTTCCTTGCCTGCCTGGCGTTCAACGCCGCCGGCTGGCGCTGGCAGGCGGCCGGCGTGCTGGCGCTGACCCTGCTGGCCAACCTGCCGATCGCCATCGGCCTGGCAGTGCAGCGCTGGCGCCAGGGTTCGGCCACGGCGCGCCTGTACCTGGTCGGCTTCGGCCTGGTGCTCGGCAGCGTCAGCCTTGGCGTGATGCGCGCCACCGCGTTGGTCCAGCCGACCTCGGCCAACGCCATGGTCTTCCCGCTGGCGCTGACCCTGGAGGCCCTGCTGTTCTCCCTGGCGCTCGCCTCGCGCATCCAGGATCTGAAGCAGGAAAGGGCCCTGGCCCTGGACCAGGCCGACCAGGAAAAGAACGCGCGCCTGGCCCTGCTGCACAGCGCCCAGCGCGACCTGGCACGCGCCGTGGAAGTCCGTACCAACGAGTTGAGCGAGGCCAATCGCCAGTTGCAGATGCGCGAAGCGCAACTGCAGTACGCCGCCCATCACGACCCGCTGACCGGGCTTGGCAACCGCAGGCACCTGATGGAGTTCGCCGAAAGCGCCCTGGACGACGCGCGCCGCCACGGCAACAGCATGGCGCTGCTGCTGATCGACCTGGATCACTTCAAGCCGATCAACGATACCCATGGCCACGATGCCGGCGACTTCGTCCTGCAGAACGTGGCCCAGCGGCTGCGCCATTGCGTGCGCACCGAGGATTGCGTGGCGCGCCTCGGCGGCGACGAATTCGCCGTGCTGGTCGGCGGGTCGAATGCCGAGCAGCATGCCCGCGACATCGCCGAACGCCTGCTGCGAGAACTGGCGAAACCGGTGGAGTTCGCCAAGCAGTGGCTGGTGATCACACCGAGCATCGGCGTCGCCCTGTTTCCCGGCGACGCCCTGCAGTTCGGCAAACTCTACAAGGCCGCCGACCAGGCGCTGTACCGGGTCAAGGGCGCCGGGCGCGCCGGCTATGCGATGGCTGCCGACGATGAACGCGAGACCGCGCCGGCGCTCCCCTGGCCGACCGCCCTGGCACCGGAGCGTATCTCCTGAATCAGTGGCTGTAGCGTCGCGGAACCCGAGCCGTGACCTTGCTCAGAAGCTCGTAGCCAAGGGTGCCGCAGGCACGGGCGACCTCGTCCACCGACAACCCGGCGCCCCACAACTCCACCGGGTCGCCAACGCGAGCCTCCGGCAGGTCGGAGAGGTCGACCGCCAGCATGTCCATCGAGACCCGCCCGGCCAGGGTCGCGCGGCGTCCCCCGACCAGTACCGGAGTCCCGGCTGGCGCGGTACGCGGATAGCCGTCGGCGTAGCCGCAACTGACCGTGCCGATCCGCGCCGGCCGCTCGGCGATCCAGGTGGCGCCGTAGCCGACGCTCTCGCCCACGGCCACCTCGCGCAGTGAAATCAACTGCGCGCCCAGGCTCATGGCCGGCCTCAGGCCCAGTTCGGCGGCGCTCAGGTCGGCCAGCGGGGTCGACCCGTAGAGCATGATTCCCGGCCGCAGCCAGTCCATGTGGGCGGCCGGGATAGTCAGCACCGCCGCCGAATTGGCCAGGCTGCGCTGGTCGAAATCCAGGTCGAGCAGGCCGAGGAAACTCTCCAGCTGCTGCTCGGTGAGCGGATGGTTGCGTTCGTCGGCGCAGGCGAAATGGCTGATCAGGTTCAGCTCGCGCACACCAGGATGGTTGCGCAGGCGCGCATGCCAGGCGCGCAGCGCGGCAGGATCGAAGCCCAGGCGGTGCATGCCGGAGTCGAGCTTGAGCCAGACGTTGAGTGGAATATCCAGGCCGGCGGCGAGGAACGCCTCGCCCTGTTCCGCGCCCTGGATCACCAGGTCCAGGCGCAATTGCCCGGCGAGGGCGTATTCGCTCGCCTCGAAGCAGCCTTCCAGCAACAGGATGCGCGCGCTGGCGTGCAAGGCGCGGACTTCCGCGGCCTCCTCCAGGCAGGCCACGGCGAAGCCATCGGCATCGTCGTGCAACGCGGTAACCACTTCGCGCGCACCGTGGCCATAGGCGTTCGCCTTGACCACCGCGAACGCCTGGCGCTGCGGCGCGCAGCGCTTGGCCAGGGCATAGTTGTGGCGAATGGCGGAAAGGTCGACGGTGGCAACGAGGGGACGCATGGCATCGGGTCCTGCAACTGAAACGGGGGCCTATGGTAAGGCGCCCGCCGGGCAAGACCCAAGCCGGGTCATTCGTCCTCGAAGTTGTACATGCCGGCGGCAAGGTTCTCGAAGCGCGTGTATTTGCCGATGAAGGCCAGGCGCACCGTACCGATCGGACCGTTACGCTGCTTGCCGATGATGATTTCGGCGACGCCCTTGAACTCGGTCTCCGGGTGGTACACCTCGTCGCGGTAGACGAACATGATCACGTCGGCGTCCTGCTCGATCGCCCCGGATTCGCGCAAGTCGGAGTTCACCGGGCGCTTGTTGGGTCGCTGCTCCAGGGAGCGGTTGAGCTGCGACAGGGCAATCACCGGGCAGTTGAATTCCTTCGCCAGGGCCTTCAGCGAGCGGGAAATCTCGGAAATCTCGTTGGTCCGGTTGTCGCCGCTGGAGCCGGGTATCTGCATCAGTTGCAGGTAGTCGATCATGATCAGCGCCAGGTCGCCGTGCTCGCGCACCAGGCGACGGGTCCGCGCGCGCATTTCCGAGGGACTGATGCCAGCGGTATCGTCGATGAACAGCTTCTTGTCGTTGAGCAGGTTGATCGCCGAAGTCAGGCGCGGCCAGTCCTCGTCGTCGAGCTTGCCGGAACGCACCTTGGTCTGGTCGATACGCCCGAGCGACGAGAGCATACGCATCACGATCGAGTCGGAGGGCATCTCCAGGGAGTACACCAACACGGCCTTGTCGGTGCGCATCACCGCGTTCTCGACCAGGTTCATGGCGAAGGTGGTCTTACCCATCGACGGACGCCCGGCGACGATGATCAGGTCGGCCGGCTGCAGGCCGCTGGTCTTCTCGTCGAGGTCGGTGAAACCGGTGGACACCCCGGTCAGCGCCTCGGTGGTGTTGAACAGGTAGTCGATGCGGTCGATGGTCTTGACCAGGATATCGCTGATCCCTACCGGCCCGCCGGTCTTCGGTCGCGCTTCGGCGATCTCGAAGATCTTCCGCTCGGCCTCGTCGAGGATCTCGTTGGCGCCGCGCCCTTCCGGGTGGAAGGCGCTGTCGGCGATCTCGTTGCTGATGCCGATCAGTTGGCGCAGGGTGGCGCGCTCGCGGATGATCTGCGCGTAGGCCTTGATGTTGGCGACCGAGGGAATGTTCTTCGCCAGTTCGCCGAGATAGGCCAGGCCGCCGACCTGGGCCAGTTGTCCTTCCTTCTCCAACTGCTCGGAGAGGGTCACCACGTCGATCGGCTGGTTGGCCTCGGCCAGCTTGTAGATGGCGCGGAAGATCAGGCGATGGTCATGGCGGTAGAAATCGCCGTCGGACACCGAATCCGACACACGCTCCCAGGCGTTGTTGTCCAGCATCAGGCCACCCAGCACGGCCTGCTCGGCCTCGATCGAGTGCGGCGGCACCTTCAGGGCTGTGGTTTCCAGGTCGTATTGCTCGGGGCTGGTGATCTCGTTCATAGACTCGACGCAAGAAAAAGGAACAGCGGAAAAAACAACGGGCACGGTGCCGTTGCCGGTACCGTGCCCGATGTTAGCGGACTGCCGCGGACACGCATATGCCCGCCCAGCCCTACCGATCGGATCGCTTACTCAGCGACGATGATCAGCTTCAGAGTGGTTTCCACGTCGGTGTGCAGGTGCACGGCGACGTCGAACTCACCGGTGTTGCGCAGCGCGCCGTTGGGCAGGCGAACTTCGGCTTTTTCCAGCGGGTAACCGGCAGCGGAAACGGCTTCGGCGATGTCGCGGGTGCCGATCGAACCGAACAGCTTGCCTTCGTCGCCAGCGTGGGCGCCGAGGGTTACCACCAGCTCGGAGAGCTGGGCAGCACGGGCTTCGGCAGCGGCCTTCTTCTCGGCGGCAGCCTTTTCCAGCTCGGCGCGGCGTGCTTCGAACGCAGCGACGTTCTCGGCGGTGGCGACGGTGGCCTTGCCCTGCGGCAGCAGGAAGTTACGGGCGTAACCGCCCTTGATGTTCACCTTGTCGCCCAGGTTGCCCAGGTTGGCGACTTTTTCCAGCAGGATGACTTCCATTTGAGTCTTACCTCTTAACTTTTAACCTTCACCGTTCGTGGAACCCTGGCGCCGGGCCAGGCGTCCACGAAAATCAAACAGACTGTCGACAACCGCCAAAAGACAGATCAGGTTCCCCAGCAGCAATACAGCCAGGTACAGGCCCACCAGCCAACCACCCGCGAGGCGCTTCAGGGCGATCAGGCCATGCCCGAGCGCCACGCCGGCGATGATCAGCGGCACGCTGCACAACGGACCGAGCACCGCGGCCTGCACTTCCAGCGCCGGGACCACGACGGCCCCCAGCAGCAGGATCACGGCAACCGCCGGCGCCAGCCGCAAACTCCGGAATTCGCGGCCGAAGCCGCCCGGGTTGTACAGCGAAGCCTGCCAGTACCGCGCGAGCATCAGGCAGAGCAGGCAGGTCACCTGCAGCGAGGAAGCCATGACCCCGGTCAGGGTCGGCACCAGCGCCACCTGCAACTTGTCCAGCTCTTCGCCCGACAGCTGGGACTCCCCGCGAAGCTGGGTCAGGACCTTGGTGACTTCCGTCGCCAGGGCGCCGATCAGCTCGCTGGAGGTATGCCCCAGCACCAGCGCGAATACCACGCCAACTGCAACACTGCCCAGCAGCACATGGCTCCAGGACGTGCTGGCGCGCAGGATCTGCGCCAGCGTCAGGGTACCGAGCAGGACCAGAAGGATGCTCGGATCGCCCAGGTACCACCAGAACATCGCCGGTAGCACCGCCCAGGCCAGGACGCCGAAGGCGTCGCCGAATCCGCGCCGCAGCAGCACCAGGCTACCGGCGGCGGCACTCAGCCAGAACAACAGTGGAACAACCGCGGAGCCTGCCACGGCGAGCGTGGCCTGCATGCGGCCGCGCATGGTGAACTCAGCCAGTGCGCGCATGCGATCTATCCCTTACCAGCGTTCGACTGCCCGATCTCAACGGCCGTGGCTGTCGGTGTAAGGAAGCAGGGCCAGGTAGCGGGCGCGCTTGATAGCGGTCGCCAGCTGACGCTGGTACTTGGCCTTGGTGCCGGTGATACGGCTCGGAACGATCTTGCCGGTTTCGGAAACGTAGGCCTTCAGGGTGTTGAGATCCTTGTAATCGATCTCTTTCACGCCTTCGGCGGTGAAGCGGCAGAACTTACGACGACGGAAGAAACGTGCCATGTGATTGGCTCCTCAATACTGGTCCGGAATTACTCGTCAGCGTTATCGCTATCGCTGTTGTCGTCGCCATCGGCGCCTTCAGCGTTATCGTTCGGACGCTCACGACGCTCGCGACGCTCGTTGCGGCTTTCTTCAGCCTTGAGCATCTCGGACTGCTCGGTGACAGCTTCGTCGCGACGCATGACCAGGTTACGGATCACGGCATCGTTGTAACGGAAGTTGTCTTCCAGCTCAGCCAGGGCCTTGGCGCTGCACTCGACGTTCATCAGAACGTAGTGGGCCTTGTGCACGTTGTTGATGGCGTAGGCCAGCTGACGACGGCCCCAGTCTTCCAGACGGTGGATCTTGCCGCCGTCTTCTTCGATGGCCTTGGTGTAACGCTCGACCATGCCACCGACTTGTTCGCTCTGGTCCGGGTGAACCAGGAACACGATTTCGTAATGACGCATAAATGCTCCTTACGGGTTGCAGCCTGCCGCAGAACGGTCAGGCAAGGAGTGAATGTTTTCTTGGCTTGCCTGGTGGAGAGGCGAACGAACGCCTGCCCACGCGGCAAGGGGCGACATTCTAGAGAAGGGCAACCGGCGAAGCAAGGAAGATTGGCGAATATTTGTACAGCGGATGGAATGGCGCGGGCCGCGCCGCGGCGGCCCCGCACGCGCTCACTCCAGCGGGGTGCGCTGGCGGAGGATCTCGAACAGGCAGACGCCGGTGGCGACCGAGACGTTCAGGCTGCTGACGCTGCCGGCCATCGGCAACCTGGCGAGGAAGTCGCAGTGCTCGCGGGTCAGCCGGCGCATGCCCTTGCCTTCCGCGCCCATCACCAGCACGGTCGGCCCCTTGAGGTCGAGCTGGTAGAGGGTCTTGTCCGCCTCGCCAGCGGTGCCGACCACCCACAGGCCGCGCTGCTGGAGCTTTTCCAGGGTGCGCGCGAGGTTGGTCACCGCCACCAGCGGGATCACCTCGGCGGCGCCGCAAGCGACCTTGCGCACGGTGGCGTTGAGGGTCGCGGACTTGTCCTTGGGCACGATCACCGCCTGCACCCCCGCCGCATCGGCGGTACGCAGGCAGGCGCCGAGGTTGTGCGGATCGGTGACGCCATCCAGGGCCAGCAGCAGCGGCACGCCCTCGCTCCGCTCGAGCAGTTCCTCGAGCATGTTTTCGCCCCAGACCTGGCTGGGGCTGACTTCCGCGACCACGCCCTGGTGGACGCCTTCCGCCCACTCGTCGAGTTCGCGCCGATCGCGCTGCCCTACCGGAATACGGAACCCGGCGGCCAGCTCGGTGAGCACCTGGACCCGCGGATCATGCCGCCCCTCGGCCAGCCACAACTGCTTGACCCGCTTCGGGTGATGACGCAACAACGCTTCCACGGCATGCACGCCGTAGACCTTTTCCCACTGACTCATGACTTGGCCTTACGTTTGCGCGCCCCGGTGGCGGCCGGAGCGTTGTCGGCCTTCGGCTTGGAAGACCCCTTGCGATGCTTGGTCGGCTTGCCCGGCTTGGCGACAGCGGCGGGCTTGCCGTCCTTGGCCTTGCCCTTCGCGCTCTTGCCCGCAGGAACGACCTTGCCCTTCTTCCCGCCCTTGTCCTTGCCGCCGACACGCGCCTCGGCGAGCAGCGCCTGCTTCACCTCGCGACTCTTGCGCACGTCGGTGTTGCCGAGCATCTCCGCGGCCTGCGCCAGCAGCTCCGGCGCGACCGGCGGCAGCGCCTGCACCTTGCCGGCCTTGCGCCGCGGCACCACCGCGGCGTCGGGACTGGCCAGCGCCGGCTCCAGGTCGACCTCGGGCACGGATGCGCCCTTGCGCCCCTTCGGCGCCTTGCCGGCGTTCGTCGACTTGTCGCCGTTGCGCTTCTTGCGTCCGATCGGCGCGCTCAGCACGTTTCCGGCCAGCTCGAAATCGATCTTCCGCTCGTCCAGGTCGACCCGCGCCACTACCACTTCCGTGGTGTCGCCGAGACGGAAGCTGCGCCCGGTGCGTTCGCCGCTGAGGCGATGGTGCACGGCGTCGAAATGATAGTAGTCGCCGGGCAGCGCGGTCACATGGACCAGGCCTTCGACGAAGATGTCGGTCAGCTCGACGAACAGACCGAAACCGGTGACCGCAGTGATTACGCCAGGGAAGGTCTCGCCGACCCGCTCGCGCATGTATTCGCACTTCAGCCAGTTGGTCACGTCGCGGGTGGCCTCGTCGGCACGCCGCTCGGTCATCGAGCACTGCTCGCCCAACTGGTCCAGGCGCAATTCGTCGTACGGATAGATACGCGCCTTGGGCATGCTCGCCGCGCCGGCCCGCTGCACGTGCGGAGTCTCCGCCTTGGAGCGGATCACACTGCGGATCGCACGATGCACCAGCAGGTCCGGGTAGCGCCGGATCGGCGAGGTGAAGTGGGTGTAGGCGTCGTAGTTGAGGCCGAAGTGGCCATTGTTGTCCGGGCTGTACACCGCCTGGCTGAGCGAACGCAGCATGACCGTCTGGATCAGGCGGAAGTCGGCGCGGTCGTGGATCTTCTCCAGCAACTCCTGGTAGTCGCCCGGGGTCGGCGCGGCCTTGCCGCGGCCGAGGCTCAACCCCAGCTCGCCGAGGAACTGGCGCAGGTTGTTGAGTTTCTCCTGCGGCGGGCCGTCATGCACCCGGTACAACGCCGGGATGGCGTGCTTCTGCAGGAAGCGTGCGGTCGCCACGTTGGCGCAGAGCATGCACTCTTCGATCAGGCGGTGCGCATCGTTGCGCTGGGTCGGGCGGATTTCCGAGATCTTCCGGTCGGCGCCGAAGACGATGCGGGTTTCCTGGGTCTCGAAATCGATCGCGCCGCGGACATGGCGGCCGGCCAGCAGCGCTTTATACAACGCATACAGCTGCTGCAGGTGCGGCACCACGCCGGGCAACTGCTGGCGCAGGTTCTCGGCCTCGACGCTGTCGGGATGCTCGAGCAACTGGCTGACCTTGGTGTAGGTCAGGCGGGCATGGGAGTGGATCACCGCTTCGTAGAACTGGTAGCCGGTCAGCTTGCCAGCCTTGGACAGGGTCATCTCGCAGACCATGGCCAGCCGGTCGACCAGTGGATTCAGCGAGCAGAGACCATTGGACAGCACCTCCGGCAGCATCGGGATCACCCGCTCGGGGAAATACACCGAGTTGCCGCGCCTGGCCGCCTCTTCGTCCAGCGCCGAACCGACCTTCACGTAGTGCGAGACATCGGCGATCGCCACGAACAGGCGCCAGCCGCCGCCGCGTTTGGCCTCGGCGTACACCGCGTCGTCGAAGTCGCGGGCATCCTCGCCGTCGATGGTGACGAAGGGCACCTGGCGCAGGTCGATACGCTTTTCCTTATCCTTCTCCGCCACTTCCGGCTTGAGCTTGGCCGCTTCCTTCTCCACCGCGGCCGGCCAGACGTGGGGGATATCGTAGCTGCGCAGGGCGACTTCGATCTCCATCCCCGGCGCCATGTAGTCGCCGAGCACCTCGACGATCTCGCCCTGGGCCTGGCGGTGGATGCTCGGCCATTGCTCGATGCGCACCTGGACGAACTGGTTGTGCCTGGCCTTGCCGGCCTTGCCCGGCGGGATCAGGACTTCCTGCTGGATCTTCGGGTTGTCCGCGACCACCACGCCGATGCCGCTTTCCTCGAAGTAGCGGCCGACCACGATCTCGTGGGCCCGCTCGATCACCTCGACCAGCTGGCCTTCGCGGCGTCCGCGCCGGTCATGGCCGGATACCCGGGCCAGGGCGCGGTCGCCGTCGAACACCAGGCGCATCTGGGTGGGACTGAGGAACAGGTCGTCGCTGCCATCGTCGGGGATCAGGAAGCCGAAGCCGTCGCGGTGCCCGCTGATGCGGCCGCGGATCAGGTCCAGCTTGTCCACCGGCGCGTAGGCGCCACGACGCGTATAGATAAGCTGCCCGTCGCGCTCCATGGCGCGCAGGCGACGACGCAAGGCCTCTTCCGGCTCCTCGCCGGCGAGCCCGAACTCGTCGAGCAACTGGGAGCGAGTCGCCGGAGCGCCTCGCTCGGATAGGTGAGCCAGGATCAGTTCCCGGCTGGGGATGGGGTTTTCGTACTTTTCCGCTTCGCGAGCGGCCTCGGGATCGAGGTTTTGCCAATCGGCCATTAGAGGTAGGTCACCTTTTCTTCTTTAGCGTTTGCTGCCATTGCTCTATTGAAGCGCGAAAACGCTTCGTCGGTCAGCTTCGGCAGCAGAATAATTTTTATCGCATCAGGGGTTTACAAGCAGAATACGTACTCGTATAGTTCGCGCCCACAACGTTGCTGAGACGTTGTAACACGGAAACGATGAGCGATCATCGACTCCAGTGCCCAGGTGGCGGAATTGGTAGACGCACTAGGTTCAGGTCCTAGCGGTGGCAACACCGTGGAAGTTCGAGTCTTCTCCTGGGCACCATCTTCAAGACAAACAGCCGAGCATCGCTCGGCTTTTTGTTGTCCGCGATTTTTCCCTTCGAGCCACGCCCCTCCCCCGCTCGCCGCGGCGCCGACCCCAGAAATGAAAACGGGCCGCATGCGCAGCCCGTTCCGTCATCGCCCCGCTATCCGACTCAGGCGAATGGATGGCGCAGGATGATGGTTTCGTTGCGGTCCGGACCGGTGGAGATGATATCGATCGGCGCACCCACCAGTTCTTCCACGCGCTTGATGTAGGCGCGGGCGTTGGCCGGCAACTCTTCCAGGGTCTTCGCACCCACGGTCGACTCGCTCCAGCCGGGCATTTCATCGTAGACCGGCTGCAGGCCGATGTAGCTGTCGGCATCGGTCGGCGCTTCCAGCACATCGCCATCGGCATTCTTGTAGCCGACGCACAGGCGCACCACGTCCAGACCATCGAGCACGTCGAGCTTGGTCAGGCACAGGCCGGAGATGCTGTTGATCTCGATGGCGCGGCGCAGGATCACGGCATCGAACCAGCCGCAGCGACGAGCGCGACCGGTGGTGGCGCCGAACTCGTGGCCGCGCTTGGCCAGGTAGGCGCCGACGTCGTCGAACAGCTCGGTCGGGAACGGACCGGAGCCGACGCGAGTGGTATAGGCCTTGGTGATACCCAGTACGTAGTCCAGGTACAGCGGGCCGAAGCCGGAACCGGTGGCGGTACCGCCAGCGGTGGTGTTGGAACTGGTCACGTAGGGATAGGTGCCATGGTCGATGTCCAGCAGCGATCCCTGGGCGCCTTCGAACATGATGTCCTTGCCGTGCTTGCGCAGGTCGTGCAGGGTCGCGGCGACATCGGCCATCATCGGCTTGAGCAGCTCGGCATACTCCATCGCCTCGTCCAGGGTCTTCTGGAAGTCGATGGCCGGCTCCTTGTAGTAGTGCTGCAGGACGAAGTTATGGTAGTCCAGCAGCTCACCCAGCTTGGCGGCGAAGCGCTCGCGGTGGAACAGGTCGCCGACGCGCAGGCCGCGACGTGCCACCTTGTCCTCGTATGCCGGGCCGATGCCACGACCGGTGGTGCCGATCTTGGCTTCGCCGCGGGCCTTCTCGCGCGCCTGGTCGAGGGCGACGTGATAGGACAGGATCAGCGGACAGGAAGGACTGATGCGCAGGCGCTCGCGCACCGGCACGCCCTTCTCTTCCAGCTTGGTGATTTCGCGCAGCAGCGCATCCGGCGCCAGCACCACGCCATTGCCGATCAGGCACTGCACGCCTTCGCGCAGGATGCCCGATGGAATCAGGTGCAGGACGGTTTTCTCGCCATCGATCACCAGGGTGTGGCCAGCGTTGTGACCACCCTGGTAGCGAACTACGGCAGCCGCCTGCTCGGTGAGCAGGTCGACGATCTTGCCCTTGCCCTCATCACCCCATTGGGTGCCCAGGACTACGACATTCTTACCCATAACACTTGTCCCCATCGTGGAAGTTCGATGCCGGCCGCGGCCGGCGGAATCTCAGGACGCCAGCGGCGCCACCTGCCAATTGCCATCGCGCAGCGCCAGCTGCCGGTCGCAGCCCGCCTCGCGCGCAGAAGCCGCATCCTGCCCGGGCAGAGCCTGGACGACACGCTGCCCGTCGCGGCGCAGTCGTTGCACCACCTGCCAGAGCCCGGCCCCTTCGGCCGGCGCCCAGATACCCGATACAGCCTGGTCCAACCGGGCCTGGCCGAGAGTGACCAGGCTTTTCAGATCGGTGGAGAAACCGGTGGCCGGGCGGGCGCGCCCGAAATCGGCACCGATATCATCATAGCGACCGCCCTGGGCGATGGACTGGCCAACGCCGGGCACGAAGGCCGCAAACACCACGCCGGTGTGATAGTGATAGCCACGCAGCTCGCCGAGGTCGAAATACAGCGGCAAGCCGGGGAAGCGCCCGGCCAGCGAATCGGCGATCTCGATCAGCTCGTTCAGCGCCACCTGGACATCGGCCGGCGCCGCCGCCAGACGGGCACGGCCCTGCTCCAGCGCATCGCGGCCGCCGCATAGCTCGGCCAGCGCACGCAACATGCCGCGCAGCTCGGCAGGCAGGTCTGCAGTCAGCGCCTCGACCTCGTCCACCGCCTTGCGCTGCAAGGCATCGAACAACTGCTGCTCGACTTCGCCGGACAGCCCTGCCGCGCGCGCCAGGCCGCGGTAGATACCGACATGGCCGAGGTCCATGTGCACGTCCGGCACTTCCGCCATCTCGAGCATTTCCAGCATCAGGCTGATCACCTCGACATCGCTGGCAGGGCTCGGATCGCCGTACAGCTCGGCGCCCAGCTGGATCGGACTACGCGAAGTGGACAGCGCGCGCGGCTGCGCATGCAGCACACTGCCGGCATAGCACAGGCGGCTCGGTCCCTCGCGGCGCAGGCTGTGCGCATCCATCCGCGCCACTTGCGGCGTAATGTCGGCACGGAAACCCATGAGCCGGCCGGACGCCGGGTCGGTCACCTTGAAGGTGCGCAGGTCAAGATCCTGTCCCGCGCCGGTGAGCAGCGACTCCAGGTATTCGATATGCGGGGTCACGACGAACTCGTAACCCCAGCGGTGGAACAGATCCAGCACCTGACGGCGGGCTGCTTCGATGCGCGCCGCCTCCGGGGGCAGCACCTCTTCGATCCCATCTGGCAGCAGCCAGCGGTCTACCGTTGCCATTTCGCCTCTCCCCTTTCAGCCGGGCGGCACATCATCAGTGAATCCAGTAAAGAAGCAGGGTGCCGAGCAGCACGCTGCCCAGCCCCACGAGACGCAGGTGACGGTCGCTCAGCCGGCCGATGCCGGTGACCGCCTCGCGCCATTGTCGCGGACACAGGAACGGCAGGATGCCTTCCAGCACCAGCACGAGACAAAAAGCGATGCCGAATTCCTGCCACATGATTCTCGCGGACGCAAAAAAGCCGGGATTTCCCGGCTGGCTCATCATAACACGATTTCTCCGGCGGGCGCTGCCGCCCGCCGGAGAACCGAGTATTACTTGTTGGCCTTGTTCAGATAGCGGAAGAACTCGCTGCTCGGATCGAGCACCAGTACGTCGCGCTTCTCGGCGAAGCTTTCGCGATACGCCTTCAGGCTACGGTAGAAGGAATAGAACTCCGGATCCTGGTTGTAGGCCTTGGCATAGATCGCGGCAGCCTTGGAGTCGCCGTCACCGCGGGTCTCTTCCGACTCGCGGTAGGCTTCGGCAACGATTACCCGGCGCTGGCGATCGGCGTCGGCACGAATGCCTTCGGCCAGTTCGCGACCCTTGGCGCGGTGCTCGCGGGCCTCGCGCTCACGCTCGGTGCTCATCCGCTCGAAGACGCTGCGGTTGACTTCCTTCGGCAGGTCGATGGCCTTGACCCGCACGTCGATCACCTCGATACCCAGTTCCTTCTGCGCCATGCGGTTCAGCGAAGCGGTGATGTCGCCCATCAGCGCGTCGCGCTCGCCCGATACCACTTCATGCAGGGTACGCTTGCCGAACTGGTCGCGCAGACCCGCTTCGAGACGCCGCGACAGGCGTTCGTCGGCGATCTGCTTGAGGCCCGAGGTAGCGGTGTAGAAGCGCTCGGCATCCGCCACCCGCCACTTGGCATAGGCATCCACCATCACCGCTTTCTTTTCCAGGGTCAGGAAGCGCTGGGTCGGGGCATCCAGGGTCAGCAGGCGAGCGTCGAACTTGCGCACCTGGTTGACGTACGGGATCTTGAAGTGCAGGCCCGGCTTGACGTCGGACTCGACCACCCGGCCGAAGCGCAACATGACCGCGCGCTCGGTCTGCTGGACTACGTAGACGCTGTTCCACAGGACGATGGCGGCGACGACACCGACGATCAGAGCGATCAAAGACTTGTTGCCCATCAGCGGCTCTCCCTCGTACGCGCGTCTTGCTGGCGCAGATCGTTGACGATCCGCGACCCCAGGTCGGAAGCGCTGGCGCTGCCACCACCGGCGGAAGCACCGGCCCCCGTAGCGGGCGCGGCGTTACGACCATCGATCATCTTGTCCAGCGGCAGGTAGAGCAGGTTGTTCTGCCCCTGCTGACCGGTCACCAGCACCTTGCTGGTCTGGCTGAAGACTTCCTGCATGGTGTCCAGGTACAGACGCTCGCGCGTCACTTCCGGAGCCTTGCGATATTCCACCAGCAGCTTGGAGAAGCGATCCGCCTCGCCCTGGGCGCGCGAAATCACCTCGTCGCGGTAACCGTTGGCTTCTTCGATGATGCGCTGGGCCTGGCCACGTGCCTCCGGCACCACGCCGTTGGCATAGGCTTCGGCCTGGTTCTTCTCGCGCTGCTCGTCCTCGCGGGCCCGGATCACGTCGTCGAACGCTTCCTGCACCTCACGCGGTGCCTGGGCGCTCTGGATGTTCACCTGGGTCACGGTGATACCGGTCCTGTAGGTATCCAGGAAGCGTTGCAGGCGCTCGCGCACCTCGGTCGCCATCTGCTCGCGGCCTTCGGTGAGGATCCGGTCCATGGTGGTGGAGCCGGCGACATGCCGCAGCGCGCTCTCGGTCGCCTGCTGCAGGCTGACCTCGGGCTGGTCGACGTTGAGCACGAAGTCCTGCAGGTTGCTGATCTTGTACTGCACGGTCAGCGGCACTTCGACGATGTTCTCGTCCTCGGTGAGCATCTGCCCCTGCTTGCTGTACGCACGCTCGCGGGTGACGTTCTCCTGGAAGCGCTTGTCGATCGGCGGGAAGTAGAAGTTCAGGCCGGGACCGACCGTCTCGTAATACTTGCCGAAGCGCAGGATGACCGCCTGCTCCTGCTCGTCCACCACATAGATGGCGTTGTACAGCCAGAGCACGGCGAGGATCGCCAGGCCGATGCCGAACAGGCCCAGGCCACCGCCCTTGCCGCCGGAACCGGAGCCGGAACCGTTGCCACTGCGTTTTTTTCCACCGAACAGCCCGTTCAGGCTGTCCTGAAGCTTGCGGAAAGCCTCATCCAGGTCGGGCGGCCCCTTGCGGTCACCACCGCCGCCACCACCACCGCGGCGGCCTCCCCACGGGTCTCGATCGTTGTTGTTCGAGTTGTCACCCGGCTCGTTCCAAGCCATAGCGCTCTCCATCTAGTAACGCGAAACGCGCCTGCGGCGCGGCCACCCATGCTACCGAATGCCCTGCCCGCTGCCAAAAGCAGCGATACGGGCTTTATTGCAAAGTGTGTTGCGCAACGAACTCCGCCGGCTGCCAGCCAGCGCGGCTCGCCAGGCGGTTCAACTCGGCCCGCGGCAGGCGCACCTGCAGCAGGGTACAACCCTCCTCATCGTGCGCCTCGGACTGCACCGCGCCCAGTTCGAACAACTGGGCGCGCAGGCGCCCGAGCCGCTGGGGCAGACGCAAGGTTCCGACGAACAGGTCCTCGCCGAGCAGCTCGGCGATGGCCTGGCGCAACAGGTCGAGGCCTTCGCCGGTCTGCGCCGACAGCCAGACGCGCACCGGCTTGCCGGAGTCGTCGCGCTGGATGTGCGGCTCGACCGAGGGTAGCAGGTCAACCTTGTTATAGACCTCGAGCATCGGCAATTCGTTGGCGCCGATCTCGCCGAGCACCGCCAGCACCTGCTCGACCTGCGCATCCCGTTCGGGCTCGTAGGCGTCGATCACGTGCAGCAGGAGGTCGGCGTTGCTCGACTCTTCCAGCGTAGCGCGGAAGGCCTCCACCAACTTGTGCGGCAGGTGGCGGATGAAGCCCACCGTGTCGGCCAGCACCACCGGCCCGAGATCGTCCAGTTGCAGGCGACGCAGGGTGGGGTCGAGGGTGGCGAACAACTGGTTGGCGGCATACACCTCGGAGGCGGTGAGCGCATTGAACAGGGTCGATTTGCCGGCGTTGGTATAGCCGACCAGGGAGACCGCCGGGATATCCGCGCGCTTGCGCCCGCGTCGAGCCTGCTCGCGCTGGCTGCGGACCTTCTCCAGGCGCTGCTTGATCTGGCGGATGCGCACGCGCAGCAGGCGTCGGTCGGTTTCCAGCTGGGTCTCGCCCGGACCGCGCAGACCGATACCGCCTTTCTGCCGTTCGAGGTGGGTCCAGCCGCGTACCAGCCGCGTGCTCATGTGCTCCAGTTGCGCCAGTTCCACCTGCAACTTGCCTTCGTGGGTACGTGCGCGCTGGGCGAAGATGTCGAGGATCAGCCCGGTCCGGTCGAGTACGCGGCACTCGAACGCACGCTCGAGGTTGCGCTCCTGGCTGGGCGTCAAGGTGTGGTTGAAAATCACCAGCTCGACGTTTTCGGCCTTGACCAGGTCGTGCAACTCCTCGACCTTGCCACTGCCGATAAGATATTTGGCGCTCGGCTGGTGGCGGGAGACGCTGACGAATGCCACCGTTTCCGCGCCGGCCGAACGCACCAGCTCCTGGAACTCCTGCGGGTCTTCACGCGCCTCGGGGTTCTGCCCTTCCAGATGCACCAGAACAGCCTGTTCCCCACCACCTGGGCGCTCAAAGAACAAAGCGGACTCCCGTCAAGCGTTGCCCGGCTCGGCCGGCTGGTCACCGCTCGGCAGACGCACCGGACGGCTCGGTACCACGGTGGAGATCGCGTGCTTGTAAACCATCTGGCTGACGGTGTTCTTCAGCAGGATGACAAACTGGTCGAAAGACTCGATCTGGCCTTGCAGCTTGATGCCGTTGACCAGATAGATGGAAACCGGGACGCGTTCTTTCCGCAGGGTATTGAGGTAAGGGTCTTGTAGCGAATGCCCTTTTGACATGTGCCGCACTCCTTTAAGGATCGTAGTTTGAAGTAGTCGAATAGGGTGACTTGGCGCCGTCCAAACTCCGGAGTCGTTCCGGAAACAGACGGACAAATTAAGGTCTCAGGCCAATATGGAGACCGTTTTCAGGTATTTCAAGGCACGCGGCAGATTGTCACCTGCTAGGCTGTCCATCCAGTGTAGATGGCTCCAGCTTCGCAGCCAGGTGAACTGGCGCTTGGCCAACTGGCGGGTAGCGATGATGCCGCGCTCGGTCATTTCAGCGTAGGACAGCTTGCCATCCAGGTAATCCCACACCTGACGGTAACCCACGGCTCTAATAGACGGTAATCCTGCATGCAAGTCACTTCTGGCATGCAGTGCTTCGACCTCGGCGATGAAACCCTGTTCCAGCATCTGGCGAAAACGCTGCGCAATCCGCGCGTGCAACACCTGGCGCTGCTCGGGAGCAATCGCCAGCTGAGCGACAGTATACGGCAATTGATTCCTGCCTGACGCGTCAAAATCCGCCTTTTCAGCGCTTTGCCGGCGACGCAGGTCGCTCATCGACACCCCGCCGAGGCGATACACCTCGAGCGCCCGCATCAGTCGCTGCGGGTCGTTGGGGTGGATACGCGCAGCCGATTCCGGGTCGACCTCGGCGAGTTGCCGGTGCAGCGCCTCCCAACCTTCGGCCTGGGCCTCGGCCTCGATCGCCGCGCGCACCTCGGGATCGGCGCCGGGCATGTCGGCCAGGCCCTCGAGCAACGCCTTGTAATAGAGCATGGTGCCCCCCACCAGCAGGGGAATCCTGCCGCGCGCGGTGGCCTCGGCCATCGCCGCCAGGGCGTCGGCGCGAAATTCCGCGGCCGAATAGCTCTCCGCCGGGTCGCGGATATCGATCAGGCGGTGCGGATAGCGCGCCAGCAGCTCCCGGGAAGGCTTGGCCGTACCGATATCCATACCGCGGTAGATCAGCGCCGAGTCGACGCTGATCAGCTCGCAGGGCAGCGCATCGGCCAGCGCCATCGCCAGGTCGGTCTTGCCGGCGGCGGTCGGCCCCATGAGAAAGATGGCGGGAGGCAGGGAAGACATCGGAACGCTCTTGGACAAAGCGCATAGCTTCGGGCTTTGCGCCCGAAGCTGCAAGGCTCAGCGTCCGCGCAGGAAGAGCTTGTCCAGCTCGTCCAGGCCCAACTGGGTCCAGGTCGGACGCCCATGGTTGCACTGGCCGCTGCGTTCGGTGATTTCCATGTCGCGCAACAGGGCGTTCATTTCCGGCAAGGTCAGGCGCCGGTTGGCGCGCACCGCGCCATGGCAGGCCATGGTGCCGAGCAGCTCGTTCAGGTGCGCCTGGATACGGTCGCTGGTGCCGTATTCCAGCAGGTCGGCGATGACATCGCGCACCAACTGGGTCGCCTCAGCCTGCTTGAGCAGCGCAGGGATCTGCCGGATCGCCAGGCTTTCCGGCCCCAGGCGCTGCAGCTCGAAGCCCAGGCGCTGGAACCAGCTGGAATGCTCTTCCGCGCAATCCGCCTCGCGCTCGCTGACCGCGATCGACTCCGGCACCAGTAACGGCTGCCCACGCAAGCCTTCGCTGGCCATCGCCACCTTGAGGCGCTCGTAGGTGATCCGCTCGTGGGCCGCGTGCATGTCCACCAGCACCAGGCCGTGGGCGTTCTCGGCGAGGATGTAGATGCCCTTGAGCTGCGCCAGGGCGTAACCCAGCGGCGGGATGTCCTGGGCGCTCTCGGGCAACGCGGCTGGCGCCTCGCCCGCGGGTAACGGCGCGAAGTAGGCCTTGTAGGCGCCACCGGCCTCGGCCAGAGAGGGCGGCGCCTCCGGCCGGGTATAGGCGGAATAGCCGGAGGAGCCGCCGGAGGCCGATGAGCCGCCACTCCAGCCCACCCGTGCCGCCGGACTCTCCAGCACGCTCTCGGCCAGGCGCATCTCGCCCTGCGGGCCGAACTCGCCGGCGGCAGCGCCGGTCGGACGCGGCTCGGTCAGGCTGGTCGCCCCGGGCGGCGCGAGCTGGTCGTCGGGACGGACCTCGCCCAGCGCACGATGCAGGGTGCCATAGAGGAAGTCATGGACCATCCGGCTGTCACGGAAGCGAACTTCGTGCTTGGTCGGGTGCACGTTGACGTCCACCACCGCCGGATCGACTTCGAAGAACAGCACGAAGGTCGGATGCCGGCCGTTGTACAGCACGTCGCGATAAGCCTGGCGCACCGCGTGGGCGACCAGCTTGTCGCGCACCATGCGCCCGTTCACATAGAAGTACTGCAGGTCCGGCTGGCTGCGGGAGAAGGTCGGCAAGCCGACCCAGCCCCACAGGTGCAGGCCGTTGCGCTCGACCTCGATCGGCAGCGCCTGCTCGAGGAATGCCTGGCCGCACACCGCGCCGACCCGGCGCGCACGGGCCAGCTCGTCTCGCGCCTCGTGCAGGGCGAAGATGGTCTTGCCGTTGTGGCGCAGGTGGAAAGCCACGTCGAAACGGGCCAGCGCCAGGCGCTTGATGACTTCCTGCAGATGGTCGAACTCGGTCTTCTCGGCGCGCAGGAACTTGCGCCGCGCCGGGGTGTTGAAGAACAGGTCGCGAACCTCGACGCTGGTCCCCACCGGGTGCGCCGCCGGCTGTACCCGCGGCTGCATGTCGCGGCCCTCGGTTTCCACCTGCCAGGCTTCGCCGGCGTCGGCGGTACGCGAGGTCATGGTCAGGCGCGCTACCGAGCTGATCGAGGCCAGCGCCTCGCCACGGAAGCCGAGGCTCATCACCCGCTCCAGGTCTTCCAGCTCGCGGATCTTGCTGGTGGCGTGGCGAGCCAGGGCCAGCGGCAGGTCGTCGGCGGGGATGCCGCGACCGTCGTCGCGCACTCGCAGCAACTTGATGCCGCCCTGCTCGACCTCCACATCAATGCGCCGGGAACCGGCGTCAAGGCTGTTTTCCAGGAGTTCCTTGGCCACCGAGGCGGGACGCTCGACCACCTCACCGGCGGCGATCTGGTTCGCCAGCCGCGGACTCAGCAGCTGGATACGCGGTGCTTCACTCATCACTGGGCCGCCAGGGCGGTGCTCGGGATGGACAGGGCCTGGCCGACTTTCAGGTTGTCGCTGGACAGGCTGTTGCTGCTACGCAGCGCGGCCATGCTCACTTCATAGCGCTGGGCGATCATCGCCAGGGTCTCTCCGGGCCGCACCACGTGCTCGCGCGGCCCCATGGAGAGCTTGCCCTGGGCGCGCAAAGAGGCGATGTAGGTACCGGGCGGCGGGCTCTGCTGGAAATACTGGCGGATGCCGCTGGTGATCGAACGCGCCAAGGCCTGCTGATGGCTGGCGCTGGCCAGCTTGCGCGACTCGTTGACGTTCGAGATGAAGCCGGTTTCCACTAGGATCGACGGGATGTCGGGCGACTTCAGCACCATGAACCCGGCCTGCTCGACACGACGCTTGTGCAGCGAAGTGATGCGGCCGACATTGGTCAGTACCTTGTGGCCGACATCCAGGCTCGACGAGAGGGTGGCGGTCATCGACAGGTCGAGCAGCACGCCGGCGAGCATCTGGTCCTTGTCGCCGAGGCTGACGCTGCCATCGCCGCCGATCAGGTCGGAACGGTTCTCGCTGTCGGCCAGCCAGCGCGCGGTTTCCGAAGTGGCGCCGCGGTCGGACAGGGCGAACACCGAGGCACCGAAGGCGCTGCGGCTCGGCGCGGCGTCGGCATGGATCGAGACGAACAGGTCGGCGCCCTTCTTGCGGGCGATCTCGGTGCGCTTGCGCAGCGGGATGAAGTAGTCGCCGGTACGGGTCAGTTCGGCCCGGTAACCGCGCACCTGGTTGATCTGGCGTTGCAGCTCGCGAGCGATCGACAGGGTGATGTTCTTCTCGTGCAACCCGCCCGGGCCAAGGGCGCCAGGGTCTTCACCGCCGTGGCCGGCGTCGATGGCGATGACGATATCGCGGGTGCCGCCCTTGGTTGGCAGCGGCAGCTTGGCCACCGGCTGGGTCGGCGTCACCGGAGTGACCGGCACGCTCGGGGTCGGCGTCGCGGGTACGTCCGGGGTCAGGTCGGCGCCCTGGTCGTAGAGATCGACCACCAGGCGGTTGCCGTATTGCTGGTTGGGCGGCAGGACGAAACTTTTCGGGGTGACCTGCGCCGACAGGTCGAGGACCATGCGCAGGTCGTTGGGCGTGCGCTGGGCGGAGCGCACCGCGGTGATCGGGGTGTTGCCGAGCTTGAGACCGTTGAGCTGGGTCGCCAGCTGGGCGCCGCTGACGTCGATGACGATACGGTTGGGCGCGGCCAGGGTGAACAGGCTGTGCTGCACCGGACCGGAGAGATCGAAGACCAGACGGGTGTTGTCCGGAGCGCGCCAGATCCGCACGCTCTTGATTTGCGCGGCGGCCAGAACCTCGCCGACCTGGCAGGCCAGCAGAATCATCACCCCAGTCAACAACGTCCGCAGACGCAAGCCCCAACCCATCGTTTTTCTCATGCTCCCATGGTCAGGGTGGCACACCAGGCTTCGCCCCGCGCACCGTGCGGTACCAGGCGCAGTGTCCGTCCACCCGCTTGGGCAGTAATGGTAATGTCCAGATCGGCGGTTGGCAAAACGCCCGCACCGCGCTCGGGCCACTCGATCAGACAGAGTGCGCTGCCGTCGAAATAGTCGCGGATGCCGAAGAACTCCAATTCCTCCGCATCGGCGAGCCGGTACAGGTCGAAATGGTAGGCGCGCAGCTCGCCGATTTCGTAAGGCTCGACCAGGGTAAAGGTCGGGCTTTTCACCGAGCCGGCATGGCCGAGGCCGCGCAGGATGCCGCGCGAGAGGGTGGTCTTGCCGGCGCCGAGGTCGCCATGCAGGTAGATCACCCCCTGCCCCCCGCTGGCCCGGGCGATGCGCCCGCCCAGTTCGAGCATCGCGTCTTCCCCTTCGGCGGACAGGATCACTTCAGACACGGACTGCACTCCTCGAGCAACTGACGAACGGTAGGTATGAGATCGGTCGCCGCCAGTCCACGCCCCTGGGCGCCGAGCCGCTCACCGGCGGCGGCATGCAGCCAGACCGCCAGGCAGGCCGCCTCGAACGCCTCCACGCGCTGGGCCAGCAAGGCACCGGTGATGCCCGACAGCACGTCACCCAGGCCGGCACCAGCCATCGCCGGATGCCCCTGGGAACAGACGGCAAGTCGTCCGTCGGGCGCGGCGACCAGGCTGCCGGCGCCCTTCAGCACCACCACCGCCTGGTAGCGACGCGCCAGTTCCAGCGCCGCCGCCGGGCGATCCGCCTGCACCTCGGCGGTCGAGCGACCCAACAGGCGCGCGGCCTCGCCGGGATGCGGCGTCAGAATCCATGTCCGCGGCCCTGCTCCGACCGGTTCCAGGGCCAGCAGGTTCAACGCGTCGGCATCCCAGACCTGCGGCAACGGTCGCGACCGGACAGCGCTCAGCAGGCTACGCCCCCAGGCGCGCTGGCCAAGACCGGGACCGAGCACCAGCACGCTGGCGCGTTCGGCAAGGGCCAGCAGTTGGTTCGCCGACGCCACGCCATGGGCCATGACCTCGGGACAACGGCTCAGCAACGCCGGCACATGTTCGACGCGGGTCGCCGCCGAGACCAGCCCGGCGCCGCAGCGCAGGGCGCTTTCCGCGGCCAGTAGCACGGCCCCGCCCATGCCGGTGTCGCCGCCGACCACCAGAAGGTGGCCGAACAGCCCCTTGTGCGCGGTCCGCGGCCGCGCTGCCAGACTCGGCAGGGCATTTCGTGCCAGACGGTGGGCCCGGGGCTGGAGCCCTTGCAACACGACGGCGTCGCTGCCGAGTTCGTCGAACACCAGCTCGCCGACCCGTGCCGGCGCCTCGCCAGTGAACAGCCCGATCTTCAGGCCGATGAAAGTCACTGTCAGATCCGCCCTGATCGCTTCCCCCAATACCGCGCCGGTGTCGGCGCTCAAGCCGGAAGGAATATCCACCGCCAGCACCGGCAGGTCGGCGGCGTTGGCCAGGCGGATGGCCTGCGCAAAGGGCTCGCGCACGGCACCTGCCAGGCCGGTGCCGAGCAATGCATCCACTACTACGCCCTCGAGCACGGCGCACTCGCTCCAGGGCTCCACCACGACCCCGGTCGCCAGCGCGGCGGCATGCGCCTGCGCCGCGTCGCCGGCAAGCCGCTGCGGCGCCGCGACCGCCAGCACCCGCACTCGCCAACCCGCACGTTGCGCCAGCGCCGCGATCAGGTAGCCGTCGCCGGCATTGTTGCCGTGCCCGGCGAGCACCGTCAGCGCCGCGGCCTCCGGCCAACGGCGGCGCAAGGCACGCCAGGCGGCGTGGGCGGCGCGCTGCATGAGTTCGAAGCCCGGCGTGCCGGCGGCGATCAGGCGCGCATCCAGGTCGCGCACCTGGGCGGCGGAATAGAGGGCGAGTGGCAGGTCGTCGTGCTGGAAGGTCATGGTCATCGGATCGATTCGGCGTCAGGCGCGCAGTCTGGCAGAATTATACCTATCCCATTTCGCTTTCCCTCGTCTTCGTTGCCTCCCATGACTCCCCAACCTCTGGCCGACAACCTTTCCCCGCCGGACCCCACCCGCCTCGCCCAGTCCATCAAGGACTGGGGCCGCGAGCTGGGGTTCCAGCAGGTCGGTATCAGCGACGTCGAGCTGGGCGAGCACGAAGCGCACCTGCAGCGCTGGCTGGAGGCCGGCTACCACGGCGAGATGGACTACATGGCGGCGCACGGCAGCAAGCGCTCGCGACCTGCCGAGCTGGTTCCCGGCACGCTGCGGGTGATCTCCCTGCGCATGGATTACCTGCCCGGCGACACGCGCATGGCGCAGGTCCTCGCGACGCCGGAAAAAGCCTACGTCTCGCGCTACGCCCTCGGCCGCGACTACCACAAGCTGATCCGCAAGCGTCTGCAACAACTGGCCGAGCGCATCCAGGCCGAAGTCGGCCCGTTCGGTTTCCGCGCCTTCGTTGACAGCGCGCCGGTGCTGGAAAAGGCCATCGCCGAACAGGCCGGCCTCGGCTGGATCGGCAAGAACACGCTGGTGCTCAACCGCAAGGCCGGCAGCTACTTCTTCCTCGGCGAGCTGTTCGTCGACATGCCGCTACCCGTCGACCCGGCGATGGACAGCGAGCATTGCGGACGCTGCTCGGCCTGCCTGGACATCTGCCCGACCGCGGCCTTCGTCGGCCCCTACCGGCTGGACGCGCGACGCTGCATCTCCTACCTGACCATCGAGTACAAGGGCGCGATTCCGCTGGAGCTGCGACCACTGATCGGCAACCGGGTATTCGGCTGCGACGACTGCCAGATCGTCTGCCCATGGAATCGCTTCGCCCGCCCCACCGGGCAGGGCGACTTCCAGCCGCGCCACAGCCTGGACAACGCCGAACTCGCCGAACTGTTCCTCTGGAGCGAGGAGGAGTTCCTCGGCCGCACCGAGGGTTCGCCGCTGCGCCGCGCCGGCTACGAGCGCTGGTTGCGCAACCTGGCGGTGGGGCTGGGCAACGCGCCCTCGACCATCCCGGTGCTGGAGGCGCTGAAGGCGCGCCGCGGGTTCCCTTCGGAGCTGGTCCGCGAGCACGTGGAATGGGCCCTGCGGCGCCACGGGGAAACCTAGCCCGGCCGGCGCCTGCCGCCCGGTCCGGACGGATCAGAGCTTGATGAAGTGGTCGCGGTAGTGGCGCAGCTCGGCGATCGACTCGCGGATATCGTCCAGCGCCAGGTGGGTGTTGCCCTTCTTGAAGCTCTCGCGGACCTGCGGCGCCCAGCGCGCGGCCAGCTCCTTGAGGGTGGAGACGTCGAGGTTGCGGTAGTGGAAGTAGCCTTCCAGCCTGGGCATGTGCCTATAGAGGAAGCGGCGGTCCTGGCAGATGCTGTTGCCGCAGATCGGCGAGCTGCGCTTGGGCACCCACTGCTCGAGGAAGGCCAGGGTCTGCGCCTCGGCCTCGGCCATGCTCACGGTACTTTCCCGAACCCTCTGGGTCAGGCCGGACTGGCCGTGCTGGCGGGTATTCCACTCGTCCATGCCGGCGAGGATTTCCTCTGGCTGGTGGATGGCGATCACCGGTCCTTCGGCCAGGGTGTTGAGGTCACTGTCGGTGACGATGGTGGCCATCTCGATGATGACGTCCCGGTCCGGATCGAGGCCGGTCATCTCCAGGTCGATCCAGATAAGGTTCTGCGGGTTCTGCATGGGGAGTCGCTCCAGTCGCTATGCCGTGCATTCTAGCGTGGAACGCCGCCGCGCGAATGATGGCGGCGCGCCCATGTTAAACTCGCCGCCGATTTTTCATGCGGACGCATCATGGCCAAACGCCACTTGACCCGCCGGCAGAGCTGGCGCATCGAAAAGATCCAGGAAGAACGCGCGGCCCGGGCGGCCCGTCGCGAGTCGCGTGCCGTGGAAGAGCTGGAGGGCGGCGACCTGGGACCGGAGCAGACCGGCCAGGTGATCGCTCATTTCGGGGTTCAGGTAGAGGTCGAGTCCGCCGACGGCCAGGTTTCCCGCTGTCACCTGCGCGCCAACCTGCCGGCACTGGTGACTGGCGACCAGGTGGTCTGGCGCGCCGGCAACCAGGGCATCGGCGTGATCGTCGCGCAATTGCCGCGCCGCTCCGAGCTGTGCCGCCCGGACATGCGCGGGCTGCTCAAGCCGGTGGCGGCCAACGTCGACCGCATCGTCATCGTCTTCGCCCCGCGTCCCGAACCGCACGCCAACCTGATCGACCGCTACCTGATCGCCGCCGAACATGCCGGCATCCAGCCGCTGCTGCTGCTGAACAAGGCCGATCTGGTCGACGAGAGCAATGCCGAAGGCATCGATGCGCTGCTGAATGTCTACCGCACCCTGGGTTACCCGCTGATCGAGGTGTCGGCCTTCAATGGCCTGGCGATGGACGAACTGCGCGGCGCGCTGGACGCTCACGTGAGCGTCTTCGTCGGGCAGTCCGGGGTAGGCAAGTCGTCGCTGGTGAATGCCTTGTTGCCGGGTGTCGACACCCGTGTCGGCGACCTCTCCACGGTGACCGGCAAGGGCACCCATACCACCACCACCGCGCGACTGTTCCATTTTCCCGGCGGCGGCGACCTGATCGACTCGCCCGGCATCCGTGAGTTCGGCCTGGGGCACGTGTCGCGAGACGATGTCGAGGCCGGTTTCATCGAGTTCCGCGACCTGCTCGGACATTGCCGCTTCCGCGACTGCAAGCACGACCGTGAACCAGGTTGCGCCCTGCTCCAGGCTTTGGAGGACGGGCGCATCATGCCGCAACGCATGGCCAGCTACCGGCACATTCTGGCAAGCATGCCGGAAACGGACTACTGAACCTCAGTCGCCCTTGATCTGCTCCAGCTTCAGGCTGCCGCCGTCGTCGAACAGGTTGAGCTTCTTCTGCACCTCGTCCGCCGGTAGCGAAGGTTGCGCGCCCGCCGCCGGTGCCTCGGCAGCCGGCTTCGGCTGCTCGCCCGGGGCAGCCGCGGGGGCGCTGGCTTCGGGAGCGCCGGTCTCGCCTTCGATGGCCTTCTGCGCCTTGCGGGTCAGGACCACGATGTCGATCCGCCGGTTCACCGGGTTCAGCGGGTCCTTGTCGTCGAACAGGCGTGCCGAGGCATAGCCGACAACCTGGGCGATCTGCCCTTCCGGATAGCCGCCGGCGACCAGTGCTCGGCGCGCGGCGTTGGCGCGATTGGCCGATAGCTCCCAGTTGCCGAAGTCGCCGTTGCCGGCATAGGGCTTGGCGTCGGTGTGGCCGCTGATGCTGATCTTGTTCGGCACCTGGCGGATGGTCTCGGCCATGGCCAGCAGGATGTCCTCGAAATACGGCTGCAGGCGCGCGCTGCCGAGGTCGAACATCGGCCGGTTGGCGGCGTCGACGATCTGGATGCGCAGGCCGTCGCGGGTGATCTCGAAGTGGATCTGGTCCTTGAAGTCCTTGAGCATCGGATTTTCGTCGACCTTGTTCTGCAACTCCTGCAGCAGCAGCGCCAGGCGCTCTCGCTCAACCTGCTCGGCGAGGTTCTCGGCCTGGTCGGCGTTGACCTGGTGGTCCTGCTCGGGGCTGATCCGGCTTTCGTTGGAGTCCGGCTGGGCCTGGACCTGCGGATTGAGGGTCTTGTCCGGCGCCGGCGTCGGCGTGCCGCCGAGGTCGATGACGTAGGGGCTGGCGCTTTCGCTGAAACCGATGGGGTCCTGGAAGTATCCGGAAATCGCCTTCTTCTGCTCCGGGGTGGCCGAAGACAGCAGCCAGAGCACCAGGAAGAACGCCATCATCGCCGTGGCGAAGTCGGCGAAGGCGATCTTCCACGAGCCGCCGTGGTGGCCGGCGGCATAGCGCTTGACGCGCTTGACGATGATCGGCTGGTTATTGTCCATCTATCGACAGTGCCTCCACTCAGCGGCCACGCACGGCCTGCTCGAGCTCGGCGAAGGTCGGCCGATGGGCGGGCAGCAGCACCTTGCGGCCGAACTCGACGGCCAGCGAAGGCGGCATGCCGGAAGCGGAAGCGACCAGGCAGGCCTTGATCGCCTCGAACAGGTTCAACTCTTCCTTGGCATCGTGCTCCAGGGCGCCCGCCAGCGGGCCGACGAAGCCGTAGGCGGCGAGAATCCCGAGGAAGGTGCCCACCAGGGCGGCGGCGACGTGGTGGCCGATCTCCGCCTGGCTGCCTTCGCCAAGCAACGCCATGGTGATGACGATGCCGAGTACCGCGGCGACGATACCGAAGCCCGGCAGGGCGTCGGCGACCTTGGTCACCGCGTGGGACGGATGCTCCAGGTCCTCCTTGAGACTGGACAGCTCCATGTCGAACAGGCCTTCCAGCTCGTGCGGCGCCATGTTGCCGGAGGACATGATGCGCAGATAGTCGCAGACATAGGCGGTCATCCGCTCATCCTTCAGCACACCGGGGTACTTGCTGAAGATGGGACTGGCCGCGGGGTCCTCGATGTCCGCCTCGATCGCCATCATCCCTTCGCGCCGGCTCTTGTTGAGGATCTCGTAGAGCATGCCCAGCACCTCGAGGTAGTAGGTCTGGGTAAAGCGGTTGCTGAACATCTTCGGCGCTTTCTTCAGCACCACCATGAACGTGCTGCCCGGGTTGGACTGGAGGAACGCCCCCAGTGCCGCGCCACCGATGATCAGGACCTCGAAGGGCTGGATGATGGCGCCGATCTTGCCGCCGGAGAGCAGGAAGCCCCCGAGGACACTGGCGAAAACGACGATGATGCCGATGATTTTTGACATGAGGACCGGACGTGCGAAATGAACAGGATAAGGAGGGGGACTGCTAGGCTCCCTCTTGTTATCGGTTGCTAGCCGCAAGACTATAGTCCGAATACTCGAAAAGCCAGTTCGCCGCCTCGCCGACACCGAGCCCGACACCCATGACAGACCGCCTCGCCGCCTGGCTCGAAGAGCTCGACCGGCAACCCCTGCCGATCCCCGCCAGCCACTATGCCGGCCTGCACGCCGCGCTGAGCGACAGCCGCCGCTCGCTGCGCGAGATCGCCGACCAGTTGCAGGGCAGCCCGACGCTGGCGTTGTCCATCCTGCGCGAGGCCAATCGCGCCGAGAGCGCCCGCGACAACCCCGCGGAAAGCCTGGAGGTGGCCCTCAGCCGCCTCGGCCTGGCGCGCGCGAGCCAACTTCTGAAGACCCTGCCGAGCATCCAGGATGCGGAGATGCCCAGGGTCCTCGGGCAGATGCTGCTGATCAGCCAGCACGCCATGCAGCAGGCCAGCGGCCTGTTCGGCGCGCGCCTGGCCAGGCTCTGGCAGGAAATCCACTGGGGCAGCCTGCTGACCATGGCTCCGGTCTGGGCGCTGGCCAACGCCCGCCCGCAGTTGCTGGAGCAATGGCAGCAACGCGTGCTGGTACAGGGCGAACCGACCCTGCGAGTGGAGCGCGAACTGCTCGGCATGCGCCTGCTGCCGATCTGCCTGGCGCTGGCCGAACGCTGGCGGCTACCGCAGTGGGTCATCCAGGGCTATCGCCTGCTCGCCTGCGACCGTCGCCTGCTGGTTCGAGCCCTGCGTATCGCCCGCGACCATCAGTCGCCCCTGCTCCAGCAACAGCAACTCGATGCCCAGCCCGATCTCGCCCGCTGGCTGACCCAGCCGGCCAACTGCACTCTCCTCGCCAATGGCCTGGCCATCGCCGCGCACCAGAGCTGGGACGGGCCGCACATGCTGCGCTGGCAGCGCCTGACCGGTCTGTACCTGGGCCAGCCGCTGACCGAAGTCCAGCAGCAGGTGCACATGCTCGCCGCGCAAAGCGCGCGCCTGCACGCCCGGCCGCCGCTGTGGCATCCGGCGGTGGCCTTGATCTGGCCCTGGCAGGCCAGCCGCTGGCGTGCCGAAGCGGCGCCCCCGCCGCCGCCCTCGGCGGAAGCCCTGGCCGAGTGGCGGCAGCATTGCGCCGAGTTGCTCCGCGAGCCCAGCCCGTTCAGCAACGTGGTGCAGCTCACCGCCTGTGCCCGCGATGCGCTGCGCGCCTGCGGCCTGCAAAGGATGCTGCTGCTGGTGGCCGATCGCACACAGGTACACGTGCTGGCGCAGCAGAGCGCCGGACTCGAACCGGGCCAGGAGAAATTGCAACTGGAGATTGCCAGCAGCCCGCTGCTGAAGAAACTGTTCCAGCAGCCTGCCCTGCTGCGCATCGGCCCGAACAACCAGGACCAGTTGCTGCCGGCCCTCGGCGAACCCTTGCGCCAACTGTTCCCCGGACCTCACCTGCTGCTGCGCTCGCTGGGCAACGGCTCGCGGGTGGTGATGCTGGTCCTGGCCGACCTCGGCGGCCAGCCGTTCAGCGACCTGCATGCCCAGGCCTTCGCCAAGACCGCCCAGTGCACCGAGCGCGCGATCCAGCAGTTCGGCCGCCAGCGCCGCACGGAATGAGGGACATGCCCGGCACACTGGTCGGGCGCGCTTTCCGTTAAACTGCTGCCCTTCTTCAACCCGGGGGTACTCGCATGTCCGTCTTCTCCGACCTGCCATTGGTGATCGAGCCCAGCGATCTCGCGCCGCGCCTGGGCGCGCCCGAGCTGATCCTGGTCGACCTGACCAGTGCCGCCCGCTACGCCGAAGGGCATATCCCCGGCGCGCGTTTCGTCGACCCCAAACGCACCCAGTGGGGACAACCCCCGGCACCCGGCCTGCTACCGGCCAAGGCCGACCTGGAAGCCCTGTTCGGCGAGCTGGGCCACCGCCCGGAGGCGACCTACGTGGTCTACGACGACGAAGGCGGCGGCTGGGCGGGCCGCTTCATCTGGCTGCTGGACGTGATCGGTCACCACCGCTACCACTATCTCAACGGCGGCCTGCCGGCCTGGATCGCCGACGCCCAGGTGCTCGACCGCGAGGTCCCGGCGCCTGTCGGCGGCCCGCTGCCGCTGACGTTGCACGACGAGCCCAGCGCGACCCGCGAATACCTGCAAAGCCGCCTCGGCGCCGCCGACCTGGCGGTATGGGATGCGCGCAACCCCAGCGAATACGCCGGTACCAAGGTGCTCGCCGCGAAGGCCGGGCATGTGCCCGGCGCGATCAATTTCGAATGGACCGCCGGCATGGACCCGGCTCGCGCCCTGCGCATCCGCGCGGATATCGCCGAAGTCCTGGAGGCCCTCGGCATCACGCCGGACAAGGAAGTGATCACCCACTGCCAGACCCACCATCGCTCCGGCTTCACCTACCTGGTGGCCAAGGCGCTGGGCTACCCGCGGGTCAAAGGCTACGCCGGCTCCTGGTCGGAATGGGGCAACCACCCCGATACCCCTGTAGAGGTTTGAGGAATGTCGTTCAAAGATCGTCTGTTCATCTGCAGCCAGTACCTGCTGCCGCACCACCTGCTGTCCCGGCTGATCGGCTTCGCCGCCGACTGCCGGGCGACCTGGTTCAAGGACCGCCTGATCGCCTGGTTCGCCCGGCGCTACCAGGTCGACATGCGCGAAGCGCAGGTCGAGGACCTGCAGGCCTATGAACATTTCAATGCCTTCTTCACCCGCGCCCTGAAGGACGGCGCCCGCCCGCTGGCCCAGGAGCCCGGCGCGGTGCTCTGCCCGGCCGATGGCGCGATCAGCCAGCTCGGCCCGATCGAGCACGGGCGGATCTTCCAGGCCAAAGGCCACAGCTACAGCCTGGCCGAACTGCTCGGCGGCGACGCCGAACTGGCCGCGCCCTTCATGGGTGGCGACTTCGCCACCGTCTACCTGTCCCCCCGGGACTACCACCGCGTGCACATGCCGCTGGCCGGCACCCTGCGCGAGATGGTCTACGTTCCCGGCCGGCTGTTCTCGGTGAACCAGACCACCGCGGAAAACGTTCCCGAGCTGTTCGCCCGCAACGAGCGGGTGGTCTGCCTGTTCGACACCGAGCGCGGTCCGATGGCCGTGGTGCTGGTGGGCGCGATGATCGTGGCCTCCATCGAAACCGTCTGGGCCGGCCTGGTTACGCCGCCGAAGCGCGAACTGAAGACCTTCCGCTACGACGAAGCCGCCCGTGCGCCGATCCGCCTGGAAAAAGGCGCCGAGCTCGGTCGCTTCAAGCTGGGCTCCACCGCCATCGTCCTGTTCGGCCCGCAGCAGGTCGCGTTCAACGACGGCCTCGGGGCAGCGAGCCCGGTGCGCATGGGCGAATGCCTGGCCCTGCCGAAACAGTCCTGACCTCGCCGGGACGGAGCGCCCCGAGCGTCTCCGTCCCATCTCTCCCCGCCGCCGGGACCTCCCGGCGGGATCGTGGCGTCCGAAGGCTGCGGGTCCATTTCGATGCTGCTAGAGTTCGGAAAGGTCCTATCGAGCCTGTGCCGACCCCTCGGTCAGGAAAGCGGACTGCCGCACAGTTCCTGTCCTGGCCACGACGATGAACCCGCCTCCCGTGTTAAGAAAGAGGAGGCGCAGCCGCGGCGATCGGAAGTCCGGCACCTCTCCGGGGCTTCAACCCCCCGTAGAGCCTTTTCAGTAGCGGAGCCGTCTAACCCCCCATGGAAAACCAGAGCCCCCACCTCTCGTTGCGCGTCCCCACTCCGACGCAGCAGAACCTGAGCTTCTGCGACGCCACCCCGAAGGACATCAAGTACTGGCTGGCGCACCTGCCCAAGGCCAACCTCGGGGAAACCGCGCGCCAGCTCTACCAGGGCCTGATCGAACTCAACCAGTTGGTGCTGCCCGTCGAGGCCCGCCTGCAACTGCTCGAACTGTTCCGTCCAGAGGTGCATTTCGTCTGCGCCCACCTGGAACGGCACTTCCTCAACCAGGCCATCGTCCTCGACGAACGGCCGCGCAAGATCGCCAACCTCTGCCAGGCCCTGCAGAACCACCTGGCCATCGGCTACAAGCTGATCGTGGTCCAGGAAGCGCCGCGCAACAGCCGCGACCGCGCGCAGCTGTTCGCGGTCGGCATCCAGCGGGCGATCCGCAGCCTGTGCGGGCCGCTGATCCGCGCCAGCCAGTTGTACTGCCCGGTCCCCGAGGGGCTTTGGCTGGAACTCCACCAGCTCTACCAGTTGGCCAGCCAGCGCGGCGTGCATCGTCTCGCGGTGCGCGACGAACTGGCCAAGCACACCCCCGGCCTGAGCGTCGAGCAGGCCTACCTGATTCCGCTGCTGCTCGGCTGCGCGCGCTGCAACCAGATGCGCCAGAACAACATTGCACGGCTCGCCGAGGTGCTCGAACCCTGGAGCCAGCTGCTGTCGATACAGAGCGCGACGCTGCCCGGCTCGCTGTTCATCGCCGTGCCGCAGATCGACGGCCCGCCGCGCTACCGTTCGCTGTACCCGGAGACCCAACTGGCCAGTGCCCTGGGCATCGACACCCAGCCGCTGGTCGAGCTGATCCGCGAATACCTGCTGCAGCCCGAGGCCGAACGCGCGAAAGCACGCCTGCCGCTGATCGAAGGGGTGACCCTGGACCTGCTGCAACATCTCTCCTCGGCCTGGGGTGACATCGCCGAACGTACCTTCCAGCGCACCCAGGGCCAGGGCCAGTTGACCCTGTGCATCGGCATGAGCGCCCTGCACTACTTCCTCGCCGGGCGCCGCCCGTTCAACGAGGTCCTGCAGATCCAGGAAGCGCCCGAGGCGCCTCGCTTCAAGGCCGACGTCCAGGACGCCTGGGCCGGCGCCTTCGATGCACAGAAGGTCACCGACTGGCAGCCCGGCATGCCGCTGGAGGAAATCGAGTACCGCCCGCATCAGTCGCCCCGCAGTGTGCAACCCGGGCACCCGCAGGCCCACGCACAGGCTGACGCCACCGAGGACTACCCGACCTACGCCCTGCCCATCGTCAACCACAGCCCCGGCGGCTATTGCCTGAGCTGGCCGAAGGAGGTGCCCGCCCAACTACAGGCGGGCGAACTGGTCGGCCTGCAGGACCTTCCAGGCCAGGCGTGGAGCATCGCGGTGGTGCGCTGGATCCGCCAGGTACGCAATGGCGGCACGCAGATGGGCATCGAGATGATCGCCCCGGCGGCACAGCCCTGCGGCCTGCAACTGCTGCGCAAGACCGAGCAGAGCAGCCACTACCTGCGCGCCCTGCTGCTGCCGGCGATCGCCGCGATCTCGCGGCCGGCGACGGTGATCACCCCGCGCCTGCCGTTCCAGGAGGGCAGCCGGGTGCAGATCAACCTGCACGGCGAGGAGCGGCGCGCGGTGCTGAATCGCCGGCAGGCCTCGACCGGCAGCTTCAGCCAGTTCGAATACCGCTCGGCGGAACCGGTGAACACCCCGAGCGATAAGCCGGTCACAGCGCCAGTGGCCCGGCCGCCTGCGGGGGAGGAAGATTTTGACTCGCTCTGGAAGTCTCTGTAGATTGCCCCGACACCTCCATTCGCCGTCTTTTCGCGCCTGCCCGGACGCGGACTGAGCCCTTTCCATGGCCATCGAAAAGAAAACCATCCGCCTGCTGATTCTGGAAGACTCGCAGAACGAAGCCGAACGCCTGGTCAGTCTGTTCCGCAATGCCGGCCACGCGACCCGCGTACATCGACTGACCTCTCCCGAGGACCTCGCCGAAACCCTCCAGCAAAGCTGGGACCTGCTGATCGCCGCGCCGACCAGCGAGTGTCTCGAGCCCGGCGAGGCGCTCGCCACCTTGCGCCGCCAGTCGCGCGACATCCCGTTCATCCAGCTGGTGGCCGACAACAGCTCCGACGCCATCACCGACGCCTTGATGCTCGGCGCCCAGGACGCCCTGCCGCAAGGCGAGGACGAGCGCCTGGTGCTGGTCGCCAACCGCGAGCTGGCCGGCCTCGCCGAACGCCGCGCGCGCCGCGCCGCCGAACTCGCCCTGCGCGAGGCGGAAAAACGCTGCCAGTTGCTGCTCGACAGCTCGGTCGACGCCATCACCTACGTCCACGACGGCATGCACATCTACGCCAACCGCTCCTACATGGCGCTGTTCGGCTACGAGGACGCCGAGGAACTGGAAGGCCTGCCGGTCATCGACCTGATCGCCTCCTGCGACCAGGGCGCCTTCAAGGATTTCCTCAAGGGCTACCAGAACGACCAGCGCCAGACCGAACTGGTTTGCACCGGGGTCAAGCTCGACGGCCAGGAATTCAAGGCGCGCATCAGCCTCTCCGCCGCCACGTACGACGGCGAACCCTGCATCCAGGTGGTGATCCGCGGCGAGGTCGACAACGCCGAGCTGGAAGAAAAGCTCCGCGAAGTCAGCAGCCAGGACCCGGTCACCGGTCTCTACAACCGCAGCCACTTCCTCGACCTGATGGATGCCGCCGTGCAGCAGGCGGTGACCGCCCGCAAGCCGTCGACCCTGGCCTATATCCATCTCAACGGCTACCCCTCGCTCCAGGCCGACCACGGGCTTTCCGGGATCGACCTGCTGCTCGGCCAGTTGGCCGGACTGATGCGTGAACAGTTCGGCGAGGAAGCCGACCTGGCGCGTTTCGGCGATTCGATCTTCGCCGCCCTGTTCAAGGGCAAGACTCCCGAGCAGGCGCAAGCGGCACTGCAACGACTGCTGAAGAAAGTCGAGAACCACCTTTTCGAGCTGAACGGCCGCAGCGCCCAGGCCACCCTCAGCATCGGCGTCGCCGGTCTCGACGAGAAGACCGCCAAGGCCCAGGACGTGATGAACCGTGCGCATCGCTGCGCCGATGACGCGGCACGCAAGGGCGGGTCGCAGATCAAGCAGTACAACCCGGCGGAAGAGCTTGCCGCCGCCGCCCAGCGCGGCGACGTCATCGCGATCCTCCAGCAGGCGCTGGAGACCAACAGCTTCCGCCTGCTGTTCCAGCCAGTCATCAGCCTGCGCGGCGACAGCCACGAGAACTACGAGGTGCTCCTGCGCCTGCTCAATCCGCAGGGCCAGGAAGTGCCGCCGGCGGAGTTCCTGCATGCCGCCAAGGAAGCCGGGCTGGCGGAGAAGATCGACCGCTGGGTGATCCTCAATTCGATCAAGCTGCTCGCCGAGCATCGCGCCAAGGGGCACCAGACCAAGCTGTTCGTCCACCTGTCCAGCGCGAGCCTGCAAGACCCCGGCCTGCTGCCCTGGCTCGGGGTGGCGCTGAAGGCCGCGCGCCTGCCGCCGGAGTCGCTGGTGTTCCAGATCAGCGAAGCCGACGCCACCAGCTATCTGAAGCAGGCCAAGCAACTGACCCAGGGCCTGGCCACCCTGCATTGCCAGGCGGCGATCAGCCAGTTCGGCTGCTCGCTGAACCCGTTCAACGCGCTGAAGCACCTGACCGTGCAATTCATCAAGATCGATGGTTCCTTCGTCCAGGACCTCAACCAGGTGGAAAACCAGGAGATCCTCAAGGGCCTGATCGCCGAACTGCACGAACAGCAGAAGCTCAGCATCGTCCCCTTCGTCGAGAGCGCCAGCGTCCTCGCCACCCTGTGGCAAGCCGGCGCCACCTACATCCAGGGCTACTACCTGCAGGGGCCGAGCCAGGCGATGGACTACGACTTCTCCTCGGGAGACGAATGAAGAACGGGCGCCCTGGGCGCCCGTTGCTTTTCCGCTCTACCGACCTGGTTCGTGGCTGCCGGGCCGGCAAGAGACGCCCGCCGGCCTCAGGCTCGTCCTTCGCGGTCGCGGTAGCCGAGCAGGTAGAGGATGCCGTCCAGGCCCAGGGTCGAGATCGCCTGCTTGGCCGACTGCTTGACCAGCGGCTTGGCGCGGAACGCCACGCCCAGGCCGGCCAGGCCGAGCATCGGCAGGTCGTTGGCGCCGTCGCCGACGGCGATGGTCTGCTCCAGGCTCAGGCCATCCTTCGCCGCCAGTTCGCGCAGCAGGTCGGCCTTGCGCTGGGCATCGACGATCGGCTCGACCGCCACCCCGGTGACCTTGCCGTCGACGATCTGCAACTCGTTGGCGAACACGTAGTCGATCCCCAGCTTCGCCTGCAATTGACGGGCGAAATAGGTGAAGCCGCCGGACAGGATGGCGGTCTTGTAACCCAGGCGCTTGAGTTCGGCGAACAGGGTTTCCGCACCCTCGGTCAGACGCAGCGAGGCGCCGATCTCCTCCAGCACGTCTTCCGACAGCCCCTGCAGCAGCGCCAGGCGCTCCTTGAAGCTGGCGCGGAAGTCCAGTTCACCGCGCATCGCCCGCTCGGTGATCGCGGCGACCTTCTCGCCGACGCCGGCGGCTTTGGCCAGTTCGTCGATGACTTCCGCCTCGATCAGCGTCGAATCCATGTCGAACACCGCCAGCCGGCGGTTGCGGCGGAACACGCTGTCCTGCTGGAAAGCGATGTCGACGTTCAATTCCTGGGCGACGCTGAGGAATTCCGCACGCAGCGCCGCCGGATCGGCCGGTTCGCCGCGTACCGAGAACTCGATGCAGCCCTTGCCCTGGTCGGCGGGCATGTCCAGCGGCATACGCCCGGAGAGACGGTCGATGTGGTCGATGTTCAGCGCGTACTTGGCGGTGATCGAGCTGACCCTCTGCAGTTGCTCGGCAGTCACCCGGCGGGTGAGCAGGGTCACGATGTGCCGCGCCTTGCCCTGGCCGTCGACCCATTGCCGGTAGTCCTCTTCCGAGACCGGGGTGAAGCGCACCTGCTGGTCCAGCTTGTAGGCGGTGAACAGCACGTCCTTGAGGACCGAGGAACCGGCCTCGGTATCCGGGATTTCCACCAGGATGCCGAACGACAGGGTGTCGTGGATCACCGCCTGGCCGATGTCGAGGATGTTCACCCCGCCCTGGGCCAGTACGCCGGTGATGGCAGCGGTGAGACCGGGGCGGTCTTCCCCGGTGATGTTGATCAGGACAATTTCGCGCAAGGCGTAAGCTCCGCCAGGTAAAAGATGCCATTCTACCCGCTTTCCCGCACACCCGAGAGACGCAGAGCCGGGCATTTGCCATCACCACCGGTCGGAACCGACCGGGAAAACCCGCGAAACCGCCGCGCGGCGGCCTGGAAAGCGCGTCAACGGCCCTTTGCCCCTCGGGGGGCGCTGGTTATACTGCGCGATACCTCTATTTCAGAAGACCGAGCCCCCTGTGACCCGGCCCACGTCCGTCAAGCCCGACAATTTCTTCCTCCTGCTGTTTCGTGCCTTGCGCCAGCGCCGCGTCCCGATCGCCCTGCGGCTCGCCAGCCATAGCCTGATCCTGGTGGCCCTGGCCCTGCTGATCTACGCCTGGGTCATGGGCATGCAGTTTCGCCAGGCCATGCAACAGCAGGCCGATGCCCTGGGCCAGAGCCTGATCACCCAGACCGCCGCGTCCGCCACCGAGCTGCTGGTGTCCAACGACATCCTCAGCCTCAACGTGCTGCTGAACAACCTGGTGAAGAACCCGCTGGTGGCCCATGCGGCGATCTACAGCGTCGACCAGCGCATCCTCGCCGAGGCCGGCAGCCGTCCGAAGCAGAGCCTGCTCGGTGCCACCGAAGGCCTGTACTCGACGCCGATCACCTTCCAGGAAGTGATCGCCGGGCACCTGCGCATCAGCCTGGACATGCAGCAGTTCCAGCAGCCGATGATGATCAGCCTGCAGAGCATGGGCCTGATCAGCCTGATCCTGCTGATCCTCGCCCTGTATTTCAGCCTGCGCCTGGGGCGGCAGATTTCCACACCCTTGTTGCAATTGCGTGTCTGGTTGCGCGATCCGGACAATCCGGCCCCCGGCGCCGAACTGCAGAACGAGCTGGGCGACCTGGCGCGCGACCTGGAAGAGCGCCTGGTGCCGGAGAAGCCGCCGGCGCCGGAGCCGGAAGAAGCACCGCTGCCGCAGAACTTCGACGACATCCTGCTGGAAGACGACGAAGCCGACCTGCGCAGCCGCAAGGTCGAGGCCTCGGCCTTCGAGGAAGACGACATTCCGCTGGGCGACGCCCTGCTGGACGAGACCAAGCCGGTGGAATTCACCTCCATCGACGAAGACCCGCTGGACCAGGACGCCTTCGACGAGAACGGAGCCGAAGCCGGGGAACAGCCCGCAGCGCCCGCCGCTGCGCGCGAACCGCAACACAGTGCGGTGCTGGCGATCCAGCTCGGCGCCCAGGAACAGTTGCGCCGGTTGCCGCGCAGCCGCCTGGTGGATCTCCTGCAACGCTATCGCGACTGCCTGGAACAGGCCGCCCGCCAGTACAAGGGCAGCCTGCACACGCTCAGCGACGGCGGCAGCCTGATTCTCTTCCACAGCCGCGACAACCGCGCCGACTACCTGACCAACGCGCTCTGCTGCGGTGAACTGATGCGTGCGCTCGGCCATGCCCTGCAGATCGAGGTCGCCGACAGCGGCATCACCTTGCAACTGCAACTGGGCCTGAGCCTCGGCGAAGACCTCAGCGAACAGACCCAGGCCGACCTGCTGCTCAACGAAACCGTGCAGAACGCCCTCGCCCTCAACCAGCACAGCCGCAACCTGCTGCTGGTCGAACGCAGCATCGCCGACGACGCGGTGGTCCGCGAGCGCGCCCGTATCCGCGCCATCGCCAGTCCGGAAGGAGCCTGCTGCGTCGAGCGTCTGCTGGAGCCGTATCCGTCGATGCTCGAGCGCCAACTGGCGCGCATGCACGACCGCGCCCGCCCGTGACCACCCTGATCACCCACCCGCTGCCGGTCCTGGCGGTGGGACTGGCCCTTGGCAGCCGGGTGATCCCCCCACGCCTGCTGCTGGCAGGCATGCTCGCCGCCTGCCTGCCGGACTTCGACGTAGTCGCCTTCAAGCTCGGCATCGCCTATCACGATGCCTTCGGCCATCGCGGCTTCAGCCATTCGCTATTGTTCGCCGCGATCCTCGGCGCGCTCGCCGCCCTCGCCTGCCGGCCGCTGCATAGCGGACCGCTGAAAGCCGGGCTGTGGGTAGCGCTGGCCACCGCCTCGCACAGCCTGCTGGACGCGATGACCAATGGCGGGCTGGGCGTCGCCTGGTTCTGGCCCTGGAGCGACGCCCGCTACTTCATGCCGTTCCATCCGATCGCCGTGTCGCCGATCGGTCTGTCGCGCTTCCTCAGCGAACGCGGATTGCTGGTGCTGCAATCGGAGGCGCGCTGGGTCTGGCTGCCCTGCCTGCTGCTGGCGCTCGCCGGCATGGCCCTGCGCTTCCTGTTGCGCCGCTCACGCTGACACCGAAACGAAAAAGCCCCGCTTCGGCGGGGCTTTCTCCTGGTCGGCTATCGACAATCAGAACCGATAGACCTCGGCGTCGGTGCGAATCGGCACCACCAGTGGCATTTTCGGACCTTCCTCTTCCTTGACCTTCGGCTTGGCCACCGGCTTGCGCGCGGTCGCCGGCGGCGGCGCCTCGGCCGCCACGGCGATCGGCTTGACGTCCTTGGCCAACTGCGCCGCCAGGCGCTTGAGCAGGTCGCTCTGGGCACGGATCTGGTCGCCGATGCTGCCCTGATGCTGTTCTTCCTCGTGGAACACCCGGCTGTCCTTCAGGTCGCCCTTCTGGTCCAACAGGCGCCAGCGCGCCTCGATCACTGCCGGCTGCTTGGGGCCGGAGTCGAGGCGACTGATGGTCAGCATCACCTGGACCTGGGGGGTGAAACCGGGTTTTTCCGGGAACAGCGCCAGGCGGCTGCTGCCCAGCTCGCTGGACATCTGCCGCAGCAGTTGCTGGCTGACATTGGTCTCCAGGTTGCCGGCCCAGCGCGCTTCGGTGGACAGACTGAGAATACCATCGGCCTGCCGCTGCACCATCACATCGCGCTTGAGATAGTCGGCCAGTTGTACCGGCCCGAGCAGGACGGCCGCACCGCCGTCCTTTTTCGGTACCGCAGCGGCACCGACGTCCAACTGGTAGAGCTGGGCCGGCGGATGGACCGCACAACCCGTCAGCCCGAGCAGGCTGACGAGGGAAAGACATGCGAAGACGCGCCACGCGCTCATCGAGAACCACCGTATTTCGCCGAAGATCGGCACTACTGATGCAAGACTTGAATTCTACTGGCCACCCGCCATCGGAAACGGCGGCCGAAGGGGCGTATCATCCCCTAACCAGCGCCATAGCTCCAGAGGCAGAGCGTATTCCGAAACCGGTTTCGGACCACCTGCGTCAGGGGAAAACCCGGCGGAACCCGCCAGGGAGACGACATTCCCCCGGAAAGCCGGCCTCGGAAGAGGCCGCTTTCGCCATTCCCTTGCGGATATGCGAGAGATCGGAGACCGGTAACGGCTCATTTCAATCCTGTGGCGGAATATCCACCAGCAGGCTGTCGACGCGCTGGAATCCGCGCGGCAGCTTGTTGCCTCGACGGCCGCGCTCTCCCTTGTAGTGTTCCAGGTCGTCGCCCTTGAGCGACAGGGTACGCTTTCCGGCCTGCAGGACCAACGTCGCCCCGGCTGGCAGAACAGCCAGGTCGGTGAGGTATTCCTCGCGGCTGGCCACGCGTTCGCCGGGGATGCCGATGATCTTGTTGCCCTTGCCCTTGCCGAGCTGCGGCAGGTCGGAGACCTTGAACAATAGCAGACGGCCCTCGGTCGTCACGGCCGCCAGCCAATCCTGCTCCACATCGCGCACCGGGCGCGGCGCCACCACGGCGGAGCCGTTGGGCAGGCTGAGCAGGGCCTTGCCGGCCTTGTTCTTGGCCTGCAGGTCCTCGCCCTTGACCACGAAACCATAGCCGGCGTCGGAAGCGATCACGAACAGCGCATCGTCGTCCGGCAGCAGCACGCATTCGAAGCTGGCCCCCGGCGGCGGCGTCAGCCGGCCGCTGAGCGGCTCGCCCTGGCCCCGCGCGGACGGCAGGCTGTGGGCCGGCAGCGAGTAGCTGCGCCCGGTGGAGTCGATGAATACCGCATACTGGTTCGAGCGTCCCGGCGCGGCGGCCTTGAAGCCGTCGCCGGCCTTGTAGGAAAGGCCGGCGGCGTCGATGTCGTGGCCCTTGGCGCAACGCACCCAGCCTTTTTCCGAGAGCACCACGGTCACCGGTTCGGTGGGCATCAGCTCGGTTTCCGACAGCGCGCGGGCCTCGGCGCGGGCGACGATCGGCGAACGGCGGTCGTCGCCGTAGGTCTCGGCGTCCTTGATCAGCTCCTCGCGCACCAGCTTCTTCAGCTTGGCCTCGCTGCCGAGCAGGGTCTGCAGGCGCTTCTGCTCCTTCAGCAACTCTTCCTGCTCGCCGCGGATCTTCATCTCTTCCAGGCGCGCCAACTGGCGCAGGCGGGTGTCGAGGATGTAGTCGGCCTGCACCTCGCTGAGTTCGAAGCGCTCCATCAGCACCGCCTTGGGCTGGTCCTCGGTGCGGATGATGTGGATCACCTCGTCGAGGTTGAGGAAGGCGATCAGCAAGCCATCCAGCAGATGCAGGCGGCGCTCGACCTTGTCCAGGCGGAACTGCAGGCGTCGACGCACGGTGCCGATGCGGAACTGCAACCACTCCGAGAGCAACTGGCGCAGGTCCTTGACCTGCGGCTTGCCGTCGAGGCCGATGATGTTCAGGTTGACCCGGTAGCTGGTCTCCAGGTCGGTGGTGGCGAACAGATGGGTCATCAGCTCTTCGACATCGACCCGGTTCGAACGCGGGATGATGACGATGCGGGTCGGGTTCTCGTGGTCCGACTCGTCGCGCAGGTCGGCCACCATCGGCAGCTTCTTGGCCTGCATCTGCCCGGCGATCTGTTCCAGCACCTTGGAACCGGACACCTGGTGCGGCAGGGCGTGGATGACGATATCGCCGTCCTCGACGCGGTACACCGCGCGCATGCGCACCGAACCGCGGCCGGTCTCGTAGACCTTCTGCAGGTCGGCGCGCGGGGTGATGATCTCGGCTTCGGTGGGGAAGTCCGGGCCCGGCACGTGTTCGCACAATTCGGCGACCGTCGCGCCCGGCTGGTCGAGCAGGCGCACGCAGGCCGACGCGACTTCCCGCAGGTTGTGCGGCGGCACGTCGGTGGCCATGCCCACCGCGATGCCGGTGGTGCCGTTGAGCAGCAGGTTGGGCAGGCGGGCCGGCAGCACGGCCGGCTCGTCGAGGGTGCCGTCGAAGTTCGGTACCCAGTCCACGGTACCCTGGCCCAGTTCGCTGAGCAGCACCTCGGAATAGCGCGACAGGCGCGCCTCGGTATAACGCATGGCGGCGAAGGACTTGGGATCGTCCGGCGCCCCCCAGTTGCCCTGGCCGTCCACCAGCGGATAGCGATAGGAGAACGGCTGCGCCATCAGCACCATGGCCTCGTAGCAGGCCGAGTCGCCGTGCGGGTGGAACTTGCCGAGCACGTCGCCGACGGTGCGCGCCGACTTCTTGTGCTTGGAATCGGCATCCAGCCCCAGTTCGCTCATGGCGTAGACGATGCGTCGCTGCACCGGCTTCAGGCCGTCGCCGATATGCGGCAGGGCGCGGTCCATGATCACGTACATGGAATAATTCAGATAGGCCTGCTCGGTGAACTCGGCCAACGACCGGCGTTCGACCCCTTCCAGGCTCAGATCGAGGGATTCGCTCATGCGTACCTCACGGAGAAGTGTTTTGGCGCAGCACCAGGGTGCCGTCGCGCTGGGTGAATTCGAGTTGTTTCAGGGCGCTCATGCCGAGTAGCACCTCATCGCCGTCCATGCCCGGCGCAATCAGCGCCGCGACCCCGGACAGGCGGATATCGCCGAGTTGCAGCTGGTCCAGCCGCGTGCGCCAGCCCGTGGCGCGGCCGTTGGCCGTGCTCAGGGTGATCGGCGCGCCGCGCTCCAGCGCGAGTCTTGCCGCCAGGGCTTCCGGCACCGCCACCTGGGTCGCCCCGGTATCGAGCAGGAAGGTCACGCCCTGGCCGTTGATCTGCCCGTTCAGCAGGTAATGGCCCTGCCGGCTGCTGGCCAGGCGCAACTCGACGTAGCCGTCGCCATGGATCGATTGCGGCGCCTGGTTCGGGTTGCGCTGTCGATCTTCCCAGACGCCGAAATAGCGCGTCGCCAGCGCCAGCCCGGCGATCCAGGCCAGCACCAGCATGATCCGTCCCAGCCGCTGACCGGGCGCCTGTTGCGTCACTTGTCCCCCAACCAGCCGCCGGCGGGCGCGGCGAAGCGCAGGACGAAGGGCCGCACATCGCCATCGGCGCGCGCATGGTCGCCATTGTCGATGCCCAGCCAGGCGCCCTTGTCGTCCAGCGACAGGGCTTCCGCGACGCCATAAGGCAGCTCGTAGCGACGCTCCGGCGCCAGGACCGCCGAGGCGAACGACCAGCAGCGCTCGACCTTGGCCTGGGCCAGGTCGCGGCGGCAGATCTGATGCGCCAGGCGCTCCAGGGTGAACAGCTTGCCGCGGTAGAAGGCGAGGTCGGAGAAATCCTTCGGCAGCTTGCGCGCGCTGCCCAGTTCCGGCGGCGGCTCGATCTTGCCGCCCTCGGCGAGCAGTACGCAGCTGCCCTCGCAGCGCCAGGCACTGTTGTCGCGGTGGGCCACCAGCAGGCCGCGGCGCTCGCGCTCGGCAGCCAGCCAGAGGCGCTTGCCCTCGGGGTCGACGGCGATCCCTTCGAACAACGCGTTGAAATTCATCAGCATGCCGCTGGCCCGCGCTTGCGGCAGCAGGCCGGGCGGCAGGCGCAGCCAGTTCGGCTTGCCGCTCACCGGCAGTTGCAGGACCGCCGCGTGCGCCTCGCTGACCAGGTAGCGATTGCCGGCGGCATCGCAGGCGATGCCTTCGAAGTCGAGGTTGCCGCCGCGCACCAGGCCACTGAGCCAGACCCGCGTGCTCATGCCCCAGGGCAACCCGCTGTCCGGCGGGGTCGGAGCGATGAAACTCTCGGCCTCGGCCTGCCAGGGCTGGTCGGAGCCTTCGGCCGAGGGTTGCAGGCGATACAGGCGGTCATCGTCGCGGTCGGAAACCGTCCACAGCGCGCCACCACACCAGGCCAGCCCGGAGAGGTTGCCGCCGCGCATGCCCTCCACCGCATGTTCGGAGATGAAGCTCAAGGCTGCCGGAACCGGTGGCTCTGGCGGCGCCTCGGCCGCCTGGACCAGGCCCCCGAACAGGCCGAGGATGGCCAGCAGGCGGCGCATCAGACCAGCACCTCGGCCAGGTTGCCCTTGCTTTCCAGCCAGGACTTGCGGTCACCGGCGCGCTTCTTGGCCAGCAGCATGTCCATGATCTCCAGGGTACCGGTGGCGTCCTCCAGGGTGAGCTGGACCAGCCGCCGGGTATTCGGATCCATGGTGGTCTCGCGCAGTTGCAACGGATTCATTTCGCCAAGGCCCTTGAAGCGGGTGACCTGCGGCTTGCCGCGCTTCTTCTCTGCGGCCAGGCGCTCGAGGATGCCGTCGCGCTCGGCTTCGTCGAGGGCGTAGTAGATGTCCTTGCCGAGGTCGATGCGGTACAGCGGCGGCATCGCCACGTAGACGTGGCCGGCTTCCACCAGCGGGCGGAAATGGCGGACGAACAGCGCGCAGAGCAGCGTGGCGATGTGCAGCCCGTCGGAGTCGGCATCCGCGAGGATACAGATCTTGCCGTAGCGCAGCTGAGCCAGGTCGCTGGCGCCCGGATCGACGCCGATGGCTACCGCGATGTCGTGGACCTCCTGGCTGGCGAGCACCTCGCCGCCGTCCACTTCCCAGGTGTTCAGGATCTTTCCGCGCAGCGGCATGATCGCCTGGAATTCCTTGTCCCGCGCCTGCTTCGCCGAGCCGCCGGCGGAGTCGCCCTCGACCAGGAACAGTTCCGCGCGCATCGGTTCCTGTCCGGCGCAGTCGGCCAGTTTGCCGGGCAGCGCCGGCCCCTGGGTGATCTTCTTGCGCTCGACCTTCTTGCCCGCCTTGAGGCGACGCCCGGCGTTGCTGATCGCCAGTTCCGCCAGTTGCAGGCCGATCTCGGCGTGCTCGTTGAGCCACAGGCTGAAGGCGTCCTTCACCACGCCCGAGACGAACGCCGCCGCCTCGCGGGACGACAGGCGCTCCTTGGTCTGCCCGGAGAACTGCGGCTCCTGCATCTTCATCGAGAGGACGAAGGCGATCCGCTCCCAGACGTCCTCGGGCGCCAGCTTGACGCCGCGCGGCAACAGGTTGCGGAACTCGCAGAACTCGCGCATGGCGTCGAGCAGGCCCTGGCGCAGGCCGTTCACATGGGTGCCGCCCTGGGCCGTGGGAATCAGGTTGACGTAGCTTTCCTGCACCGACTCACCGCCCTCGGGCAGCCACAGCAGGGCCCAGCTCACCGCTTCCTTGGAACCTTCGAGGTTGCCGCAGAAGGGTTCATCGGGCAGGCGCGGCAGCTCGGCGACCGCGTCGGTCAGGTAGGAGCGCAGGCCGTCCTCGAAGTGCCACTCGACGCGCTCGCCGGTGTTCTTGTCCTCGAACATCACGCTCAGGCCCGGGCACAGCACCGCCTTGGCCTTGAGCACATGCTTGAGGCGGCTGACCGAGAACTTCGCCGAATCGAAATACTTCGGATCCGGCCAGAAATGCACGCTGGTACCGGTATTGCGCTTGCCGACCGTGCCGATGACTTCCAGATCGCTGTCCTTGAAGCCGTCGGCGAAGGTCATCCGGTACTCGTTGGCGTCACGCTTGACGCGTACCTCGACCCGGGTCGAGAGCGCGTTCACCACCGAGATGCCGACCCCGTGCAAGCCGCCGGAGAACTGGTAGTTCTTGTTCGAGAACTTGCCGCCGGCATGCAGCTTGGTAAGGATCAGCTCGACGCCCGGCACGCCCTCTTCCGGGTGGATGTCCACCGGCATGCCGCGGCCATCGTCTATGACTTCCAGCGAGTTGTCCTGGTGCAGGATCACCTGCACGCTCTTCGCGTGGCCGGCCAGGGCTTCGTCGACGCTGTTGTCGATGACTTCCTGGGCCAGGTGGTTGGGGCGGGTGGTGTCGGTGTACATCCCCGGGCGCTTGCGCACCGGGTCGAGGCCGGAAAGGACTTCGATGGCGTCTGCGTTGTAAGTAGCCATGGGGTCTCTATTCAGTCAAAAGTCGAAAAGTCGGTGTCGCGCCACAGCGCCGACGGGTAGCCGGCGAACGCCAGCAGCGCCGGCAGGTGCCGGGCGAAGCCCTGGAAACCGTGGTCGCCGCCGGCCTGGATACGTAGCGCGCAGGCTCGGTAGAAGGCCTGCGCGACGCGATAATCGAGGGTTTCGTCGGCGGTCTGCAGCCATACCTGGTAGCGTTCGGGACGTTGCAGGTGCGTGACTTCCAGTTCGGCCAACGCCGCCACGTGGTCCTCGGTGAGTTCCCAGGTCTCGCCGCTGTAGTGGTTGGTCTGCGCGCCCAGGTAGCCGTCGAAGGAGCGATGCGGGGCGACCGCCGGATTGACCAGGATCGCCGCCAGGCCATGGCGCTCCGCCAAATGGGTCGCATAGTAGCCACCCAGGGAGCTGCCGACCAGCACCGGTCGCCCGAGCTCGGCAATGGCCCGCTCCAACTGGGCGATAGCCTGCCGTGGGTGATGGTGCAGGGCCGGGACGCGCAGGCCTTCGGCCAGGCCCAAGTGGCCGAAGGCCGCCTGCAGCTGACGCGCCTTGTGCGATTCGGGCGAACTGTTGAAGCCGTGGATATACAGCAGGGATGGGCTGGTCGCGGTCATCGGGAACGGGCTAATGGGCTTCAACTCGGTAGGGAAAGCCGAACGGTAACAGCTTCCAGGCTTCATCTTCCAGCCTGCGCGCCGATCGGCAACGACGCACGTGGCCGCGGTATCCCGCGACCGGGGGCATGTCAGTATCCGGCGGTGTCGTAGTCCACTTCGAAGACGACGTCGTCGACCCGCGAGATCCCCGTTTCCAGGCGCCCGTCGTCGTGCAGGCGCAACCAGCGGTAGCCCGGCGCCAGGCGGTCGAGGGTGAAGTCGCTGCTACCGGGGGCGAACTGTACGCAGGTGGACGGCGAAGCCAGCAGGCGCAGCGGGCCGCGCTGGCGGTCGAACTCCTGGTGAATGTGCCCCCACAGCAGGCAGCGTACCTGCGGATAGGGCGCCAGCAGGTCGAACAGCGCCTGCGGGTTGCGCAGGCCGATGGGATCCATCCAGTCGCTGCCGATCGGCACCGGGTGGTGATGGAAGGAAACCAGCAGGAAGCGTTCGCCGGCGCTGTCGATGGCGCGCCGCAGCAGCTCCAGCTGATCCTCCTCGAGATAGCCCGGCACCGCGCCGGGAATGCTCGAGTCGAGCAACACCACGCGCCAGTTGCCGACGTCGACGACCTGCTCCAGCAGGTCGCTGCCCTCGGTCGCCCTTTGCATCGGCTCGCGTTCGTCGTGGTTACCGGCGAACCAGCGCAACGGCGCGTCCAGGGGGGCGCTCAACCTGCGGAAGCGTGTGTAGGAATCGAGGCTGCCGTCCTGGGAGACGTCGCCGGTGGCGAGAATCAGGTCGATCCGCGGCTGCTCCCGGGCGACCCGCTCGACCACCTTCTCCAGGCTATGGGCGGTATCCATGCCAAGCAGGCGCGCGCCATCCTCGGCGAACAGGTGGCTGTCCGAGAGCTGCACCAGCAGTACGGAGGCGTCGGTGGCGGGAGTGTTCGAATGGCGTGACAAGGGGCCGTCTCCTGAAGGCGAGGCGTCCGCGGTGAAAGGGATGATTATGGTGACCGACGAAAGTGGCGGCAAACCCGGAAAGCGGAACAGATCACAGTTGCGAGGACTACTTTTGGCTTGATGTCATTCAACTGGCCTTTTGCCTGCAACCGCTCAGCGCTGGGCCACCGGCTCCATTTCGTGGCCGCAGGCCAGGCAATGGGCGAGCCACTCGCCGAGGAACAGGTTGAGCTGGTTCTTCTCGTCGGGCTGGTGCATCGCCTGGTTCGGGTAGGGATAGATCGCCATCAGCCGCCGCGCCTGTTCGGCGCCGATCACCTCGGCCATCCGCGCATCGTGGTAGACCCGCACTTCCAGCCGCGGCGCCGGCAACCAGGGCAGGCCCAGTTCCTGGCGCACCTGAAGGGTGGTGGTGTAGGGGCAGGCCTCGGTCACTTCCAGCGCAAGTACGCCGAGCAGCCGCTCCCCTTCGCTCAGCGCGACCCGGCGCGAGGCCTGCGCCTCGCGCATGTCCGGGAGCAGGCGCATGAGCCGCGCGTAGTTCGCTTCGCAGGTCGCCTGCAGGCTGGCCAGGTCGACCCGGTAGCGCTCGCGCAGCAGGTTCAGGCCCATAGCCCACGCACCTCGGCCCGGTTCAGGGCCAGCCACTGCAGGGCGATGATGCTCGCCGCGTTGTTGATCCGCCCGTCGCGCACGGCCTGCAGCGCATCTTCCAACGGCCAGACGTGGACGCGGATGTCCTCGCCCTCCTCCGGCAAGCCATGCACGCCGCCGACGCCTTCGCTGTCGCAACGGCCGACGAACAGGTGCACCACTTCGTCGGTGCCGCCCGGCGACGGCAGGTACTGGGTTATCGGCCAGAGCGCACCGAGAGTCAGCCCGGCCTCCTCCATCGCCTCGCGATGGGCCACTTCCTCCGGTTGCTCGTCCTTGTCGATCAGGCCGGCGACCAGCTCCAGCAGCCAGGGGTTGGCGAGCTTCTGCATCGCCCCGACGCGGAATTGCTCGATGAGCACCACGCAATCGCGCTGCGGGTCGTAGGGCAGCACGCAGACCGCGTCATGGCGGACGAACAGTTCCCGACTGATTTCCCGGCCCATGCTGCCGTCGAACTGGCGATGCCGCAGGCGCAGGCGATCGAGACGATAGAAGCCGCGGAAGCATTCCTCGCGCTGCACGAGCTCGACGTCACCGGGGGCGGGTTTGAAGGTTTCGGACATCCTCGACTCACTTCACTCGGGTATGTGGGTTTCGCGCCATCCTATCGCGGCCCGGCGCAGGGCGCAGCCACTTTCAGGACAGCTCGGGAAAACTTCGTGGCGCTCGCCGCACGGGCGTGTTTCCCGGCCACGGCTAGGCCATACTTGGGGTTTGCGCGGGCCGAACTCAAGCGCGACGCCAGGGTCGAAACGGACTGGTCGACGCTTCGAGCCCGCCCATCCACCGTCGCAAAAGGAATCCCATGCGCCTTCTGAAATTCGCCGCCCTCGGCAGCCTGGTCGTTCTGCTGAGCGCCTGCCAGAGCCTCTTCAAGCCCGGCCTCGACGACCCGCTGCCCACCGAGCGCCTCGCCAGCGAGCACCTGAAGCCCGGCTGTCAGGGCGAACAGTGTCCCTTGGTAAACATCGACACCTTGAAGTTCCCCGACGAACCGCAGTTGGACCCGATCGTCGAGCGCGCCCTGCTGGAAATGACCCGGGAAAACAACGAAACACCCCTGCCGGCATCGCTGGCGGCCTACGAGCGGCAGTTCCTGGACAGCGCCGAGCCGGGCTGGAGCAGCTACCTGCAAGCCAAGGTGCGCGAACAACATGACGGTCTGGTGATCATCGAGCTTTCCAGCTACCTGTTCACCGGCGGCGCTCACGGCATGCCCGGTCGCGGCTTCATCAACTACGACCGCAGGCAGCACAAGGTGCTGAGCCTGCAGGACATGCTGGTTCCCGGCCAGGAAGAAGCCTTCTGGAAACAGGCCGAGCTGGCGCACAAGGCCTGGCTGCTGGCCAACAAGCTCGACCAGGACGCCGATTTCCAGAAGACCTGGCCGTTCCAGCGCACCCCGCACGTGGCATTGACCTTCGGCGCGGTGACGCTGAAGTACGACGCCTACTCCATCGCGCCGTATTCCTATGCCCACCCCGAACTGAAGATCCCGTATCCGCGCCTGAACGGCATCGTCAAGCCGAACCTGTTCCCCGGCCGCGGCTGACGCTTCCGACGCTCCGCAGCCCCTCGTCACGGCGAGGGGCCCCGTGGCGCGGCCTAGACCTGCCTGTAGATCACCGATCCTTCGTCCTTGAAGCGCGCCGCCTGCTCCTGGAAGCCGGCCTCGATGGCCTTGCTCTCGTCGGACAGGCCGTTCTCCTTGGCGTAGTCGCGGACTTCCTGGGTGATCTTCATCGAGCAGAACTTCGGTCCGCACATGGAGCAGAAGTGCGCGACCTTGGCCGAGTCCTTCGGCAGGGTCTCGTCATGGAACGCCCGCGCGGTGTCCGGGTCCAGGCCAAGGTTGAACTGGTCCTCCCAACGGAACTCGAAGCGCGCCTTGGATAGCGCGTTGTCGCGGATCTGCGCGCCCGGGTGGCCCTTGGCGAGGTCGGCGGCATGGGCGGCGATCTTGTAGGTGATGATCCCGGTCTTCACATCATCCTTGTTCGGCAGACCCAGGTGCTCCTTGGGCGTGACGTAACAGAGCATGGCGCAGCCGAACCAGCCGATCATCGCCGCGCCGATGCCGGAGGTGATGTGGTCGTAGCCGGGGGCGATGTCGGTGGTCAGCGGGCCGAGGGTGTAGAACGGCGCCTCGTCACAGCACTCCAGCTGCTTGTCCATGTTTTCCTTGATCAATTGCATCGGCACGTGGCCGGGACCTTCGATCATCACCTGCACGTCGTGCTTCCAGGCGATCTTGGTCAGCTCGCCGAGGGTCTCCAGCTCGCCGAACTGGGCGGCGTCGTTGGCGTCGGCCACCGAGCCCGGACGCAGGCCATCGCCCAGCGAGAAGCTGACGTCATAGGCCTTCATGATTTCGCAGATCTCTTCGAAATGCGTGTAGAGGAAGTTCTCCTGGTGGTGCGCCAGACACCACTTGGCCATGATCGAGCCGCCGCGGGAAACGATGCCGGTGACCCGCTTGGCGGTCAGCGGCACATAGCGCAGCAGCACGCCGGCGTGGATGGTGAAGTAGTCGACGCCCTGCTCGGCCTGTTCGATCAGGGTGTCGCGGAAGATTTCCCAGGTCAGGTCCTCGGCGACGCCGTTGACCTTCTCCAGCGCCTGGTAGATCGGTACGGTGCCGATCGGTACCGGGCTGTTGCGCAGGATCCACTCGCGGGTTTCATGGATGTGCTTGCCGGTGGACAGGTCCATCACCGTGTCGGCGCCCCAGCGGATGCCCCAGGTGAGCTTCTCCACCTCTTCCTCGATCGACGAGCCCAGCGCGCTGTTGCCGATGTTGCCGTTGATCTTCACCAGGAAGTTGCGGCCGATGATCATCGGCTCAAGCTCGGTGTGGTTGATGTTCGCCGGAATGATCGCGCGGCCGCGGGCGACTTCCTCGCGGACGAACTCGGGGGTGATTTCCTTCGGGATGTTGGCGCCGAAGCTGTGCCCCGGGTGCTGCTGGTCGAGCAGGCCGGCGGCCCGGGCTTCCTGCAGCTTCATGTTCTCGCGGATGGCGATGTATTCCATCTCCGGGGTGATGATGCCTTTCTTCGCGTAGTGCATCTGCGAGACGTTGGCGCCCGGCTTGGCCCGGCGCGGCGTGCGCACGTGGGCGAAGCGCAGGGCGTCGAGGCTGGCGTCGGCCAGGCGGGCCTGGCCGAACTCGGAGGTCAGGCCGGGGAGGATCTCGGTGTCGCCGCGCTCGTCGATCCAGCGCGAACGCACGTCAGGCAGGCCCTTGCGCAGGTCGATGCGGACCTCAGGGTCGGTATACGGGCCGGAGGTGTCGTAGACGAACACCGGCGGGTTTTTTTCGCCGCCGAAGGCGGTGGGGGTGTCGGCGAGGGAGATTTCCCGCACCGGGACGCGGATGTCCGGGCGCGAGCCGGTCAGGTAGACCTTGCGCGAGTTCGGGAAAGGCTGCGTCGACTGGCGGTCGAGCTGCTCAAGGCGGGTAATGTTGTTCTTCTGCGTTGCGCTCATCGATGGCTCTCCTGGGTGATTGTCGGGAGAACCTGGCACGCGGGGCCACCGGGACTGGTGGCGAGAAGGACGCGCCGGCAAGGCAGGCATGGCGCGGACATCTTGTTCCCTACGCGGGTTGCTGCGGTCCGCGCGAGGCGGAACCGGACGCTAGCCCGATCAGGTTCAACGGGATCCGGAACTATCCGATCTCAGCCCCTCGTATAGGGCACCCCGACAAGAACCCCGGCAGTCTAATCAACACCGGCGGGATACGCCAACGGGAAAACGCCCCGCCCGACCGGCAGTCATGGTCCAGTCCAGCGCCCTCTCGCCAGGGAAGACGCAGATCCCCGCACGTTCGCCGGCACATCGATCCGGACTGGCTCTTCGATCAGTTGCCGCGCAGGTGCCTTGACCGCCACCGGTAGCGACCTTAGCCTTGCCCCACCTCGCATCTTTTCCAGGACGAACGAATGCTGCGCAGACTCTCCCTGGCGGCCGCCGTGGCCGCTGCTACCGGTGTCGCCTGGGCCGCCCAGCCGACCCCGCTGCCGACCAAGACCGACCTGATCAGCGTCTACAAGGAAGCCGTCGACAACAACGCCGACCTCGCCGCCGCCCAGGCCGACTACCTGGCGCGCAAGGAAGTGGTGCCCCAGGCCCGCGCCGGCCTGCTGCCGCAACTCGGCGCCGGCGCCCGCGTCGGAGACACCCGGATCGCATTCGACGAGCGTCCGGCGACCGTCAAGCGCAACAGCCAGGTCGTCCAGGCCACCCTCAGCCAGCCGTTGTTCCGCGCCGACCGCTGGTTCCAGTGGCAGGCCGCCAAGGAAACCAGCGACCAGGCCCGGCTGGAATTCTCCGCGACCCAGCAGGACCTGATCCTGCGCAGCGCCGAGACCTACTTCACGGTGCTCCGCGCCCAGGACAACCTGGCCACCAGCAAGGCCGAGGAAGCCGCCTTCAAGCGCCAGCTGGACCAGGCCAACGAGCGCTTCGACGTGGGCCTTTCCGACAAGACCGACGTGCTCGAGGCCCAGGCCAGCTACGACACCGCCCGCGCCAACCGGTTGATCGCCGAACAGCGCGTGGACGATGCCTTCCAGGCCCTGGTGACCCTGACCAACCGCGACTACAGCGCCATCGAGGGCATGCGCCACACCCTGCCGGTGGTGCCGCCGGCGCCGAACGACGCCAAGGCCTGGGTCGACACCGCGGTGCAGCAGAACCTGCGCCTGCTGGCCAGCAACTACGCGGTCAACGCCGCCGAGGAAACCCTCCGCCAGCGCAAGGCCGGGCACCTGCCGACCCTCGATGCCGTGGCCCAGTACCAGAAGGGCGACAACGACGCCCTCGGCTTCGCCAACAGCGCCGCCAATCCGCTGGTGCACTATGGCAAGTATGTCGACGAGCGCAGCATTGGCCTGGAACTGAACATCCCGATCTACAGCGGCGGCCTGACCTCCTCCCAGGTCCGCGAGTCCTACCAGCGCCTCAACCAGAGCGAGCAATCCCGCGAAGGCCAGCGCCGCCAGGTGGTGCAGGACACCCGCAACCTGCACCGCGCGGTGAATACCGACGTCGAGCAGGTCCAGGCGCGGCGCCAGGCGATCATCTCCAACCAGAGTTCGCTGGAAGCCACCGAGATCGGCTACCAGGTCGGCACCCGCAACATCGTCGACGTGCTCAACGCCCAGCGCCAGCTGTACGCCGCCGTGCGCGACTACAACAACAGCCGCTACGACTACATCCTCGATACCCTGCGCCTGAAGCAGGCGGCCGGCACCCTCAGCCCGGCCGACCTGGAGGCGCTCAGCGCCTACCTGAAGCAGGACTACGATCCGGACAAGGACTTCCTCCCGCCGGACCTGGCCAAGGCCGCCGCCGAGCAGTTACAGAGCAAGCCGCGCCAGCAGTACTAGCACGAGCCAAGACGCCCCCGGTCGGGGGCGTCTTCGCTTGACTGGCCTGGCGCGCGTCGCCCGGGTCAGCGCGCCAGCGGCTGGAGCAGCGCGTCGAACTGCTCCAGCCGCGGGAACCGCAGGGGTACATCCTGCTCGAGATTTTCCAGCCGCGCCCGGTAGGCGCGCAGGAAGTTGCCGCGCGCTTCCTCGCTGATGTATGGCACGTGCCAGGCGACGAAGGGCTCCAGCACCTGCATGCCGACATAGGCCAGGGTGCCCCGCAGGATCGGCCGCAGCATGTCCTCCAGCGGTCCGTGGATGGCACCCTCGCCGAACATGTGCTGGCGCCCGCCCAGGGTCAGGCTGACCAGCGCCTTCTTGCCGGCCAGGCCACCCTGGTCGTAGAAGCGCTTGCCGCCATAGCAGACCCCGGACACCAGTACCCGGTCGAACCACCCCTTGAGGATCGCCGGCACCGAGAACCAGTAGATCGGAAAGTTGAGGATCAGCAGGTCGGCCCACAGCAGCTTGTCCAGCTCGGCCTGGATGTCGGCGGCCAGGCTCTGGCGCTTGACGCTCTCGCGCTGCTCCAGGGCGTACACCAGGTAGTCGGGATCGGCGCGCCCGGCGAAGTCGGCGGCACTGGCCACCGGATTCCAGTTCATCGCGTAGAGATCCGAGACCTGCACCGCGTGGCCCTGGCCTGCCAGGGTCTCGCATGCCTGGTCACAGAGCGCGCGGGTGAAGGATTGCGGTTCGTTGTGGGCGTGGACGATCAGTACGTTCATCGTGGTTTCCGAATCGTGGTGACCGGCCGCATCGCTCGCGGCCGAGGGGTTCAGGCCTGGCCGAGCAACTCGGCGGCGCACAGCGCGATGCGCCGACAGGCTTCGCGCAGCGGTTCGGCGCCCAACACCAGGCCGAGGCGGATGTGACCGGCGGCGCTCGGGCCGAAGGCTTCGCCGGCGAGCACCGATACGCCATGGCGGTCCAGCAGGCGGTCGGCGAAGGCCTGGGCGGAAAGTCCGGTGGGACGGATGTCGACCATCACGAACATGCCGCCGTCCGGGCGCAGTGGACGCAGGCCGGGGCTGTCGGCCAGGCACTCGATTACCAGGTCGCGGCGGCGGCGGTAGGCCTCGCGCATCGCCTCCAACTCCGGCAGCGGCGCTTCCAGCGCGGTGCAGGCGGCATCCTGGATGAATTCCGGCGAGCCATAGAGCATGCACAGGGCGAGGTTCTCCAGGTGCGCGCAGAGTGCTGCGGGACCGACCACCCAGCCGACCCGCCAGCCGGTCATGGCGTGGGATTTCGACAGGCTGTTGAGGGTCGCGGTACGGTCGGCCATCCCCGGCAGGCTGGCCGGGCTGACATGCTCGCCGTCGAACAGCAGTTCGCTGTAGACCTCGTCGGAGATCATCCACAGGTCATGGGCCATGCACAGCTCGGCCAGGGCTTCCCAGGTGGCCCGCGGCAGGCTGGCGCCGGACGGGTTGTGCGGGCTGTTCAGCGCCATCGCGCGCGTGCGCGGGGTGATCAGTGCGGCGACCTCCTCGGCCTGCACGCGGAAGCCATTCTCGGAGCGCACCGGCACCGGCACCACCCGCGCGCCACAGGCGCCGAACACCGCTTCGTAGGTAACGTACATCGGCTCGGCGACTATCACCTCGTCGCCCGGATTCAGCAGGCACTGCACCACCGCGTACAGCGCGCACTGGGCGCCTGCCAGCACCACCACCTGCTCCGCGTCCACCGCCTGGCCGCTGCGCCGCCGGTGGCGCTCGGCGATGCGCTGGCGCAGGGCGCGCTTGCCGCGCACGTCGGCGTAGTGGGTGTTGCCGGCCAGCAGGCTGTCGATGGCCGCCTGGACGATGGGCGCCGGGGTATCGAAGTCGGGGTCGCCGACCGACAGCAGGAGGATTTCCTCGCCCTGCTCGACCCGCGCCAGCGCGCGATAGTGGATGTCCCAGGCAGCGGCGCCGTCGCCGGCGATACGCTGAGTGAAGTCGGAATAGCGCATGGATGCTCTCCTTGTCCGGCGGTCAGCGCGCGCAGGCGTGCCGCAGTTCGATCAGGGTCACGCCGGGCTGCCCGAAGCCGGCGCGCAGGTCGCGCTCCAGTTCGTCCAGGTCCTGCGGCTGGCGCACCGCGCAACCGTAGGCGCGGCCCAGCAGGGCGAAGTCGGGGTTGCGCGGCAGCACGCCGACCGGCTCGATGTCCAGGCCGAGCATGTCGTCGCGGATCTGGCCGAGCGCGTCGTTGTTCCACAGTAGCACCACCAGCGGACTGTCCAGTTCCTCGCTGGCGGTGGCCAGTTCCTGCGCGGTGTAGAGGAAGCCGCCATCGCCGACCAGCACCAGGCCCGGGCGCTGCGGGGCGCCGAGCTTGGCGCCGATGCCGGCCGGCAGGCCGTAGCCGAGGGTGCCGTAGCCGGTGGGATGCAGCCAGCTGCGCGGCGCTCGGCTGGCGAACGCGTAGTTGCCGGTATAGGCCAGTTGGGTCATGTCGGTGCTGACGAAAGCATCGGCCGGCAGCGCGGCGGCGATCCGGTCGAGGATCGCCTGGTGCAGCGCCTGCAGCGGCGCGTGTGCCGCGCGGATCTCCGCGCGCAGGCGCGCCACCCTCGCGGCGGCCGGCGCGGCGTCGCGGGCCTCCTGCGGCAGGCGCGCCAGCAGCGCCTCAAGGGTCTGCCGGGCATCGCCCCTGAGCGCTACGGCAGAGGGATAGAAGTCGTTGAACTTGCGCGGGTCGATATCGACGCGGATCAGTTCGCCGGACAGCGGCAGGCGTTCGCGCCAGAAGTCGGTGTCGGCCATCTCGGTGCCCACCGCCAGCACCAGGTCGGCCTCGGCGATCATCTCCCAGCCCGGCGCTACGCACAGGCTGGCCCCGGCGTTGAGCGGCGCGTCCGGCGGCAGCAGGCCCTTGCCGGCGACGCTGGTGAACAGCGGCGCGGCCAGGCGCTCGCTCAGCGCGGCAAGCGCATCGCCGGCCGCCAGCGCGCCGCCGCCGGCGATGAGCATTGGTCGCCGGGCCGCAGCCAGGCGCTCCGCCGCCGCCCGCAATGCCTCGGTGCACGGCACACCACGATCCGGGCGGCGCGCCACGGCAGCGCTCCAGTCATGGGCCACCGGCGCGGCAAGCACGTCGAGCGGGATCGAGATATGCACCGGGCGCGGACGCTCGCTGTCGAACACCGCGTAGGCCCGGGCGATCAGTTCGGGCAGCTGTTCCGGGCTCAAGGCCAGGGCGGAGAAGGCAGTGATCGGCGCGGTCATGGCACGCTGGTCCTGGGTCTCGTGCAGGCAGCCCCAGCCCTTGCCCAGGCTGGCGCTGTGGTTGACGCTGGAAATCACCAGCAGCGGCACCGAGTCGGCGTAGGCCTGGCCGATGGCGGTGGCGACGTTGGTCACGCCCGGCCCGGTGATGACGAAGCACACTCCCGGCTTGCCGCTGACCCGCGCATAACCGTCGGCCATGAAGCCGGCGCCCTGCTCGTGGCGGGTCAGCACGTGGCGGATGCCGCTGCCCGGAAGTCCGCGGTACAGCTCCAGGGTATGCACGCCGGGGATGCCGAAAACGGTATCCACGCCGTAGTTGGCCAGCAAGCGGACCAGGGCCTGGCCGGCGGTGAGGGTCTTCTGTGGTTGCATGGGCAATATCCTCGTCCAGTTCGGCGACCATCGGAGTCGCCGTTCGCGCCGCAGCGCTCTTGCTCCCATTCCCACAAGCGGGAGGGGGAGCCGTCGTGTCCCCCCGGCCTTCAGCCATTGGCCAGCCGGATCAACGCATCCACCGCCAGCGCTCCCTCGGCATCCGCCAGCAACGGATTGACGTCCAGCTCCAGCAAGCGCTCGGCATGTTCGCAGGCGAATTCGGCGACCGCGCGGATCGCCGCCACCAGGGCCTCCATGCACACTGCCGGGCGACCGCGGAAGCCGCTGAGCAACGGCGCGCTGCGCAGGCTCAGCAGGGCATCGCGGATCGCCGCGTCGGTGGTTGGCAGGAGCAGGCTGCGACTGTCGCGCAGCAGCTCCACGAGTATCCCGCCGGCACCGATCACCAATGCCAGGCCGAAGCCCTCCTCGCGCTTGACCCCGACGATCAGCTCGGCCAGCGGCGCGCCAGCCATGCGCTCCAATAAAACACGCTCGAAGACCAGTTGCGGCGCGTGCCGGGCCAGGCTTTCGCGCATGTCGAACAATGCCGCCTCCAACGCCGCCTCGTTGCGTAGGCCGAGCGCCACGCCACCGGCCTCGGTCTTGTGCGGCAGTGCGGCGCTGACCGCCTTGAGCACCAGCGGGAAGCCGAGGTCGAGGGCCGCTTCGCGGGCCTGGCCGGGGGTGCTCAGCACCCCCTGGGGCAGTGGCAGGCCGAAGGGTTTCAGCGCCTGCTTGGATTGCCACTCGTCGAGCAGGTAGCCGTCGCCCGCCAGCGGCCCTGGGCAGATCGGCACCAACGCCGCCTCACCGCGCTCCAGCAGCGCCGCGCGGCGCTGGCGGTAGCGGGCGATCCGTCCCCAGGCGGCGAGACCATCCTCGACGCCCTGCAGCGCGGCGACGCCCTCGCCGTGCAACAGCTCGCGGGCCCGGGCCGGCAGCAGTTCCGGGAACGCCGAGGCGATGAAGCCGACTTTGCCGTGGCGCTTCAGCGCGGCGCAGTAGCGTTGCAGAAGCAGGTCGCACTGCGGCCGCTCGCCGGTTTCCTCGCCCGGATAGTCGAGCACCAGCAGGGCGGCGTCGGCAGGGCTGCGCAGAGCGCTGTCGAGCATTTCCTCCAGGGCCGCGGCATCGCCCCAGATGGCGGTGGTGAAGTCCAGCGGGTTGGCGATGTTGGCGTAGTCGGGCAGCACCCCGGCCAGTTCGTCGCGCTGTCCGGCGTCGAAAGACGGCAACCCCAGGCCGTTGCGCTCGGCGTAATCGGCGATCAACCCGGCGTCGCCGCCGGAACAGGCCAGCGCGACCAGGCTCGGCCCGCCAGGCAGGTGGCCGCAGGCGGCGGCCTTGAGGGTTTCGACGAAGCTCACCGGGCCGCTCACGCGGATCACCCCGAGGCGCTCGAACAGGCTGTCGTAGAGCGCGTCGGAACCGGCCAGGGAACTGGTGTGGCTGAGCGCGAGGGCCGCGCCGATCTTCGACACCCCGGTCTTCAGGGCGATCACCGGCACGCCTTTCTGCAACGCCTTGTAGGCCGCGCGGGCGAACCCCGGGACGTTCTTCAGCCCTTCCAGATGCAGGCCGATGGCAGTCACCCGCGGCTCGTCGAGCAGCACGTCCATCAGCTCGGCGATGCCCAGCTGCGCCTGGTTGCCCACCGATGCCATATAGGCCACCGGCAGCGAACGGTCGCTCATCGACAGGTTGTAGGCGAAGTTGCCACTCTGCGTCAGCACCGCGACGCCCCGCTCCACCTGCCGACCGCCATGTGCCACCGGCCATAGCGCGGCGCCGTGCAGGTAGTCGAGCAAGCCGTAGCAGTTCGGGCCGAGCAGCGCCATTTCGCCGGCGGCGGCCAGCAGCCGGCGTTGCACGGCCAGGCCCTGTTCGCCGGTTTCGGCGAAGCCGGAGGCATAGCAGATCGCCCCGCCGGCGCCTTTGGCGGCGAGCGCGGCGACCGCGTCGAGGGTCAGTTCGCGGTTGGTGGCGACGAACGCCGCGTCCGGGCCGCACGGCAGGTCGGCGACGCTGGCCACGCAAGGTACGCCTTCGAGTTCGGCGTGCTGCGGATTGACCAGCCACAACTGGCCGGCGAAACCGCCTTCGGCACAGCGTTTCAGGGTACGCGCCATGCCACGGCCGCCAATGAAGGCGAGATGCCTGGGTGCCAGCAGGCGCTTGAGGTTTTCACGATTCATGTCGGTTCTCGATTCGGAACATGGCAGCCTTCCCCTCTCCCCTGGAGGAAGAGGGGAGCCAGGACTTCAACGCAGCAACGGCCGCAGCAGTTCGCGGGAAACGATGTGCCGCTGGATTTCCGAAGTGCCCTCCCAGATCCGTTCGATCCGCGCGTTGCGCCAGATGCGCTCGACCGGTCCTTCATCCATCAGGCCCATGCCGCCGAAGATCTGCACCGCTTCGTCGGCGACCTTGCCGAGGGTCTCGCTGGCGAACAGCTTGGCCATGCCGGCCTCGCCGTCGGTCATGGTGCCCTGGTCCATCTTCCAGGCGGTGTGCAGGGTCATCAGCTCGGCGGCACGGATCTGCGTGGCCATGTCGGCGAGCTTGAAGGAAACGCCCTGGTAGCTGCCGATCGGCTGGCCGAACTGCTTGCGATCGGCCGCCCAGCGCAGCGACAGGTCGAGGGCGCGCTGGGCCTGGCCGACGCAGTTGGCGGCGACCATCACCCGTCCGGCGGTGAGCCAGGCGTTGGCCACTTCCCAGCCCTTGCCGACCTCGCCGAGCACCTTGGAGGCCGGCACCCGGCAATCGTCGAAGAAGATCTCGTAGGTGTGGTAGCCACGGTTGCTCACGCATTTCGGCCCGCGGCGCACGGTCATCCCGGGCGTGCCCTTGTCCACCAGGAAGGCGGTCACCGCGTTGCGCTTGCGGCCGTTGTGCTCGTAGCTGTCGGTGACGGCGAAGACGATGGCGAAGTCGGCGTGCCCGGCGTGGCTGATGAAGTGCTTGCTACCGTTGATCACGAAGGCGTCGCCGTCGCGCACCGCGCGTGTCTTGATCGAATTGGCGTCGGAGCCGGCGCCCGGCTCGGTGAGGGCGAAGCAATCGGTCTTTTCGCCCTGCACGCAGGGCAACAGGTAGTCGCCGAGCTGTTCTCCGGTGCAGGCCATGAGGATCTTCGAGGGCCGCGCGACGAATACGTGGAGGGCCCAGGAGACCTTCGACAGCTCGCGTTCGACCAGCGCCTGGGACAGGTAGTCGAGGCCGCCGCCACCCACCTCCTCGGGCATGTTGAAGGCATAGAAACCGGCGGCGAGGGCCTTGCCGCGAATCTGTGCGGCCAGCTCCGGCGACACCGCGTCGGCGCGGTCGACATCGTCCTCGTGGGGCAGCAGTTCCTTCTCGACGAAGCTGCGTACCGCCTCGACCAGCATGTCCTGTTCCTGGGTCAGCCTGAAATCCATGGGAATCACCTGCTCGGCGCCTAGCGCCCGCTGAATTGAGGGGAACGTTTCTCGGCCACGGCGCGCAGCGCCTCGGCGGCATCCTCGCTGCGCCCGCAGAGCAGCCCGGCGGCCTGCTCGGCACGCAACTGCTCGGCCAGCGAGCGCCCGGCGCCGTCGCGCAGCAGGCGCTTGGTCTGGGCGAAGGCGAAGGTCGGGCCGCTGGCGAGACGCGCAGCGAAGGCGCCGACCGTCTCAACCAGGCGCTCGTCGGCGACCACCTCGCCGACCAGTCCGGCGCCCAGGGCGCGCTCCGCGCTCCAGGCTTCGTCGAGGAACAGCAGGCGCTTGGCCGCCTCGCTGCCAAGCAGCCGTGGCAGATGCCAACTGGCGCCGGCGTCCGGGCAGTAGGCCATGCCGGTATAGCCGGCCTTGAAGCGCGCCGAGGCGGCGGCGATGCGGAAATCGCAGCACAGCGCCAGGTCCATGCCAGCGCCCACGGCGCTGCCGTTGACGGCGGCGACTGTGGGTTTGTCGAGGGCGTGCAGGCGCCCCATCAGGGCGTGGGCGGCCTCGGTCCAGCCATAGCTTTCCAGCTCGCCACGGGCTTCAGCCGCCGCCCATTCGGCGAGATCGGCCCCGGCGCAGAAGCTGCGTCCGCTGCCGCCGAGGACCACGGCGCGCACTGCCGGGTCGCGCTCGCAGGCATCGAGTCGGACGTGCAGGGCCTCCAGGGTGGGGATATCCAGTGCATTGCGCTGTTGCGGACGATTCAGGACGAGCCAGGCGATCCCGGCTTCGACCCGCGTCTGCAATGGGGAAAGGTCAGTCATGCGGCCCTCGTTCTTATTGTTGGTTGATGGCGATCGCGGCTTTCAGGCAATACTAAACACTCGTTCAACAAGACCACAATCCACCCATTCGGGTGTATGTAACGGCCCTGCGGCAGGCGCAAAGCCACACGCCATGCGATCCGCCGAAAAGCGGCGAAGGCCCGCGCGAGCCGGCTGTTACAACTTCGAACAAACCAACCAGGCGAAAACGAAAACGCCCGCCGGATGCGGCGGGCGTCGGGTCCTGCGAATGGCCGTTCAGCCGGTCCGTCCCAGGGCGGGGTCGCCCAGTCCCTGCGGCTGCCGGCGACGAACCACGTAATAGGCCAGGTAGCAGGCGGCGATGAAGCCGAAGCCCCAGTACAAGGACGGCCGCTGGGTGGGATCGAGGGCGAGGAAGACGAACAGCGAGCAGCACACGGCGATGCAGGCCAGCGGCACCAGCGGGAACAGCGGCGCGGCATATTTCAGTTCGGCGACCGTGCCGCCGCTGGCCATGTGCTCGCGGCGGAAGCGGTATTGGGCGTAGGCGATGACGATCCAGGTAACGGTGCCGGACATCCCGCTCACCGCCATCAGCACCATGAACAGGGTGTCGGCGGCGACCACGCTGGTCAGCAACGAGAGCAGGGCGAAGCACAGGGTGATCAGCAACGCGTAGAGCGGCACGCCGCGCGCGCTGAGCTTCGACAGGCCGCGCGGGGCCATGCCGGTCCTGGACATCGCCCAGAGGATTCGCGTCGAGGCGTACAGGCCCGAGTTGCCTACCGAGAGGATGGCGGTGAGGATGACGAAGTTCATCAGGTCCGCCGCGTAGGGAATCCCGACCATGTCGAACACCTGCACGAACGGGCTTTCCATCAGCCCGGCCTGTTGCCAGGGAATGATGGCGGAAAGCACGACGATGGCCAGCACGTAGAAGATCAGTACGCGGAACACCACGTTGCGCACCGCCCGCGGGATGCTCTTCTCCGGTCGCTCGGTCTCGCCGGCGGCGACGCCCATGATCTCGCAACCCTGGAAGGCATAGACCACCGTCATCATCACCGCGAACACCGCCGACAGGCCGTTGGGGAACAGCCGCTCGCCGACCAGGTTGGAGAACATCGGCGCCGGCGCACCGCTCTTCAGTTCGATACCGCCGAAGATCACCAGCCCCCCGACCACGATGAACACCAGGATCGCCGCCACCTTGATCCCGGCGAACCAGTACTCGGCCTCGCCGAAGGCGCGGGTCGCCAGGGCATTGAGGGAGAACAGCACGACCACGAAGAAACCCGACCATAGCCACACGGGCACCTCCGGGAACCAGCGGGTCATGAGCATCCCGGCCGCGGTGAATTCCAGGCCTACCGTGGAGGCCCAGCTCATCCAGTAGACCCAGCCGATCATGAAGCCAGTCGCCGGGCCGATGAAACGCGTCGCGTGGGCCTGGAACGAACCGGAGACCGGCATCTGCACCGACAGCTCGCCGAGGCAGACCATCACCAGGTACATCAGCACCCCGGCCACCAGGTAGGCCAGCACCGCGCCGGCCGGGCCGCCCTGGTTGATGGTCACGCCGGAGCCCATGAACAGCCCGGTGCCGATCACCCCGCCGAGGGACAGCATGAAGATGTGGCGGCTCGCCAGGGCCCGGGTGAGTTGCAGCCTTTCCTTGCCGTCAGCCATGGCGCACCTCCGGATGAGGGTACGCACAGGGGTCTTCGAGATGGCTCATTATTCTTGTCTCCACTCTGTCAGAGGCCGTGTCTTGCGCACGGATGAGCGGATTATTGGCGGCGGATGTAAGACGCCGTTGAACGCGCGGATCGAAGATGTAAAAAGCTGTAAGGAAGTTGTTCGCCGCGCCGCTCAACCGGCCGCTGAGTCGGCTTCGCCGAGGAAGCCGGCGCGGCGCAGGGCTTCGGCGCCGTCGCGGCGCAGGCTACCCAGGCGTGCGCCCCAGGCTCGCGGGTCGACCCCGGCCGCGCCCAGGGCCTCGCGCTCCAGCTCGCCCAGGCCGGCGCCGAGCGCCACCAGGCCCATGGAGTGGCAGCTTCCGGACAGGCGATGGGCGATGTTCGCCGCCTCGGCCAGGTCCGCCTGGTCCAGGGCTTCGGCCAGCAGCGGCAACTGCTCGTCCAGGCTTCCCAGCAGGTTGCCCAGCAGTCCGGCGAGCTTGTGCCGCCCCAGCAGGCGGCGGTGGGTCTCGAGCATTTGCCGGTCCAGCGCGGCGTCCACCGCAAGCGCAGGCACGCTGGTGCCGACCTCGCCCAGCGCGCGGCGCAGCTCGTCCATCCGCAGGGGCTTGCCGAGCACGCCCTGCATACCCGCGGCGAAGTACCGACGCACCATGTCCGGCTGGATGCTGGCGGTGAAGGCGAAGATCGGCGTGGCGCGGTTCAGGCCGTCGAGCTGCCGGCGAATCCCGGCGCAAAGCTCGAGGCCAGCCATCCCCGGCAGGTGCATGTCCAGCAGGATCAGGTCGAAGCGCCGCTGCCGGCACAACGCCAGGGCCGGCCCCGCGTCCTGGGCCAGCATCACCCGGTGGCCGTCCCGCTCGAGCAGGCCCTGGGCCACCTCGCGGTTGAGCGCCACGTCCTCCACCAGCAGCACCTCCAGCGCAGACACCGATGCCGCCGGCGGCGTCGCGCCGGACAAGCTCGCCAGCGCCAGCTCGATCTCGAACCAGAACGTGCTGCCCTGGCCGACCCGGCTTTCCACGCCGATCCGCCCGCCCAGCGCTTCCACCAGCCGCTTGCTGATCGCCAGGCCCAGGCCGGTTCCGCCGTAACGGCGGGTCACGGCGTCGCCGCCCTGGGTGAAGCGTTCGAAGATGCGTTCGCGCATTTCCTCGGGAATGCCGATTCCATCGTCCGCGACGCTCAGCCGCAGTCGCTCGCTTCCTGCGCTGCGCACCAGCCGCTCGACGCGAACGCGCACCTCGCCGGCCTCGGTGAACTTCACCGCGTTGCCCAGCAGGTTGGTCAACACCTGGCGCAGGAACTGCTCGGCGCCGCGATGGCCGTCATGAACCTGCGGGTCCAGCCACAGGTCCAGCCGCGTGGCGTTCTCCCGCGCCCGCGGTTCGAGCAGGGTGAGGACGTCCTCGAGCAGGCTTCGCAAGGAAAAGTCCACCGCTTCCGGCACATCCGGCGCTTCCTCCAGCCGGGCGAAGTGGAGGACCTCGTTGAGGATCGCCAGCAGTCCCTCCCCCGCTGTCGCCAGTGCCCGCAGGCGCTGGCGGTCACGCTCGCCGAGCGATGCCTCGCGCAGCAGCTCGGCCATGCCCAGGATGCCGTTCAGCGGGGTACGGATCTCATGGCTCATGGTCGCGAGGAAACGGCTCTTCGCCCGGTCGGCGGCTTCCGCCTGGTCCTTCGCCCGACGCAGGCTGGCGGTGCGTCGCTCGACCTGTCGGCGCAACTCGTCGCGATCGGCATCGCGCCGGCGGCGGTCGGTGCGCAGGGCCTGGCGCATGTCTTCCAGGGCGGCGGCGACGGCGTCGATCTCATCGCGCTCGCGGTCCACCTTGTCCAGTCGCAGCGGCTGTTGCAGGTCGCCTTCGGCGATATGCCCGGCGAACTCGGACATGCGCCACAGATGGCGAGTGACCAGGCTGTGGAACAGCCAACTGAGGGCCACCGCCAGGCCGCAAAGGAAACTGCCCATCCACAAGAGGCTGGCCAGGCCGCCGGAAACCAGCCGGCGATAGACCGCCGCCAGGTCGATGGCGATCTCCAGCTCGCCCAGTTGCCGACGCTCGCCCCCCGGCGGCTGGTAGCTCAAGGGAAAGCGCTCGACCCGCAGCATGCCGCGTGGACGCTGGTCGCCCTGCAACAGGTTGAAGTCGGCGCTTTGCAGGCTGACACGGGCGATGTCGGGGAAATCCCCGAGGCCGCGCAACTGCACGTTCAACTGCTCCTGGTTGAGATCCCACAGGCTGCGCTCGAAGCTGGCCAGGTAGCCGCTGCGGATCAGTTCCAGGCGCGCCTCGATCTCGCGCATTTCGCGGCGGTATTCGAAGAACAGCTGCACGGCGCCGGCGAGGACGGTGAAACACAGGCTGAACAGCAGCACCCGCCACAGCAGGCGCCGCGCCAACACTCCACCGTGGCCGCTCACCAGGCGTCCGCGCGGTTGCCGGCGAGGCGCCGATAGTCGCGCACGCTGTCGTCCAGCCAACGCTGGATGCTGCCGTCGTCGCGATAGCCACGCAGGGCCCGGTCGATCTCGTCCATCTTCGCCGCCAGCGGCGAGTGCCGCGAGACCGCCACCCGCAGGTAGTCCACCGTCAGCGGTTCGGGCAGCGCACGGATGTTCTCGCCGCCGGCCAGGCGCTCGGCGAACAGCGTGCCGGTGCGCCGTTCGTGGGCGATGTAGTCGATGCGCTGGCGCACCAGCTTGCCGAAGTTCTGTCGGCTGTCGGAAACCCATTCGACGTTGCCGTGGCGGCCGACGAAGCGGTCGAAGTCCGCCCCGTAGCTTTCGCCGAACAACAGCCCGCCGCGATAGCCGGCGAGGTCGCCGAGGGATTGGATGCGCACCGGCCGCTGGCGGTTGTAGAAGATCGCCACGTCCTCGCGCAGCACCGGCTCGGCGGAAAACGCCAGGTCGCGATCGCGCGCGGGCGTGCGGTAGGCCAGTATCAGGTCGACCCGTCCGGCGGCGGCGTCGAGCAGGCAGCGCCGCCAGTTGCCCAGCACCACCACCTCGACCCGGTAGCCCAGCGCGCCGAACAGCCGCTTCACCAGCTCCGGCGCCAGCCCCCGGACCTGCTGGCCGTCGCTCCAGGAGATCGGCGGGTATACCGGATAGTCGCAATAGCGGATGGTCTCCGCAGCCTGTGCCAGGCCGCCCAGCAGCCATCCGCAGAGCGCCAGCCAGCAGGCCTGCATGGCTCAGGCGTCGCTGGCCGCGGCGGTGAACAGGTAGCCGGCGCCGTGGATGGTGATGATCAGTTGCGGTTCGGCCGGGTCGTCGCGCAGCTTGCGACGCAGGCGGCCGACCAGCACGTCGATGGAGCGATCGCTGGGCAGCCACTCGCGGTTGCGGATCTGGTCCATCAACTGGTCGCGGCTCAGGGTATGCCCGCTGTTGCGCAGGAAAGCGCCGAGCAATTGGAATTCGCCATGGGTGAGCAGGGTTTCGTTGCCCGCGTGGTCGATCAGGCGGCGCCGGTCGGCGTCCAGCAGCCAGTCGCCGAACTGCCTGAGGGCCTGCCGGGCGGGGCCGGCGCTGGCCTGGGCATGGCGCACCCGGCGGATCAGGTTCTTCGCCCGCGACACCAGTTCGCGCGGGTTCAGCGGCTTGATCACGTAATCGTCGGCGCCGCACTCCAGGCCGACGATGCGATCGATCTCGTCGTTGCGCCCGGTGATCAGGATGATCCCCACCTCGGAGCGCACCCGCAGCTCGCGGGTCAGGGTCAGGCCGTCCTTGCCGGGCAGGCGGATGTCCAGCAGCACCAGCTCGACCGGCTGGCCGAGATGGGCGCACTCGGCAAGGCAGGCTTCCGCCTGCTCGGCGTTGCCGGCGCAGAGGACGTCATAGCCCTCCTCGCCGAGATAGGCCTGGAGAAGCTCACGAATCACCGGGTCGTCGTCGACCACCAATACGCGCGGAACCATCGCCATCACCTTGCGCCTCCGGCGGTCCGGGGCGTTTCTTGTTCTGGGTTGTCGGACGGTGGGCGGAAGGGGCCGGGGCGCCTTCCGCTGCCAGCAGCAGCCTATCCACTACTGAACGGACGATCAACAAGCTTCCATCGCACGCCGGAAGCGGCGATGGGCGCCCGCCTCCAGGCCATCCACCCAGGCCTCGCAAATCTGCACGCCCTGCCGCGGCGTGAAGGTCGCGGGATTCAGCCCAGACTCCAGCCACAGCCCGTCGAGCAGGGCGCTGAGGCTGATGGCCGCCAGTTCCGCGTCGAAGTCCGCCCAGCCGCCCTCCTCCGCCAGTTGCCGCAGCACGCCGACCAGCAGCGCCCGGTACTCGCCATAGGAATGGTCGTGGACCCGCCCGATCGCTTCGATGCTGCCCACCGCACCCCAGAACGCCAGCCAGGCGTCGAGCAATTGCGGATCGAGCAGCTCGGCGGAGAAGGATGCCTCGAAGAACGCCGAGAGCCGCGGGCGGGCGCCGCCCGGAGCGGTGTCGATGGCACCGCGGAGCAGGCGCATGACGCGTCCGGTGACCGCCAGGTAGGCCTCGGCCACCAGCGCGTCCTTGCCATCGTAGTGGTGATTGATCAGGCCCACCGATACCCCGGCCTCGGCGCAGATCTTGCGCACCGAGGCGCCCTGGAAGCCATGCCGCTTCAGGCAGGCCAGGGTCGCCTCGATCAGCAGCGCCTTGCGCTGCTCTGGCTCCAGACGGGAAAAGCGCACTTCCTGGTTCATCCTTTCGCGGCTCCTGCTCGTCGCCCGCGACCACCGGCGGGCAGCCCCGATGATCGCAGGTTACGTAGCGCCCGTCTCACTGGCTGGCCCAGGCGTTGAAGCGCTCCTCCAGCTCCTCGCCGTGCTCGACCCAGAATTCGTCGTCCATCGCCAGGCCCTGCTCCAGGTTCGCCGGCGCGGTCGGCACCCAGCTCGCCAGTTGCGCGGGCAGGCGCTGGGCGGCCTGGCGGTTGGTCGGCCCGTAGGGAATGTTCTCGACGTAGCGCACCTGGGCATCCGGGGCATTGGCGAAGGCGATGAAGCGACGCGCCTCGGCGCCGCGCTTCGAACCCTTGACCACCGCCCAGTAGTCCATGCCGTACAGGCTGCCCGGCCATACCAGGGCCAGGTTGCGCCCCGCGCGGTGGGCGTCGGCGATGCGCCCGGTGTAGGTGGACGTCATCACCACGTCGCCGGCGGCCAGCCACTGCGCCGGCTGCGCTCCCGCCTCCCACCACTGGATGTAGGGCTTGAGCTGGCCCAGCTTGGCGAAGGCACGGTCGGCACCGGCGCGGGTCGCCAGCAGCGGATAGACCTGCTCGCGTGGCACGCCGTCGGCGAGCAGGGCGAACTCCAGGTTGTAGATCGCCCGCTTGCGCAGGCCGCGCTTGCCGGGGAAGCGCTGGACGTCCCAGAAGTCGGCCCAGGACGCCGGCGGCTGTTGCAGCCGGTCGGCGTCGTAGCCGATCGCCACGCCCCAGACCAGCGCGGCGGAACCGCATTCCTGGGCGGCATTGGCGATCAACTGCTGCTTGCCGCCGATGGCCTGCCAGTCCAGACGCTCGAACAGGCCGTCGTCGCAACCGCGCGCCAGGTCCGGCCCCTCGACCTGGACCAGGTCCCAGTCGGCGTGACCGGTGTCGGCCATCACCTTGATCCGGGCCATCTCGCCGTTGTACTCGCTCTGCACCACGGGAATCCCGGTCTGCTGCGTGAAGGGCTGGAAGAACGCCACCTCCTGGGCCTTCTGTCCGGCGCCGCCGTAGCCGACCACCACCAGGCCATCATCGGCCTGGACCGGCGCGAGGCCGCCGAACGCCAGCAGGACGGCGCCGAGCAGGACGCGGCAAGGAAAAACCGGGTGCGGACGGGCGCTGGCCGCGCGGCGCAACGGAAAGGAACGGTTCATGTGCGTCTCCTCTTGTTCTTGTTGTGGAGTGGATCGCAGCGAGCCGCCGGGAAGCGGCCACGGGACAGAAACTATCCAGTCGATTTTAAAAAAACAAGTTGATTTTTTACTGATGGTAAATTCATATCCTGTTTCTGAAGCGCGCCGCGAGAACAACAAGAAGGACGCCAACCGTGAATTTCCCGCACCTGTTCAGCCCCCTGGAAATCCGGGGCAAACGCCTGAAAAACCGCATCATGTCGAGCGGCCACGACACGTCGATGCCTACCGACAACCTGGTCAACGAGCCACTCGTCGCCTATCACCGCGCCCGGGCCCGCGGCGGCGCCGGACTGATCGTCATGCAGGTGGCGGGGGTCCACGACAGCGCGCGCTACACCTCGCACGTGCTGATGGCCACCGACGATGCCTGCATCCCCGGCTACCGGCGGGTCGCCGAGGCCTGCCACGCCGAAGGCTGCGTGGTGCTGTCGCAGATCTTCCATCCCGGGCGCGAGATCATGGAGTCCGCCGACGGCCTGCTGGCGGTGGCCTATTCCGCCTCGGCCTCGCCCAACGAACGGTTCCGGGTGATGCCACGCGAACTCGACCAGCCGCTGATCGACGAGATCGTCGCCGGCTACGCCGCCGCCGCGCGCCGCCTGCACGAGGCAGGACTGGACGGGGTGGAGGTGGTCGCCAGCCACGGCTACCTGCCGGCGCAATTCCTCAACCCGCGGGTGAACCGCCGCAAGGATGGCTACAACGGCGACCTCGATGCCCGCCTGCGTTTCCTCCGCGAAGTGCTGGCAGCGGTGCGCGCGGCCACCTCCGAGGACTTCATCGTCGGCCTGCGCCTGTCCGCCGACGAGCGCGACCCCGAGGGTCTCAGCGAAAGCGAGTCGCTGCAGGCGGCCGAGGCGGTCCAGGGCGAGCTGGACTACCTGCACATCGTCGCCGGCACTTCGGCCTCCCTCGGCGGCGCCATCCATATCGTCCCGCCGATGGCCATCGAGCCGGCCTACCTGGCCCGCGAAGCCGGTACCTTCAAGGCGCGCCTGGCGATCCCGCTGTTCGTCACCGGGCGCATCAACCAGCCCCAGGAGGCCGAGGCCATCCTCGCCCGAGGCCAGGCCGACGTCTGCGGCATGACCCGCGCGCTGATCTGCGACCCGCAGATGCCGAACAAGGCCGAGGCCGGGCGCAGCGACGACGTGCGCGCCTGCATCGCCTGCAACCAGGCCTGCATCGGACATTTCCACCGAGGCTATCCGATCTCCTGCATCCAGCACCCGGAAACCGGCCGCGAGCTGACCTACGCAACGCCCAATCCGGCCTCGCGGCGCAAGCGCGTGCTGGTCGCCGGCGGCGGCCCGGCGGGGATGAAGGCGGCGGCGGTGGCGGCACAGCGCGGCCACGAGGTAGTGCTCTGCGAGGCCGGCGCCCAGCTCGGCGGCCAGGTCAACCTGGCGCAACTGCTGCCGCGCCGCGCGGAATTCGGCGGCGCCTCCACCAACCTGCAACGGGAGATGCAACTGGCCGGCGTCGAGGTACGCCGCAACACGCCGGTCGACCGCGCGCTGGTGGAGCGCGAACGGCCGGACCTGGTGATCGTCGCTACCGGCGCCGAACCCTATTGGCCGCCTTTCGAGCGCGGCGGCGAGCTGCAGGTGGTGGATGCCTGGCAGGTGCTGCGCGGCGAGGTGCGGGTCGGTCGTTCGGTGCTGGTCACCGACTGGCGGGGCGACTGGATCGGCCCCGGTATCGCGGAAAAGCTTGTACGCGAGGGCCACCAGGTGCGCCTGGCGGTGAACGGCACCCACTGCGGCGAGAGCCTGCCGCTGTATGTGCGCGACCAGTTGGCCGGCGAGCTGCACCGCCTGGGTATCCCGGTCACGCCCTACGCCCGCCTGTACGGCTGCGACGATACCACGGTGTACATGCAGCACAGCGCCAGCGGCGAGGCGATGCTGTTCGAGGAGGTCGATACCCTGGTGCTATGCCAGGGCCACCAGCCGGTGGACCGCCTGGCCGACAGCCTGCACGGCCTGGCGGAGGTGTTGCGGATCGGCGACTGCCTGGCCCCCCGCACCGCCGAGGAGGCGATCTACGAAGGGCTCAAGGCCGCCTGGAGCATCTGAGCGGCGCGGCCGCGGCTCCCTCGACGGGTCCCGGCCCAGCCCCTAGAATGCCGCAAACGCAGCCAGGACCCCGCCGCATGCCCCGCCCGTCACCGCCGGACGCCACCGACACGCCGCGCAGCGAAACGCACTTCCTCGGCACCCGCATCCGCGGCCTGCGCAAGCGCCGCGGCCTGACCCTGGCCGAGCTGGCCGCACAGAGCGAACTCACCGCCGGCTACATCAGCCAGTTGGAACGCAACCTGGCGTATCCGTCGATTCCGGCGCTGTTCAACATCGCCCGCAGCCTCGGCGTGACCATCCAGTGGTTCTTCGCCAGCGAGGCCGCGGTGGACCCGGCGGACGCCGGCTACGTGGTGCGGCGCAACACGCGCATGAGCGTGCATTACGAAGACGGCATCATCGACGAACTGCTCACCCCGCAGCCCAGCCGCCAGTTGGAGATCCTCCACTCGCGTTTCCCGCCGGGCACCTACAGCCAGCAGAGCTACAGCCATGAGGGCGAGGAAGCCGGCTACATCCTCAGCGGAATCTTCGAACTCTGGGTCGGCGACCGCCATTTCCAGCTCCGCGAGGGCGACAGCTTCAGCTACTCCAGCCAGGAACCGCATCGCTACGGCAACCCGGGCGACAGCGATACCCTGGTGCTCTGGGTGATCACCCCGCCGACGTTCTGAAACGCCCTGTCGCGATGCAGGGCCAGGGGAGGGCCGACGGGGCGAGCTCTACCCGCCGCGCCCGAGCAACCGCGCCAACCCCGCCAGCAGCCGCTCCAGGGCGCCCTGGTTGTTGCGCAGCACCTTCTCTCCGGCAGTGGCCATGGCCGTCGCGACCTCCGGCTGCGCCCACAGGCGCGCGAGGCCGTCGCACAGCTCGCCGGCATCCGTCACCTCGAGCAGCGCCCCGGCGTCGCGCAATTGCGCGGCGATGTCGAGGAAGTTGAACAGGTGCGGACCGGCGAACACCGGCTTGCCCAGGGCCGCCGGCTCCAGCAGGTTGTGCCCGCCGTTGGGCACCAGGCTGCCGCCGACGAAAGCGATGTCGGCCAGGGCATAGAGGAACAGCAGCTCGCCCATGGTATCGCCGAGCAGCACCTGGGTCGCGCGTGCCACCGGCTCGCCGCCGGAGCGCCGGACCGTGGCGAAGCCTTCGCGGCGGCATAGCTCGTGGACGCCGGCGAAGCGTTCCGGATGGCGCGGCACCAGGATCAGCAACGCGTCGGGACGCGTTTCCAGCAGGCGCCGGTGGGCTGCCAGGACGATCTCGTCCTCGCCGGCATGGGTGCTGGCGGCGATCCACAGCGGTCGCGCCGTCGCGTCCCATTCCTCGCGCAGGGCGGCAGCGGCCAGCGGCAGCTGCGGGTCGATGCGCAGGTCGAACTTGATCGAGCCGGTCACGCTGACGCACTCAGGACGCGCGCCGAGACGACGGAAGCGCTCGGCCTCGGCCTCGGTCTGCACGGCGATCCAGGACAGCTCGGCGAGCATCGGCCGGGTCAGCCCGGCGAAGCGCGCGTAGCCACGCGCCGAGCGCTCGGACAGGCGCGCATTGGCCAGCGCCACCGGGATCCCGCGCACGGCGCAGGCATGGATATGGTTGGGCCACAGCTCGGTTTCCATGATCACCGCCAGGCGCGGCCGCACCCGGTCGAGGAAGCGCGCCGCCGCCCAGGGCAGGTCGTAGGGCAGGTAGCAGTGCCGGACCTGCTCGCCGAACAATGCGCGGATGCGCTCCGAGCCGGTCGGGGTCATGCAGGTGACGGTGACCGGCAGCTGCGGATGGCGCTCCAGCAGCGCCCGCACCATCGGCGCGGCGGCGATGCTCTCGCCCACCGAGACGGCGTGCACCCAGATGCCGCCGGGCGGCACCTCGGGCAAGGACAGGGAAAAACGCTCGCCGATGCGCTTGGCATAGGCCGGTGCCTGGCGCGCGCGCCACCACAGGCGCAACGCCACCAGCGGCAAGCCGAGGTGGAACAGCAGGGTATAGAGGGTACGGTTCATGGGCGCGCAGCTTAGCAAAACTCCCGCCGACCGGCTCAGCCGATGGCGCGTAGGTGGCGGGTGAAGGTTTCGCCGAGCCAGGCCGCCGCCGGGCCGAGCACCTCGTTGCGCCGCCAGACCAGTTCGACCACCAGCGACGGCGGTGTCCAGTCGCTGGTCAGCTCCACCATCAGCCGATCGTAGGTGGGGTACTGCACCACGTGCCGCGGCAGCCAGGCCCAGCCGAGGTTGCGCATCAGCAACTCGGCCATGGAATAGAAGCTGTCCAGCCGCCACACCTGCGGGCTGATCTGCTCGCCGCCCGGATAGCCGCTCTGCTGGGGCACGATCAAAAGTTGCCGGTGCTGTGCCAGCTCGCGGCGACTGACCCGTTGCAGCCCGGCCAGCGGGTGGCCGGCGCCGCACACCGTGACCATCTCGACGCTGCCGAGGCGCCGCCGCTCCAGCGACTCAGGCATGCGCTCATGGTGGAACAGCAGGCCGAGGTCAGCCTGCTCCTCGAGCAACCGACGGGTCACGTCGCCCTGGCCGCCGCTGGACACCTGCACCTCCAGACTGGGAAAGCGCTGCGCCAGCGCTTCCAGGCTGTCCAGCACCGGCTGGTAAGGCATCGCCTCGTCCTGGGCCAGGCGCAGCCGCGGCTCCTCGCCGCGCGCCAGGCCCAGCGCGCGCCCCTGCAGGCGCTCGCACTGGCGCAGCACCTCGCGCGCCTCCGCCAGCAGCACCCGGCCCTCGTCGGTCAGGCGCGGCTGGCGTCCGCTGCTGCGTTCGAACAGGGTGACGCCGAGGTCCGCCTCCAGCAGCGCGATGCCGTTGCTCACCGCCGATTGCACCCGCTTCAGTTCGCGGGCGGCGGCAGAGAACGACTGGCGCTCGGCGACGCTGACGAACAGGCGGATCTGCTCCAGGTTCCACTGCATAACCTATCTCCAATACAGATAGGTAACGACTTTATCCCATCCGCCGGCTCCCTAGAATGGCCGCAGTTTCCGGAGGACCCCACCATGACCAACTATCTCTACCTCGCCATCGCCATCGCCGCCGAAGTGGTCGCCACCACCTCGCTGAAAGCCGTCGCCGGATTCAGCAAGCCACTGCCGTTGCTGCTGGTGGTGGGCGGCTACGTGCTCGCCTTCAGCATGCTCGTGCTGGTCATGCGCACCCTGCCGGTCGGCGTGGTCTACGCCATCTGGTCCGGGCTCGGCATCGTCCTGGTCAGCCTGGTGGCGATGTTCGTCTACGGCCAGCGCCTGGACCCCGCCGCCCTCCTCGGCATCGGCCTGATCATCGCCGGCGTGCTGGTGATCCAGTTGTTCTCCCGCGCTTCGGGGCACTGAACGACCGTCGCGGGCGCAGGTTGTATACTGCGCCCTTTCCGTTCCCGATAAGGCAGCCCCATGCCCCAAGCCCTTTCCACCGACATCCTCATCGTTGGCGGCGGTATCGCCGGCCTCTGGCTGAACGCCCGCTTGCGCCGGGCCGGCTACGCCACCGTGCTGGTGGAAAGCGCCAGCCTCGGCGGCGGACAGAGCGTGAAGTCGCAGGGGATCATCCACGGCGGCGCCAAGTACGCCCTGCATGGTGCCCTGACCGGCGCCTCCGAAGCCATCGCCGACATGCCGCGGCGCTGGCGCGCCTGTCTCGGCAGCGACGGCGAACTCGACCTGCGGGGCGTGCGCCTGCTTTCCGAGGCGCACTACCTGTGGTCGCCGGGCGGCCTGGCCGGCAGCCTTACCAGCTTCTTCGCCAGCAAGGCGGTGCGCAGCCGGGTCGAGCAGGCCAAGGGTGAGGATTTGCCTCCGGCGCTGCGCGACAAGGGGTTCAAGGGCAAGGCCTACCGCCTCACGGAAATCGTCTTCGACGTCCCCGACCTGATTCGCCGCCTGGCGGAACTGGCCGGCGACAGCCTGCTCGCCGGCGAACGCATCGAACCGCTGCGCGAAGGCCGGGAACTGGCCGGCCTGTGCGTCGACGGCCGGGAGATCCGTGCCCAGCGCGTGGTGCTCAGCGCCGGTGCCGGCAACGAGGCGCTGCTCCGCGAACTGGGCCTGGAACAACCGGCCATGCAGCGGCGGCCGCTGCACATGGTGATGGTCAAGGCGGCGACCCTGAAACCGCTGTACGCCCACTGCCTGGGGACAGGACCGAAGCCACGGATCACCGTGACCACCCATCCGACCCGCGACGGCCAGTCGGTCTGGTACCTCGGCGGCGACATCGCCGAAGCCGATGGCGTGGCCCGCGACGAAGCCGCGCAGATCGCCGAAGCGCGTCGCGAACTGGCAAAGCTGCTGCCCTGGATCGACCTCGGCCAGGCGCAGTGGGCCACCTTGCGGGTGGATCGCGCCGAGCCGGCACAGTCCAACCTGTTGCGTCCGGACAACGCCTTCCTCGCCGAACAGGGACGCCTGCTGGTCGGCTGGCCGACCAAGCTGGCGCTGGCCCCTGACTTCGCCGACCGGGTCTGCGCCCGCCTGGAAGAAGACGGCATCCGCCCCAGCGAACATGCCGCGCTGCCGCAACTGCCGCGTCCGCCGCTCGCCGAACCGGCCTGGGAGGTAGCCTTCGCATGATCAGGGATACCCTCCACGACCTGCACCGCCCGCTGGGCGACACCGGCCTGGCCGTTTCGCCGCTGGGCCTGGGCACCGTCAAGTTCGGCCGCGACCAGGGAGTGAAGTACCCTTCCGGCTTCACCATCCCCGACGACCGCGAAGCCGCCGACCTGCTGGCCCTGGCCCGCGACCTCGGCATCAACCTGATCGACACCGCCCCGGCCTACGGCCGCAGCGAGGAACGCCTCGGCCCGCTGCTGCGCGGCCAGCGCGAACATTGGGTGATCGTCAGCAAGGTCGGCGAAGAGTTCGTCGACGGCCAGTCAGTCTTCGACTTCTCCGCCGCGCATACCCGGCGCTCCGTCGAGCGCAGCCTGAAGCGCCTGGAGACTGACCGGATCGAGCTGGTGCTGGTGCATTCCGATGGCAACGACCTGGATATCCTCGAGAACAGCGAGGTCTACCCGACTCTCGCCGCGCTCAAGCGCGAGGGCCTGATCGGCGCCTACGGACTCTCCGGCAAGACCGTCGAAGGTGGCCTGCGCGCCCTGCGCGAGGGCGATTGCGCGATGGTCACCTACAACCTGAACGAGCGCGCCGAGCGCCCGGTCATCGAGTACGCCGCGGCCCATGCCAAGGGCATCCTGGTGAAGAAGGCGCTGGCCAGCGGGCATGCCTGCCTGGGCGCCGGACAGGACCCGGTGCGCGCCAGCTTCGAACTGGTCTTCGACCAGCCGGGCGTCGCCGCCGCCATCGTCGGCACCATCAATCCGCTGCACCTGGCCCATAATGTCGCGATGGCCGCGCAAGCCCTGAAAAAGGCCTGAACCATACATCGGCTGCAACATCCGCGGGTTGACACCCGCGGTGCATTCCGCTGCCATGTTCCTCCCGAACGAGCCGTATCCTGCCTGCCGCCCTCGCCTCCGGTGGCCGGTGCATCGAACGTGAGCCTCCGTCCCGCCCCGGCGCGATGACCCGACAAGGAGCCCCGTATGCCCCGTATGCTCGCCCGCAAGGATCCGTCCGCCTTCAAGACCCTGCCGCTGCTGGTGGAGGCCTCCCCGGACGGGCTGGTCTACCAGGCCCTCGGCCTGCCGCTGAACTTCCAGCAGATGCTCGTACGCCGCCGCCGCATGGAGGTAGCCGACCCGCAGCGCTTCGTCGCCGAGCTGGCCAACCTGGGGGTCTCGGTGCGCTTGACCCTGAACTGGCAGGGCCGCGACTACTGGGTGCTGGTCCGTCAGCGCCGGCTGGACCGCGGCGATACCGTGCTCAAGCTGATCTCCGGCTACGTACCGGCCCACGAACTGAACCTGCCGCTGCTCACGGCGATCCAGGAAGTCGCCGAGGAATGCCTGGTGGAGACCGCTGGCGGCTGGCTCGGCGGGCGCTTCGGCGACACCTGGCTGCCGACGCCCTACCAGGGTTCGCTGCGCTACCGGGAGAACAGCCACTTCGTCCTCACCCCGCTGTCCGGCGCCGCCCGTCCGGTGCAAGCCGGCAGCCTGCGCTTGCTGGAGCGCCCGCGCGCCTACGTACACCTGCCCACGGCCTCGCTGCAACTGGTCTACGACATGCGCCTGGAGCTGCCGCGCGATGCGCGCGAGCCGAGCCTCTACCATGTCGACGAGCGGCTCGAGAGCGGTCCGCTGGTGGCGCGCCTGGACCGTCGGCGCCCCGATCTCTACCTGCTGCCGCTGGACCAGGGGCGCCCCACCGGCGACCTGTTCACCCTGCGCAAGGGCCAGTTACGCCCTGCGGCCACCCGCGGCCTGTGGTTGGCCGAGAGCTTTGCCGTACAGGACGGCTGGCTGGTGCATGAGGAACGCATCCGTTTCCGCGACTGGCTGGCACTGTGGCCATCCAGCAACGGCGACCAGGCCGGCGGTGGACGCGACCGCGCCAGCGCCTGAACCGGGCGGGCTTTGCCGCCCTTTCTACTTCAACTGGCTGGAAGACTTGCCGAGCAGGCGGCGGGCGACGATGAGCAGTTGGATCTGCTGGGTGCCTTCGAATATGTCGAGGATCTTCGAGTCCCGCGCCCACTTCTCCAACAGCTCATCCTCGGCGTAGCCGAGGGCGCCGGCCAGCTCCACGCACTTCAGGGTGATCTCGTTGGCCACCCGTCCAGCCTTGGCCTTGGCGATGGACGCTTCCTTCGAGTTGGGCAGCTTGTTGTCGGCCATCCATGCCGCCTTCAGGGTCAACAGGCGCGCTGCCTCCCACTCCGCCTCCAGGCGATAGAGAGTGGCCTCGGCGTGGCTGACGGTCAGCAGCGGCTTCCTGTAGTCGAACTTGCAGCCAGCCTTCTTCAGCAATTCGCGGGTCCGGTCCAGCGCCGCCTTGGCCACCCCGACAGCCATGCCGGCCACCAGCGGGCGGGTATTGTCGAAGGTCTCCATGACCCCGGCGAAACCCTTCTGCACGTCGACCTCGGCGTTGCCCAGCAGGTTCGCGGCCGGCACCCGGCAATCATTGAAACTGATCGAAGCGGTATCCGAAGCCTTGATCCCGAGCTTCTTCTCCAGGCGCGTCACGGTCATCCCCGGCGTGCCCTTCTCGACCACGAAGGACTTGATCGCCGCCCGCCCCAGGTTGCGGTTCAGGGTGGCCCAGACCACCACGGCATCGGCCCGCTCGCCGGAAGTGACGAAAATCTTCTCGCCGTTCAGTACATAGTGGTCGCCATCCTGGGTCGCGGTGGTGCGGATCGCCGCCGAGTCCGAGCCGCAGCCCGGCTCGGTGATCGCCATTGCCGCCCAGGTGCCGCCGAAGCGCTGCAACTGCTCCTCGTTGGCCACCGCGGCGATCGCCGCATTGCCCAGCCCCTGGCGCGGCATGGCCAGGAGCAGGCCGACGTCGCCCCAGCACAGTTCCATCACGCCGAGCAACGCCGACAGGTTGCCGCCGTTCTTGATACCCTCCTCTACCTGCTTGCCGGCGCGCTTGCTCGCCGAGGTCGCACCGACAGCCTCGGGCGAGCCGCTGTTCATGCCGTCCAGCAAGGCCGCGAGCAGGTCCAGCTCCTTCGGATAGGCGTGTTCGGCCTTGTCGTACTTGCGCGAGATCGGCCGGAAATAGTTTTCCGCGACCTGATGCGCCTGGTTGGCCAGGCTGCGGAATTTCTTCGGGGTTTCCAGGTACATGTCGATTCCTCGTTCACTCGTCGCGGCGGACCGCGCACTCGCTCGGGTTCACAGGTGCAGGCCGCCGGCCATCAGCGCTACCGCGCGCAGGTCGCGGTACCAGCGCTCGGCTGGATGCTCCTTGGTGAAGCCGTGGCCACCGAGCAGCTGCACCGCGTCGGTGCCGATCTTCATCGCCTTCTCGGCGCACAGCAGCCGCGCCAGGTAAGCCTCGCGCTGGAACGGCTGGCCGCGCTCGGCCAGGGCGCAGGCGCGCCAGACCATCAGGCGCATGGCGTCCAGTTCGATGGCGATGTCGGCGACCATGAAGGCGACCCCCTGGCGATGGCTGATCGGCTCGCCGAAGGCCTCACGCTCGTTGCAGTAGGCGATCACGTAGTCCAGCGCCGCCTGTCCGGTGCCCAGCGCCAGGGCACACCAGGCCAGGGACGCGTGATCGAGGAAGGCCCGGTAGTCGAAATGCTCGGCGGCCAGGCGGTTGTCCGCCGGCACCTTGACGCTCTTCAGGCGCAACCGGGCGGTGCCGCCGGCCTTCAGTCCCATCGCCGGCTCGGCACGTCGCTCGACGCCCTTGGCGGAGGCTTCCACCAGGAACAGCGCAGGCCCCTCGTCGGTCTTCGCCGCGACGATCAGGCGGCTGGCCTCCAGGCCGCGCAGGACCAGGCATTTCTCTCCGGAAAGCAGGTAGTGACTGCCCTTGCGCCGGGCGCGGGTCGCCAGTTTCTGCGGGTCGAACAGCAGACTCGGCTCGTTGACCGCGATGGCGGTGAGCGGCGCCCCCTCTTCGCTGACGAACGCCGGCAGCCACTGCGCCTGCTGCGAGGAGCTGCCCCAGCGGCGGATGCAGTTGGCCGCCGACAACGGCACCAGCAGGGCCGCCGCCAGCGTCAGGTCGCCCTTGGCCAGGGCCTCGGCGATAAGGGCAGTGGTCACCGTGGTGCGCTCACCGGCCATGCCGCCGTGCACCTCGCTGACCCCATAGTGGGTCAGGCCCAGCTCCAGCGCCTGGTTGAGCAGTTCCGCCGGCAGGCTGGCCTCGGCATCCGCGTCATGAGCCAGCGGACGCAACACCTCCAGGGCGAAGCCTTCAAGCATGTCCACCAGCATCTGCTGGTCGTCGGAGAACGACAGGTCGAACAACCCGTCCGGATCGGCCTTGCGCGGTCCCTTCGCCTGCTTCGCCGAACGCTCGCTGGCCAGGCGGAAGCCGGTACGGCTGCCGCTGTAGAGCAGTTTTTCGAAGGGTTTGCGAAGATTGAAGCGATCCGGCCAGTCGGCCTGGGCGACACGGTTCAGTACAGCCAGGGCACGGCCCTGTACATCGGTGCTCATGGGCATCTTGCTCCACGCAGGATGGGATGCCCGGATCATGCGCCGCCGCATGGGCAGCGCCTATGACCGTCTCGCCGGGAAAACTTGTCAGACCAGCCAGTCACCTGCCCGGATAGGTCGGCATTCTGCCGGAACCCATCCCTCAGAACAGCGGATTCTAGCCGTGGAAACTCAGGGAAAGCAGAAAGGCGCGCGCTGACTTTACACTTCTTAACACTCTTTAAAGCTTTGAAGATGACTTGCCCGACGACCACGGCATTTAATTCTCAGATTGGGCAAGGATAATCACGAATATCGGTCACCTGAGGTATCCCACCCGCCGAAACCAAAACCAATCGGTAGGAATTTTCTTTAAAAGCATGAAATTACTGCAGGCTTATCCTCTTCCCTAAGTAAAACCTTTAAATACAATCCCACTTCTTGCCATCCCCCTCCCGCGTCATCCCCAAGCCATTCCCGTCGACGAGTAAAGAAAATGTGCGGTATCAGTGGATTTATCCAAAGACACACTGAAAAGACCCAAATGGTACAGATCATTGGCCAGATGACGGACAAGATCATTCATCGTGGCCCCGATGACAAAGGATATTGGTTGGATCATTCCATCGGCCTGGCGCTCGGCCACCGCCGCCTGGCCATACAGGACCTGTCGACGGCCGGACATCAGCCCATGCCGTCTGCATGCGGACGGTACGTCATAGTCTTCAATGGGGAGATCTACAATCATCTGGCACTCCGTGCCCTGCTCGGACCGCATCCCTGGAGGGGGCATTCCGACACCGAGACGCTGCTTGCCTGCTTCTCCGTCTGGGGTATGGAGAAAACCCTATCCAATATCACTGGCATGTTTTCCCTCGCACTTTTCGATAAAGAAACGAGTAAAATCTTCCTCATTCGTGACCGGCTAGGAGAAAAACCTTTATATTATGGGTGGCAGGGAAACTGCTTCCTGTTTTCCTCCGAGTTAAAGTCTCTGACCGTACACCCAGAGTTCCAAAAAGAGATCGACAGAGACAGCCTTGCAGCATTTCTACGTTTTGGATATTGCCCCACTCCCAACAGCATCTACAAAGGTATAAAAAAACTTCCGCCCGGGCATTACATTCAATTGAACCTGGCTAATGCTACGCCAGGTGAACTCATGGATCCGCTCCCCTACTGGTCTCTGAGCAAGGTCATCGCACAAGGGATCCATCAGCCATTCCAGGGAAGTGACTCAGAGGCCGTGGATGCCCTGCACCGGCAACTGTCCGCCAGCGTTACTTCGCAAATGCTCAGTGACGTACCTCTTGGCGCCTTCCTTAGCGGTGGCGTCGACAGCAGCACAATCGTGGCCCTTATGCAGGCTCGGCATTCCCGGCCCGTACAGACGTTCACCATTGGCTTCGACGAGCCCGGCTACAACGAAGCGGAACACGCCAAGGCTGTCGCCCAGCATCTCGGCACCCAGCACACCGAGCTTTACGTCAGGGCCGAAGACGCACTCGCGGTGGTGCCGTGTCTTCCCGGCATCTACTGCGAGCCCTTCGCCGATAGCTCACAGATACCGACCTACCTGATCAGTCGCCTGGCCAAGCAATCCGTAACGGTCGCTCTCACCGGCGATGGTGGCGATGAACTGTTTGCCGGCTACAATCGCTATCTCACGGCATGCCAGGCATGGAACAGGTTGCAACAGCTTCCACTGGTTGCCAGGATGACGCTCGCAAAACTGCTGAGCGCTCTGCCACCGGCGATGTGGGACAGCCTGTTCTCTCTCGCAAGCCCCTTGCTACCCTCGAAGTACCGTTTGCGCACACCAGGAGACAAGCTTCAGAAGCTCGCCGGTCTCATGGCGTTTTCCAGTGAAGAGGACTTCTACAAGGATCTGGTCAGCCACTGGAAGAAGCCTACGAACCTCGTCATCGGCAGCGAGGAATCGGCTTCCGTCTTTTGGAATCTTGACAGCCTCCCCGAGATGGAAAGCTTCGAACAATGGATGATGGCCATGGATACCCGGACCTACCTGGCCGATGACATACTGGCGAAGGTCGACCGCGCCGCAATGGCCACTAGCCTGGAAACCCGCGTCCCGCTCCTCGATCATCGCGTGGTCGAACTCGCCTGGAAAATGCCACTGAACCTGAAGATCAGAAATAACGACGGCAAGTGGTTGCTGCGCCAGGTTCTTTACCAGCACGTTCCCCGGGAACTGATCGAGCGTCCCAAGATGGGATTCGCCATCCCTCTGGACACCTGGCTGCGGGGACCGTTGCGGGAGTGGGCCGAAAGCCTCCTGGCTGAGGAACGCTTGAGACGCGAGGGCTACCTGCGCCCGGAGCCGATTCGGCGAGCCTGGCAGGAGCATCTCAGCGGAAAAAGAAACTGGCAAGGCCCGCTCTGGAATGTATTGATGTTCCAGGCTTGGCTGGAACATCAATGATCCAGCCACAGGGCCAGGGGTCGGCGTGAAGCGGGAAGAACCTGCTAACGGGAATCAGCGCTGGCGGATCTTCTCGACGATGGCGGTGGTGGAGCTGTTCTCCACCAGGCCGAGCACCCGTACCTCGCCGCCGTAGGCCTTGACGATCTGCGCGCCGACCACCTGCTCGACGCCGTAATCGCCGCCCTTGACCAGCACGTCCGGACGCACCTGCTCGAGCAGGCGCTCAGGAGTGTCTTCGGCGAAGCTCACCACCCAGTCCACCGCGCCGAGCCCGGCGAGTACCGCCATGCGCCGGTCCACCGAGTTGATCGGCCGGCCAACGCCCTTCAGGCGAGTGACCGAGGCGTCGTCGTTGACCCCGACGATCAGGCGGTCGCCCTGGGCGCGCGCCTGTTCGAGGTAGGTCACGTGGCCGGCGTGAAGGATGTCGAAGCAGCCATTGGTGAAGACGATCTTCTCGCCGTGGGCGCGGGCGTCTTCGATTGCCAGCAGCAATTGCTCCAGGCCCAGCACGCCACGCTCGGAACCCTGCTCGCGCTGCACCGCGCGACGCAGTTCGGGCGCGCTGATCGCCGCGGTACCCAGCTTGCCGACCACGATGCCGGCGGCCAGGTTGGCCAGACCCACCGCGGAAGGCAGCTCCTCGCCGGCGGCAAGCGCCGCGGCCAGGGTGGAGATGACCGTATCGCCGGCACCGGTGACGTCGAACACTTCCCGCGCCCGCGCCGGCAGGTGCAGGGCCGGCTGGCCATGGCGGAGCAGGGTCATGCCATGCTCGCCGCGGGTCACCAGCAAGGCACCGAGGTCGAGTTCGCTCATCAGCGCCTGGCCCTTGGCGACCAGTTCGGCTTCGTCGGCGCAACGGCCGACGATGGTCTCGAATTCGGACAGGTTCGGGGTGATCAGGCTGGCGCCGCGATAGATGGCGAAGTCCTTGCCCTTGGGATCGGCCAGTACCGGAATGTTGCGCGCCCGCGCCGCCTGGATCAGCACCTGGTGGTTCTGTAGCGCGCCCTTGCCGTAGTCGGACAGCACCAGCACCTTGACCTTGGCCAGCAGCGACTCGACGTCCACGGCCAGGGCCGCCGCGTCGGTGCGGAACGGTTCCTCGAAGTCGACCCGCAGCAGTTGCTGGTGGCGACTCATGACCCGCAGCTTGACGATGGTCGGCTGGCTATCGATGCGCTGGAAGCGCGCGTCCACTCCAGCGGCCTTGAGGCTGTTGGCCAGGCTGTCGGCGGCCTCGTCGCGGCCGGTGACGCCGACCAGCAAGGCCTGCGCGCCCAGCGCGGCGATGTTCAGCGCGACGTTGGCGGCGCCGCCGGGGCGGTCCTCGTGCTGTTCGACGCGGACCACCGGCACCGGGGCCTCCGGCGAAATGCGCGAAGTCGCGCCATGCCAGTAGCGGTCGAGCATCACATCACCGACCACCAACACCGGGGCCTGGTCGAAACGGGGCATGGACAACTTCATGGGAACTCCAAACAACCTCTCGGGGCAGACGCCCAGTTTATCAGCCGACAGGCGCCGGCGCCTGCTCATCCAGTCCCATCGCGTGCAGCCGCGCATAATGGCCGTTCTGCGCCAGCAGCTCGGCGTGGCTGCCGCGCTCGACGATCTGCCCCTGGTCCATCACCAGGATCAGGTCGGCCTTCTCGATGGTCGACAGGCGGTGGGCGATCACCAGGGTGGTGCGCCCCTTCATCACTTCGTCCAGCGCCGCCTGGATATGCCGCTCCGACTCGGTGTCCAGCGCCGAGGTCGCCTCGTCGAGGATCAGCAGGGGCGCGTCCTTGAGCAGCGCCCGGGCGATCGCCAGACGCTGGCGCTGGCCGCCGGAAAGCAGCACGCCATTCTCGCCGACCTCGGTGTCGAAGCCTTGCGGCAGGTTGTCGATGAACTCCTTGGCGTTGGCAGCCTTCGCCGCCCGCTCGATTTCCTCGCGCGGCGCGCCAGCCAGGTCGCCGTAGGCGATGTTGTTGGCCACGCTGTCGTTGAACAGCGTGACCTGCTGGGTCACCAGGGCGATGTGGCGGCGCAGGTTGCGCAGGCGATAATCCTCGACTTCAACGCCATCAAGGAGGATCTTGCCGTCATTGTGCTGGTAAAAGCGCGGAACCAGGTTGGCCAGGGTCGATTTGCCGCTACCGGAACGGCCGACCAGGGCGATCATCTGCCCGGGCTCGGCGGTGAAACTGATGTCATCCAGCACCTGCTTGTCGGTTCCGGGATAACGGAAGCTCAGGTTGCGCACTTCCAGGCGCCCGCTGACCCGCTCCTTCTCGACGGTACCCTGGTCTTCCTCCGCCGCTTCGTCGAGCTGCTCGAAGATGCTCTCGGCGCCGGCGACGCCGCGCTGGACCGTGGAACTGACCTCGGAAAGCTGGCGGATCGGCTTGGGCAACAGGCCCGCCGCGGTGATATAGGCCACCAGGTCGCCGGCCGAGGCGTCCCCGCGCAGCCACAGCACGAGGAACATCAGTATCGCCATGGCGACGTAGATCACCAATTGCAGCATCGGCGTGTAGACCGCGCCGGTCTTGGTCATCCGCAACTGCTTGTCGGTATTGCTCTGGCTGGCGTCGAGGAAGCGCTTCTCTTCATAGGCTTCGCCGCCGAAGCTGCGCACTACCCGGTAGCCCTGGATGGTTTCCGAGGCGACGTGGGTGACGTCGCCCATGGCCACCTGGATCTTCTTGCTCTGCTTGCGGAACTTGCGGCTGGCGGTAGTCACCATCACCGCGATGACCGGCAGGATCGCCAGCATCACCAGGGTCAGCTTCCAGTTCATCCACAGCAGGTAGAGGAACAGGAAGACCACGGTCAGGCCCTCACGGATCACCACCTTGATGGCATCCGTGGCCGCTCCGGTGACCATGGTCACGTTGAAGGTGATGCGCGAGATCAGGTGGCCGGAGCTGTGCGTGTCGAAATAGCGGTTCGGCAGCACCAGCAGCTTGTTGAACAGGGCGACCCGCAGGTCATGCACCAGCCCCAGGGAAACCTTGGCGAGGAAGAAGTTGCCGAGGAACGAGCCCAGCCCCTGCCAGGCAGCGATCAGGATGATCAGCAACGGCACCGCGTAGACCAGGTGCAAGTCGCGCAACCAGGGCCACTGCACATTCGGAAACAATGCCGCGTCAGGATTGGAGAGGCCGTCGACGAAATACTTGAGGATGCCCGCCAGCATCGGCTGGGTCGAGGCGAAGATCAGGAAACCGACGATGCTGAGTAGGAACATTCCGATGTAGGGCTTCACGTAGCCCAACAGGCGGAAATAGATCTTGAGACTGGAAGGTCCGGGATTCTGAGGACTATCGCTCATGGTTTCTTACATGCTGAAAAGGTCCCGGAGTGTAGCACAGGACCTCCATCACTCCGCCTGGAAGGCGTGTTGGGGTAAGATGGCGGGCCGTTCGTTCAGGAGCTCGCATGCGAGTCATAGACTACCCCTCCTACTTGCAGTTGCGTGACAACGCAGAAGTGCTGGAAGCCGATGGTCATGGGGACAAGGTTCTGCGTCTGCGCGACGGGTCCTTCCTCAAACTGTTTCGCCGCAAGCGCCTGATTTCCTCCGCAGCCCTGTTCCCCTATGCGGAGCGCTTCGCCCGCAACGCCAGCGAACTGGCGCGGCGCGGCATCGTCTGCCCGAAGGTGCTGGACGTATTGCGGATCCCACATATCCAGCGCGACGCGGTGCACTACGAGCCGCTACCGGGGCAGACCCTCCGCCAACTCGACCGCAACGACCCGGAGTGCGGCGACGCAGTCCGGACGCAACTGGGCGAGCTGATCGCCGCGCTGCACGCCAAGGGGGTGTACTTCCGCTCGCTGCACCTGGGCAACGTGGTGCGCACGCCGGAAGGCCGGATGGGCCTGATCGACATCGCCGACCTGCGGGTCCAGCGCTCGGCGCTCAGCGCCGCCCAGCGCATTCGCAATTTCAAGCACCTGCTGCGCTACGAACAGGATCGAACCTGGTTCCTCGACGACAGCGAGCACCTGGTGCTCAAGGCCTATCTCCGCAGCAGCCAGGTCCACTGGACACTCGAGCAGCTCCTCAAGCAACTGCAACTGGATTGAGCAAGGAATGTTCGCAGCTACCCGACTGACCCGTCTTCGCCACGATACCAGCCGCATCCTCAGCCACTGGATCCTGCCGCTGGGCTGGCTGGCCCTGCTCACCGGAATGTTCTGGGTCGGCGACCGCTCCGACTACCATCGCCTCTTCTACATCCTGCTTGCAGCCCCGACGCTGCTGTACGTGATACTGCAACCGCGTCTGCTTCGCCCGCTAACGGGCTCGCCGCTGTTCATCGCCTTCCTCGCCTTCAGCAGCTACATGATGCTGAGCCTGTCCTGGTCGGCCCCCGAGAACTCCACCGGCTCGCTGCTCAAGCGCCCCCTGTACATCGCCCTCCTGTTCTTCTGCGCCGCCATCCTGGCGCTCGAAGCTCCCCTCCGCCTCAAGACCGCGACCTGGCTGGCTGCCCTTGGCGCGGTGATCTCCGCGGCAGCCACCTTGCTGCAATACTACTGGGACGCCAACCCGCTGCGCCTTACCGGTTATGGCGCTCTCTATAACCCATTACTGAGCGCCCATGTCTATGGCGCCTTCACGGCACTCTGGCTGGCCTATTGGATGCAATCCCGCCCCATCCTGGCCCCCTTGCCACTGATATCTCTGGCGCTGCTCGGTGGCCTTCTCATCGCGACCGGTTCACGTACTCCCCTGGTAGGGCTCACAGCGGCCCTTATGTGGCTGGTCCTGGCCGGAGACAGGAAAAAAGCCCTCATCGCCCTGGCACTCGCCCTGGCTGGAGCGCTACTGGGCTACATCCTGTACCCGGAAGTGATCACCCAGAGAGGGGCATCGTTCCGCCCGGAAATCTGGGCCGACGCCCTACGCCAGATCAGCGAGCATCCATGGCTCGGACACGGCTACGATCATCCGATGCGAATCGTCCTGAGCAACGGCATGCTGCTCGCCGACCCGCACAACATCGAACTGGGTGTGCTTTTCGCTGGAGGGATCATCGGGCTCCTGCTGTGGGTGGCGATCTACGCACTGGCCTTCGGCTTCTCCTGGAAAAACCGGAAGTCTCCAGCCGTTCTGCTAGCCTCGACCTGGCTGGTGTTCGGCCTGGCAGCCGGACTCACGGAGGGCAACGCCTTCCTGCCCCGTCCCAAGGAACACTGGTTCCTGATCTGGATTCCCATGGCGCTGCTGTATGCGCTGTGGATCCAGCAAAGGTTCGCCGCCAGCAGGCGCGGTGAGGATATCGCCGCGCCTTGAGTGCGGCGATATCAGCGATCAGGAGAAAAACAGCCGCGCAATGCCGCGGAAGGTCTTCTCGTTCCAGTACTTCAGCGGCAAGCCGGAGAGCAGCTCCCGGGCCAGTACCTTGTCCCGGTTCGAGCACTTGAGGAACATCGAATTGCGGAAGCGCATGATCACCTGCTCGTAATCGGGGTGATCGCTGAACTGGCTGTACGTCTTGAATACGTTGTCCACCATGAAACGGGCGTTCTTGTACGTATTGGTGGGATGCTTGCGGTACTGGGCGAGGACCTCGCCAAGAATGTCGATGACGTAGCCAGCCTTGGTCACCGCCAGTTCGATATAGACATCTTCCAGGCGTATGTCCGGATCGAAACCGCCGACCTTCTCCAGGGCTTCCCGCCGGAACATCAAGGTGGGCGCCATCGGGCCCGGCTTGCGGTCCAGGAACAGGTCATCGAAGTCGAGACGGCGGAAAGGCAGGTCGCGTTTGCGCTGCTCCTTTCCCGGCATGACCCGGCCATTGGAGTCGATGATCTCGATATTGCCCGCGCAGATACCTACCTCGGGCTTGTCCCACATGTGTGCCACCTGTTTCTCCAGGCGTTGCGGCAACATGATGTCGTCCGAACCGAAAGGCACGATGAGATTTCCCCGGGCCCTGGCGATCGCCTCGTTGAGCGTTCTCGACAGTCCCTGGTTCTGCTGGACCCTGAGGTCGAAGCCGTACTTCGCCTGGAGCCCGCGCAAAAGCTCGACGCTGCCATCGCTGGAACCATCGTCCACCACCAGCAGTTCCACGTTGCGGTATGTCTGCGCAGCCACGCTGGCAATGCTCGCTTCTATGTACTTTTCGTGGTTATAGGAAGCGATGATCACGGAAACCAATGGCTGCGAACCATCATCGACGAGCGCCATAACTACAACCTTACCTGTCCTTCACGTCCCCATTCAAAGCGCCAGACATGCATGAGCGATCCTGCGATCTTCATCGGTCCTACACCTCCCCCCAGCCCGGAAAAACAAGCTGAACAATAGCAAACACGCCTGAAGCCCCAGCTCTTTTCGGCTGCTACTCTCAGGTAAAAATACGTCGCCAGGTCTTCTCCAGCCATCCGGGACGCTCCGGCTCGCGCAACGCGGGCCGCATGGCCTCGACGATACTCTGACCGACAGCGGCGAAGCTGAATCGTTCGATGGCCAGCGCCTGGCCGCTTCGCGCGATCCGCTCGGCGAGAGCCGTATCGAGGCGCAGGATCGCGAGCTTTTCCTGGATGTCCGCCACCGAGCGATACAGCACGATATTCTCCATGTCCCGGAAACCCAAGGCCTCGTTTTCCCGCTCGCCCTGGTCGTAGGCCAGCAGTACGCAACCGCAGGCCATCGCCTCGAAATTCTTGATCATGTATTCGCCCATGCCGACATCCGCGCTGACGAAGAAACGGATGCGGTTGAGCGTACGCAGGTACTCCTCGCCGGACTTGGTCTTGGTCACCAGCAGGTTCTCCACTCCGCCCAACTCGTCGAGCAGCGCCTTGCGTCCACTGTAAGCCACGCTGCCGGTACTGCCGACGAAGCCCAGCTCGATATCGCGCGCCAGGCCCAGGTCATGCAACAGGGTCTGGTCGTAGCCCTTGGGCACGAATACCGCGTCGAATCCCTCCTGGCGCAGGCGTTCGCTGACCGTATGGCCCGAACTGATCACCCGTGCCCAGGGCAGGCGCCGGTAATGGGCGCTGAACTTGCCGGTGTACTTGCAGGGAATGTAGTTCTGGTAGGCATCGTGCTCGAGGATCACCAGGTTGGGCACGCTGCGGATGAAGCGGACCTGGCGCATTTCCTTCTTGAAACGGAGGAAGAACAGGATGCGGTCGTAGCGCGAGACATCCACGTGCTTGCGGAAGTAGCCGCGCAGGTCGGCCTGCTCCTCGCTGCTCAGCCAGCGGGTATCGCACTCGCAATGGGCGGCGATGCCGTCGTACAGGCGATCCAGGATCGCGCGCTGCTCTTTCTGGACCAGAAACAGAACTTTCATCAGACCTTCATCCTCGCGGCTGCTCCGAAGCAGCATGGCGGCTCGAACCTTGCCGAACGCTCGACCCAAGCATCACGCCTCCCCATCCAGCGACTCCACCCAGAACAACTCGTGCCGACGCACCGCCTTGCGCATGAACTCGTCCTCGCCGTAAGCCGGCCAGCGACGCCCGGCGAGCCAGCCCTGCAGACGGCGGCGCAGACGGCGCTTGAACGGCGGCCTGGGTTGCAGGTCGTGCATCATGCCCAAGGCCATGGCCTTGTCCACCTGGCGCGTGCGCTCCAGCGCCAGCGTCCATGGCAGCAACGGCGAGCATTCTTCGGTCAGCGGTGGCAGGCTGCCCCCCATGTGCGCATCGCCCATCGGCCAGCGATCGTTGTCGTGCAGGTGATTGGCATAGTGCAACAATGCCTGCGGCTGCCAGTCCAGGCCCTGGAGCGCCTCGCGCACAGCCTCCTGGGCGCGGACATGGTCCGGGTGCGGATCGAAATGCGGATGAGGCAGGACGATGACCTCGGGACGTGCCAGCAGGATCAGCTCGCGGAGATCGGCCAGCAGATTGTTCCAGGTCGACAGGCCATCGGCATCGCTGGCCAGGCGCAGGCGGTTGAACTGGCGGAACGGACGGATATCGGCGAGATCGGCCTCACGGGACGGCACCACCTCGCCCGGGTTCGCCTGCATGGCAGGCAATTGCAGGCAGAAATAACCCAGTTGCACGCAGCGCTCGGCCGGCACCCCACCCCACGTCGGCACGGCCTGGCTATCCCAGGCGCGCAGGCGGCCCTTCAGGCGCGCCGCAGCTATTCCGTCGAGGCCCATGCGGCGGTAATGCTCGGTTTCGATCTCGCCGGCGGTCAGGGTCACGATCCAGGCCTCGCGAGCCTGGCTGTAGAGGCCGAAGGCGGCCAGCTCGGCGTCGTCGGCATGCGGAGCGATGACCATCACCCGCCGATCACGGTAGTCGGGATGGCGCGCACGCCACAGGGTCGGTTCGCCGACCAGCCGGCAATGCCGGCCGCGCAGGCGAATCCGGCCCTCGCCCAGCGGCCCGGCCAGTCCCGTCAGGTTCAGGTAGCGCAAGCCGTTCACCCCACGTTCGAAAGCCTGGGCATCGGCCTCCGCGCCACCTTCCAGCAGCACCGAGGGTTCGAGGAAGCGCCCCAGCCAGCCAGCGCGCACGCCGATGCCAAGCACCAGCGTATCGCCTTCGCGCAGCTCACCGTCGACTCGCAGACGGCCATCCGCCAGGCGTACCGGCAGCGACTCGACCCCTTCCGCGAAACGGTAGCGGTAGTCCTCGCCCGGCGAATAGAACAGGTGATCGGCGAACCAGGCTTCGTGGGCGACCCACAGGGCCACGAGGAGGATCGGCAACAACCAGGGGCTGACCAGCAGACCGACGGCCAGCAATGCCAGCAGCGCAACCAGTAGGCCGATCCGCTTGTTGCGTCGATGACGCTTGAGCAACTGCTGCTTGCGTGCGCTCATGCTTCAGACCTGGAAGACCGGAGAAGGATGGCACCAGCGATCCTTGTATTCGCGGTCGGCGCGACCGAACGAATAGCGCAGGGGTTTGCCCAGCGCTCGCGCATCCTCCCAGGCGGCCTGGGTGTTCAGGTAACTGAGCACGCTGCCAGGGCTGAACTCGCGGGTCTGCGGATCGACGCCGCCGTTGATGTACTCGACGCTGAGCCAGCCCGGCGCTTCGGCGCGATACAGTACCTGGACCGCGATGGGCTGGTCGTTGAGCAGCAGGACCGAGCCGCGCAGCAATTCGCGCAGCCGCTCGAAGACCTCGGCCATGCGCTCCGCGCCGGTGGCAGGGAAACCCCAGCGACGCTGGAACAGTTCAAGATAGATGGCAGCGAACTCGGCCGGGGCGAAGCTGTCTGCCTGGCGCACCTGGCCACCGGCCTCCTCCACCAGGCGCACTTCGCGCCGCTGGTTATAGCGGAACTTCTTGGAGAAATCCTCGGGGGCGCGAGCGAAAGCCAGTTGCTCGGTCTGAGGGCGCAGCGTGACGATGTTCCGCTCATGCAGCGCCGACAGGTAGCGTCCCGCATGGCGGAGGGCGATGCGGGCATCGTCGGCCACCGGCAGGATCAGTTCGGCGTTGCCCAGGTCGTACAGGCCCTTCTTGCCGCGCCGCTTGAGCACGTCCTTGGACAACGCCAGGTGGCGGCCCCAGGTCGGGATCGCCGCAACCAGTTCGCCAGCGCTCTCCCAACCCAGGTAACGCACCGGGATTCCAGCCATTTCGGCGAGTTGCTCGACCACCAGCGGGTGGGTCGCGACGCTGCCGCCGAAACGCTGCCAGGCCTGGGCGTAGGTCGGCGCGTCCACTTCGCGCCAACCGCGTTCGCGGAAGGCGCGCAACCTGTTCAGCATGCAGACTCCGAAGCGAAGCCGGCAATCGTCGGCAGGCGCCAGAATTCGCGGCGCACCGCAGCGTCGGAGAAGCGTGTCTCCAGGCGCTCGAGCATGAGCCGCGCACAGGCCTCGCGCTGGCGGCGGTCAAGCGCCGCCAGGTGGGTCAGGCCCTCGGCCAGGGCCGTCTCGTCGCCCAGCGGGAAGAGGATGCCGACCCCTTCCACCACTTCGCGGGCGCCGCCACAGGCGGTGGCGATCAGCGGTACACCGGCAACCATGGCCTCCAGCAGGACCATGCCGAACGGCTCGTGGTCGGAACTCAGGGCGAAGGCGTCGAACGCCTTGAAGTAGCGCCGTGCCTCTTCGACCTGGCCGAGGAACAGCACGCGCTCGCCGATACCCAGTTCGCAGGCCAGGTCCTTGAGCTGCTCTTCCAGGCGGCCGCTGCCGAGGATCGCCAGCAGGCTGTTCTGCGGCAGGCGCGGCAGCGCGGCGGCAAAGCCGCGCAGCAGGGTAGCCTGGTCCTTGTCCGGATGCAGGCGGCCGACGTTGCCGACCACCCAGGCCTCGTCGGGCAGGCGCAGTTGCCGGCGCGCACTCAGGCGCTCGACCTGCTCGGCCTGCAGCGCAGCGACGTCGATGCGGTTGTAGAGCGTCTCGATCCGCTCCCCCGGCCACTTCGGCAGGCAACGGCGGATATCGTCGCGCACCGCGTCGGACACCGCCAGCAGGCTCAGGCGCTTGCTCATCAGGCCGGCGAAGACCTTGCGCGACAACCGCTGGTAATCGCCGAAGGCGTGGTGCACGCCAACGATCGGCAGACGAGTGGCCAGGCTGGCGATCCAGATCGGCTTGAAGCGGTGCGCGATGCAGAAGCGGAAGTCGCGCGAACGGGCGATCTCGCGCAAGTCGCGGATCGCCTTCAGCTTGAGGCCACGGATGTCCCTGGAGCCGTACTCGAGGAACAGTACCTCGTCGGAGGCGCAACGCGCCGCCACCTCAGGATCGGAACGCCCGGTGAGGAACACCGTGGTGACCTTGTACGGGGTTCCGGCGAACAGGCTGGCGTACTGACGGGCACAGTCGAGGAAAGGCCCGTCGTAGCCGTGACAGAACTGCAGGACGCGAGGTTCAGCCGACCGAGTCATACCAGTCCACGCCCTCCTTCACGACCAGGATGTCCTCCATGATCAGGTACTGCAGATCGGAGCCGAAGAACATGTTCAGGGCGTCGGTCGGCGAGCAGATCATCGGTTCGCCACGGCGATTGAGCGAAGTGTTCAGGGCCACGCCGTTGCCGGTGAGGTTCTCCAGTTCCTTCATCAGGTCGTAGTAGCGCGGGTTGTACTCGCGCTTCAGCACCTGGGCGCGGGAGGTACCGTCTTCGTGCACCACTTCCGGCACTCGCTCCTTCCACTCTTCGTTGACTTCGAAGGTGAAGGTCATGAACGGGGCCGGGTGGTCGATCTTGAACATCTGCGGGCCGACGGTATCCAGCATCGACGGGCAGAAGGGCCGCCAGCGCTCGCGGAACTTGATCTGCGCATTGATCCGGTCGGCCACGCCCGGCACGCTCGGGCAGCCGAGAATGGAGCGGCCACCGAGGGCACGCGGACCGAACTCCATGCGTCCCTGGAACCAGGCCACCGGGTTGCCGTCGGCAAGGATCCTGCCGATACGCCGGCTGCGGTTGTCGATCTTCTGCCACTGCGGCCTGGCCTCGTGACGGGCGCAGGCGGCGATGACGTCCTCGTTGGAATACTCCGGGCCGAGGTAGACGTGCTCCATCTTCTCCACCGGCACGCCGCGCTGGTGCGACACGTAGGCCGCCGCGCCGACCGCGGTGCCGGCGTCGCTGGCCGCCGGCTGGACGAACAGCTCCTTCACTTCGGGGCGCGAGATGATCTTCTGGTTGAGCTTGACGTTCAGCGCGCAGCCGCCGGCGAAAGCGACCTTACCGGTCTCGCGGATGATATCGCCGAGGTAGTAGTCCATCATCTCCAGCGCGAGCTTCTCGAACAGCGCCTGGATGCTCGCGGCGTAATGGATGTAGGGATCGTCGGCGATGTCGCCTTCGCGCTTGGGCCCCAGCCACTCGATCAGCTTGGGCGAGAAGTAGTAGCCCTTGCCTTTCTCCTTGTAGCGGCGGAAGCCGATGACGTTGGCATAATCGGTGTTGATCACCAGTTCGCCGTTCTCGAACTTGGCGAGACGGGAGAAATCGTACTTGCTGGCGTCACCGTAGGGCGCCATGCCCATGACCTTGAACTCGCCGTCGAGCATGTCGAAGCCGAGGTACTCGGTGATCGCGCCGTACAGGCCGCCCAGCGAATCCGGATCGTAGAACTCCTTGATCTTGTGGATCCGACCGTTCTCGCCCCAGCCGAAGAAAGTGGTGGCGTATTCGCCCTTGCCGTCGATGCCGAGGATCGCGGTCTTTTCCTTGAACCCCGAGCAATGGTAGGCACTGGAGGCGTGGGCAAGGTGGTGCTCGACCGGCTGGATCTTGATTTTCTTCAGGTCGAAGCCGAGTTGTTGCAGGCACCACTCGATGCGCTTGTAGTAACGCTTGTAGCGGCGGTTGCCGAGCAGGATCGCATCCAGCGCGCGATCCGGCGCGTAGGCGTAGCGCTTGGCGTAGTGCCAGCGGGCCTTTTCCATGATGCTGATGGGAGCGAAGGGAATCGCCACCACGTCGACATCGGCCGGCTCGATCCCTGCCTGCTCCAGGCAGAACTTCGCCGATTCGTAGGGCATGCGGTTCTTCGCGTGCTTGTCGCGCACGAAGCGCTCTTCCTCGACGGCCGCGACCAGCTTGCCGTCGATGTACAGGGCGGCGGACGGGTCATGGCTTACGGCGCCAGACAGGCCTAGGACGGTCAATGCCACGGTAGAACCTCTTCAAAGCAGCTCGCGGTTGCGGAGTGGGACCGACAACCGCGGCTTTCGTTTAACTCGTCGACCGCCGCAGGCGGTGGTCGTCGCTTGTCGTTCAAGCCCCGGCGGCGTCGCCGAGGCGGGGAATCCGTTGCTCCAGCAGCCGGTAGAGGCCGCTGTCCTGCGGCCAGTTGCGCAGGAAGCGCGCGCGGTCGCGGGCGTAGGCGCGGGCAAAGGACGCCTGGCTGTGATGCTTGCGCATCGCGTCCAGGTCGATCAGCGCCCATTCGCCGCCTTGTTCATGGGCCTGCCAGAACAGGTTGTGTCCCTTCAGGTCGCCGTGGCTGATGCGTTCGCGGATCAGCGTCGAAAACAGCCGATCCAGTGCCGCCAACTCGGCTTCCGGTGGCGAAACGGCGCCATCGGGCATGTCCAGGCAAGGCTTAAAACGAGCGATTATATCCTGACCGCCGAGATAATCGGTAATCAGGTAGGCGCGCCCGCGCAGCCAGCACCAGCGCCGCTCCAGCATCGCCAGCGGACGGGCGGTGGCGATGCCGAGGAATTCCAGGCGGTTGCCTTCGCGCCAGGAGGCCCAGGCCCGGCTCGGCCGCCAGAAGCGCTTCAGCCAATGGACCCAGCCCTTGATGTTGTAGCGCTTGATGATCAGCGTGCGGCCGTTCGCTTCGACCCGGGCGACGGTGGCCGCGCCGCCGTCCTTGTAGACGTGGCCGGCGGCGATCAGGCGGTCCGCGTCCGCCAGCAGGGGCGCCATCGTCTCGGCCTCGCTGCGGCGGGCGGCGAACAGGCGGAACGGACCGCGCACGACGCTGAACAGGCTACAGTCGCGACCGACCTTCCTCAGCAGGTCGCGCACCCGCCAGCGGCGAACCTTGGCGATTTCCTTCTGCAAGGCTTCGAGCGGCAGCGCATGCTCGCCGTTGGCCAGCAGGTAATGCACCAGCAACTCCTCCAGGAAAGGATCGAGGAGCGCCGGCAACTGGGCGAAGAACACCCCGAGGTTTTCCAGCACTTTCTGTCGCGACAGCGGCTGGCCGGGAGTTTCCGCACGCACGCCGCCACCGTCGATGAGATACAGGCGGCCGGCGTGGCGCAACAGGTTGTCCAGGTGCAGGTCGTCCTGCCAGAGGCCCGTTGCATGCAGCTCGCCAATGGCTGCCAGGGCTTCGCCGAGCACCGCTTGCTGGGCATCGCCCAGCGGCGCCTGGGCCTCCACCGCACGCCAGGCGTCACCGAGGCTCTGCGCCGCGTCGAGGTAGTCGAACAGCAACCAGCCGCCCTCGCCCTCCTGCAGCCCGTCGGCCAGCAGCGCCGGGGTGGTCAGCCCCTGGGCCGCGAGCAGACGCGCCCCTTCCAGTTCGCGCTGGAAATGCCGTGCGGCCTTGCCGCCCACCAGCAGCTTGGCCAGCACCTTGCGCCCACGCCATTCGCCGGCACCGACGTAGCGCTGCCCGGGCAGCACCCGCAGCAGACTGTCCAGGCGCAGTTCGGCAGCGCCAGCGCCATCCGCCAGGGTCACCCGCAATGGCAGTTGCGGGTGGCGCCCGGCGGCTTGCAGTTCGGCCAGTCTCATCGGCGCGACTCCTTGCGCCGACGGCGCTGGTCGAGAAGGCGATACCACTGCTCGACCTCGGCCGAGTCGAGGGGTTCGTCGACATAGGCGGAGATGAATTCGTGCACGTCCGCTTCGCTCCAGTCCGGGGCACGGCGCAGCATCGGCTCCAGGTCCTTGACCTGGTCGCGGCGGCCGAACCAGATCGGGCGGGTCTTCTCCAGGTCGATCAGGCAGGCCTCGAAGACACCATCGGCCCCCTCGCGGAGGAATACATGCTTGGGATAGAAGCAACCATGCATCTGTCCGGCGGCGTGCAGCTGGCGCGCCAGCCTGCCAACCGCCCGGAGAATCGCCCGGCGCCGCTCTTCGGCCAGGTAGTGCCAGGACGCCAGCCAGGTGTCCAGGTCCTGCCAACCGTCCAGGGCACGGGTCAGGAGGATCGCCTGGCGCTCTCCGCCGACCGCCTGCTGGGCGAAGAACGCCGCCTGCAGGGCGGGAATGCCCAGCGCCCGGTAGCGCTCGATGTTGCGGAACTCGCGGGCGAAGGTCGGCTCGCCCAGCGGATGGCGCAGGCTGCGGGTCAGGTGGTTGCTCTGGCGCTTCAGGTAGTAGGCGGAGTCGCCCAGGTCGAGGCGGTAGACGCTGCTCCAGCCACCCCGCTCGGTATTCGGTTCGTCCACGGCATCCAGCTGCAAGGCCCACAGGGCGTCGAAGCTGTCCAGACGGTTGCGCTGGAGCAGGTCGTGGTCCTGCGCGGCGATGAAAACGCTCATTCGCGCCCCTCGAAGAAAGCCACCACCTGGCGAATACGCTTCTTGTCGGATTCGTTCAGGTGCCGGCGACGGCGATATTGCAGGTAGAAGCGCAGGCGCTGGGTGCGCGACAGGTGGTACTTGGCCACCTTGTCCAGGCAGGCCAGGTCCTTGGTGATCCGGTAGCGCAGCATGAAGCTCCACCAGAACGCGCCGTTCGGGCAGTCGATGAAATACACCAGCGGCTGGTCGTCCACCAGCAGGTTGCGCCACTTCAGGTCGTTGTGGGTGAAATGCTGGTCGTGCATCAGGCGCGTAGCCTTGGCGATCTGCCGGCTGACGCCGTCCACCCAGCGTGGGTCCTTCAGGCGCGGATCCCGGTTGCAGGCGAGCACCGACAAGTCCTCGGTGCCCGGCAGTTCGCGGGTGATCATGGCGCCGCGCTGGAAGGCGCCGGCCTTGCGCTCCAGCCCCCAGGCGACCACCTCGGCGGTGGGAATGCCCCACTTCTCGAAGCGCTTGAGGTTCTGCCACTCGGCCTTGATCCGCGGTCGCGCCAGGTAGCGGCGCAGGCCCTTGCCGGCGCTGCGGTAGCGCTTGACGTAGTAACGCACGCCGTCGCGCTCGATGCGGATGACTTCGGACAACGGGTCGCGGGTCAGGCGCTCGCCCTCCAGGGCGAACACGCTATCGAGGCTACCGAAATCGGCGGCCAGGTGACGGTAATCGGGTTCGAGGGTCCACCCCGCCATCAGAGCAGGTCTCCGTAACGCTGCTTGCGTTCGTAGAGTTTTTCCGCCTTGCGTTCCATCCAGGCCAGCAGGCCGGCCTCGTCGCGCAGTATCTCGCGCAACGGCCGGCGGAAATAGGTGCGCAGGAAGCGTAGCTTGTCGCGACGCGTCAGTCCGATGTCCAGCGCAGAGAAATACAATGCCGCCAGATCCTTGTTACGCCAGCGTTTCGGCGTGGCGTCGCGGGTCTGGGCACGGTGCAGGTCGATCACCGAGAGGCGGAAACCGTCCGCGCTCACCGGCTTGTCGGTGTGCAACAGGAAATGACAGATGTAGCAGTCGCGATGGTTGACTCCGGCACGGTGCATGTCGCCGACCATCCGCGCCACCGCCTCGACCAGCGCGCGCTTGAGCCGCGGCGGTGGAGGACGTTCGCGCCAGTCCTGGGAGAACACCTCGAGGTCCACGGTCGGCGCCAGTTCCTCGGTGACGATGAAGGAATGCTGCCGCGCCGGATCGCTGCCGCGCTCGCCGTAGGCGACCGCGGTCATGGTCGCTACGCCGGCCTCGTGCAGGCGCCGGATGGCCTGCCACTCCTGGCGCGCGCCGAGCACCGGGAGCTTGGCGGTGAGCAGGTTCTTGGCGATCTCGCCCCAGCCGATGCCACGGTGGATCTTGACGAAGTAGCCACGCCCGTCGACCTCGGTGCGCAGGGTGCGGCGCCCTTCCAGTTCGCGGTAGACCTTGCCTTGCAGCGCCTCCACCGCCTCGAACGGGTCGCGCCCGTTCCACAGGCGCTTGAACGGCTCTTCCAGCACCAGCCTCATGAGGCCTCCCCGAGGATCAGGTCGGCGGCGCGCTGCGGCATGCTGTAGAGGTCGGCGTGATCGGCGTAGGCCAGGCCATTGCGCGACCAGGCGGCGCGCGCCGGAGCGTCCTCCAGCATTTCCGCGAGCAGGCGGTTGAGACTGTCCTGCTCGAAGGGACTCGGCAGCACCCGCCCGGCGTCGGCCTCGGCGATGTAGTGGGCATAGCCGCAGACATCGGTCACCAACACCGGCAGGCCGGAGACCAGCGCCTCCAGCAGCACCGTACCGGTGTTCTCGTTGTAGGCCGGGTGGATCAGCAGGTCGGCGCCGAGCAGGAAGCGCGGGATATCGCTACGCCCCTTGAGGATCTGTACCTGGTCGTTGAGACCGAGGGCGGCGATCTGTAGCAGGAACGGCTTGGGATCGTCCTGGCCGATGGCGATCAGCCGGGTACGCCTGCGCAACGCCTTGGGCAGCGCGGCCAGCGCCTTCAGGCTGCGATCCAGGCCCTTGGTCTTGAAGCCGGAACCGATCTGCACCAGCAGCAGGTCGTCCTCCTCCAGGCCGAACTCGCGGCGGAATTCCGCACGCACGTCCGCGGCGTTGGCCGGCGCCCGGCGATCCTGGCTGATCCCCGGCGGCAGCAGATGGAAACGCTCGGCCTGGGTGCCGTAGTGCTTGACGAAGAGCGGCTGCTGCACCTCGGAGATCATCAGGATCTCGGTCTTCGAGGCCGGGTCGAACACTGCCCGTTCGTAGCCGGCGAAGTGGCGGTAGCGGCCCCACTGGCGGTACAGCGGGTTGCGCAAGGTCTGGGCCTTTTCCTCGAAACAGGCGTCGGCGGCGTAGTAGACATCCAGTCCGGGCATCTTGTTGAAGCCGATCACCCGCTGCACCGGGCGCCTGTCCAGGTCGGCGCGGACCCACGCGGTGAACTTCTCGTTGCGCCGGTGGTTGAAGATCGAGCGCACCGGGGCCACCAGCACTTCGAAGCCGTCCGGCACGTCGCCCTCCCAGATCAGCGTATAGACGCGGATGTCGTGCCCGCGCCGCTGGCATTCCAGGGCGATGCGCATGAAGTCACGCTGCAGGCCGCCGAAGGGGAAGTATTTGTAGAGGATGAACGCCAGGGTCATCGGAGGGTCTCCGGGGCCAGCAGCATGGCCTCCAGCTGGGTGGCCACGCGCTGGGGATTCAGCCGGGTGAAGCACAGCGGCTGCTCACGCTTGAGATCGAACAGTTTGCGATCCTCTTCGGTCGGCTGGTAGGTACAGGTCTTCTTCAGGCACGGCGCACAGGGGAAGTCGCTGCCCAGGTGGACCTGGGAACGCCCGTAGGCGCCGGTGAAGCCAGGATTGGTCGGGCCGAACAGCGACAGCGTCGGCACGTCCAGCGCCGCCGCCAGGTGACCGAGGCCGGTATCCACCGCCACGCAGGCGCGCGCGCCGGCAAGCACCTTGGCCATGCCGGCCAGGGATAATCTGGGGAGTACCGCGGCATTTTCCAACCCCGCCGCCAGGCGCCCGGCCCGCTCCCGCTCGGCGGCGCTGCCCCAGGGCAGGCGCACCGACCAGCCGCGCTCGCACATGCGCTCGGCCAGTTCGCGCCAGTAGGCTTCCGGCCAATGCTTGGTGTCCCAGGTAGTACCGTGCAGGAACACCAGGTACGGCGCGCCAGGGTCGGCGTCGGCCAACTGCTCGCGGTCCAGGCCATAGTCACCGACCGACTCGGGCAACGGGTAGTCCAGCGCCTGGGCGAACAACTGGCGCGTGCGCTCCACCGCATGCTGTCCCCAGGCGACCGGATAGGCACGGCGATAGAAGCGGCTGGCGAGCGGCTCGCGCGCCGAGTCGCGATCGAGACCGGCGACCGGCGTCTTGCCCACGTAGCGGGTCAGCCAGGCACTCTTCAGCAGCCCCTGGGCGTCGATCACCAGGTCATAGTCGACTTCCTTCAGGCGCTGCTTGAAGCGCCGCCATTCGCCGTTGCGCAGGGTCTGCCAGAGGTTCTTGCGCCAGCGCCGGATCGCCACCGGGATCACCCGCGCCACCGCCGGATGCCAGGCGGGAATCTCGGCGAAACCTTCCTCCACCACCCAGTCGAACTGGATGCCGGGAATCGCCCGGGCGGCGTCGGTAAGCGCCGGCAGGGTGTGGATCACGTCGCCGAGGGACGAGGTCTTGACCAGCAGTACCCTCATCCGGCGACCTCGGCAGGGTCGCCGACCAGCCGCTCCAGGGCTTGCAATACCAGGCCAGGCGGCAGCTCGCGGAGGCAATTGTAGTGGCCGAAGCGACAGGTGCGCTCGAAGCACGGGCTGCACTCGAGACCGAGGCGGACGATCTCCACCCGGTCCGCCAGCGGCGGGGTGAACTGCGGCGAGGTGGAGCCATAGACGCCCACCAGCGGGCGATCCAGCGCGGCCGCCACGTGCATCAGGCCGGAATCGTTGGACACCACCGCGCCAGCGCAGGACATCAGGTCGATGGCCTCGGCCAGCGAAGTCTCCCCGGCAAGATTGAAGGACTCCTCGCGCAACCCCGGAATCAGGCGCTGGCGAATCTCCTCTCCACCGGGATGGTCGTTCTTCGAGCCGAACAGCCAGACCTGCCAGCCGGCACGGATCTTCGCCTCGGCGACCGCGGCGTAGTGTTCCGCCGGCCAGCGCTTGGCCTCGCCGAACTCGGCGCCGGGACAGAGCGCCAGCACCGGGCGGTCCAGGCTCAGGGCGAACTTGTCGAGCGCCGCCTGGCGGCTGCCGTCGTCGATCCGCAGGCGCGGCTGCGGATAGGGCTTCGGCAACTCCACGCCCGGCTCGAAGGCCAGGGCCATGAAGCGTTCGATCATCAGCGGATAGCGCTGCTTGTCGAGCTTGCGGATGTCATTGAGCAGCCCGTAGCGCATCTCGCCGCGCCAGCCGGTGCGCTTCGGTATTCCGGCGAACCAGGGCACCAGCGCCGACTTCAGCGAGTTGGGCAGCAGGATCGCCTGCTCGTACTGACCGCGCAGGCCGCGTCCGATCCGGCGCCGTGTGGCGACGTCCATCACCCCGTGGCCGAGCGGGAAGCTCAGGGCCTGGCGCACCTCGGGCATGCGCTCGAGGATCGGTCGGCTCCACTCGGGCGCCAGCACGTCGATCACGCACTCGGGATGCCGCTGGCGCAGACACTGGAACAGGGTCTGCGCCATCACCATGTCCCCCACCCAGGAGGGACCTACGATCAGAATTCTCATTCAGGCTCCGGAAATGATCAGGGAGGCTTTCGCCTCCCTGTCACACCCTTCTTCGGTGCTTACTTGACCAGGGTACGCCACTCGGCGTGGGCCTCGGTCTTGCCGCTGACCAGGTCGAAATAGGCTTTCTGCAGCTTTTCGGTGACTGGGCCACGGCGGCCGGCGCCGATCTTGCGACCGTCCACTTCGCGGATCGGCGTGACTTCCGCGGCGGTGCCAGTGAAGAAGGCCTCGTCGGCGATGTACACCTCGTCGCGGGTGATGCGCTTCTCGACCAGTTTAAAACCGTGTTCGGCGGCCAGGGTCAGGATAGTGTTACGAGTGATGCCGTTCAGGCAGGCGGTGACTTCCGGGGTGTAGATCACGCCATCCTTGATGATGAAGATGTTCTCGCCGGAGCCTTCGGCCACGTAGCCTTCCGGATCGAGCATCATGGCCTCGTCGGCGCCGCCGGAGATCGCTTCCTGGAGGGCCAGCATCGAGTTGATGTAGGCGCCGTTGGACTTGGCGCGGGTCATCGAGATGTTGACGTGGTGGCGGGTGAAGGAACTGGTGCGCACCTTGATGCCTTGCTGCAGGGCTTCCTCGCCCATGTAGGCGCCCCAGCTCCAGGCGGCGATGATCACATGGACCTTCAGGCCGCTGGCGCGCAGGCCCATGCCTTCGCTTCCGTAGAACACCATCGGGCGGATATAGGCGCTTTCCAGGTTGTTCTCGCGCACGGCGGCGCGGGTCGCCTCGTTGATCTCGTCGCGGCTGTACGGGATCTGCATGTTCATGATGTGCGCGGAGTCGAACAGCCGGTCGGTATGCGCCTGCAGGCGGAAGATCGCCGTGCCCTGCGGGGTGTCGTAGGCGCGCACGCCCTCGAACACGCCCATTCCATAGTGCAGGGTATGGGTCAGCACGTGCGTGGTCGCGTCGCGCCACTGCACCAGTTCACCGTCATACCAGATCACGCCATCACGATCGGCCATCGACATAGTTGCCAGCTCCTTCAGATATTCGTTACGTACTTGCGTTACGTGCCTGAGTGGATCAGCCGAGCCGCAGCTCGCGCCAGATCCTGATCACTTCTCGCCGCTCCGTCTGGAAGTGCTCGCCGCTCACGACCCCGGCCTCCTTCTGTAGTGCCAGGCGGTGTGCGGCTGCGCGATAGGCCTTGTAGGCCTCCTGCAGGAGACGGACGTCCTCGCTGGCGATCAGGCCAGCCCGTTCCAGTCCTTCCAGAATGCGGATGTTATCGGTGAATTCGAGCAGCGCCGGGTGTTCTCCGGACCAAGCTAGAACCGCATATTGCACCATAAATTCGATATCGACGATACCACCGGCATCGTGCTTGAGATCGAAGGCTGCCGTGGCCTCGAAGGCATTCGAGGCGGTACCGGCGGCGGTCGCGCGGGTTCCCAGGTTGTCGCGCATCTTGGCGCGCATTTCGCTGACTTCGGTGCGCAACGCGTCGAGATCGCGCGGCCTCGCCAGCACCTCGGCACGTACCGCCTCGAAGCTCGCCTGCACCCGCCGGCAACCGGCCAGCACCCGGGCGCGGACCAACGCCTGGTGCTCCCAGGTCCAGGCCTCCTGCTCCTGGTAGCGCTGGAAGGCGCCCAGCGAACTCACCAGCAGGCCGGCCGCGCCGCTCGGACGCAGGCGCATGTCGACCTCGTAGAGGGTGCCGGATGGCGTCTGCGCGGTGAGGAAATGGATGATCTTCTGCCCCAGGCGGGTAAAGAACTGCGCGCCATCGATGGATTTGCCGCCATCGGTCTCGCACTGGGGGTCGCCGTCATGGATGAACACCAGGTCGAGGTCCGAGCCATGGCCGAACTCCAGCCCGCCGACCTTGCCGTAGCCGACGATGACGAAGTCCGGATCGCACGGCGTGCCGTCGGCGCGCAACGGCCGGCCGTGACGCTGCACCAACTGCCGCCAGGCCAGTTCGAGGACCTCGACGAGGATCGCCTCGGCCAGCCAGGTCAGGTAGTCGCTGACCTTCATCAACGGCAGCGTGCCGGCGATCTCCGAGGCCGCCACCCGCAGCCCGTGGGCCAGCTTGAAGTGACGAAGGGTCTCCATTTGCTGCTCGAGGTCGTCCTCGGGAATCCGCATCAGCCGTTCGCGCAGCTCGGCGGCCAGCTCGGCGGCCTGTGGAGGACGGAACAGGCGCCCCTCGTTGAGCAGCTCGTCGAGCAGGATCGGGAACCGCGCGATCTGCTCGGCAACCATCGGGCTGGCCGCGCAGAGGGTCAGCAGGCGCTCCAGCGCGCCGGGGTTCTCGGTCAGCAACACCAGGTAGGCGGAACGCCGCGCCACCGCTTCCACCAGCGGCAGGACCCGCTCCAGCACCAGGTCCGGCTGGGGGTTTTCCACGGTCATCGCCAGCAGGCGCGGAACGAAGGCATCCAGGCGCTCCCGGCCGAGACGCTGCATCGCTCGTACCTGGGGGCCGTGGCGCAGATCGCTGAGACGCTTCCAGGCCGCCTCGGCATCGACGAAGCCGGCGTCGGCCAGTTGCCGGCTGGCCGACTCCTCGTCCAGCGCCTCCTCCCACAGCGGGATCCACTCGGCGCCGACGCTGCCGCAGGCCGCCTCGCCGCTTTCGTCCTCGTCCGGGTCGGCGATCACCTGGCGGAAGTGCCAGTCGATGCGCGCCCGCCAGTGGCTCAGGCGCTCGTGGAATGCGGCCCAACTGGCGAAGCCCATGATGAAGGCCACGCGGATGCGGTCGTATTCGTCGCTGGGCAGCATTTGCGTCTGCCGGTCGGCCAGCGCCTGGATGGCATGCTCGGCGTAGCGCAGGAACTCGTAGCCGCCGCGCAGCTCCTCGACCACCGCCGGCGGCAGGTAGCCCTGCCCCTCCAGGGTCGCCAGCACCTTCAGCAGCGGCCGTTGCTGCAAGCTCAGGTCGCGCCCGCCATGGATCAACTGGAAGGCCTGGGCGATGAACTCCACCTCGCGGATACCGCCTTCGCCCAGCTTGATGTTTTCCGACATCCCCTTGCGCCGGACCTCCTGCTGGATCAGCTGCTTCATGGTGCGCAGCGCCTCGATGGCGGAAAAGTCCAGGTAGCGCCGATAGACGAACGGCCGCAGCATGCCGAGCAGTTGCTCGCCTGCCTGCTGGTCGCCGCCGACCACCCGCGCCTTGATCATCGCGTAGCGCTCCCAGTCGCGCCCCTGGTCCTGGTAGTACTGCTCCAGCGCGGCGAAGCTGTAGACCAGCGGTCCGCTGGAGCCGTAGGGACGCAGGCGCATGTCGACGCGGAAGACGAAGCCGTCGACGGTGATCGCATCCAGCGCCTTGATCAGCTTCTGCCCCAGGCGGGTGAAGAACTCCTGGTTGTCCAGCGAACGCTTCGCCCCCTCGGTCTCGCCGCCCTCCGGGTAACCGAAGATCAGGTCGATGTCCGACGACAGGTTGAGTTCCACCGCGCCCAGCTTGCCCATGCCGAGGACCACCATCCGCTGCGGTTCGCCGGAGCGCCGGCCGATCGGCGTGCCGAACTGCTCGCACTGGCGCCGATGGAGCCACTCGCAAGCCAGGTCGATGCAGGCGTCGGCCAGGGCCGACAGGTCGCGACAGGTTTCCGCCAGCGCGGCGCGGCGGGTCAGGTCGCGCCAGATGATGCGCAGTTGCTGGCGTGTGCGGAAACGTCGCAGGCGCCGACCGAGTTCGTCCTCGTCGGCGCAATCCTCCAGCCGCGCCTGCAACTGACTGCGCAGTTCGCCGGGCGCCTGGGGGTTCTCCAGCTCGCCGCGTTCGGCCAGTTCCAGCAGCATCGCCGGGTCGCGCACTGCCTGCTCGGCGACGAAATCGCTGGCCGCGGCGACCCGTCGGAAATCCTCCAGGCGCTCCTCGGGCCAGGCCTCCAGGCGGGCCAGGGCGGCGGCATCGAGGGCGGCGACAGCGGAGCGGAGGGCAGTCCCGGCGCGTTCGGCGGCGGGCAGCAGGGTGGCCGGCAGATTCGCCAGCGAAGGCAGGCTCATGGTCTATCCTGTTTGGGCTTCCGACCGAAGACCACAGGCTCGACGCACAACGTCGAAAAGGCTCTACATCGGGCCTTATAGCCTGACAGCGACAATCGAAATGTAGTTTTACTACTAAAAATTGTATCCAGAGGGCTGTTTCTCAGACTGATCTGTAGTAAAACTACAAGTCGCCGGGTACACCCCCGGAGAACATCCAAGAATTAGCTGCGGTCGCCCACGAGGCCGGCCGCTCACCTATGGCATCCGATTCTGGAAGCCTTTCCGCCCTGGAGCAAGCCATGCAAGACCTCGATCCCGTCGAAACCCAGGAATGGCTGGACGCCCTGGAGTCCGTACTCGACCGCGAAGGTGAAGACCGCGCTCATTACCTGATGACCCGCATGGGCGAGCTGGCCAGCCGTAGCGGCACCCAACTGCCCTACGCGATCACCACGCCCTATCGCAACACCATTCCGGTAACCCACGAAGCACGCATGCCCGGCGACCTGTTCATGGAACGCCGGATCCGCTCCCTGGTGCGCTGGAACGCCCTGGCGATGGTGATGCGGGCGAACAAGCACGACCCGGACCTGGGCGGCCACATCTCCACCTTCGCCTCCTCGGCGACCCTCTACGACATCGGCTTCAACTATTTCTTCCAGGCTCCCACCGACGAACACGGCGGCGACCTGGTGTTCTTCCAGGGCCACGCGTCCCCCGGCGTCTACGCCCGGGCCTTCCTCGAAGGCCGCATCAGCGAGGAACAACTGGAGAACTTCCGCCAGGAAGTGGACGGCAACGGCCTGTCCTCCTATCCGCACCCCTGGCTGATGCCAGACTTCTGGCAGTTCCCCACCGTATCCATGGGCCTTGGCCCGATCCAGGCGATCTACCAGGCACGCTTCATGAAGTACCTGGAAAGCCGCGGCTTCATCCCCGCCGGCAAGCAGAAGGTCTGGTGCTTCATGGGCGACGGCGAGTGCGACGAGCCGGAATCCCTCGGCGCGATCTCCCTGGCCGGCCGCGAGAAACTCGACAACCTGATCTTCGTCATCAACTGCAACCTGCAGCGCCTCGACGGCCCGGTCCGCGGCAACGCCAAGATCATCCAGGAACTGGAAGGCGTGTTCCGCGGCGCCGAGTGGAACGTCAACAAGGTCATCTGGGGTCGCTTCTGGGACCCGCTGTTCGCCAAGGACACCGCCGGCCTGCTGCAGCAGCGCATGGACGAGGTCATCGACGGCGAATACCAGAACTACAAGGCGAAAGACGGCGCCTACGTGCGCGAGCACTTCTTCGGCGCGCGTCCGGAACTGCTGGAAATGGTCAAGGACCTTTCCGACGAGGAAATCTGGAAGCTCAACCGCGGCGGCCACGACCCCTACAAGGTCTATGCGGCCTACCACCAGGCGGTCAACCACAAGGGCCAGCCGACCGTCATCCTGGCCAAGACCATCAAGGGCTACGGCACCGGCAGCGGCGAAGCGAAGAACATCGCGCACAACGTGAAGAAGGTCGACGTCGACAGCCTGCGCGCGTTCCGCGACAAGTTCGACATCCCGGTCAAGGACGCCGACCTGGAGAAGCTGCCGTTCTACAAGCCTGAAGAAGGCAGCGCCGAGGCCAAGTACCTGGCCGAGCGCCGCGCCGCGCTGGGCGGCTTCATGCCGGTGCGCCGGCAGAAGAGCATGAGCGTGCCGGTTCCGCCGCTGGAAACCCTGAAGGCCATGCTCGACGGCTCCGGCGATCGCGAGATCTCCACCACCATGGCCTTCGTGCGGATCATCTCGCAGCTGGTCAAGGACAAGGAACTCGGCCCGCGCATCGTCCCGATCGTCCCGGACGAGGCCCGTACCTTCGGCATGGAAGGCATGTTCCGCCAGCTCGGCATCTACTCCTCGGTCGGCCAGCTCTACGAGCCGGTGGACAAGGACCAGGTGATGTTCTACCGCGAGGACAAGAAGGGCCAGATCCTCGAGGAAGGCATCAACGAGGCCGGCGCCATGTCCAGCTGGATTGCCGCCGGTACCTCCTACAGCACCCACAACCAGCCGATGCTGCCGTTCTACATCTTCTATTCGATGTTCGGCTTCCAGCGCATCGGCGACCTGGCCTGGGCCGCCGGCGACAGCCGCGCGCACGGCTTCCTGATCGGCGGCACCGCCGGTCGCACCACGCTGAACGGCGAAGGCCTGCAGCACGAGGACGGCCACAGCCACCTGCTGGCCTCGACCATCCCGAACTGCCGCACCTACGATCCGACCTACGCCTACGAACTGGCGGTGATCATCCGCGAAGGCTCGCGGCAGATGATCGAAGAGCAGCAGGACATCTTCTACTACATCACCGTGATGAACGAGAACTACGTCCAGCCGGCCATGCCGAAGGGCGCAGAGGAAGGCATCATCAAGGGCATGTACCTCCTCGAGGAGGACAAGAAGGAAGCCGCTCACCACGTGCAACTGCTGGGCTCCGGCACCATCCTGCGCGAAGTCGAGGAAGCGGCCAAGCTGCTGCGCAACGACTTCGGCATCGGCGCCGACGTCTGGAGCGTGCCGAGCTTCAACGAGCTGCGTCGCGACGGCCTTGCCGTCGAGCGCTGGAACCGCCTGCATCCGGGCCAGAAGCCGAAGCAGAGCTACGTCGAGGAGTGCCTGGGCGGCCGTCGCGGCCCGGTGATCGCCTCCACCGACTACATGAAGCTCTACGCCGAGCAGATCCGCCAGTGGGTTCCCTCCAAGGAGTACAAGGTGCTCGGCACCGACGGCTTCGGCCGCAGCGACAGCCGCAAGAAGCTGCGCAACTTCTTCGAAGTGGATCGTCACTGGGTGGTGCTGGCCGCGCTCGAAGCGCTGGCCGATCGCGGCGATATCGAGCCGAAAGTGGTGGCCGAGGCCATCGCCAAGTACGGTATCGATCCGGAGAAGCGCAACCCGCTGGATTGCTAATTCGCTCCATACTCCCCTCGGCAGCGAGGGGTTTCGAGCACGCCGGCGCCGCCAACGGGCGGCGCCGGCTCACAACGAACCAAGGACCAAAAGTCTTTGTTTTGCGCGCCGCACAGCGGTGGTGGCACGTAAAAGGAGAGGAATGTGAGCGAACTCATTCGCGTACCCGACATCGGCAACGGTGAGGGTGAAGTCATCGAGCTGCTGGTCAAGCCCGGCGACAAGGTCGAGGCCGATCAGAGCCTGCTGACCCTGGAATCCGACAAGGCCAGCATGGAAATCCCCAGTCCCAAGGCCGGGGTAGTGAAAAGCATCAAGGCGAAGGTCGGCGACACCTTGAAAGAAGGTGACGAAATCCTCGAGCTGGAAGTGGAAGGCGGCGAACAGCCTGCCGAAGCCAAGGCCGAGGCAGCGCCCGCCCAACCGGAAGCGCCGAAAGCCGAAGCGCCTGCTCCCGCCCCGAGCGAGAGCAAGCCGGCCGCCCCCGCCGCGGCCAGCGTCCAGGACATCAAGGTCCCGGACATCGGCTCGGCCGGCAAGGCCAACGTCATCGAAGTGATGGTCAAGGCCGGCGACACGGTCGAGGCCGACCAGTCGCTGATCACCCTGGAATCCGACAAGGCCAGCATGGAGATTCCCTCGCCGGCCTCCGGGGTGGTGGAAAGCGTCTCGATCAAGGTCGGTGACGAAGTCGGCACCGGCGACCTGATCCTCAAGCTGAAGGTGGAAGGCGCCGCTCCGGCAGCCGAAGAGCAACCGGCAGCCGCTCCGGCCCAGGCCGCGGCGCCCGCCGCCGAGCAGAAGCCCGCCGCGGCGGCCCCTGCGCCAGCCAAGGCCGATACCCCGGCTCCGGTCGGCGCACCCAGCCGCGACAGCGCCAAGGTCCATGCCGGCCCGGCGGTGCGCATGCTGGCGCGCGAGTTCGGCGTCGAGCTGAGCGAAGTGAAAGCCAGCGGTCCCAAGGGTCGCATCCTCAAGGAAGACGTCCAGGTCTTCGTCAAGGAGCAACTGCAGCGCGCCAAGTCCGGCGGTGCCGGCGCCACCGGCGGAGCCGGCATCCCGCCGATCCCGGAAGTCGACTTCAGCAAGTTCGGCGAAGTGGAAGAAGTGGCGATGACCCGCCTGATGCAGGTCGGCGCCGCCAACCTGCATCGCAGCTGGCTGAACGTGCCGCACGTGACCCAGTTCGACCAGTCGGACATCACCGACATGGAAGCCTTCCGCGTTGCCCAGAAGGCCGCGGCGGAGAAGGCCGGGGTCAAGCTGACCGTACTGCCGATCCTGCTCAAGGCCTGCGCCCACCTGCTCAAGGAACTGCCGGACTTCAACAGTTCGCTGGCCCCCAGCGGCAAGGCGCTGATCCGCAAGAAGTACGTACACATCGGCTTCGCCGTGGACACTCCGGACGGCCTGCTGGTCCCGGTGATCCGCGATGTCGACCGGAAGAGCCTCCTGCAACTGGCCGCCGAGGCCGCCGAGCTGGCCGACAAGGCCCGCAACAAGAAGCTCTCGGCCGATGCCATGCAGGGCGCCTGCTTCACCATCTCCAGTCTCGGCCACATCGGCGGCACCGGCTTCACGCCGATCGTCAACGCGCCGGAAGTGGCGATCCTCGGTGTGTCCAAGGCGACCATGCAGCCGGTATGGGACGGCAAGGCCTTCCAGCCGCGCCTGATGCTGCCGCTGTCGCTGTCCTACGACCATCGCGTGATCAACGGTGCCGCCGCGGCGCGCTTCACCAAGCGCCTGGGCGAGCTGCTGGCGGACATCCGCACCCTGCTCCTGTAATACCTGCGCCGCTCCCCACGGAGCGGCCAGCCCCTCTCGCGAGCATGCCACGCTCGTCTCTCGGCCCCACCGGATGGTGGGGCTTTTTTTGCCCGCCTGACGGCTCGGCGAAACTGCGTCCCGTCGTACCGCCAGCGAATGCCACAGGACCCGCAGGCGCGAGTTCGGCGCGCACGATGACAGGCGCTCGACGCCAACCCTCCCAGCGAAGCCAACCCTACGAAAAACAGGGCTTTTCCAGCGGCACCGCAGACCTCCGACCGTCCAGCGGTTTTTTCCCGGATACGCTTAACTTGGGCCCTGCCGGGCCGATACAGAGTTACTTGTCAGACCAATCGGCATAATGCACCCTTTGCCTGCACCCCATCGAAACGGGTCGAGGCCTCCCCCTCGCTCAGTACCTGGAATCAGCCTCGCATGAAAAGTCATCCCGATGCCGCCAGCCGTTCGGCGGCCGAGGTTGTCACGCAGCTACCCGTGCCGTCGCGGCTCGGGCTGCTGCGTTTCGAGCGGCTGAACGAGCCGAGCTGGGCACTGCTGTTCCTCGATCCTGCCTGCGAGCGCCAGCTCGGGCTGCCGGCGACTACCCTCTGCGCACTGCTCGATGCGCCTTACGCCAGCCTGATGGAACCCGAGGCCCGCCACCGCCTGCACGAGCAGATCCAGCAGCAACTGGTGAAGCGCCCGCACTACCAGGTGAGCTACAAGCTGCACACACCCAACGGCGTGCTGACCATGCTGGAGTTCGGCGAAGCCTTCCAGCAGCATGGCCGCCAGTTGCTGCACGGCTACCTGATGGTCGAGGAGCGAGCGGAGAGCGCCGAGCGCAGCGAACAGTTGCTCGACCTGGAATCGCAGAACCTGCGCCTGAAGGCGTCCCTGGACCTCTACCAGCGCTCCCAGGACGACCACCTGCAACACCTGCTGCGCTCGCGCACCCAGCAGAACCTGATCGTCCGCCTGGCCCGCCATCGCTACCTGTCCAGCGACCCGCTGCTGGAGGCTGCGCAACTGATCACCCAGGCCGCCTGCGAAGCCTACGGCACCGCGCGAGCCGGCATCTGGCGGCTGCTCGACGACCAGCGCCTGGAAGCGGTGACCGTCTACCGCCGCGACCTCGACCAGTACGAGAAGCCCCAGAGCATCGACGCCAGCCGCTACCCCGCCTACCTCGAGGCGGTACACAGCGGGCGCGCCATCGACGCCCACAACGCCCAGCGCGACCCACGCACCCAGGAACTCTACAAGGACTACCTGAAGCCGCTGGGCGTCAACGCCCTGCTCGACGCCACCATCCGCATCGGCGGCGAGGTGGTCGGCGTGCTGTGCCTGGAACACGCCGGCGAGAACCGCATGTGGCAGAGCGACGAGATCGCCTTCGCCGGGGAACTCGCCGACCAGTACGCGCAGGTCCTGATGAACCACGAGCGACGCAATGTCTCCAGCGCCCTGCACCTGTTCCAGCGCGCGGTGGAACAGAGCGCCAGTGCCTTCCTGCTGATCGACCGCGACGGCGTGGTGGAATACGTCAATCCGAGCTTCACCTCGATCACCCAGTACAGCGCCGACGAAGTGCGTAACCGACGCCTGTCCGAGCTACCGGCGCTGGAGAACCTCAGCGAGCTGCTGTTCGACGCGCGTTCCGCGCTGACTCAGCAGAACAGCTGGCAGGGCGAGTTCCGCAGCCGCCGCAAGAACCACGAGCCTTACTGGGGCCAGTTGTCGCTGTCGAAGGTCTACGACGATCTCGGCGAGCTGACCCACTACATCGGCATCTACGAAGACATCACGCAGAACAAGCTGGCCCAGCAGCACATCGAGAAACTCGCCTACCGCGACAACCTCACCGGCCTGGCCAACCGGCACTATTTCATCGGCGCCCTCGAGGAACGCCTGGAAAGCAGCGGCGACCGCCCGCTCAGCCTGCTGCTGGTGGACATCGACAACTTCAAGCGGATCAATGACAGCCTCGGCCACCAGACCGGCGACAAGCTGCTGGTCAGCCTGGCCCGGCGCTTGCGCAGTTGCCTCGGCGACGGCGCCACCCTGGCGCGCTTCGCCAGCAACGAGTTCGCCGTGCTGCTCGACGACACCGCGGTGGAAAAGGGCGAAAGCATTGCCGCGCAGGTCCTGCACATGCTCGACAAGCCGCTGTTCGTCGACAACCAGTTGATCAACATCACCGGCTCCATCGGCCTGGCCAGCGCCCCGCAGCACGGCTGCGACCCGCAGACCCTGATGAAGTACGCCGGCCTGGCGCTGCACAAGGCCAAGGCCAACGGCAAGCACCAGGTCCAGGTGTTCACCGAGGCGCTGACCGCCGAGGCCAGCTACAAGCTGTTCGTCGAGAGCAACCTGCGCCGCGCCCTGGCGCAGAACGAACTGGCGGTGCACTACCAGCCCAAGCTGTGCCTGCGCAGCGGCCAGTTGCTCGGCCTGGAAGCCCTGCTGCGCTGGCAGCATCCGGAAAAAGGCATGATCCGCCCGGACCGCTTCATCAGCGTGGCCGAGGAAACCGGGCTGATCGTACCGATCGGCAAGTGGGTGATCCGCGAAGCCTGTCGCCAGGCCCGCGAGCTGGCCGAGGCCGGGCTGGGCGAGCTGCAGATCGCCATCAACCTGTCGCCCAAGCAGTTCACCGACCCGGACCTGGTCGGCTCGATCGCGGCGATCCTCCACGAAGAGAACATTCCGGCCAGCCAACTGGAACTGGAGCTCACCGAAAGCCTGCTGCTGGACGCCACCGACGATACCCGCCAGCAACTCGAACGCCTGAAGAGCCTCGGCCTGACCCTGGCGATGGACGACTTCGGCACCGGCTACTCGTCGCTGAGCTACCTGAAGAAATTCCCCATCGACGTGATCAAGATCGACCGCAGCTTCATCAAGGACATTCCGGACAGCCAGGACGACATGGAAATCACCTCGGCGGTGATCGCCATGGCCCACAACCTCAAGCTCAAGGTAGTCGCCGAAGGCGTGGAGAGCGCCGAGCAACTGGCCTTCCTCCGGCGCAACCGCTGCGACATCGGCCAGGGCTACCTGTTCGACCGGCCGATCCCCAGCGACCTGCTCAATACCAGTCTGCTGCGCTATCCCTGCCGCACCCTGCACTGATCGCCCAGGCCTCCCCCGCCGGCGCGGAAAGGCTGTACTCTCTGTGCTCATCCGCGAGTCATTCGCCTACCCCCTGAGCAGGAGACGAGAGCCATGGTTCTGCGTTCTGAAATCCTCACCAAGAAAAGCGAGCTGCCCACGCCGGACCAGGCCCTGCCGGGTCGCGAAAGCGCCATGCCGGTGCCCGAAGCGCACTTCGTCAACGGCCGCCCGCTGACCGCGCCGTTCCCCGCCGGCCTGCAACAGGTGCTGTTCGGCATGGGCTGCTTCTGGGGCGCCGAGCGTCGCCTCTGGCAGCAACCGGGTGTCTGGGTGACCGCGGTGGGTTATGCCGGCGGCTACACGCCGAACCCGACCTACGACGAAGTCTGCTCCGGCCTGACCGGCCACAGCGAGGTCGTGCTGGTGGTCTACAACCCGCAGGAGACCAGCTTCGAACAGCTGCTCAAGGTATTCTGGGAAGCCCACGATCCGACCCAGGGCATGCGCCAGGGCGGCGACATCGGCACCCAGTACCGCTCGGTGATCTACACCTTCGACGCGGCCCAGAAAGCCGCGGCCATGGCCAGCCGGGAGAGCTTCCAGGCCGAACTGGCGAAAGCCGGCTACGACCGCATCACCACCGAGATCGCCGACGTCCCGCCCTTCTACTACGCCGAGGCCTACCACCAGCAGTACCTGGCGAAGAACCCCAACGGCTACTGCGGCCTGGGCGGCACCGGGGTGTGCCTGCCGGCCTGACGACTATTCCGCCACCAGCCAGTCGAGACGCCAGCCGCCCTGGCTCTGGGCCATGACCTCGGCCAGCCAGGGCAGCAGGTCGCGCAGTTCGTCTTCCAGCGGCCACGGCGGATTGACGATGGCCAGCCCGGAGCCGTTGAAACGCTCGGCGTCGTCGATCGGATGCACGTGCAGCTCGGCACGCAGCAGCTTCGGCGCGACGCTACGTTCCAGGGCCTGGTAGAAACGCTTGAGCTGGCGCTCGTCCTTGATCGGATACCAGATCACCACCACCGTCTGGCGCATCCGCCCGATCGCCTCGTCGAGCGCAGCGACACAACGCTGCAATTCGTCGGCCTGCTCGAACGGCGGATCGATCAGCAGCACCGCGCGCTTTTCCGGCGCCGGCAGGAACGCCCGCGGCAGCAGCCAACCGTCGCCCTGGTGCACGGCGACCCGCCGTTCGCCAGCCATGTTGGCCTTGAGCAGGCGGCCGTCCTCGGGATGCAATTCGTTGAGCAGCACGCGGTCCTGGGCGCGGGTCAGGCGCCGCGCCAGTTCCGGCGAGCCCGGGTAGTAGCGCAGGGAGCCGTCCGGATTCAGGTGACGGATCACGTCCAGGTAATCGTCCAGTTGCTCGGGCAGGCCTTCGCGCTCCCACAGGCGGGCGATGCCCTGCTCCCACTCGCCGGTGCGGCTGGCCTCGTCACCCTGCAGGTCGTAGAGGCCGACCCCGGAATGGCTGTCCAGGTAGGCGTACGGCGTGTCCTTGCGCCCCAGCAGGGCGAAGATCCGCGCCAGCACCAGGTGCTTGAAGACATCGGCATGGTTGCCGGCGTGGTAAGCGTGACGATAGTTCATGATGACTGCTCCTTGGACAGCGCCAGGCAGCGCTGCTAGCCGGACCGCCCGGCCCCGGCGGATTCGCGCCGACCCCGCGTCGGCACAGGCCCTCGCCCATGGGCGAGGGGCGCGGATTCTACCAGCCTCCCGAGGCTTCGGCAGCGGTCTCGCCGTCGCAGGTTTGGCCCTTGTATCACGCATATCGATGTTGGTTGGCGACCTTCATTCACCAGCCTAGACTCGCTGGCACCCTGGCACCGCCTGCGACGGTCGATGCCTTCGCCGCGCCGCCCCACGATCCCCTTTCGCCGAGGTCGTCATGTCCGAAACCCTGCTCAGTTCCCGCAACCTGGCGTTCGAGCTGTACGAAGTCCTCGATGCCGAAGCCCTGACCCAGCGCCCGCGCTTCGCCGAACATAGCCGCGAAACCTTCGATGCCGCCCTCGGCACCGCGCGGAGCCTGGCGGAAAAGCTGTTCGCCCCGCACAACCGCAAGGGCGACGAACACGAGCCGCTCTATGAGAATGGCTCAGCCACGCTGATTCCGGAAGTGAAGCCGGCAGTGGATGCCTTCCTCGACGCCGGCTTCCTCAACGCCACCCGCAGCTTCGAGCAAGGCGGCATGCAGTTGCCGACCCTGCTGTCGCAGGCCTGCTTCGCCCACTTCCAGGCGGCCAACGTCGGTAGCTCGGCCTATCCGTTCCTGACCATGGGTGCCGCCAACCTGATCGAGAGCTTCGGCAGCGAGGAGCAGAAGCAGCGCTTCCTGCAACCGATGATCGAGGGCCGCTTCTTCGGCACCATGGCCCTCACCGAACCGCACGCCGGCTCCTCCCTCTCCGACATCCGCACCCGCGCCGAACCGGCCGCCGACGGCAGCTATCGGATCAAGGGCAACAAGATCTTCATCTCCGGCGGCGACCACCCGCTCTCCGAGAACATCGTGCATATGGTCCTGGCCAAGCTGCCGGATGCACCGCCGGGGGTGAAAGGCATCTCGCTGTTCATCGTGCCGAAGTTCCTGGTCAACGCCGACGGCAGCCTAGGGCCGCGCAACGACGTGATCCTCGCCGGCCTGTTCCACAAGATGGGTTATCGCGGCACCACCTCCACCGCGCTGAACTTCGGCGAAAACGGCGCCTGCGTCGGCTACCTGGTGGGCAAGCCGCACCACGGCCTGGCCTACATGTTCCAGATGATGAACGAGGCGCGCATCGGCGTCGGCATGGGCGCGGTGATGCTTGGCTATGCCGGTTACCTCTATTCGCTGGAGTACGCCCGCGAACGCCCGCAGGGCCGCCTGCCGGACGGCAAGGAGCCGAGCGCGCCACAGGTGGCGATCATCCGCCACGCCGACGTGCGGCGCATGCTGCTGACCCAGAAGGCCTATGTCGAAGGCGCCTTCGACCTAGGCCTGTACGCCGCGCGCCTGTTCGACGACAGCCAGACCCTGGAAGACGACGAACAGCGCCGCCAGGCCCACGACCTGCTCGACCTGCTGACCCCGATCGTCAAGTCCTGGCCCTCGGAGTTCTGCCTGAAGGCCAACGAGCTGGCGATCCAGATCCTCGGCGGCCACGGCTACACCCGCGAATACCCGGTGGAACAGTACTACCGCGACAATCGCCTGAACCCGATCCACGAAGGCACCCACGGCATCCAGTCCCTCGACCTGCTGGGACGCAAGGTCGGGCAGAACAATGGCGCCGGCCTGCGCCAGCTGACCCGCCTGATCCAGGACGCCTGCCGGCGCGCCGAAGCCCACCCATCCCTGGTCGCCCTGCGCCAGCCGCTGGAACGGCTGGTGGCGCGGCTGTCCGAGGTGACCCTGGCACTGCTCGGCGACCTGATGCAGGGCCAGGTCAACCAGGGCCTGGCCAACTCGGCGCTGTACCTGAAAGTGTTCGGCCATGCGGTGATCGGCTGGCGCTGGCTGGAGCAGGCGATCCGCGCCGAGGAAGGGCTGGCTCGCGGCGACTGCGCCGACGCCGACTTCTATCGCGGCAAGTTGCAGGCCGCACGCTACTTCCTGACCTGGGAAGTGCCTGGCTGCCACCACGAACTGGCGCTGCTGGAGGCCCGCGACGACGTGTGTTCGAGCATGCAGGAAGAATGGTTCTGATCCTGCCTGCCCTTTCCCGCCCCGGTCACGTCCGGGGCTTTTTTATGTCCGGGCATGGACGCCGGGTTGCCGTTGCCTGGCGGCCACGCCGGCGAGTCCGCGCGCACTCGCCCGGACAACGCGAAAGCCTTGGAATTCCTTCGAAAAAAACCGCAGCCGCCCCTTTACAGTCCGCCAAATCCGCAGGTTAGAATCACTTGGCATGCGGCCTGCATCCTGTCTACGTAATTCCCCTACGTAAAACCGACCCGTAGCGTCGCCTTCCCCCTGTCCCGCCGCGAGGAGGCCGACCTTGGACGCCGTCACCGTCAATAATTTCTTCCTGATCGGGGCGGTGCTGGTCGGCATGAGCATCCTCGTCAGCTCGCTGTCCTCCCGCCTGGGCATCCCGATCCTGGTGATCTTCCTCGCCGTCGGCATGATCGCCGGCAACGACGGGGTCGGCGGCATCGTCTTCGACAACTATCCGATGGCCTACCTGGTGGGCAACCTGGCGCTCGCCGTGATCCTCCTCGACGGCGGCCTGCGCACCCGCGTCTCCAGCTTCCGCGTGGCGCTCTGGCCGGCATTGTCGCTGGCCACCCTGGGCGTGCTGGTGACCACCGGCCTGACCGGCATCGCGGCAGCCTGGCTGTTCGACCTGCACTGGATGGAAGGCCTGCTGATCGGCGCCATCGTCGGCTCCACCGACGCCGCCGCGGTGTTCTCCCTGCTCGGCGGCAAAGGTCTCAACGAGCGGGTCACCGCGACCCTGGAAATCGAATCGGGCAGCAACGACCCGATGGCGGTGTTCCTCACCGTGACCCTGATCGAGATGCTCGCCAGCGGCCAGACCGGCCTCAGCTGGGGCTTCGCCCTGCACCTGGTGCAGCAGTTCGGTCTCGGCGCCCTGCTCGGTCTTGGCGGCGGCTGGTTGCTGCTGCAACTGATCAACCGCATGCACCTGGCCGGCGGCCTCTACCCGTTGCTGGTGATCAGCGGCGGCCTGCTGGTGTTCGCCCTGGCCAACGCCGTCGGCGGCAGCGGCATCCTCGCCATCTACCTGTGCGGCCTGCTCCTCGGCAACCGCCCGATCCGCAGCCGCCACGGCATCCTGCACATGCTCGACGGCATGGCCTGGCTGGCGCAGATCGGCATGTTCCTGGTCCTCGGCCTGCTGGTCACCCCCCACGACCTGTGGCCGATCGCCCTGCCGGCACTGGCCCTGGCGCTGTGGATGATCCTGGTGGCACGACCGCTGTCGGTACTGATCGGACTGATCCCGTTCCGCGCCTTCCACGACCGCGAGAAAGCCTTCATCGCCTGGGTCGGCCTGCGCGGCGCGGTGCCGATCATCCTCGCGGTGTTCCCGCTGATGGCCGGCCTGCCGAACGCCCAGCTGTTCTTCAACGTGGCCTTCTTCATCGTCCTGGTCTCGCTGCTGGTGCAGGGCACCAGCCTGCCCTGGGCGGCCAGGCTGCTGCGGGTGGTGGTGCCGCCGGATCCGGCACCGATATCCCGCGCCGGCCTGGAGATCCACCCGACCAGCGAGTGGGAGCTGTTCGTCTACCACCTGAACAAGGAAAAGTGGTGCATCGGCGCCGCCCTGCGCGAGCTGAAGATGCCCGGCGGGACCCGGATCGCCGCGCTGTTCCGCGGCACCGAACTGCTCCACCCGTCGGGCAGCACCATCCTCGAGGCCGACGACATTCTCTGCGTGATCGGCCACGAACACGACCTGCCGGCCCTCGGCAAGCTGTTCAGCCAGGCGCCCGACCGCGGCCTCGGCGCGCGCTTCTTCGGCGACTTCGTGCTGGAAGGCGATGCCCAGCTGTCGGCGGTGGCCTCGCTCTACGGCCTGAAGCTCGACGGCATCGACGGCGAGCAAGCGCTGGGCCGCTTCATCGCCCACGAGATCGGCGGCGAAGCGGTGATCGGCGACCAGGTGGAGTGGAACGGCCTGACCTGGACCGTGGCCGCCCTGGAAGGCAACCGTATCCGCAAGGTCGGCGTGAAGTTTCCGGAAGGCCGCCCAGGGCCCGGACTTTTCCTCTGATTTCCTGTCGAATTCCCGTTCCGAGGCGCCTTGCGGCGCCTCGGAGCCACCACTAACCTGCATTCACCCTTCTTCGAGTCTCTTCTCGACCATGCCTGCCCTCCGCTCCCTGATCGCTATTCTTTTCCTCGGCCTCTGCCTTGCTAGTCCGCCGCTCCTCGCCCAGTCCGAGCCGCCCTCGGCCGAGACCGTCCAGCAAAGCCTCGACAAGCTGGCCGAGCGCAAGCTCGCCGAAGCCGACCAGAAGGTCGCCAAGGCCAGCCTCGAACAGACCCTCAAGTTCCTCGCCGCGCGCGACGAAGCGCTGCAGAGCCTGGAGGACCTGAAAAAGCGCCTGAGCGACGCGCCCCGGCAGATCGAGGAAAACCAGCGCGAACTGGAGCGCCTGAAGAAGACCAAAGAACGTCCGGTCAGCGAACGCTACAGCGGCGAGAGCGCGGCCCGCCTGGAAATGCTGCTCAACGACCGCACCACCCAGCAGGCCGAGTGGCAGAAAGCCCTGGGCGAGGCCAACAGCCTGTCGATCACCGCCGAGACCCGTCCGGAACGAGCCCAGGCCGGCATCAGCAGCATGCAGGCACGGATCCTGGAAATCGGCTCGCTGCTCAAGGCCGGCAAGGAAAGCGGCAAGACGATCAACGCCGACCGTCGCGGCGAGCTGCTCGCCGAGCAGGCCGCATTGACCGTGCAGAGCCAGCTGTTGCGCCAGGAGCTGGCCGGCAACAACCTGCTGCAGGACCTCGGCAAGAGCCAGCACGATCTGCTCACCGAGAAGATCTCGCGCCTGGAAAAGGAAACCCTCGACCTGCAGGCGCTGATCAGCGAGAAGCGCCGCGAGCAGTCGGAAAAGACCGTCGCCGAGCTGTCCAAGGAAGGCGCCCAGGGGGCCGGCACCGACAGCCTGCTGAGCCAGGAGAACGCCAAGAACCTGCGTCTCTCCGACTACCTCCTGCGTGCCACCGACCGCCTCAACGTGCTCACCCGGCGCAACCTCGAGACCAAGCAGCAACTGGACAACCTGACCCAGTCCAACCAGGCCCTCGAGGAACAGATCAACGTCCTGCGCGGCAGCCTGCTGCTGTCGCGCATCCTCTACAAGCAGAAACAGGCGCTGCCCAAGATCAAGGCCGACCAGAGCCTGGCCGACGAGATCGCCGACCTGCGCCTCGGCCAGTTCGAACTGAACCAGGAACGCGACAAGCTGGCGACCCCGCAGCAATACCTGGACGACCTGCTCGCCCAGCAGCCCAGCGAGCAGGTCACGCCGGAACTGCGCAAGGATCTCGACACCCTGTTGGCAACCCGTTCCGAGTTGCTCGAACGGCTCAACCACGAACTCAACGCGCTGCTCAACGAAGCGATCACCTTGCAGTTGAACCAGAAACAGTTGCTTTCCACCAGCGAGAGCCTGCGCACCACCCTCGACGAGCAGATGTTCTGGATTCCCAGCAACCAGCCGCTCGACCTGTCCTGGTTCAAGATGACCCCGACCCTGCTGAAGAACCAGCTCACCGAGATCCCCTGGGGCTCCGGGGTGCGTGAACTGGGCGAAGGCCTGGTCGATCGGCCGCTGCTGTTCCTGCCGCTGTTCCTGCTGATCGCCGCGCTGCTGTGGAAACGCCGCTACCTGTACGACAAGCTGGCGGAGCTGAACGACGACATCGGCCACTTCAAGCGCGACAGCCAGCTGCATACCCCGCTGGCGATCCTGATCACCATCCTCCTCGCCCTGCCCGGCACCCTGACCTTCGCCGTCGCCGGGCTGGCCCTGCTGCTGGACGCCCGCGGCCAGAACGCCACCCTCGGCAGCGCCCTGCTGGAAATGGCCCAGGTCTGGCTGCTGTTCTACACCGCCCATCGCATCCTCACCCCGGGCGGCATCGCCGAGCGGCATTTCCACTGGAGCCGCGAACAGGTCGGCTTCCTCGACCGGCACCTGGTCCGCCTCGGCGTTGTGGTCCTGGCGCTGGTCGGCGTGGTGACGGTGGCCGAGCACCAGCCGGCGAGTCTGGCCGACGACGTGATCGGCATCGCCGTGGTCCTGCTCGGCTACGCGGCCATGGCCTGGCTGCTCAGCCGCCTGCTGTTCAGCAGCCCCGGCGACGAGCGTCCGTCGCTGATCAAGATGATCGTCGGCATCCTCTTCACCGCGCTGCCGCTGGTGCTCTTCGTCGCGGTCTGCTTCGGCTACTACTACACCTCGCTGAAGCTCACCGACCGTCTCATCGATACCCTTTACCTGCTGCTGCTCTGGTTCGTCATCGAGGCCGCCTTCGTCCGCGGCCTGGGTGTGGCGGCCCGGCGCCTGGCCTACGCCCGGGCCCTGGCGAAACGGCAGAACGCGGCGAAGGAAGGCGTCGACGGCGAGACCAACGTCGAGGAGCCGACCCTCGGCATCGAGCAGATCAACCAGCAATCGCTGCGGCTGATCCGACTGGCCCTGCTGATCGGCTTCATCGTCTGCCTGTACTGGGTCTGGGCCGACCTGATCAGCGTGATCTCCTACCTCGACAACGTCACCCTGTACCAGTACACCGCCGGCACCGGCGAAGCGGCCACCAGCGTGCCGATCAGCCTGCGCGACTTCCTCGCGGCGCTGGCCATCGCGGTGGTCACCGTGGCCCTGGCGCGCAACCTACCCGGCCTGCTGGAAGTCCTGGTACTGCAGCGCCTGACCCTGGCCCAGGGCAGCGCCTACGCCACCACCACCCTGCTTTCCTACGCCATCAGCGGCATCGGCATCGTCAGCGCCCTGTCCACCCTCGGGGTCAGCTGGGACAAGCTGCAATGGCTGGTGGCGGCGCTCTCGGTAGGCCTCGGTTTCGGCCTGCAGGCGATCTTCTCCAACTTCGTCTCCGGCCTGATCATCCTCTTCGAGCGTCCGGTACGAATCGGCGACGTGGTGACCATCGGCAACCTGTCCGGCACGGTCAGCCGGATCCGCATCCGCGCCACCACCATCACCGATTTCGACCGCAAGGAGATCATCGTCCCGAACCAGACCTTCATCACCGGGCAACTGGTGAACTGGTCGCTGAGCGATACCGTGACCCGGGTCACCATCAAGATCGGCCTGGCCTACGAGACCGACCTGCCGCTGGCGCGCAAGCTGATGATGCAGGCGGTCAAGGAAAACCCGCGGGTACTGCGCGACCCGGAGCCGCTGCTGTACTTCCTGACCATCAGCGCCAGTACCTTCGACTACGAGCTGCGCTTCCACGTCCGCGAACTGGGCGACCGCAACCCCTCTACCGACGAGATCCTGACGAAGATCGCCACCAGCTTCCGCGAACACAAGATCGACATGGCTTTCAACCAGGTCGATGTGTTCGTCAAGAACCTCCAGGGCCAGCAGGTCCAGCTGTTCGTCGGCGAGCCGCAGCACAGCGGCGTCGGCAATCCGCCCGCGCTCAAGGGCCAGGACGGTCCCGCCGAACCGACCCGCTGAACCTCCGGGCCTGGACGCCCTCCGGCAATTCCCAGCACAATGCTCGGGAATTGCCGGAGGCCTCTCTTGAAATCACTCGACGACCTCGACTTCGACAACCGCTTCGCCCGCCTGGGCGACGCCTTCTCCACCGAAGTCCTGCCCGACCCCATCGCCGAGCCGCGCCTGGTGGTAGCCAGCCCCGCCGCCCTGGCGCTGCTCGACCTGCCAGCGGAAACCAGCGACGAAGCGCTGTTCGCCGAACTGTTCGGCGGGCACAAGCTGTGGTCGGAGGCCGAGCCGCGGGCGATGGTGTATTCCGGCCACCAGTTCGGCTCCTATAACCCGCGCCTGGGCGACGGCCGCGGCCTGCTGCTCGGCGAGGTGATCAACCAGGCCGGCGAGCACTGGGACCTGCACCTCAAGGGCGCCGGCCAGACCCCCTACTCGCGGATGGGCGACGGGCGCGCCGTGCTGCGCTCGTCGATCCGCGAGTTCCTCGCCTCCGAAGCCCTTCCGGCACTGGGCATTCCCAGCAGCCGGGCGCTCTGCGTGATCGGTTCGAGCACGCCGGTCTGGCGCGAGAAGAAGGAAAGCGCGGCGACGCTGCTGCGCCTGGCGCCCAGCCACGTGCGCTTCGGTCACTTCGAATACTTCTACTACACCCGCCAGCACGACCAGTTGAAACAGTTGGCGGCGTTCGTTCTGGAACACCACTTCGCCGACTGCAACGCAGCCGAGCGGCCATACGCGGCGATGTTCCGCCAGGTCGTCGAGCGCAACGCCGAACTCATCGCCCGCTGGCAGGCCTATGGCTTCTGCCACGGGGTGATGAACACCGACAACATGTCGATCCTCGGCATTACCTTCGACTACGGGCCCTACGCCTTCCTCGACGATTTCGACGCCAATCACATCTGCAACCACTCCGACGACGCCGGCCGCTACTCCTTCAGCAACCAGGTACCGATCGCCCATTGGAACCTGGCCGCCCTGGCCCAGGCGCTGACGCCACTGGTGGAAGTGGACGAACTGCGCGCCAGCCTCGACCTGTTCCTGCCCCTCTACCAGGCCCACTACCTCGACCTGATGCGCCGGCGCCTGGGCCTGGGCGTCGCCGCGGAGAACGACCAGGCCCTGGTCCAGGAACTGTTGCAGCGCATGCAGGGCAGCGCGGTGGATTACTCGCTGTTCTTCCGCCGACTCGGCGAAGAAACTCCGGAGCGGGCGCTGGCCAGCCTGCGCGACGACTTCGTCGACCGCGAGGCCTTCGACCGCTGGGCCGAGGCCTACCGCCGGCGCGTCGAGGAAGAAGGCGGAGACCAGGAGTCGCGGCGCCGGCGCATGCACGCGGTCAATCCGCTCTATGTGCTGCGCAACTACCTGGCACAGCAGGCCATCGAAGCGGCCGAGCAGGGCGACTACACGGAAGTCCGCTTGCTGCACCAGGTACTGAGTCGCCCGTTCGAGGAACAGCCGGGCATGGAGCGCTTCACTCGGCGCCCGCCGGACTGGGGGCGGCACCTGGAAATCAGTTGCTCCTCCTGACGGGATGCCCTGACAGAACGGCGGCCGATAATGCCGCAATGGAATAAATACCTTCGGAAAACTTCTTAGACGCACTAAGAAAAGCCGATTATCTTCGCCGCCACACTTATTCCAGCCTGTTCTACCACCTCCTGTCAGGCGCCTTGCCGCATGAAGATACGCGACCTCGATCTCAGCCAGAGTTCGATCAACACCGAACACCAGGCGCTAGGTCTGCCTCCTGTCGAAGATTTCGTCACCCATCCGGACGACCACCCGGTACTGCGCGCCGCCATGTGGGCGGCGGTGCTGATCCTGGTCGGCCTGCTCGCCTTCCTGGCCTGGCGCCTGTTCTTCGACAACGGCGGCAGCAGCGGCTTCGAGATCATCGAGCAGGCCCTGACCAGCCGAGGTTTCTGGAGCGCGGTGGCGGTGGGCTTCTTCGCCCAGGTGATCGACGGTGCGCTGGGCATGGCCTACGGCATTACTGCCACCACCTTCCTGCTCAGCGCTGGCGCCACGCCGGCCGCCGCCAGCGCCAGCGTGCACATCGCCGAAGTGTTCACCACCGGCTTTTCCGGGATTTCCCACGTCAAGCTCGGCAACGTCAACAAGTCACTCTTCCTCCGCCTGCTGCTGCCGGGAATGATCGGCGCGGTGCTCGGCGCCGTGCTGATCACCCGCTTCGACGGCCACCAGCTCAAGCCCTTCATCTCCGCCTACCTGCTGCTGATGGGCCTGTACATCCTGAGCAAGGCCTACCGCCACGTGATCAAGCGCCGGGCACCGCGCCACGTGGCCAAGCTGGCACTCTTCGGCGGCTTCGTCGATGCCGCCGGCGGCGGCGGCTGGGGCCCGGTGGTCACCAGCAGCCTGATCGGCTCGGGTAGCGACCCGCGCACCACCATCGGCTCGGTGAACTTCGCCGAGTTCTTCCTGACCATCGCCAGCGCCACCTCCTTCATCCTCCTCGCCGGCCAGCCGGACACCTGGAAGATGGTCGCCGGACTGGTCTTCGGCGGCCTGTTCGCCGCGCCGTTCGCCGCCCTGCTGTGCAAGAAGCTTTCGCCGCGCACCCTGCTGGTCATCGTCGGCACCCTGATCACCCTGATCAGCGCCTACAACATCTACATCGGCCTGCGCTGACAGGCATAAGCGGCGAACACAACGATCTAACCAGGCACGCTTTTCCTTGCCCGGGCGCATTGACCCGCCCGGCGCGCTTTCCCATGCTGCGTCCTTCCAATCTGCCCGAAGGAACGCTGCATGAAACTGGAAACCCTGGCCGTCCACGCCGGCTACAGCCCTGACCCGACCACCCGCGCGGTGGCGGTGCCGATCTACCAGACCACCTCCTACGCTTTCGACGACACCCAGCATGGCGCCGACCTGTTCGACCTGAAGGTACCGGGCAACATCTACACACGGATCATGAACCCCACCAACGATGTACTGGAACAGCGCGTCGCGGCGCTGGAAGGCGGGGTCGGGGCGCTGGCGGTGGCCTCGGGGATGGCGGCCATCACCTACGCGATCCAGACCGTCGCCGAGGCCGGCGACAACATCGTCTCGGTGGCCAAGCTCTACGGCGGCACCTACAACCTGCTGGCCCACACCCTGCCACGCATCGGCATCCAGGCGCGCTTCGCCGCCCACGACGACATCGCCGCCCTGGAAGCGCTGATCGACGAGCGGACCAAGGCCGTGTTCTGCGAAACCATCGGCAACCCGGCGGGCAACATCATCGACCTGCAGGCACTGGCCGACGCCGCTCACCGCCACGGCGTACCGCTGATCGTCGACAACACGGTAGCCACCCCGGTGCTCTGCCGGCCGTTCGAGCACGGTGCCGACATCATCGTGCACTCGCTGACCAAGTACATGGGCGGCCACGGCACCAGCATCGGCGGGATCGTGGTCGACTCCGGCAAATTCGACTGGGCGGCGAACAAGTCGCGCTTCCCGCTGCTGAACACGCCCGATCCGTCCTACCACGGCGTCACCTACACCGAGGCCTTCGGACCCGCCGCCTTCATCGGCCGCTGCCGGGTGGTACCGCTGCGCAACATGGGCGCGGCGCTCTCGCCGTTCAACGCCTTCCTCATCCTCCAAGGCCTGGAGACCCTGGCGCTGCGCATGGAGCGCCACTGCGACAACGCCCTCGCCGTAGCCCGCTACCTGCAACAACATCCGCAGGTGGCCTGGGTGAAATACGCCGGCCTCGCCGACAACCCCGAGCACGCCCTGGCCCGGCGCTACCTGGGGGGCCGCCCGGCGGCGATCCTGTCCTTCGGCATCCAGGGCGGCAGCGCCGCCGGCGCGCGCTTCATCGACGCCTTGAAGCTGGTGGTGCGGCTGGTCAACATCGGCGACGCCAAGTCCCTGGCCTGCCACCCGGCGAGCACCACCCACCGCCAGTTGAACGCGGAGGAACTGGCCCGCGCCGGAGTCTCCGACGACATGGTGCGGCTGTCGATCGGCATCGAGCACATCGACGACATCCTCGCCGACCTCGACCAGGCCCTGGCCGCCGCCGCACGCTGAGCGGATCGGTCAGTCCGGGCGAGCGTTTCGGTCCTTGCCCGGCCTGGCCGGCCGGCTAGTCTGGCTGGGATCCCCGACATGGAGAGCGCCATGCCACTGCCCACCGAACTCGCCAGGCACCTGACCGAAGAAAAGATCGCCTTCGTCCAGCGCAGCGGACTCAGGGCGGAAGTCCTCGAACCCGGCTACGTGCGCCTGCGCATGCCGGGCGCCGGCAACGAGAACCACATCGGCAGCATGTACGCCGGGGCGCTCTTCACCCTCGCCGAAATTCCCGGTGGCGCGCTGTTCCTGACCAGCTTCGACAGCGCCCGCTTCTATCCCATCGTCAAGGAGATGACCTTGCGCTTCCGCCGCCCGGCCAAGGGCGACATACGCGTCGAGGCACGCCTGGATGCCGAGCGCATCCGCCAACTGGAAACCGAGGCTGGAGAGCGCGGCAAGGCCGAATACAGCCTCGAACTGCAACTCACCGACGAGCAGGGGGAGGTGGTGGCGGAAAGCACCGCGCTGTACCAGCTACGCAGCCACGCGCGGCCCTGACTGGCAGATTTCGCAGGGCCCGGCGAAGGTTTTTTCTGCCATGGATCAAGGTCCGTAGCGAGCTGCGGCGCGACAGTGGGGAAGCCAGCGTAGCCATCCCACGGAGTCCGCCATGATCCGCCACCTCCTGGTCGCCCACGACCTCACCCCGGAAGCCGACGTCGCCCTCGCCCGCGCCGCCCAGTTGGCCCGCCAGCACGATGCGCGGGTCAGCCTGCTGCACGTGTACGACCCGGGGCTATCGGCGTCGGCGGTGAAGACCGTCAGCGCCATGCTGCAGCTCAAGCGCAAGGAGGCCGGCCTCGACGAGGACAGCGCCATCCACCTGTTCAGGGGCCAGCCGGTCGAGGGCATCCTGCAGCAGACCCGGGCGCTCGAACCGGACCTGCTGCTGATGGGCGCGCACCACCAGAAGACCTTCGAACGCTTCGGCAACACCACCCTCGACCAGGTGGTGCGGCGCAGCCGGGTGCCGGTGCTGCTCGCCGTGCGCGAGGCGGACGAACCCTACCGCCAGGCGCTCAGCGCCCTGGACTTTTCCCAGTGCGCCTGTACCGCGCTGCGCCAGGCCTACCGCCTGCTGCCGGTGGAAGCCGACCTGCACGCCCTGCACGTGTTCGAGTCCCCCGACGACGGCGTGCTCGGCCTGCCCAGGCAGAATGCCGCGCACCTGGCCACCCAGGCCGGGCTGATCGAACAATTGCTGAGCGACGAGCAGGAGCGCCTGCCGGGCGTCGGGCCGCAGCTGAGCCACGAAGTGGTTCCCGGCGTGCTGCCGTACAGCCTGGACGCCGCGTTGAAGCAGCGCCAGCCGGAGCTGCTCGCCCTCGGCCGGCACAGCCGCAACGCGCTGATGCAGGCGCTGCTCGGCAACCTGGCGCAACGTTACCTGCGCCAGCCGAGCTGCGACGTCCTGGTTACCTCGTAGAAGCGCTGCCGCAGAGGCTGCTCAGCTTTCGAGCAGCCCGTGCAACTCGACGAACTGCTGGGTCAACTTGTGCCGCGGTTCGAGGAAGATCAGCGGGGTACAAGCCTGGTGCGACTCGCGCATCTTCACCGAACTCATCAGGTACACCGGCAGCACCGGCAGTTCCTCCGCCACCAGCTCGTCGAGCAGTTGCTGCGGCAGGCTGGCGCGCGGCTGGAACTGGTTGACCACGATGCCCTCGACCTGCAGGTCTTCGTTGTGGTCGTCACGCAGTTCCTCGATCTCCTGGAGAAGGCCATACAGCGCCTGGCGGGAGAAGCTGTCGCAATCGAAGGGAATCAGGCAGCGATCGGCAGCGATCAGCGCAGATACCGTGTAGAAATTCAGTGCCGGCGGGGTATCCAGGTAGATCCGGTCGTAGTCTTCGTCCAGTTCGTCCAGCAGTTTGCGCAGCTTGTTGATCTTGTGCTTCGACTCCAGCTTCGGCTGCAGGTCGGCCAGTTCGGGGCTGGAGGTGACGATGTGCAGGTTGTCGAACGGCGTCTCGTAGATCTCGACCCTGCCCTTCTTGCTGAAGGGCCCGGAAGACAAGGTCTGCTTGAAGAAGTCGGCGATCCCCACCGGCAGGTCCTCGCCGGTCAGTCCGGTCAGGTAGTGCGTGGAGTTGGCCTGGGCGTCCAGGTCCACCAGCAGGGTGCGATAGCCCTCCGCCGCGCTGACCGCCGCCAGGTTGCAGGCGATGCTGGACTTGCCTACCCCGCCTTTCTGATTGAACACCACGCGCCGCATGGGAAATCTCCGTGAGCCGAGCCTGATCCCGGATGATAGGCAAAGCCGCGGGCAAGCGCGAGCGCCGTCTCGGTCCTGACGTAGAGCGGTTCAGCGCCGGCGCAGGCTGGCCGCCTCACGGGTCACCAGGTCGATGAAGGACAGCGCCAGCGGCGAGCCCTCGTTCTGCCGACGGACCAGCCATACCGCAGTCGTCGCCTCGGGATCGCTCAGGGTGCGGTAGACCACGCCGTCGACCCGGGTGCGGCGGAACGACGCCGGCAGGATCGACACCCCCAGTCCGGCCGAGACCAGGCCGATGATGGTCATCGCCTCGCTGGCCTCCTGGGCGATGCGCGGGCTGAAGCCGGCCTGTCGGGTCAGGGCGATGACCTGGTCGTAGAGCCCGGTGCCGTAGCTGCGCGGGAAGAACACGAAGGGCTCCTCGGCCAGGGCGGCGATGGCCAGGCCATCCTCGCTGCCGGCCGCCAGCGGATGGTCGGCCCGCAGCACCGCCACCAGCGGTTCGCGGAACAACTCCACCCAATGCACCGCATCCGGCAGCGCCAGCGGGCGGATCACGCCCACCTGCAGGCTTTCCTCGAGCAGCGCCTTGAGTACCTGGCGGCTGCTCATTTCCTGCAGGTCGAGGTGTACGTCCGGATAGGCCTTGCGGAAGGCATGGATGCTGCTGGGTATGGTCGAGGTGAAGGGTGCCGAGGAAGTGAAACCGATCTTCAGCTCGCCCAGTTCCCCCAGGTGGGCCCGACGCGCCAGCAACACCGCCTTGTCTACCTGGGCCAGCACCTGGCGGGACTCGTCGAGGAACAGCCGGCCGGCGTCGGTGAGTTCGACGCGGCGGTTGGTGCGCTCGAACAGGCGCGCACCGATTTCCTCCTCCAGCGCCTGGATCTGCTGGCTCAACGGCGGCTGGGAGATCCCCAGGCGCTCGGCGGCGCGGCCGAAGTGCAGCTCCTCGGCGACGGCGATGAAATAGCGCAGGTGCCTGAGTTCCACGCGGCCCCTCCAATTAGGTCTTTTTACATATCAATCGTGTCGATCAATATATTGGAAATCATATAAACCTATCTATATCCTTTGCCACATAACCTCCAACAACGACCCCTTGTCCCTGAAATCCAGGTGGCGCGGCCTCGTTGTGCCTGCTCGCCACCGACCCCAGAGGTGCCCCGTGAGCAATCCGCAAGTCCGGCCACAGGCCGAAGAAGAACCCGCGTTAATCGAGGCGGCCCGCGAAGCAGCCAACGAGGTGCTGGAAGCCGCCACCGAAGTCGAACGCTATATCGAGAAAGGCACCCCGCAGTTCATGCGCACCTCGCTGGCGCTGTTCTCCGGCGGTTTCGCCACCTTTGCCCTGCTCTACTGCATCCAGCCGATGATGCCGGTGCTGTCCAAGGCGTTTTCCATCAGCGCCGCGGAAAGCAGCCTGGCATTGTCCGTCGCCACCGCCATGCTCGCCCTTGGCCTGCTGGTCACCGGCCCGATCTCCGACGCGATCGGTCGCAAGCCGGTGATGGTCGTCTCGCTGCTGGCCGCCGCGCTGTTCACCCTCGGCAGCGCGGTGATGCCCACCTGGCATGGCGTGCTGCTGATGCGCGCGCTGGTCGGGCTGTCCTTGAGCGGCCTGGCCGCGGTGGCGATGACCTATCTCAGCGAAGAGATCCATCCGCAGCACATCGGCCTGTCGATGGGCCTGTACATCGGCGGCAACGCCATCGGCGGGATGAGCGGACGCCTGATCAGCGGCGTCCTGGTCGATTTCATCTCCTGGCATGCCGCACTGGCGGTCCTCGGCGGCCTGGCCCTGGTCGCCGCGCTGGTGTTCTGGCGCGTGCTGCCCGAATCGAAACACTTCCGGCCGGCACCGCTGAAGCCGGCGACCCTGCTCAACGGCTACCGCCTGCACTTCCGCGACGCCGGACTGCCCTGGCTGTTCCTGATCGGTTTCCTGCTGATGGGCAGCTTCGTCACCCTGTTCAACTACATCGGCTACCGCCTGCTGGCCGAGCCCTACCACATGAGCCAGGCGGTGGTCGGCGTGCTCTCGGTGGTTTACCTCTCGGGCATCTACAGCTCGGCCTGGGTCGGTTCGCTGGCCGACAAGCTGGGGCGACGCAAGGTGCTCTGGGCGGTCATCCTGCTGATGCTCGGCGGCCTGCTGCTGACCCTGTTCGAGCCGATCCCGCTGATGCTCGCCGGCCTGCTGCTATTCACCTTCGGCTTCTTCGGCGCGCACTCGGTGGCGAGCAGCTGGATCGGGCGCCGCGCCCTGCGCGCCAAGGGCCAGGCCTCGTCGCTCTACCTGTTCAGCTACTACGTCGGCTCGAGCCTGGCCGGCACCCTCGGCGGGGTGTTCTGGCATTACTACGGCTGGAACGGCATCGGGCTGTTCATCGGCTCGCTGCTGGTGGTCGCGGTATTGGTCTCGCTGCACCTGGCGCGCCTGCCGGCCCTGCCTGGCAACACCCTGGCGCAGGCCGCCCACTGAGTTCGAGGTGCCGGTCTCCCGGCGCCTTCACTCCGACCAGAAGCGTACTCCGGTCAGTTCCTCCGATCGCGCCCACAGCCGCGCGGCCAGCCCCAGGTCGCGCGCATTCCGCGGAATCCGCGCCGCCGCCGGATAACCGCGGGTTTCCAGCCAGCGATCCGGGCCGACATAGGCGCCGCCATACCAGCGCTGTTCGGTCAGCGCGGAAAGTGCCGGCAACGCCCCCATCTCCGCCGATTGCGCGAACGCTCCGTTGGCCACCTTCATCGCCCAGCGTCCCAGGCGCGAACCGGACATCGCCGGCGCCGCGTACTGCAGGTTGGTCGCCGCGTAGCCCGGATGCGCCGCCAGGCTCTGCAGAAGCACGCCCCGCTGGCCGGCGCGGCGCTGCAACTCCAGGCTGAACAGCAGATTGGCCTGCTTGCTGTGGCAATAGGCGAGATAGCGGTTGTAGCCGCGCTCGGCGTTGAGGTCGTCGAGCGGCAGCCGGCCGAACTGGTTGAAACCGCTGGTCATGCCCACCACCCTGGGCCGTGGAGCGGCCAGCAACGACTCCAGCAGCAGTCCCGTAAGGGCGAAGTGGCCGAGGTGATTGGTGCCCATCTGCATCTCGAAACCGTCGCGGGTACGCCGCAGGGGCAGGAACATCACTCCGGCGTTGTTGAACAAGAGATCGAGGCGTGCGTGGCGCTGACGGAAACCGGCGGCGCAGGCGCGGATCGAGGCGAGGTCGGCCAGGTCGAGATCGGCCAGCTCCAGGCGTGCCTGGGGATACTCGTCGAGGATCGCCCGCCGCGCCCGCTCCGCCTGTTCGCGATTGCGGCAGGCCATCACCACGGTCGCCCCTTTGCCGGCCAGCGTGCGCGCCGCCTGCCAACCCAGGCCGCTGTTGGCGCCGGTGACCAGCGCCAGGCGCCCGGCCAGTTGTGGAATGTTGCGTCGTGCCCAGGGATGCATCGCTCGTTCTCCGCTTGACTGCGTTGCCGGGCAGTATTGCGGCACCAGCCAATGCAGCGGCAGACGCGCTCGCGCCAGACTGCCGATCATTTCGGGCCAGGACACGCCAGCATGAGCCGCCGCACGGACTCCGACGCACCGACCATCACCGCTGCCTATCCGCGCCTGCTGCTCGGCCTGCTGGAGGAACGCGGCCTGGACGGACGCGCGCTGCTACGGGAAATCGGTCTGTCGACGCTGCGACTGGAAGAGCCGGAAGCACGCGTCACATCGCAGCAGTACCAGGCGATCGCCGCCGCGGCGCTCGCGCTGAGCGGCGACCCCGGCCTCGGCGCACAGCTCGCCTTGCGCACGCCTCCCACCGCCCATGGCAGCCTGGGCTACGCGATGATGGCCTCGGCGACGCTCGGCGATGCCTTGTGCCTGGCGCTGCGCTACATGCCGCTGCTGCAGGGCAACGTCGAAATCAGCCTGCTGCGCGAGGACGAGCAGGTGATCCTGCGCATGCTGCCAGGCCCCGCGCTCCCGCCGGCACTGCACCGGTACTTCAGCGAAGCCCTGCTGATCGGCCTGTATCGCTCCGGCGCCTGGCTGCTCGGCGAACCGGCCCTGGTCGGCAGGCTCGACTTCGACTATCCCGAACCTGCCGTGCCTGTGCCGCTGCCGCAGTGCCGCTACGACCAGGCCCACGTCCAGCTGGTGTTCCCCGCCATCCTGCTCGCCCGCTCGCTACCGATGGCCGATCCGGCTGCGTTGCGCCGCGCCCGCGAACACTGCGAGCGCGAACTGGCGCTGCTCGATGCCGGCCGCCGGGACATCTGCGCCCGCGTGCGGCTGGAGCTGGAACGCCAGGAACAGCGCTTCCCCAACCTGGAGGAAGTAGCCGCGCGCCTGCACCTGTCCAGCCGCAGCCTCAAGCGGCATCTGCATGACGCCGGCACCAGCTTTCGCCAGTTGCTCGGTCAGGCTCGCCAGCGCCAGGCCTTGCGATTGCTGCGGCGTCCCGAGGTGTCGTTGCAGCGTATCGCCCTGTACCTGGGTTACAGCGATCCAACCAACTTCACCCGCGCCTTCAAGCGCTGGACCGGCGAGCCGCCGAGCGACACCCGCGCCCGCCTGCTGGGCGGGCAACCAGTTTCACGAACAAATGCCAAGCGCTCGACAAATCCCTCGCGTTTCCCTTGAGCGCGGCAAGCGCTGTCCTATGCTGCTGTGGCCGGCATCCGGCCGGCCTCGACAGCGATATGAAAGGGACTTTATGAAACCAGCGATCAAGCGCGCCTGCCTGCTCGGCACGGCACTGTTCTCCCTCTGCGCCAGCGCAGCCCAGGCGGCCGGCGTTCTGGTAGGAACCTGGGACCTGCGGGGCAACGGCCAGCTCGCCGCGGTCTACCGCGACGGCGCCAACCTGCAGGTGGTGGAAGGCGGCAGCACCCGCAACTACAGCTTCGGCAACGTGGTCTGGTCGGTCTTCGGCGCCACCGATACCGACGGCCAGCCCGGCGCGGAAATCCTGGTCAAGGCCGGTCCCGACCTGGTGATCGTTTCCCACGCCAGCACCACCCAGCGCAAGTACCCGGTAGGCAACGTCTCCTGGGCGATCATGCGCGCCACCGACGTCGACAACGTCGCCGGCGACGAAGTCATCCTCAGCATCGGCAACGGCGTGCGCACCGTATTCGATCGCACCCGTACGCAACGCGACGCCACCTTCAGCTACAACGGCACCTGGGGCCTGTTCGACGTCGCCGACGTGGACGGCGCGCCGGGCAAGGAACTGGTGCTGAACATGGGCAACGGCGTCAAGGTCATCGACCCGCGCACCGGTGGCGCCAAGGACTTCACCTTCAGCGGCTACCACGCGCTCGCACAGATCGCCGACCTCGACGGCCAGCCCGGCGCGGAGATCATCGGCCGCACCAGCACCGGCATCTACGTGATCAGCAACGCCAGTTCCCGCAAGGAATACAACATCGGCGCCAGCGCCTGGGCACTCTATGGCGGCACCGCGGACACCGACGGCAAGCCGGGCAACGAGCTGATCGTGGTGATGCAGGGCAAGGTGCGGGTCATCCACCACGCCAGCGGCGCCAGCAGCGACTACCGCATCGGCGACGTCAACTACAGCATCGATTCGGTGGCCGACATGGATGGCCAGCCGGGCGCGGAAATCCTCGTGCGCGACGCCAACGGCAAGCTGTTCGTGATCAACGACCGCACCGGCAAGGTAAGCAGTTGAGCCGGGCGGGTTGCGTAGGGCGGGTACGCCACCGGCGCGACCCCGCCAGCCAACGCGCCGGAGGGCCGTCGGCCCGCGCATGAAAAAAGGGGAGCCTCGGCTCCCCTTCTTTCGTTCCGGCTCAGCCGTGGTACTGCGCCGACAGCTCGTGCACCGCCTCGAAGAAGGCGCCGGCATGGGCCGGGTCGACTTCCGGGGTGATGCCGTGGCCAAGATTGAACACATGCCCCGTACCCTTGCCGTAGGCCGCCAGGATCCGCGCGACTTCGGCGCGGATCGCCGCCGGATTGGCGTAGAGCACCGAGGGATCCATGTTGCCTTGCAGGGCTACGCGCTCACCGACACGGGCCCGGGCGCTGCCGATGTCGCAGGTCCAGTCCAGGCCCAGCGCCTCGGCGCCGACCTCGGCCATCGACTCCAGCCACAGGCCGCCTCCCTTGGTGAAGAGGATCACCGGCACCCGGCGTCCGTCGTGCTCGCGGATCAATCCATCGACGATCTTGCGCATGTAGGTCAGGGAGAACTCCTGGTAGGCCGCCGCCGACAAGCTGCCGCCCCATGAGTCGAAGATCTGCACCGCCTGGGCGCCGGCGTGGATCTGCCCGTTGAGGTAGCTGGTCACCGATTGCGCCAGCTTGTCCAGCAGAGCGTGCATGGCCTGAGGGTTGTCGTAGAGCATCGCCTTGGACTTGCGGAAGTCCTTGCTCGAGCCGCCCTCGACCATGTAGGTGGCGAGGGTCCAGGGGCTGCCGGAGAAGCCGATCAGCGGTACGCGGCCGTTCAGCTCGCGGCGGATGGTGCGCACGGCATCCATCACATAGCCCAGGTCCTGTTCCGGATCGGGAACCGGCAGCGCCTCGATGTCGGCCAGCGACGAGACCACCTTGCGGAAGCGCGGGCCTTCGCCGGTCTCGAAGTACAGGCCCTGGCCCATGGCATCGGGAATGGTCAGGATATCGGAGAAGAGGATCGCGGCGTCCAGCTGCGGGTAACGGTCCAGCGGCTGCAGGGTCACTTCGCAGGCCAGCTCCGGGTTCATGCACAGGCTCATGAAATCGCCGGCCTTGGCACGGGTGGCACGGTATTCCGGCAGGTAACGACCGGCCTGGCGCATCATCCAGACGGGGGTGACATCGACGGGCTGCTTGAGCAGGGCGCGGAGGAAGCGGTCGTTCTTCAGGGCAGTCATAACGGCATCCGATCAAAGGCTGCTGGCTTCACGCGGGCGCGTGCGGAAGGGGGTTATCCACAGGCCGGCGGGCGAAAAGGGCCGCTATTGTCGCAAAGCACAAAACAAAAGGCACGGCGGGGGCCGTGCCTTTTGTCTATCGCGGTGATTTGTCGCAGCGCCGGTGGCGCCGCGGGTCAGACGCCAAGGTAGTCGAGGATGCCTTCGGCCGCGGTACGTCCTTCGAAGATCGCCGTCACCACCAGGTCGGAACCACGGACCATGTCGCCACCGGCGAAGATCTTCGGGTTGCTGGTCTGGTGCTTGAACTGCGCCTGCGCCGGAGCCACCACGCGGCCCTGGCTGTCGGTGGCGATCTCGAAGCGCTCGAACCACGGCGCCGGACTCGGCCGGAAGCCGAAGGCGATCAGCACGGCTTCCGCCGGGATGATCTCCTCGGAACCGGGGATCGGTTCGGGGCTGCGGCGGCCGCGGGCGTCCGGCTCGCCGAGACGAGTCTCGACCACCTTCACGCCTTCCACCCGGTCCTCGCCGACGATGGCGATGGGCTGGCGGTTGAAGAGGAACTTCACGCCCTCTTCCTTGGCGTTCTTCACTTCCTTGCGCGAGCCCGGCATGTTTTCTTCGTCACGGCGATAGGCACAGGTCACCGACTTGGCGCCCTGGCGGATCGAAGTGCGGTTGCAGTCCATCGCGGTGTCGCCGCCGCCCAGGACCACCACGCGCTTGCCCTTCATGTCGACGAAGTCCTCGGCCGACTTCTCGAAGCCGAGGTTGCGGTTCACGTTGGCGATCAGGAAGTCCAGGGCGTCGTGTACGCCCGGCAGGTCCTCGCCGGGGAAACCGCCCTTCATGTAGGTGTAGGTGCCCATCCCCATGAACACGGCATCGTACTCATCGAGCAACTGCTCCATGGTCACGTCCTTGCCGATCTCGGTGTTCAGGCGAAACTCGATGCCCATGCCGGTGAACACCTCGCGGCGACGGCTGAGGACGTGCTTCTCCAGCTTGAACTCGGGAATGCCGAAGGTCAGCAGGCCGCCGATCTCCGGGTTGCGGTCGAACACCACCGGGGTCACGCCGTTGCGCACCAGCACGTCGGCGCAGCCGAGGCCGGCCGGGCCGGCGCCGATCACCGCGACGCGCCTGCCGGTCGGCTTGACCTTGGACAGGTCCGGACGCCAGCCCATGGCGAAGGCCGTATCGGTGATGTACTTCTCCACCGAGCCGATGGTCACCGCGCCAAAACCGTCGTTGAGGGTGCAGGCGCCCTCGCAGAGGCGATCCTGCGGGCAGACCCGGCCGCAGACTTCCGGCAGGGTGTTGGTCTGGTGCGACAGTTCGGCGGCGGCCAGGATGTTGCCTTCGGAAACCAGCTTCAGCCAGTTAGGGATGAAGTTGTGCACCGGGCATTTCCACTCGCAGTACGGGTTGCCGCAGCCCAGGCAGCGGTGGGCCTGGTCGGCGGCCTGCTGCGGCTTGAACAGGTCGTGGATCTCCACGAACTCGCGCTTGCGCTGGCGCAGCAGCTTCTTCTTCGGGTCCTTGCGCCCGACTTCGATGAACTGGAAGTCGTTGTTCAGGCGGTCGGAATTCAGACGTTCAGACATATCGAAACCTCATCACAACTTCGGGCGCTTATTGCGGGTTGGCACGGGTGCTGGTCAGCAGCGAACCGAGGCTGGCCGCCTTCGGTTTCACCAGCCAGAACCGACGCAGGTAGTCATCCAGGTTTTCCAGGATGTTCGCGCCCCACTCGCTTGCCGTTTCGTTCACGTACTCGACCAGGACCTTGCGCAGGTGGCTGCGATAGGCCTCCATCGCCTCGCCGCTGATCCGCTGGATTTCCACCAGCTCGTGGTTCACGCGGTCGACGAAAGTGTTGTCCATGTCGAGGACGTAGGCGAAGCCCCCGGTCATGCCGGAGCCGAAGTTGTAGCCGGTCTTGCCCAGCACGCAGACGAAACCGCCGGTCATGTATTCGCAGCAGTGGTCGCCGGTACCTTCCACCACCGCATGGGAACCGGAGTTGCGCACGGCGAAGCGCTCGCCGGCGGTTCCGGCGGCGAACAGCTTGCCGCCGGTGGCGCCGTACAGGCAGGTGTTGCCGACGATGGCCGATTCCTGGGTCTTGAACGGACTGCCCTTGGGCGGGGTGATCACCAGCTTGCCGCCGGTCATGCCCTTGCCTACGTAGTCGTTGGCGTCGCCTTCCAGGTACAGGTGCAGGCCACCGGCGTTCCACACGCCGAAGCTCTGTCCCGCGGTGCCCTTGAAACGGAACACCACCGGTGCCTTGGCCATGCCCTGGTTGCCGTGCAGGCGGGCGATCTCGCCGGATACCCGCGCGCCGATGGATCGGTCGCAGTTGCAGATGTCCAGCTCGTACTCGCCGCCGCTCAGGCCTTCGATGGCGGCCTTCGACAGCTCGACCATCTTCTCGGCCAGCAGGCCCTGGTCGAACGGCGGGTTTTTCTCCACCTCGCAGAACTGCGGCTTGTCGGCCGGGATCAGCTCACTGCCCAGCAACGGAGCGAGATCCAGGTTCTGCTGCTTGGCGGTCTCGCCGGGGAGGATCTCCAGCAGGTCGGTGCGGCCGATCAGCTCGCCCAGGCTGCGCACGCCGAGGCGCGCCAGCCACTCGCGGGTTTCCGTGGCGATGAAGGTGAAGAAGTTGATCACCATCGCGGTGGTGCCGATGAAGTGGTCCTTGCGCAACTTGTCGTTCTGCGTCGCCACGCCGGTGGCGCAGTTGTTCAGGTGGCAGATGCGCAGGTACTTGCAGCCCAGGGCGATCATCGGCGCGGTGCCGAAGCCGAAGCTCTCGGCGCCGAGAATGGCCGCCTTGATCACGTCCAGGCCGGTCTTCAGGCCGCCATCGGTCTGCACCCGGACCTTGCCGCGCAGGTCGTTGCCGCGCAGGGTCTGGTGGGTTTCCGCCAGGCCCAGTTCCCAGGGCGAGCCGGCGTACTTGATCGAGGTGATCGGCGAGGCACCGGTACCGCCGTCGTAGCCGGAGATGGTGATCAGGTCCGCATAGGCCTTGGCCACGCCGGCGGCGATGGTGCCGACGCCCGGCTCGGATACCAGCTTCACCGATACCAGCGCCTGCGGGTTGACCTGCTTGAGGTCGAAGATCAGCTGCGCCAGGTCTTCGATGGAGTAGATGTCGTGGTGCGGCGGCGGCGAGATCAGGGTCACGCCGGGCACCGCATAGCGCAGGCGGGCGATCAGGCCGTTGACCTTGCCGCCCGGCAACTGGCCGCCCTCGCCGGGCTTGGCGCCCTGGGCCACCTTGATCTGCAGGACCTCGGCGTTGACCAGGTATTCCGGGGTCACGCCGAAGCGGCCGGTAGCCACCTGCTTGATCTTCGAACTCTTCAGCGTGCCGTAGCGCGCCGGGTCCTCGCCGCCCTCGCCGGAGTTGGAGCGACCGCCCAGGGTGTTCATCGCCTCGGCCAGCGCCTCGTGGGCCTCCGGCGACAGCGCGCCGAGGGAAATCCCGGCGGCATCGAAGCGCTTGAAGATGGCTTCCAGCGGCTCCACCTCGTCGAGCGCCAGCGGCTGCGCGGCGGTCTTCACCTGCAACAGGTCGCGGATCATCGACACTGGGCGCTGGTCCACCAGCGCGGTGTATTCCTTGAACTTCTCGTAGTCGCCCTGCTGCACGGCAGCCTGCAGGGTATTCACCACATCCGGGTTGTAGGCGTGGTATTCGCCGCCATAGACGAACTTCAGCAAGCCGCCCTGCTGGATCGGCTTGCGGTTGCTCCAGGCCTCGGCGGCCAGGAGCTTCTGCTCGTTCTCGATATCGACGAAGCGCGCGCCCTGGATGCGGCTGGCGACTCCGGTGAAGCACAGGTTGGTGACCTCGTCGGACAGGCCCACCGCCTCGAACAGCTGCGCGCCACGGTAGGACGCGACGGTGGAGATGCCCATCTTCGAGAGAATCTTCATCAGGCCCTTGGAGATCCCCTTGCGGTAGTACTTGAACACCTCGTAGAGGTCGCCCAGCACTTCACCGGTGCGGATCAGGTCGGCCAGCACCTCGTAGGCGAGGAACGGATAGACCGCCGAGGCGCCGAAGCCGATCAGCACCGCGAAATGGTGCGGATCGCGGGCGGTGGCGGTCTCCACCAGGATGTTGGAGTCGCAGCGCAGCCCGGTCTGCACCAGGCGGTGATGCACCGCACCGACGGCCAGGGCAGCATGCACCGGCAGTTTGCCGGGAGCGATATGGCGGTCGCTGAGGATCAGCAGCACCCTGCCGCCGCGCACGGCTTCCTCGGCCTGGTCGGCGATGTTGCGCACCGCGGCCTCCAGGCCCATCGACTCGTCGTAGTTGAGGTCGATGAAGTGGCGGTCGAAGCCCGGGCGGTCCAGGGTCATGATGGTCCGCCACTTCGCCGGCGAGATCACCGGAGTGGTGAGGATCGCCTGGTTGGCATGGTGCGGGGCTTCCTCGAAGATGTTCTGCTCGACGCCCAGGCAGGTTTCCAGGGACATCACGATGGCTTCGCGCAGCGGGTCGATCGGCGGGTTGGTGACCTGGGCGAATTGCTGGCGGAAGTAATCGTACGGAGAGCGGATGCGCCGGGAGAGGATCGCCATCGGCGTATCGTCGCCCATGGAGCCCACCGCTTCCTGGCCCTGCTCGCCGAGCGGACGCAGCACCTGGTCACGCTCCTCGAAGGTGACCTGGAACATCTTCATGAATTGCTTGAGCTGGTCGGCGTCGTAGCTGGCCACGCCATGGTCGTCGTCCAGGGTCGCCTGGATGCGCAGGGCATTCTGCCGCAGCCACTGCTTGTAGGGATGGCGCGACTTCAGGCGGTTGTCGATGTCGTCGCTGTGCAGGACCTGGCCGGTCTCGGTGTCCACCGCGAGGATCTGCCCCGGGCCGACGCGACCCTTGGCGATGACGTCCTCGGGCTTGTAGTCCCAGACGCCGATTTCCGAAGCCAGGGTGATGTAGCCGTTCTTCGTGGTGACCCAGCGCGACGGGCGCAGGCCATTGCGGTCGAGCAGGCAGACGGCATAGCGACCGTCGGTCAGTACGACGCCGGCGGGGCCATCCCAGGGCTCCATGTGCAGCGAGTTGTACTCGTAGAACGCGCGCAGGTCGGCGTCCATGGTTTCGACGTTCTGCCAGGCCGGCGGGATGATCATGCGCAGGCCGCGGAACAGGTCCATGCCGCCGGTGACCATCAGTTCGAGCATGTTGTCCATGCTCGACGAGTCGGAGCCGACGCGGTTCACCAGCGGGCCGAGCTCTTCCAGGTCGGGGATCAGTTCGTTGGTGAACTTGGTCCGCCGCGCCTGGGCCCAGTTGCGGTTGCCGGTGATGGTGTTGATCTCGCCGTTGTGGGCGAGGAAGCGGAACGGCTGCGCCAGCGGCCATTTCGGCAGGGTGTTGGTGGAGAAGCGCTGGTGGAATACGCAGATCGCGGTCTGCAGGCGCTCGTCGCCAAGGTCCGGATAGAAGGCGGCCAGGTCGGCCGGCATCATCAGGCCCTTGTAGATGATGGTCTTGTGCGAAAAGCTGCAGATGTAGTGGTCGCTGTCGGCGGCGTTGGCCACCGACGAGCGGCGCCGTGCGCTGAACAGCTTGATGGCGAAGTCCTGGTCGCTCAGGCCGGCGCCGCCGATGAACACCTGTTCGATCTGCGGCAGGCGCTCCAGCGCCAGGCGGCCGAGAACGCTGGTATCGATCGGCACCTTGCGCCAGCCGACCAGCTCCAGTCCGGCGGCGACGATCTCGCGATTCATGTTCTCGCGTGCCGCCTCGGCTTTCACCGGGTCCTGGTTGAAGAACACCATGCCCACCGCGTATTGCTCGGGCAGGTCGACAGAAAAGGCTTCCCTGGCGACGGCACGCAGGAACAGGTCGGGCTTCTGGATCAGCAGCCCGCAGCCGTCCCCGGTCTTGCCATCGGCATTGATCCCACCGCGGTGGGTCATGCAGGTCAGTGCTTCGATTGCGGTTTGCAGAAGTTGATGGCTCGGCTCGCCCTGCATATGGGCGATCAGGCCAAATCCGCAGTTATCCTTGAACGTTTCAGGATGGTACAGACCTGCTTTCATAAGGAACTCTCACCGGCAAAACTTTTTTAGTCATCTACTTCGCCTGTCACCCGCTCATGCGGCGAGTTTTCGACAGGCAAAGGGAGGCCATTGTACATAGGTGCACAAGGCCTCACAAATTTTGCGGCGAGAAAATGAAATTCAATGTCGCCAAAATGAAAGACGAAACCCGCCGGTCATGCTAACGACTAGCGAGTTTCGTCAAGAGGCGACGGCAGGTCGGATCAATGCGCCTGGCCGATCTCCTGCTGGATGCTGGCGAAGGTACGCGGCCACGGCTTGCCGGCCTGCACCTTGGACGGCAGTTTTTTCACTGCGGCCAGGGCGGCGGCACGGTTCGGGAAGCTGCCATAGGTGACGACGTAGAACGGCTTGCCTTGCAGGGTTTTCTTGAAGTAGCGGAAATCGCCGCCGCCCTGCTGGCGAATGAACGCCTGGGCATTGGCTTCGGAGCCGGTACCGAGGATCTGCAGGGCGAAGTTACCACCAGACTGGTTGCGATACCACTGACTTCCCGCACCGCCACCGCTGGCCGGCTTGGCGGCCGGAGCCGGGGCCGGCTTCGCCGCGGCGGTGGTGGCCGGCTTGCTCGCCGCCGGCTTGGCCGGAGCCGGGGCCGGCTTGCTGGCCGGGGCGCTGGCGACCGGCGCGGCCGGTGCCGGGGTCTGCGCCGGAGTCGGGGTCGCCGCAGGCGCGGTCGGTTCGGTCGGCGCCGGCGGCACCGGATGCATCGGCGTGACGCCGTTGTTGGCCAGCGGCGTCACCGGAGGAGCCGAGCTGGAAACGGTAGGCGGCACCGCGGCGGACGGCAGGCCGCCTTCGTCGTCGCCACCTTGCCCGGCGGCCTGGGCCAGCGGCTCGCGAATGACCGGCTGCGACTCGCCGACCAACGGTAGCGGCAACGGCTGGCTGGAGCCGTTGAACTCCACGGCCGGGCCGCTGCCCGGCTGCTGGGCCTGGGCCGGCGTACCACCATTCATGGACAATTCGGTAGAGGCGGTCTGCGGCGCCTCCGGCTTGCTCTTGCCTTGCATGAACCAGGCGGCGATCACGCCGATGGCCACGACCGCAAGAATCACCAGATGCTTCTTGGGCAAGTTGAAAGACCCTCCGGTTGCCTTGCGCGCTGCGCCACGATTGGCCAGCATCGCTTCGATCAGGGCATCGCGGGCGACCTGGTTGATCGCTCCCGGCCAGCCTTCCGACTGCTCGTGGATGTCCACCAGCAGGTCATTGGAAATCAGCTCGATGCCCTGCCCGGCGCCCTCGAGACGCTGGGCCAGGTAGTCGCGGGTTTCCTCTTCGCTGTATGGCTGCAATTCGATGGCATGGAAGCGCTCCTCACCCTCGGAAAACACCTCCAGGCGCGGCAGCAACGACGGCTCACCGAACAGGAATACATGCAGGCGTCCCTCGTTGGTGCCGGAAGCCAGCAGCAACAGCACTTCCAGCGCGCTGTCCTGGAGCTGTTCGGCATCGTCCACCATCAGGTAGACGTCCTGCCCGGTGATCGCCAGCTGCGCCACCTTGGTCAGGATCGCCTCCAGGCTCGCCTGGTTGATGCTCAGGCCCTGCGCCACCTGGCGCAGCAACGAAGTCTCGTCGGCGGCGGTGCGCGCCGAGATCACCACGCTGAGGACCGCATCCTTGTTGGTGCTGGCCACCAGCGCCTGGCGCAGCAGGGTCTTACCGCTGCCCAGGGGCCCGGTGACCAGCAGCAGGAGCTGGCTGTAGCGGGCCAGATGGTGCAACTGGCCGAGCACCGGTTTGCGCTGCGCCGGGAAGAACTTGAAACCCGGAACGCGCGGCGCGAACGGGTCGTGACTGAATTGGTAGTGGCCCAGGAAGGCCTCATCGGCATGCAAGCTGGTCATGGGACCTCATTCATCTCCAAGCTGGTCGGCCAAGGCCCGATAGTCGGTGCGCAGGGTCGCGTCCAAGATCTCACGGGGAAAATCGCCGGTGACCACGGCATTCCCCAGTCCTTGCAGCAAAACCAGACGCAGGCGGCCATCGAGCACTTTCTTGTCGACGGCCATGTGTTCCATAAAATCTTCCGCCGTCATCTCGGCCGGCGGTACCACGGGCAGGCCAGCCCGGCGCAGCAGGCGGGTACCGCGATCGCGCTCGGCGGCGCTCAGCCAACCCAACCGATGCGACATCTCGAGTGCCATCACGGTTCCCGCCCCTACCGCTTCGCCGTGCAACCAGACGCCGTAACCCTGCTGGGTCTCGATCGCGTGACCGAAGGTATGGCCGAGGTTCAGCGTGGCGCGCACGCCCGACTCGCGCTCGTCGGCGCCCACCACGCGGGCCTTCGCCGCGCAAGAGCGCTCGATGGCCTCGGTGACAACGGTCGGCTCCAGTGCCAGCAAGGCATCCATGTGCTCTTCCAGCCAGGTGATGAACGGTTCGTCGCAAATGAAACCGTACTTGATCACCTCCGCCAGCCCGGCGGACAGCTCGCGGGACGGCAGCGTCTTCAGCGACGCGGTGTCGATGACCACCGCCTGGGGCTGGTAGAACGCACCGATCATATTCTTGCCCAACGGATGGTTGATCCCGGTCTTGCCGCCCACCGAGGAGTCGACCTGGGACAACAGGGTGGTCGGCACCTGGATGAAGTTGACCCCACGCTGGTAGCAGGCCGCGGCGAAACCGGCCATGTCACCGATGACGCCGCCGCCCAGGGCGATCAGGGTAGTCTTGCGGTCATGCCGCTCCTTCAGCAGGGCATCGAAGATCAGTTGCAGGGTTTCCCACTGCTTGTAGGCCTCGCCGTCGGGCAGCACCACAGGGGTGACCTCATGGCCTTGCAGTGCCTTGAGCAGGGTTTCCAGATAGAGAGGAGCGACCGTTTCGTTGCTGATCACCGCGACCCGGCGACCGACGATATGCGGCGCGAACCAGCGGGCGTCGCCCAGCAGGTTTTCACCGATGTAAATGGGATAGCTACGCTCGCCTAGATCGACGTGAAGTGTGCGCATGAGGCCCCCAGACAGGAAAGGGCAATAGGATAACGCAATTCGCCGCGCCTCAGCGGGGCGGCAACTTGCGCAGGCGTTCGAGAATTTCCTGGACGACCAGGCGCGGCGGCCTTTCGTCGGTCTCCACCACCACATCGGCGATTTCGCGGTAGAGCGGATCGCGCAGCGCCATCAGGTCGCGGAGGATCTGTCCCGGGTTGGGCTTCTGCAACAAGGGGCGGTTGCGGTCCCGCGCCGTGCGCGCGATCTGGTGCTCGACCGAGGCATGCAGGTACACAACCCGGCCACCGGCGCGCAGCACCTGGCGGTTACCGTCGCGCATCACCGCCCCGCCGCCGGTGGCGATCACCATGCCGTCGGCGGCGCAGAGTTCGGTGAGCATGGCCTGCTCGCGCTCGCGGAAACCGACCTCGCCCTCGACATCGAAGATCCATGGGATATTCGCGCCGCACCGCTGTTCGATCTCCTTGTCGGAGTCCTTGAACGCGAGATGCAGCTCCTTGGCGAGCAGGCGCCCGATGGTGCTCTTTCCAGCACCCATCGGGCCGACGAGGATCAGGTTGACCACGTTGTTCGATATCAGCGACCGATTGCGATGGCCTGATTATTCATGATCCGCGGTGTCAGGAAAACCAGAAGTTCGTTTTTCACATCCGAGACCGTATCGCGCCGGAACAGCCGCCCCAGGTAAGGCAGGTCGCCGAGGAACGGCACCTTGTCCACCGACTTGCTCTGGGTGTTGCTGAACACGCCGCCGATGACGATGGTCTCGCCGTCGTTGACCAGGATCTTGGCGTTGACCTCGTTCTTGTTGATCGGCGGTACGCCGTTCAGTGCGCGATCGAAGTCCGGCGCATCCTTGGTCACCTTCACTTCGACGATGATCCGGTTGTCCGGGGTGATCTGCGGGGTCACCTCGAGGGACAGCGCGGCCTCCTTGAACGAGGTGCTGGTAGCGCCACTGGAGCTGGCCTCCTGGTAGGGTACTTCCTGGCCCTTGAGGATCTTCGCGGTTTCCTTGTCCGAGGTCACGACCTTGGGCTGGGAGACGATCTCGCCGTTGCCGGTCTTTTCCATCGCCGACAGTTGCAGGTCGAGGATGATGTTGTCGGTGATGAAGCCGATGCCGATCCCGGAGGTGGCATCCTTGGCGCCGATGTCGACGAACGGCGACGGCGACTTGCTGATTCCCGTGGTGGGGAAAGTACAGTTGCCGGCGATCGGGCCGCAGTTCATGCCGTCCTCGTCCTTGATCCCGATATTGCCGTCCTTGCCTTAGCCGTTCCAGTTGCCCTTGTGATAAGCGCCGCCCCAGCGCACACCGAGGCTCTTGTCGTAACCGACGTTGGCCTCGACGATGCGTGCCTCGATCATCACCTGGCGCACCGGAATATCCAGCTGCGAAACGATCCGCCGCAGTTCGTCCAGTCGCTCCTGGGGCTGATAGGCGATGATGCTGTTGGTGCGGTCGTCGACGGTGATCGAGCCGCGCCCGCCTTCCTTGCCTTCCTGGCCACCATCGCTGGTCACCGACTGGAACAGCTTGGCGATGTCCGCGGCCTTGGCGTAGTTCACCTGGATCAGTTCCCGACGCAGTGGCGCCAACTCGGCGATCTGCTTCTGCGCTTCCAGCTCCTGGCGCTCACGGGCGGCGATCTCGTCGGCCGGGGCCACCAGGAGCACGTTGCCGAGCTTGCGCTTGTCCAGGCCCTTGGTCTTCAGCACCAGGTCCAGCGCCTGGTCCCACGGCACGTTCTGCAGGCGCAGGGTGATATTGCCCTGCACGGTATCCGAGGCCACCAGGTTCAGGTCGGTGAAGTCGGCGATCAGCTGCAGTACCGAACGCACGTCGATGTCCTGGAAGTTCAGCGACAGTTTCTCGCCGGTATAGGCGAAATTGTCCTTCTTGCGCCGCTCGGCGTCTTCCGTGGTCATCGGCTTGATGCTGACGGTCAGGCGATTGTCGGTCTGGTAGACCAGATAGTCGTAGAGCCCGCTCGGCTCGATGGTGATGCTGGTACGGTCGGATTGCGCGCTGGCGTTGACGAACTGCACCGGCGTGGCGAAGTCCTTGACGTCCAGGCGAACCCGCAGCGCATCCGGCAGCTGGGTCTTGGCGAAGTCCAGGCGGATCTTGCCGCCCTGCTCCTGGATATCCGGGCTCAAGGTCGGGTCGGACAGGTCGATGACCACGTTGCCCTCGCCCTTTTCGCCACGCTGGAAATCGATGTTGCGAATGGCACGACCCGCCGGCACGTACGGCTTGGGCTTGATCGGCTGGGCATAGCTGGCCGGAGCCGGGCTAGCCTTGACCGGAGCGGTGGAAGCGACGCTGGCGCCGGCCGGCGAATTGCCGACCACCACGAAGAGGTTGTTGCCTTCCACCCGGGTGGTGTAGGACGACAACGTGGTCAGGTTGATGATCAACCGTGTGCGATCCTTCGCCTCGACCACCGTGACGCTGCGCGTATTGCCCACGCTCAGCTCGCGGTTCTTGGTGCCGAGCTTGTTCTGTACCCCCGGCAGATCGAGGGCGATTCGCGCCGGCTGCTCGATGGTATAGCCACGCGGCGCGGCGACGGGCTCGTCGAACTGCAGCTTTAGCTCGACCCGGTCGCCAGGCAATGCCGCCACGTCGAGTTTCTCCAGGTCCGCGGCGAGCAATGCCGGCGCTAACATGGCGGCCAGCAAAGCGATCCCGAGGCGCGAGAGGCCACTGTTCATCGTCCGACTCCGTTGTACAGACTGCTGTTGGTTATGCATGTTTTTCCCCGCCCTCAGGAGCGTTCCTTGAGAGTCAGGCTGCGCGGACGCTCCAGCCAGTTCCCCTCTCCGTCAGGAACGATTTCGATCACGTCTATTTTTCCTTCGCTGATGCCGACGACCTTGCCGTCGTTGCGCCCCAGGTAGTCCCCGACCCTCACCCGGTGCACGCCACCCGCGCCCTTCACCAGGGCGAAGGTGCCCTGGGCGTTGGACAGGGTGCCGACCATCTCGAAGGTCTCGATGTTGAAGCCTTCCAGGAACTGCTTGACCCGCGTCTCGTCGGGCTTGATCACCTTGTTGCCCTTCTGCCGCACGGTCAGGTCGATCTTCACCGGCGGCTGGAACGGGCTGCGTAGCGACGCGGCGCTATAGGTGAAGGCCTCGTACGGCTGGAACTTCGGCAACGGCTCGATGGTGCCCTTGGGCCGGGCGCGAACCTCGTCCATGTAGGACTGCAGATCGGCGAAATCGGAACCGCCGCCGCATCCGGCCAGGCTGGCGAGCAGCAGGCTGCTCAGAATCAGGCGGGCTCTCATTTCTTCAGCCCCTTGTCGTTGTAGCGATAGGTCTTGGCCAGGATGCTCATGCGCAGCTTGGACGTGCTGCCGGGCGCGACCGGCTTGATCTCGAAGTCATGCAGGGTGACGATCCGCGGCAGGCTGGACACGCCGCTGACGAAGGTCGCCAGGTCGTGGTAGCCGCCGACCACGCTGATCTGGATCGGCAGCTCGATGTAGAACTGCTGGGCAACCTCGGGAAGCAGCTTGATTTCCTCGAACTCCAGGCCGCTGCCCAGGCCGGTACGAGTGATGTCCTCGAGCAGCCCGGGTACCTCGGTGTCGCTGGGCAACTGCCGCAGCAAGGCGCCAAAGGACTCTTCCATCTCCTTCATCTGTGCCTTGTAGGCTTCCAGGTTCGCGGCCTGGAAGGCCTTGGTGGAGAACTGCTGCTTGAGCGTCTCCTCTTCCGCGGCCTGCTGTTCGAGCTGAGCCTGCATGTCACTCAGATGGAAGTTGTAGCCCAGCGCCAGGACCGCCGCGGTCAGCAGCACGCAGACGATGACCTTGACCGCCGCCGGCCAGGAACCGATGTTGTTCAGGTCGAGATCGTTGATATCGATCTTGCGCAGACTTTCCAGGGAACTGGCCAGACTCATTTCTTGGCTCCTTGCGCAACCCCATGCTTCGCCTTGGCGTCTTCTTCGCCGGGCTGCGTCTGCTGCACGGTCAGTTGGAACACGTTGGCCTGGTCCACCGCGCCCTGGGTCACCGCCTTGACCTCGTTCAGGGTCGGGGCGGTCAGCCACTCGGACGCGTCCATGTTGCGCATGAGATTGGAAACGCGGTTGTTGGACTCGGCCGCGCCGGCGATGGCGATGTTCTTGCCGGTCATCTTCAGGTCGGTGAAATACACGCCGTCGGGCAAGGTCCGCACGAGCTGGTCGAACACCCGTCCGATGATGGGACGGTTGCCCTGCAGGTCCTGGATGATCTTCATCCGCTCGAGCAATTGCTGGCGCCGCGACTTCAGTTCGCTGATTTCCTTGATCCGGGCGTCGAGTACGACGATTTCCTTGCGCAGGAAGTCGTTGCGGGCGTTCTGGTTCTCGATGGCCGCGGTGAAGTACTGGTCGCCAAGGAATACCAGCGCAGCCGATGCCACCAGGACGCCGCCAAGAATCACCAGGAACTGCTGCTTGCGCTGCTCGCGCAGCTCTTCGCGCCAGGGTAGAAGGTTGATCCGTGCCATCAGTCGAAACTCCTCAACGCCAGGCCGCAGGCGATCATCAACGCCGGAGCGTCGCTGGCCAGGGCGCCGGCATTCACCTTGCCGTTCAGCGCCATGTCGGCGAACGGGTTGGCGACCAGGGTCGGGGTGCCGATCTTCTGCTGGATCAACCGATCGAGATCCTGGATAGACGCCGTACCGCCCGCCAGGACGATGTAGTCGACGTCGTTGAACTGTCCGGCGGCGAAGAAGAACTGCAGCGAGCGGGAAACCTGCTGCACCACGGCGTCCTTGAACGGACGCAGAACTTCGCTGTCGTAGTCATCCGGAAGACCGCCCTGCTTCTTGGCGAGACCGGCTTCCTCCACCGAGAGTCCGTAACGCCGCTGGATCTCCTCGGTGAGCTGGCGACCGCCGAACAGCTGTTCGCGGGTATAGATGGTGCGTCCGTTGTGCAGGACGCTCAGGGTGGTCATGGTCGCGCCGATGTCCACTACCGCCACGGTCAACTGGTCGGTGTCGGCACCCAGCTGGCTGCTCAGCAGCGCATAGGAGCGCTCCAGCGCGTAGGCCTCGACGTCGACCACCTTGGCGGTCAGGCCGGCCAGCGCCAGGGCCGCTTCGCGAACCTCGACGTTCTCTTTCCGACAGGCGGCCAGGAGTACGTCCACGCGCTCGGGATTGCGCGCGGAGAGTCCCTGGACCTCGAAGTCGATGGCGACTTCCTCCAGCGGATAGGGGATGTACTGGTCGGCCTCGATCTTCAGCTGGTTTTCCAGTTCATCCTCGGAAAGCCCGGCCTCCATCTCGATGGTCTTGGTGATCACCGCCGAACCGGCGACGGCGACCACGGCCGACTTCAGGTTGGTTTTCGCCTTGACCAGCACCCGTGACAACGCCTGGCCGACCCCTTCCAGCTCGACGATGTTCTTTTCCACGACTGCATTCGGCGGAAGCGGCTCGACGGCATAGGCCTCCACTTTGTAGCGGCCTCCGGAGCGGCTCAACTCAAGGAGCTTTACCGAGGTCGAGCTGATGTCGATCCCCAGCAAGGTGTTCGCTTTCTTCTTTATGAGCCCTAGCACGACCAATTCCCTATTAGCGTTCAATACTTACGAACGATTCTTCTTTTTTCACATTAGATACCAGAGCCGAAGGCCAGGCAAATGGCTAGGTCACAGAAAAATTGCTTATAATGTGAACAGCTTTTGCCTTTTTCCTGTCCTATTCGCTTAACTCTTTCTTTTTCCTGGAAATCCGAATCTACCCATGCGCCTGCTGAAGTTCCTGTGGTGGACTTGCGTCACCCTGATTTGTGGAGTGCTGCTCAGTTTCAGCGGCGCCTATCTCTATCTGAGTCCCAGCCTGCCCTCGGTGGAAGCTCTGCGTAACGTCCAGCTGCAGATCCCCCTCAAGGTCTACAGCGAGGACGGCAAGCTCATCTCCGAGTTCGGCGAGATGCGCCGGACGCCGATCCGCTTCGCCGACATCCCGCAGGACTTCATCCATGCCCTGCTGTCCGCCGAGGACGACAATTTCGCCAACCATTATGGCGTCGATGTGAAAAGCCTAATGCGCGCCGCCGCGCAATTATTGAAAAGCGGTCACATCCAGACTGGCGGCAGCACCATCACCATGCAGGTAGCGAAGAACTACTTCCTTACCAATGAAAGAAGCTTCTCGCGAAAGATCAATGAAATCCTCCTGGCCCTGCAGATCGAGCGACAGCTGACCAAGGACGAGATCCTCGAGCTCTACGTCAACAAGATCTACCTGGGCAACCGTGCCTATGGCATCGAGGCTGCCGCACAGGTCTATTACGGCAAGCCGATCAAAGACTTGAGCCTGGCCGAGATGGCGATGATCGCCGGCCTGCCGAAAGCGCCCTCGCGCTACAACCCGCTGGTCAACCCGACCCGCAGTACGGAGCGGCGCAACTGGATCCTCGAGCGCATGCTCAAGCTCGGCTTCATCGACCAGCAACGCTACCAGGCCGCCGTCGAGGAGCCGATCAACGCCTCCTACCACGTGCAGACCCCCGAACTGAATGCGCCCTACATCGCCGAGATGGCCCGTGCCGAGATGGTCGGCCGCTACGGCAGCGAGGCCTATACCGAGGGCTACAAGGTCATCACCACGGTCCGCAGCGACCTGCAGAACGCCGCCAGCCAATCGGTCCGCGACGGCCTCATCGACTATGACCAGCGCCACGGCTACCGCGGCCCGGAGACCCGCTTGCCGGGCCAGACCCGCGACGCCTGGCTCAAGCACCTGGGCCAGCAGCGCAGCATCGGCGGCCTGGAGCCGGCGATCGTCACCCAGGTGGAAAAGAGCGGGATCATGGTGATGACCCGCGACGGCAAGGAAGAAGCCGTGACCTGGGACAGCATGAAATGGGCACGCCCCTTCCTCAGCAACAACAGCATGGGCCCGATGCCGCGCCAGCCCGCCGACGTGGCCCAGGCCGGCGACCAGATCCGCGTGCAGCGCCAGGAAGACGGCACCCTGCGCTTCGTACAGATTCCCGCCGCACAGAGCGCGCTGATCTCCCTCGACCCGAAGGACGGGGCGATCCGCTCGCTGGTCGGCGGCTTCTCCTTCGAGCAGAGCAACTACAACCGCGCGATCCAGGCCAAGCGCCAGCCGGGCTCCAGTTTCAAGCCGTTCATCTACAGCGCGGCCCTGGACAACGGCTTCACCGCCGCCAGCCTGGTCAACGATGCGCCGATCGTGTTCGTCGACGAGTACCTGGACAAGGTCTGGCGACCGAAGAACGACACCAATACCTTCCTCGGCCCGATCCCGCTGCGCGAAGCCCTGTACAAGTCCCGCAACATGGTCTCGATCCGCGTCCTGCAGGGCCTGGGCATCGAGCGGGCGATCAGCTACATCACCAAGTTCGGCTTCCAGCGCGACGAACTGCCGCGCAACTTCTCCCTGGCCCTGGGTACCGCGACAGTCACACCGATGGAAATCGCCGGCGCCTGGAGCGTATTCGCCAACGGCGGCTACAAGGTCAATCCGTACGTCATCGAACGCATCGAGAGCCGCGACGGACAGGTGCTGTACCAGGCCAATCCGCCCCGCGTGCCGGTGGAAGAACAGGTCGCTGCGCCGGATGCGGAAGACGCCGGGAATCCTGGTGACCCCGAGCATCCGGAGAGCGCCGAAGGCGAAGGTTCGATCGAAGCCCAGCAAGTCGCCGCCAAGGCCCAGACCACCTTCGAGCCGACCCCGGCCGAGCGGATCATCGATGCCCGTACCGCCTATATCATGACCAGCATGCTGCAGGACGTGATCAAGCGCGGTACCGGGCGTCGCGCCCTGGCGCTGAAGCGCACCGACCTGGCCGGCAAGACCGGCACCACCAACGATTCCAAGGATGGCTGGTTCTCCGGCTACAACTCCGACTACGTGACCAGCGTCTGGGTCGGCTTCGACCAGCCGGAGACCCTGGGTCGCCGCGAGTACGGCGGTACCGTCGCGCTGCCGATCTGGATCAGGTACATGGGCTTCGCCCTCAAGGACAAGCCGATGCACACCATGGCCGAGCCGCCAGGCATCGTCAGCCTGCGCATCGACCCGGTGACCGGCCGTTCGGCCGCGCCGGGCACTCCCGGCGCCTATTTCGAGATGTTCAAGAACGAGGATACCCCGCCCTCGGTCAATGAACTGCCGCCAGGCAGCTTCCCTGGCAGCCCGCTGCCGGATGACGAAGGCGCGCCGATCGACCTGTTCTGAACCGGCCGGCGCCTGCGCTTCGTTGGCGACGACGGGAGTGCGAGGCGCAGGCAAAAAGAAACCCCGCCAAGGCGGGGTTTCTTTTTATCCGGCGGATCGATCGATCAGCCGTTGAAGACGTCGTCCACCGATTTCAGCGGATAGTTCTTCGGATACGGCAGGGTAGCCACGCCGGTCTCGATGGCAGCCTTGGCCACGGCATCGGAGACCACGGTGATCAGGCGCTTGTCCATCGGCTTCGGAATGATGTACTCGCGGCCGAATTCCAGCTTGTCCACGCCATAGGCGGCGCAGACGTCTTCCGGGACCGGCTGCTTGGCCAGGTCGCGCAGGGCCAGGGCGGCGGCGATCTTCATCTCTTCGTTGATGCGCGTGGCACGTACGTCCAGGGCACCACGGAAGATGAAGGGGAAACCGAGCACGTTGTTGACCTGATTCGGATAGTCGGAACGACCGGTAGCCATGATCACGTCGTTACGGGTGGCATGGGCCAGTTCCGGCTTGATCTCCGGGTCCGGGTTCGAGCAGGCGAACATGATCGGGTTCGGCGCCATGCGCTTGAGGTCTTCCGGCTCCAGCAGGTTGGCGCCGGACAGGCCGACGAACACGTCGGCGCCCTCCAGGGCATCGGCCAGGGTGCGCTTGTCGGTCTCGGTGGCGAACACCGACTTGTACTGGTTCAGATCGTCGCGACCGGCGTGGATCACGCCCTTGCGGTCGATCATGTAGATGTTCTCGACCTTGGCGCCCATGCTCACCAGCAGCTTCATGCAGGAGATGGCGGCAGCGCCGGCGCCGAGGCAGACGATCTTCGCTTCTTCCAGCTTCTTGCCGGCCAGTTCCAGCGCGTTGAGCATGCCCGCCGCGGTAACGATGGCGGTGCCGTGCTGGTCATCGTGGAACACCGGGATGTCGCACTGTTCGATCAGCGCGCGCTCGATCTCGAAACACTCGGGAGCCTTGATGTCCTCGAGGTTGATACCGCCGAAGGTGATGGAAATACGCTTGACGGTATCGATGAAAGCCTGCGGGCTCTCGGCGTCGACCTCGATGTCGAACACGTCGATGCCGGCGAAGCGCTTGAACAGCACACCCTTGCCTTCCATCACCGGCTTGGAGGCCAGCGGGCCGAGGTTACCCAGGCCGAGAATCGCGGTGCCGTCGGAAATCACTGCCACCAGGTTGCCCTTGCCGGTGTACTGGTAGGCCAGCTCGGCATCGCGGGCGATTTCACGCACCGGCTCGGCGACACCCGGGCTGTAGGCCAGGGACAGATCCCGGGCGGTAGCGGTGGGTTTGGTCAGCTCGACACTCAGTTTTCCCGGACGGGGTTGTGCGTGATATTCGAGGGCAGCGGTTTTAAGATCGGACATTTGGGCACTTCCGCTTTATTGCTTGTTGGACAGACGGGGCGACCGAGCATACGCAAGAAGACGACGCCCCACAAGATCGTCAGGACCCGGCTGTCAAGACCTCTAGCGTACGACTTTAAGCCAATCGCCCGGACGGGGTTCACCGCTCGGATAAAGGTCATTCAGCAGACGCAGACGAGCCACGGAGTCACTCAATGACCCCTCGCCGCCAGCCGCCAATTGCTCCAGCGTCTGCCCCGCCTTGACCTGCACCAGGTGCAGGCGTCGCGGCTGCGCCAGGGCCCGCTCCTTGTCGCGCAGCGGACGGAAGCTGCGGATCACGCTGAGGAAGCGGTCGTCCTGGGTCTCCAGGGAACCGACCTTGACCACGCCGACGAACAGGTAGGCGCGGTCGCCCTGGTAGATCACAGCAACCCGTCGCGCCGGGTTGCCTGGCACCACCGCCGTGTAGCCGTTCAGTCCTGCCTGCTTCAGCGACTCTTCCTGGGCCAGCCGTTGCCCGGCGTTCTTGCGCAGGAACTCCGCGGGCGTCAGGCGGGAATCATGGGGCACCAGCTTCATGCCGATGAACGACTGCTCGTCCGCCGGATAGCCAAGCAGGGCACTGGGCTGGTTGAGGATCTTCCAGCCCGCCGGATAGCTCAGGGTGAAGTCCAGTTCGGCATGGTAGAAGTTCTGCCCGCGACGCACCCCGGCCGATGCCGAGTCGCCGAACGGCATGCCTTCCAGATGGCGAAGAAAGACCTCGCGCCCCACTTCCTGCTGTCCGTTGGCCAGTTGCCGGGCCGGGCCGACCACTTCCTGCAGACGCCGGTCGTTGTCCGGATGGGTATCGAACAACCCGTGGTAGCCGCCGGCCTGTACCGCCTGGCCATTGCGCGCAGCCTCTTCGCGAGCGAAGTCCTCCTGGTTCTTCAGCACCCGCACCACCTGGATCATCGCCGTCGGATCGTAGCCGGCGCGGGCCAGGTACTGAGCGCCGAGACCATCGGCTTCCAGTTCCATGTCACGCCCGTAGCCGCGGACGAAGGCCGTGCCGAGCACGTTGGCCAGGTCGCCGGCGGCACCGACCCCGGTGCCGATCGCCACCGCCTGGCCAAGGATGTTCCAGGCGCTGGCCTGGCTCTGCTGGCGCACGCTGTGGCGCGCCGTGACGTGGCCGACCTCATGACCGAGCACCGCGGCCAGTTCGGCCTCGGAGCCAAGGTAGGCGATCAGTCCGCGATGGATATAGATGTAGCCGCCCGGCAGGGCGAAGGCGTTGATGTCCGGCGAATCGATGACGGTGAAATGATATTGCAGATTGCTGCGGTGGCTGCTGCGGGCGACCCGCTCGCCTACCCGTTGCACGTAGGCCTGGAGCTTTTCATCGTTGTAGCGGGGGAACTGCTTGAGGATTTCCTGGTTGTAGCGAGCGCCCATGCCGAGTTCCTGCTGCTCGCTCATCATCACGAAATCGCTCTTGCCGGTGGCCGGGTTCACCGCGCAGCCGCCCAGCGCGCCGACTCCCAGCAACAGCAGCAGGAGCCAGGCGGTCTTCATGGCAACCATTCCAGCATCGCCGGATCGGTCACCGACATCTGCCAGCGCGCCTTGCCGGCCGGCACAGCGCCACGGCGGGAACGATCGACCACCCAACCACGCACTTCCAGCGAACGTCCCGCCATCTGCATCACCCGTTTCGCATCGAACGCCTTGAGCACCTTCGGCTCGATCCGCAGGACCAGCGGACCGTCCATCTCCAGCCAGATACCGCCCCGGTTGCGTTCGACCTCGAGCACCCGCCCGCGGACCACGGCGAAGCCGCTCTGCGCCAGTCGATCGAGCGAAAGCACCGGCGAACGCTTCCATACACCCAGATTAGCCGAACGCGCTGCACGTTCCGCCGCTTGCTGACAGGCCGTCAGCTCGGTGTTCGGCGCGACCGCCACCAGGTAGCCCAGGCCCTCGCCGAGCAGGCGCGCCTCGAGGTTGGCGCCGCTGGCATCGAACAGGTGCGCCAGGGTCCGCCCGTAGTGATCGCGGGCCTGGCGGCCCGGCTGCAGGGCGAGACGCCCGTCGCTGGCCGATACCAGCGCCTGCAGTCGCTGCTTCGCGGCTTCGGCGAAGGGCTCGGTGGTGCGACCGTTGTGCGCCAGCTCAGGCGCGTTGATACCGATCAGCCGCACGCTGCGGCCATCGCGCAGGCGCACGGTATCGCCGTCCACCACCCGCGCCACCTCGACGTTCTGCAAGGCGCCGGTAGGCCGGCAGGCCTCCGCCGCACCGGCGAAGGCGGAAACCACGGACATGAAAAAGGCGCCCACCAGGGACGCCTTTCTCGGTACAGCGACAAGTAGCATTGCGCGCGTTCGCGGCAAGCGGCTTACTTGGTGGCGCCGAATACGCCGAAACGCTGCTTGAAGCGGTCGATACGGCCGCCGGTGTCCAGCACCTTCTGCTTGCCGGTGTAGAACGGGTGGCATTCGGAGCACACGTCCAGGTGGATCGGCTTGCACAGGGTGGAACGGGTCTTGATGACGTTACCGCAGCTGCAGGTAGCTTCGATAGCTTCGTAAGTCGGATGGATGTCCGCTTTCATGATTCAATCCTCGAGGCGTTGTGTGCCGCCACCCAGCGCGTTTACCAGGCACCGCACGTAATTAAGGGCGTGGATCATACCAGACCGATTCATCTATGCAAGCGACCCCGCCCGCCGGTCGTCTGCTAACATCGCCGGCCCAGACCTCGTTTCCTTCATCCCCGGAAGCCGCTGAGTGTCAGACCTGATCCTACGCCTAGCCCTGCCTTCGCCACTCCGCCGCCTGTTCGACTACCGCGCGCCCCGCGGCATTCCGCGCAGCGCCCTACAGCCGGGGATTCGCCTGCTGCTGCCGTTCGGGCGCCGGGAGCTGGTTGGCGTTCTGATAGAGGTGACGGACCGTTCCGAAGTACCCGAAGACAAGCTCAAGCCTGCCCTCAGGGTACTCGACGCCAAGCCGCCGATGCCGGCGCACCTGCTCGAACTCTGTCGCTGGACCGCCCAGTACTACCAGCACAGCCTCGGCGACACCCTGTCCTGGGCGCTGCCCAACCTGTTGCGCCAGGGCGAGTCGGCCGAGGCGCGCCAGCAGCGCTTCTGGCATGCCACCGCGCAATCCAGCCTCGACGATCCGCGCCTGGCCCGGGCGCCGCGCCAGCGCCAGGCCCTGGCGATTCTCAAGCAGCATCCGCACGGGGTGTCCCATGAGTTGCTGAACCAGTTGCAGATAAACAAGGACAGCCTCGACCTGCTCAAGGAAAAAGGCTTGGTCGAACTGGAGGTGCGGCGCCACAGCACCCCGCCGCGCGAAGGCGGCTGGCTGGCCCAGGCGGAGTTGCCGCTGAACCCCGAGCAGCGCGCCGCCTTCGAGGCGGTTCGCGCCAGCCACGGCGGTTTCCATTGCTTCCTGCTGGCCGGGGTCACCGGCAGCGGCAAGACCGAGGTCTACCTGCAACTGATCCGCGAAACCCTGGCCGCAGGCCGCCAGGCCCTGGTGCTGATTCCCGAGATCAACCTGGGGCCGCAGACCCTGGCGCGTTTCGAACGCCGCTTCAACGCGCGCATCGCCCTGCTGCATTCGGCCCTGACCGACCGCGAGCGCCTCGACGCCTGGCTCGCCGCCCGGGATGGCGAGGCCGACATCGTCATCGGCACCCGTTCGGCACTGTTCACTCCATTGAAGCGGCCGGGACTGATCATCGTCGACGAGGAACACGACGCCTCCTATAAACAGCAGGACGGCCTGCGCTACCACGCCCGCGACCTGGCACTGGTACGCGCACGCCTGGAGAACGTGCCGATCCTGCTCGGTTCGGCCACGCCCGCCCTGGAAAGCCTGCACAACGCCCAGGCCGGCCGCTACGGCCTGCTGCGCCTGACCCAGCGCGCCGGTGGCGCGCACCCGCCGAAGTTCATCCGCCTCGACGTGAAGAGCATGCCGCTCGACGCCGGCCTTTCCCGTCCGCTGCAACAGGCCATCGGCGATACCCTGGCGGCCGGCCAGCAGGTACTGGTGTTCCTCAACCGCCGCGGCTTCGCTCCGACCCTGCTTTGCCACGACTGCGGCTGGATCAGCCAATGCCCGCGCTGCGACGCGCGGATGACCGTGCACCAGGGCAGCGGCGAGTTGCGCTGCCACCACTGCGACCACCGCCAGCGGCCGCCGATGAACTGCCCGCAATGCGGCAAGCTCGACCTGCGCCCGGTAGGCGCCGGCACCGAGCGCGCCGAGGAACGCCTGCGGATTCTCTTCCCGAACCATCCGGTGCTGCGCATCGACCGCGACAGCACCTCGCGCAAGCACGCCATGCGCGACCTCTTCGCCACCATCAACAGCGGTGAGCCATGCATCCTGGTCGGCACCCAGATGCTCGCCAAGGGGCACCACTTCCCACGGGTCACCCTGGTGGCGATCCTCGATGCCGATGGCGGCCTGTTTTCCGCCGACTTCCGCGCCAGCGAACGCATGGCCCAGCAGATCGTCCAGGTCGCCGGCCGCGCAGGACGCGCCGAGGAGCCCGGGCGGGTACTGATCCAGACCCACCTGGCCGATCACCCGCTGCTGGTCCAGCTCACCGAGGACGGCTACTTCGCCTTTGCCGAACAGGCCCTCAGCGAACGCCGCGCCGCCGGCCTGCCGCCCTTCGCCCACCTCGCCCTGCTGCGCGCCGAAGCGCACAAGCCGGGCCAGGCGGAAGCCTTCCTCGACAGCGCCTGCAGTGCCGCCGAGCAATTGCTCGAGCAGATGGGCGGCCCGGAGGTGGAACTGCTCGGGCCGGTGCCCGCGCCCATGGAGCGGCGTGCCGGCAAGCACCGCGCGCAACTGCTGCTGCAGTGCATGAGCCGGGCGCCGCTGCATCGCCTGCTGACGCCCTGGCTGCAGAGCCTCGAACAGTTGCCCGGCGGGCGCCAGGTGCGCTGGTCGCTCGATATCGATCCGATCGACCTGTTCTGAGCGCCTTCCAGGAAGACGCCCCGCTTGACTGGGGTCAGCCGGAATCCGCGATGTCCGGCGCAAACTGTCGGCTAATCGCCGCAACGGTTGGCAACGCCTGTCCGCCCACGGATAATGCGCGGTTCTGAGCCTCGACCGGCCACCCCGCGCACATCGCGGGGAGTGAACTTCGGAGCGCCGCATCCGCCGGCCCTTCCCCTGCCCGACCGTCGCGCGCCGCCCCTCTGCCCGCGAGCACGGAGAAAAACGATGAAAGACACGATTCGCCAGCTGATCCAGCAAGCCCTCGACCAACTGACCGCGGACGGCACCCTGCCCGTCGGCCTGACCCCGGACATCCAGGTGGAGAACACCAAGGACCGTAGCCACGGCGATTTCGCCAGCAACATCGCCATGATGCTGGCCAAGCCGGCCGGGATGAAGCCGCGCGACCTGGCCGCCAGGCTGGTCGAGGCAATCCCCGCCCACGAGCAACTGGCCAAGGTGGAGATCGCCGGCCCCGGCTTCCTCAACTTCTTCCAGGATCACGTCTGGCTCGCCGCCAGCCTCGACCGCGCACTCGCCGACGAACGTCTCGGCGTGCGCAAGGCAGGCCCGGCGCAGCGCGTGGTGATCGACCTGTCCTCGCCGAACCTGGCCAAGGAGATGCACGTCGGCCACCTGCGTTCGACCATCATCGGCGACGCCGTCGCGCGCGTCCTCGAGTTCCTCGGCGACACGGTGATCCGGCAGAACCATGTCGGCGACTGGGGCACCCAGTTCGGCATGCTGCTCGCCTACCTGGAAGAGCAACCGGTCGACGCCGAGGCCGAGCTGCACGACCTGGAGGTCTTCTACCGCGCGGCGAAGAAACGCTTCGACGAGTCTCCCGAATTCGCCGACCGCGCCCGCGAACTGGTAGTCAAGCTGCAGGCCGGCGACCCCGACTGCCTGCGCCTGTGGACCCGCTTCAACGAGATTTCCCTGTCGCACTGCCAGAAGGTCTACGACCGTCTCGGCGTGAAGCTGAGCATGGCCGACGTCATGGGCGAGAGCGCCTACAACGACGACCTCGCCCAGGTGGTCGCCGACCTGACCGCCAAGGGCCTGCTCACCGAAGACAACGGCGCGTTGTGCGTCTTCCTCGAAGAGTTCAAGAACGCCGAGGGCAATCCGCTCCCGGTGATCGTGCAGAAGGCCGGCGGCGGCTACCTCTACGCCACCACCGACCTCGCCGCCATGCGTTATCGGCACAACGTGCTGCACGCCGACCGCGTGCTGTACTTCGTCGACCAGCGCCAGGCCCTGCACTTCCAGCAGGTCTTCGAAGTGGCGCGGCGCGCCGGTTTCGTTCCGGCCGGCATGGAGCTGGAGCATATGGGCTTCGGCACCATGAACGGCGCCGACGGCCGTCCGTTCAAGACCCGCGACGGCGGTACGGTGAAGCTGATCGACCTGCTGGAAGAGGCCGAGAGCCGCGCCTATGCGCTGGTCAAGGAACGCAACGAGCAGCGCGCCGAGCGTGGCGAGGAGCCGTTCGACGAGGTCCAGCTGCGCGAGATCGGCCGGGTGGTGGGGATCGACTCGGTGAAGTACGCCGACCTGTCCAAGCACCGCACCAGCGACTACAGCTTCAACTTCGAACTGATGCTGAGCTTCGAAGGCAACACCGCACCCTACCTGCTCTACGCCTGCACCCGCGTGGCCAGCGTCTTCCGCAAGCTCGGCCAGGGCCGCGAGCAACTGGGCGGGAAGATCGTCCTCGAGCAGCCCCAGGAGCTGGCCCTGGCCGCACAGCTGGCGCAGTTCGGCGACCTGATCAACAACGTCGCGCTCAAGGGCGTGCCGCACCTGCTCTGCGCCTACCTGTACGAGTTGGCCGGGCTGTTCTCCAGCTTCTACGAGCATTGCCCGATCCTCACCGCCGAGGACCCGGCGCAGAAGGACAGCCGCCTGCGTCTCGCCGCGCTGACCGGCCGTACCCTGGAACAGGGCCTGGAGCTGCTCGGTCTGAAGACTCTGGAACGCATGTAATCGAACCCGCCCGAACAGGAGTCCGGGAACCCCCATGGCAAAGAAGAAACCCGCCCCCAAGCGCGGCGCCAGCCGCTACCAGGCGCCCGCCGCGAAGAACGGCGTTCCCGGCTGGGTCTGGCTGGTCGCCGGCCTGGCCATCGGCGGCTTCATCATGTTCCTGATGAAGCTCGAACCCGGGCGCAAGGACGTCCAGCGCGAACGCCCGGACGCCCAGCGCCCGGCCGCCGTGCAGGGCAAGCAGCCGCAGCAGAACGGCCAGGCCCAGCAGCCCGCGCAAACGCAGACGCCGGCCCAGGCCAAGCCGAAGTACGAGTTCTACACCCTGCTGCCGGAGTCCGAGGTCGTGGTGCCGCCGGAAGCGGTACCGGAGAAGGCCCCGCCGCCGCCCACCCCCGCCGAGCTGGCCAAGGCCGACGAAGCGCGGGCCAAGGCCGCACTCGCCGGGCAGGTGCCACCGCCGCTGCCGAAAGCGGTGGTCGCCGCCAGCACGCAGTTCTTCCTGCAGGCCGGCTCGTTCCGCAAGCAGTCCGACGCCGACCGCGTGCGCGCGCAGATCATCCTGCTCGGGCAGTCGGTGAACGTCGAGGCCGGCAACGTCCGCGACGAGACCTGGTACCGGGTGATGGTCGGCCCGTTCAACAGCCGCGACCAGTTGTCCCAGGCGCAGAAGACACTGTCCTCCAACGGCTTCAGCAACCTGCTGTTACAGCAACGCAAGGCCCGCTGAACGCGGGCCACGCCGTGCGTTCCGACGCACGGCGGTGCGTGCGGTTGAAAAGCCGCGGATCGCCCCTATATCTCCCAGCATTCCGGGCATTCGGCCCCGCAGTGTGGAGATTTCCCCCTTGACCACCATCGTATCTGTCCGCCGCAACGGCAAAGTCGTCATGGGCGGCGACGGCCAGGTTTCCCTGGGCAACACCGTGATGAAAGGCAACGCCAAGAAGGTCCGGCGCCTGTATCACGGTCAGGTACTGGCCGGTTTCGCCGGCGCCACCGCCGATGCCTTCACCCTGTTCGAACGCTTCGAGCAGCAACTGGAGAAACACCAGGGGCACCTGGTCCGCGCCGCCGTCGAACTGGCCAAGGACTGGCGCACCGACCGCTCCCTGAGCCGCCTCGAAGCCATGCTCGCGGTCGCCAACAAGGATGCCTCGCTGATCATCACCGGCAACGGCGACGTGGTCGAACCCGAACACGGCCTGATCGCCATGGGCTCCGGCGGCGGCTTCGCCCAGGCCGCGGCCCTGGCCCTGCTGCAGCACAACGCCGAGCTGAGCGCTCGGGAAGTCGCCGAGACCGCGCTGAACATCGCCGGCTCGATCTGCGTCTTCACCAACCAGAACCTGACCATCGAGGAGCTGGACAGCGCCGTCTGAAGCGCTCGTCCCCCGCTGGAGTAAACGAATGTCCATGACGCCCCGCGAGATCGTCCACGAACTCAACCGCCACATCATCGGCCAGGACGACGCCAAGCGCGCCGTCGCCATCGCCCTGCGCAACCGCTGGCGACGCATGCAACTGCCGGCCGAGCTGCGCGCCGAGGTAACACCGAAGAACATCCTCATGATCGGCCCCACCGGCGTCGGAAAGACCGAGATCGCCCGCCGCCTGGCGCGCCTGGCGAACGCGCCGTTCATCAAGGTCGAGGCGACCAAGTTCACCGAGGTCGGCTATGTCGGACGCGACGTCGAATCGATCATCCGCGATCTCGCCGACGCCGCGGTGAAGATGCTCCGCGAACAGGAGATCCAGAAGGTCAAGTATCGCGCCGAGGACGCCGCCGAAGAGCGCATCCTCGATGCCCTGCTGCCGGCCGCGCGTCCCGCCATGGGCTTCGGCGACGAGCCGGCACGCGAGGACAGCAACACCCGCCAGCTGTTCCGCAAGCGCCTGCGCGAAGGCCAGCTGGACGACAAGGAAATCGACATCGAGGTGGCCGACAACCCGGCCGGCGTGGAGATCATGGCCCCGCCCGGCATGGAGGAGATGACCAACCAGTTGCAGAACCTGTTCTCCGGCATGAGCAAGGGCAAGAAGAAGACCCGCAAGCTGAAGGTCGCCGAGGCCCTGAAGCTGATCCGCGACGAAGAGGCGGTGCGCCTGGTCAACGAGGAAGAGCTCAAGGCACGCGCCCTGGAGGCGGTCGAGCAGCACGGCATCGTCTTCATCGACGAGATCGACAAGATCGCCAAGCGCGCCAACGCCGGCGGCGCCGACGTCTCCCGCGAGGGCGTACAGCGCGACCTGCTGCCGCTGATCGAGGGCTGCACGGTGAACACCAAGCTGGGCATGGTCAAGACCGACCACATCCTGTTCATCGCCTCCGGCGCCTTCCACCTGAGCAAGCCGAGCGACCTGGTTCCCGAGCTGCAGGGCCGCCTGCCGATCCGCGTGGAGCTCAAGGCCCTCAGTCCGAACGATTTCGAGCGCATCCTCACCGAGCCGCATGCCTCGCTCACCGAGCAGTACCGCGAGCTGCTGAAGACCGAGGGGCTGGCCATCGAGTTCGCCGAGGACGGCATCAAGCGCCTTGCCGAGATCGCCTGGCAGGTCAACGAGAAGACCGAGAACATCGGTGCCCGCCGCCTGCATACGCTGCTCGAGCGGCTGCTGGAAGAGGTCTCGTTCAGCGCCGCCGACCTGGCCAGCGAGCATAGCGACAAGCCGATCCTGATCGATGCCGGCTACGTCAACAGCCACCTCGGCGAGCTGGCCGAGGACGAGGACCTGTCCCGCTACATCCTTTGACCACCGCCGCCGCCACGGCCAACACCGTGGCGGCGGGCCGCGCGGTCCCGAACCGGGGTATCCTTGTACTCCGCCCTTCCGCGAGTCCGATGCGATGCGTATCCCTTCCGCCATCCAGCTGCACAAAGCCTCGAAGACCCTGACCCTGCGCTACGGCGAGGATAGCTACGACCTGCCTGCCGAGTTCCTCCGCGTGCATTCGCCCTCGGCCGAGGTCCAGGGCCACGGCAACCCGGTATTGCAGTACGGCAAGCTGAACGTCGGCCTGGTCGGCGTCGAACCCGCCGGCCAGTACGCACTGAAGCTGAGCTTCGACGACGGCCACGACAGCGGCCTGTTCACCTGGGACTACCTGTACGAGCTGGCGACCCGCAAGGACCAGCTATGGGCCGACTACCTGGCGGAGCTGGCCAGCGCCGGCAAGTCGCGCGACCCCGACGAGTCGGTCGTCAAGCTGATGCTCTGAAGCGCCGGGCCGAGTGCCCCTTCGCGGCACACGGCATCCAGGCGATTTTTCTCCGCTGCCCCGAACGAGGGCACGTCATTTGCAACATTCGCCCCGCAGACTGCCAGACCAGACATCCGGTCGGCGCGGTCGCCACGGCGAATGTCCTACCCTGCACGGCAGCAACGCTCTAGTCCGCAGGTCGGCCGCTCGCCGGGCCAGCCACGCCGGCCACCGATGCTTCTGCCAGCTTGCACGCCAGCGGAAACTCGCGTAACCAAGACGGTGCAGCCCCTTGTCCGGGTTCCCTTCCCTGACGTGCGTCCGCCCCGCCCTGAAACGTGCGGGTGGGCTGGTAGTCGAGCAGTAGCCGGCCGGACACCTGGTCCCCGGTTTCGTTGCGGTCCCCTGTTTCGCCTCGAACAATGGAGCGTTGCCGATGAGTCAGAAGAACAATAACGAGCTTCCCAAGCAAGCCGCGGAAAACACGCTGAACCTGAATCCGGTGATCGGCATCCGGGGCAAGGACCTGCTCACCTCCGCGCGCATGGTCCTGCTCCAGGCGGTGCGCCAGCCGCTGCACAGCGCCAGGCACGTGGCGCATTTCAGCCTGGAGCTGAAGAACGTCCTGCTCGGCCAGTCGGAGCTACGCCCAGGCGATGACGACCGACGCTTTTCCGATCCGGCCTGGAGCCAGAATCCACTGTACAAGCGCTACATGCAGACCTACCTGGCCTGGCGCAAGGAGCTGCACAGCTGGATCAGCCACAGCGACCTGTCGCCGCAGGACATCAGTCGTGGCCAGTTCGTCATCAACCTGCTGACCGAGGCGATGTCGCCGACCAACAGCCTGAGCAACCCGGCGGCGGTCAAGCGCTTCTTCGAGACCGGCGGCAAGAGCCTGCTGGACGGCCTCGGCCACCTGGCCAAGGACCTGGTGAACAACGGCGGGATGCCGAGCCAGGTGGACATGGACGCCTTCGAGGTGGGCAAGAACCTGGCCACCACCGAGGGCGCCGTGGTGTTCCGCAACGACGTGCTGGAACTGATCCAGTACCGGCCGATCACCGAGTCGGTGCACGAACGCCCGCTGCTGGTGGTGCCGCCGCAGATCAACAAGTTCTACGTCTTCGACCTGTCGCCGGACAAGAGCCTGGCGCGCTTCTGCCTGCGCAACGGCGTGCAGACCTTCATCGTCAGCTGGCGCAACCCGACCAAGTCGCAGCGCGAATGGGGCCTGACCACCTATATCGAGGCGCTCAAGGAGGCCATCGAGGTAGTCCTGTCGATCACCGGCAGCAAGGACCTCAACCTCCTCGGCGCCTGCTCCGGCGGGATCACCACCGCGACCCTGGTCGGCCACTACGTGGCCAGCGGCGAGAAGAAGGTCAACGCCTTCACCCAACTGGTCAGCGTGCTCGACTTCGAACTGAATACCCAGGTCGCGCTGTTCGCCGACGAGAAGACCCTGGAGGCCGCCAAGCGTCGCTCCTACCAGTCCGGCGTGCTGGAGGGCAAGGACATGGCCAAGGTGTTCGCCTGGATGCGCCCCAACGACCTGATCTGGAACTACTGGGTCAACAACTACCTGCTCGGCAACCAGCCGCCGGCGTTCGACATCCTCTACTGGAACAACGACACCACGCGCCTGCCCGCCGCGCTGCACGGCGAGTTCGTCGAACTGTTCAAGAGCAACCCGCTGAACCGCCCCGGCGCCCTGGAGGTCTCCGGCACGCCCATCGACCTGAAGCAGGTGACTTGCGACTTCTACTGTGTCGCCGGTCTGAACGACCACATCACCCCCTGGGAGTCGTGCTACAAGTCGGCCAGGCTGCTGGGTGGCAAGTGCGAGTTCATCCTCTCCAACAGCGGTCACATCCAGAGCATCCTCAACCCACCGGGCAACCCCAAGGCACGCTTCATGACCAATCCGGAACTGCCCGCCGAGCCCAAGGCCTGGCTGGAACAGGCCGGCAAGCACGCCGACTCGTGGTGGTTGCACTGGCAGCAATGGCTGGCCGAACGCTCCGGCAAGACCCGCAAGGCGCCCGCCAGCCTGGGCAACAAGACCTATCCGGCCGGCGAAGCCGCGCCCGGAACCTACGTGCATGAACGATGAAAAGCGACCAGCCTGAAGAACAGCCGCAGGAGCGATCCGCGGCCTCCGCCGACGAAACCCCGCCAGCGCCTCCGGCGCGGCCCCGTGCCGCGCGGAAGCCGGCCAGGCCCCGTATCGCCGAGCCCGCGGCTGCGCCGCCGAGGACCCCGAGCATGCCCCAGCCCTTCGTCTTCCGGACCATCGACCTCGACGGCCAGACCATCCGCACCGCAGTGCGGCCGGGCAAGGAAGGAAGCACTCCGCTGCTGATCTTCAACGGCATAGGCGCCAACCTGGAACTGGTGTTCCCCTTCGTCCAGGCGCTCGACCCGGAACTGGAGGTGATCGCCTTCGACGTTCCCGGCGTCGGCGGTTCCTCGACGCCCAGCGTGCCCTACCGCTTTCCCGGCCTGGCCAAGCTGGCGGCGCGGATGCTCGACTACCTGGACTACGGCCAGGTCAACGCGATCGGCGTGTCCTGGGGCGGCGCGCTGGCCCAGCAGTTCGCCCACGACTATCCGGAACGCTGCAAGAAGCTGATCCTCGCCGCCACTTCGGCTGGCGCGGTGATGGTGCCAGGCAAGCCGAAGGTACTGATGCGCATGGCCAGCCCGCGGCGCTACATCCAGCCCTCCTATGGCGTACACATCGCCCCGGACATCTACGGCGGGGCCTTCCGCCGCGACCCCAAGCTGGCCATGGCGCATGCCAGCAAGGTGCGTTCGTCGGGCAAGCTGGGCTACTACTGGCAACTGTTCGCCGGGCTCGGCTGGACCAGCATCCACTGGCTGCATAGGATCCGCCAGCCGACCCTGGTGCTGGCCGGCGACGACGACCCGATCATCCCGCTGATCAACATGCGTGTGCTGGCCTGGCGCATTCCCAACGCCGAACTGCACGTGATCGACGACGGCCACCTGTTCCTGGTGACCCGCGCCGAATCGGTGGCGCCGATCATCATGAAGTTCCTCGCCGAGGAGCGCCGCCGCGCCGTCATGCACCCTCGTCCGTTCCTGCCCAAGACCGGCTGAACTGCTGCACGGGCAACACCAGGGCAGCAGACACTGCTTCGTCATGGTGCAGGTGCATAGTCAATGTTCCGCAACGGCGCATGGCGCCTGGCTTCGCCGCGACAGCGCAAGCTCTGCGACGCCCCTCCCGGCGTTGTGGTACAGCGCTTGCTGCCCCACTGTCGGGCGGCATCCTCCCTGTTCAGGCAGGTGTGCGGTTCTGCCCCGGGTGAAACGGAATTCACAGGCTATAACTGAGTATTCCGAGCCAGGGGACGATCGCCCGTGGCATCCAGACTGTGGTCCTACGACGGAGTGTGGTCCATGCGAGAAAAGCAGGAATCGGGTAGCGTGCCGGTGCCCGCCGAGTTCATGAGTGCACAGAGCGCCATCGTCGGCCTGCGCGGCAAGGACCTGCTGACGACGGTCCGCAGCCTGGCTGTCCACGGCCTGCGCCAGCCGCTGCACAGTGCGCGGCACCTGGTCGCCTTCGGAGGCCAGTTGGGCAAGGTGCTGCTGGGCGACACCCTGCACCAGCCGAACCCACAGGACGCCCGCTTCCAGGATCCATCCTGGCGCCTCAATCCCTTCTACCGGCGCACCCTGCAGGCCTACCTGGCGTGGCAGAAGCAACTGCTCGCCTGGATCGACGAAAGCAACCTGGACTGCGACGATCGCGCCCGCGCCCGCTTCCTCGTCGCCTTGCTCTCCGACGCCGTGGCACCCAGCAACAGCCTGATCAATCCACTGGCGGTAAAGGAACTGTTCAATACCGGCGGGATCAGCCTGCTCAATGGCGTCCGCCACCTGCTCGAAGACCTGGTGCACAACGGCGGCATGCCCAGCCAGGTGAACAAGACCGCCTTCGAGATCGGTCGCAACCTCGCCACCACGCAAGGCGCGGTGGTGTTCCGCAACGAGGTGCTGGAGCTGATCCAGTACAAGCCGCTGGGCGAGCGCCAGTACGCCAAGCCCCTGCTGATCGTGCCGCCGCAGATCAACAAGTACTACATCTTCGACCTGTCGCCGGAAAAGAGCTTCGTCCAGTACGCCCTGAAGAACAACCTGCAGGTCTTCGTCATCAGTTGGCGCAACCCCGACGCCCAGCACCGCGAATGGGGCCTGAGCACCTATGTCGAGGCCCTCGACCAGGCCATCGAGGTCAGCCGCGAGATCACCGGCAGCCGCAGCGTGAACCTGGCCGGCGCCTGCGCCGGCGGGCTCACCGTGGCCGCCTTGCTCGGCCACCTGCAGGTGCGCCGGCAACTGCGCAAGGTCAGTAGCGTCACCTACCTGGTCAGCCTGCTCGACAGCCAGATGGAAAGCCCGGCGATGCTCTTCGCCGACGAGCAGACCCTGGAGAGCAGCAAGCGCCGCTCCTACCAGCATGGCGTGCTGGACGGGCGCGACATGGCCAAGGTGTTCGCCTGGATGCGCCCCAACGACCTGATCTGGAACTACTGGGTCAACAACTACCTGCTCGGCAGGCAGCCGCCGGCGTTCGACATCCTCTACTGGAACAACGACAACACGCGGCTGCCCGCGGCGTTCCACGGCGAACTGCTCGACCTGTTCAAGCACAACCCGCTGACCCGCCCGGGCGCGCTGGAGGTCAGCGGGACCGCGGTGGACCTGGGCAAGGTGGCGATCGACAGCTTCCACGTCGCCGGCATCACCGACCACATCACGCCCTGGGACGCGGTGTATCGCTCGGCCCTCCTGCTGGGCGGCCAGCGCCGCTTCATCCTGTCCAACAGCGGGCACATCCAGAGCATCCTCAACCCTCCCGGAAACCCCAAGGCCTGCTACTTCGAGAACGACAAGCTGAGCAGCGATCCACGCGCCTGGTACTACGACGCCAAGCGCGAAGAGGGCAGCTGGTGGCCGGTCTGGCTGGGCTGGCTGCAGGAGCGCTCGGGCGAGCTGGGCAACCCTGACTTCAACCTTGGCAGCGCCGCGCATCCGCCCCTCGAAGCGGCCCCGGGCACCTACGTGCATATACGCTGAAAGATCCGGCCCGGGCGCCTGGAGCCGGGCACCTCCATCCCCAGAAGAAGTCCGGATGAAGACACGCGACCGAATCCTCGAATGCTCGCTGTTGCTGTTCAACGAACAGGGCGAGCCCAACGTCTCGACACTGGAGATCGCCAACGAACTGGGCATCAGCCCGGGCAATCTCTACTACCACTTCCATGGCAAGGAACCGCTGGTGATGGCGCTGTTCGAGCGGTTCCAGGCCGAGTTGGCGCCGCTGCTCGATCCGCCCGAGGAGGTGCGCCTGGGCGCGGAGGACTACTGGCTGTTCCTGCACCTGATCGTCGAGCGCCTCGCCCACTACCGCTTCCTGTTCCAGGACCTGTCCAACCTGACCGGGCGCCTGCCACGGCTGGCTCGCGGCATCCGTACCTGGCTCGGCGCGCTGAAGCGGACCCTGGCCACCCTGCTGGCCCGCCTCAAGGCCGACCGGCAGTTGCGCAGCGACGCGCCGGCACTCGGGCAACTGGTCGAACAGATCACCCTGACCCTGCTGTTCTCCCTGGATTACCAGCGGGTACTGGGCAGCAAGGGCGAGGTGCGCACGGTGGTCTACCAGATCATGATGCTGGTCGCCCCACATCTGCGCAGCGAGGCCCAACGCTCGGCGGAAAGCCTGGCGCAGCGCTACCTGGGACCGGAATGAAAAACGCCCGGCGAGTGCCGGGCGTGTGCCTTGCCGCCAGGACTCAGCCCTGGCTGCTCGGCGTCGCCGGAGCGTTCGCTGCCGGAGCGCTGGCAGCCGGTGTGGCGGCGGGGGCAGCGGGCGCGCTCGAAGACGCGGCGGGAGCGGCCGGTTTCGCCGCGGCGGGCTTGGCTGCCGGCTTCTTCGCCGCAGGCTTTTTCGCAGCCGGCTTGGCGGCAGGTTTCGCCGCGGGCTTGGCGGCGGTCGCAGCGGCCGGCTTGGCTGCCGGCTTCGCGGCAGGCTTGGCTGCGGCAGGTTTCGCAGCAGGCTTCGCCGCGGCCTTGGCTGCCGGCTTGGTCGCCGGTTTCGCTGCGGCCTTCGCAGTCGGTTTGGCGGCGGGCTTGGCTGCCGGCTTGGCGGCCGCGGTTTTCGCCGCGGTTTTTTTCGCCGCGGGTTTCGCCGCAGGCTTGGCGGCGGCCTTGGCTGCCGGTTTAGCTGCCGGCTTGGCCGCTGCGGTTTTCGCCGCGGGCTTGGCAGCCGGTTTCGCCGCAGGCTTAGCCGCTGCCTTCGCCGCCGGCTTGACGCTGACGCCGGTGAGTTTCTCGATCTGCTTGGTCAGCGTATCGACCTTGCTGTGCAGCTCCTTCACCTCGTTGCGGCTCGGCACGCCGAGACGCGAGATGGCGCTGTTCAGGCGCTTGTCGAAAGCTTCCTCGAGCTCGCTCCACTTGCCGAGCGCACGGTCCCGAACCTCGTCGACCTTGCTCTTCGCAGAGCGGGCGGAAGCCTTCGCCGCACCGACCTGCGCGTCCACATCGGACTTCGCTTCTTTTTCAGCCTTCTCGCCGTCTTTCACCAAGGTCTCGAACAGCTTGCTGCCGTCCTTGCTGACCTTCGAGTAGGCCCCCAGACCAGCCAGCCAGATCTGCCGCGAGTATTTCTCGATCTCGCCGATCCAACTGGACTCTTTTTCGCTCTTCTTCTTGCCAGCCATCCTGCTCTCCTTATTGGGTTCTCGCGACACGCTCGAGCACTGCGCTCAGCTCATCCAGCTTAGCAGAGAGTGCTTCGACATCGTTCCGGGAAGGTATGCCTATCCGGTTCAACGTGCTAGCGACACGGCTGTCGAATGCCTGCTCGATCCTGTCGAGCTGGTCTTCGACTTTTCCCTTCACCGAAGAGAGGCCGGTCTTGACACTGTCATTGGCCGAATCGACCTGACTTGTGACCAGCGATTTGCCTTTTTTCTCCAGGGCTTCGCCAGCTTTCACCAATTCCTTGAAGTAGTCGCTGCCTTCGGTGCCCAGGCGGGAATACGCACCCAGGCCGGCAAGCCAGATCTGGCGGGCATAGTGGCGGATCTCGGAGACCAGGGAAGTGGATTCGGAAACGGTCTTTTTCTTCAGGGCAATCTTGGCCATGGGGCACCTCACGCTCGTTGGGTTGAAGAAACCGCAGGCGCCGCCGGAACGCTGGCAGCGTGAGAGCAAGGTATCGGGGAAAATTAGAAACCGCATACTAAGCGGAAGATGGGCGCCGCCAGGACGGCGAACGCCCGGCGGGATCAGGCCAGCGCCTTGTCCAGCGCCTTCTCGATCTCGCCCTTGAGCAGGCCGCTCATGGCCGACAGCATCAGGCCGAGCTTGACGTCCACCGCGACCTTGTCCGCCCCCACCGCGATCCTGCCGTCGACGCCACTGCGTTTGAAGGTCAGCTCGTCGCCCTGCCATTCGCACTGCACGCCGTGCTCCTTCGCCAGACGTTCGGCCAGTTTCTCCGCCTTGGCCCGTGCGGCGTCCAGCCCCAGGCTGTGCGGACGTTCGATGTGGATACGCGACATGGATCGACTCCTGATTGCAGATCGGAAAACTATACGCGGCCAGACAAAACACCGCACCCGCGCCGTCGGACGGCGGCACAGCACTTTCCCCACATCCTGTTAGAATGCCCGGCATTCTTTCCAGGTGAGAACGTCATGAACGATCCCCGCAAAGGCGCCGACGCCGAACCCACCACCCACTTCGGCTACCAGAACGTTCCGGAAAGCCAGAAGGCGAAGAAGGTCGCCGAGGTATTTCACTCGGTGGCAGCCAAGTACGACCTGATGAACGACCTGATGTCCGGTGGCATCCATCGCCTGTGGAAGCGCTTCACCATCGAGCTGTCCGGCGTGCGCAGCGGGAACCGCGTGCTCGACATCGCCGGCGGCACCGGCGACCTGACCCGGCAGTTCTCGCGCCTGGTCGGCCCGACCGGCGAGGTGGTGCTGGCCGACATCAACGCCTCGATGCTCAAGGTCGGCCGCGACAAGCTGCTCGACAAGGGCGTCTCCGGCAACGTCAGCTTCGTCCAGGCGGACGCCGAGAAGCTGCCCTTCCCGGACAACCACTTCGACTGCGTGACCATCGCCTTCGGCCTGCGCAACGTCACCCACAAGGACGAAGCGATCCGCTCCATGCTGCGCGTGCTCAAGCCCGGTGGCCGCCTGCTGGTGCTGGAGTTCTCCAAGCCGAGCAGCAACCTGCTGTCCAAGGCCTACGACGCCTATTCGTTCAGCCTGCTGCCGCTGATGGGCAAGCTGGTCACCAACGACTCCGAGAGCTATCGCTACCTGGCCGAGTCGATCCGCATGCACCCCGACCAGGAAACCCTGAAGGCGATGATGGTGGAAGCCGGCTTCGACCGCGTGACCTACCACAACATGACCGGCGGCATCGTCGCCCTGCACCGCGGTATCAAGCCTTAACCGAGGGCGCGCCGATGAGCTCGCTGCTGATCCAGGCCGTGCTGGCCACCGCCGAAACCGGCATCAATCGCGTCCTGCGCCTCGACGGGACAGCGCTGCCGCGCCTGCGCAGGCTTTCCGCCAAGGTCATCGAGGTCGACTGCCTGAGCCCGCCGCTGCGGATCTTCATCCTGCCCGCCGGCGACGGCCTGCACTTCGCCGCGCAGCATGAGGCGGAGGTCGACTGCACCCTGCGTGCGCCGGCCGGCAACCTCCTGCACCTGGCCCTGGCGCGCGACAAGACCCGCGTCCTGCACAGCCCGGAAGTCAGCATGGACGGCGACAGCGCGGCCCTGCTGGAACTGGCCGGCATCCTGCAGAGCCTGGAGCTGGACTGGGAGTACGAACTGTCGCGCTGGCTCGGCCCGCTCGCCACCCAGGTGCTCGGCAGCGGCCTGCGCGACGCTTCGCGCTGGAGCGCGCAGAGCCTGCACAGCCTGCGCCTGAACCTGGCCGACTACCTTGCCGAGGAAAGCCGTACGCTGGTCGGCCAGCACGAAGCCGAAGCACGCTTCGCCGAACTGGACCAGCTGAAGCTGGCCCTCGATCGTCTCGACGCGCGCGTCGGACGCCTCAGCCAAAAGACCAAGCCCGACGCATGAAGCTCCTCGCTGTCCGCCGCCTCCTGCGCATCCAGCGCGTCGTCATCCGCTACCGCCTGGACGACCTGATCCTCGAACTGCCGATGCTGCCCTGGTGGCTGCGCCTGCTCGGTGCCACCCTGCCCTGGCGCTGGCTGCCGCGGCGCAAGCTGGAACTGACCCGCGGCGCGCGCCTGCGCCTGGCACTGCAGGACCTCGGACCGATCTTCATCAAGTTCGGCCAGATTCTCTCCACCCGCCGCGACCTGCTGCCCGACGACATCGCCAACGAACTGGCCTGGCTGCAGGACAAGGTGCCGCCCTTCCCGCCGGAGCTGGCGGTCAAGCGCATCGAGGAACAGCTGGGCGCGAAGATCGAACAGGTCTTCGCCCGCTTCGAACGCGAACCGCTGGCCTCCGCCTCGGTGGCCCAGGTCCACGCCGCGCGCCTGAAGAGCGGCGAGGAAGTGGTGGTGAAGGTGATCCGGCCGAACCTGGAACCGGTGATCCGCTCCGACATCGCCTGGCTGTTCATCCTCGCCCGCCTCGCCGAGCGGGTCTCCAGCGAGGCGCGGCGCCTGCACCCGGTGGAAGTGGTCAGCGACTACGAGAAGACCATCGTCGACGAACTCGACCTGCTCCGCGAGGCGGCCAACGCCTCGCAGCTGCGACGCAACTTCGAAGGCTCGCCGCTGCTCTACGTGCCACAGGTCTACTGGGACTGGTGCCGGCCCAAGGTGCTGGTGATGGAGCGCATCTACGGCATCCCGGTGACCGACCTGGAAACCCTGCGCGACCAGCGCACCGACTTCAAGGCACTGGCCGAGCGCGGCGTGGAGATCTTCTTCACCCAGGTGTTCCGCGACAGCTTTTTCCATGCCGACATGCACCCCGGCAACATCTTCGTCAGCACCCGCGCGCCCTGGAGCCCGCAATACATCGCGGTGGACTGCGGCATCGTCGGCAGCCTGACCGACGAGGACCAGGACTACCTGGCGCGCAACCTGATCGCCTTCTTCAAGCGCGACTACCGCAAGGTCGCCCAACTGCATATCGACTCCGGCTGGGTACCGGCGGAAACCAAGGTCAACGACTTCGAGGCGGCGATCCGCACCGTCTGCGAACCGATCTTCGAGAAGCCGCTGAAGGACATCTCCTTCGGCCAGGTCCTGCTGCGCCTGTTCCAGACCGCGCGTCGTTTCAACATGGAGATCCAGCCGCAACTGGTGCTGCTGCAGAAGACCCTGCTGAACATCGAAGGCCTCGGCCGCCAGCTCTACCCGGAACTCGACCTGTGGGCCACCGCCCAGCCGTTCCTGGAGCGCTGGATGCGCGAACGGGTCAGCCCGAAGCAGTTGCTGCGCAATTTCCAGCAACAGGTCGAGCAGGTGCCGCACCTGTCGCAAATGGCCCGCGACACCCTCGAACGCCTGTCACAACCGCACGCCCACAATGCGCCGCCGCCGGAGTGGAAAGGTTCCCGCCACGACTGGCTCGGGCGCCTGGTGGGCGCGGTGCTGCTGGTCGGCGCCGCCGAGGTCGGCCTGGGTCAGCAGCTGGAAGCCTGGCCGGCGTGGGTGATGCTGGCCGGCGGGGTGTTCCTGATCCTGCGCCGCTAGCGCCGCGCACGGCCACTAGGCCCGCGCCGATAGCCAGTCGCGCTCCCGGCTGGCACACTACTCCCATTTCCGCCGGAAACGCGCGCAACGTACCGGCAACGAACGTGGAAAGACCATGAAAGACTGGCTGGATGAGATTCACTGGAACGCCGACGGCCTGGTCCCGGCGATCGCCCAGGATCACGAGACCGGGCGCGTGCTGATGATGGCCTGGATGAACCGCGAGGCGCTGGCCCTGACCGCCAGCGAGAACCGTGCAATCTATTGGTCGCGTTCGCGTGGCAAGCTGTGGCGCAAGGGCGAGGAGTCCGGGCATGTGCAGAAGCTGCACGAACTGCGCCTGGACTGCGACGCCGACGTGGTCATCCTGATGGTCGAGCAGGTCGGCGGGATCGCCTGCCATACCGGCCGGGAAAGCTGTTTCTACCGTGTCTTCGAGAATGGCGCCTGGAAGACCGTCGATCCGGTGCTGAAGGACCCGGACGCTATCTACGAACACGCAGGACACCACCATGAGTGACACCCTGACCCGCCTGGCGGCGGTGCTCGAGGAGCGCAAGAACGCCGCGCCCGACAGCTCCTACGTGGCCAGTCTGTACCACAAGGGCCTGAACAAGATCCTGGAGAAGGTCGGCGAGGAGTCGGTGGAAACCATCATCGCCGCCAAGGATGCCGCAGCCAGCGGCGACTGCCAGGACCTGATCTACGAAACCGCCGACCTCTGGTTCCACTCGCTGGTGATGCTCTCGGCCCTCGGCCAGCATCCGCAAGCCGTGCTGGACGAACTGGAGCGCCGCTTCGGCCTTTCCGGCCACGCCGAGAAAGCCGCCCGCCAACCATCGGCCTGAACCTACACATTGCGAGGAATACGACATGGGCATTTTTGACTGGAAACACTGGATCGTCATCCTGATCGTCGTGGTACTGGTGTTCGGCACCAAGCGCCTGAAGAACCTCGGTTCCGACGTCGGCGAAGCGATCAAGGGCTTCCGCAAGGCGGTGAACACCGAGGAAGACGACAAGAAGGACCAGCCCGCCGCCCAGCCGGCCCAACCGCTGAACCAGCCGCACACCATCGACGCCCAGGCGCAGAAGGTCGAAGAACCGGCGCGCAAGGACTGACGGGTAGCCATCGATGTTCGGAATCAGCTTCAGCGAACTGTTGCTGGTCGGGCTGGTCGCCCTGCTGGTGCTCGGCCCCGAGCGCCTGCCGGGCGCCGCACGTACCGCCGGCCTGTGGATCGGCCGCCTGAAGCGCAGTTTCAATACCATCAAGCAGGAAGTGGAACGGGAAATCGGCGCGGACGAGATCCGCCGGCAACTGCACAACGAGCACATCCTCTCGATGGAGCGCGAAGCGCAGAAGCTGCTGGCCCCGCTGACCGGCCAGAATCCCCCGCAGGAACCCCAGCCGCCGACGGTCGAGAGCCCGGCGCCGAGCGTACCCACGCCGCCGCCGACCAGCACGCCTGCGGTTCCGCCCGCGGACGCCGCGGCACCGCCGGCAGTCGCTGCCTCCACTCCCCCTTCGCCACCGTCCGAGACGCCGCGTAATCCATGAGCGCCGATAAACCCGAGCAGCCCGAGCACGACCAGGAAATGCCCCTGGTCTCGCACCTGACCGAACTGCGTACGCGCCTGCTGCGCAGCGTGGCGGCGATCTTCCTGATCTTCGCCGGCCTGTTCTACTTCTCGCAGAAGATCTACACCCTGGTCTCCGAGCCGTTGCGCCGCTTCCTTCCGGAAGGCACCAGCATGATCGCCACCGACGTCGCCTCGCCGTTCCTCGCGCCGTTCAAGCTGACCATGGTGGTGGCGCTGTTCCTCGCCATGCCGGTGATCCTCGCGCAGGTCTGGGGCTTCATCGCGCCCGGCCTGTACAAGCACGAGAAGCGCGTGGCGCTGCCGCTGCTGGTGTCCAGCATCATCCTGTTCTACGCCGGGATGGCCTTCGCCTACTTCCTGGTGTTCCCGATGATCTTCCACTTCTTTGCCAGCGTGACGCCCGAGGGCGTGGCGATGATGACGGACATCAACAGCTACCTGGACTTCGTCCTGACTCTGTTCTTCGCCTTCGGCGTCGCCTTCGAGATCCCGGTGGCCACGGTGCTGCTGATCTGGATCGGAGTGGTCGACGTCGAGTACCTGAAGAAGATCCGCCCGTACGTGATCATCGGCTGTTTCGTGGTCGGCATGGTCCTGACCCCGCCGGACATCTTCTCCCAGACCATGCTCGCGGTGCCGATGTGGCTGCTGTTCGAGATCGGCCTGCTGTTCGGCCGCCTGGTACGCAAGCGCGGCGAGCATCCGGACGACCAACCGGCCAGCGACGGCGACCAGCCTCCGGCCACCCGCCAGTGAACCTGCTGCTCCTCGACGACGCCGACTTCGTGTCGGCGGATCGTGCGGTCCTGCACGATCGCCGCCTCAAGCACCTGCACGAAGTGCACCGCGCCGAGAACGGCGACACCCTGCGGGTCGGCCGCCTCGGCGGCTGGATGGGCGAAGGTCGCCTGCTGAAGCTCGACGCCAGCGAGGCGACCCTGGAAGTGCGCTTCGACCAGCCGCCGCCGGCCAAGCTGCCGATCACCCTGCTGCTGGCCTTGCCGCGACCGAAGATGCTCCGCCGGGTGTTGCAGACCATCGCCGCGATGGGCGTACCGAAGCTGGTGCTGCTGAACAGCTACCGCGTGGAAAAGAGCTTCTGGCAGACCCCGTTCCTCGACCCGGCGGCGATCCGCGAGAACCTGGTCCTCGGCCTGGAGCAGGCCCGCGATACGGTGCTGCCGGAAATCATCGTCGAGAAGCGCTTCAAACCCTTCGTCGAAGACCGCCTGCCGGCCCTGGCCGCCGGCAGCCTCGGCCTGGTCGGCCATCCCGGTCCCTGGCCGGCCTGTCCGCGCGCGGTGGAGAAGCCGGTGACCCTGGCGATCGGCCCGGAAGGCGGCTGGATTCCCTACGAGGTCGACAAGCTGCGCGAAGCCGGACTGCATCCGGTGCAGCTCGGCGAACGCATCCTGCGCGTGGAAACCGCGGTCAGCGCCCTGCTTGCGCGGTTGTTCTGAAAAAACTCCGGTAAAAGACTGAAGGTTTTCCCCGCCCGGCCGACATCCTCTGTCGCGCAGGGCTCCGCACGACAACCATAAGACCTCGCCCGCCGGCCACGTACCGGCCCTCCGCGCCCGCACGCCGGACGCGACGACGCTGAGCCATTACCTGTTCCGCCACGCCATGGGGCTGCCAACCCAGGGTGTCGCACTGCCTGGAGTAATGACGATGTACGATTGGTGGGTTCTCCAACTGGCCAAGCTGAGCGTCAGCCGCAAGCTGATGGTCGGTTTCGGTGTCCTCCTCGCGCTGCTTCTGCTGGTGGTGATCAGCAGCAACCGCACCCTCACGCACCAGACCGCCCTCAGCGAGCAGCTCGCCGAAGTCGCCAGCCTGATGGAACAGACCCAGCAAGCCGAACAAGGCCGCCTGGCATTCGAAGCCGGCAGCGACCCGCGCCAGGCCGAGCAGGTCCGCCAGACCCTGGCCGGGATGCTCCAGCGCCTGCAGGCGCTGCGCGACAGCGAGCTCGACCCGGCCGCCCTGGCCCACCAGACCGAAGCCATCGAAGCCTACCGCAAGGCTTTCGACGACCTCGCCGCAGCCGATCAGCAACGCAGCGCCGCCCGTGGTGTGCTGGTGGGCACTGCACAGCAGGCGCTGGACAGCTTCGCCCGCCTCGAGGAACTGATGGACGCCAGCCTCGCGCAGCAGGCCGGCGACCCGCAGGCGTTGCAACGTAGCCGTGCGGTGGCCGACCTGCACCAACAGTTGCTCATGGTGCGTTACCAGGTGCGCGGCTACGTCTTCGAACGCAGCGACAAGGCCGAGCAGGCCGCGTTCGCCGCGTTCGACGCCCTCCGCCAGGCCGCCACGACGCTGCGTGGCCAGTTGCCCGGCGAGGCCGATGCGGCGCTGGAACAGGCCATGGGTAGCCTCCAGGGCTATCGTGGCGGGATCGAGCAGTTCCGTGCCGGCGTCATCCGCACGCGCCAGGCGCAGCAAGCGATGCAAAGCAGCACCCAGGATATGGCCCGGGCCGGCCGGACCCTCACCGAAGCCGGTCGCCAATTGCGCGAGAGCACCGCCAGCCGCGACCGCGCCAGCCTCTGGCTGATCGCCGCGCTGGCCCTGGCCTTCGGCTGCGTCGCCGGCTGGGCGATCAACCGGCAGATCGTCCGGCCGCTGGACGAAGCCCTCGCGCAGGCCGAGGCCATCGCCGCCGGCGACCTCGGCAAGCGTCCGCAGAATCCCCTGACCCTCCAGCGCCGCGACGAACTGGGCCAATTGCAGCGAGTCATGCAGCGCATGGGCGACAGCCTGCGCGAGCTGGTCGGGCGGATCGGCGACGGCGTCAGCCAGTTGGCCAGCTCCGCCGAGGAACTCTCGGCGGTCACCGAGCAGACCCGCGCCGGGGTCAACAGCCAGAAAGTGGAGACCGACCAGGTCGCCACCGCCATGCACGAGATGGCCGCCACCGTGCAGGACGTCGCGCGCAACGCCGAACTGGCTTCCCAGGCCGCTCGCCAGGCCGACGAAGAGGCGCGCCAGGGCGACGCGGTGGTCGACCAGGCGGTGACCCGCATCGAGCGCCTGGCTAGCGAAATGGACGTTTCCAGCGAAGCCATGGCGCGCCTGAAGAACGAGAGCGAGCAGATCGGCAGCGTCCTCGACGTGATCAAGTCGGTGGCCGAGCAAACCAACCTGCTGGCGCTCAACGCAGCCATCGAAGCGGCACGCGCCGGCGACGCCGGACGCGGCTTCGCGGTGGTCGCCGACGAGGTCCGCGGCCTGGCCCAGCGCACCCAGCAGTCCACCGCCGAGATCGAGGGCCTGATCCAGCGTCTCCAGCAGGGCGCCGGCGAAGCCGCCGAACGCCTGGAGAACAGCCGCTCGCTGACCGCCAGCACGGTGGAACTGGCGCGCCGCGCGGGCGCCGCGCTGGACAGCATCACCCGCACCGTCTCCGACATCCAGAACATGAACCTGCAGATCGCCACTGCCGCGGAGCAACAGAGCACGGTGGCCGAGGAGATCAACCGCAGCGTCCTCAGCGTACGCGACGTCGCCGAGCAGTCGGCCGCCGCCAGCGAGCAGACCGCCGCCTCCAGCGGCGAGCTGGCGCGCCTGGGCACGCAGTTGCAGGCACAGGTGGGACGCTTCCGCCTGTAACATCCCGAGAGGATCCTCCTTGCATCGGCAGCCCCTCCCGTCCATCGAAAGCGGACAGGAGGGGCACCTTTGCGTAGGATCAGGCTTTCGCCTTTTGGGAGATGACGCCATGCGCCCGATGACCATCGATATCGACGAACTGGCCTTCGCCCTGGATACCCCGGGAATCGACCACTACCTCGACCTGTACAGCGGCAAGGTGCTGCTGATCTCCGCCGAGGCGCCCGATCCCGAACTGGACGCATTGCTGGAAAACGAGCCGGAACGCCTGCTGCTGATCGACCCGCTGAGCACCACCCAGTCGCTGGGACTGATGCAGGATTTCCTCCGCGAGGTGGAAGAGCCGCACGCCTATGCGACGCTCGCCAACGCGCTGCAGAGCCGCAAGCCGTTCAAGGCCTTCAAGCACTCTCTGATGGAGTACCCGGAACTGTTGCAGGACTGGTACCGCTACCAGAACGAGCGCCTGCGCGAATGGGCGCTGGACTGGCTGGAGGACAACGATATCCAGCCGGCCGCGCGGCAGAGTCCGACGTCGCTCCTGCCGCCGCCGGGCAAGCCGTTCGCCTAGCGCGGTACTAGAGGACCTGGCGGAGGAAGGCCTGGGCCCGCGGGTCCTGCGGATTGTCGAAGAACTGCGCCGGCGGCGCGTCCTCCAGCAGCTTGCCGTGGTCGAAGAACAGCACGCGGTCGGCCACTTCGCGGGCAAAGCCCATCTCGTGGGTCACGCAGACCATGGTCATGCCTTCCACGGCCAGGGTCTTCATGACGTCGAGGACTTCGCCGACCATCTCCGGATCGAGCGCCGAGGTCGGTTCGTCGAACAGCATCACCTTGGGGTCCATGCACAACGCGCGAGCGATCGCCACGCGCTGCTGCTGGCCGCCGGACAGGCGCGAGGGATATTCGTCGGCCTTCTGCCCGATGCCGACCTTGGCCAGCAGCGCCCGCGCCTTGGCCTCGCGCTCGGCCTTGCCGCGCTTGCGCACCACGCGTTGGGCCAGGCAGAGGTTCTCGAGCACGGTCATGTGCGGGAACAGGTTGAAATGCTGGAACACCATGCCGACTTCGCGGCGGTAGGCATTGATGTCGGTCCTCGGGTCGGCCAGGTCGACGCCGTCGATGCTCACCGAGCCTTCGTCGAACTCCTCCAGGCCGTTCAGGCAGCGCAGGAAGGTCGACTTGCCGGAACCGGACGGACCGATCACCACCAGTACCTCGCCCCTGGCCACGCGGGTACTCACGTCGTCCACCGCGCGCACTACCTGGCCGCGGGTATCGAAGACCTTCAGCAGGTTGCGTACTTCAATCACTTTGTCCGAGCCTCCGCTCCAGTCGGGATGCCATGTGCGAAAGGGGCAGGTTCAACAGCAGGTACAACGCGGCGACGCAGAACCAGATCTCGAAGGTGGAGAACGAGGTGGTGATCGCCTCGCGGCCGCTCTTGGTCAGTTCGGTGATGGCGATCACCGAGACCAGCGAGGTGTCCTTGACCAGGCTGATGAACTGCCCGGCCAGCGGCGGCAGCACGCGCTTGAAGGCCTGCGGCAGGATCACGTAGCGCATCGACTGGCCGGCGTTCAGGCCCAGGGAGCGGGCGGCCTCGTTCTGTCCGCGGGCGATGGACTGCACGCCGGCCCGGATGATCTCGGCCACGTAGGCGCCGGTGAACAGCGCCAGCGCCGCAACCCCGGCGAACTCGCGGGACAGGTTGAGCACGGTGCCGATGAAGAAGTAGAAGATGAAGATCTGCACCAGCAACGGCGTGCCGCGCACCAGCTCGACGTAGATCGTCGACAGGCCGTGCAGGGTCGGGTTCTTCGACAGCCGGCAGAGGCCGGCGACCAGGCCGATAGCCAGACCGATGGCACCGGACACCAGCGATAGCCAGAGGGTGGTCCACAGGCCCCAGAGCAGTGGGCCGGCGGCCCAGTGGCGGGTCACCCCGACCGCGTCGCCCTCGGCCACGTCGTCGCCTTCGGAGAATTGCAGGCTGTCCTGGGCAACGGTCACGACCTGCTTCTCGCCGCTCTCGCCAAGCAGCGTGACGCGCGCGTCCCTGCCCTGTTCCTCGATAGCCTCGACCCGGCCGATCTCGTTGGCCCGTAACGGCTCCTCGGCCTGGTAGGCGAAGTACTGCGGAACGCGGTTCCAGCGCCATTCATAGGAAATCAGCGAGGTGGAGAACCACAGCGCCCAGGCCAGGACCAGCAGGATCAGCCCGGTCAGCAGGTGCCAGGGCCAGACGGAACGTTTCTTCTTGGTCACGGAAACTCTCTCGAACGATGGAATGCGCAGGTACGACGGCCCCCTTCGCGGGGGCCGTCAGCGGTTCATTCCATTTCCTTCAGCCACTCGGTGTTCTTGAACCACTTGTCGTGGATGCGCTGATAGGTGCCGTCTTCGCGGATCTGATGGAGGAAGTTGTTGATGAAATTGATGCTGTCGTAGTCGCCTTTCTTCAGGCCGAACGCCAGCGGCTCGTAGGTGAACGGCTGGTCGAGGTAGACCAGCTTGCCGGCGCCGAACTTGCTCACCGCCACCACGTTGTAGGGCGAGTCGTAGATGAAGGCGTCGGCCTTGCCGTTGACCACGTCCATCACCGCTTCCGGCTCGTTGTCGAAGCCGTGGTACTTGGCCTTGCTGATCAGCTTGCGGGCAACGATCTCACCGGTGGTGCCGATCTTCGAGGTGATGCTGTACTGCGGATCGTTCAGGTCCTTGTAGGACTTGATCTTGCCTTCCAGTTCCTTGCGCACCAGCAGGGTCTGGCCGACCACGATGAAGGGCTCGGAGAAGTTCAGGCGCAGGTTGCGCTCCTGGGTCAGGGTCATGCCCGAGCCGATCATGTCGAACTTGTCGGTCAGCAGCGCCGGGATGATGCCATCGTAGCTGGTGGAGACCAGCTCCAGCTTGACGCCCATGGACTTGGCCATGGCCTTGAGCAGGTCGACTTCGAAGCCGATGATCTGGCCACGCTTGTTGGTCATCTCGAACGGCATGTAGGTCGGGTCCATGCCGACCCGCAGGGTGCCGCGCTTGACCGCGTCCTCCACCGCGCCGGCCGCCTGGACCGAAGCCACGCCCACCAGGGCGCAGACGCCCAGAACCAATGAAGCAAGATACTTTTTCATTCCCCAATCCCCAGCAGTCTTAGAAACACAGTCGTCGAACGGATGCTCTCGTCGTGTCGCCGTCCCGGGCGGGCAGCAGGCCATGACCGGCTGCGCAAAAGGCGGCCGATAGTACCTCAGCTGGCGAACGATACGAGACTTTCTGGATTGCCGGCGCAGGGTAACAGCAGCGCCGCACGGGGAAAACAGGCAAGAAACAGACCATGCCCCCGGCGGCGTTCCGCCGGGGGCATGGGATCAGGACTGGGCGGCGGGCAGCAGGCCGGCGTCGCCGGGCACTACCTGGGCCAGCGGTACGCTGGCGGCGTGGGGGTCGTCCGCCTCGGCCTTGCGCCAGCGGCCGAGCCAGTCGTCGCGGTCCTCTTCCCAGACCCGCGTATGCAGGCGCGAAAGTGCTACCGGGTCACTCAACAGAGCCAGGCGCGTGGCGCCGTCGAGCTGTTCCGGGCCCTTATCGATGGCCTTGCCGATACGCTCGCCGCGCACCGTCTCGATGGCTTGCGCACGGTTGTGGCGAGCCGTGCCCATGGCGCAGGCCAGGGCGTTGAGCAACGGATCGACGGCGGCCTTGAGGAAGCCATCCTTGAGCGCATGCCAGCGGTTCTCGTAGGTGTACTCGTCGGTGGCGCGCAGCTCGCGCGGCGTGTCGTACTCCTCCGGGATCAGGAACAGCTTTTCGTCGCGGGCGCGCAGGCCCAGCTTCACCCGGCTGGAGATCACCGATACCGGGATCGACAGGATCAGCGAACCGACGATCGGCGACAGCCACCACAGGAAGCGCGGGTTGAGCCAGGCCACCAGCAGGGTCCAGGCGATACCCAGTAGAGTCTGCATGCCGTGCCGGCGGATCGCCTCGCTCCAGGGCGTGGCGTCGTCGTCGCGCTGCGGCGAGTTCCACTGCACCGACCAGCCGAGGAAGGCGGCAAGCACGAAGCGGGTGTGGAAGAGCATGCGCACCGGCGCCAGCAGCACCGAGAAGAACATCTCCAGGAGCATGCTCAGGGTCACCCGGATCACCCCGCCGAAACCCTTGGCGCCCTTGGCCCAGATCAGCATTACGCTGAGCAGCTTGGGCAGGAACAACAGGGTCAGGGTGGTGGAGAACAACGCGATGGCCTTCTCCGGATGCCACTGCGGCCAGATCGGGAACAGCTGCCGCGGTTCCAGGAAGTACTGCGGCTCCATCAGTTGGTGCACCGCCAGCAGCGCGGTGGAAAGCACCAGGAAGAAGAACCACAACGGCGCCGACAGGTAGGACATGACCCCGGTGAGGAACACCGCGCGGTGCACCGGGTGCATGCCCTTGACCAGGAACAGGCGGAAGTTCATCAGGTTGCCGTGGCACCAGCGGCGGTCGCGCTTGAGTTCGTCGAGCAGGTTCGGCGGCAGTTCTTCGTAGCTGCCGTCGAGGTCGTAGGCGATCCACACGCCCCAGCCGGCACGGCGCATCAACGCAGCCTCGACGAAGTCGTGGGACAGGATCGCGCCGGCGAACGAGCCCTTGCCCGGCAACGGCGCCAGGGCGCAGTGGTCGATGAAGGGCTGCATGCGGATGATCGCGTTGTGGCCCCAGTAGTGCGACTCGCCGAGTTGCCAGAAGTGCAGGCCGGCGGTGAACAGCGGGCCGTAGACGCGGGTGGCGAACTGCTGCATGCGCGCATACAGGGTGTCCATGCCGGACGCCTTCGGCGCGGTCTGGATGATCCCCGCCTCAGGATTGGCCTCCATCAGGCGTACCAGCTTGGCCAGGCAGTCGCCGCTCATCACGCTGTCGGCGTCCATCACCACCATGTAGCGGTAGTCGCCGCCCCAGCGCCGGCAGAAGTCGTCGATGTTGCCGCTCTTGCGCTTCACCCGACGCCGGCGGCGACGGTAGAAGATCTTGCCGAAGCCCTTGGTCTCGCGGCACAGCTCGAGCCAGGCCTGCTGCTCGGCGACGGCGATATCCGGGTCGTTGGTGTCGCTGAGGACGAAGAAGTCGAAGCGCTCCATCTCGCCGGTGGCGGCCATCGACTCGACGGTCGCCCGCAGGCCGGCGAATACCCGCGGCACGTCTTCGTTGCAGATCGGCATGACGATCGCCGTGCGGGCGTCGGCGGCGATCGGCTCGCTGCCGGCGCTGCTGCCGGAGATCCGGTAGCGGTCACGCCCGGTGAGCAGCTCCCAGAAGCCCATCAGCGCGGTCCAGAAGCCGGCCGAGACCCAACAGAAGAGGATCGCGAAGAGCGCCAGGATGCCGAACTGGATGACATAGGGCAGCACCTGCTGGACGGTATCCAGCAGGCTCTGCTGGGCCAGCTCCTCCAGGTCGACGAAGGCCCAGCCCTGGTAGGGCAGGATGCCTTTCATGTAGTAGGTGGCGACCGAGGTCTGCGCCAGCATCAACAACAGCAGGATGAACCGGCGCAGCGAGCCGACCCGCTGCCAGCGGGCCCGCGGCAGGGCACGCTTGGGCTTGGGCGGGTTGCTGCGTCCGGTCAGCCGACGCCAGCCGCGCACCAGGATGTTGGTGCGCCAGGGCTCGGGAATCACCTTGGTACGGCGGATCGGCGGGGAAATCTTGAGGAAGGTGCGACCCTGGGCGTCGACGCCGAACATCTCGGCGTCGTCCAGCTCAGGGGTGCCCAGCTGCAGGCGGGCGCGTACCGAGGCCAGGGCGGGATCGCCCCCGGCATCGGCAGCGGCGCCTTCCGCTCCCGCCAGGCGAGCGTGCAGCTCGGAGAAGGAAGCGGACTCGCCAAGCCGCTCCCGCTCCTCTTCCGCCAGGGGAAGATGAGCGAGGTAGTCGGCCAGCGGTGCTTTCGTAGTGGATGGGTTATTCATCGGCAGGCAGCTGATAGCTCCAGGTTTCGCTCAGTGGCTTCTGCGCCTCGTCGACCAGCGCCGCGCGCATTTCCACCGGTTTCTTCGGATCCTTGACCTTGATCCGCAGCGTCAGGCGCCAGCCTTTCAGGACCGGGTTGTAACGCAGGCTGTTCTCCACCACCTCGGCGTTGCTGTCGGTGCTGACCTGGGTGGTCACCGGCGCGTCCGGCGCCAGGTCCTTCAGGGCCGGCCCTTCGAAGTCGACGACCAGGGCGGTGCTGCCGTCCTGCTGGCGGATCAGGTTCTTCTGCTTCACGTCGCCGACCGAGCGCATGGTCTGCTTGACCCAGGAGGATTTCGGGTCGTGCAGCTCGTCTTCATCCATGGTCCAGTGCAGGCGGTAGGCGAAGTCCAGCGGCTTTCCGACCTCAGGCTGGGTCTCGGGGTTCCAGAACGCGACGATATTGTCGTTGGTTTCGTCCGGGGTCGGGATTTCCACCAGTTCCACGGTGCCCTTGCCCCAGTCGCCCTTCGGCTCGATCCAGGCACTCGGACGCAGGTCGTAGCGGTCATCCAGGTCTTCGTAGCGGGAGAACTCGCGGCCGCGCTGGAGCAGGCCGAAGCCTTTCGGGTTCTCCACGCTGAAGGTGCTCACCGACAGGTGCTTCGGATTGTTCAGCGGACGCCACAGCCACTCGCCGTTGCCGGCATGGATCTGCAGGCCGCTGGAGTCATGCAGCTCGGGCCGGAAGTTGTGCTGCTCGGACGGCTGGTTGGAGCCGAACAGGTACATGCTGGTCAGCGGCGCCAGGCCCAGCTTGCTGACCTTGTCGCGGAGGAACACGCGGGCCTGGACATCCATCACCGCATCCTTGCCCGGACGCAGCACGAAGCGGTAGGCGCCGGTGGCCCGCGGCGAGTCGAGCAGGGCGTAGATCACCAGTTGCTTGTCCTGCGCCTTCGGCCGCTCGATCCAGAATTCGCGGAAGCGCGGGAACTCTTCGCCCGAAGGCAGCGCGGTATCGATCGCCAGGCCGCGCGCCGACAGACCGTAGACCTGGCCCTTGCCGACCACGCGGAAGTAGCTCGCGCCAAGGAAGGTGGCGATCTCGTCCTGCTTGTCGGCCTTGTTGATCGGATAGAGCACGCGGAAACCGGCATAGCCGAGATCCTTGGTGGCATTCTCGTCGAACTTCAGGGATCCGAAATCGAACTTGGTGCGATCGTACTTGATCGGCTTGACCGTGGTAGCGGTCACCTCGTTGATCTTCACCGGCGTGTCGAAGTGCATGCCCTGGTGATAGAAGCTCAGCTTGAACGGCGTCTTCAGCTTGCCCCAGTAGGCGCGCTCGTTGATGAAACGGATCTGCTGGTAATCGGCGAATTTCATTTCGCTGAATTCCGATGGCAGGTTGCTGGTCGGCGCGGAATACTTGTCGCCGGCCAGGTCCTTGGCCTTGCTCGCCACGTCGTCGATGCTGAACGCCCATACCGGGGCGGCGACGAATGCCAGCGCGGTCGAGCCGGCAAGCAGCAGGGTGCGCACGCGGGCGCGGAAATCGGTGTTTGAAACGGAACGGAAAATCACGAGGCCCCCTCGTCCGTGAACATGAATTACTGAAGACGCCCTGACCGTTCAGGGGTCTCCGACGGCACCGGAGTGCCGGTCGAACATGGTTTCGCCACATTCGCTGCCAAACCCGATAGATAGCCAGATTTGGCGCGATCTGACAAAAAGAATGCCTGTTTCCAGTCATTCGCGTTACGTGCACCGGGCCTGGAAGACCAGGGGGCATGCCGCTCGTCGGCTAGCGACCCCAGAGGTTCCGACCCTGCCCGGGCGGAATGATTCCCGTCCATTGGGTTGCAGGACGCCCCGCCCGGCATCGGGATGCCGGCCGGCCTGTCCTGTACAGCATGAAATCGGCGTGCGGATGATGCACCGAGGTTGTGACAAAAGGCCATGTATCTGTCACAAAAATTCACCGTTCCGGCCCCGCCATCCCTCCCTGAAGCACCTTGGGGAAAATCCCCTCGACGCCGATCAACTCTCCAGCAGGAAGGTCACCGGCCCGTCGTTGACCAGGTGCACCTGCATGTCGGCGCCGAAACGCCCGGTCGCCACCTGCGGATAGGCCTCCCGCGCCAGTTTCACCAGGTGCTCGAACACCGCCTCTCCTTGCGCCGGCGGCGCCGCGCTGGAGAAGCTCGGACGCAGTCCGCTGCGGGTGTTCGCCGCCAGGGTGAATTGCGAGACCAGCAGCAAGCCGCCCTGCACGTCCAGCAAGGACCGGTTCATCTTGCCCTCGTCGTCGCCGAACACCCTGTAGTTGAGCAGCTTGTGCAGCATCTTCGCCGCGCAACGCTCGCCATCCTCGGGCTCGACCCCGACCAGCACCAGCAGGCCGCGATCGATGGAGCCGACGATTTCGCCGCCAACCTCCACCCGCGCCGCGCCGACGCGCTGCAGCAATGCCTTCATTCGGCCTCCGGCGGCAGGTCGAGCAGTCGCCGGCCGATCTCGTTGGTGGCGCGCACCAGCGCATCGACTATCCCCGGCTCGCTGGCGGTATGCCCGGCGTCGCGGATGATCTGCAGTTCGCTGTTCGGCCAGGCCTGGTGCAGGGCCCAGGCATTGTCCAGCGGACAGATGGCGTCGTAGCGGCCATGCACGATCACGCCAGGCAGATGGGCGATGCGGTGCATGTCCTCGAGCAACTGGTTGGGCCTGAGGAAGCCCTGGTTGACGAAGAAGTGGTTCTCGATGCGCGAGATCGACAGCGCCCTGCCCGGCTCGGTGAAGCGGTCCACCACCATGGGGTTGGGGCGCAGCGTGGCGGTGCGGCCCTCCCAGGTCGACCAGGCCTTGGCGGCGTGCATCTGGGCGATCTGGTCGCTACCGGTCAGGCGCTTGTGGAAGGCCGCCAGCAGGTCGCCGCGCTCTTCCGGCGGGATCGGCGCGACATAGTCTTCCCAATAGTCGGGGAACAGGCGGCTGGCGCCTTCCTGGTAGAACCAGTGGATGTCCTGCGGACGGCAAAGGAAGATGCCGCGCAGGATCAGCGCATGGACCCGCTCGGGATGGGTCTGCGCGTAGGCCAGCGACAGGGTCGAGCCCCAGGAACCGCCGAACAGCACCCACTTCTCGATACCCAGGTGCTCGCGCAGGCGCTCCATGTCCGCCACCAGCTCCCAGGTGCTGTTCTTCTCCAGGCTGGCGTGGGGCGTGGAACGGCCGCAACCGCGCTGGTCGAAGGTGACGATACGGTAGAGGTTGGGATCGAAGAAGCGACGCGACAGGGCATCGCAACCGGAGCCGGGGCCGCCGTGGACGAAGACGACCGGCAGTCCGTCCGGCGAACCGCTTTCGTCGGCATACAGCACATGCGGTTCGTCGACGGCCAGCTCGTGGCGAGCGTAGGGTTTAATTTCCGGATACAGAACTAGCATGATGCGCTCCCGAGGCGATGTGTTCGGCCCCCGGCGCAAACGTCGACAGCGGGGCCCGTCCTTTGCTCTGCCGCGCATGATACTTCGGCGCCGGGAAAAAAACCGAGCGGCTTTCATGTCCGCCCCGGTAGACAGGAAACCATCAATCCAAGCAACGGCGCCTGGCGCCGGGAGAACGAGCATGGCCGAGGCCTTGCGACACCGTATCCGCGCCGCCGGCCTGCTGGTGGTGGAGCAACGCATTCTGCTGGTCCGCCACGAGGTCGGCGGCGACATCTACTGGATTCCGCCCGGCGGCGGCTTCGAGTCGGAATGCGACGAATCGACGAAGGATACCGTCCGGCGCGAGTTTTTCGAGGAGACCGGCCTGCGGGTGGACGTCGGCCCGCTGGTCTACGTGCGCGAATTCGCCGAACCCGCCGCCGGGCGCTTCCACATGGAGCTGTTCTACCGCATCGACGCCTGGCGTGGCGAGCCGACCCTGGCCAACCTGAAGGGCCTGGGCGGCGACGAGTTCGATATCCGCGAGGTCGGCTGGATCGCCCGCGACGAACTGCCTGGCCTGCCGTCTTTCTATCCGGCCGAACTGGCCGACGACGTCTGGTCGCGCCTGGACGCGCCGACGCCGTCGATCCGCCACCTTGGCCTGCAGCGCTAGACGCTCACTGCACCGGATCGCTGGTGGGGTTCTCGAGGATCGCCTTCAGCTCCGCGGTCATGGGGAACTCCAGGTTCAGCCCCTTGGGCGGGATCGGCTGCTGGAACCAGCGCTGGTAGATGCCCTGTATCTCGCCCGAGCGATACAGCCCGGCCAGGGTCTCGTTGACCAGGGCAAGGAACTGCGGGTCGTCCTTGCGCACCATGCAGCTGTAGATCTCCCGCGATTGCGGCTCGCCGACCACCACCCAGTCGTGCGGCTGGCGCGCCTTGGCGCGTTCGCCGTAGAGCAGCGCATCGTCCATGTAGAAAGCCACCGCGCGACCCGATTGCAGCATCTGGAAGGCTTCGCCGTGGTCCTTGGCGCTGACCACGTTCATCCCCAGCTTGTGTTCGGCGTTGTAGTTCTTCAGGTAGCGCTCGTTGGTGGTGCCGGCGGTGGTCACCACGTTCTTGCCCTTGAGGTCGTCGAAGTGGGCGATGCCGCTGTCCTTGCGGGTCAGCAACTGGCCCTTGACGTAGATGAAGCCGTAGGAGAACGCCACCTGTTTCTGCCGCTCGGCGGTGACCCCGGTGGAGCCGCACTCCAGGTCGACGGTGCCGTTCTGCACCAGCGGGATGCGAGTCTGCGAAGTGACCAGGTTGTACTTCACCTTGAGTTCCGGCTTGCCGAGGGTGCTTTTGAGCCGCTCCACCACCTTGCCGGCCAGTTCCACCGAATAGCCCATGGGCTGGCCGCTGTTATCGCCAAGGTAGGAGAAAGGCACCGAGGCATCGCGATAACCCAGGGTTATCGTGCCGTTGTCGGCAACCTTCTTCAGGGTGCCGCTGAGTTCCTCGGCCTGCGCGGCGCCGATGGCGAGCGACAGGGAGAGTGCGAGAGTGCTGGATACAAGGGTTTTCATCGGAGGTTCTGCCTCTTTTTCTTATGGCTATGGAAAGTAAGTCAGCCCCTGGCCGCCACCACGGTGATCTCCACCAGCACCGACGGACGCGCCAGCTCCGCCTGGACGGTGGTCCGGCTGGGCGCCTGGCCGGTCGGCAACCACTGGGTCCAGACCTCGTTCAGGGCGGCGAAATCGCGGGCGATGTCCTTCAGGTAGATGGTCGCGCTGAGGATACGCTCCTTGCGCGACCCGGCCTCGGCCAGCAGCGCGTCGATCTTCGCCAGCACCTCGCGGGTCTGGCCATGGATATCCTCGGCCTGGCCCGGCACCTGGCCGGAAAGAAATACCAGGGCGTCGAAGCAGACCGCGGCGGACAGGCGGTCGTTGGTGGCGATACGGGTCGGTTCCATGGGAGTGCTCCAGTCGAGGGGGGATCAGCCAGCCAGCGCGCCGCGCGGCAGCAGGCCAGTGGTATCGATGCTCGGCGGGCGGCGACCGATCTGCTCGGCCAGCAGGCGCCCGCTGCCGCAGGCCAGGGTGAAGCCGAGCGCGCCGTGGCCGAGGTTGAGCCAGAGGTTGCGGTAGCCGCCGTTGCCCACCAGCGGTACCCCGGTGGGCGTGGCCGGGCGCATGCCGGCCCACTCGACGGCGGCGTCGAAATCGCCGCCCTGCGGGAACGTGTCCCGCGCCTGCTGGCGCAGCAGTGCCAGGCGCGCGGGCTCGAGGCCGGGGTCGAAGCCGACGATGTCGACCATCGCGGCGATCCGCAGCTGCTCGCCGATTCGCGCGTAGACGATCTTGCGGTCGTAATCGGTGATGCTGGTATCCGGCGCGCGGTGCTGCGCGCCGACCGGCAGGGTCAGGCTATAGCCCTTGAGCGGGTATAGCGGCAGGCGCAGGCCCGGCAGCATCAATTCGGCGCTGCGGTAGCCGGCGGCCAGCACCACATGATCGGCCTCGATGAGATCGCCGCCGACCTCGACGCCACGCACCGCCGCGCCGCCCTCGACGATCTTCGTCACCCTGCGGCCATGCAGTTGCCGGCAATGTCCGGAAGCCTGCAGGCGCTCGGCAAGTTGCACGCAGAAGGCATGGCAGTCGGCGACCTCCTCGTCCGGCGTGTGGATGCCGCCGACGAAGGGCGCGTCGGACAGGGCCGGCTCCAACTCGCGGCACTCGGCGGCGGACAGGACGAATTGCGCCGAGGGATCGGCCAGGCCCTGGCGAGCCCGCGCAAAGCTGGCCGGTTGGCGGAACGCCACCAGCTTGCCGTTGCGCCGCCAGTCGAAGCCATCGAGGCCATCCTCCTCGCGCCAGGCCTGCAGGGTGCGCTGGCTGAGCAATGCCAGGCGCAGCAGGTGCGCGGCATTGCGGCGGTTCAGCGAGCCGCGGCAGGCCGCGAGGAAGCCCAGCAGCCAGCGCCACTGAGCCGGATCAAGACGCGGCCGCAGGCGCAACGGCGCATCGTTGCGCAGCAGCCAGCCGAGCGCCTGGGCCGGCACGCCGCTGTCGGCCAATGGCGCCACGTAGCGATAGGACAACTGCCCGCCATTGGCGTAGCTGGTTTCCAGCCCGCCCCGCTCGCGCGCTTCCACCAGGGTCACGTCGAATCCTTCGCGAACCAGGGCGTAGGCCGTGGCCAGGCCGACCACGCCGGCGCCGATGATGCAAACCCGCTGAGCCATGACAATCGTTATCCAGGTGTTTTCCAGGGCTTCGACGATAGGTGCGGATGACAGCGGTAGGACAATGAATAAAGATGGCCAGGGTATAAATCCAGGTTATGGGATCGCGCCGATGAAGCTCCGCCATATCGAAGTGTTCCAGGCGATCCGCCAGGCTGGCTCGGTCAGCGGCGCCGCACAGTTGCTGCATGTGTCCCAACCGGCGGTGAGCAAGGTCCTGCAGCACGCCGAGCAGCAACTGGGCTTCCCGCTGTTCTTGCGAGTGCGCGGCAAGCTGCTGGCGACTCCGGAAGCGCTGGAACTGGAGCGCGAAGTGGCCAAGCTCAGCGATAGCCTGCAGGCCGTGCGGCGCCTGGCGCAGAACCTGCGGCGCCAGCCGGGCCACAGCCTGCGCATCGGCGCCACCCCGGCCCTGGCGCTGTCGCTGCTGCCGCGGGCGATCGGCGAATGGAGCGCGCGCTATCCGCAGAGCGGCTGCGAACTGGCCACCTTGCATTCGCGCGAGCTGGTGCAGGGCCTGCTGATGCGCGAACTGGACCTGGCCCTGAGCCTGAAGCAGCCGGAACACCCCGGCCTGCGCGGCGAAGCCATCGCCAGCGGCGTATTGGTGGCCCTGGCGCCGCGCGAACACTGGCCCGAAGCGGAACGCCGGCAGCCGCTGAGCCTGGCCGGGCTGGCCGGCGAAGCGCTGATCGGGCTGTCCACCGCCGACCCGCTGTTCGCCCGCCTGGAGGATTACCTCAGCGCCGTGGAGCCACCGCCGCAGGTGAAGATCGCCGTGCAGACCTACGCCCTCGCCCGCGCCCTGGTGGAGGCTGGGGCGGGCCTGGCGCTGGTCGATCCCTTCACCGCCCTCGGCGCCGACCCGCACAGCACCGCGATCCGCCCATTGAGCCCGGCCTTCCCGGTCACCCTCTACGCCATCACCCGCGCCGACGAAACCCCGCCGCACACCCTCGCTCCGCTGCTGCGGATGCTCGCCCGCCAGGCCGAGGAGCGTTTGCGGGCCGTGCAGATGTAGCATTTGCCGCCTGGCCTGCCGCTGGAAACCTTGGACGTCGTTCTGGCCCACGCCTCGCGTACTTACCGCTCCGGCTTCCAGTCTGGGTGGTCCGCGTCGTAGCCCTGGGTGGGGTGAGGAGGCAGAGGATGGTCCTCTATCAGATTGGGGAAACGTAAGTCAGGGTCGGCCTCAAGCTTTTTGTAGATTGAATAATACGCTTCTTGCAACTTTTCGTCGGGGGCGTACCACATTGCACTTGCAGGAGGAGTCTCACTTCCGAAGACTCGTGATAGGAAAAAAGCCGCGCTCTTTCCCCCCTGAGAGACTGACGCCTGATAATAAACCAGTGCCTTTGGGAAATTGTGCTCCACTATCTTGTAATACGCTCCCAACTCATAATTAGCCGGCGCATAGCCCTGGCTAGCAGCACAGTGAGTATACGCCAACCCCAAATCCTTTTTTTTGGCCACATATATATAAAGCTTACCTAGTTCGGTTAGTGCCGGCGGATTTCCTAGGCTAGCAGCCTTATCAAGAAAAGTAAGCCCGTCAGTTGCAGGATTCTTGACCCCTGCACGATTGCCGATCATTGCTCCCATATCATAGAACCCTTGGGGCACCTCCAGATCGATCATTTTTTGATAGAGGTCCAGTGCCTTCTGCGTATCTTTTTCTACCCCTCCGGGCCACCCCGTGCGATAAAGATTCGCCAAATTATGCATCGCCTTCCAATGCCCACGCTCAACTGCCTTACTGTATAAGTCCACAATACGTCCCCAAGGACGCAAGGTGTCAGGCTTAGCTAGCGCAACTGCTTCCCGATACCAGGTATCGGCCTGGGGATCGAGAGGTGGTAAATGGTCTTTCTCATTAACACAGACGAACGGCTTACTGTCGGCCATAGCAGGAACTCCGAAACTCAACAGGAAAATGAATAGACCAATAGAGCTTCGCATTACTCAGTCCACCGTAAGATTGGGACTATAGGGCGTGGTGACATCCCAGAAACGCAGCAAGTGCGAGGTAAAAGGCTCATCTGCCACTTGGGCCTTCCAGTTATCATCCATCTTCTGACTCCACAGTTCGAAGTTGTCTTCGATCGTTTTGGCAACTTCATAAGCATGTGCCCCCCACAACTCCTCCCGCATCGCCCTCGCCAAATCCGGATTGGGCTGGGCAATCCCCAACTCGCTGTCGCTATGCATGCTGCGGACATTGATATTGGCCGAGCTGAGCAGGGTATAGAGGTCGTCCACCAGCAGCAGCTTGGAGTGCACGTAGATGTGCTTGTAGCGCGCCTTCAGCGGCGGTGCCCCGAGGGCGGCCTCGGCTTCGGCGGACAGGCGCCCTGGCGGCGGGCTGCCGGGGGCAGGGTCGCTGGTGGCCAGGGTGGCGACGACCACCTTGAGGCCGGGTACTTCGGCGAGTTGATAGGGCTTGTCGTCCTCGCCGGTGTTCTTCGCCAGTCCGGGAATCTCCTGCGCGCCGAGATCGCCGAGGCGTTGCTCGACTTCCGGCGTCACGCCTTTCTCTTCGAGCGCCTCGATCTTGCGCTCCAGCCGTTCGATGTTGTTTTCCTGGCCGCGCCGGACATAGGGATCGGGATGTAGGTTTTCCCTGACCTGCTTCAACTGCTCCCGCTTTTCCCGCAAGTCATGCGCCAGGTCGCGCTGTACCTGCGGCATCAGTTGCTCCTGGCCCAGGCCTTTCATCATGTCGTAGGTGGTCTTCGAGGCGTCGCTGGAGTCGGGGGTGTTGGTCACGACGAACAGGTACAGGTCGCCGGGCACGCCCCGGGCCTTGCGCACCTGCGCAGTCTTCCGCAGGCGCTCGGCGAAGCCGGCATAACGGAAGTACTGGTTTTCCATGTAGACGTAGTCGGTGGCATTGCCCAGGGCCTTGAGATAGTGCTCCAGGATCGAGCGCTCGTCGTCCTGCGGCTGGGTCCGGCAAATCTGCGCGACGCTGTTGCTGGCGGGCGTGGCGATCTTCGGCAGCGGCAAGGCGTCGCGCTCGGCGGTCAGCGATGGCGTCGAGAACCAGCGCTTGTACCACGGCGTCTCGAGGTCCCAGGCCTCGCTGAAGTTGCGGCTGAGGTCGGCCAGCACCGGGCCCTGGACCTGCATGGAGATATCCTGCCAGGGCCCGAACCCGGGATCGCGACCGGCGGCGCGGTCGTCGAACAGGTGGGCGCTGGTGTCCCAGTAGTTGCGGTGCATGTTGTGACCCATGACGAAGCCGATGGCCTGCGGGCTGCCATAGTCGACCAGGACCATCTTCTGGTGATGGCTGGCGAACTGGGTGAGTACCAGCAACTGGCCGATGCCCAGGTCGTCGATGCCATCGGCGCGCAGCAGGTGGATCAGGCTTTGCAGTCGCCCATTGACGAGGCGCACTTGCTCGCCGTTCATCACCGGTCTGGCCGTCTGCTCGAAGTCGCGGGTACGGAACTCGACGTTCTGCAACCCACCGCCGCGTACCGCCTTGAACCAGTCGCGGGTGAATATCTGCCCCCAGGGATCCTGGCGGGTGCCGCCGGAACCGCGCTTGCCGCCGTAGCCCTGGGCCTCGCTGCTGTCGAGAGTGCGCTGGATCTCGGCGTTCTCCGCCTCCAGCTCGGCGATGCGCGCCCGCGCGTGGGCGGCGCCCCGCGGGTCGAAGCTCGGCAGCCTGCCTTCGCGGTGCAGCCGTTCCGAGCGCTCCAGGGCTTCCTGCTGCCGCGCGATGAGGTTGAGGTTATGCTGGCGCCGCTGCTCCAGTCGCAGCACCTCGTTGTCCACCGCGCTGCCGCTGGCGACGCCCGAGCCCGCCCAGGTGCCGCCGGAACCGCCGACGCCGGCCCCGGGGATGGTGTTTTCCTTGAGCCTGGCGAGCTGGTTGCTCCAGACCAGCACCCGCGCCTGCACCCCTTCGCGGCCCTTCGTCTGCAGCAATTCGCCGATTCGCGGTCCGTCGGGGCGTTTGAAGCGCATGGCCGGGTCGAAGCCCCAGGTGATGATGTCGATGCTCTGCCGGGCCGCTTCCATCGCCGCATGCACCGCGTCGAAGGCCGCCTGGCCATTGATCAGCGGCTTGATGTGCACACCCGCGCGCGGTGGGTAGAAGGCCTTGTTGGCGAACCAGTCGAGGGTCAGCCGGACGCTGCCGGCCTGTTGCGCGTACAGCTTGAGGGTCTGCGGTTTGTACAGGTCGCTCATGGCGTGGGCTCATCCTTGTCGGCGGCGCCGGGCCGCGAGGCGTCGCGCCGGTAGGCGTCCGGGGCGGAACGCGGCTTGTGCTGGGGCATTTCCGCCCGGTAGTCGCGGAACCCCTGCTGGGCGAGCCGATCGTCGGCCTGCAGTGCGTCCGGCTGGTCGACCATTTCCACTTCGTAGGCGTGGCCATTGGCGGTCTCGATGCGATAGGTGCGTTCGCCCGGCAGCGGTTCGAAGCTGATTGCGCCGCCTTCGTCGGCGATGCCCTCCTCCTTGAAGGCACCGTTGGCGTAGAGCCGATACGGTTGCCTGGCCGCCGATGGCACGCCGGGCAACGGACTGAGTTCGAAACGCAGGAGTTTCTGCGGCGCTTCGCCGATCTTCTGGGCGATGGCTCCCAACAAGGCGCCTCCCGCCGCCGCGGCGTCGGCCGCGAGCGGTTGCAGCGGCGACAGCGCGCGAACGCCGCTACCGATGCCGGGGCTGCCGCCGCTGTTGATCATCACCTGGGCGCCGTCGAGGGTGACACCGCCCGGGTCGAGCCTGGCGAAGCTGCCACCGCCCTTTAGGGTCAGCTCCATGCCTGCCTCGATCACTACCTTGTCGCCGGCCTTGAAATGGATCTCGTCACCCGCCTCGACGAACTGGCCGGTGCCGATCCTCAGGTGCAACGCGTCGGCGACGCTGAGGTGGTCGACCGCCTTCAGTTCGACCTTGCGGTCGGCGTGGACCGTGCGCTGTTCCTCGGCCCTGAACTCGCTGTAGCTATCGCCCTCGACCGTGTCGTGGCGCTCATGGCCGACGCGGATCTTCTGGTCGTGCTCGATGTTCTCGTCCCAGTCGCGCTGGGCGTGGACGAAGATCTGTTCCTGGCCCTTGCGGTCCTCGATGCGCAGTTCGTTGAAACCGCCGCCGCCGGGGTAGCTGTCGGTCTTGAAAACGCTGCGGGTCTTGTTCTGCGGCAGCTCGTAGGGCACCCGGTTTTCGCTGTGGTAGAGGCAGCCGGTGACCAGCGGCTGATCCGGATCGCCCTCCAGGAAACCCACCAGGACTTCCATGCCCACCCGCGGGATGGCGACGCCGCCATAGCGTTTGCCCGCCCAGTTGGAGGCGACGCGCAACCAGCAACTGGTGTTGTCGTCGGCCTGGCCGAGGCGATCCCAGAAGAACTGCACCTTGACCCGGCCGTATTGGTCGCAGTGGATGGTCTCGCCGGCGGGGCCGGTCACGACCGCTGTCTGACAGCCCAGCACGCGTGGCTTGGGATGCTCCAGCGGGGGGCGGAAATGCGCGCTCCAGGGAGTGGCGACGAAACGGTTGCGATAGCCCTGGCGGAAATCGCCCCGGCCCTGCGCGACGTCGCTGTCGATCGACTCTTCCAGTACCTGCGGCTGCCGCCCTTCGTGGAGAACCTCGGTAAGCAGCCAGAGATCGTTCCATTCGCCGCGGGGATGCGCGGACAGCGTCAGGAAGTGTCCGCTGAGCAGCGCCGGTTCGTCGCTTTCGCCCCTGGCCTGTAGGTAGTCGGCGCGATGCCGTTCCAGCGCGCGCCGGCTCAGGTGCTTGCCGCGCTCGCGGTGGGTGAAGCGGCCGGGATAGTCGTAGTCCTCCAGGTCCGGTTGCTGCGCCCCGGGCTGCGGGCCATGGGCGGCCTGCATCTGCAACGCGGGTTGCTCGAAGTCGTAGTCGCGCCGGGTAACCCGGCTGGCACGGGTGTCGAAGCGCACGCCGAAGCGCTTGACCACCGGCTGGTCGGCGACCAGCCCGGCGTCCTGCACGTAGGCGACGGGGCGTTGCAGCCGCGGAAAGGAGGTCTGGTCGTCGCCGAAGACCAGCATATGGCCCTGGGCAGAAAACTCATGGTGGTAATGGATGCCTTCCTCCTCGCAGAGCCTGCTGAGGAACGCCAGGTCGGTTTCGTCGTACTGCGTGCAGTATTCGCGGGCCGGGTACGGCGTCGGGCCCAGCTGGAAGCGGTAGGCGTCGGCGAGAATGCCGTGGCCCTCCAGCACCCGGCCGATGATTTCCGGCACGCTGAGGCGCTGGAAGATGCGTTGGTCGCTGCACAGCCCCAGGTAGGCCAGGCGCGGCTCCAGGGTCGCGCGATAGCCGGTCAGGCGCTTGCCGGAGTCCCCCTGGGCGATGCTGGTGAGCTGTCCGTGGACCCCTTGCCCGCTCGGCGAGAGGATCAGGAAGGCCGGCTGGTGCAGCAGCGCGTCGAGGTCCAGGTCGGATCGCTCGCTGACCAGCTCCAGGTCGAAGCGAAAGGGCTGGCTGATGGCTTCGCGACCGCGGAAGGCGAGTACCTGGAAGTCGTGCCGGAGGTTTTCGATGCGAAGGCTGAAGTGCGTCTGGTTGGCGGGGGCGAACATTCACTGTCCTCTTGGAAACGCAGCCGTGCGTTCCTGGCGTATTCGGTTCCGGGCGCGACGCGCCTGAGCCCGCGCGATGGAAATGCTGGCCGAGAGGATAGAGGAGAACAGTTGTGCAACTCTTTGCGCACTCGGCCTCCCGGCCGCATCAACGCTGACCTCAATAAATTTGTAACAGAAAATTTCCAGAATGCCGACGCGGACGCCCCACCCCATCCGCGGCCTTCACGTCCGCCAGGACGGGCCAGGCGTCCGCCGCCTCCGAGCACCTCAGGCGTAGCGCTCGCGACCCCAGGCGAGGAGGCTTTCCAGCAGTTCGCGGATGACTGCGCGGGTCGCTTCGGCGAGGTCCGCGCGGTAAGCGAACGGGGCCTGCTCGTCCATGTAGGTGCACTGCGCCAGCTCCAGCTGGACGGCATGGACGTGCTGCTCCGGCTGGCCGTAGTGGCGGGTGATGTGGCCGCCCTTGAAGCGCCCGTTGAGCACATGGCTGTAGCCTTCGGCGGCAGCGCAGACCGCCTCCAGGCGGGCCGCCAGCGCTGGATCGCAACTGGCGTCGGCGTTGGTGCCGAGATTGAAGTCGGGCAGTCGGCCGTCGAACAGGTGCGGCACGTGGGAACGGATCGAGTGGGCGTCCCAGAGCAGCGCGTAGCCGAACTCGGCCTTCAGCCGCGCCAGTTCCTCGGCGATGGTCCGGTGGTAGGGCGTCCACACTTCGGCCAGGTAGCGCATGCGTTCCTCGGCGGACGGCGCCATGCCTTCGCGGTAGAGCGGCCGGCCGTCGAACAGGGTGTCCGGATACAGGCCGGTAGTGGCGGTGCTGTACAGCGGCTTGTCGTCGGAAGGGCGGTTGAGATCGACCACATAGCGCGAATAGTGGGCAGCCAGGGTGCTGGCGCCCAGTTCCTCGGCGAAATCGTAGAGCCGGGGAATGTGCCAGTCGGTATCGGTCAGCGCCCGCGCCTCCTCCACCAGGCCGGCGTCCACCGCCGGGGTCAGGCGCGTGCCGGGGTGCGGCATGCTGATCAGTAGCGGCACGCGGCCGCGCTTGAAACTCAGGACTTCATCCACGGTATACCTCCTCGGCGTGGCGAATGACGCGTTTCGGCAGATCGCCTCCCAGCCAGTAGGCCAGCTCCGCCGGACGCTCGATGTCCCAGGCGACGAAGTCGGCCAGCTTGCCGACCTCCAGGCTGCCGTGGCTGGCTTCCAGCCCCAGCGCCCGGGCGGCGTGCAGGGTGACACCGGCCAGCGTCTCCTCCGGGGTCAGGCGGAACAGGGTACAGGCCATGTTCAGCATCAGGCGCAACGACAGCGCCGGCGAGGTGCCGGGATTGAGATCGCTGGCAATGGCCATGGCCACGCCGTGCCGGCGCAGGGCATCGATCGGCGGCAGCTGGGTCTCGCGCAGCAGGTAGAAGGCGCCCGGCAGCAGCACCGCGACGGTGCCCGCCTCGCCCATGGCGCGGGCGTCGTCCTCGGTCATGTACTCCAGGTGGTCGGCCGACAAAGCCCGGTAGCGCGCCGCCAGGCTGGAACCGTGCAGCGAGGATAGCTGCTCGGCGTGCAGCTTCACCGGCAGGCCCAGCTCGCGGGCGGCGATGAATACCCGCTCGACCTGCGCCGGGGAAAACGCCAGGTGCTCGCAGAAGGCGTCCACCGCGTCCACCAGTCCCTCCCCGGCCAGCGCGGGGAGCATCGTCGAGCAGATATGCTCGATGTAGTCGTCGGCGCGCCCGGCGTATTCCGGCGGTAGCGCATGGGCAGCCAGGCAGGTGCTGCGCACGGTCGCCGGCAGGCGTTCGCCGAGGCGGCGGATGACCCGCAGCATCTTGCGTTCGCTGGCCAGGTCGAGACCGTAGCCGGACTTGATCTCCAGCGCCGTCACGCCGTCGCGCAGCAAGGGCTCCAGGCGCTTGCGCGCGCTGGCCAGCAATTCCTCCTCGCTGGCCTCGCGGGTGGCGCGTACGGTGCTGGCGATACCGCCGCCGGCGGCGGCGATCTCGGCGTAGCTGACGCCCTCCAGGCGCTGCTCGAATTCGCCGCTGCGGTTGCCGCCGAACACCGCGTGGGTGTGGCAGTCGATCAACCCCGGGGTCAGCCAGGCGCCACCGAGGTCGATGCGTTCGGCGTAGTCGCCAGGCGGCAGTTCGGCGCGCGGGCCGATCCAGTGGATCAGCGGACCGTCGGTGACCAGGGCGGCGTCCTCGACGATCGAGTACTTGCCGCCCTTGAGGGTGGCGGCATGGCAATGCTGCCAGAGTCGTTTCATTGCAGGTCTCCTATGCTCGCGGCCAGCCGGGCGAGACTCTTCCGCTCGCCGAGGATGGCCGCCGCGCTGGCGATGTCGGGAGCCAGCCAGCGGTCGGTGTCGTACGCGGGCACGCGCTCGCGCAGGATGCCCCAGGCCGCCGCGGTGCCCTGGCCGAAGCGTTGCGGGGCGAGGAATTCAAAGGCCTGGGCGGCCAGCAGGTACTCGATGGCGAGGATCCGCCGGAGGTTCTCCAGGGCCCTGCCAAGCTTGAGCGCGGCACTGGTGCCGAGGCTCAGGTGGTCCTCCTGGAGCGCCGAGGTGACGAAGTTGTCGACCACCGCCGGCTGCGCCAGCTGGCGGTTCTCGCCAGCCAGGGAGGCGGCGACGTACTGGGTGATCATCATCCCCGAGTTGACTCCCGGCTTGCCCACCAGGAACGCCGGCAGGCCGCTGACCAGCGGGTTGACCAGGCGATCCAGGCGCCGCTCGGCGACCCCGCCCAGCTCGGCCACGGCGATCGCCAGCAGGTCGGCGGCCATCGCCACCGATTCGCCGTGGGGATTGGCCTGGGATACCACCCGGTAGGCTTCCGGCGTACCCAGCAGCAGCGGGTTGTCGGTGGCCGAGTTGAGTTCGGTCTCTATCTGCCGCGCCGCGTGGGCCAACTGGTCACGGCAGGCGCCATGGATCTGCGGTATCGAGCGGATGCTCAGGGCATCCTGGGTGCGGATGCCGCGGGCGTTCTCCAGTACCTGGCTGCCAGCCAGCAAGGCTCGCAGATTGGCGGCGACCCGCTGCATCCCGGGATGCGGCTTGAGCGCAACGATCTCGGCGTCGAACGCCGCCAGTTGGCCGCGCAGGGCCTCGAAGCTCATCGCCCCGATCACGTCGGCCCACTGCGCCAGGCGCTGCGCGTCGTCCAGGGCCAGGCAGGCGAGGCCGGTCATGCACGGCGTGCCGTTGACCAGGCAGAGCCCGTCCTTGGCTCCCAGGCGCACCGTCGCCAGGCCTTCCGCCGCCAACGCGGCGGCGGCCGGCACGACGCTGCCGCGGTAGCTGACCTCGCCGATGCCGAGCAGGGCGATGCCGACGTGCGCCATGTGGGTCAGGTAGCCCACCGAGCCCTGGGCCGGCACCTGCGGGGTAATGCCGTGGTTGAGCAGCGCCAGCAGCCCTTCCACCAGCGAACGGTCGAGCCCGGACTTGCCCTGGCTGTAGTTGGCGACGGCGGCACAGATGATCGCCCGGGTCTGTTCGTCGCGCAGCGGCTCGCCGACCCCGCAGGCATGGCTGAGCAAGGTGTTGCGCGACAGCTCGGCGAGCTGCTCGCCTTCCAGCAGGACGTCGCACAGCGCGCCGAGGCCGGTACTGATGCCGTAGGCACGCTCGCCATTGGCGACGATACGGCAGACGATGGCGCGGGCGTTGTCGATCCGTGCCCAGGCCGCCGCCGACAGTTCCAGGCGCGCACCGTGCCGGGCCACCGCGACCAGTTCCTGCCAACGCAGCGGACCGTCGCCGAACACGACGCTCGGTAGGTCGCTCATAGGTTCGCCACCCGCCGCTGGACGAAGCGGTCGACGTAGTCGTCGGCCGGCTGGTGGAGGATTTCCCGTGGTGTGCCGACCTGGATCAGCTGGCCGTCCTTGAGGATCGCGATGCGGTTGCCGATGCGTACCGCCTCGTCGAGGTCGTGGGTGATGAAGACGATGGTCTTGTGCAGGGTTTTCTGCAGTTCCAGCAACTGGTCCTGCATGTCCGCGCGGATCAACGGGTCGAGGGCGCTGAAGGCCTCGTCCATGAGGATGATCTCAGTGTCGGCGGCCAGCGCGCGGGCCAGGCCGACACGCTGGCGCATGCCACCGGAAAGCTGGTGCGGATAGGACTTCTCGTAGCCCTTCAGGCCCACCGTGGCGATCCAGTGCAGGGCCCGCTCGTGGCACTGCGCCCGGCTTTCGCCGCGAACCTTCAGGCCGTAGGCGACATTGTCGAGCACGCTCTTGTGCGGCAGCAGGCCGAAACTCTGGAACACCATGCTGATCTTGCGCCGGCGGAATTGCCGGAGGGCTTCCATGTCGTAGCGCAGGATGTCCTCGCCATCCACCAGGATCTCGCCGCTGGTGGGGTCGATCAGGCGGTTGAAGTGGCGCACCAGGGTCGACTTGCCGGAACCCGACAGGCCCATGATCACGAAGATCTCGCCAGCACCGATGGTCAGCGACAGGTCGTTGACGCCGACCACGCAGCCGGTCTGCGCCAGCACTTCGCCCTTGCTACGTCCCTGGCGGATAAGGGCCAGCGCGGCATCGGCGCGCGGGCCGAAGATCTTGAACACGTTCTTCACTTCGATCTTGTTCATCTGCGCACCGCTCATTTGCTCGTCTCGTGCCGGGAACGGCCATAGGCCTGGGTGATGCGGTCGATCACCACCGCGAGGATGACGATCGCCAGGCCGGCTTCCAGGCCCTTGCCCACGTTCAGCGTCTGGATGCCCACCAGTACGTCTTCGCCGAGGCCGCGGGCGCCGATCATCGAAGCGATCACCACCATCGACAGGGCCATCATGGTGGTCTGGTTGATCCCCGCCATGATGCTCGGCAGGGCCAGCGGCAACTGCACGCCGAACAGCTGCTGCCAGCGGTTGGCGCCGAAGGCGTTGACCGCCTCCATCACCTCGCTGTCGACCTGGCGGATGCCCAGGTCGGTGAGTCGGATCAGCGGCGGCGCGGCATAGATCACGGTGGCGAAGATCGCCGGCACCTTGCCCAGGCCGAACAACATCAGCACCGGGATCAGGTACACGAAGCTGGGCATGGTCTGCATGATGTCCAGCAGCGGCATCAGCACCGCGCGCAGGCGGTTGCTGCGCGCGGCGAGGATGCCCAGGGGGATGCCGATCAGCACCGAGATGAAGGTCGCCACCAGCATCAGCGCGAGGGTCTGCATCAGCTTGTCCCAGAGGCCGACGGCGCCGACCAGGAACAGCAGGCCGGTGATCACCAGGGTCGGCAGCAGGCGCCGGGTGGCGTGCCAGGCGATCGCCGCGACGATCGCCAGCAACAGCCACCAGGGCGTGGCGCGGAGCAGCCCTTCGAGGTTGACGATGGCCCACAGCAGGGTGTCGGAGATCTTGCGGAACAGGTCGCCGTAGTTGGTCACCAGGGCGTCGACCCAAGCGTTGACCCAGTCGGCGATGGAAAATGTCAGGCGTTCGGGAAACATGGTCTGCTCTCGTCGGTCGTGGGTTCAGAGTGCCGCTTCGATCTTCTTCGCCGCGTCCTCGTCGACCCAGGCGTGCCAGACCTCGGGGTGCTCCTTGAGGAACTCGCGCGCCAGGCGCGCCGCATCGATCCGGTCCTTGGCCATCCGCGCCAGGTCGCTGTTCAGCAGCTCCGCCGGCAGGTTGACCTTCTCCAGCACCGCCACCAGCTCCGGCGCCTGGTCGTGGAAGGTCCGCGACAGGCCGACCTGGATCCTGATGCGCTTGTCGACGCCGGGCCTTTCCTCCAGGCGCACCAGGTCGGCGCGGCCCATCAGCGGCGTCGGCGACCAGTAGTAGAACAGGATAGGCTCGCCGCGCCGATAGCTCGACAGCACCGCCGCGTCCAGTGCCGGGCCGGTGCCCGGACGGAAATTGGTGAACGTCTCTTCCAGGCCGTAGCTTTTCAGCATCTCGCTGTTCTCCAGCTCGCAGGTCCAGCCGGCCGGGCAATTGTAGAAGCGCCCCTTGCCCGGCTCTTCCGGGTCGCGGAAGACCTCGGCGTACTGCGCCAGGTCGGCGATAGAGCGCAGCTTCGGCGCCTTCGCCTCGAGCTTGCGCTGCGGGTCGCCCTCGATCACGTAGCGCGGCACGTACCAGCCCTCCACCGCGCCGACGATGGGTTCGCCGACGCCGACCACCTTGCCGGCCGCGGCAGCCTTGTTCCAGGCGTCGCTGCGGCCGATCCACTCCTCGGCGAAGACCTGGATGTCATTGGTGCTCAGCGCCTGCTCCATGGTGATCGAGTTGCCCGGCAGGCTGTCGGTGGTACAGCCGTAGCCCTTGGCCAGGACGAACTGCATCAGCTCGGTGAGCAGCGTCCCGCTCTCCCAGTTCAGCCCGGCGAACTTCACCGCCTTGCCGGACTCGCACCAGCCTTCCGCCTGGGCGCCCGCCGCGGCGGCGAGCAGGCCGAGGGCACAGAGAACACTCAACATCGACTTCTTGTATCGCATGGTTCGACGCTCCAGATGCACGATTGGGAAAGGCAGTTGGAAAACCTGCGGGCCGCGCCCGGGGGAACGGCCTCGATCGTTGTTATTGGCCGGCGGCTCAGGCCGCCGTCGGTTCCGTCACAGCCCTCCCTGGGCCTGAAGCACGCCATGCGCGGCATCGCCCTTCGGCCTGACCCAGCGCCGGTAGGCGATCACCAGCAAGGCGATCCAGATAGCCCCGACCCACAGGGCCGGGCGGGTGTCCGGGAAATAGCCGAGCACCACGAAGATGAACAGCATGAAGACGATCGCCGCCGCCGGCGCGAATGGCCACAGCGGCACCGGGAACTTCAGCGCGGCGACCTGGAGCGGCCCCATGCGCCGGCGCATGCCGACCTGGGCCAGGAGGATCATCAGCCAGACCCACACGGTGGCGAAGGTGGCGATGGAAGCAATCAGCAGGAATACGCTCTGCGGGATCAGGTAGTTCAGCGCCACGCCGAGCAGCAGGGCCACCGCCATCAGCAGCACGGTCATCCACGGCACGCCGTGCCGCGACACCCGCGAGAAGCCGACCGGCGCCTGACCCTGGCGGGCCATGCCGTAGAGCATGCGACCGGCGCCGAAGATGTCGCTGTTGATCGCCGAGATCGCCGCGGTGATCACCACGACATTGAGGATCGCCGCGGCCGACTCGATCCCCAGGCCGTCGAAGATCTGCACGAAGGGACTGCCGTTGCTGCCGATCTGCTGCCAGGGGAAGATCGCCATCAGCACGAACAGGGTCAGCACGTAGAACAACAGGATGCGCAGCGGCACCGCATTGATCGCCCGCGGGATCACCCGCTGCGGGTCCTGCGCCTCGCCGGCGGTGATGCCGATGATCTCGATGCCGCCGAAGGCGAACACCACCACCGACAGCGAGGCGACCAGCCCGGCCCAGCCGTTGGGCAGGAAGCCGCCGTGCTGCCACAGGTTGTGCACGCCGGTGGCGGACGTCGCCGCGCCGTGCAGGCTGAAGCCGAAGAACATGATGCCGAGCCCGGCGAGGATCATCGCGACGATGGCACCGACCTTGACCAGCGACAGCCAGAACTCCAGCTCGCCGAAGACCTTGACATGGCAGAGGTTCAGCCCGCCGATGAACAGCACGATGGACAGTACCCAGATCCAGCGCGGCACGTCGGGAAACCAGAACCCCATGTAGATGCCGAACGCGGTGACATCGGCGAGGCAGACGATGATCATCTCGAAAGCGTAGGTCCAGCCGGTGACGAACCCGGCCAGGGGGCCGAGATAGCTGCTGGCGTAATGGCCGAACGAGCCGGACACCGGCTCGTGCACCGCCATCTCGCCGAGCGCGCGCATCACCATGTACACCGCCGCGCCGGCGACCAGGTAGGCCAGCAGCACCGCCGGCCCGGCCATCTGGATGGCCGATGCGGAACCGTAGAACAGGCCGGTGCCGATCGCCGACCCCAGTGCCATGAAACGAATATGACGGGCGTTCAGCCCGCGCCGAAGCCCCGTGTCGTGCGTCATCCCTCGGCTCTCCTGTTGTTGTTCTTGCTGGAGCGCCCCGGCCGAGCGGCCGGGGGCGGGTATCAAAGGCTCGGCAACAGCCGGGCCGGCAGCAGCGCGTTCAGGCAACCGCTGGCGAGCAACTGGCTGGCGGCCTCGATGTCAGGGGCGAAGAAGCGATCCTCCTGGTAGTACGGCACCTTGTCGCGCAGCAGGCGGCGAGCCTGCTCCAGCTTCGGCGAACTCTTCAGGCCCTCACGGAAGTCCAGGCCCTGGCAGGCGCCCAGCCATTCCACGGCGAGAATCCCGCGGACGTTCTCGGCCATCGCCCAGAGCCGTTTGCCGGCGTTCGGCGCCATCGACACGTGGTCTTCCTGGTTGGCCGAGGTCGGCAGGCTGTCGACGCTGGCCGGATGGGCCAGGGCCTTGTTGTCGCTGGCCAGCGCGGCGGCGGTGACCTGGGCGATCATGAAGCCGGAGTTGACCCCGCCGTTGGCCACCAGGAACGGCGGCAACTGCGACATGTGCATGTCCATCATCAGCGAGATGCGCCGCTCCGACAGCGAACCGATCTCGGCCAGCGCCAGGGCCAGGTTGTCGGCGGCCATCGCCACCGGTTCGGCGTGGAAGTTGCCGCCGGAGATCACGTCGCCCTCGGCGGCGAATACCAGCGGGTTGTCGGACACCGCGTTGGCTTCGATCTCCAGCACCTCGGCGGCCTGGCGCATCTGGGTCAGGCAGGCGCCCATCACCTGCGGCTGGCAACGCAGCGAATAGGGGTCCTGGACCTTGTCGCACTTCTCATGGGAACGCGCCACCTCGCTGCTGGCGGTGAGCAGGTCGCGATAGGCCGCGGCCACGTCGATCTGCCCACGCTGGCCGCGCGCGGCGTGGATGCGCGCATCGAACGGCGCCCGCGAACCGAGCATGGCCTCGACGCTGAGCCCGCCGCAGACGGTGGCGGCGGCGAACAGGTCCTCGGCCTCGAACAACCCGCGCAGCGCGTAGGCGGTGGACACCTGGGTGCCATTGAGCAGGGCCAGGCCTTCCTTCGCCGCCAGGGTCAGCGGCTCCAGCCCGGCCACCGCCAGCGCTTCGGCGGCCGGCAGCCACTCACCGCGATGGCGCGCCCGGCTTTCGCCGATCAGCACCAGCGACATGTGCGCCAGCGGCGCCAGGTCGCCGGACGCACCCACCGAGCCTTTCAGCGGGATGTGCGGGTAGACCTCGGCGTTGATCAGCGCGATCAGCGCGTCGATCACCTTGCGGCGGATGCCGGAGAACCCGCGCGCCAGGCTGTTCACCTTGAGCAGCATGACCAGCCGCACCATGGCGTCGTCCAGCGCCTCGCCGACGCCGGCGGCATGGGACAGGACGATGGAACGCTGGAGCTTCTCCAGGTCGGCCGGGGAAATCCGCGTCGAGGCCAGCAGGCCGAAGCCGGTGTTGATGCCGTAGGCGGTGCGGCCCTCGGCGATGATGTTCTCGACACAGGCGACGCTGGCGGCGATCGGCGCGTCGGCGCTGGGATCCAGGCTCAGGCGCACGGGGGCCAGGTAGGCTTGGCGCAGGTCGGCCAGGGTCAACTGGCCGGGTTTCAGATGCAGGCTCATCGAAGGCTCCTTGTTCGGTTCGGCGGGCTCGGCAGCGCCGTCCGCCGGCGGCGTTTCATGGGATTGAAGGCGGCCGCGCCGCCCTGGAAATTCGTCTCAGGCCCCGTGCGCGGGACGTTCGAAGGCGCCGGGATCGGCCGGCAGGATCATTCGCGCCGGGGCCTGGCGCGTGGCCTTGCGCCGCGCCACCAGGTAGTAGAGGACCGCCGGCACCAGCAAGCCGATGATCCAGGAGATATCCACGCCGCCGAGGTGCTCGACCATCGGTCCGGTGTACAGCGTGGTCGCCAGGAACGGCATCTGCACCAGCACGCCGAGGGTATAGACGGCGATTCCCGGCAGGTTCCAGCGACCGTAGCGGCCGTCGGGGTCGGCCAGCGCGGGCACGTCATAGCGCTCGCGGGTGATGAAGTAGTAGTCGACCAGGTTCACCGCGCTCCACGGGGTGAAGAAGGTCAGCAGGAACAGGATGAAGGACTTGAACGCAGCGAGGAACGAGTGCTGGCCGAGCAGCGCGATGAGCGTCGAGGCGCCGACGATCGCGAGGACGAAAAACAGGCGTTGCACGCGGGTGATCTCCAGTTGGCCGCGTACGCTGCTGATGATGGTCGCGATGCACATGAAGCTGCCGTAGGAGTTCAGCGTGGAAATGGTCACCTTGCCGAAGGCGATGCTGAAGTAGAGCAGCGCGGCGACGGTCCCGCTGCTGCCCAGGCCGACGATGTAGGCCACCTCGCGGCCGGCGAACTGGCCGTTGGCCAGGGCTGCGGAGAACACCCCGAGGACCATCGAGGCCTGGGCGCCGAGCACCGAGCCGAGGCCGACGGCGAGGAAGGTCTTCCACGACGAGGTGGACGCCGGCAGGTAGCGTGAATAGTCGGCCACGTAGGGGCCGAAGGCGATCTGCCAGGACGCCGCCAGCGACACCGCGAGGAGGAACGAGGCCCAGCTGAAATGGCGGATGGCGAGCAGGTCGCCGATGTCGCTGAGCAGCATCAGGCGGCTGAACAGGTAGGCGAAGGCGATGATGCCGAGGACGCTGGCGATCCGCCCGATGATGTGGATGACGCGATAGCCGAGCACCGTCACCAGGACGATGAAGGCGGCGAAGATGAAGATCCCGGCGCTGTCGCTGAGCCCGGTGAGCTGGCCGATGGCCTGGCCGGAAAGCACCGTGCCGGTGGCGGTGAAGCCCAGGTACATCAGGCACACCAGGGCGATCGGGATGCAGGCGCCGTAGACGCCGAACTGCACCCGGCTGGAAATCATCTGCGGCAGCCCCAGGCGCGGCCCCTGCGCGGCGTGCAGGGCCATCACCGCGCCGCCGAGGAGCTGGCCGATGAGCAGGCCGACCAGCGACCAGAACACGTCGCCGCCGAGGACCACGGCGAGGGCGCCGGTGACGATGGCGGTGATCTGCAGGTTGGCCCCCAGCCAGAGGGTGAACTGGCTGTAGAGGCGGCCGTGGCGCTCGTTCGCCGGGATGTAGTCGATAGAGCGCCGTTCGATCAGTGGCTTGCTGTCGCTGCCCTGGGTCATGCTGCTGTACTCCGCTGCGGCTCGCGCGCCGCCATTCTTGTTGTGGCCTGGTCGGGACAGTGGGCGGCCGCCCCCACGCCCCGCCGGCGTGGAGGCGGTTTTCGAGGTCAGCGCTGGGCGGTGATCATCGGCAGGTTCAGGCCCTGCTCCTTCGCGCAATCGATGGCGACCTGGTAGCCGGCGTCGGCGTGCCGCATCACCCCGGTACCCGGGTCGTTGGTCAGCACGCGGGCGATGCGTTCGGCGGCGTCGTCGCTACCGTCGCAGACGATCACCATCCCGGAGTGCTGGGAGAAGCCCATGCCTACGCCGCCGCCGTGGTGCAGCGAGACCCAGGTGGCGCCGCTGGCGGTATTCAGCAGGGCATTCAGCAGCGGCCAGTCGGACACCGCGTCGGAGCCGTCCTGCATGGCCTCGGTCTCGCGGTTGGGGCTGGCCACCGAGCCGGAGTCGAGGTGGTCGCGGCCGATGACGATCGGCGCGGACAGCTCGCCGCTGCGCACCATCTCGTTGAAGGCCAGGCCGAGCTTGGCGCGCAGCCCCAGGCCAACCCAGCAGATGCGCGCCGGCAGGCCCTGGAAGCTGATGCGCTCGCGGGCCATGTCCAGCCAACGGTGCAGGTGGGCATCGTCGGGGATCAGTTGCTTGACCTTGGCGTCGGTCTTGTAGATGTCCTGCGGGTCGCCCGACAGCGCGGCCCAGCGGAACGGACCGATGCCGCGACAGAACAGCGGGCGGATGTAGGCCGGGACGAAGCCGGGGAAATCGAAGGCATTGGCCACCCCCTCTTCCTTGGCCATCTGGCGGATGTTGTTGCCATAGTCGAAGGTCGGCACGCCCTGCTGCTGAAACGCCAGCATGGCCCGCACGTGTACCGCCATGGACTGCTTGGCGGCCTTGACCACGGCGGCCGGGTCGGTCTGCGCGCGGTCGCGGTACTCTTCCCAGCTCCAGCCGGCCGGCAGGTAGCCGTTGAGTGGATCGTGGGCGCTGGTCTGGTCGGTGACCATGTCCGGGCGTACGCCGCGGCGAACCAGTTCCGGAAGGATCTCGGCGGCATTGCCCAGCAGGGCGATGGAGATGGCCTTGCCTTCGGCGGTGTAGCGCTGGATCCGCGCCAGGGCGTCGTCCAGGTCCTTGGCCTGCTCGTCGACGTAGCGACTGCGCAGGCGGAAGTCGATGCGGCTCTGCTGGCACTCGATGTTCAGCGAACAGGCGCCGGCCAGGGTCGCCGCCAGCGGCTGGGCGCCGCCCATGCCGCCAAGGCCGGCGGTAAGCACCCAGCGGCCCTTGAGATTGCCGTCGTAATGCTGGCGGCCAGCCTCGACGAAGGTTTCGTAGGTGCCCTGGACGATGCCCTGGCTGCCGATGTAGATCCACGAACCGGCGGTCATCTGGCCGTACATCGCCAGGCCCTTGGCGTCCAGTTCGTTGAAGTGTTCCCAGGTCGCCCAGTGCGGCACCAGGTTGGAGTTGGCGATCAGCACCCGCGGCGCGTTGGCGTGGGTCTTGAACACGCCGACCGGCTTGCCGGACTGTACCAGCAGGGTCTCGTCGTCGTTCAGTTGCTTGAGGGTCTCGACGATCCTGTCGTAGCACTCCCAGTTGCGCGCGGCACGGCCGATGCCGCCGTAAACCACCAGTTCTCTGGGGTTCTCCGCGACCTCCGGGTCAAGGTTGTTCATCAGCATGCGCAGCGGCGCTTCGGTCAGCCAGCTCTTGGCGGTCAGCGTAGTGCCGCGCGGGGCGCGGATTTCAATATCGCGGAATTTGCTCGGGGTGGTCACGGCAGGCTCCTGGGCGTGGCGTTCAACGGGCGGCGACCCGCGAGGGTGCGCCTGAATTCGGGGACGAAGCAGAGGTCGGGCTGGGTCTACCGAACACATCTATGCTTGTACATACAAGTATAAGCAAAGGAAGGGCCAATTCTGCCGCCACGCCCTCCGGCGATATCTCCACATTCCCGTGAATTTCATTCAACCCGTTGATTTTTCTGTAGTTAAGAATTAGCGAAGGTAGCCTCTCCCCCGGGAGAAGGAGCCTGCCGGAACGGCCCTGGGTGCACGTGATCGAAGCGTGCGCGCACCGGTTTGGGGCCTTCGGTAACACCGTTCAGCGCAATTGCGGGTAACCCCAGCCCTGCGCCTGACGCTCGTAGTCGAGGAGAATCCGGTAATGCTCCTCGCCGGCCGGGAGGAAGCTTTTCAGCGCCAGTGTCGCGGCCAGGTGCGGGCACTCGATCAGCGTCAGGTTCAGCGCTTCGAACAGCTCGCGGCGTTGCGCCGCACTCCAGTGCAGCGAGGTGATCAGCGGCAAGGCCGGGCTCGGCGCGCTGCGCCCGAGCACGCGCAGGCCGGCCAGGCGCTCCGGTGCGTGGCGTTGCAGGTAGCCGAAGGTCACTGCATCCACCGAGGTCAGCTCGACCTCACCCGCGGCCACCATCGCCAGGCTGCGCAGGTGGCCGCCGCTGATGTGCACCTCGGCGAAGAACGCCGAGTCTCGCCCCAGCGGCGCCAGCGCATGGCGCAGCAGGTTCATGCCGCTGTTGGAGTCGTGGTCGTTGAGCGCCAGGCGGGTATTGCGGAAGTCGCCGAGGCGCTGGCGCGCCTGTCCTTCGGCGGCGACGAACAGGCTGCAATGCTCGCCGGGAGCACAATCGGGCAAGTCGTAGCTGGGCACCGCGAGCACCGCCACCTGGCCGCGCAACTGGGTCATCAGCGGATAGCCGCAGGTCTGCGCGAACAACAGGTTAGGCTGTCGCCACTGCACCGCCAGATCGGTGGCGGCCGACGCGTAACGGCGCACGCCCAGGCGCCGGCAGACCTCGCCGATGAAGGTTGCGCCGGCCTGCCTGACGCAGTCCGGCTCGACATACATGTCCAGCGCCGCCACCACCGGGGTATCGATCATGCTCTCGTCCGCCTGCCTTCAATGCTCGGGATGCACCGGCGCATCCACCGGCCGCCAACCGTGGCGCCGCCATAGACGACCATAGCCGGGCAGGTGGAAATCGCCACTGCGTCGCCGGTAGGCACGGCGGCTTGCGCTATACACGCGCGGCAGCAGGTACCAGGGCAGGCCCGGCAGATCGTGGTGGACCAGATGCAGGTTGTTGTTGAGGAACAGCAGCCGCCACGGCCACCCCGCCTCGACCAGCACGCTGCGCTGCGCCGGCTCGCGGGCCGGACGGTGCTCGTAGAAAGAGCGCAGCATGCTCAGGCCGAGGGCCGGATAGGCCACCGCCGGCACATACAGCCAGGGCGGGATGCCCGCCCAGCGCCAAAGCCCGGCCAGCAACCCGCCCAGCAGCACGGCATGCAGGCCCCACAGGCGCCAGGCGGCGCCCTCTCCCCGGCGCAACCGCGAACCCTCCAGGCGCGCCATCGCCGCCAGGGCCAGCAGCGGGCCGAGGGTGGCGCGACCGAGCAGGGTCTTGTCCAGGCAGAGCCAGCGCCGCCGCCAGGAGCCCAGGCGCGGCCATTCGGACAGACTGACGTAGCGACTCTCGGGGTCCAGCCCCGGGTAGGTCAGTTGCTCGTCGAGGTGGTGCCGCAAGTGGCTGTCACGGTACAGCGGATAGGGATACCAGACGGCCAGTGGCAGGTAGCCGAGCATGGCGTTGAACCTCGGCCAGCGGGTCGGGTGGCCATGGATCAGCTCATGCTGCAACGACATGTAGAGGGAGGCGAACGGCACCAGTCCCGCCAGCACCGGCCAACCCCAGCGCTCATACTGGCTGGCGAGCAGTGCCCAACCGCCGTACAGGCAGGCGATCAGCAGCCAGGTCGGCCATTCGCTGCGCGCCTGGAAGGTATCCTGGAGCCGCCGCACCAGGGTGCGCTGACGCCCGCTCAGGTAGTGCGCCATGAAGGCTGGCGAGGCTTACTTCAGGGAGGTATCGAGGCGCGCGGCGACTTCGGCCGGCACCCAGTGGCTCCAGATTTCGCGATGCTGGCGAAGAAACTGCGCACGCACCTCGCCGACCTCGCGATGATTCTGCGCCATGTCGGCGAGCAGCTCGTTGAACAGCGGCAAGGGGATCTCGACCTTGCGGAACAGCTCGACCAACGCCGGCGCCTTGTCATGGAAATCGCGGGAAACGCCAATGGTGATCTTCGCCGGCAACGAGCGGGAACCGATGGGGTCGGGGTTCTTCGGATCGGACAGGGTGGCCCAGGCCTTCTCGCTGAACGGCGGCTCTTCCAGTTGCACCAGCTTGAAACGGCCCATCAACGGAGTCGGCGACCAATAGTAGAAAAGCACCGGCTCACCGCGCCGGAAGGCCGCACTGATCGCCGCATCCAGCGCCGGGCCGGTGCCGGTGCGGAAGTTCGTGTAGCTGTCCTGCAACCTGTAGGCCTTGAGCTTCTGGCTGTTGACGATCTCGCAGGTCCAGCCGGTCGGGCAGTTGTAGAAACGCCCCTTGGCGGGCTCCTCGGGATCGCGGAACAGCGCCTTGTAGCGCGGCAGGTCGGCGACCGACCTCAACTCCGGCGCCTTCGCCTCGATGCCTCGTTGCGGGTCGCCCTTGACCAGGTACTCCGGCACCCACCAGCCCTCGGTGGCGCCCTTCACCGTCTCGCCGACGGAGAACACCTCGCCCGCCTCCTCCGCCGCGCGCCACACCGGGCTACGCCCGGCCCATTGCTCCCCGGTGACCTGGATATCGTTCTGGCGCAGGGCGTTTTCCATGGTCACGGTATTGCCCGGCAGCGCGTCGGTCTCGCAGCCGTAGCCTTTTTCCAGTACGTAGCGCAACAGGTCGGTGGTGAACATGCCGCTTTCCCAGTTCAGCCCGGCGAACACCACTTTGCCCGGGTACGGGCATTCCGCCGCGACGGCGGTCTGGCTGGCGAGGCTGGCGAGGCTGGCGCCCAGGGCGAGGACGGCGAGGATCTGGCGAAGCGGGGGCATGCGGGTCTCCCGGTTGGAGTCGGACGGCATGCGGAACTATATAGGCATTAAAAATATTGGATTAATAACGTTTGATTCTTTGGATAGACAAAAGCGCCTACCCTTTCGGTGTAGACGCTTTTTCCTGGCGGCGCCGGCGAATCACAGCGAATCGAGTTCCACCGCACAGACCCACGCCGGCTCGTGGGCCGTCAGGCGCCAATGCTGCAAGCCCTGCAGCCCCTCGGCGCACAGGCAGTCGTGGGCAGCCAGTTGCCCGCGAGGTTGCCCTTGCAAGGAAATCGCTACCCCGTCCTGCTGGGCGAACAGCAGCAGCGTGCTCGCCGTGCCGTGCCAGTCCAGCTCGCCCTCGACCCGCAGCCATTGCAGGCGCGCGCGATGGCGCCGGGGCGCATAGATCAGGTTGAAGTCGCGGATAGCTCCATCGAGCAGGGTGCAGTGCACCTCGCTGTCGCCGGAAAAGGCGAAGGCCTGCCGGGCGCGTAGCGGCGCGGATTCCGCGCCATCCACCCGCAGGCGCATGCCGCCGCCCTCCAGCACGCTGATGATCCGCTGGTAACCGGCGAAGCGGGAGAAGCCGCCGGACTCGCCGACATCGGCGATCGACAGGCGCCAGCCGAAGCCGTCCAGGCCGTCGCCGCCGTCGCGGGCGATCTCCTCGGTGGAGCCGGCGCCGTTCTTCCACGGCATTCTCGGGTAGTCGACGGCGCGCAGGATGCGGAGTTCGCTCATGAGCTGAAACGTCCTTCCAGACGGTGGCGGGAACCCGGGTGCAGCAGCCGCGCGGCGGTCACCGCGACACGCCCGGACCATGTGCGGCGGCGGATCAGCAGGCACGGCTCGCCGCGTTCGATCTGCAACAGCTTGCACTCGGCCGGCTCGGCGAGGATCGCCTCGACCACATGCTCGCCCTCGGTGAGCGGCGCCACCTGGGTCAGGTAGGCATAGGGCGTTTGCCGGGTGAAATCCTGCTTGAGGTAGTCCGGCGCCACCGCGGCGTTCACGTAGCGGTCCTCGATCTGCACCGGGATATCGTTCTCGTAGTGCACGATCAGCGAGTGGAACACCCGCTGGCCTTCGCGCACGTCCAGTGCCAGGGCGCGCTCGGGGCCGGCGACCTCCTCGCCGAGGGTGATCACCTGGCAACGATGGCGATGCCCGCGGGCCGCGATCTCGTCGGCGATGTTGTGCACCTCGAACAGCGCCGACTGGCCCTTGGGCTCGGCGACGAAGGTTCCTACCCCCTGCATGCGCACCAGCAGGCCGTCGCTGGTCAGTTCGCGCAGGGCGCGATTGATGGTCATGCGACTGAAGCCGAGCTGGCTGACCAGTTCGCTCTCGGACGGCACCCGGTGGTGCGGCGGCCAGGCGCCCGACTGGATCTGGCTGACGATCATCTGCTTGACCCGCGCGTAGAGCGGCGCCGGTACCTCGCCGAGTTGCGAGGCCAGCGGGGAACGATCGGAGGAAGAGGACGTCACGGAGAGACTCCTTGTCGAGGCGTCGATGAAGTGAGTTTACGCACCGCTTAATCGTCTGTATATGTATATACAAATAAAACAGACTGCGTGTGAGCTGATTATGTCCGCAATTTTCGCTGAACGTGCGTTGCTGCCGGAAGGCTGGGCGCGAAATGTCCGTTTCGAGATTTCCGCGGACGGAGTCCTCGCCGAGATTCGTCCCGACGCCAACGCCGACGGCGCCGAACGCCTCGGCGGCGCCGTGCTGCCGGGGATGCCCAACCTCCATTCGCACGCGTTCCAGCGCGCCATGGCCGGGCTCGCCGAAGTCGCCGGCAATCCCAACGACAGTTTCTGGACCTGGCGCGAGCTGATGTACCGGATGGTCGCTCGACTGTCGCCGGAACAGATCGAGGTCATCGCCTGCCAGCTCTACATCGAGATGCTCAAGGCCGGCTACACCGCGGTGGCGGAATTCCACTACGTCCATCACGACCTCGACGGCCGCTCCTACGCCGACCCCGCCGAACTTTCCCTGCGCATCTCCCGCGCCGCCAGCGCCGCAGGTATCGGCCTGACCCTGCTGCCCGTGCTTTACAGCCACGCAGGCTTCGGCGGCCAGCCGGCCAGCCAGGGCCAGCGGCGCTTCATCAATGGCAGCGAGGCCTACCTGGAACTGCTCCAGCGTCTGCGCGCGCCGCTGGACGCGGCAGGCCACTCCCTGGGCCTGTGCTTCCACTCCCTGCGCGCGGTGACTCCGCAGCAGATCGCCACGGTCCTCGCCGCCGGCCACGACGACCTGCCGGTCCACATCCATATCGCCGAACAGCAGAAGGAAGTCGACGACTGCCAGGCCTGGAGCGGACGCCGGCCGTTGCAATGGCTGTACGAGAACGTCGCGGTCGACCAGCGCTGGTGCCTGGTCCATGCGACCCACGCCGACCCCGCCGAGGTGGCGGCGATGGCGCGTAGCGGCGCGGTGGCCGGCCTGTGCCTGAGCACCGAGGCCAACCTCGGCGACGGCATCTTCCCGGCGACGGACTTCCTCGCCCAGGGCGGGCGCCTGGGCATCGGCTCGGACAGCCACGTCTCGCTCAGCGTGGTCGAGGAACTCCGCTGGCTGGAATACGGCCAGCGCCTGCGTGACCGGAAACGCAACCGGCTGTACCGCGACGACCAGCCGATGATCGGCCGCACGCTCTACGACGCTGCTCTGGCTGGCGGCGCCCAGGCCCTTGGGCAGCCGATCGGTAGTCTCGCCGTGGGCCGTCGCGCCGACCTGCTGGTGCTCGACGGCAACGACCCCTACCTGGCCAGCGCCGAGGGCGACGCCCTGCTCAACCGCTGGCTGTTCGCCGGCGGCGACCGCCAGGTGCGCGACGTGATGGTGGCCGGCAGATGGGTGGTGCGCGACGGCCGGCATGCAGGGGAAGAGCGCAGCGCACGGGCATTCGTCCAGGTGCTGGGGGAACTGCTCGACTGACCCTGCACAGCGGCGGACAACCGCGTTGCGCTTATCCGCCCCACTCGTTCGAGCCGTCGGGCGCTAAACGCCGATACTTCCCACGCCAGCCGCCAGGCGTGAACGGCGCTGGAAAGAAAAAACGCCCCGGCGGGGCGTTCCTTCACTGGCTCCGCTTCAACTGGCCGTCGGGTACCCGCCAGATCAGCTCGTCCACCGCGTAACCGCGGCTGCGCGCTTCTTCCAGCAGACGTTCGCGGGTCTGCTGCGAAACCTGCGGGGTACGCGACAGCAGCCACAGGTATTCACGGTTCGGATTGCCCACCAGCGCGGTACGGTAGTCGTCGTCCACCGCCAGCACCCAATAGTCGCCGCGCGCCACGTTGGGGAAGAGATTGGCGAACCAGTTGTCGAAGCGCACCCACAACTTGTCGGTGCGACCCGGCTGCTGGGCGACTGCCCGCCCCTCCACCTGCTCCCAGTCGCCATCCAGGGTCAGGCAGCGATTGATCACCTGGATGCTCTGGTCTTCCTGCAAGCGGTAATGCGCCTCCGATTGCGCGCAGTTGCGCTGGAAGAACATCGGCAAGCGCGCCAGTTCGTACCAGGTGCCCTGGTAGCGCTGGAGGTCGACCTGCTCGGTGGCCGGCGGATTCTTCGGCGAGCCCGCGCAACCGACCAGCAGCAAGCCCAGCCACAGGGTGCAGAGCACCCGGATCGGCAGACCGATCACTTGAGCCCCTGGCCGGAGAAGAGCAGCGCCTTGTCGGCCGCGTACTGCACGCTGATGAAAGCCTTCTCGTCGCCCCAGGTGCAACTGGACATGCCCAGCGCGCCGGAGCACTCGGTGGGCTTGCCGAGGATCGCCTCGACCTCGGCCTTGCTCATGCCGGCCTTGAGCTTGGAATAGTTTTCCTGGTTGATCTTGCTGCAGGCGGCCAGGACGACGCAGAAAGCGACCACGGCCAGGGTACGGAACGACGCCATGAGGAACTCCTTGTTCGGGGGAAGCGCTGCCCTACAGCTTGGCACACGCGGGGGAAATCCGGAGCCTTGGAGTCAGAAACGCGAACCGGGTTCCCTGAGGAACGCCGTCTCCTCCTCGCTGGAGGGGCGGCCGAGAATGGCGTTGCGATGGGGAAAGCGACCGAAGCGGGCGACTACCGCATGATGCCGCTCGGCATAGTCGTAGAAATCGTCGAAGGGCTTGCGCACGCTGCCACCGACCTGATCGCGCAGGTCGCGGAAGCAGGCTACCGCCCGCTCCTGGCTGGGCAGGTCCTCGGCGTGCTCCAGGACCAGGTAGGCGAACACCCGGCGCACCGGCGGCAACTGGCGGTCGAAGCCTTTTTCCAGGCCCTCGCGCACCACCCGTTGCGCCCGGGCGTCGCCGGCGTAGGCGCGCGGCGTGTCGCGGTAGATCATCCGCGGCAACTGGTCGAGCAACAGGATCAGCGCCAGCCAGCCATCGGCCTCGGCCGTCCACTCCTGCAAGCCGCCGTCCAGCGCCTGGTTCACCAGGTCGCCGAAACGGCCGCCGGCATCGGCGTCCTGGCAGACGTTCTTGCCGAACCACAGGCCGTTGCGCTGGGCAACCACCTCGGCGGCATCGCTGGAGGTGCCGAACCACCAGTCGAGCAAGGTCTCCCAGGGCGCGCTCATCGGCCTACTCCGCGTGGTAGCCGGTGATGCGCTCGACTTCCTGCTTCGAGCCGAGGAACACCGCGACACGCTGGTGCAGGTTCTCCGGCTTGATGTCGAGGATGCGCTGGGTGCCGTTGGTGGCGGCGCCGCCGGCCTGCTCGATGATGAACGACATCGGGTTGGCTTCGTACATCAGGCGCAGCTTGCCGGGCTTCTCCGGCTCGCGGGCGTCGCGCGGGTACATGAAGACGCCGCCACGGGTCAGGATGCGGTGGACGTCGGCGACCATCGAGGCGATCCAGCGCATGTTGTAGTTCTTGCCCAGCGGGCCTTCCTTGCCGGCCAGCAGTTCTTCCACGTAGCGTTTCACCGGCGCTTCCCAGTGGCGCTGGTTGGACATGTTGATGGCGAACTCGGCGGTGCTTTCCGGCACGCTGATGTTGTCGTGGGTGAGGACGAAGCTGCCCAGCTCGCGATCCAGGGTGAAGCCCTTGACGCCATTGCCGAGGGTCAGCATCAGCATGGTCTGCGGGCCGTAGATGGCGTAGCCGGCGGCGACCTGGGTGGTGCCCGGCTGGAGGAAGGCTTCCTCGCGCAGGGTATCGTTCTGGTTCAGGTACTCGTTGGGGCAGCGCAGCACCGAGAAGATGGTGCCGACCGAGACGTTGACGTCGATGTTGCTGGAGCCGTCCAGCGGGTCGAAGACCAACAGGTAGGCGCCTTTCGGATAGCGCCCCGGAATCTGGTAGGGGTGGTCCATCTCCTCGGAGGCCATGCCGGCCAGGTTGCCGGCCCATTCGTTGGCTTCCAGCAGGATCTCGTTGGACATCACGTCCAGCTTCTTCTGCACCTCGCCCTGCACGTTCTCGGTGCCCATGCTGCCGAGCACGCCGCCCAGCGCGCCCTTGGACACCGCATGGCTGATTTCCTTGCAGGCACGCGCCACGACCTCGATGAGGAAGCGCAGGTCGGCCGGGGTGTTGTGGCTGCGGGTCTGCTCGATCAGATAGCGGCTCAGGGTAACGCGGGACATGGATGGCTCCGGAGAGAGGAAAAAACCCGCGCAGTTTAACGCGGAATTGGCGGTCACGCTTGACTCCGCGCAACCGCCGGTTGGAGATCGGCGGCGGCGGCGCGGTTCATTTCCGCGGCGCGCAACCGATCGACGGTCGTCAGCCGCGCCCCATCTCGCCGTTCAGGCTGGCCTGGACGATTTCCACCCAGTAGCCGTCGGGATCGCTGATGAAGGCCACGTTCTTCATGCCTCGGTCCAACGGCTTGACGAAGTTCACCCCGAGCGTTTCGAAACGCTCGCAAGCCGCCACCAGGTCGGGCACCGAGAAACAGATATGGCCGAACCCGCGCGGGTCCTGGTTGCCGTTGTGGTACTGGCTGTCGTCGCTCTCGCTGCCCCAGTTGTGGGTCAGCTCGAGGACCGACTGGCGCCCGAAGGTATATCGCTGGCGCTCGTCGACCGCATCAGGCACTTCTTCGCCACGGGTCATGGCGAGGAAATACAGGGAGAAGCGGCCTTCCTCGAAATCCAGGCGACGCAGCAGGCGCATGCCGAGCACCCGCGAGTAGAAGTCGAGCGAGCGCTTCGGATCCTTGACCCGCAACATGGTGTGGTTGAACACGTATTCCTGGGTGATGGCGTCCGGCTCCATGCAGATGCCGGGCTGTACTTCGGTGTTGAAACTCATCGGGCGATTCCCTCGAACGAAACGGATCGGCAGTGTATGGCGGTCGACCGGGCGGCGAGTAACAGCGGGGTACTACTCTCTTGATGCCGGCGCGCGCCGTTCGTTCCGTCGGCGAGAAACGCGACCGGCGCCGCCCGGGCGCCGGTCGCCGCTACCTCAGAAGTCCAGGCTCAGCGCCAGGCTGACGCTCTGCTGGGTATCGTCCTCGCCCTTGCGCCAGTTGTAGCCGCCGCGCAGCGACAGCTCCGGTGCCAGCTTCTGGCTGAAGCCGAGGGAGACGCGGTTGAGGTGGTCCTGCGGGGTGTAGCCTTCGAGGGTAAAGCGATTGCCCGGCAGGCTGTTGAGGGACATGGTGAGGTCCTGGGTGTCGTCCTCGTACTCGCGTTCGTGGGCGTACTCGGCGAACAGCTGGGTATCGCTGCCGAACGCGTACTTGCCTTGCAGGCCGGCGCCCAGGCGCTTCGAGCTGCGCTTCTGGTCGTCGTAGTCGAGCGCGGTGGCGCTGGCGCCCTTCTCGGAATAGCCGTCGACCTCGACCCGTGCATAGTCGGCGCTGACGAACGGCGACAGGTGCCAGGGACTGTCGGCCTGCTGGGCGATGTCATAGCCCAGGCGCGCGCTGAACGCCCACAGGTGGCCGTTGGTGTCGCCTTTCTCGCTGCGCTCGCCGCCGCCCAGGGCGAACTTGCGCTTCAGGTCGTCGTAGTCGAGGTAGCCGCCGGTCAACGCCGCGTCGGCCCACCAGCGGTTTTCCTGGTACTGCACGAAGGCGCTGGCCATGTAGCTGTTCATCCGGTAGTCGGAATCCTTGGCGCCGGCTTCCAGCTTCTGCCGGTAGAAACCGGCGGCGACCCCGGCGCGCCAGGCCTCGTCGATGCGGTAGCTGCCACCAAGGGTCAGGTTGTAGCCGTTGCCGTCGCCGCTGGCGGCGCTGTCCTGGGAGTCGAAGTCCAGGCGCTGGCCACCGCCGCCGACGAAGCCGCGCCACTGGCCGACGTTCTGCCAGTTCTCCCAGTCCGCCTGCCACTGGCTGCGCAGTTCGTCCTGGTAGGCACGCAGGGTGCCGTGGGCCATTTCCGGCAGCAGGGTCAGCTCCCAGGGCGCCGACAGCAGCGAATAGGTGTAGTCGGCGATCAGGCGCTGGCCGGTGATGGTCGGGTGCACGCTGTCGTTGAACAGCAATTTGCTCGGGTCGGGCGTGCTGCCGTTGATCCCGTAGGTCGGGTTCATGGTGCAGCCGTTGCCGCTGAAACAGGTGCCGATCAGGTTCTGGTCGGCGGCCAGGCCGAAGGAAGCCGGGTTGGCCATGCCTTCCTTGAGCAGCAGCGGGATGTTCAACGGAATGACGTTGGCGCCGGCCTGGCTCAACTGGGCGGTCAGCTCGGCGTTGAACGTGCCGCTGAGTTGGCTGGCGAAAGGCTGCAAGGGACCACCGAAGGTAGCCGGGGTCAGGCCCAGGTCGGGCAACAGCCAGACCACGATGTAGCGCGCGCCGGCCTGCTGCAGGGCCTGCACGCTATCCACCAGGCGACCGGCGGCCTGTTGGGCCTGGACGTCGTTGAGGATGCGCCCCTGGAGGAAGTCGTTGCCGCCGCCGGTGATGTAGTACAACGCGTTCGGATCGGCACCCAGGCCCTGGCGGGCACGGTCCACCAGGTAGCCATCGCGGCTGCGCAGGAGGGTATTGTCGCGCTCGATCAGCGAGCCGTTGGCCGCGGTGATCGAGTCGTAGATCTGGTCGGTCCGGTAGCCGCCCACCGCCCAGTTGTTGCCGTCGGCGATGCCCTGCTGGGCGTTGACCGGCGAGGTCGAGGCAGCCAGGTCGCCCGGGGCGATGCCGAGCTGATTGCCGAGCAGCATGGGCGCGGTCGGTCCGAAGATCTCGCCGCTGCCGTTCTGGTAGGTCGGGCCGACCCGGTTGGTGAAACGCGAGGTGCTTCCGGCGGGGCCGGCAGGATCGGGGAACTGCCCGGCATCGCTGAGGCTGTCGCCGAACACCACCAGCGTCGAATAGGGCGAAGGAGCAGCCTGCGGGGCGGTGGACAGCGAAGCCAGCAGGCAGGCCGCTACCAGTGGCTTGAGCGCCATTCTGATCATTCTCTTACTCCGTGATTTGTTTTTATTGTCGGGCCGCCGCGTCGTCGGCATGCGCCCCGGGGCCCGTCATAAAGCCTCCTCAGCCGAACAGCATAGCGCGGAACCGGCTCATGGCTTGTTCGGCGAGGAACGCAGCAGGCTCATTGCCATTATTACCAGCAGAGCGACCCCCAGCAGAAGTACCGCCCACAGGCCGATCTTCTTCCAGTCGCTACCCGGTGCCGGCGCCGCGACCGCCATGGCCACCTCCAGCGGTTCGCCCAGGCTGGCGCTACCCAGGGTGGCGCGCTTGCTCTCGGTATAGCCGGGAATCAGTACGCCGAGCGGCAGCGCCGCCGACTGCGCGCCGGGCTTGCCGAACGCCAGCCGGTACGGCGGGCTGCCGCGCACCAGGAACACCAGTTCGCTGGCCGGCAAGCCGACACTCAGGGACGGGACCTCCGGGCCCAGGCCGGTACCTCGTTGGTCCACCTGCAGACGCAGCTCGCGCACCGCCCAGCCCGGCAGTTCCAGCTCGTTCTGCTGTACGTTGCGGCCGTCGATCGGCAGCCGGTAGAGAACCCCGCGTGCCAGGCTGCTCCAGGCGGCCTCCCGGCGCGGCGAAGCGTTCTCCGTACGATCACGGCCGGACAGTTCCACCGGGACGATGGTGTGGGTCAGCGCCTGCTCCAGGGACACCCGCACCCGCTGCAACGGCAACGCCAGCGGCAACTGCCAGCGGTACTCGCCGTCCCCCGCCTGGCGCCCGGCCAGCGGCTCGGACCAGATCATCGGCGCCGGCTCGGTGCTCCGCGTGCTGCCTTGCAGGCGGGCGCCTTGGAGGTCTGCCGCGGTTGCCCCGGCCGGCCAGGTCAGACGCAGGTAGCGGGCCTGGCGGCCGGGAAGCTTGACCTCGCTGACGTCGATGCGTTCGCCGTTGAAGGTCAAGCGGGCGATCTGTCCGTCACCCCAGGCCTGCCAATGCTCGAGGTCGTCGCTGGCTTCCACGGAGAAGCGCTGGAAGCCCTCCTCCGGGCTGCTCCAGTCCAGCCGCAGGCGCTCCAGGGGAAACGTCACCGCGCTCGCGTCGATCAGCCAGCCGCGCAAAGTCTCGGCAGCCGGCCCGGCGTTTTCCGGCAGCACCTCGACTATGGTGCCGCTGGTGTTGCGCTGCACCCGCAGGTTCGGTTGCGTCGCGTCGGCGGCGGACGTGCCTCGCAACGGGAACAGCCGCACCTCGGCCTCATGCGGCGTGCTGGCCTGGCGCTCGCTGCCGGCCACCAGGGCGTAGGGCAAGGCCTCGCCTTCGGCATCGAAGACCCGCAGGTCGCGCAGGTCGGCATGGGCAGCCGACAACTGCACGCTCATCGGGATGCTCAGGCGATACCAGGGACCTTCGCCCTGCAGCGACAGCGCCACCTGGCGGCTGAAACCTTCGGCAGACTCCTTCGCCGACAGCGGCAGGGACAGGCAGGCGCCCAGCAGGAGCAGGCCGGCGGTTCTGAACGAAAAGGAGCGCGTCATGGCTGCTCGGCCTCCGATGCGACCTCGGCGCGACGCGGAGGCAAGGGTGAGAAGTAGCCGACGACCAGCAACAGGACGCCGACCCCGATGAAGGAGATGATTCGCTCCAGGCTGCCACTGTTGCCCAGCTCGACGAAGAACAGCTTGACCACCACGACGCCGACCAGCGCCGCGCCGACCATCCACAGGTCGCGCCGGCCGAGACGGGTACCGGCGATGGTCAGGCCCAGCGCACAGAGCGTCCAGACCAGCGACAGCCCCGCCTGCACCAGCATCGACGCGGTCAGCGCCTCGGCCTGGAACGGTACGCCGGCCAGGTGGTGCGCGGCGCGGCACACCGCCAGGGTCAGCAGGGCGAACAGCGAGGCGCCGGCCAACGCCTGGCGCCCCAGGCGCGCGCTGGCATTGCCATCGACGAGCGAGGCCAGGCTGGCGTCGCTCCAGCGGTAGAGGGCGAACAGCACGATCAGCAGCCCCAGTTCCAGCGGGTTGGCCAGCGGCAGGTAAGGCAGCGGCTCGGCGGCGCCGTCGCTGAGCAGGTTGGCGCTCCAGAACCAGCCGAGCAGCAACAGCGCCACCGGCGCAGCGGCGAGCAGCCGATACTCCCGCGGGAAGTCGCGCAGCGGCCAGGGCAGGCTCCGCCCGCCAGCCACCAGCAGCAGGTAGGCGCTCGGGACCAGCGCCCAGCCCAGCCAACGCCAGGCGTTGTACTGTTCGGCGAGCAGGGCGAACAGGTAGCGCAGCTCCAGCGCCAGCACCCCTAGCAACAGCCAGCAACCGAGCACATGGGCAACGCTCAGGGCCTTCGCCGGCAGCAACGGGGCAAGGCGTCGCAGCGACAGCAGGTGCGTGGCGAACAGCAGCGGCCAGGCCAACCAGCCGAATTCGCCGAACGGCTGGTAATCGAAACGCCAGGCACTGGCCAGGGCCAACAGCGCCACCGGGACCAGCACCAGGCACAGCAGGGCCAGTTCGCGCCAGCGCTCGCGCAGCGCCAGCAGCATCCACGACGCCACTGTCGCCGCGGCCACCAGCAGCAACGCATGCTCGCGCAGGCCATAAGGCACGAAGCGGACGGTTTCGCACAGCGCGGTCAGCGCCCACCAGCCGGCTCCCCAGAGCAGCAGCAAGTGCGACAGCTCGGCCAGGCCGAGGGTACCGATACCCAGCGCCCGCTCGCGCTCGCCGGCGCGGCGCAGCCGCCAGGCGCCGACCAGCGCCGCCAGGGCCAGCACTGCCGGCGTCCAGAACCCGGAATGGGCCAGGGGCCGCAAGCCTTCGCCGCTCAGCGAGCCGAACAGCGACGGCCCGGCGAGGAGGAACGCCAGGCCGCCCACTACCTGCAAGGCGAGGCCGAAGTAGAAGCTCAGGCGCTGGCGCAGCACCAGGCTCAGCCAGATGATCAGCAGCCCGCTACCGGCCCATACCGCGCTGGCGCTGCGCCAAGGCAGGACGAACAGCACTGCCAGGTTGACGAACGCCAGACCGGCCAGCAGCACCAGGCTCAAGCCCATGAGCAGCCGACTGTCGTCCTTCACCAGCGGGTCGCGCGCCGCCAGCAGCATGCCGCCGATCAGCGCCAGGCCAATCAGCGAGGCGGTCATCAAGCCACGCCAGCCCGAGTCGAATACCCCACCCTGGCCATCGCCGCCCTGCAAATGCAGGAGGAACAGCGCACCGCCCAGCAGTTGCACGGCGAAGGCGCAGAACAGGAAGGTACGCGAGCCCAGGCGCAAGCCGGCGAACAAGCTCGCCAGGCCGGCCACGGCCCAGGCGATGGCGGTGCCGTCGACGGCCAGGCAGAGCGGTGCGACCAGGTAGAGGAAGGCCAGGCCGGCGGCCGCCAGCAACGGCCGGCAGGCCGGCTCCCAGTCGGCCAGCGCTTTCGCCGGCGCGCGACGCAGCTGCCAGAAGCTGAACAGCGCCGCCGCACCGAGCATCAGCGCGCCCAGCGGCGAACCCTCCAGCAACGTCGTCTCACCCGGCCGCACGCCATTCAGGTAGGCCAAAGCCGCACCGCCCTGCAACAGCAGGGCGAAGAGCCGCGCCAGGCGGCGTTGCTGGTGCAGGCCGAGCCAGTAGATGCCGGCGCCCTCGACGGCCCAGGCGGCCGAGGTCCAGCGCGCGTCCAGGCCGAGCGGAATGGCCAGGGTGCCGAAGACCACCCCCAGCGCCAGGCAGATTTCCACCAGCAGGCTGGTGCGTCCGGCCGAAGCATGGCCACGCAGCGCCCGCGCCAGGACCATGTAGAAGAGGCCCAGGGCCAGGGCGCTGAAGGCCATGCCAAAATCGATGTGGCCGATCACCGCGCATTGCAGGCCGAACCCCACCAGTGGCGGGCCGAACAGCACGGTGGCGTCGATGTAGTCGGCCTGTCGCGCCGACCAGCGCAGCAGTTCGCCGCGCTCGGCAGGCGCCTGCGCGGCCTCCAGCAGCTTGCGGCGGGCGAAGAGCAGGCCGATCCCGACGTACATCAGGAAGAACAGGGCCAGGAACGGCTCGGTGCTGGCGAACAGCTCCGGTGTATAGGAGCGCAGTCCCCAGGCGAAGCCGATGCCGAAGGTGCCGACGAAGCCGACCAGGTTGAGCGGCCGCCAGGCGCGGAACCAGGCGATGGCGAAGATGCCGGCGTTGAGCAGGGCGAAGTAGCTGAACAGCGCTACATGGTTGCCGCTGCCGGTGGAGGTCAGGATCGGCGCGGCGAAGCCGCCGAGCGCCGCCACCACCGCCAGGCCCATGGCGTTCTGCAGCACGGCGAGGATCGCCGAGCAGATCGTCACCACCACCAGCAGGGCCAGCGCCGCGCCGGGAGAGATCAGCGGATGCAGGCGCATGGCGGCGAAGATGGTCAGGTACAGCACCGCGATACCGGTGCCTTGCAGGATCAGGCCGTAGGCGGCGCGCCGCTCGCGCAACCACCAGCCGACGCCGAGCAGCGCCATCGCTGCCAGCGCCACCCCGGCGTAGCGGTACTCCACCGGCACCGCCACCCGTTCCGAGGCATAGCGCAGGAGGAAGGCCAGGCCGATGAACAGCAGCACCACGCCGATGCGCAATACCGTGTTGCCGCCGAACAGCCAGCCCTTGGCCGCGGCGAAGCCACGCTCGACCAGCGAGGGTTCGCGTGGAGGCGCTGGAGGGGCGGCACGGCGCGGCGCTGGCAGGGCGTCAGGCTGGAACGCCGGCTGACGCTCGATGGGCTGGACGGGTTCGGGGGGACGAGGCGGAGGCGGCGCAGCCTCGACGGCCGGTAGCTCGATGTCCCAGTCCAGCGGCGGGGCAACCTCGGCGGGAGGAGCGGGAGGCGTGTCTGCGAGCGGCTGGTCGATGCCGGCGGCCGGCTCGGGAACGCTTTCGGGAAGGTCCTGCGCCTGGCGCTCCACGCGCAGCAAGCGCTGGTGGATGACCTCGGTGCCGCGCTCGAAGCGTTCGGCGAATTCGCTCATCTGCTTGCGCAGGCGCTCGTTCTGTTGCGCCAGGTTCTGCAGCGAGACGGCCTGTCCCAGGGCCAGGCCGGAAAGGCCGCCGAGGAGGGCGCCGACCAGCGATTCCCCGGCGAAGCCGCCGAGGATCAGGCCCACCAGCATGAAAATCCATTGCATGCGTCGAATCCTTGATCAAGAGGTACCACGATCCACTGATACCTGCCCTGGCCATCCTGCCAGAGCGGAACCCGCGCCGGGAGTATACAGCCCGCATTCCAGAGATTCGACGCATTCCGACGCCCGCCCCGTGGCGAGCTACCTCTTCCTGGCGATGAACTGGACCACGCAGGCCGCGCCGGTGTGGAAACGGCCCTCGACCACCTCGCGCTCGATTTCCCGCGCCAGCAGCACTTCGCACTCCGGCAGCTCAGCCTCCAGCGCCGCACGGCTCACCAGCATGTCGACGTCCGCCGGGCCGCCGGTGCCGCGGCCGAGTTGTTCCGGCCGATAGGCCTCCAGCAGGAAGAGACCGCCCGGTCGCAGCGAACGCTCCAGCAGGCGGTTGAGTCTGCCGCGCACGCGACTGGGCAGGTGCGCGAAGATCGACACCACCGCGCCGAACGCCGCTGCCGGCGGTTCGTAGTCCGCCAGGTCGACCACCAGGGTGTCGATCGACACGCCTTTCGCCTCGGCCAGCCGGCGCGCCTTGGCCAGGCCGACGGCGGAGCCGTCCACGCCAAGCACCTCCAGCCCCAGCGAAGCGAGGAATACCGCGTTGCGCCCCTCGCCCTCGGCGACGCTCAGCACCGGCCCGGCCAGCCGCTGCGCATGCTCCTTCAGGAAAGCGTTGGGTTCGGTTCCGTAGACATACTCTTCGGCGGCATAGCGTTCGTCCCACATGAGGTTCACCTCGTCTGTATTTCGTCACGGCCCAGGTGCCGAAACGCTAGTCTTCCACTTCAAGTCGACTTGAGGTCAAGGGCATGCGGCAACTGGACATAGGCGAGGTCGCGCGACGATCCGGGGTACCGGCCTCGACCCTGCGCTACTACGAGGAAAAGGGACTGATCGCCTCCAGCGGCCGGCACGGCCTGCGCCGGCTGTTCGATGCAGGCGTGCTGGAGCGGCTGGCGCTGATCGGGCTGGGCCGCGCCGCCGGGTTGTCGCTGGACGAGATTGCCGGCATGGGCGCAGCCGACGGCGCGCTGCGGATCGACCGCGCGGCGCTGGCGGCCAAGGCCGACGAACTGGACCGGACGATCCGCCGCCTCGCCGCCATGCGCGACGGCCTGCGGCATGCCGCGGCCTGTCCGGCGCGCGAGCACATGGACTGCCCGACGTTCCGCCGCTTGCTGCGGGCCGCTGCCGCGGGGGCCATCAAGCCACGCCGGAAAGCGCCCGGCGCATAGCAAAACGGCCGGCAGGCCGGGCACCCCTGCCCTGCCTGCCGGCCGCGAGGCACGCCGTTGCGGCGCGCCGGTACGGCAACGGTTTAGACCTTGCTGCGCTCGTAGCGCTTGCGGTCGTTCTCGTTGAGCATCTTCTTGCGCAGGCGGATCGACTTCGGCGTCACTTCCACCAGCTCGTCGTCGGCGATGAACTCCAGCGCCTGCTCGAGGGTGAAGCGGATCGGCGGAACCAGGGCGATGACTTCGTCCTTGCCGGAAGCGCGCATGTTGTCGAGCTTCTTGCCCTTGGTCGGGTTGATCACCAGATCGTTGTCACGGCTGTTGATGCCGGCCAACTGGCCTTCGTAGATTTCGTCGCCCGGGCCGAGGAACAGCTTGCCGCGGCTCTGCAGGGTCTCCAGCGAGTAGGTCAGCGCGGTGCCGGTGGCCATGGAGACCAGTACGCCGTTCTGGCGGTTGCTGACTTCGCCGGCCTTGATCGGACCGTAGTGGCTGAAGGTCGAGGTCAGGATGCCGGTGCCCGAGGTCAGGGTCAGGAAGTTGTTGCGGAAGCCGATCAGGCCGCGCGCCGGAATGGTGTACTCCAGGCGCACGCGGCCCTTGCCGTCGGGAATCATGTTGCTCAGGTCGCCCTTGCGCAGGCCCATCTGCTCCATCACCGAGCCCTGGTGCTGCTCCTCGATGTCGATGGTGACGTTCTCGTAGGGCTCCTGCTTCTCGCCGTCCTTCTCGATGATCACCACTTCCGGGCGGCCCACGGCCAGCTCGAAGCCTTCGCGGCGCATGGTCTCGATCAGTACCGACAGGTGCAGTTCGCCACGGCCGGAAACCTTGAACTTCTCCGGGCTGTCGCCCGGCTCGACGCGCAGCGCCACGTTATGCAGCAGTTCCTTCTCCAGGCGCTCCTTGATGTTGCGGCTGGTGACGAACTTGCCTTCGCGGCCGGCGAACGGCGAATCGTTGACCTGGAAGGTCATGCTCACGGTCGGCTGGTCGACGGTCAGCGGCGGCAGCGCCTCGACGTTCTGCGGGTCGCACAGGGTATCGGAGATGAACAGCTCCTCCATGCCGCTGACGCAGACGATGTCGCCGGCTTCCGCCTCGGCCACCTCGACGCGCTGCAGGCCGTGGTGGCCCATGATCTTCAGGATGCGGCCGTTGCGCTTGCTGCCGTCGTCGCTGATGGCCACCACCGGGGTGTTGGACTTGACCTTGCCGCGGGTGATGCGGCCGATACCGATCACGCCGAGGAAGCTGTTGTAGTCCAGCTGCGAGATCTGCATCTGGAACGGACCCTCGGTGTCCACCACCGGAGCCGGGACGTGGTCGATGATCGCCTGGAACAGCGCGTCCATGTTGTCGTCCATCTTCTCGTGGTCGAGGCCGGCGATGCCGTTCAGGGCGCTGGCGTAGACGATCGGGAAGTCGAGTTGCTCGTCGGTGGCGCCGAGGTTGTCGAACAGGTCGAAGATCTGGTCGATGACCCAGTCCGGACGCGCGCCCGGGCGGTCGATCTTGTTCACCACCACGATCGGACGCAGGCCGGCCTTGAAGGCCTTCTGGGTCACGAAGCGGGTCTGCGGCATGGGGCCGTCCTGGGCGTCGACCACCAGCAGCACGGAGTCGACCATCGACATCACGCGCTCCACCTCGCCGCCGAAGTCGGCGTGACCGGGGGTGTCGACGATGTTGATGTTGTAGCCGTTCCACTTGATCGCGGTGTTCTTCGCCAGGATGGTGATGCCACGCTCTTTTTCCTGGTCGTTGGAGTCCATCACCCGCTCGCTTTCCGCTTCTTTGCGGTCGAGGGTGCCGGACAGCTTCAGCAGCTTGTCCACCAGGGTGGTCTTGCCATGGTCGACGTGGGCGATGATGGCGATGTTGCGCAGATTTTCGATCACAAGTCTTGTCTCGTTTAACGCCCGAAGCGCGGCTTCGCGGCGGTGGTGGGGTCGGACAGGGCGGCGCCCGACACGACAGGCTTCTTCAATTAAGGGGCGGGCAGCAGGCGGACGCTGCCCCGGTCCGGCCGGCACGCCGAAGGGCGGGCATCGGCCTAGGCGGCGGACGTGTCGGGAGGACGGTGGCGGATGCTGCCGCCGAACAAGCCCGGCTGCTTAAGCCGGACGATAAACACGCACATTGGTGTGCCCCTCGTTGAGCAGGTGATGGGCATGCAGGCGGCTCATCACCCCTTTGTCGCAATACAGGAGGTACTGGCGGTTGGCGTCCAGTTCCTTGAAGCGGCTGTTGATCGCGTAGAACGGCAGCGCCTGGACTTCGACGCCTTCCAGGGCCAGGGGTTCGTCTTCCTGGGCATCAGGATGGCGGATATCGATGACAATCTGACCGGGCAGCACCTCGCCGACCTCTTCCACCTGCAGGTCCTGGCCGAGTTCGTCGATCACCCGGTCGACGGTGCGCTGGGTGGCTCGCTCCAGGGCGCGCTCGAGCACCGCCATGTCGAATTTCGACTCTTCGTGCTCGACGCGGTAGGGCTTGGCCTGGGTGGTCGGGTTCACCGAGATCACCCCGCAGTATTCCGGCATGTGCCGGGCGAACTCGGCGGTGCCGATCTGCCGGGCGGTGTCGATGATGTCCTGCTTGTGGCTGACGATCAGCGGGCGCAGCACCAGGGTGTCGGTAACCCGGTCGATCACCGAGAGGTTCGGCAGGGTCTGGCTGGACACCTGGGAGATCGCCTCGCCGGTCACCAGCGCGTCCAGCTCCAGGCGCTCGGCCACGCGGCTGGCGGCGCGCAGCATCATGCGCTTGAGGGTCACGCCCATATAGCTGTCGTCGACCTTGGTGAGGATCTCGCCGACCACTTCCTCGAACGGCACGCTGACGAACAGCACGCGCTGCGAGCGGCCGTACTTCTCCCACAGGTAGTGGGCGACTTCCATCACCCCCAGTTCGTGGGCGCGCCCGCCGAGGTTGAAGAACACGAAGTGGCTGATCATCCCGCGGCGCATCATCTGGTAGGCCGCCACGGTCGAGTCGAAGCCGCCGGACATCAGCACCAGCACCTGTTCCAGCGCGCCCAGCGGATAGCCGCCCAGGCCCGGATGCTGGCGATGGATGACGAACAGGCGGTCGAGGCGGATTTCCATCCGCACCTCGACTTCCGGCTGCTTCAGGTCGATCCCGGCAGCCCCGCATTCGCGGCGCAGGCCGCTGCCGACGTAACGCTCCACCTCCATCGAGGTGAACGCGTGCTTGCCGGCGCGCTTGCAGCGCACGGCGAAGGTCTTGCCGGCCAACTGGTCGCCGAAATGCGCCTTGCACTTGGCGAGGATGTCGTCGAAATCGCCCAGCGGATACTCGTGGACCTCGAGGAAATGACCGATGCCCGGGGTGCAGGTCAGGCGCTCGATCATCTCGCGCCTGGCCTTGGCGTCGACCACGGCGGTCTCTACCTCCAGGTTGTCCCACTCGCCCTCGACCTTCAGCTCCGGGTCCAGGTCGCGCAGCACCGCGCGGATGTTCTTCGCCAACTGCCGGATGAAGCGCTTGCGCACCGGCCGGCTCTTGATGGTGATTTCCTGGAAGGTCTTGACGATGAGTTTCATGCGAGGGACGCGAACGCGCGGGGCGACGGAAAAAAAGGGGCGGAATTATATCTGAAATTGCTCACGTATTGAGCAGAAATATGCACAGTTATTTTTGCTGCACCAAAATGGAATGATGCACCAACATGGAGCACCATAACGGTGCACCCGAAGGCCGCCCAGCTACCCTGAAGAAGACCTGGCCCCGCCAAACATGGGGCCCTGCCCGATTCCGGGCACTGGCACGCAACTTGCTCACTTGTGAGGCAGGTTGCCCTGGCGGAGTATTCCGGCCGGCATCACCCGATACTGGGGCACAGAAAAAGCTCCCAGCTCTAATCCCTCCTGGAGGACAGCATGTCGTACAAGTCGCACCAACTGATCAAAGACCATGACGTGAAGTGGGTAGACCTGCGCTTCACCGATACCAAGGGCAAGCAGCAACACGTCACCATGCCGGCTCGCGACGCGCTGGACGATGAGTTCTTCGAAGCCGGCAAGATGTTCGACGGCTCCTCCATCGCCGGCTGGAAAGGCATCGAAGCCTCCGACATGATCCTGATGCCGGACGACAGCACCGCCGTCCTCGATCCGTTCACCGAAGAGCCGACCCTGATCCTGGTCTGCGACATCATCGAGCCGAGCACCATGCAAGGCTACGAGCGCGACCCGCGCAACATCGCCAAGCGCGCCGAGGAGTACCTGAAGTCCACCGGCATCGGCGACACCGTGTTCGTCGGCCCGGAGCCGGAGTTCTTCATCTTCGACGAAGTGAAGTTCAAGTCCGACATCTCCGGCTCGATGTTCAAGATCTTCTCCGAGCAGGCTTCCTGGAACACCGACGCCGACATCGAGTCCGGCAACAAGGGCCATCGCCCGGGCGTGAAGGGCGGCTACTTCCCGGTACCGCCGGTCGACCACGACCATGAAATCCGCACCGCCATGTGCAACGCCCTGGAAGAAATGGGCCTGGTGGTCGAAGTCCACCACCACGAAGTGGCAACCGCCGGCCAGAACGAGATCGGCGTGAAGTTCAACACCCTGGTCGCCAAGGCCGACGAAGTGCAGACCCTGAAGTACTGCGTGCACAACGTCGCCGACGCCTACGGCAAGACCGTGACCTTCATGCCGAAGCCGCTGTACGGCGACAACGGTTCGGGCATGCACGTGCACATGTCGATCTCCAAGGACGGCAAGAACACCTTCGCCGGCGAAGGCTATGCCGGCCTGTCCGAGACCGCCCTGTACTTCATCGGCGGCATCATCAAGCACGGCAAGGCCCTGAACGGCTTCACCAACCCCTCGACCAACTCCTACAAGCGCCTGGTCCCGGGCTTCGAAGCTCCGGTGATGCTGGCCTACTCGGCGCGCAACCGTTCCGCCTCGATCCGTATCCCCTACGTATCCAGCCCGAAGGCCCGCCGTATCGAAGCGCGCTTCCCGGACCCGGCAGCCAACCCCTACCTGGCCTTCGCCGCGCTGCTGATGGCCGGCCTGGACGGCATCCAGAACAAGATCCACCCCGGCGATGCCGCCGACAAGAACCTGTACGACCTGCCGCCGGAAGAGGCGAAGGAAATCCCGCAGGTTTGCGGCAGCCTGAAAGAGGCGCTGGAAGAACTCGACAAGGGCCGCGCGTTCCTGACCAAGGGCGGCGTGTTCACCGACGAGTTCATCGATGCCTACATCGAGCTGAAGAGCGAAGAAGAGATCAAGGTGCGCACCTTCGTGCACCCGCTGGAATACGACCTGTACTACAGCGTCTGATCCACCCTTTCCTATAACAACGAGTCACCCTCTTGAGGCCTCCTTCGGGAGGCCTTTTTTATGGGCCGGCCCATGGAGAAACGCAAAGTTCGCCGCGCCGTTCGGTTAGACTTGCCGCGCTCCCCGCCCCAAGGATAAGGACCGTCCATGCGTCACTCTCTCTGGCTCCTGCTTGCCGCCATCCTCAGCCTGCCCGCCCAGGCCGGCACCGAATGCCGCGATATCCACGACCGCGACCTGCGGCGCATGTGCAACGCACTGGAACGCGGCGACAGCGGGGATTGCGGCGACATCGACAGCCGCGACATGCGGCGTTACTGCGGCGCGCTGCTGGCGCCGGGACAGCGCTACGACTGCGACGACATCCGCGACGGCGACACGCGCCGCCAGTGCCGCGCCATCGTCCGCGGCGACCGCAAGCGCTGCGACGACATCGACAGCCGCGACATGCGCCGCCAGTGCCGGGCCGTGGTATCGCGTGCGCCGTGGCAGTGCGACGGCATCGACGACCGCGACATGCGCCGCATCTGCCGGGTCATCCTGTCGCGCTAGATGCCGCCGTCCGCCGGCGTGCCCTGCTCGTCCGGTTCCGCGGATTTCGCCTTGGGCGCCCGGCTCAACTGTACGTTGAGACGCGGCATGGACAGTTCGAGGCCGGCCTGGTCGAGGCGCCGACGCAGGCGCAGGTTGAACGCCCGCTGGACCTCCCACTGCTTGATCGGCGCGGTCTTGAAGCGGAAGCGCAGGATCGCCTGGCCGTTGTCGAAACTCTCCACGCCCTGCAATTCCATCGGCGACCACAGGTTGCGGTAGACCGCCGGGTCGCTGCGCAGCTCCATCGCGACCTCGCGCACCAGCGCCACCGCGTCGTCGATCGGCATGCTCGCCGGCACCGGCCAGCGGAACATCGCGTAGCCGAACTGGCGCGAGTAGTTCTTGATGCTCTTGATCTCGCTGAACGGGATGGTATGCACCACGCCGTCCAGGTCGCGCAGGCGCACGGTACGGATAGTCAGGCCCTCGACCGTGCCAAGGTGGCCGCCGACGTCGACGTAGTCGTCGATCGACAGCGAGTCCTCGATGATGATGAACAGGCCGGTGATCAGGTCCGCCACCAGCGACTGCGCACCGAAGCCGATGGCCAGGCCGATCACGCCGGCACCGGCCAGCAGCGGGGTGACGTTCATGCCCATGTTGGCCAGGGCGACGATCAGGGCGATCACCGCGATGGTGGCGAACAGCACGTTGCGGATCAGCGGCAGCATGGTCAGCGCGCGGGTGTTCGGCCGGCTCTTGCCGCCCAGGCCGAGGCTGTGCTGGATCGCGGTATCGGTGAGGATCCAGATCAGCCAGGCGACCAGCAGGGTGGTGCCGAAGCTGACTACCTTCATGCTGATCTGCTCGCCCTCGCCTTCCGCATAGCGAATCAGCGACATGCCCCAGACGCGCAAGGCGACCTCGATGAAGAACAGCACCACGAAGATGTGCAGCAGGGTGTAGCCGAAGCTCTGCAACTGCTCGATGTACGGCGCGCTGCGGCGCGGGCCGGCGCCGACCCGACTGGAACGGCGGCGGATCAGCCCGATCACGGTCATCGCCACCACCGCCAGCACCGCGCAGACCAGCGCCCGGCGCAACGCCGAACTGCTGTCGCCGGCGGAAACGAAGGTGGCGAACAGGGAAATCCCCACCAGCACCAGCACCGGCACGAACCACAGCGAGCCGACCAGTTGCACCAGGTCGTGCAGGCTACGGCGCTTGAGGCGGCGCTCCAGCGGCTGGTTGCGGATCAGGTGGGCGATCGGCCGGCGGAAACGCATCACGAACAAGGCGGTGAACAGCGCGGCGCTGGCGTTAGCCAGGGTACTCAGGCAGATCGAGGTGTGCTCGCCGAGGCCGGCGATCAGCCGCGGATCGTGGGCGACCTCGCCCAGCGCGGCGAGGCTGCCGATCAGCCACAACGGGCGGAACGCCTGGCGCCGCAGGATATCCAGGGCGCGCTGGCGGTGCGGGCCGCTGAGCAGCGAGAGGGAAATCACGCACAGCGCGGAGAACAGCGTGCCGCAGACCAGCACATAGGCCATGACCATCGCCAGGGTCTTGCTCAGGGAGTCCGGCAGCACCACCGACAGGTACAGGGTGATGAGGAAGGCCACCAGCCAGGGGCCCAGCTTGCGCAGGGAAAACAGCAGCAGGTCGCGGGTCTTCGGATGCTGCGGCAACTCCGCCGACAGGCCGAAGCGCTCGCGCATGCGCCGGCTGAGCCAGAGCAGCGCGCTGGCCAGGCAGGCCCAGAGGAGGATCACCACCGAAAAATCGAAGACCATCGCCGGCAGGTCGCGCCAGCTGGGAAAGCGCTCCTCGAGTTCGGCACGCGCCAGCTGGAACTGGTTGCCCCATAACGCAACCGGGCTGTTCGCGCCCTGGAACTGCTTTTCCAGGCTGGTCAGGGTATCGCCGATCAGCCCCAGCACCCCACCCTCGCTTTCCTTGCCTTTCTTGGTCACGTCGCGCAGCTGTTTCAGCTTTTTCAGCAGGTCGGCGCGCTGCCTGTCGTTCTCCAGGGTCTGGATGACCTGGTTCAGCGATTGTTCCAACTGCGCATCGCTGACCTTCTCGCCACCGGAGGAACTCCCCGCCAACGGGTTCGGCAGCGCCGCGGCGCCCGGCGGCGAGTAGAACAGAGCGGCGCAGAGGCACAGCAGCAGGGCCGCCAGGACGCGGGAGCGAAGGGTGAAGCGGGCGATGATCGGCACGAGAAAGGCAGTCCCCAAGGTGAGAAACCGAAACAGCCGCATCATACAAGCCGGACACCCGCCGTTTCGAACGGGGCCGCCGGCCGGCGGCGCAAGCACAGACACTCTGGCGCAACGAGGGTTCGCCCCGCCAGTGCCGGCTGAGACGAACGCAGCCGCGCGGCGGGGCACAGCGACCGCCAACGTGCCCCAGCGCACACCTTCGAATACCCGCATGCCGCACAATGCACGGCTTGCCAGCGCGCCGATGCGGTGCAACGCTTGGCAGGTTCACCCGGAGACCGTCCATGCGCCTGATCACCAGCTGCCTGCTCCTGGCCGCCGCCCTGCCGGCCATGGCGCAGATCTACCAATACACCGACGCCAACGGCAACAAGGTATTCACCAACCAGCCGCCAGACGGGGTGCAGGCGCAGACCGTCGAACTGCAGCCGACCAATACCGTAGGAATCGACACGCCGGAAAAGTCCTCCGCGGGCAATGCCCCGGCCGCCGATAGCGAGGCCGCCGCCTACGAGATCCTTGCCCTCAGCGACCTCCCCACGGAAGAGGCGCTGCGCGCCAACAACGGCACCTTCAACGTCAGCGTCAGCATCCGCCCGGCCCTGCACAGCGGCCACCAGTTGCAACTGGTGCTGGACGGCAAACCCTACGGCACGCCCAGCGGCGGCACCCGCTTCACCCTGCACGAGATCGACCGCGGCGACCACAGCCTCGCGGTACAGGTACTCAACGGCGAACGGGTGCTGCAATCCAGCCCGCCGGTGACCTTCACCGTGCAGCGCGTGCACCTCGGGAAGAAACGATGATCCCGCGCATTCTCGGCGCCCTCCTGCTGTGCCTGGCCTGCGCCGCGCAAGCGGGGGTCTACACCTACATCGACGCCGAGGGCAACCGCGTCTACACCGACCAGCCGCCCAGCGGGCGCAAGGCCCAACGCGTCGAACTGGCGCCGGGCAACAGCGTGGCGCCGCCGGGCATACGCTATCGTCCGCCCGCCGCGCCGCTGGAGGTGAAGCCGCCGGCCTACCAGCTACTGCGCATCCTCTTCCCCGAACCGGACGCAACCCTGCGCGCCAACAGCGGCGACGTCATCGTCACCGTCACCAGCGAGCCGGCGCTGCTGCCCGGCCATCGCTATCGCCTGCTGCTCGACGGCAAGCCTGCCGGAGTGCCGGGACGCAGCCCGGTGTTCCCGTTGAAGAACCTCGATCGCGGCACCCACCAGGTCGCAGTGGAAATCATCGATGGCGACGGCATGACCGTCGAAAGCACCCCGAGCCAGCCCTTCCACCTGCATCGAGTGAGCATCGCCGGGCAACCCCTGCCGGAGGTCGATACGCCGCTGGTCAGCGCGATAGAGCCAAGCGAGCGCTAGCCGAACTTCCCCTGCCCACTCCACGGTGGGCGGGATTTTCCGGTTTTTTTCCCGACTCTCCTGGCGAAAACGCCGCCGGCCACGCCAACGCACCAGATTGGTGCGATTACCCGCACCACTTTCTATACTGTCCCCATTTCGGGTCACCGCTCGTCGCCGAACACCTTCCCGGCGCACCTCTAGCCAGCGCCTCGGCAGAAAAAACGCGCCTTTTCGGCGCCTGGTTTGCTTTTTGCATTTTCCTGCCCAACCTTGGAACAGCTGCCCGCCATGCCGACCGATACCCTGCACCGACTGTTGCTCGACAACCTGACCACCGCGGTGATCCTGCTCAACGGCGAACTGCGCCTGGAGTACATGAACCCGGCGGCGGAGATGCTCCTGGCCGTGAGCGGCCAGCGCAGCCACGGGCAATTCATCAGCGAGCTGTTCACCGAATCGCCGGAAGCCTTGAACTCGCTGCGCCAGGCGGTGGAACAGGCACATCCGTTCACCAAGCGCGAAGCGACCCTGACCTCGATCACCGGCGTCAGCATCACGGTCGACTATGCGGTGACGCCCATCCTCAACCGCAACGAGACGCTGCTGCTGCTCGAGGTCCATCCGCGCGACCGGCTGATGCGGATCACCCGCGAAGAAGCGCAGTTGTCCAAGCAGGAGACCACCAAGCTGCTGGTGCGCGGGCTCGCCCACGAGATCAAGAACCCGCTCGGCGGCATCCGCGGCGCAGCGCAACTGCTATCCCGCGAGCTGCCGGAAGAGTCGCTGAAGGACTACACCAACGTCATCATCGAAGAAGCCGACCGGTTGCGGAACCTGGTGGACCGCATGCTCGGCTCGAACAAACTGCCGAACCTGGCGCCGACCAACATCCATGAAGTGCTGGAGCGGGTCAGCAGCCTGGTGGAAGCGGAGAGCCAGGGCAGCATCACCCTGGTCCGCGACTACGACCCGAGCATCCCCGACCTGCTGCTCGACCGCGAGCAAATGATCCAGGCCGTGCTCAACATGGTACGCAACGCCATGCAGGCGATCGCCGGGCAGAACGACCTGCGCCTCGGTCGCATCACCCTGCGCAGCCGTACCCTGCGCCAGTTCACCATCGGCCACACGCGTCACCGCCTGGTGTGCAAGGTGGAGATCATCGACAACGGCCCGGGCATTCCGGCCGAGCTCCAGGAAACCATCTTCTACCCCATGGTCAGCGGCCGTCCGGACGGTACCGGACTCGGCCTGGCCATCGCCCAGAACATCATCAGCCAGCACCAGGGGCTGATTGAATGCGAGAGCCACCCCGGCCATACCGTGTTCAGTCTATTCCTGCCCCTGGAACAAGGAGTGCATTGACCATGAGCCGATCAGAGACCGTCTGGATCGTCGACGACGACCGCTCCATCCGCTGGGTACTGGAAAAGGCCCTGCAACAGGAAGGCATGACCACGGTGAGCTTCGACAGCGCCGACAGCGTGATCGGCCGCCTCGGCCGGCAGCAGCCGGACGTGATCATCTCCGATATCCGCATGCCCGGCGCCAGCGGCCTCGACCTGCTGGCGCAGATCCGCGAACTGCATCCGCGCCTGCCGGTGATCATCATGACCGCGCATTCCGACCTCGACAGCGCGGTGGCCTCCTACCAGGGCGGCGCCTTCGAATACCTGCCCAAGCCGTTCGACGTCGACGAGGCGGTCTCCCTGGTCAAGCGCGCCAACCAGCACGCCCAGGAGCAGCAGGGCCTGGAGCTGCCGGCGAACCAGGCGCGCACGCCGGAGATCATCGGCGAGGCGCCGGCGATGCAGGAGGTATTCCGCGCCATCGGCCGCCTCAGCCATTCCAACATCACCGTGCTGATCAACGGCGAATCGGGTACCGGCAAGGAGCTGGTCGCCCATGCCCTGCATCGCCACAGCCCGCGCGCAGCCTCGCCATTCATCGCGCTGAACATGGCGGCGATCCCCAAGGACCTGATGGAATCCGAGCTGTTCGGCCATGAGAAGGGCGCCTTCACCGGGGCCGCCGCCCAGCGCCGCGGACGCTTCGAGCAGGCCGATGGCGGCACCCTGTTCCTCGACGAGATCGGCGACATGCCGGCCGACACCCAGACCCGCCTGCTGCGCGTCCTGGCCGACGGCGAGTTCTACCGGGTCGGCGGGCACACGCCGGTGAAGGTCGACGTGCGGATCATCGCCGCCACCCACCAGAACCTGGAAAGCCTGGTGCGCGACGGCAAGTTCCGCGAGGACCTGTTCCATCGCCTGAACGTGATCCGCATCCACATCCCGCGGCTGGCCGACCGCCGCGAGGACATCCCGGCGCTGGCCCGGCACTTCCTCAGCCGCGCCGCCCAGGAGCTGGCGGTGGAACCCAAGCTGCTGAAGGCGGAAACCGAGGAGTACCTGAAGAACCTCGGCTGGCCGGGCAACGTCCGCCAACTGGAGAACACCTGTCGCTGGATCACCGTGATGGCCTCCGGCCGCGAGGTGCACATCGACGACCTGCCGCCGGAGCTGCTGACCCAGCCGCAGGACAGCGCGCCGGCGGCGAACTGGGAACAGGCCCTTCGCCAGTGGGCCGACCAGGCGCTGGGCCGCGGCCAGTCGAACCTGCTGGACAGCGCCGTGCCGGCCTTCGAACGGATCATGATAGAAACCGCCCTCAAGCACACCGCCGGCCGCCGCCGCGATGCCGCCGTGCTGCTCGGCTGGGGCCGCAATACCCTGACCCGCAAGATCAAGGAGCTGGGGATGAACGTCGATGGAGCCGACGACGAAGGCGACGACTGAAGCGCCACTGCTCCCATGAGCGACCCAACGGGGCCTTCGGGCCCCGTTTTTCATGGTCCGTCGCGCGCCCGTACCAAGCGAGACGCCGCCCCAGCCTCGGCAGGGCGCCCGCCCGGAACCACCGGTCAAATCGTAGCGTAGGGCGAATAACCGCATCGCGGTTATCCGCCGGTTGTGCAGGGCAGCGGCCCTTGCCCGGATTTTGGGCAGCGTGCACCAGCAGGCGACAAATCGGCATCAATCGCTGGCGGAAAAGCCCGCTCCGTCATTTTTCCGCAATCGACTTCCCACAAACCCCTGGGATGCCGCCAAGCCCTTGATCCACGGGCTTCCAGAGGCATTCATCACCAGCTCGCCCACAGACTTATCCACAATCCTTCAGGAAAGCGAGCGCGCCGCCAGCGCGCTCATGAGAATTGGCACAGCCCCTGCATTGGAGCAGATAACGAAGATTTCGGGGGCCTCGGTACAGGCAGGCTGGGGAATCCCCTCTTTTACACCCGGCGGCAGACGCAGCATCCGCGCGCAACCGCCACACCCGTTTCGGGGACCTCGGTACAGGCAGGCTGAGAACTCCCCTCTTTTATGCCCGGCGGTAGCGCAGCGATCCGCGCCTCCGCCCTCCCGTTTGGGGACCTCGGTACAGGCAGGCTGAGAATTCCCCCTTTTATTCCCGGCCGTCGCGCTCCTGCAGCTCGACGACGAGGCGCCAGCCCTCGCCGTCCTCCGACCACTGCCAGCGCCCCTGCAAGGGGCGGGTCGAGACCAGGCTCAACAGCAGCGCCTTTCCCTCCTCGCGGACGCGCCAGCGCAACGGCTGGCCCAGCCATCGTCCGTCTCCCTGCTGCGCCGCGCCCCGGGCGACGATGCGCAACGTCAGGGCACCCTCCACCCGTGCCGCCGTAACCGCAGCCTGGCGATCGAAGCGCAGGACCAGGCCCTGCTCGCTCTCCCCGACCGCCAGCAGTTGCGGCGCAGACGTCGGCAGCGAAGCGGGACCGAACAACCTGCCGAGCATCAGCCCGAACAACAACCCGGCAAGCACCAGCGCACCCCAGACTTTCCAGCGCTGGCGCCGCAGATCGTCGATGGCGGAGGTAGAATGCCGCCCGTTATCTGCTCCGGAGCCCTGCATGTTCCACGTCATCCTGTTTCAACCGGAGATACCTCCGAATACCGGCAACATTATCAGGCTCTGCGCCAACGCCGGATGCAGTCTGCACCTGATCGAGCCGCTCGGTTTCGAACTGGACGACAAGCGCTTGCGCCGTGCCGGCCTCGACTACCACGAATACGCCAGCGTACGCCGCTACCCGGATCTGCAGAGCTGCCTCGAGGCCCTCGGCCAGCCACGCCTGTTCGCCTTCACCACCAAGGGGTCGCGGGCCTTCCACGAAGTGGCCTACCAGCGCGACGATGCCTTCCTCTTCGGCCCGGAAAGCCGCGGACTGCCGGAGGACGTGCGCAACGCCCTGCCAACCGATCGGCGCCTGCGCCTGCCGATGCGCGAAGGCTGCCGTAGCCTGAACCTGTCCAACACGGTGGCGGTGACCGTCTACGAAGCCTGGCGCCAGCTCGGCTTCGCCATGGACTGAGCCGGCCGACAGGCATGAAAAAGCCCGCGCAAGGCGGGCTTCTTCGCAAGCGCTGGGCTTACTGGACCGACGGCGTCGGGATCTCGCCGGAGGCCTGCATGCGGGCGATTTCCTGGGCGTAGAGGGCGTCGAAGTTCACCGGCGACAGCATCAGCGCCGGGAACGAACCGCGTACCACCAGGTTGTCCAGGGCTTCGCGAGCGTACGGGAAGAGGATGTTCGGGCAGAACGCGCCAAGGGTATGGCTCATGCTCGACGGATCGAGGTTCTTGATCAGGAAGATGCCGGCCTGCTGCACTTCGGCGATGAAGGCAGTGGTGTCCTCGCCGTTCTTCACGGTCACCGATACGGTCAGGACCACTTCGTAGAAGTCGCCGTCCAGCTGCTTCTGGCGAGTGTTCAGGTCCAGGCTGATGGACGGGTTCCATTCCTGGCGGAAGATTTCCGGTGACTTCGGCGACTCGAACGACAGGTCGCGCAGGTAGATGCGCTGCAGGGAGAACTGGGGTTGCTGCTCGTCGGCAGCGCCGTTGGTAGCTTGCTCGGTCATTTTCGGGCCTTCCCTTGGGTCAATTCATGAATGGTTTCAGGCAGACAGCAGCGCGTCCAGCTTGCCGGCGCGCTCCAGTGCATGAAGGTCGTCGCAGCCGCCGACATGGGTCTCGCCGATCCAGATCTGCGGCACGGTGGTCGATCCCGCCTTGCGTGCCAGCTCGGCGCGCAGTTCGGGCTTGCCGTCGCAGGCGATCTCCTGGAAGTCCACGCCCTTGCGTTGCAGCAACTGCTTGGCGCGGATGCAGTACGGACACCAGGCGGTGGTGTAGATCACGACGGGCGGCATGTCACTTCACCAGCGGCAGGTTGTCGCCGCGCCAGCTGCCGATCCCGCCGGACAGCTTGGCGGCGTTGAAGCCGGCCTTCTTCAGGACGCCGCCCCAGGTACCGGAGTGCTGGCCCATGGCGTCGACCAGGATGATGGTCTTGCCCTTGTACTTTTCCAGCTCGGTCATGCGGCTGTTCAGCTTGTCGGCCGGGATGTTCAGCGCGTCGACGATGTGCCCGCTGGCGAACTCCTTGGCCGGACGGATATCCAGGACCACCGCCTGGTCGGCATTGACCAGCGCGGTCAGCTCGCGGGTCGACAGGCTCTTGCCACCCTTGCGCAGCTCGTGCAGCAACAGCAGGACCAGCAGGACCAGCAGCGCCGCGACCAGCAGGTAGTGGTTGGTGGCGAACTCGATCAGACGGGAAACGAATTGCATGGTGACGGATATCCAGGGCGTAAAAATGCCGGCCAGTATACAGACCGCGCCGGCCAGGGGGGAACCCGCCGGGCGGCGCCCCGCTCGGCTCCAGGAAATGGCGTCGCGGGAAACTTCACGGTTAGAATGCCGGTCCTTTTCTGTGAAGCTGGCCAGTTCCGGCCCGGGCACGGTTCGGGCGGGACAGAGGGAGCGAGGATAGCGGCATTCGGTTGCGGATCGGCGTCATCGGTTTAATCAATCAGCCTCTTCCTACGTCTTGAACGACAATGTTCCCACTAAATTTGGTCAGTTTCTGAACCCCGCGGAAATAGAGCCGGACATATGACTGCCACGCCCAAACCCCTGGTCCTGATCATCCTGGACGGCTTCGGCCACAGCGAAAGCCCTGACTACAACGCCATCTACGCCGCGAAGAAGCCGGTCTGGGATCGCCTCCTGGCAACCCAGCCGCACGGCCTGATCTCAGGCTCCGGCATGGACGTCGGCCTGCCCGACGGCCAGATGGGCAATTCCGAGGTCGGCCACATGAACCTCGGCGCAGGCCGCGTGGTGTACCAGGACTTCACCCGCGTCACCAAGGCCATCCGCGACGGCGAATTCTTCGAAAACCCGGTGATCGCCGGCGCGGTCGACAAGGCCGTCGCCGCCGACAAGGCGGTGCACATCCTCGGCCTGCTCTCCCCGGGCGGCGTACACAGCCATGAAGACCACCTGGTGGCAATGGCGCAGATGGCCGCCAGGCGCGGCGCCGGCAAGATCTACCTGCATGCCTTCCTGGATGGCCGCGATACCCCGCCGAAAAGCGCGCAGCCGTCGCTGGAGCGTCTCGACGCCACCTTCGCCGGGCTCGGCAAGGGCCGCATCGCCTCGATCATCGGCCGCTATTTCGCGATGGACCGCGACAACCGCTGGGACCGCGTCCAGGCCGCCTATGAACTGATCGTCGACGGCAAGGCCGAGTTCACCGCCGACTCCTCGGTGGCAGCCCTCGAGGCCGCCTACGCCCGCGGCGAGAGCGACGAATTCGTCAAGGCCACCGCGGTGGTCCCGGCCGGCGCCGAAGCGGTGCGGGTCGAGGATGGCGACGCGGTGATCTTCATGAACTTCCGCGCCGACCGCGCCCGCGAGCTGAGCCGCGCCTTCGTCGAGCCGGCATTCAATGAGTTCCCCCGCGAACGAGCCCCGCAGCTGGCAGGTTTCGTCATGCTGACCCAGTACGCGGCGAGCATCCCGGCGCCCTGCGCCTTCCCGCCGGAGCCGCTGACCAACGTCCTCGGCGAGTACCTGGCCAAGCATGGCAAGACCCAGCTGCGCATCGCCGAGACCGAGAAGTACGCCCATGTGACCTTCTTCTTCTCCGGCGGCCGCGAGGAACCCTACGAGGGCGAGGAGCGCATCCTGATCCCCTCGCCGAAGGTCGCCACCTACGACCTGCAACCCGAGATGAGCGCGCCGGAAGTCACCGACCGTATCGTCGAGGCCATCGAGCAACAGCGCTACGACGTGATCGTGGTCAACTACGCCAACGGCGACATGGTCGGCCACACCGGGGTGTTCGAGGCCGCGGTCAAGGCCGTGGAGTGCCTGGACACCTGCATGGGCCGTATCGTCGAGGCGCTGGACAAGGTCGGCGGCGAAGCCCTGATCACCGCCGACCACGGCAATGTCGAGCAGATGGAAGACGAGTCCACCGGCCAGGCGCACACCGCGCACACCTGCGAACCGGTGCCCTTCGTCTACGTCGGCAAGCGCAAGCTGAGCATCCGCGAAGGCGGCGTGCTGGCCGACGTGGCGCCGACCATGCTGACCCTCATGGGGCTGGAGCAGCCGGCGGAAATGACCGGTCGCAGCATCGTCACCCTCGGCTGATCCGCGAACGACGAACTCCCGCGCAGGGCGGATAACCGCGTCGCGGTTATCCGCCGCTTCTGCAGGCCATCGACGGATAACGCCTGCGACGTTATCCGCCGTAGCGGGCCGGGCGCCGCGCCCTGTTTCCACGACGCCACCTTCCCCGCTTTAACGCTGCCGATCGGCCGACAGGCCTGGCCACGCGGCGTCGAGACGTGTGCCGCGGTTTTCATTTTCCGCGTCTCCCCCCCTGCCTCCCGCTACGTCGCCGAGGCCCGTGCTAGCCTTGCCCGCGCTGTCTTTTCCATCTGCCCTACAAGGATTTCCGCCGATGTGGTTCCTCCTCGCCACCTCGCTCCTCGCCCTGTCCTTCCAGCGCCTGCTGGCCCTCGTCTTGCTGCTCGCGACCTGCTGTCTCGCCTTCTACGACGGGGTTCTCGCTCCGCCTGCGGTCGCCGCCCTGGCTGCACTGGGCGTCCTCGCCCTGTTGCGCCGGCGCCTGGCGGCACGCCGCGCCTGGGCCCTGGGCCTGGAGCTGCTGCTGGTCGCCGGCGCGGTGGGCCTGTTCCTGCACCTGCTACCCGGCTTCGCCAACCCCAGGATCCTGGACAAGGCGGTGGTCGGCCCGCAGAGCCTGCCGTTCACCATGTACTTCAACTTCGACAAGGCACTGGTGCCGTTCCTGCTACTGGCCTGCCTGCCGAGCCTGTTCCGCGACGAAGCCCGCGCTCCCGGCCGCCCCTGGTACTGGCTGCTGCTCGTGGCGGCGGTGCCGGCGCTGCTTCTGCTGGCTGTCGGCGTCGGCCTGCTGCGGCCGGAACTCCACGCGCCGGCCTGGCTCTGGCAGTTCATCCTGGCCAACCTGTTCTTCGTTTCCCTTGCCGAGGAAGCGCTGTTCCGCGGCTACCTGCAGCAACGCCTGGGCCAATGGCTGGGCCCCTGGCCCGCCCTGGCGCTGGCCTCGGCGCTGTTCGGCCTGGCGCACTTCGCCGGCGGCCCGCTGCTGATGCTGTTCGCCGGCCTCGCCGGGCTGATCTACGGGTTGGCCTGGCTGTGGAGCGGCCGCCTGTGGGTGGCGACGCTGTTCCACTTCGGGCTGAACCTGACGCATCTGCTGCTGTTCACCTACCCGCTCTACAGACCCGCCTGATGCCCGTGGCCTTCGTCGTCGACGACATCCGCCGCTGCCATCCGGCTGAAATACGTGGAAGCGCCCCACAGCGCGCGGTGCGGGGCGTTTTTTTTAACGGCGGCCACGGGCATACTAGGCCGGTCCAATTCCCAGGTGCCCGCCACCCCATGCTCCGCCTCCTTCCTCTCCTGCTATCCCTCGCCTGTCTCGCTCCGGCCTTCGCCGACGAGCGCGCCGACACCCAACGCCAGCTGGAACAGACGCAGAAGGACATCGGCGAGCTGAAGAAGCTGCTGGACGGCATCCAGCAGGAAAAGAGCGGCGTGCAGAAGCAGCTGAAGTCCACCGAGACCGAGATGGGCGACCTGGAAAAACAGATCAAGGCCCTGCAGGACGAGCTGGACAAGAGCGAAGCCGAGCTGAAACGGCTGGATGGGGAGAAAAAAAAACTCCAGGACGCGCGCATTGAGCAGCAGCGCCTCCTCGCCATCCAGGCCCGCGCGGCCTACCAGAGTGGACGCGAGGAATACCTGAAGCTGCTGCTGAACCAGGAACACCCGGAAAAATTCAGCCGCACCCTCACCTACTACGACTACATCAACAAAGCCCGTCTCGAACAGCTCGCCAGCTTCAACGAAACCCTCCGCCAGCTGGCCAACGTCGAGCAGGACATCTCTGCGCAGAAAGCCGAACAACTGAGCAAGCAAGGCGAGCTGGACAGCCGCCGCGAGGCGCTGGCAGCGACCCGCAAGGAGCGCCAGCAAGCCCTGGCCAAGCTGAACAGCGACTACCGCGAACGCGACCAGAAGCTCAAGTCCCGCCAACAGGACCAGGCCGAGCTGGCCAAGGTACTGCGGACCATCGAGGAAACCCTGGCCCGCCAGGCCCGCGAAGCCGCCGCCGCGGCGGAGCGCGAGCGCCAGCGCGCGCTGGCCGCCGAACGCGAGCGTGCGCGCCAGCAGCAGGCCGCCCCCGGACGAGTCACCAGCCCGCCGCGCGAACCTGCGCCGGGCCCGCTGGTCTCAAGCACTGGCGCGGTCTACGGCGGCGCGTTCGGCTCGGCCCGCGGCAAGCTGCCGTGGCCGGTGAATGGCCGCGTCGTGGCGCGCTTCGGCAGCCAGCGCGGCGACGATCCGCGGGCGAAATGGGACGGCGTACTGATTTCGGCGAGCGCCGGCAGCACCGTCCGCGCGGTGCACGGCGGACGCGTGGTATTCGCCGACTGGTTGCGCGGAGCCGGCCTGTTGGTCATCCTCGACCACGGTGGCGGCTACCTCAGCCTTTATGGCCATAATCAAAGCCTGCTGAAAGACGCCGGCGACACCGTGAAGGCCGGAGACCCGATCGCCACCGTTGGAACCAGCGGCGGCCAGAGTAGCCCGGCCGTGTACTTCGCCATTCGCCATCAGGGCCGCCCGGCGGACCCTACTACCTGGTGCCGCGCACAGGGATAGGCGCCGAACTCGTGATTAGGAGCTGAACATGCTGCATTGCTTCCGTCCCACCACCCTGGCGCTGGCCCTGCTGCTCGGCGCGGGCGCGGCCCAGGCTGCCGACGCCCCGGCCGACGCCGCGCCACTGGCCAACGGTAGCAGTGCCCCGCTGCCCCTCGACGAGCTGCGTACCTTCGCCGAGGTTCTCGACCGGGTGAAGGCCGCCTATGTCGAGCCAGTGGACGACAAGACCCTGCTGGAGAACGCCATCAAGGGCATGCTCAGCAACCTCGACCCGCACTCCGCCTACCTCGGCCCGGAGGACTTCGCCGAGCTGCAGGAAAGCACCAGCGGCGAGTTCGGCGGCCTGGGCATCGAGGTCGGCAGCGAAGACGGCTTCATCAAGGTGGTCTCGCCGATCGACGACACCCCCGCGGCCCGCGCCGGCATCCAGCCCGGCGACCTGATCGTGCAGATCGACGGCAAGCCGACCAAGGGCCAGTCGATGACCGAAGCGGTCGACAGCATGCGCGGCAAGGCCGGCTCCCCGATCACCCTGACCATCGTCCGCGATGGCGGCAGACCGTTCGACGTCGAACTCAAGCGCGCCATCATCAAGGTCAAGAGTGTCAAGAGCCAGGTCCTCGAACCCGGCTACGCCTACCTGCGCATCACCCAGTTCCAGGTCAACACCGGCGAGGAAGTGGTCAAGGCGCTGAACCAGCTGCGCAAGGACAACAAGGGCCGTCTCAAGGGCCTGGTCCTGGACCTGCGCAACAACCCCGGCGGCGTGCTGCAGTCCGCCGTCGAGGTAGCCGACGCCTTCCTCACCAAGGGCCTGATCGTCTACACCAAGGGCCGCATCGCCAACTCCGAGCTGCGCTTCAGCGCCGACCCGGCCGATCCCAGCGACAAGGTTCCGCTGGTGGTGCTGATCAACGGTGGCAGCGCCTCGGCGGCGGAAATCGTCGCCGGTGCCCTGCAGGACCAGAAGCGCGCGATCCTGATGGGCACCGACAGCTTCGGCAAGGGCTCGGTGCAGACCGTGCTGCCGCTGAACAACGACCGCGCCCTGAAGCTCACCACCGCGCTCTACTACACCCCCAGCGGGCGCTCCATCCAGGCCCAGGGCATCGTTCCGGACATCGAGGTCGGACGCGCCAAGGTGACCCAGGAGCGGAGCAGCTTCGAGGGCTTCAAGGAAGCCGACCTGCAGGGCCACCTGGCCAACGGCAACGGCGGTGCCGACCGCCCCACCGGCAAGCGTGCCGCGCCGAGCGAGCGCCCGCAGGATTCCGACTACCAGCTCAGCCAGGCCCTTAGCCTGCTGAAAGGCCTGAGCGTCACCCGCGGCAACTGATGTCGGCGTTCCGCGTTGCCCTGCTGGGCCTGTGCCTGCTGTTCAACCAGGCCCAGGCCCGCCAGGACCCCGTCCACTACCAGCGCCCGCCGCTGCTGACCGTGGTCATCGATGACCTCGGGCAGAACCTGGCACGCGACCGCCGGGTTCTCGACCTGCCCCCCGGCGTAACCCTGGCGATCATCCCGGAAACCCCGCATGCCGCCGAACTGGCCCGCGAGGCGCACCAGCGCGGGCGCACGGTGATCCTGCACATGCCGATGGACCCGGCCGGCGGTCCCTACGCCTGGCGGCCGGAGCTGACCCAGGAAGAGCGTGCGCGGCGGCTGGACGCGGCGCTGGCCAAGGTGCCGTTCGTGCAAGGCCTGAACAACCACGAGGGCAGCCGCATGACCGCGGTGCGCCCGGCGATGGCCTGGCTCGCCGAGGAACTCCAGCGTCGCGGCCTGTACCTGGTCGACAGCCGTACCAGCGCCGCCACCGTGGCCGCCAGCGAGGCGCAGCGGATCGGCCTGGCGAGCGTCTCGCGCGATGTGTTCCTCGACAACGAAGCCACACCGGAAGCGGTCTCCGCACAACTGCAGGCCGGCGTCGCCCTGGCCCGCAAGCAGGGTTCGGCGTTGCTCATCGGCCACCCGCACAAGGCCACCCTCGACGTGCTGGCGCGGGAGCTGCCGAAGCTGCGCGCCCAGGGCATCGAGCTGGTACCGCCGCAGATGCTCATCGGCGAGCGCGGCAACCGCAACGTCAACCCACGCCAGGCGCCGCACTGAAGCCGGGTTTACCGGCGTCGCGGCAGCGGTTAAGGTGACGTCCTCGTCATTCCTGCACGGACGCACCGATGGCCCGCCCTTCCCCTCCCATGCCCCTGCTCGCCGCCGCCCTGCTGGTCGCAGGCGCGATTCCCCTCGGTTTCATCTGGATCCTCACCAGCGCCAAGTTCGAGATAGGCGGCGCCAGCCCCGGCGAGAGCACCGTCGGCAAGGTCGAGAACATCGACCAGCGCGCCATGGAGCAATTCTGCACCGGCGTGCGGGCGACGCCCGCCGGCACCTGGCTGGTAGGCCGGCGCGAGGTCGGCCGCGACGAGCAGGCTCTGCCCGAGGGCGTCATCGACCTGGACCTGGTGGCGGCCGCCCAGCCCAGGGAAGAAGAGTCCGAGCCCCACCTCTTCAACTTCCTCAACGGCATGCTGCTATCCGGCGGCGATCCGGAAACCACCTATGTCTCGCGCCTGGGCGCGGACGGCGTGTTCCACGAAGTGGCGCGGCTCGGCGAGACCGCCTGCCTGGAAGTCACGCCGGACGGTTCCAGCGTCTTCCTGCTCACCGGCCTGCGGCGCCCGGGCAAGGACAACGGTCAGCGCGAGCAGACAGTGGTGCTGCGCAGCGACGACCAGGGCAAGAGCTGGCGGCGGCTCGAGGAAGGCTTCATGGCCGAGGCGAATCGACTGGGCTGGGCTCTCGCACCGCGCTTCCACGGCAAGGATGAAGTCTGGGTCTGGGGTGATTTCGAATACGGCGGTGCCGATGGCGGCCGGGAACCCGGCCAGCCGAGCGGGCTGTTCTATTCGCCCGACCGCGGCGCCAGTGTCGAGTCGATCGCCACCTCCGCGCCGCTGCTGGTCGACCTCGCCTACGCCCGCGAGTTGGCGCCGAACGGCGTCAACTGGGGCGACTACAACGGCAAGCACGGGCAGATCAAGGCACACGTCGCCCAACTGGACGCGGAGCGCGCCGCGATCTGGGTAAGCCAGACCTTCCGCTATGGCCCACCCGAGGGGCGCTACCTGACCAGCTCGATATTGGTCACCACCCAGGCCGAACTGCGCCGCGAGGGCGGACGCTGGCAGATGGGCGCGATCCGGCGCACCGACGGCGTGGCCGTCGAGCGCCTGGAACAGAACATGGACGGTCGGGTGATCGCAGTGCTCGACCACCCGGACGAATCGCGCTCGCTGATCGCCGAGCTCGATCGCGACGCGCTCGAATGGAAGATCACCGGCAAGCTGCCCAGCCCGTTCTGGCCCCTGCCGTCCAGTTCCGGGCTGCGCGAGTTCTACATGGGCAGGAATGTGCTGCTGGCCAACACCATGAGCCACTACGAAGTGCCGCTGTGGCTGTATCCCGACGAGGAGCCGGCGAGCGTCTCTGCCAACGCGGTGTACTACTCGGACGACTGGGGTTCATCCTGGCGCCGCCTGGACATCGCCGGCTACCTCGGCGTGCTCGGCTTCGACGAGGCGCACGACCGGGTGTTCTGGGCCCGCGGCAACTGGTACGACAGCCGCGACCTCGGCGTCCAGGCCTACGACCTGAACTGAGCCCCCTCGCCGCGCCGGCGGAGGGGCGCCCGCCAGTCAGAGGTAGTTGGCGACGGCTTCGTCGACGAAGCCTTCCTGGCGCATCTGCTCCAGGGCCTTTTGCAGGCGCTCCACCACCTCGTCCGGAGTGTCCTTGTTCAACGCCAGGTAGAGCTTGGCCTCGTTGAAACGCAGCACCGTCTGCAGGCCGGACACGCCTTCCTGCTTGGCCAGGTAGCGGCCGACCGGATCGGTGGTGGCCCACAGGTCGATCTGCCCGCCGGTAAGCTTCTTCACGTTTTCCTGGTCGCGCAGGGCGTTGATCACCGGGATGCCCTGGGCCTCCAGGTGCTGGCTGACCGCGTCGTTCTTGTAGGCGCCGAGCTTGTAGCGGGCGGCGTCCTTGAGATTCTTCACGGCGATCTTGCTGCCGGCCGGCGCCAGCAACACCCAACTGGTGTCGGCCAGCGGGCCGACCCATTTGAACTGCGGCACCCGCTCGGGGGTGTAGGTCATGGAGAACAGCCCGTAGCCGGGCTTGTCCAGGGTCAACCGGTACAGGCGGTCCCAGGGGAAGCGCAGGCTCAGGGAATAGCCGATGCCGGCGCGCCTGAACATCTCCCGGACGATGTCGGCACTGATGCCGTCGATGCCATCGTCGCGGGCGAAGTTCTTGTCGTCCACCGCCATGTTGAAGGGCGGGAAGTTCTCGGTCAGCAGCACCACCTTGTAGTCGGCGGGCAATTCGGCACGGGCCGCGGAGGCCCCCAGCAACACCCCCAGGATCAGGGTCTGGATCAGGACTTTCAGCATGGTCACACCGCTCGCTTGGTTATCGTTATTGGCTAGCGGCATCCCTGCGTCAGGACGAAATACCTGGCTCGTCGGCCTTCCATGGCATTGCCGGCGGGGCCGGCAAAGGCGTTTCCCCGCCCGGCCCCCTGTTGGCCGGACGGAGCGAATCAGAGATAGCTGTTGAGGATGTCCTCGACGAAGCCTTCCTTGCGCATGCCGTCCAGGGCTGCCTGGAGCTTCTGCACCACTTCGTCGGGAGTCTCGCGGTTGAGCGCCAGGTACAGCTGGTCGCTGTTGAAGCGCAGCACCGTCTTCAGGCCGGTCACGCCTTCCTGCTTGGCCAGGTAGCGCCCGGCGGGATCGCCGCTGGCCCAGAGGTCGATCTGGCCCTTGACCAGCTTCTGCGCGTTTTCCTGGTCGCGTAGCGCCAGGTCGGCCTCGAAACCGTTCTTGCCGAGGAACTCGGCGATGGCATCGCCCTTGTAGGCGCCGATCCGGTATTTCTTCGCCTCGTCCAGGCTGCCCAGGGTGATCGGGCTGTCGCCCTTGGCCAGCAGCACCCAGTCGTCCGGGCCGATCGGACCGACCCACTTGAACTTGTCCTCGCGCTCGGCCAGGCGGGCGGTGACGAACACCCCGTAGCCGGGCTTCTCCAGCGCCAGCTTGTAGATGCGGTCCCAGGGGAAACGCAGGGTCAGGCTGTACTTGATGCCGGCGCGCTTGAACATCTCGCGGACGATATCCACGGCGATGCCGTCGATGTTGTCTTCCTGGGCGAAGTTCTTGCCGTTGATCGCCATGTTGTACGGCGGGAAGTTCTCCGTGAGCAGGACCATGCTGTAGTCGGGATCGGTTTCGGCGCGCACGCCGCCGACCAGCAGCAGGGTTGCGAGCAGCGCGAAGAGCAGGCTTCTTTGCATTGTTGTCATCCTGTCAGGGGCCTGGAGCGAGGCAGAATAACCAGCGCCGCGCCGCCAGGCCAGCCTTTTGCCAGCATCGCCGGCGAGGCGTCAGTAGCGCTCGCGGATCTGCTTCAACAAGCCTTCGCTGCGCAGCGCGTCGACCGCCGTTTGCAACTTCTGCACCAGCTCGTCCGGGGTGTCCTTGTTCAGCGCCAGGAACAGCTCGGCGGTATGGAAACGCTGGACCACCTTCACCTCCTTGAGGCCCTCGCGCTGGGCGACGTAGCGCCCGCTCGGATCGGCGGTGACCCAGAGATCGATCTGCCCACTGGCCAGCTTGTCGACGTTCTCGTTGTCGCGCAGCGCCAGTTGCACCTGCAGGCCGCGGTCGACCAGGTGCTGACTGATGGCGTCGTTCTTGTAGCCGCCGATCCGGTAGCGCGCGGCGTCTTCCAGGCTGTTCAGGTGGATGCTGCTGTCGCCGCGAGCCATCAGTACCCAGTCGTTGACCGCCAGCGGGCCGACCCACTTGAACTTGTCCTCGCGCTCCGGCGTACGGGCGGTGGAAAACACGCCATAGCCGGGCTCGCTCAGCGCCTGCTGGTAGACCCGGTCCCAGGGGAAGCGCAGGATCAGCTGGCACTCGATCTGCGCGCGCTCGCAGGCGGCGCGCACGGTATCGGTGCTGATGCCGCTGATGCCATCGTCCTTGGCGTAGTTGCCGCCGTTCACCGCCATGTTGAACGGCACCAGGTTCTCGGTCAGCAGGACCAGGGTTTCGGCGCGCGCCAGGGCGCTAGCGCATAGCAGGGCCAGGCTGCCGACGCAGCCGAGAGCCAGACGGAAGATGGACATGGAGGACTCCCTGTCGGTCGCAATGTTTGTCGTTATGGCAGGGCATCGGCGCTCTAGCGGCACCTGATGCGGGGGGCGTGACTGTACCTGAAAGAAAGCCGCGCGAGTGTCGACTCGCGCTCAGGAATGGCTAGCCGATCACCGGCCCTGTGCGCTGCGGCGCAACGCGCCTCAGCGCACCACGATACCGCGGCTGGCCAGGTAGGCCTTGGCTTCCGGCACGGTGTACTCGCCGAAGTGGAAGATGCTCGCCGCGAGCACCGCGTCGGCCTTGCCCTCGAGGATGCCGGCGGCCAGATGCTCCAGGTTGCCGACGCCGCCGGAAGCGATCACCGGCACGTTCACCGCCTCGCTGATGGCGCGGGTCACGCCCAGGTCGTAACCGCTCTTCACGCCGTCCTGGTCCATGCTGGTCAGGAGAATCTCGCCAGCGCCCAGGTCTTCCATCTTCTTCGCCCAGAGCACGGCATCCAGCCCGGTGGGCTTGCGCCCGCCATGGGTGAAGATTTCCCAGCGCGGCGCCTCGCCCGGGGCGGAAACCTTCTTCGCGTCGATGGCGACCACGATGCACTGCGAGCCGAAGCGGTCGGCGGCCTCACCGACGAACTCGGGGTTGAACACCGCGGCGGTGTTGATCGAGACCTTGTCCGCGCCGGCATTCAACAGGTTGCGGATGTCCTGCACGCTGCGTACGCCGCCGCCCACGGTCAGCGGAATGAACACCTGGCTAGCCATGCGCTCGACGGTATGCAGGGTGGTGTCGCGCCCGTCGACGCTGGCGGTGATATCGAGGAAGGTGATCTCGTCGGCACCCTGCTCGTCGTAGCGGCGAGCGATCTCGACCGGGTCGCCGGCGTCGCGGATGTTCTCGAACTTGACGCCCTTGACCACTCGGCCGTTGTCCACGTCGAGGCAGGGGATGATGCGTTTTGCCAGTGCCATGCGGTTCGCCTCAGGCCTTGAAGTTGTCGCACAGCGCCTGGGCTTCGGCCACGTCCAGGGTGCCTTCGTAGATCGCCCGGCCGGTGATGGCGCCGATGATCCCCGGGGTGCGGGCGTCCAGCAGCTTCTGGATGTCGCCGAGATTGTGGATGCCGCCGGAGGCGATCACCGGGATCCGCGTGGCATTGGCCAGCGCGGCGGTAGCCTCGACGTTGCAGCCCTGCATCATGCCGTCCTTGGAAATATCCGTGTAGACGATGGCGGACACCCCGTCGGCCTCGAAGCGACGAGCCAGGTCGATCACCTGGACTTCGCTGACCTCGGCCCAGCCGTCGGTGGCGACGAAACCGTCCTTGGCATCCAGGCCGACGATGACCTTGCCCGGGAAGGCGCGGCAGGCCTCGCCGACGAACTCAGGCTGCTTGACCGCCTTGGTGCCGATGATGACGTAGCTGACGCCGGCGCGAACGTAATGCTCGATGGTTTCCAGCGAGCGGATGCCGCCGCCGATCTGGATCGGCAGGTCCGGGTAGCGACGGGCGATGGCGGTGACCACCTCGCCGTTGACCGGCTTGCCTTCGAAAGCGCCGTTCAGGTCCACCAGGTGCAGGCGGCGGCAACCGCCATCGACCCATTTGGCGGCCATCGCCACCGGATCGTCGGAGAAGACCGTGGCGTCTTCCATCAGGCCCTGGCGCAGACGCACGCAGGCGCCGTCTTTCAAGTCGATCGCGGGAATGATCAGCATCGGTGAACCCTGTTCAAGTCTGTATTCGGTGGACAGGCGCGCGGAAACTCAACTCTTTTCCAGCGCCCAGACATCGCTCTCGATGCTTTCGAACCGTTCCTTCAGGTACGACTGCACGTCGAGGATGGCCTTGTTGTAGAAGTACGGGGCGAACTCGCGGGCGAAGAAATCGAGCAGTTCCTCGGCTTCGAAGGAACCCAGCTCCAGTTCGAAGCGGTCCTCCATGAAGCGCTTGATCGCCAGTACCGCGTCCTGAGTCTGCGCGGCGTCCAGCTGGAGGATCGGCGTATTGCTCTTCGCCCTGGCCATGACCTACCAGCGCCCGTCCCAGGCCACGAAGTTCTGCAGCAGTTGCAGGCCGTGGGTATGGCTCTTTTCCGGGTGGAACTGCACGGCGAAACGCGAGCCTTCGGCCAGCGCGGCGGCGAAATCGACGCCGTAGTGCCCGTGCCCCACCACCTGGCGCGGGTTACCGGCCTCGATGTAATAGCTGTGCACGAAGTAGAAGCGCGCCTGGTCGGGAATCTCGTGCCACAACGGGTGCTCCACCGCCTGGCTCACCTGGTTCCAGCCCATGTGCGGCACCTTCAGGTGCTCGCCGGCTTCGTGCAGGTCCTTGCCGAAGAAGCGCACCTGGCCGGGGAACAGACCGATGCAGTCGACCCCGTCGTTCTCCTCGCTGCGCTCCAGCAATGCCTGCATGCCGACGCAGATGCCGAGGAACGGGCGGTCCTGGCTGACCTCGCGGACCAGGGCGTCGAAGCCCAGGCGGCGGATCTCGGCCATGCAGTCGCGGATCGCGCCAACCCCGGGGAACACCACCCGGTCGGCCTCGCGGATCACCGCCGCGTCGCTGCTAACCAGCACCCGGCCGGCACCGACGTGCTCAAGGGCCTTGGCCACCGAGTGCAGGTTGCCCATGCCGTAGTCGATCACGGCTACCGTCTGCATCACAGGCACCCTTTGGTCGACGGCATCTGCCCGGCCATCCGCTCGTCCAGCTCGATGGCCATGCGCAGCGCGCGGCCGAAGGCCTTGAACACGGTCTCGATCTGGTGGTGGGTGTTGTGCCCGCGCAGGTTGTCGATGTGCAGGGTCACCTGGGCGTGGTTGACGAAGCCCTGGAAGAATTCCATGAACAGGTCGACGTCGAAGCCGCCGACGCTGGCACGGGTAAAGGGAACGTGCATCTGCAGGCCGGGCCGCCCGGAGAAGTCGATGACCACCCGCGACAGCGCCTCGTCGAGGGGCACGTAGGCGTGGCCGTAGCGGCGGATGCCCTTCTTGTCGCCGATGGCCTTGGCGAAGGCCTGGCCGAGGGTGATGCCGATGTCCTCGACGGTGTGGTGATCGTCGATATGCAGGTCGCCCTTGCACTCGATGTCCAGGTCGATCAGGCCGTGGCGGGCGATCTGGTCCATCATGTGGTCAAGGAAGGGAACCCCGGTATCGAACCGGGCCTTGCCGGTCCCATCCAGGTCGATGGAGACCTTGATCTGGGTCTCCAGGGTGTCGCGCGCGACGGATGCCTTGCGTTCGGCCATCACCAGCTCCACAGCTAACACTGCACGTAATTATAAGAGGGCCAGCATTATAGGCAGGCCCGGGCTGGCGCTGCCAGCCGCGACCGTCGGCGCGAATCGCCCCACGGGCGGCGGGCCAGGCCTTACACTGCGCTCCTTTCTTCCCGCCGCGGAGAGCCGCATGCCCGTGATCGTCGAAACCCTCGCCCAACCCAGCGCCCAGGATCGCCTGGACCTGGCGAAGATCTACGCCGACGCGCCGGACTGGCTGTTCGCCCCGCATGCCGACGGCGCGGCGCTGGTCGCGGCCGGGCTGGCCGCCGGCGAGCTGATCGCCGGGCGCTTCAACGACCGCCTGCTGGGTGCCGCCCTGCTGCGGCGCGGCGACGACGCCTGGCAGCTGTCGCACCTTTGCGTGCGCGGCATCACCCGCGGCCGCGGGGTCGGCCGACGCCTCCTCGACGAGGCCCGGCGCCTGGCTGCCGAAGCCGGCAAGCCGCTGCGCCTGGTCGCCCCGGACGGGCACCTGGAGGCCCGTGCCCTCGCGGCACGCCACGGGCTGCCGCTGGACAGCCTCTGATATGCTCGGTGGCGGTCCCCGCCACGGAGCTTCGCCATGTCCTTTTCCTCCGCCGAACGCGCCGCCCTGCTTGCCCTCAAGGGGGTCGGCCCGACCGTGCTGCAACGCCTGGAGCAGATGGGCCTGGACAGCTTCGTCCGGCTGCGCGACTGCGACGCCGCGAGTATCCTCGCCCAGGGCGCGGCCCTGACCGGCTCCAGTTGCTGGAAGAACAGCCCGCAGGCGCGGGCAGCGATCGTCGCCGTGCTGCAGCGCGCAGCCAGCGACGCATGAACGACGTCGACGTACTGGTAGTCGGCGCCGGCGCCCTCGGCCTGGCCTGCGCCGCGCGCCTGGCCGAAGCCGGCCACGGCGTACTGGTGGCGGAGCGCGAACGGCTGGTCGGTAGCCACACCTCCAGTCGCAATTCCGAAGTGATCCACGCCGGCCTCTACTACCCGCCCGGCTCGCTCAAGGCCGATCTCTGCCTGGAAGGCCGCGAACGCCTGTACGCCTGGTGCGCCCGCCACGGCGTCGGCCACCGGCGCATCGGCAAGCTGCTGGTGGCGGTGGAGGAAAACGAGCGCGAGAGGCTCCAGGCCCTGGCGGCCAACGCACGCGCCTGCGGGGTCGACGACCTGATGCCGCTGGACGGCACCACGCTGCGCGCGCTGGAGCCCCAGGTCCGCGGGGTCGCCGCCCTGCTCTCGCCGAGCACGGGAATCATCGACAGCCACGCCTACCTGCAATCGCTGCAGGCCGTCGCCGAACGCCACGGCGCACAACTGGCGCTGGACACCCGGGTCGACCGCCTGGAGCGCCACGCCGGCGGCTGGCGCGCCGAAGGACAGAGCGTCGGCGAAGCGTTCCGGTTGCGCGCGGGCTGGGTGGTCAATGCCGGCGGCCTGTTCGCCCAGGCGCTGGCGCAACGCACCGAAGGCCTCGATCCGCGCCAGGTGCCGGCGCTGCACCTGTGCCAGGGGCGCTATTTCTCCTACAGCGGCCGCTCGCCGTTCCGCCACCTGGTCTACCCGATGCCCGAGGCGCGCACCGCCGGGCTCGGCATCCACGCCACCCTCGACCTCGGCGGCCAGTTGCGCTTCGGTCCCGACGTGAATTACGTGGACAACCTCGACTACCGCGTCGACGAATCCCTCCGCCCCGCCTTCGCCCAGGCCATCTCGCGCTACTTCCCCGGCATCGATCCTCGGCGCCTGGCCGCCGGCTACGCCGGCATCCGGCCCAAGCTCGGCGGGCCGGGGGAACCCGCCGCCGACTTCATCATCCAAACCCCTGCCGAACACGGCCTGCCCGGCCTGGTCAACCTGTTCGGCATCGAGTCGCCCGGCCTCACCGCCAGCCTGGCGCTCGCCGAACGGGCCGCTCGCGCACTCTGAGACGAGGTTTCGCCGCGCGCAGGGTCGGCCTGGCAAAACGGCGTTGTTATACTCGCCCGCACATTCACCGCTGCCAGTACAAAGGATTCGTCCATGAAAGCATTCGGCAAGGTCCTGGGGCTGTTCTTCCTGGGACTCTTACTGCTCGTCGTGGCCCTGGGCTTCGCCCTGACCCACCTGTTCGATCCCAATGACTACAAGGACGAAATCCGCCAGATCGCCCGCGACAAGGCCAACCTGGAGCTGGACCTGAAGGGCGACATCGGCTGGAGCCTGTTCCCCTGGCTGGGCCTGGAGCTGCACGACACCAGCATCGCCAGCGCCGCCACGCCGACCAAGCCGTTCGCCGACTTGCAGATGCTCGGCCTGTCGGTGCGGGTCCTGCCGCTGCTGCGCAAGGACGTGCAGATGAGCGCGATCCGCGTCGAAGGCCTGAGCCTGGATCTGGTCCGCGACAAGCAGGGCAAGGGCAACTGGGAAAACATCGGCAAGCCGGCCCAGCCCCAGGCCCCGGCCGCTCCTTCCGCCACCCCGCCGGCAGCGGACGGCAAGGGCGCCCAGGCGCAGGCACCGGAGCAGGCGCCGCAGAACGACAGCCCGCGCACCCCGATCAAGCTCGACATCGACAGCCTCAACGTCAACAACGCCCGCGTCACCTATACCGACGAAGCCAGCGGCAAGCAGTACAACGTCGAGGGCATCGAGCTGAGCACCGGCGCCATTCGCGAAGGCAGCAGCATTCCGCTGAAGCTCAATGCCTACCTCGGCACCAACCAGCCGGTGGTACGGGTCAAGACCGAGCTGACCGGCAACCTGCGCTTCGACACCGCGCTCAGGCGCTACCAACTGGAAGACGCCAGGCTCTCCGGCGAAGCCTCGGGCGAGCCGCTGCAAGGCAAGACCGCCACCTTCTCCGCCCAGGGCCAGTTGCTGCTCGACCAGTCGGCGCAGATCGCCGAGTGGAACGGCCTGAAGCTGAGCGTCAACCAGTTGCGCGCCCTCGGCGAACTGAAGGCCCGCGAGCTGGACAAGGACACCAAGTTCAGCGGCGGCCTGTCGATCGCGCCGATGAACCTGCGCGAGTTCCTCGCCGGCATCGGTGTGACCCTGCCGGCCATGGCCGATGCCAACACCCTCGGCAAGTTCGAGCTGAACACCCGCCTGGCCGGCAGCCGCAACAGCCTGAATCTCGAAGACCTCAAGCTGGGTCTGGACGACACCGCCTTCAGCGGCCGCTTCGGCATCGCCGATTTCGCCAGGCAATCGCTGCGCGCCCAGCTCAAGGGCGACAAGCTCGACCTCGACCGCTACCTGCCGGCCAAGGCCAAGCAAGCCCAGGATGCCGCCAGCGCCACGCGCAAGGCGGAAGTCGACGCCACCGTGGCCAGTGCCGCCCAGGGCAACACGCCGCTACCGGAAAAACCGACCAGGCAGGCCTGGAGCGACGCGCCGCTGCTGCCCATCGCGACCCTGCGCAAGCTCGACCTGGACGTGGCGCTGAACTTCGGCCGGCTGACCGTCGAGAAGCTGCCGATCGACGACGCCAGCCTGAAGCTGCGCGGCCAGGGCGGCGTGATCAGCCTCGACGACATGCGCGGCGGGCTGTACAACGGCCGCTTCAACGCCAAGGCCAACCTCGATGTACGCCAGGACAGCGCCGTGCTGACCGCCACCAAGCACATCGCCAACGTGCCGGTGGAGCGCCTGCTCGAAGCCCAGGGCAAGAAACCGCCGGTGAAGGGGCTGCTCGACCTCGACGCCGACATCCGCACCAGCGGCAACAGCGAGAAATCCTGGATCGACCATCTCAACGGCAACGCACGCTTCAGCCTGATCAACGGCGTGCTGCCCGACGCCAACCTGGAGCAACAGCTCTGCCAGGGCATCGCTACCCTCAACCGCAAGGCCCTTGCCGGTACTCACGGCGGCAAGGACACGCCTTTCCGCGAGCTCAAGGGCAGCCTGAACTTCACCAACGGCGTGGCCAGCAACCCTGACCTGAAAGTGGCCATTCCCGGCCTGGCGGTCAGCGGCCACGGCGATATCGACCTGCGCGTGCTGGGCATGGACTATCGCATCGGCGTGGAGATCCAGGGCGACAAGAGCGACATGCCGGACCCGGCCTGCCAGGTCAACCAGCGCTACGCCGGCATCGAATGGCCGCTGCTCTGCCGCGGCCCGCTGGAACTCGGCGCCAAGGCCTGCCGCCTGGACAAGGAAGGCATGGGCAAGGTCGCCGCGAAACTGGCCGGCAATCGCCTCAACGAAAAACTCGAAGAGAAGCTCGGCGACAAGGTCAGTCCGGAGCTGAAAGACGCACTCAAAGGGCTGTTCAACCGCAAATGACACCTGAAGGCTTCAACGGCGCGGTCCTCGACTGGTACGACCGTCACGGTCGCAAGGATCTGCCCTGGCAGCAGGGCATCACCCCCTACCGGGTGTGGGTCTCGGAAATCATGCTGCAGCAGACCCAGGTCAGCACCGTGCTCGGTTACTTCGACCGTTTCATGGCAGCGTTGCCCGACGTCGAGGCACTGGCCGCGGCGGCCGAGGACGAAGTCCTGCACCTGTGGACCGGGCTCGGCTACTACAGCCGTGCGCGCAACCTGCACAAGACCGCGCAGATCGTGGTCGAGCGGCATGCGGGGGAGTTCCCCCGCGACGTCGAGCAACTCGCCGAACTGCCCGGCATCGGCCGCTCCACCGCTGGAGCCATCGCCAGCCTGTCGATGGGCCTGCGCGCACCGATCCTCGACGGCAACGTCAAGCGCGTACTGGCGCGCTACCTGGCGCAGGACGGCTATCCCGGCGAACCGAAGGTGGCCAGGGCGCTGTGGGAAGCCGCCGAACGCTTCACCCCGCACGCACGGGTCAACCACTACACCCAGGCGATGATGGACCTCGGCGCCACCCTCTGCACGCGCAGCAAGCCCAGTTGCCTGCTTTGCCCGCTGGTCTCCGGCTGCCGCGCGCACCTGCTCGGCCGCGAAGCCGATTATCCGCAGCCCAAGCCGCGCAAGGCGTTGCCGCAGAAGCGCACGCTGATGCCGATCCTGGCCAACCGCGACGGCGCCATACTGCTCTACCGGCGGCCTTCCAGCGGACTCTGGGGCGGGCTCTGGAGCCTCCCCGAACTGGACGACCTCGACGGCCTCGAACCGCTCGCCGCGCGCCATTCCCTGGCCCTCGGCGAGCGCCGCGAACTGAGCGGCCTGACCCATACCTTCAGTCATTTCCAGCTCGCCATCGAGCCCTGGCTGGTGGCGGTGGAAGGCGCTCCGCGCGCCGTGGCCGAGGGCGACTGGCTCTGGTATAACCTCGCCACCCCGCCGCGCCTGGGCCTCGCCGCTCCGGTGAAGAAGCTGCTCAAGCGCGCAGAACAGGAACTCGGACGCGGCACGACCGCGTGAATGCCGGGCCCGCGGGTCCGGCGGCAACTGCAGGAGAATGACCATGAGCCGCACCGTGATGTGCCGCAAGTACCACGAAGAGCTGCCCGGCCTCGACCGCCCGCCGTATCCTGGCGCGAAGGGCGAGGACATCTACAACAACGTGTCGCGCAAGGCCTGGGACGAGTGGCAGAAGCACCAGACCATGCTGATCAACGAGCGTCGCCTGAACATGATGAACGCCGAGGACCGCAAGTTCCTCCAGCAGGAGATGGACAAGTTCCTCTCCGGCGAGGACTACGCCAAGGCCGACGGCTACGTGCCGCCATCCGCCTGACCCCCACCCCGCCCGACGGAGGCCGCCATGACCCCATCCCTCTCTGGCCTGCCTCCGATCCGCACCGCGCTGATCGGCTACGGCTTCGCCGGCAAGACCTTCCACGCCCCGCTGATCCGCGCGGTACCGGCGTTGTGCCTGGAGCACGTGGTCTCCCGCGACCCTGGGCGGGTGCACGCCGACCTGCCCGAAGCCCGGGTCAGCGCCGATCCGGATGAGGCCATCGAGGCCGCCGACATCGACCTGGTGGTCATCGCCTCGCCCAATGCCACCCACGCCAGCCTCGCCGAACGGGCCTTGCGCGCCGGCAAGCACGTGGTGGTGGACAAGCCGTTCACCGTCACCCTGGCCGAAGCCCGGCGCCTCGCCGACCTCGCCCGTGAACGGCCTGGGCAGGTCCTCTCGGTGTTCCAGAACCGGCGCTTCGACAGCGACTTCCTCGCCGTGGAGGCCGCCCTGCAGGCCGGCAGCATCGGCCCGGTGCGCTACTTCGAGTCGGCCATCGAGCGCTTCCGTCCGCAGGTCCGCGACCGCTGGCGCGAACACGACCTGCCCGGCTCCGGGCTGTGGTTCGACCTCGGCCCGCACCTGCTCGACCAGGCACTGTGCCTGTTCGGCGTACCGCAGCGTGTGCACGGACACCTGCGCCGGCTGCGCGAGGGGGCGCAGACCGACGACTGGTTCGAGGTCCTGCTCGATTATCCGCACTGCCAGGTAGCGCTGCGCGCCAGCATGCTCGCCGCCAATCCGGCGCCACGCTTCAATGTGCACGGCGACCACGGCAGCCTGCTCAAGGCCGGCGCCGACATCCAGGAAGCGCAACTGCTCCAGGGACTGCACCCCGGTTCCGCCGGCTGGGGCCGCGATCCCGACCTGCTGCAGCACATCGATGGCCAGGGCCTGCGCCAGTCGCTGGTCACCCCGGCAGGCGACCAGAGCCGCTACTACCAGGCGCTGGCCGCAGCCATCCGCGGCCAGTCGCGCAACCCGGTGTCGGCGCAACAGGCCTGCGCGCTGATGGCCCTGCTGGAGTTGGCACGACGCTCCGCCGAGGAAGGCCGGAGCCTGCCGGTGGAGCTGCGCGACGAGGAACGCCAGGCCTGGAACTGAGGCCCGGCAGTCCGGCGGAAACCGCGAGGGGATCGTAAGGCGTTAAAAAACAAAAAAAATTTCTTCGCCGGTGTTGACACTGCCGCGCTAAACCCGTTTAATTGCGCCCCGTTGCCCAGGTAGCTCAGTTGGTAGAGCAGGGGATTGAAAATCCCCGTGTCGGCGGTTCGATTCCGTCCCTGGGCACCACTAATTTCAAGGACTTAGCGCAACGCTTGGTTCAGTCCCACGCTCCAGTGGTACAGTTTCGGTACAGTGCCGGCACTTTGCTACTGGAGATGATGATGGCGACAATTGTAAGAACCCCCTCTGGTACCTGGAAAGCTCTCATCCGCAAACAGGGATGGCCCACGGCTTCCAAGACCTTTCGCACCAAACGTGATGCCGATGACTGGGCTCGCTCCACTGAGGACGAGATGGTTCGCGGTGTATACCTGCGCCGCTCCCCCTCCGAGAAGATGACTCTAGAAAAAGCCCTTGGGCGCTACCTAGAGGAAGTCACCCCGACCAAGAAAGCCTCCACGCAAAAAGCCGAGCAAACCAAGGCCGCCGCGCTCATCCGCCACCTCGGCAAGTATTCCCTCGCAGCCCTTTCGGCCGATGTAATCGCCGAGTACCGCGACAAGCGCCTGAAGGAAGCTGTACGCACGAAATACAAGGAAAGCAGCGACGTCGCCCCGAAAACCGTCAGCGCCAACACCGTCCGCCTTGAACTGGCCCTACTCAGCAACCTCTTCACGGTTGCCATCCAAGAGTGGCGAATCGGACTCCCCCAAAATCCCGTACTGAATATCCGTAAACCAAGCCCTGGGGAGGGGCGCGATCGACGGCTCACCCCTGACGAAGAACGGAAGCTGTTACAGGCCGTGAACGCCTACCACAATCCAATGCTTGGATGGATCGTCAGGATCGCTGTAGAGACCGGTATGCGCTCTTCAGAAATCACCTCACTACGCAGACACCAGGTAGACCTGAAAAAACGCGTGGTGAAGCTCCTGGACACGAAAAACGGGGAAAGCCGTACCGTGCCGCTGACCCAGGCAGCAACCCAAGCCTTTAAAGAGGCCCTGGAGAACCCCATACGCCCCATTGATACCAATCTCATTTTCTTCGGCGAACCAGGCAAAGACGAAAAGAGAAGGCCCTATGTCTTCTCGAAAGTCTGGAATGGGATGAAAAAACGGCTCGGCATGGCAGATTTCCGGTTCCATGACCTTAGGCATGAAGCCGTGAGCAGGCTCGTAGAAAGCGGCCAGCTCACTGATCAGCAAGTTGCAGCAATCAGCGGGCACAAGTCGATGCAAACGCTCAAACGCTACACACACCTTCGAGCAAAAGACCTGGTCAAAGCACTAGATAACATCGACCAGTCGCGCCAGGGTGCAAGGCCTAGCGCCTGACTCAAGTCCGCCTCCGGCATCCCTGCCGGCGCTGGTGGCCAGGCCCCGGGCAAAAAGCCGCCCGAGGCCTGGCGCGGCATCCATGCCTCACCAGCTCGATCTAAGCCATTGGGCCAGTCCGAGCGTATGCTCAGCGAGCTAAACGTACCGAAGGGCCTTCTCATGACAGAGCAGTCAGAGAATTCGATAACCGCGCTGATTACTTTGGCCAGGGCACCCTTGGGCCAGGCTTCGCCTGAGACGCTGATCGAGGTCGCATTGTTCGTCTGGTACGCCCCAGACCCTCTCCCCTCACTGAAACGCGCCCTGGAGGCCCTGGAGGGCACCCAGCAGCGCCGCGCCAGGTTCGCCCTGGATGTGATCCGTCGCTACCCCTGCATAGAGCTCGAACGCCAGCGGGCGCTACGTAACCTGGTAGACCTGAAAGTTAGTTTTGAGGGAGGGTCGATGGCGGATCTGCTCAATGCCTGGGAGCTGGACGAGACCGAAACCCCAAACACCAAGGCAATCCTGCCCTACCAGACCAGACACTACGCCGCAGAACGGCGCAAGTGAGCTGGTGAGGCATGGATGCCGCGCCAGGCCCGGGAGGCTTTATGCCCGGGCCTGGCCACCAGCACCGGCAGGGAAGCCGGAAACAGATTCACCGCAGCCTAGAAATGGCAGCTACCTCCCTCGATCACCTGCCGCAGGAGGCAGCACAACCTCAAACTGTTTAAATAATCGGCCCTTGCCTGACCGGCACAGCTGGCTGAATGCGGATTTTATCTCTGATTTCTTGGTAAATCGGCAGTTGAACCCCCTCACGGACCTCGAAAGACACTACTAGCCCATAGGGAACAGGGGAATCTATAGCTGCCGCTTCCTTTCGGCAGTTTATTTTTAAAACCAAGCTATCTCCATCGACGAAAGGCTGAGCCCAATCGCCCTCAAATATTTCATGCTGAAGCGTTCCCCTTCTTACTGCCTGCCAACCAGAATTTCCGCTTGCAGCTTCACGCCTCTGATTGGCAACAGGATTGTTCGCCTCGAACCACATACTTGCGCATCTATATTTTTGATTGCTCGGTTGAATAGGCGAAAACCAGGCAAGGGTTACAGTTAACCGACGCCACTCCCGAACCGAGCTTAACGACGGCGGTAGGGGCATTCTGAAGAGATGGGCTTGTGCATCAGACAGTTCGCCGAAACCTAAAATTGTCGCCCGCTGCTCAGTACACTCCAAGACCCGACCTATATCAGGCAAACCGTATCCGATCCACCGACTCGCAAAGCTTACAGGATTTTTTATGCTCTGCTGCTCGCTAATTATATCAACCAGACGACTTCCAATGCTTCCCCAACTACACCCATGGGCTAGCATTGCCTTAATTAGAGGCGCTGTATATGAATCATCGTAACCCGCAGTTGCGGTTGCATCGATCACACCTGAAAGCGTCTCATAACAATGTACAGCCGCACGACTAATTAGCGCTGTAGCATTACTGGTTCCTCGTGTATAACCCGTTGAGTCTGTAGATGCTGTCTGCCCAGGTATAGCCACTTTATTCCCTGGAGGCGCCATCGATCCGCTGACGGACAAACTAACCGCCTGTCGCCCAATGTATGGCTTTTGATACCACTGCCGCCCCCCAGGAAAGACAATATCTGGCTTTATTGACCTTCTATATCCACTTCCAAAGGAGGATACGGGACTAGGGAGAGCGCTCGAATAAGGGTCGAAACGATTAGCTACCCCCGCATCCACACAAGCATCGAAATGAATTGAGCCTACAGTAATTCCGTTTATGCTCTCGGCTGGAGACAAGATCGAGCGCGACCGGGCATTCATTAACAGGGCTGTAATTGTTTTTCTCTCAAGATCACTTTGCGATAGCTGTTCAAGCTCATCTAAAGTCATATCTAACGGGACAGCTTCCAGCTGATTACCCGCGCTTACTATGAAGAGAACACCATATTTAGAACTTAGCCAGTCCAAAAGTCGCGCAAGAGGACTAATGCTTTGCATGAAAGCTCTACTATAGTCGCCAATTGATAGATTAACTATCTTGACCGACGGAGCTGTTGCAGGTTGCTCACCCTCACCCTCTAGCATTCGCTTAACTGAGCGGTGCACTAAATCAACTGGGAGCGAGTCTGTAGGGATGACTTCCCGTCTAGGGCGGCGGAAATCTCTAGCGTCCGGGCGCATAATCGGGCGCATATAAACTGGGCGAGTAAGCGCAGCAGAGTTTTCGCCTAGGTCTCCATGAATTGCTAGAGATGCCATCGTAGTTCCGTGCACTCGTTCCGACGCAGGATAGTCCTCTGCCCAACCGTCGGGATCCTCAAGTACTATTCTGCCATTCAAATGCTGATGACTTACATATGGCATGCCATCGAGTATAGCGAGCACCGGAGCACCACCTGGAAACTCTTCACTTCTCGGAGGAAGAGCCTCAGCATAGTCATCTACTGGAGTCTCACCCGAAGTCATCTGCCCTACCGGGCGGAAGAACATAATGTTGTCGCACTTAACAAGCTCCGTTTCTGGAGCATCCATTATCTCTTGTATGCGACTTGCCGGAAGCTCAGCCAAAACGGCGTGATAGCGAATACCAGGAATAACCCCACTAGTTATTACCTGCCCCTGTAGAGAGTTAACCAATCCTCGGACTACACTCTCACTCTCGGCTCTTTTATCAACCGAGTCACGGTACCAGAGCTCAGCCTCAAACCGGACTGGACGATTTTGCAGATCGGGATCATTTAGCTCTTCCCGCCAGACGTCTAGCACCCCTGTCTCTAAAAGTCTGTCAGCTGGCCCCCAGCGTCTAATGTCCAAGAGATGACAAAAGACATCTCTAAACTTTGTGAGGCCAGTATCAAACTTCAACTTCGGATCATCTTGATCCTTGTAGTGACGCCAAAGTGACAAAAGCTCGTTTAGCGCCTGCTGATTCGTTAGCACTAGATAAAGCCTTCCTTTCAGAGGCTTCTCTGGATCTTTTAAGTCATGAAAGTCTTCATCCGGGGGTAGCTCATCAACCTCGATCTCACCTAGCCACTCTAGACCTTCAATCTTCTTAACCGCTTTAGCAAAGTCTTCTACAGCACCAACCGTTTCGATAACCAAGACTTGCTCAGGATCAACCCCGGCAGCAGCCCTAACCAGCTCTGCCCTCCGAGCTTCAAAAGCCTCTTGCAACTGGCTTAACTTTATGGAGACCCTTGCTCCTTGCCGCTCATGCGAGGGCGTGCTCACTCTCCCAGGCGCAGATTGAAGCTTTGAACGCGAAGCTGGTTGTGGCTGGGGAAACCACAGTAGGGGGCGGTCGGTCATCCTTTACTCCTGCTCGTCCTGATGCTTAGTTTTTGCTGTCTGAGTAGACCAAAGCTGTAGCTCTTTGGTAACAAGTGGCTTTATATCTGGATTGGGGAGCTCCAGTATGTACCGCCTAAGTACATTGAGGCAAAATTCTTCAGCCTCCGAAAAATTACAACCATACAAACGCTTTGCCAGAGCCGATGACGAATAACCAAAATCTAAATTATGTTTTTTCTGGAAGCGCTCAAACCATTCTGCTAAACGATCCCGAGTTGGTTGCGGCACTTCAATTCTTACTTGAAATCTTCTCCAAACCGCCCTATCTAAAAGCTCCGCATGATTCGTTGCTCCAATTACAACGACGTGACTAGGCAAGCTATCTATCTGAAGAAGCAGAGAGCTAACAACCCTCTTTATTTCCCCCGTTTCGTGAGTATCTCCGCGCTCTTTCCCCAACGTCTCAAACTCATCAAAAAAAAGAACGCATCTTCTCGATGATGCATATTCAAATAGCTTTTTTAGACGAACAGCTGTTTCTCCAAGATATGTACCAACAATACTCTCATACCTTACAACGAGAAGAGGCACCATCAGCGCTTCTGCAACACCTTCAGCTAGCGATGTTTTGCCATTTCCTGGAGGGCCGATCAAAAGCAACCTATTTCTTGGCTCTAGATTATAGGATCTTAATAAATCTACCCGGTGATGCTCTTGAATTATCTCGCCAACTATTTCCTGGATCTGATTCGGCAAGATTAAATCTTGCATTCTTTTCTGTGGCGACGTAATTTCTGTTATAAGGTCACGCGCCGCCGTAACAGAAGGAACAACGCTCGCAGCATTAAAGGTTTGCGCGGGAGGCTCAAAAGACCTTGAAAGAGCCGACTCTAATCGATCCGCCAAAACCTTATGTTGCTTAGATCTTTCCTCAACGATAATGGCTTCAGTAATTTTTCTGAACTTCGCCTTATCGCCCCTCATTCCTGACTGCACTAGGCTAACAAGTAAGTCGGCCCTCGCCATGCTTATCTCCTGATGGTCGCCAAGTAAGGCGATATCGCTTTATACTCTTGCATTACCCAAATGAACATTTGAGCGGATAACGCACGTTTTGGTCGGTTATATCATCCAATAATATTCTACCGTACCTCTCAGGAGTTAGTCTTCGCCTAACTAAACAGCATGGCTATTGGCCATGATGCCTGATCAACACGTAGAAATCACCTTAGCTAGCTCAGCGCCACGAGGCAGGGCACTCCATACGCCCCCAGCAGATGGCACGGGTACGCCGTTTCATTCAGCTCTTAGCAAGCGCCCACCGATGTGGGCAGACAGGGTCCGGGTGTCCAAGATATGACGCGCAGCTCTGACTCCGACAGGCATCAAGCCGCCAGCCCTCGCTCCGATCTGGAACTGCCCATAGTTACTGGAGGTCTTGCTTACGCAATGACCCAGAGCGGCCGAGACATCCTCTTCGCTAAGCCCAGCCCGTTTCCAGTCGCTAGCTGCAGCGTTTCGGAGGTGGTACGGGCAGACCCTGAATTTCAGTCTTGGCCATAGCTTCTGCCCAGCCGACGACAGCGCTGCACGCCAGTTGGTACTTTTCTCGATCTCGACAACCGTCTCTGTAGTTTGCGTGTCCGTCGCAACCTTTCTGCAGGCCTCATAGAGAGCCTTAACCAACGGACTTTGATCGACTCGATAGGTGATTTCCCGCCAGGGCTGACCTTTCTGTTCGGTGACCTTCACCCCGTTGTCGACCCTGACAGTCAACAGCCCGCTTTCTTTGGAGAAAACCACTTTTACGCCTTTTTCGAGCTCACCTGGCCGACAACCCGAGACGGCCTCCACTAGATAAGCCAGTTCGTACTTGCTGCCCACAAGCTGCTTATGCAATTGATCCCGCCAATCGGCAGGCAGGTATTTCAAGTCAGATCTCTTTGACTTCCGCCTTACCGTGTTTTCCAGAGGGCACTGCCCTTTGTGCCTTTCAATAATATTCAGGATTCCGATCGTTCCTTCGATCACTGAAATTTGATATCTGAAGTCACTCATATTGCCCGAACGCTGGGCCGCATCCTGGCTCCGCAACGCTTCCTGCAGCTGAACACGACAACAGTGCATTGTTGCGGCCACTCTTCTCCGATATGTGGACTTACTTTTGGTTGCGCAGATTGCTGACCATAGTTTTTCTGGATCGGCTCCTTCATCGCCAACCATACGATTGTATTCGCGAACATAATCATCATCGGTAGTCTTAGATCGGCTTCTGGACGGCAGCTGCTTTATCCGTTGGCGAGCTGTTCTTACGATCTCGAAAATCTCTTCCTGGGCCTTCATACAGCTCTCCCCTGTGACCTAACTCGTTCGATTCGGCTGGCTGACGGAGCACCTTTCGCTACGCGAATCGCCGTTCCGGCGACCGGTGCCCACATTCACGCAGCTGCGTGAATGTGTTTTATTTTTAGGTCACTTACGACCTATCCTTTTTAGGTCACCCATGACTAATCGCTTTTTTAAGTCACATGTGACTTTTTCTTTGTCTGATCCTTGTACATCAGCGATCCATTTGCTTGAATACTCTCATCGCCTTATATAGGGAGACTTTCAATGTCATCCTCCGGATATCAAGTTGGCCTATCTGCTGGTTATGCGCACTCTCGTGCAACCCAAGCATCATATGAAGCTGCAATTAATGAATGGCGCTCGCATTCAGAGAATTTGAAGCATCAAGTGTGCGCGCTGAATGAACGCATCGAAATTATGCAGGGCCACTTTGAGGCGAATAACTATGTTTTGCTTCTGCTCTTGGAAGAGTTGAGAAAGACTTCTCCTAACTCTCCGCTACTGGCAAAGGAAAATAGAGACTCGCTTCGCCAGAAGGCCTTTGATAGATATCTGGAGGATCGCGGATATGAGGGGGCAAGTTCACGCCCCCAGAGGTAATTAACCTCCTGGGGGCGGGCCGCCCAGCAGTGTGCTGTTGTCTGGCATGCCTCGGCCAGGAGTCCCAGTAGTAGAGCTGTCTGGCCCTTTGCCGTGTTTCGCCCCACCACCCAGACCACCAGCGGCCCCGTGCTTGCTTTCCCTAACCCCGGCCACAAACACGTCCTGCCCACCATCACCGGTGCGCTCTGCATCCGCTATTCCTCCGGTCGCGCCCTGACCGATCCAGCGCAGAATATTGTCCGGTACCCAGTGAATCAGACTGAAGACGATGTGTACGACCGTAGTCATGATCACAACGTAGATGGCCACGTAGGCGATGAAGCTCACCATGCCGGTCATGCTGTCCGCCTGGATCCCCGAGACGACAGACATGAAGGCCGCATTGATGTAGCCGACGATAGGCTGGGTGAGCAACATCCCACCAACCAGGCCGAATAGCATCAGGGCAGGCCGCATCACGAGAGAGAGGATCATCATGTAACCCTGGCCCGCACGTCCGACCGTGTCATCACCATCCGGGTGAATGTGCGCGACAGCGAACAGCGGAGCGGCAATAACAGACTCCAGCACCAGAACGAACCAGTTCACGATTGAGGTCGTCCAGGTGATAAAGGGGATCATCGGCACATAGGTGCTCAACGTCACACCGAAAAAGAACAACAACAGCACCAACGTCGTCACGAGGCCAGACGCAAACTGAATTACGGCTCCTACGTCGAAGACGCTTCCCACAGTGACCTTGGCCGCCAGCGAATTTGCAGCTCCACTCACTCCGGCCATCGCAGCGAGCATTACCTCCCCTATGGTGACGATAACGTCGCCGAAGCTTTTCATCTGGCTCATGTGGTTGAGGTTGGAACCAGCGATGCTCTGCGTCATCTGGTTGATCGCGCCCATGAACGGGGCGGACATCATCTTCTTGACGTACTCCCAGGCGCCTTCTCCGTCACGGGGCTCCCGCACGTTGGTCTCGGCGTAGTAGGTGTTTCGGACCGAGTCGACGCGGTGCTTGGCATACTCGTCGGCTGTAAGCATGACGTCGGCGTATGTCTGGAGTGTCTCCTTGGTCTCCTTGTCGACGATGGCAATGGGATCGGCTGCCGGCAGACCGTTCAACGTGGATTGCATCACGTCGTTCATTTTGACGATGTGGTTGTACCAGGTGCCGGCGAACAGCCAGCCGCCGTCCTTGGCGGCCTTGAGGAAGTCCGCTGCAGCGCGATCACTGGTTTGCATCACAGCGGTCTTGGCGGCGGCACGAAGCGAGTTCTCGTAGGTGTTCGCCGCGGCGTCTATCACGCCCGGGGCCGGTTTTTGCCCGGCGACGATCTGCTGTGCCGTCGGCCGGATATCCTGGATCATCTGCTGGATGGCTTTGGCGTGTGCCGCAAGAATCGGCTCTTTGATGACCTTGGTGTTGCTGTTGCCCTCCGAGGCCTCCCAGGATTGCTTCCAGGTGAGGGCGCCACACACATCCGGGTTGATGTAGGATTTGTCGTTGGCCTTCCACTTGTAGTCGGTGACGGTATAGCTCGCTTTGTTGTACTTCTGAACCATGTTGATGCCGCCATAGACCGGTATGGCATCGGTAATGTCGACGTCGATCTCCCCGGTATTGACGACCTTGCGGGTGGATGCGACAGCCTGGATACGAGTCGACCGGCCAGAGGCCTCGAACTGCTTGTTCATCGCCGCGGTGCAGACTTCGAATTTCAGGATGTTGGCCGCGAGCGGTCGGGAGTCAGGGATCAGCGGCCGCGACAGCATCCCATCCTTGCCGATCTGGTCGACGGCTTGGCTCCAGATCGCATCCCCAACCCCGACGCCTTGAATCGCAAGCCATAGCACCATGATCTGGATAAGCGAATAGCCATGCCCAAGCGGTAGCAGCAGGGCGCCGCCTGCAGCGGTACGCAATGGGATCCAGATGTCGCTCATCTTCCTTCCGAGGACCTCGCCATCCTGAGCGGAATCGACGGTGCCTTTGATCGTGGTGTAGGCGATAAAAATCATGCCCAAGAACATCACCGCACCACCGAACACGGACATCATGCTGCCTAGAACGTCCTCGGTCTCGCCGCCCTCTACGTTCCCGCCAGAATGGATGGTCCCCACGATTGAGCCGAAGACTTCCTCCAGGAAGTCGACAGACGTGTCCGCTGCTGGCGGGGTGAATTGGCTCAGCCCGCCAGAGGAGTCAGCATGTGCTGTTCCCCCAAGAATTGCGGCCAGGAATAGGCAGAGCAGCAGTGATTTTCTCATTTGGTCGCTCTCCGCTGTGCTGACGGTAGAACCAAGGGGGTGCAAAGAGCGTCATGTACATACATCAGGGCATACGGGATGCCGGCGAGGGCATAAAACTGACTTCCGCCGGATAAGTACTGCTGCACGGCAAAAAGGGCCAGTACGGCAGTTATGGGAAACACCCACCAGCCTGGTAACCCACCCCAAACGCGGTGTTGGCCTAGTGGGACTCCCAAGTTAGTCAGTAGCAAAAGCAGATAAAAAGCGCGATGCGTAAATCGCGTGAATGCAGGTGAACCTAGAATGGCATCGAAATTTACCGTTGGCATGCGAGTAGCCCCGCAATTTCTACAGTGCGATAAAGCACTCTCCGACCAACTTTAACTCGACACTCACGGATCCCCTTAGCTAGTTCAGTTTTACGCCATAGAAATGTGCTCAGCCCCCTAGCAGTCATCCCCAATAGATCAGCAAGCTGGCTTTGGGAAACTAACGGGCCAAATCGATTCAAAAAATCTTGTTCAAACTTTGCTTTCTGCTGATTTTGCTGGGGAATTTGTATTGCGCTCATTGGTGGCACCCGCGTCTGATCTCGACAAGTGCCCAAATGGTCACGATAGACAATCAACTAGTCAACAACGCATCCGACTGGTTGTTTTTTGATCATTCGGGGTTTAACCCCCTAAATCGGGCCTCAAACCCATGGTGAACTTGTTATTATTGCGTATTGGCTAGGGGTTTACCCCCAGAAAAATCCCCTCAAACCCATGGTGAAAAATGTTTTTATCATCAAGGCATATTTCAATAAATTAACTCAATACATCCCCGCAAGCCTTCAACATACTCTCCCCATAAACTTTCACTTCATGCCCCATATCCTTTCACCTTCCCCCCATATACATTCACCTTACACCCCATATCCTTTCACCTTAGCTCCCCATAAGTTTTCACCCTCCCCCCATAAGCTTTCACCTTTCGCCCCATATCTATTCACCTTTAGCCCCATAAACGTTCACCTTACACCCCATAAATTTTCACCATAAGAATAATAACCCTTAAAAAACAATAACTTATGATAGGTAAGTCTATCCCTTTGTTTGTCTGTTTGTTCTTTTTAAAAAGAAAACAAACAGACAGACTGACAGACTGGACGGAAACAAAGTGGAGAAGTAGAGTAGGGACGCGGTGCTGGTCAGGGCGGCAACCCCAACCAGCACCTACCACCTGAGACCGTAGGAGGGTCCACAAATGGCTAAAAAAACTATACCTGATATCGTGCTAGATGACGTCCTAGTGGCGGAAAATCCTCGCTTGGAAAATCCCAAAGCCGAATCCGAACTCATAGCGCTGCGAAATATACTTGGTCCGGCCTGTGAGCAAGTTGTTAAGGCATACTCAGCCGTTGCTGATCAAAAATCCGCCGAGCGCGCCTTCAAACGATTCCTGCGAAACTTGGCATCTGCTGCTTAAAACCATACCTGTAACGCCTGCAGAACAGCGCCGCCATTTCTGCTGAAACATCAGCCCAGTGGATTTGATTTCAAGCTACCAGTCCAAGGAGTAGGAATTGTCAAACTCTAGAAATGAACTTTGTACCTGCGGAAGCGGAAGGAAATTTAAAAAATGCTGCTTATCCGCTGGCAACATTACTGCACCCATTATCTTCTCAGAAACTTTACAAGCCAAGCTTGACACGCCCTGCTGGCACCATGGAACGCCCCATAAATTTAATTCGTGGTCATTCCCTCCACCACCTAAACCCGGCGAAAGTCTTCTAGTCCCTCATACGGCCGTGTTCTTTACTAGCAATATGGAATTTGCCAAAGGCGCCGGCAATAACATTGCTAGGGTCTCGTTATCCTCCAAGGCTAAGATACTTGACACAACTGAAAACCACGAAGCTTCAGAAAAGTTACGCAAAGAGGTAGCCAAACACGAGATTGCTTCCAGAACATTAAATACAGAGCATGATTATTGGCATGAAGGCTGGAGGACTGGCGACGTCCTTAAAGTTGCATACAGCGACCCACTACTGGAGCTTCACTTCATCAAGCTGAGCGCTAATCTTTCAAAAAGCACCAAGTTGCCCCTAGAAGCGGCAACCGCAGTAATTCAACATAATAGTGCTCGCGGCCTAATTGAACTAATCTGCGTTACTGCCAAGAAGCTCGGCTTCGACGCAATCTATGGTCACGAGGTAGACCGGCACTCATTTGCTGGAAAGAAAATCGCTCAGCCATGGCTTGCAGTTCTTTCGAACGGAATTATTTCCGAGCCCGAGTGGTTACACTGCAACGATTCAGAGTGACCACCAGCTCAATAGCTCTCTCAGCAAAACCTTTCCCAGCCTCATTTCCCCCCAATCAAGCATAGACTTGTAACCATCTCGCCTAAGAGAACCCTCAACCCGAATATCGCTCGCTCCAGAAAGGGGCGAGCTTAGCAACCAGGCTGCCAGCAGAGCCTCGTCTACAGAGGGGAGAACATCGCACCGATGCACACCCTCCAGACAAAAACTAATCGTGCAGGCCCCAACCCACTCGGCGGCTACTCTGGAATCCACGCAAGTAACCTCGGAACCGGATTGGAGGAGGCGGAAGCGAGGCTGTTGATCAATCTCCTGCCTAGCCACTAGATGAAGCCTAGTCGTCGTATCGCTCATCTCTGCTCCTGTAATGCCATCACACTTCGGTTGGCCAAGTCTTGGCAGACTAATGGCGCTCCGTTCAGGTACACTAGCGGTACAGCGCGACTTTTCCCGATTGTGATGCATTGAGACCTAATGCGTTGATTTTATAGTGATTTACCGTAATGTACCGTGACTCATTGGAGCCTTATTGGTACCTGGTGGAATGGCGACACTGGCGAATTGAAAATCCCCGTGTCGGCGGTTCGATTCCGTCCCTGGGCACCATGAATACGACGAAAAGGCTCACCTCCGGGTGGGCCTTTTTGCTTTCCGCCGTTCGCCTAGACGTGCTGCCCGCCGTTGACGTGGATTTCCGCGCCATTCACGTAGGATGCGCCGCTGGTGCAGAGGAAGTAGATCAGCGAAGCGATCTCCTCCGGCCGGCCGAGGCGGTGCAGCGGGATGCTGCGCTCGACGATCTCCTCGGTGCCCGGCGACAGGATCGAGGTGTCGATCTCCCCCGGCGCGATGGCGTTCACCCGCACCCCATGCGGGCCGAAGTCGTGGGCCATCTCGCGGGTCAGCGCGGACAACGCCGCCTTGGAAGTGGCGTAGGCCACCCCAGCGAACGGATGCACCTTCGAGCCAGCGATGGAGGTCACGTTGATCACCGTTCCCTGCGCCGCCTTCAGCTCGGCGAACAGTCCGCGCGCCAGCAGCGCGGTGGAGAACAGGTTGACGTTGAACACCCGCAGCCAGGTGGCGTAGTCGGTTTCCAGCACACCGAGGCGCTCGCCGCCTTCGCCCTTGGGCGAGATGCCGGCATTGTCCACCAGCGCGTGGAGCCGGCCGTCGCCAAGCTTCTCGCGGATCAGTTCCAGGCTGGCCTCGACGCCGGGAATGTCCTCCAGGTCCAGATGGATGTGGTTTTCCTCGCCGTCCGCCCAGGGACATTCGCTGGCCCAGCTCTGCCGCGACGCGGTGAACACCCGCCAACCCGCGGCATTGAAGTACTTCACCGTGGCATGCCCGATACCGCGGCTCGCCCCGGTCAGCAACAGGGTCTTTCTCTCCGCCATACGCCCTCCGTGAAGGCCTGCTGGAATGAACGCGACTCGCACAGCCTACAAGGAATGACGAATCGCCGCGGCGGATCTTTCGCCCATCCCGGCGAACGGCCGAGCGTGAGCCAGGCAGTGCCGATAGACTAGGCGGACCTTGTCCGGACCCCCGATCGATGCTGAAGAAAAGCTTCAACTCCCTGCTCACCACCTGGCTCGCCGGCCTGCTGGTGATGCTGCCGCTGGTACTCACCGTAGCCTTGCTGGCCTGGGTGGTCAGCTTGCTGAACCGCTTCGTCGGGCCATCCAGCCTGATCGGTCGCGGCTTCGCCGCCATCGGCCAGCCGCTCGCCGGCGATTCGCCACTGGCCTACCTGCTCGGTACCGCGCTACTGCTGGTAGCCATCTACCTGCTTGGCCTCGGCGTACAGCTAGGCCTGAAGCGGCCGCTGGCCAACCTGTTCGACCTGACCCTGCGGCGCACCCCGCTGATCGGCAACCTGTACAACCTGGCCGACCGTTTCGTCGGCCTGCTGGACAAGAAGCAGGACGCCGACATCGCCGCGATGAGTCCGGTGTGGTGTTTCTTCGGCGGCGACGGCGCCGCCGTGCTGGCGCTGATGCCCAACCCCGAAGCGGTGGAACTGGACGGCCGCGCGCACTACGCGATCCTGGTGCCGACCGCGCCGATCCCGGTGGGCGGCGGCCTGCTCTACGTTCCGGTGGAATGGGTGAAACCGGCACAGATCGGCATGGACACCTTCACCAGCATCTATGTGTCGATGGGCATCACCCCACCGCCGCCGCTGGCCGCCGGCAAGGTGCTGGCGGAGCCGCGCGCGGAGCAGCCGCCGGCGGCTCCATAGGCGGTCCCGCATGCCCGGGAACGGGGCGCGCACCGACCTCCAGGCTCTGCTTCAGGTCAGGGTTCGCCAGGAGTTTTCTTCGAAAGCCGACAGTTTTGTTCCTACGCGACAGCGCACTGCAGCGATGCGACAAGATGCCGCCAACCCCGCTCCAGAGGCACGCCGCCTGCTTGGCTCCGGTTGAAGCGCTGTGCTAGCTTGCCTTCGCCAGGAAGGCCCTTCCAATCCGAATAACAAGAGGAAAATCCATGGCCGAGGCCACCCCCGCACTGGAAATCCGTAACCTGCACAAGCGCTACGGCGACCTCGAAGTGCTCAAGGGCATCTCCCTCACCGCCCGCGACGGCGACGTGATCTCCATCCTCGGATCGTCCGGCTCGGGCAAATCCACCTTCCTGCGCTGCATCAACCTGCTGGAGAACCCGCACCAGGGCCAGATCCTGGTCTCCGGCGAAGAGCTGCGCCTGAAGAAGAGCAAGAACGGCGACCTGGTCGCCGCCGACAGCCAGCAGATCAACCGGCTGCGCAGCGAACTCGGTTTCGTCTTCCAGAATTTCAACCTGTGGCCGCACATGAGCATCCTCGACAACGTGATCGAGGCGCCACGTCGCGTACTGGGCAAAAGCAAGGCCGAAGTGATCGAGATCGCCGAGGGCCTACTGGCCAAGGTCGGCATCGCCGACAAGCGCCACAGCTATCCCGCGCAACTTTCCGGCGGCCAGCAGCAACGCGCGGCCATCGCCCGGACCCTGGCCATGCAACCCAAGGTGATCCTGTTCGACGAGCCCACCTCGGCGCTCGACCCGGAAATGGTACAGGAAGTGCTTAACGTGATCCGTGCGCTCGCCGAAGAGGGCCGGACCATGCTGCTGGTCACCCACGAAATGAGCTTCGCCCGCCAGGTTTCCAGCGAGGTGGTATTCCTCCACCAGGGCCTGGTAGAAGAGCAGGGAACGCCGCAACAGGTTTTCGAAAACCCCCAGTCGGCGCGCTGCAAACAGTTCATGTCCAGCCACCGCTAACGGAGCAACACCGCATGAAGAACTATAAGAAGATCCTGCTGGCCGCCGCTGCAACCCTGGCCTTCGCCCTCGACGCCAGCGCCGCCGACAAGCTGCGCATCGGCACCGAAGGCGCCTACCCGCCCTTCAACGGCATCGATGCCAGCGGCCAGGCGGTCGGCTTCGACCTCGACATCGGCAAGGCGCTGTGCGCCAAGATGAAGACCGAGTGCGAGGTGGTGACCTCCGACTGGGACGGCATCATCCCGGCGTTGAACGCCAAGAAGTTCGACTTCATCGTCGCGTCCATGTCGATCACCGACGAGCGCAAGCAGGCAGTCGACTTCACCGATCCCTACTACACCAACAAGCTGCAGTTCGTCGCGCCGAAGAGCGTCGACTTCAAGACCGACAAGGACTCCCTGAAGGGCAAGGTGATCGGCGCCCAGCGCGCCACCATCGCCGGCACCTGGCTGGAAGACAACATGGCCGACGTGGTCACCATCAAGCTCTACGACACCCAGGAGAACGCCTACCTCGACCTCTCCTCGGGGCGCCTGGACGGCGTGCTGGCCGACAAGTTCGTGCAGTACGACTGGCTGAAGAGCGACGCCGGCAAGGAGTTCGAGTTCAAGGGCGAACCGGTGTTCGACAACGACAAGATCGGTATCGCCGTGCGCAAGGGCGACCCGCTGCGCGAGAGGCTCAACGCCGCGCTGAAGGAAATCGTCGCCGACGGTACCTACAAGAAGATCAACGACAAGTACTTCCCCTTCAGCATCTATTGATGCCAAGCCAGGCCACCGCCGGGCGCGTCCCGGCGGTGGCCGCCTTCAGGCCTGACTTCTCATGATTCTCGACCTGCATGGGTTCGGCGAGCAACTGCTCGCCGGTACCTGGATGACCCTCAAGCTGTCGCTGGCGGCGGTCTGCGTGGGGCTGTTGCTCGGCCTCCTCGGCGCCATCGCGAAGACTTCGAAGTACGCGGCCCTGCGTTTCCTCGGCGGCACCTACACCACCATCGTCCGTGGCGTGCCGGAAACGCTCTGGGTACTGATGATCTATTTCGGCACGGTGAGCGGCCTGAACGCCCTCGGCGACCTTTTCGGCAAGCCGGACCTGGCGCTCTCGCCGTTCGCCGCCGGCACCCTGGCCCTCGGCCTGTGCTTCGGCGCCTACGCCACCGAGGTGTTCCGCGGCGCGCTGTTGTCCATTCCGCGCGGCCATCGCGAGGCCGGCCAGGCGCTCGGCCTGTCGCCCGGACGGATATTCTGGCGCATCGTCCTGCCGCAGATCTGGCGGGTCGCCCTGCCCGGCCTCGGCAACCTGTACCTGATCCTGCTGAAGGACACCGCGCTGGTGTCGCTGATCACCCTCGACGAGATCATGCGCAAGGCGCAGGTCGCCTCCAACGCGACCAAGGAACCCTTCACCTTCTACATGACCGCGGCCGCCATCTACCTGAGCCTCACGGTCGTCATCATGGTCGCCCTGCACTTCCTCGAACGTCGCGCCGGCCGTGGTTTCGTGAGGAACGAGCTATGAGCGAGTGGGAGCTGATCCTCAAGTGGATGCCGAAGATGCTCCAGGGCGCGGCGCTGACCCTGGAGCTGCTGGCGATCGCGGTGGTCGCCGGGCTCGCCCTGGCCCTGCCGCTGGGCATCGCCCGCGCCTCGCGGCACTGGTACGTGCGCGCGGTGCCGTACGCCTACATCTTCTTCTTCCGCGGCACGCCGCTGCTGCTGCAACTGTTCATCGTCTACTACGGCCTGGCGCAGTTCGAGGAAGTGCGCAAGAGCGCCTTCTGGCCCTACCTGCGCGATCCGTACTGGTGCGCGCTGCTGACCATGACCCTGCACACCGCCGCCTATATCGCCGAGATCCTCCGCGGCGCGATCCACTCGGTGCCGGTCGGCGAGGTGGAGGCCGCCCGTGCCCTCGGCATGTCGCGGCGCCAGGCGCTCTGGCACATCATCCTGCCGCGCGCGGTGCGCATCGGCCTGCCGGCCTACAGCAACGAAGTGATCCTGATGCTCAAGGCCAGCGCGGTGGTCTACACCGTGACCCTGTTCGACATCATGGGCATGGCCCGGACCATCATCGCCCGCACCTACGAATCGATGCTGTTCTTCTGCCTGGCCGGCGCGCTGTACCTGGTGATCACCATCGTGCTGACGCGGATCTTCCGCCTAATCGAACGCTGGTTGCGGGTCGACGCCACCCAGGGCCGCTGAGCGGGCGCTTTCCGATGCCTGCGGGGCGGCTATAATCGCCGCCCCGTTTTCCCGCTGCCGCTCGCATCGTGTCCGAAACCTTCCCGTTCCTCACTGGCGACGCCCTGTCGCAGCGCTTCCTCGCGCTGGACGCGTTCCTCCTCGAACACCAGCGGCTCTGGCGACCCCGCCCGTTCAGCGAACCGACCCTGGCGTGGGAAGCCGAACACGCCGAGCTGGCGTCCTGGCTGCGCGGGCGCAGCCTCGAACAGGCCGACGCGGAGCACAACCAGCCCACCCGCCTGGCCGCGCCCGCGCCTTATCCGCAGCTCGCCGCCCAAGCCGCGGCGCTGGGCGCGGTCGGCGAACTGCCATTGGCGGAACGCCCGCAGGCACCGAACCGCTTCAACGTCGACGTACCGGGACGCAAGTGGCAGCAGATCGGCCTGTTCGCCGGGCGCCTGCAGTTCGCCCGGCCGGTCGTCCACTGGCTCGACTGGTGCTCCGGCAAGGGCCATCTGGGCCGCCTGCTGGCCCATGCGGGGCAACCGCTGACCTGCCTCGAACACGATCCCGCGCTGGTCGCCGACGGACAGCGCCTGAGCGACCGCCTGGGGCTCTCCGCCCACCACCTCCGCCAGGATGTGCTGGCCGCGGACTGCGCCGAGCGCCTGCTTCCCGGGCATACGCCAGTGGCCCTGCACGCTTGCGGCGAACTGCACCTGCGCCTGCTGCGCCTGGCCAGCCAGGCCGGCTGTCGCCAACTGGCGGTGGCGCCATGCTGCTACAACCGCATTCCGGGGCCTTTCTACCAGCCACTCTCGCAAGCAGCAGGCCGATCGCTGCTCGCGCTATCGCTTGACGACCTGCGCCTGCCCCTGAGCGAGACAGTCACCGCCAGCCAACGGGTCCGTCGCCAGCGCGACCAGTCGATGGCCCGACGCCTGGGTTTCGACCTGCTGCAGCGCGAGCTACGCGGAATCGACCAGTACCTCAGCGTGCCTTCCCTTCCGGTGGCCTGGCTGGAACGTCCATACGCCGACTACTGTCGCGAACTCGCCGCCCTCAAGGGACTTCCCGAACCGGCCGCGCGCGACTGGCAGGCGCTGGAAGCGGCCGGCTGGAAGCGCCTGGCGATGGTTCGCAACCTGGAACTGGTGCGCGCCCTGTTCCGCCGCCCGCTGGAACTCTGGCTGCTGCTGGACCGCTGCCTGTATCTGGTCGAACAGGGCTATAGCGTCCGCCTGGGCGAGTTCTGTCCGACCTCCCTGTCTCCGCGAAACCTGCTGATCCTTGCGGAGCGCAGCTGATACGGGTGTTCCGGATGGTTGCCCACACAACCTGTGGATAAGTATGGTGACAAGTTCTGGGAAACATCTGCCGAGGGGCCCGTATCCAGGGGCGGTCAATGCTGTTCAAAAAATGAACAGAAAAAATAAAATCCATATAAAACAATATCTTGATAACAACCGAGATAACCGCAGCGATTCTTAGAGCGTTTCCTTCCTATCCCTTGCCCACTTGTGCATAAGCCTGGCTTTCCGGTTAATCCGAAAGTGGACTTCAGCACCGGCAATAGTTGCAGAACGGCATCGCATGACGTTCGAAGGAACGGATTGTTCTTTTATTGCAACGGTTGAGCTCTTGTTAATCGCTGCCTAGGCAGTATTATTTTGAAACACTTTCCCTGCCTAGACAGCGATCCCCTCCCCCATGGGTCACTACAGCGCCTCCGACTTTCCCTTCAAGGGCTCCATTGGCCAGCTCATCGGCGTCAGTGCCGCGACCAAGGACCGCATCCTCGAGAAGCACCTCGCCGCGCTGGACATCACCGCCGCCCAGTTCAAGGTGCTGATCTTCGTCGGTCTCAACCGCGCCAACAGTCCGGTCGAACTGTGTCGCGAGCTGTCGGTGGACAGCGGCTCGATGACGCGCATGCTGGCGCGCCTGGAGAAAAAAGGGCTGCTGCTGCGCGGCCGCTGTCCCGAAGACCGCCGTTGCCAGCGCCTGGATCTCAGCGAAGCGGGACGGAAGGTCCAGGAGCAGCTTCCGCTGATCGCCTCGGCGGCGATGAACGAGCTGGTCGCCTGCCTGAGCACGGAAGAATTGCAGACGCTGACCCATCTGCTGACCAAGGTTCTGCTACACGCCGGCTGCCCTAGGGCCAGCCTGCAGGAGTCCTGATCCATGCCGTTCCCTCTTCTCCATCCCTGGCCGCAGCGATTGGCGCTGGCCTCGGCGATACTGCTGGCCGCCGGCTGCGTCACTTCCGAAGGCCTGGAACCGAACGCCCGACTGCAACCGGCAGGCGCCCTCCAGGCGGGCAGGAGCCTGGACGGCGTAGCCCTTTCACCAGCGGCCTGGCCGCGCCAGGACTGGTGGACCAGGCTCGGCGACCGGCAGCTCGACCAACTGATCGGCGAAGCCCTGCAAGGCACCCCCGACCTGCAGATCGCCGAGGCGCGTGCGCGCCAGGCGGCGGCAACGGCCCAGGCGCAAGATGCCGCGCGCCAGCCGACGCTGGACGCCAAGGCCAGCTACTCCGGCATCCGCGCGCCGACCAGCGTGGCCCCGGCACCGCTCGGCGGCCGCTATTCGGCGATCAAGTACCTGTCGCTCGGCTTCAACTACGACTTCGACCTCTGGGGCGGCGAGCGCGCCGCCTGGGAAGCCGCCCTCGGCCAGGCCAATGCCGCCCGGATCGACAGCCAGGCCGCGCGCATCGGCCTCTCGGCGAGCATCGCCCGCGCCTACAGCGACCTCGCCCACGCCTTTACCGTGCGCGATCTCGCCGAGGAAGAACTGAAGCGCTCGCAGCGCATGACCGAGCTGAGCCAGAAGCGCATGAGCGCCGGACTCGACAGCAAGGTCCAGCTGCAACAGACGCAGACCCAGCTGGCCACCGCCCGCCAGCAGCTCAGCGCCGCCGAGCAGGACATCGCCAGCGCCCGCATCGCCCTCGCCGTGCTGCTGGGCAAGGGGCCCGATCGCGGTCTCGAACTGCAGCGCCCGCAACCGCTGAACCCGGCCAGCCTGAGCTTGCCCTCGGTGCTCCCGGCGGAGCTGCTCGGCCGCCGCGCCGACATCGTTGCCGCGCGCTGGCGGGTCGAGGCGGCGCGCCGCAACATCGACTCGGCAAAGACCGAGTTCTATCCCAACCTCAATCTCGGCGCGATGGCCGGCCTCGCCGCCCTGCACACCAGCGACGTGTTGCAGGCGCCGAGCCGCTTCTTCCAGGTGGCGCCGGCGATCTCCCTGCCGATCTTCGACGGTGGCCGCCGCCGCGCCAACCTGGCCGAACGCGACGCCGACTACGACCTGGCCGTCGGCCAGTACAACAAGACGCTGGTCCAGGCCCTCGGCGAGGTCAGCGATAACCTCGGCAAGTTGCGCTCCCTGGAGCAGCAGGTGATCGACCAGCGCCAGGCCCGCGATATCGCCAGGTCCAACTTCGACCTGGCCATGCGTCGCTACGGCGAAGGCGTCGGCAGCTACCTCGACGCCCTCAGCGTGCAACAGCAACTGCTGGTCGCCGAACGCCAGCTGGCCAGCCTGGAGAGCCAGCAGATCGATCTTTCCGTCCAGCTGGTCCAGGCCCTGGGCGGCGGTTTCCAACCCGATTCCCGCTCCGCTGCGCTCGCTACCGCGAAAGCGCCGGCAGAATGAACGAGGCACCCACCATGACTACCGCCAACAGCGAAACCCCCGCCGGCAACCCGAAGCGCAAGCGCTGGTTGCTGATCCTGCTCGCCGTGATCGTTCTCGCCACCCTGGCCAGCGTGGCCTGGGAGTTCTTCTACGGCCGCTGGCACGAGGACACCGACGACGCCTACATCAACGGCAACGTGGTACAGATCACCCCGCAGATCGTCGGCACCGTGGTCAGCATCGGCGCCGACGACGGCGACCTGGTGCGCAAGGGCCAGGAACTGGTCAGGTTCGATCCCAGCGACGCCGACATCGCCCTCCAACGCGCCGAGGCCAACCTGGCCCACACCGTGCGCCAGGTGCGCGGGCTGTTCAGCAACGTCGACGGCTATCGCGCCGAGGTCGCCACCCGCAAGGTCGCGCTGGCCAAGGCCGAGGCCGACTACAAGCGGCGCAAGAACCTCGCCGACGACGGCGCCATTTCCCAGGAGGAACTGGCCCACGCCCGCGACGCCCTGGACAGCGCGAAAGCCTCGCTGACCAGCTCGGAACAGCAGTTGAACACCAATCGCGCGCTGGTCGACGACACCCAGATCACCTCCCATCCGGACGTCAAGGCCGCCGCCGCGCAACTGCGCCAGGCCTACCTGGACGACGCCCGCTCGACCATCGTCGCGCCGGTCACCGGCTACGTCGCCAAGCGCAGCGTACAGGTCGGCCAGCGCGTGCAACCGGGCAATGCGCTGATGGCCGTGGTCCCGCTGGACCAGATCTGGATCGACGCCAACTTCAAGGAAACCCAGCTCAAGCACATGCGTATCGGCCAGCCGGTGGAGATCCGCTCCGACCTCTACGGCAGCGACGTGCGCTACAGCGGCACCGTCGACAGCCTCGGCGTGGGCACTGGCAGCGCGTTCTCCCTGCTGCCGGCGCAGAACGCCACCGGCAACTGGATCAAGATCGTCCAGCGGGTGCCGGTGCGCATCCATATCGATCCGCAAGAATTGCAGAAGCATCCGCTGCGCATCGGCCTGTCGATGGACGTCAAGGTCGACCTGCACGACCAGAGCGGCCCGGCCCTGGCCCAGCAGCCACCGCGCGAAGCGCTGTTCTCCACCGATGTCTACCAGCAGCAACTGGCCTCGGCCGACAAGCTGATCGAACGCCTGATCGAAGCCAACCTCGCCGAAGACCACGGCAAGACCGCCCAGCGTTGAGCCCGCCAGCATGAGCGAAAGCAGCAGCTTCTCCCCGCCCAGCCTGGTGATGGCGACCATCGGCCTGTCCCTGGCGACTTTCATGCAGGTGCTCGACACCACCATCGCCAACGTCGCCCTGCCGACCATCTCTGGTAACCTCGGGGTGAGTTCGGAACAGGGCACCTGGGTGATCACCTCGTTCGCCGTGAGCAACGCCATCGCCCTGCCGCTGACCGGCTGGCTGGCCCGGCGGGTCGGCGAGGTGCGCCTGTTCATCGCCGCCGCGCTGCTATTCGTACTCGCCTCGTTCCTCTGCGGCATCGCCCAGTCGATGCCTTCTCTGGTCGGCTTCCGCGCCTTGCAGGGCTTCGTCGCCGGGCCGCTGTATCCGATCACCCAGACCCTGCTGATCTCCATCTACCCACCGGCGAAGCGCGGCATGGCCCTGGCCCTGCTGGCGATGGTCACGGTGGTGGCGCCGATCGCCGGGCCGATCCTCGGCGGCTGGATCACCGACGACTACAGCTGGCCGTGGATCTTCTTCATCAACGTGCCGGTCGGCCTGTTCGCCGCCTTCGTCGTCTACCAGCAACTGAAGGCACGCCCGGTGGTGATCAAGAAGGCGCCGATGGACTACGTCGGCCTGATCGCCCTGGTGATCGGCGTCGGCGCCCTGCAGATCGTCCTCGACAAGGGCAACGACCTGGACTGGTTCGAGTCGAACTTCATCGTCGGCGGCGCGCTGATCGCGGCGATCGCCCTGGCCTTCTTCATCATCTGGGAATTCACCGACCGCCATCCGATCGTCAACCTGCGCCTGTTCGCCCACCGCAACTTCGCCGCCGGCACCCTGGCGCTGGTGCTGGGCTATGCCGCGTTCTTCGGCATCAACCTGCTGCTCCCGCAATGGCTACAGACCCAGATGGGCTACACCGCCACCTGGGCCGGGCTGGCCGCCGCGCCAATCGGCATCCTCCCGGTGTTCCTTTCGCCGCTGGTCGGCCGCTACGCCAACCATTTCGACCTGCGCATGCTCGCCGGCCTGTCGTTCCTGGCGATGGCCATCACCTGCTTCATGCGCGCCAACTTCACCACCGAGGTCGACTACCAGCACATCGCCATCGTGCAGTTGATCATGGGGCTCGGCGTGGCGTTCTTCTTCATGCCGATCCTGAGCATCCTGCTCTCCGACCTGCCCCCCGACCAGATCGCCGATGGCTCCGGCCTGGCCACCTTCCTGCGCACCCTCGGCGGCAGCTTCGCCGCCTCGCTGACCACCTGGATCTGGAACCGCCGCGCCACCCAACACCACGCCTACCTCAGCGAAAACATCAGCCTCTACGACCCGGCCACCCACGAAACCCTCGCCCAGCTCGGCGGCAACACCCAGGCGAACGCGGCGCTGCTCGACCGGATGGTGCAGAGCCAGGCCTACATGATGTCCACCATCGACTACTTCACCATGCTCGGCTGGCTGTTCCTCGCCCTGCTGGTGATCATCTGGCTGGCCCGCCCGCCGTTCGGCGCCAAGCCCGGCGCGGCCGCCTCCGGGCACTGAGGACGAACGGCATTCGGGCAGGAAAATCAGTGGTTTACTCCTGGCGGCGGCTGGCTATAATGTCGCCCTCTTCGCCGGTATAGCTCAGCTGGTAGAGCAACTGACTTGTAATCAGTAGGTCCCGGGTTCGACTCCTGGTGCCGGCACCATGAATCCCGAAAAGCCCCGCCTCGCGCGGGGCTTTTTGTTTTATCCTGCTTCCTTTCTACCCAGTGATGGCACTTCGAATAGAATGCCGGGTCAGATGCACCTACCAGATCTGGGGTTGGCAGGATCGCCATTTTTCCCGTACTAATCGTCGTCTTCACGATCGATTGGTACACCTTGGCGGGACGTGTCGAAGCAGCCCTACGGACAACCACTGCTTGAACAAGGTATGACTCATGACGATTCTCGTGACCGGCAGCGCCGGCTTCATCGGCGCCAATTTCGTGCTCGACTGGCTGGCCCTGCATGACGAGCCGGTGGTCAGCCTCGACAAGCTCACCTACGCCGGCAACCGGCAGAACCTCGCCAGCCTCGACGGCGACGCCCGGCACACCTTCGTCGCCGGCGATATCGGCGATAGCCAGCTGGTAGCCCGCCTGCTCGCCGAGCACCAGCCGCGGGCGATCCTCAACTTCGCCGCGGAATCCCATGTGGACCGCTCGATCCACGGCCCCGAGGACTTCATCCAGACCAACATCGTCGGCACCTTCCGCCTGCTGGAAGAAGTGCGCGCCTACTGGGGCGCGCTGGAGCCGGAAGCGAAGGCGGCATTCCGCTTCCTCCACGTCTCCACCGACGAAGTCTATGGCTCGCTGGCACCGAGCGATCCGGCCTTCACCGAGAACAACCGCTACGAGCCGAACAGTCCCTACTCGGCGTCCAAGGCGGCCTCCGACCACCTGGTGCGGGCCTATCACCACACCTATGGGCTGCCGGTGCTGACCACCAACTGCTCGAACAACTACGGCCCGTACCACTTCCCGGAAAAGCTCATCCCACTGGTGATCCACAACGCCCTGGCCGGCAAGCCGCTGCCGATCTACGGCGACGGCCAGCAGATCCGCGACTGGCTCTACGTCAAGGACCATTGCAGCGCCATCCGCCGGGTCCTCGAAGCCGGGCAACTGGGCGAGACCTACAATGTCGGCGGCTGGAACGAAAAGGCCAACCTCGACGTGGTCGAGAGCCTCTGCGCCATCCTCGACCAGGAGCAGCCGCGCGCCGACGGCCGCAGCTATCGCGAGCAGATCACCTTCGTCAAGGATCGTCCGGGCCATGATCGCCGCTACGCCATCGATGCCACGCGCCTGGAGCGCGAGCTGGGCTGGAAGCCGGCGGAAACCTTCGAGACCGGCATCCGCAAGACCGTGCGCTGGTACCTGGACAACCAGGACTGGGTGGCCAACGTAACCAGCGGTGCCTACCGCGAGTGGGTGGGTAAGCAGTACGCATGAACCGGATCCTTCTCCTCGGCGCCAACGGCCAGGTCGGCTGGGAGCTGCAGCGCGCCCTGGCGCCGCTGGGCGAACTGCTGGTCTGTGACCGTCGGCGCGCCGATCTCGCCGACCCCGAAGGCCTGGCGCGACTGGTTCGCGCCGAGCGGCCGCAGTTCATCGTCAACGCCGGTGCCTACACCGCGGTGGACAAGGCCGAGAGCGATGCCGACAACGCCCGCCTGATCAATGCCCGCGCCGTCGCGGTACTGGCCGAGGAGGCCGCGGGCTGCGGCGCCTGGCTGGTGCATTACTCCACCGACTACGTGTTCGACGGCGCGGGCAGCGCGCCTTTCGCCGAGGACGCGCCGACCGGCCCGCTGAGCGTCTACGGGCAGACCAAGCTGGAAGGCGAGCAGGCCATCCGCGCCAGCGGCTGCCGCCACCTGATCTTCCGCACCAGCTGGGTCTACGCCGCGCGCGGCGGAAACTTCGCCAAGACCATGCTGCGCCTGGCCGGGCAACGCGACGAACTCAAGGTCGTGGCCGACCAGTTCGGCGCGCCCACCAGCGCCGAGCTGATCGCCGACGTCACCGCCCAGGCCCTGCAGCGCCTGCGCTGGGATGCCGAGCTGGCAGCACGGGCCAGCGGCACCTACCACCTGGTCGCCAGCGGCGAGACGTCCTGGCACCTCTATGCGCGCTTCGTCATCGAACAGGCGCTGGAGCGGGGCTGGGAGTTGCAGGCGACGCCGCAGCGGGTCCTGCCGATCGCCACCGAGGACTACCCGGTGCCGGCGAAGCGTCCGGCCAATTCGCGCCTCGACAACCGCAAGCTGCAACAGGTCTTCGGCCTGGTACTGCCAGACTGGCGCTACCATGCCGGACGCATGATCCAGGAACTGAGCGAGCAGGGACCACTATGAAACGCAAGGGCATCATCCTCGCCGGAGGCTCGGGCACCCGCCTGCACCCGGCAACGCTGGCCATCTCCAAGCAGTTGCTGCCGGTGTACGACAAGCCGATGATCTACTACCCGCTCAGTACCCTGATGCTGGCGGGCATCCGCGAGATACTGATCATCTCGACCCCACAGGACACCCCACGCTTCCAGCAGTTGCTGGGCGACGGTTCAAACTGGGGCCTGGACCTGCAATATGCCGTGCAACCGTCGCCGGACGGCCTGGCCCAGGCCTTCCTGATCGGCGAGTCGTTCATCGGCAACGACCTCAGCGCGCTGGTCCTGGGCGACAACCTCTATTACGGCCACGACTTCCACGAGTTGCTCGGCAGCGCTTCGCAGCGCCAGACCGGCGCCAGCGTCTTCGCCTACCACGTGCTGGACCCGGAGCGCTACGGCGTGGTCGAGTTCGACCAGGGCGGCAAGGCCATCAGCCTGGAAGAGAAGCCACTGGAGCCGAAGTCGAACTACGCGGTCACCGGCCTGTATTTCTACGACCAGCAGGTGGTGGACATCGCCAGGGACCTGAAGCCTTCGCCGCGCGGCGAGCTGGAGATCACCGACGTCAACCGCGCCTATCTGGAGCGCGGCCAGCTCAGCGTGGAGATCATGGGCCGCGGCTACGCCTGGCTGGATACCGGCACCCACGATTCGCTGCTCGAGGCCGGCCAGTTCATCGCCACCCTGGAGAACCGCCAGGGTCTCAAGGTGGCCTGCCCGGAAGAGATCGCCTACCGGCAGAAGTGGATCGACGCCGCGCAACTGGAAAAACTCGCCGCGCCGCTGGCCAAGAACGGCTACGGCCAATACCTCAAGCGCCTGCTGACCGAGACCGTGTACTGATGAAAGCGACCCGCCTGGCAATCCCCGACGTCATCCTCTTCGAACCCCGGGTGTTCGGCGACGATCGCGGATTCTTCTTCGAAAGCTACAACCAGCGCGCCTTCGAGGAGGCCTGCGGTCATCCGGTCAGCTTCGTCCAGGACAACCATTCGCGTTCCGCCCGTGGCGTCCTCCGCGGCCTGCACTACCAGATCCGGCAAGCCCAGGGAAAACTGGTGCGCGCCACTCTCGGCGAGGTATTCGACGTGGCCGTCGACCTGCGTCGCGGCTCGCCGACCTTCGGCCAGTGGGTAGGCGAACGCCTGAGCGCGGAGAACAAGCGCCAGATGTGGATTCCGGCCGGCTTCGCGCACGGCTTCGTGGTGCTCAGCGAATACGCCGAGTTCCTCTACAAGACCACCGACTTCTGGGCGCCGGAACACGAACGCTGCATCCTCTGGAACGATCCCGAGCTGAAGATCGACTGGCCGCTGCAGGATGCCCCCCTGCTTTCGGAGAAGGACCGCCAGGGCAAGGCATTCGCCGACGCCGACTGCTTCCCCTGAACGGCAGGGAGCGACCGGACTCGGCGCAAGGCGTGATAATTTAGGGCATCCCGTCCGGGATGCCCCGGATACTCGCAGCCACGGCAGGTTCGTTCGTCTTGAAAGCCTATTTCCATCGCTGGCGCTCGCTGGTCATCCTCGCCCTGCTTCTCGCGCCGCTGCTCTGGCCCCTGCAATATTTCGCCGAGCGCTACTACAGCGAGCAGTTGGCCGAGCAGAACCGCCAGACGCTCGACCTCTACGTCGCCAACCTGCTCGGCACGCTGCGCCGCTACGAAGAACTGCCGCAGATCCTCGGCGGCCTGCCGGTGCTGCGCCAGGCCCTGCAACAACCTGGCGACCCGCTGCTGCAGAAGATCGCCAACGAGGCGCTGGCCGACATCCGCCGACGCACCGGCGCCGACGTGATCTACCTGCTGCAACCGGACGGCACCACCCAGGTCGCCTCCAACTGGGCCCAGGCGGACAGTTTCGTCCACCGCAACTTCGCCTTCCGCCCCTATTATCGCGAGGCCATGCAGGGCCGCCTGGCGCGCTTCTTCGGCCTGGGCACCACCTCGATCAAGCGCGGCTACTACTTCGCCAGTGCGGTGAAGGAAGGCTCGCGGATCATCGGCGTGCTGGTGGTGAAGGTCGATCTCGAACACATCGAACGGCTCTGGGGCAATTCCCCGGAGCAACTGCTGGTGATAGACAACTACGGCGTGGTGATCCTCTCCTCCCGCGAGGATTGGCGCTTCCATGCCAGTCGGCCGCTGAGCGCGGCGGAGCGCGACGAGATCCACGCCAACATCCCCTACCCGGTGCAGGACCCGAAGCCCCTGCGCCTGCAACAGAGCGCCTGGCTCAGCCAGAGCCGGACGCTGCCGGAAACCGGCTGGACGGTGAGCATCTACGCCCCCCGCACCCTCATCGAACGGCCGGTGCGCAGCGTCCTGCTGATCGGCGGCGCGACCCTGCTCGCCCTGCTCCTGCTGCTTACCCTGCTGACCCTCAGCCGCCGTCACTACCTGGACCGCATCGCTCTCGAGGCCGAGGCCAAGCGCCAGTTGGAAGAGCGCGTACTGGAACGCACCCGCGAGCTGGAGAACGCCAACGCGCAGTTGCAGCAGGAAGTCCACGAACGCGAGCAGGCCCAGCGCGAGCTGATGCGCGCCCAGGACGAAGTGGTCCAGGCCGGCAAGCTCACGGCCCTCGGCACCATGTCGGCGAGCATCAGCCACGAACTCAACCAGCCGCTGGCGGCGATCCGCAGCTACGCCGACAACGCCCGGGTGCTGCTCGACCACCAGCGCACCGAGGACGCCCGCGGCAATCTCGAGCAGATCAGCGACCTCACCACCCGCATGGCCTCGATCATCGCCCACCTCAAGGCCTATGCCCGCGGTGCGCGCCGGGCGCCGGAGAACGTGCAGTTGCAGCCGGCGATCGAGGACGCCCTGTCGATGGTGGCCAGCCGGCGGCGGGCGATGAACGTCGAACTGCTGCGCGACGTGCCGGACGCCCCGCTGTGGGTCCAGGCCGGCGAGACCCGCTTGCGGCAAATCCTCGGCAACCTGCTCACCAATGCCCTCGACGCGCTCGCCGAGAAAGCTCCGCCGCGGCGCCTGTGGGTAATCGCCAGCCAGGACCAGCACGGCGTGACCCTGACTCTGCGCGACAACGGCCCGGGGTTTTCCGAGGACGCCCTGGCCCACGCCCACGAACCCTTTTTCACCACCAAGACCACCGCCAAAGGGCTCGGCCTCGGCCTGGCCATCTGCGATAACCTATTGCGCGCCCTCGGCGGCCGCCTGGAAATGGGCAACCATCTCGAAGGCGGCGCCGTGGTGCGCCTGCACTTGCTGCCGGGAGTTCCCGGCGTCGCCGCCATGCCCCAGGAGGAAACCCGCGCATGAGTCCCTTCGCGCCATTCGATGCCCAGACCCAGGTCCTGCTGATCGACGACGATCCGCACCTGCGCCAGGCCCTGCGCCAGACGCTCGACCTCGCCGGGCTCAAGGTCGCGACCCTGGACGACGCGCGCCAGTTGGATACCGCGCAGTGCAAGGACTGGCCCGGGGTGGTGGTCAGCGACATCCGCATGCCCGGCATCGATGGCATGGAACTGCTCCGCCAATTGCACGAACAGGACGCCGACCTGCCGGTGATCCTGATCACCGGCCACGGCGACGTGCCGCTGGCGGTCCAGGCCATGCGCGGCGGCGCCTATGACTTCCTGGAAAAGCCCTTCCCCAGCGACGCCCTGCTCGACAGCGTGCGCCGCGCCCTGGAGGTGCGCCGGCTGGTCCTGGAGAACCGCACCCTGCGCCTGGCCCTGGCCGAACGCCACGAGCTGCATGGGCGCCTGATCGGACGCTCGGCCGGCATGCAGCGCCTGCGCGAGCAGGTCGGCTCGCTGGCGGCGATCCAGGCCGACGTGCTGGTCCTTGGCGAAACCGGCGCCGGCAAGGAGGTGGTCGCGCGGGCCCTGCATGACCTGTCGAGCCGACGCGACGGACCGTTCGTCGCGATCAACGCCGGCGCCCTCGCCGAATCGGTGGTGGAAAGCGAACTGTTCGGTCACGAGGCCGGCGCCTTCACCGGCGCGCAGAAGCGCCGCATCGGCAAGTTCGAGTACGCCAATGGCGGCACCCTGTTCCTCGACGAGATCGAGAGCATGAGCCTGGACGTGCAGGTCAAGCTGTTGCGCCTGCTGCAGGAACGGGTAGTCGAGCGGCTCGGCTCCAACCAGTTGATCCCGCTGGATATCCGCATCATCGCGGCAACCAAGGAAGACCTGCGCCAGGCCGCCGACCAGGGCCGCTTCCGCGCCGACCTCTATTACCGCCTCAACGTCGCCAGCCTGCGCATTCCACCGCTGCGCGAGCGCGGCGAAGACATCCCGCTGCTGTTCCGCCATTTCGCCGAAGCCGGCGCCATGCGTCATGGCCTGACGCCACGCGAACTGGACGCCGGCCAGTCGGCGCGGCTGCTGGCCTACGACTGGCCGGGCAACGTGCGCGAATTGCAGAACGCCGCCGAGCGCTTCGCCCTGGGTCTCGGCCTGAGCCTGGACGACGGAGTCCTGCCCGACGCCGCCGACGAGCCGCACAACCTCAGCGCCAAGGTCGAGGCCTTCGAGCGCTCGCTGATCGCTGCCGAACTGGAACGCCCGCACAATTCGCTGCGCAGCGTCGCCGAGGCCCTCGGTATCCCGCGCAAGACCCTGCACGACAAGCTGCGCAAGCACGGCCTGCCGTTCAACACGCCTGGCGAAAATCCGCCAGATGATGGCGAATGAATGGCGGATTACCGCCAACCGTTCGCCATCCGCGCCCGCAGCATCTCCCCTGCGTACCCTTGCCCGACTGGCACAGGGCTTGCTCACGGCTTCCCGAGCGTTCCAACAAGCAGAAGACCAGGCGCTTTTCCGATTCACGCAGCATCTGCCGCTGCGCTGCCTAGACTTCCCTTGTTCGGCCACGCCGAGAGGACACCCGTCCTCTTCATAAAAGACAGACAAGAACAAAGAGGAAGTCTCATGCTCAAGCACACCGCGAAGGCGCTCGTCTGCGCACTTTCCCTGACCGTCGCCGGAATCGTCCAGGCAGCCGACCCGATCGTCATCAAGTTCTCCCACGTCGTCGCCGAGCACACGCCCAAGGGCCAGGGCGCGCTGCTGTTCAAGAAACTGGTGGAGGAACGCCTGCCGGGCAAGGTCAAGGTGGAGGTCTACCCGAACTCGTCGCTGTTCGGCGACGGCAAGGAGATGGAAGCCCTGCTGCTGGGCGACGTGCAGATCATCGCGCCGTCGCTGGCCAAGTTCGAGCAGTACACCAAGAAATTGCAGATCTTCGACCTGCCGTTCCTGTTCGACAACATCCAGGCGGTCGACCGCTTCCAGCAGAGCCCGCAGGGCAAGGAGCTGCTGACCTCGATGCAGGACAAGGGCATCACTGGCCTCGGCTACTGGCACAACGGGATGAAGCAGTTGTCCGCCAACAAGCCCCTGCGCGAGCCGAAGGACGCCCGCGGCCTGAAGTTCCGCGTGCAGGCCTCCAAGGTGCTCGAGGAACAGTTCAAGGCGGTGCGCGCCAACCCGCGCAAGATGAGCTTCGCCGAGGTCTACCAGGGCCTGCAGACCGGCGTGGTCAACGGTACCGAGAACCCCTGGTCGAACATCTACTCGCAGAAGATGCACGAAGTGCAGAAGTACATCACCGAGTCCGACCACGGCGTGCTGGACTACATGGTGATCACCAACACCAAGTTCTGGAACGGCCTGCCGGAAGACGTGCGCGGCGTGCTGGCCAAGACCATGGACGAGGTCACCGTGGAGGTGAACAAGCAGGCCGAGGCGCTCAACCAGGGCGACAAGCAGCGCATCGTCGAGGCCAAGACCAGCGAGATCATCGAACTCACTCCCGAACAGCGGGCCGAATGGCGCAAGGCCATGCAGCCGGTGTGGAAGAAGTTCGAAGGCGAGATCGGCGCCGACCTGATCAAGGCCGCCGAAGCCGCCAACCAGGCCCAATAAGAAGAAGAGGGAAAGCCCATGCACGCGCTCGCGCGCGTCTGGGCGCGCCTGGAGGAAGGCCTGATCGCCTTCCTCCTCGCCGCCATGACGCTGGTTACCTTCGTTTATGTAGTCCTCAATAACCTCTATACGCTGCTCTACGATCTCGCCGATCTCTGGGAGGGCGGCAACGAGACGCTGCTCGCCATCGGCGATGGGGTCCTCACCCTGGCCCAGGAGATGACCTGGAGCAACGCCCTGACCAAGGCCCTGTTCGCCTGGCTGATCTTCCTCGGCATCGCCTACGGCGTACGCACCGCCGGGCACCTCGGTGTGGACGTGCTGGTGAAGCTGGCCTCGCGACCGGTACAGCGAGTGCTCGGCGTGATCGCCTGCCTGGCCTGCCTCGGCTACGCCGGCCTGCTCTGCGTGGCCAGCTACGACTGGGTGAAGACCCTGTTCATCGCCGGCATCGGCGCCGAGGACCTCGACCACTTCGGCATCCGCCAATGGCACATCGGCCTGATCGTGCCGGTCGGCTTCGCCCTGGTGTTCATCCGTTTCGCCGAGATCCTCGTGCGCATCCTGCGCAACCGCCAGACCGGACTGGGACTGGCCGACGAGGCTGCCGACGCGCTGAAGCTGACCGAGCACGAGGAGCCCAAGGCATGACCATTCTGTTCCTCTTCCTGCTGCTCTTCCTGCTGATGTTCATCGGCGTGCCGATCGCCGTCTCCCTGGGTCTCTCCGGCGCACTGACGATCCTCCTGTTCAGCCCGGACTCGGTACGCTCGCTGGCGATCAAGCTGTTCGAGACCTCCGAGCACTACACCCTGCTGGCGATCCCGTTCTTCCTGCTCTCCGGCGCGTTCATGACCACCGGTGGCGTGGCGCGGCGCCTGATCGACTTCGCCAACGCCTGCGTCGGACACATCCGTGGCGGCCTGGCGATCGCCGCGGTGCTCGCCTGCATGCTCTTCGCCGCGCTATCCGGCTCGTCTCCGGCAACGGTGGCGGCAGTGGGTTCGATCGCCATCGCCGGCATGGTCCGCTCGGGTTATCCACAGGCGTTCGGCGCTGGGATCGTCTGCAACGCCGGCACCCTCGGCATCCTCATCCCGCCATCGATCGTGATGGTGGTCTACGCCGCCGCCACCGAGACCTCGGTGGGCAAGCTGTTCATCGCCGGCGTGGTTCCGGGGCTGCTGCTGGGACTGATCCTGATGGTGGTGATCTACATCGTCGCCCGGGTCAAGAAGCTGCCCGCCATGCCAAGGGTCAGTCTGCGCGAATGGCTGGCCAGCGCGCGCAAGGCGCTGTGGGGGCTGCTGCTGATGGTGATCATCCTCGGCGGCATCTATTCCGGCGCCTTCACCCCCACCGAGGCCGCCGCCGTCGCCGCGGTGTACTCGGCCTTCGTCGCACTGTTCGTCTACCGCGACATGCGCCTGAGCGAATGCCCGAAGGTGCTGCTGGAGTCCGGCAAGCTGACCATCATGCTGATGTTCATCATCGCCAACGCCATGCTCTTCGCCCACGTGCTGACCACCGAGCAGATACCGCAGAGCATCGCCAGCTGGGTCACGGAACTGGGACTTTCGCCATGGATGTTCCTGCTGGTGGTGAACATCGTGCTGCTGATCGCCGGCAACTTCATGGAGCCTTCGGCGATCATCCTGATCCTGGCGCCGATCTTCTTCCCCATCGCCATGGAGCTGGGCATCGATCCGATCCACCTCGGCATCATCATGGTGGTGAACATGGAGATCGGCCTGATCACGCCGCCGGTCGGGCTCAACCTGTTCGTCACCTCGGCGGTCACCGGCATGCCGCTGGGCGCGACCATCCGCGCAGCGCTGCCGTGGCTGATGATCCTGCTGGTGTTCCTGATCATCGTGACCTACATCCCGGCGGTATCCCTGGCATTGCCGAACTGGCTGGGGATGAGCTGACGGAACGGTAACGACGGCGGAAAACCCCGCCCTGCGCTCGGGCCTTCGGCAAAAATCCGCTCATGCCGCAGGCCCGTGCCCCGCAGTTGACGGGCCGGGCCACCTGTCGATGGCTGGCACGCCGCTTGCTCAATCGCTCGCAGTGCCCCTGGCACCGGCTTTCGGTTCGCCCAGCGAACCGCGCCCTTCGGCCACGAACCGGATGGCGGCCCCTTCCCCTGTGCCGACGTGCGCCAGCACGCGCGGCGGGTGGGCGGCGATCCCGTCCCCCCAGCGGTCTTCATACCCTGAAGCCCAAATGAAGAGCCCGGCGAACGCCGGGCTTCTTCATTTCTTTCCTTGTGCTTTTTCGTTCTTTGATAAGAGCGGAAAATTATTTTTACTTATAAATAAAAAATACTCCTCTCGAAATACTGCAACACTTCCCTGGAAAGTCGCGGCGGTTTTTCGACGGACCGTCAACAAGCCGGCGACCACCCACCTGAAAGTCAGAATACCGTCTCGCGAAATTCATTGATCGGCATCAACGATCCGGCTTGATCCGCGGCTTATAGCCCGATTTCGAGCAATTTCAAGCTTTCCCCGTAGCGGATGGCAAGACTTCCCCTATCACATGAAAAAACCGCCCTATTGCGGGCAGGTCTTAGATTCCTCTTCTATCTTTGGCACTCGCAACTTACAGGAATGCGTCATCTAATTACTTTGAGTAGGAAGCTATTGACGTGGATCAGCATTCAACAATAGCCGCTGCCGCCTAATGGCTTCACTCTCAATTCCTATAGGGAGATTCCGAAAATGTCCCAAGAATCCAGCCAAAAACTCCGACTAGGAGCGCTAACGGCTCTGGTTGTCGGCTCGATGATCGGAGGGGGCATCTTCTCCCTTCCGCAAAACATGGCAGCCAGCGCCGACGTCGGCGCCGTCCTGATCGGATGGGCGATCACCGCCGTCGGCATGCTCACCCTCGCTTTCGTCTTCCAGACCCTCGCCAACCGCAAGCCCGAACTCGACGGCGGCGTGTACGCCTACGCCAAGGCCGGCTTCGGCGACTACATGGGTTTCTCCTCGGCCTGGGGCTACTGGATCAGCGCCTGGCTGGGCAACGTCGGCTACTTCGTCCTGTTGTTCAGCACCCTCGGCTACTTCTTCCCGATCTTCGGCAAGGGCGACACCGTCGCGGCGATCGTCTGCGCCTCGGTCCTGCTCTGGGCCCTGCACTTCCTGGTGCTGCGCGGGATCAAGGAGGCGGCGTTCATCAACACCGTCACCACCGTGGCCAAGGTCGTGCCGCTGTTCCTGTTCATCCTGATCTGCCTGTTCGCCTTCAAGCTGGACATCTTCACCGCCGACATCTGGGGCAAGAGCAACCCGGACCTGGGCAGCGTGATGAACCAGGTACGCAACATGATGCTGGTCACCGTCTGGGTGTTCATCGGCATCGAGGGCGCGAGCATCTTCTCCTCCCGCGCGGAAAAACGTTCCGACGTCGGCAAGGCCACCGTGATCGGCTTCATCACCGTCCTGCTCCTGCTGGTGCTGGTCAACGTGCTGTCCATGGGCGTGATGACCCAGCCGGAACTGGCCAAGCTGCAGAACCCGTCGATGGCGCTGGTACTCGAGCATGTGGTCGGCCACTGGGGCGCCGTGCTGATCAGCGTCGGCCTGCTGATCTCGCTGCTGGGCGCGCTGCTCTCCTGGGTGCTGCTGTGCGCCGAGATCATGTTCGCCGCCGCCAAGGACCACACCATGCCGGAGTTCCTGCGCCGCGAGAACGCCAACCAGGTGCCGGCCAACGCCCTGTGGCTGACCAACATCTGCGTACAGGTGTTCCTGGTGGTGGTGTTCTTCACCTCGGGCGACCCGGACGGCATGGACCCGTACACCAAGATGCTGCTCCTGGCCACCTCGATGATCCTGATCCCGTACTTCTGGTCCGCCGCCTATGGCCTGCTGCTGACCCTGAAGGGCGAGACCTACGAGAACGATGCCCGCGAACGCAGCAAGGACCTGGTCATCGCCGGCATCGCCGTGGCCTACGCGGTCTGGCTGCTCTACGCCGGGGGCCTGAAGTACCTGCTGCTGTCCGCCCTGCTGTATGCGCCCGGCGCGATCCTTTTCGCCAAGGCCAAGCACGAGGTCGGCCAGCCGATCTTCACCGGAATCGAAAAACTGATCTTCGCCGCAGTCGTCATTGGCGCCCTGGTGGCTGCCTACGGCCTCTACGACGGTTTCCTCACCCTCTGATTACTCCACTGGAGACGTGAAATGAGCACGGAAAAAACCAAACTTGGCGTCCACTCCGAAGCCGGCAAACTGCGCAAAGTGATGGTCTGCTCGCCCGGACTCGCCCACCAGCGCCTGACCCCGAGCAACTGCGACGAGTTGCTGTTCGACGACGTGATCTGGGTGAACCAGGCCAAGCGCGACCACTTCGACTTCGTCACCAAGATGCGCGAGCGCGGCATCGACGTCCTCGAGATGCACAATCTGCTGACCGAGACCATCCAGAACCCGGAAGCGCTGAAGTGGATCCTCGATCGCAAGATCACCGCCGACAGCGTCGGCCTGGGCCTGACCAGCGAGCTGCGCTCCTGGCTGGAGAGCCTGGAGCCGCGCAAGCTGGCCGAGTACCTGATCGGCGGCGTCGCCGCTGACGACCTGCCCGCCAGCGAAGGCGCCGACATCCTCAAGATGTACCGCGAGTACCTGGGCCATTCCAGCTTCCTGCTGCCGCCGTTGCCGAACACCCAGTTCACCCGTGACACCACGTGCTGGATCTACGGCGGCGTGACCCTGAACCCGATGTACTGGCCGGCGCGACGACAGGAAACCCTGCTGACCACCGCCATCTACAAGTTCCATCCCGAGTTCGCCAACGCCGAATTCGAGATCTGGTACGGCGACCCGGACAAGGACCACGGCTCCTCGACCCTGGAAGGCGGCGACGTGATGCCGATCGGCAACGGCGTGGTCCTGATCGGCATGGGCGAGCGCTCCTCGCGCCAGGCCATCGGTCAGGTCGCCCAGTCGCTGTTCGCCAAGGGCGCCGCCGAGCGGGTGATCGTCGCCGGCCTGCCGAAGTCCCGCGCCGCGATGCACCTGGACACCGTGTTCAGCTTCTGCGACCGCGACCTGGTCACGGTCTTCCCGGAAGTGGTCAAGGAAATCGTGCCCTTCAGCCTGCGCCCCGATCCGAGCAGCCCCTACGGCATGAACATCCGCCGCGAGGAGAAAACCTTCCTCGAAGTGGTCGCCGAATCCCTCGGCCTGAAGAAACTGCGCGTGGTCGAGACCGGCGGCAACAGCTTCGCCGCCGAGCGCGAGCAATGGGACGACGGTAACAACGTGGTCTGCCTGGAGCCGGGCGTGGTGGTCGGCTACGACCGCAACACCTACACCAACACCCTGCTGCGCAAGGCCGGCGTCGAGGTCATCACCATCAGCGCCAGCGAACTGGGTCGCGGTCGCGGCGGCGGCCACTGCATGACCTGCCCGATCATCCGCGACCCGATCGACTACTGACAGACACCCGCTCTCGAGCTGAACGGCGGCGTCCCCAGGAGGGGCGCCGCCCACCGACTTCCCACAAGGAGATCAATCATGGCTTTCAACATGCACAACCGTAACCTGCTCAGCCTGATGCACCACAGCACCCGCGAGCTGCGTTACCTGCTCGACCTGTCCCGCGACCTCAAGCGCGCCAAGTACACCGGCACCGAGCAGCAGCACCTGAAGCGCAAGAACATCGCCCTGATCTTCGAGAAAACCTCCACTCGCACCCGCTGCGCCTTCGAGGTGGCCGCCTACGACCAGGGCGCCAACGTCACCTACATCGACCCGAACTCCTCGCAGATCGGCCACAAGGAGAGCATGAAGGACACCGCGCGGGTTCTCGGCCGGATGTACGACGCCATCGAGTACCGCGGCTTCAAGCAGGAAATCGTCGAGGAACTCGCGAAGTTCGCCGGCGTTCCGGTGTTCAACGGCCTGACCGACGAATACCACCCGACCCAGATGCTCGCCGACGTGCTGACCATGCGCGAGCACAGCGACAAGCCGCTGCACGACATCAGCTACGCCTACCTGGGCGACGCGCGCAACAACATGGGTAACTCCCTGCTGCTGATCGGCGCCAAGCTCGGCATGGACGTACGCATCGCCGCGCCGAAGGCGCTCTGGCCGCACGACGAGTTCGTCGCCCAGTGCAAGAAGTTCGCCGAGGAAAGCGGCGCCAAGCTGACCCTCACCGAGGATCCGAAGGAAGCCGTGAAGGGCGTGGACTTCGTCCACACCGACGTCTGGGTATCGATGGGCGAGCCGGTGGAAGCCTGGGGCGAGCGGATCAAGGAACTGCTGCCCTACCAGGTCAACATGGAGATCATGAAGGCCACCGGCAACCCGCGGGCCAAGTTCATGCACTGCCTGCCGGCGTTCCACAACAGCGAGACCAAGGTCGGCAAGCAGATCGCCGAGCAGTATCCGAACCTGGCCAACGGCATCGAGGTGACCGAGGACGTCTTCGAGTCGCCCTACAACATCGCCTTCGAGCAGGCCGAGAACCGCATGCATACCATCAAGGCGATCCTCGTCTCGACCCTCGCCGACATCTGACCGCGCTCCTGCGCCCCGGCCCACGCGGCCGGGCGCAGCCGCCTTCCGGAGGTAACCGATATGCGTATCGTCGTCGCATTGGGCGGTAATGCCCTGCTACGCCGTGGCGAACCCATGACCGCGGACAACCAGCGGGAAAACGTGCGGATCGCCGCCGAACAGATCGCCAAGGTGGCGCCCGGCAACGAGCTGGTGATCGCCCACGGCAACGGCCCCCAGGTCGGCCTGCTGGCCCTCCAGGGTGCCGCCTACGACAAGGTCTCGCCCTACCCGCTGGACGTCCTCGGCGCGGAAACCGAGGGCATGATCGGCTACATGATCGAACAGGAAATGGGCAACCTGCTGCCGTTCGAAGTGCCGTTCGCCACCATCCTCACCCAGGTCGAGGTGGACGGTAAGGATCCGGCGTTCCAGAACCCGACCAAGCCGATCGGCCCGGTCTACTCCAGGGAAGAAGCCGAGCGCCTGGCCGCCGAGAAGGGCTGGAGCATCGCCCCGGACGGCGACAAGTTCCGCCGCGTGGTGCCCAGCCCGCGGCCGAAGCGGATCTTCGAGATCCGCCCGGTGAAGTGGCTGCTGGAGAAAGGCACCATCGTCATCTGCGCTGGCGGCGGCGGTATCCCGACCATGTACGACGAGGCCGGGAAGAAGCTCAGCGGCGTCGAGGCGGTGATCGACAAGGACCTCTGCTCCTCGCTGCTGGCCCAGGAGCTGGTGGCCGACATCCTGATCATCGCCACCGACGTCGACGCGGCCTACGTCGACTGGGGCAAGCCGACCCAGAAGGCCATCGCCCAGGCCCATCCGGACGAACTGGAGCGCCTCGGCTTCGCCGCCGGCTCCATGGGTCCGAAGGTCCAGGCCGCCATCGAGTTCGCCCGCGCCACCGGCAAGGACGCGGTGATCGGTTCGCTCGCGGACATCGTCGCAATCACCGAGGGCAAGGCGGGAACACGGGTCAGCACGCGCAAGGCGGGCATCGAGTACCGCTGATACACCACCCCCAGGGCCGCTTCGCGGCCCTTCTTCATTCTCCTCTGCCGGCATCGGGCGAAAGGTGGATAGCGCCACGCCTCTGCGCGCGGACTTTCAAGCAAGTCCCGCAACACTCGCCTACGCCCCACCTCTGCCAACAGCCCGGCCATGGGCGTCAATCCCCCCACGGCAGACCGCCAGCACTTGTGGAAAGCCCACGCAACGCGGTATTCAGTAGGAAAATACGTGACTCGATAGTCATGATTCACGTCAGCATAGTCACCCTGATCATTTCAACGGCCACTGGCTCGTGCCCGGGTCCGTGAAGCTCGCCTCGCCGACGGGAAAGGCCGCCATCGCCGCCACGCGCTTCCCGCTCCGGACCAGGCAGCAGCCCGGCACGCGAACGACTATTCGAAGGAGTTTCTGAGTGATGTCTCGACTACCGGTCATTGTTGGTTTCGGTGGCTACAACGCAGCAGGCCGTAGTTCCTTCCACCACGGCTTCCGCCGCATGGTCATCGAATCGATGGACCCGCAGGCGCGCCAGGAAACCCTAGCCGGCCTGGCGGTCATGATGAAACTGGTCAAGGCCGAAGGCGGCCGCTACCTGGCCGAAGACGGCACGCCGCTGTCCCCGGAGGACATCGAGCGGCGCTACGCCGAACGCATCTTCGCCTCTACCCTGGTGCGACGCATCGAACCGCAGTACCTCGACCCGGATGCAGTCCACTGGCACAAGGTCCTCGAGCTGTCCCCTGCCGAAGGCCAGGCGCTGACCTTCAAGGCCTCGCCCAAGCAACTGCCCGAGCCGCTGCCGGCCAACTGGTCGATCGCTCCCGCGGAGGACGGCGAGGTGCTGGTGAGCATCCACGAGCGCTGCGAGTTCAAGGTGGACAGCTACCGTGCGCTGACGGTGAAGTCCGCCGGCCAGTTGCCCACCGGTTTCGAACCGGGCGAGCTGTACAACTCGCGCTTCCACCCGCGCGGCCTGCAGATGTCGGTGGTCGCCGCGACCGACGCGATCCGCTCCACCGGCATCGACTGGAAGACCATCGTCGACAACGTCCAGCCCGACGAGATCGCGGTATTCTCCGGCAGCATCATGAGCCAGCTCGACGACAACGGTTTCGGCGGCCTGATGCAATCCCGCCTGAAGGGCCACCGGGTCTCGGCCAAGCAACTGCCGCTGGGCTTCAACAGCATGCCCACCGATTTCATCAATGCCTACGTGCTCGGCAGCGTCGGCATGACCGGCAGCATCACAGGCGCCTGCGCCACCTTCCTCTACAACCTGCAGAAGGGTATCGACGTCATCACCAGCGGCCAGGCCCGGGTGGTCATCGTCGGCAACAGCGAGGCGCCGATCCTGCCGGAGTGCATCGAGGGCTACAGTGCCATGGGCGCACTGGCCACCGAAGAAGGCCTGCGCCTGATCGAAGGCCGCGACGACGTGGACTTCCGCCGCGCCAGCCGGCCGTTCGGCGAGAACTGCGGCTTCACCCTGGCCGAGTCCAGCCAGTACGTAGTGCTGATGGACGACGAACTGGCCCTGCGCCTGGGCGCGGATATCCACGGCGCGGTAACCGACGTGTTCATCAACGCCGACGGTTTCAAGAAGTCCATCTCCGCCCCCGGCCCGGGCAACTACCTGACGGTAGCCAAGGCGGTGGCCAGCGCGGTGCAGATCGTCGGCCTGGACACCGTGCGCCACGCCAGCTTCGTCCACGCCCACGGCTCCAGCACGCCGGCCAACCGGGTCACCGAATCGGAAATCCTCGACCGCGTGGCCAGCGCCTTCGGCATCGACGGCTGGCCGGTCACCGCGGTGAAGGCCTACGTCGGCCACTCCCTGGCCACCGCCAGCGCCGATCAACTGATTTCCGCCCTGGGCACCTTCAAGTACGGCATCCTCCCTGGGATCAAGACCATCGACAAGGTCGCCGACGACGTCCACCAGCAGCGCCTGAGCATCTCCAATCGCGACATGCGCCAGGACAAGCCGCTGGAGGTGTGCTTCATCAACTCCAAGGGCTTCGGCGGCAACAACGCCAGCGGCGTGGTGCTGTCGCCGCGAATCGCCGAGAAGATGCTGCGCAAGCGCCATGGCCAAGCGGCCTTCGCCGCCTACGTCGAGAAGCGCGAGCAGACCCGCGCCGCCGCCCGCGCCTACGACCAGCGCGCGCTGCAGGGCGACCTGGAGATCATCTACAACTTCGGCCAGGACCTGATCGACGAGCACGCCATCGAGGTCAGCGCCGAACAGGTGACGGTGCCCGGCTTCAGCCAGCCGCTGGTATACAAGAAGGACGCGCGTTTCAGCGACATGCTCGACTGAGCGCCGCCACAACGGCAAAGGCCCGGCTAGAAGACCGGGCCTTTTCGTTTCAGTGCAGCGCGCGCGCCAGTTGGATCAGCTCGCTGCGCCACTCGGCGGCGCGCGGCAGGGCCAGGAAGGAGCCGTTGAGGTAGTCCTCGCGCGGCTCGTAGGTGAATGGCGCGCCATGCAGGTCGAGCACCTCGCCGCCGGCGCCTTCCAGCACACCCTGGGCGGCGGCCGTGTCCCATTGCGAGGTTGGCGTCAGGCGCGGATAGCAGTCGGCAGCGCCCTCGGCCAGCAGGCAGAACTTCAGCGAACTGCCGATGCTGGCTCGCCGCAGGTCGCCGAAGCGCTCGCTCAAGCCATCCAGCAGGCGCTCCTGGGCCGGGCTGCCGTGGCGCTTGCTGGCCACCACGGTGAAGGCCTCCTCGGGCTCCAGGCGCACACTGATCGGTTGCGCGCGGCCATCGGCCTCCTCGCGCCAGGCACCGAGACCGGCGCCACCGTAGTAGCAGCGGCCGCTCACCGGCACGCCGACCAGGCCGAACAGCACCCGGCCATCCTCGACCAGGGCCACGTTGACGGTGAACTCCTCGCTACCGGAGATGAACTCCTTGGTGCCGTCCAGCGGGTCCACCAGCCACCAGCGCCGCCAGTGGCCGCGCTCGCTCAGCGGTATCTCGCAATCCTCTTCGGAAAGCACCGGAATGTCCGGCGCCAGCGCCCGCAATCCCGTCTCCAATATATGGTGCGCGGCCAGGTCGGCGGCAGTCACCGGCGATTCGTCGGCCTTCGAGCGCACCGCCACGTCGGCGCGCCAGTGCGGCAGGATCGCCTCGCCGGCGCGCCGCACCAGCGCCACCAATTCGCCCCAGGGCACCGGCCTCATGCCTGGTACTCGCCGCGCTGGGTGAGCAGGTCGCGCACCAGGTACAGCGCGGCCAGGGCGCGGCCTTCGCTGAACTGAGCGTGCTGGGCCAGGCTCGAGAGTTCGCGCAGGCTGATGCGATCGACGCCCATCGGCTCCGGCTCGTCGCCCGGCAGGCGCTCCTCGTAGAGATCGCGCGCCAGCACCACCTGGATGCGCTGGCTCATGTAGCCCGGCGACAGCGACAGTTCGGTGATGTGCTCCAGTTGCCGGGCACCGTAGCCCGCTTCCTCCTTGAGTTCGCGGTTGGCCGCCGCGAGGATGTCCTCGCCCGGCTCGACCAGGCCCTTGGGCAGCGACAACTGGTATTCGTCGACCCCGGCGCAATATTCCTCCACCAGCACCGCGTGCTCGGCATCGAGCATGGCCACCACCATCACCGCACCGTAGCCCTGGCCCTTGCCGACCAGACGCTCGTAGGTGCGCTCGACGCCATTGCTGAAGCGCAGTTGCAACTCCTCGACAGCGAACAGTCGGCTCTTCGCGACGATCTCGCTGGCGAGTACGGTGGGTTTCTGACGCATGTGGATAACTCCTTGGCGAAGCCGGCGGGTTATCATACCCCGGCTTTTCCGATTATCCCTGTCGGAGATTGATGGGAAGCGACAGATTTCCGCATCGATCGCGACGAACCGCGACAAGAGCCGCCATGCCCACCCTGCCCTGGTCCGCCATCGACACCGTGCTGCTCGACATGGACGGCACCCTGCTCGACCTGCACTTCGACAACCACTTCTGGCTGGAACACCTGCCCCAGCGCTATGCCGAACGCAACGGCCTGAGTCGCACCGAAGCCGACGCCGTGCTCGAGCCGCTGTTCCGCGAACACGCCGGCCAGCTCAACTGGTACTGCCTGGATTTCTGGAGCCGGGAACTGGACCTGTCGATCCGCGAACTCAAGCACGAGGTGGCGCACCTGATCTCGCTGCGTCCGCACGCCGATACCTTCCTCGCCGCCCTGCGCCGGGCCGGCAAGCGCGTGGCGCTGGTCACCAACGCGCACCGCGACTCGCTGTCGCTGAAGCTGGAACGGATCGAACTGGCGCCCTATTTCGACCGACTGATCAGCTCCCACGACTACGGCTACCCGAAGGAGGACGCGCGCTTCTGGAGCGCCCTGCAAGCCGATTTCGGCTTCGACCCGCAGCGCAGCCTGTTCATCGACGACAGCCTGCCGATCCTGCGCAGCGCCCGCGCCTATGGTGTCGCCCACCTGTTGGCGGTACGCCACCCGGACAGCCGTGGCCAGGTCCGGGACACCGAGGAGTTCGCCGCCCAGGAGGACTACCGGCGGCTGCTCGAAGGACTGCCGTAGCCGCGGAAACGAAAACCCCGCCACGCGGGCGGGGTTGGCGAAACGCCGGGATCACTCGGGAATGCGCAGGACCTGGCCGGGGTAGATCTTGTCCGGATGGCTGAGCATCGGCTTGTTGGCCTCGAAGATCTTCATGTAGGCGTTGGCATTGCCGTATTCGGCCTTGGCGATGGCGCTCAGGGTGTCGCCTTTCTTCACGGTGACGAAGCGCGCCTCCGGAGCGGCCTGGGCCACGGTGATCTTGTCTTCCACCGAGGAGACGCCGGCGACGTTGCCCAGCGCCAGCAGGATCTTCTCTTTCTCCTCCTGGCTGGCCACCTCGCCCGAGGCGATGACCTTGTCGCCTTCCACCGAAACCTGGATGTTCGGGTTGCCCAGGCCGACCTTGGCGACGTGCTCCTTCAGCGACTCGGCCGCCTGTGCCTCATGCCCCGTCAGCGTATCCCACAGCTTTTCACCGGCTTCCTTCACGAACGCGAAAATACCCATCTTTGGTTCTCCCTTTACGGTTACGGTTGCAAGCGGCCGGCGCAATCCCGATCCGCGACTAGCCAAGTCTAGACTGCAAAAACCGGCGAAATATCCCCAGGCTCCTTCGTCACCCCATAACACTGCGCCCATTCGCGTTAAGATTCGGCGACACCCCCGCCACGGAAGCGCCGATGGACATCAAGCAACTGAAATTCCTCTGCGCCCTCGACGAAACCCGCCACTTCGGCCAGGCCGCCGCGCGCTGCCACGTCACCCAGCCGACCCTGTCCATGCGCCTGCGCAGCCTGGAGGAAGAACTCGGCCTGGAACTGGTGCGACGCAGCCAGCGCTTCGAAGGCTTCACCGAGGCCGGCGAGCGCGTACTGGCCTGGGCACGCAGCCTGCTGGCGGCCCAGGAAGGGCTGTACGCGGAAGCCGCCGCCTGCCGCGGGCAACTGGTCGGGACCCTGCGCCTGGGCGTGGTGCCGCTGGCCAGCTTCGACCCGATGCGCCTGGTCCAGCACATGGCCGGGCGCCACCCGGAGTTGCGTTTCCAGCTCTATTCCCTGAGTTCGGAACAGGTACTCGAAGGCCTGGCGCGCAACCAGTTCGATCTCGGCGTCTCTTATCTGGACCGTCTGGACCGCAGCCATTTCGAGGGCATCGAACTGGCGGAGACCCGCATGGGCCTGCTCCATCACCCCAGCCATTTCCCGCTCGACGCCGCGCTGCTGAACTGGGAAGCGCTGGCTGGCCTGCCGCTGGGTCTGCTCTCGGCGGGCATGCACTTCCGCCAATCCATCGACCACAACTTCCGCAGCCGCGGGTTGAGCCCCATCGCGCGCCTGGAAACCGACTCGGTACAGCAACTGCTGCAGGCGGTGCAGCGCGGCTTGTGCTGCGCGATCATGCCGCTGGGCAGCGAAGTCGACGGCGAGTTGCGCCTGATCCCCATCGAGGACGCCCATACCCTGGCAGCGCTCGGTCTGATCATCCGCAGCGGACAGCCGCGCTCGGCGCTGGCCGAAGCCTGTTTCGAGGAAGCCCGGAACTGGTTGGCGCCGCAGTCTTGATAGATCACGTCGATCAGCGCATCGGCACAACCGATTAGACGCTGCCCCGCGTCAGGCCTAGGCTGGTGCCACACCTAGAACGATAGGGCCCAGCCCATGCCTTGCCAGCCTGCATGCCCGGTATCCGCGGATACCTGGGCGCCTTCCGCCGTTCCCGACGATTACCGCTACGCCGACCTGCACCTGCCGCAGCAGGTCGGCCAGGCCTCCCTTGCCGCCGAGTGTGCCGTGGCGATCAGCTACAACGGACTGAACCAGGCGGTGATGATGGCCTCGCCCGAGGACATCGAGGATTTCGTCCGCGGTTTCAGCCTCAGCAGCGGCTTCGTGGAGTCCATCGACGAAATCTATGAAATCCGCGTCAGCGGCCAGGGCGAATCCCTCCACGCCGAGGTCGAAATCAGCAGCCGCGCGTTCTGGAACCTCAAGCGCCAACGCCGGCAACTGGCCGGCACTTCCGGATGCGGCCTGTGCGGCGTCGAAGCCCTGGAGCAGGCCCTGCCGCAACTGCCGGAACGGTCGCCGCAGGCGCTGCCTCCCGCCGCCCATCTCGGCGCCCTGCGCCAGCGTATCGAGCAGGCCCAGCGACTGGCGCGCCATAGCGGCGCCCTGCATGCCGCGCTGTATTTCGACGGGCATGGCGAGCTGCGCCTGTGTCGCGAGGACATCGGCCGCCACAACGCCCTCGACAAGCTGATCGGCGCCCTGCACCGCCAAGGCCTCGACGCCGCGCGCGGTTTCGCCGTGGTCACCAGCCGCTGCAGCCTGGAGCTTATCCACAAGGCCGTACGTGCTGGGATCGGCACCCTGGTCAGCCTCTCCGCACCCACCGCCCTGACCGTGCAATGGGCGCGCCGCCACCAACTGAACCTGATCCACCAGCCCCATCACAACGCCCCGCGGGTCTACAGCCCGGCGCCGGCCGCAACCGAGTGAGTCCGCCATGAGCCTGCAACCTCTCCAACCCCGCTACAAGCCCTATGCCGGCGCCGCCGCCGGCTGGGGCGCGCTGCGCAGCGTGGCGCACTTCTGGCTGGACAGCAAACAGCCGTTCAAGAACCTCCGCGCCCTGCTCAAGACCAACCAGAACGGCGGTTTCGACTGCCCCGGCTGCGCCTGGGGCGACTCGCCGGAAGACGGCCGGGTGAAGTTCTGCGAGAACGGTGCCAAGGCAGTCAACTGGGAAGCCACCAAGCGCCGCGTCGACGCGGCGTTCTTCGCCCGCTACAGCGTCAGCGCCCTGCGCGAACAGAGCGACTACTGGCTGGAATACCAGGGCCGCCTCACCGGACCGATGCGCTACGACCCGCTCAGCGACCACTACCAGCCGATCACCTGGGACGCCGCCTTCGCCCTGGTCGCCGAGCACCTGCGACGCCTGGATAGCCCCGACCAGGCGGAGTTCTATACCTCCGGGCGGGCCAGCAACGAGGCGGCCTACCTCTACCAGTTGTTCGTCCGCGCGTTCGGCACAAACAACTTCCCCGACTGCTCGAACATGTGCCACGAAGCCAGCGGCGTGGCACTGGGCCGCAGCGTCGGGGTCGGCAAGGGCAGCGTGACCTTCGACGACTTCGAACACGCCGACGCGATCTTCATCCTTGGGCAGAACCCCGGCACCAACCACCCGCGCATGCTCGAGCCGCTGCGCGAAGCAGTGAAGCGCGGCGCCCAGGTGGTCTGCTTCAACCCTCTCAAGGAGCGCGGCCTGGAGCGCTTCCAGCATCCGCAGAATGCGCTGGAAATGCTGACCAACGGGTCCTCGCCGCTGAACACCGCGTTCTTCCGTCCGGCACTGGGCGGCGACATGGCGGCGATCCGCGGGATCGCCAAGTTCCTCCTCGCCTGGGAGCGCGACGCCCAGGCCGAGGGCGGCGAGCCGGTATTCGACCACGCCTTCATCGCCGAGCACACCGACGGCCTCGAGGCCTACCTGGCCGAACTGGATGCCACCCCCTGGGAACACCTGGAGCGCCAGTCCGGGCTGAGCCTGGCGGAAATCGAACAGGCTGCGCGGATGTACCGGCGGGCGAACAGGGTCATCGTCTGCTGGGCGATGGGCATCACCCAACACCATCATTCGGTGGCGATCATCCAGGAAATCGTCAACCTGCAACTCCTGCGCGGCAACCTGGGCCGCCCGGGCGCCGGTCTCTGCCCGGTCCGCGGCCACAGCAACGTGCAGGGCGACCGCACCATGGGCATCAACGAGCGGCCGCCGGCGGCGCTGCTCGACGCACTGGAACGGCGCTTCGGCTTCGAAGTGCCACGCCACAACGGGCACAACGCCGTCGAGGCGATCGCCGCGATGCTCGCCGGCAAGTCGAAGGTCTTCATCGGCCTGGGCGGCAATTTCGCCCAGGCCACCCCGGACAGTCCGCGCACCCACGCCGCCCTGGCGTCATGCGACCTGACCGTGCACATCAGCACCAAGCTCAACCGCAGCCACCTGACCACCGGCCGCGACGCACTGATCCTGCCCTGCCTGGGGCGCACCGACATCGACCGCCAGGCCGAAGGCCCGCAGGCGGTCACGGTGGAAGACTCGTTCAGCATGATCCACGCATCCTACGGGCAACTGGAGCCGCTCTCGCAGCAGATGCGTTCGGAGCCGGCGATCATCGCCGGCATCGCCAAGGCAACCCTGGGCAACCATCCGGTGGACTGGGACGCGCTGATCGCCAACTACGAGCGCATCCGCGAGCTGATCGCCGACACCATCCCCGGTTTCGCCGACTTCAACCGCCGCGTCCGCCATCCCGGTGGCTTCTACCTCGGCAACTCCGCCGGCGAACGACGCTGGAACACCGCCAGCGGCAAGGCCAACTTCGTCGCCAACCCGCTGCCCCGCGACCTGTTGCCGGCACAGGTGCGCGACAGCGGCCTCGAACCCGACCTGATCCTGCAGACCCTGCGCTCCCATGACCAGTACAACACCACCATCTACGGCCTGGACGATCGCTATCGCGGAGTGAAGGGCCAGCGCGAAGTGGTATTCGCCAACGAGGCGGATATCCGCCGCCTGGGCTACCAGCCGGGCGACAAGGTCGACCTGGTCTCGCTGTGGAGCGATGGCATCGAACGCCGGGTACGCCGCTTCACCCTGCTCGCCTTCGACATCCCGGCCGGCCAGGCAGCCGCCTACTACCCGGAAACCAATCCCCTGGTGCCGCTGGAGAGCGTCGGCGTCGGCAGCCATACGCCGACTTCGAAGTTCATCGCGGTACGCCTGGAAAAGGCCACGGGCGACGGGCGCATTATCTGAAGCCCATGAAAAACGCCGCCTCCTGCAACAGGAGGCGGCGTCTTAAGGAAAAAGTCGATGAAAGGCCTTGAAGGCAGGCCGCTCGTCGGCGTTAGAATGGCCAGCATCCCGCCAGCAAAAATACCGATTTCGACCCTGAAATCGCGCTTCACATTCGGTCTACGACCGCCTCTACTTAAGAAAGTTCCCCATACAAAACAAGTACTTGGAATATTTCGAATTTGCTCTACCAATCGTCGGCTGGCGCTTGTCAGCGGTTTGGGCCAACCCCAGCATCGCAGCCGTCATCCCCACAGAGAGAAACTCTCTATGAAGTATTCCTCGATACTCCTGTTGTCCCTGAGTCTGGTCGGTAGTACCGCCTTCGCAGGCGACGACACCCGCGCGGCCATCGGCGGCGCCTTGGGCGGGGTGTTGGGTTCGGTCGTCGGCGATGCGGTCGGCGGCAGCACTGGCGCCGCGATCGGTAGTGGCATCGGTGGCGCTGCGGGCGGTGCAGTCGGCGCCGGACGCGGCAACAAGACCGAAGCGGCGATCGGCGGCGGCCTCGGTGCCGCAGGCGGCAACGTCATCGGCCGGCAGATCGGTGGCAGCACCGGTGGCCTGATCGGCGCGGCCCTCGGCGGCGCCGGCGGCGGCGCGCTGGGCAACCATTATGGCGACGGCAACCGCCGCTACGACGACGATGACGACTACCGCGACCGTCGCTACTACCGCCGCGCCGGCTATCGCGATGGCTATTACCGGCATGACAACGGCCATCACTATGGCCAGTACAAGAAGTGGAAGCGCCACAAGCATCATCGTCGCTACTACTACGACGACTGAACCCGCCGCTCCCTACGACGCAAAGGCCGGGCCGGATGGTCCGGCCTTTGTGCGAACGACCGTATTTCCCTCCCGATTGAAACGATGAGGCACGCACGATGCGTAAATCTCTCCTGGTAATCGCGTTCGGCCTGCTGAGCGCACAAGCCGCGCTCGCCGGCGATTCCACCAAGACCGCGGTGGGCGGCGGCGTAGGCGGTGCCCTGGGCAACGTCGTGGGCGGCGCCATCGGCGGTAGCACCGGTGCCGCCATAGGCGCCGGCCTGGGTGGCGCGGCCGGCGGCGCGATGACCGCCAAGGACGGGCGCAAGACCGAAGCCGCCCTGGGTGGCGGGCTAGGCGCGGCCGGCGGTTCGGTGATCGGCAACAAGCTGGCCGGCAGCACCGGCGCGACCATAGGTGCAGGCCTCGGCGGCGCAGCGGGTGGCGCGGTCGGTAACAACCTGGGCAAGGACAACGACAGCGGTCACCGCGGCAAGAAACACCGCAAGCACAAGCATCGTTGATCGGCATGCTTGCCGAAGCTGATGTGTAAAAGCCCCGCGAACGCGGGGCTTTTACTTTCTACCGTTCGTCAGCCTTTCGGTGCCGTTTTCAACTCGTCGCGAACGATCAGGACGCCACGCGGCGCCTCGATCCCGACCCGGGCCTGGTTGCCGATGATATCGGTGACCAGGATCCGGATGCCGCCTTCGCGCAACTGCCGAATCAGTTCCTCCGCCGGGTAGTCGGCCTTGAGGGACAGGGTGATGCCTTCGCCTTCTCGGCGGGAGAGTATCAGGAAACCCATGTTCCGCGTCCTTGCCAGTCATAGCAGGGGCAAACCGGCCCCTTTGGTGAATGAAATGGTGTGGAGGGATGGTCACAGAACATTGCTCCAGCGTCGAGACTGCAAACGTTCAATCAGAAATGTCCCATCCAGCGCTTCCTGTTCGCCTCACGCCATGTCATGGATTGTCGCACCGGGCTCGCTTTGCTAGCGTGCCGGACATCAATTCCATCCGAGATTTCCAGATGCGCCCGTCGTTCGCCAGTTGGGGCCTGCTTGCCCTCCTGCTCCTGCAAGGCCCGTTGCTCCAGGCCCAGCCGCTGTCACCGGCTCTCCAGCAACTGTTGAGCCTGAGCAGCCAGCGTTTGCAACTAGCCGATCAGGTAGCCCAGAGCAAGGCCCAGTCGGGCAAGGCGGTACAGGACAGCCCGCGGGAAGAACAACAGTTGCAGATGCTCGCCGGACAAGCCGGGAGCCACGGGGTCGGCGCCGAGCAGGTGCGCCTGCTGTTCGCCGCGCAGATCGAGGCGAACAAGCTGGTCCAGTACCGCCTGCTCAGCCGGCCGCTACCGGACGCTGGCCAGGCGGTCGACCTGGAGGGCATCCGCAGCCGCCTCAATCAGCTCAACCTGGAGCTGCTGCGCGGCTACGCCCCGGCGCTCGCCGAACTGCGCGTCGACGACTGCCGGCCGAGGCTCAACCAGGCGCTGCAACGGCAGGTACGCGTCGATCGCCTGGACGAGCTGCACGCCATCGCCCTGTCACGGGCGGCGGGCGATCTCTGTCACTGGGCCGAGCTCTGAAGCGCGGCCAGCGCATCGCGTAGTTCCTGCGGAATGGCCACCGGGCGGCTGCTTCGGCGCTCCACGAAGACATGCACGAAACGCCCGGCCGCGCAGGCCTCCCGCTGCCCTTCGAGGAACAAGGCCAGTTCGTACTGCACCGAGCTGTTGCCCAGGCGCGCCACCCGCAGGCCCATCTCGATCCGCTGGGGGAAGGCCACCGGCGCGAAATAGTCGCAGCTGGAGCTGACCACCAGGCCGATCACTTCGCCGCCCTGGATATCCAGGCCGCCGCGCTCGATCAGGTAGGTATTCACCGCCGTGTCGAAGAATGCATAGTAGGTCACGTTGTTCACGTGTCCGTAGATGTCGTTGTCGTGCCAGCGCGTGCTGATCGGCTGGAAATGAAGGTACTGCTCGCGCAGCGGTCGCGGGGCGGTCGCCATGCCCGGTCCTCGTAGAAGGGATTCAGTATGCCGCGCGATAGATCGCCAGGGCATCCGCCTCGCCGACCTCGCGCGGGTTGTTAACCAGCAGACGCTGCTGGAGCATCGCGTCGGCGGCCAGGCGCGGCAGCATCGCCTCGTCCACCCCGGCGTCGCGCAAGCGGCTCGGCAGGCCGTTGCGCGGACTGAGCTGGGCCAGTTCGTCGATCAGCTGCACGGTAAGCGCGTCGCGATCGCCCGGACGCAAGCGGTCGCCCAGCAGCAGCGGCGCCAGCTCGGCATAGAGTCCAGCGGCAGCGGGAGCGTTGAAACGGATCACCTCCGGTAGCACCAGCGCATTGCTCAGGCCGTGGGGAATGTGGAAATGCCCTCCCAGCGGATAGGCCAGGGCATGCACCGCCGCCACCGGCGCATTGGCGAAGGCCTGCCCGGCCAGGCAGGCGCCCAGCAGCATGGCCTGGCGCGCCTCGCGGTCGCCGCCGTCGCCTACCGCGCGTTCCAGGTTGGCCGCCAGCAGGCGCAACGCCTCCCGCGCCAGCAGGTCGGACAGCGGGTTCTTCTTCAGTTTGCTGGTATAGCTCTCGATCGCATGCACCATCGCGTCGATACCGGTCGCCGCGGTGACCGCCGGCGGCAAGCCGAGGGTCAGGTCGGCGTCGAGCAGCGCCAGGTCGGGCAGCAAGTGGGGCGAGACCACGCCCATCTTGGTGGTCTCGCCGGTGGTGACGATGGCGATCGGCGTCACCTCGGAGCCGGTCCCGGCGGTGGTCGGCACCTGGATCAGCGGCAGGCGCGGCCCGCGTGCGTTGCCGACCCCGAAGACCTCGCCGAGCCCCTGCCCTGCTTCTGGGTGGGCGAGCAGCGCGACCAGCTTGGCTACGTCCATGGAGCTGCCGCCGCCGAAACCGACCACCAGCTCGGCAGCCATGCCCCGCGCCCGCCCGAGCGCGGCCTCGACCACCGACTCGGGCGGATCGGCGAGCACCTGGTCGTACACCTCGACGGCCAGGCCCAGGCGCGGGAAGCCGGGCAGGATCGCATCCAGCAAGCCGAGCCGGGTGATCCCCGGATCGGTCACGATCAACACGCGGCGCGCCCTTCGCTCGCGGCAGAGTTCCGCCAGGCGGATGGCGGAGCCGGCCTCGCAGAGGATCTGCGCGGTAGTGGCGAAACTGAAAGCTTGCATATCGGTCTCCTTGGGCGAGACGCCCGTCAGAACGAGAAATGCTCCTCGGGCAGGGCCATCAGGCAGTCGGCGCCACCGAGCAAGGCTTCGCGGTGCATGCTCGCCCGCGGCAGGATACGCCGCAGGTAGAAATCGGCGCTGCGCAGCTTGGCCCGATAGAAATCGCCCTCGCCGGAGCCGCCGTCCAGCGCTTCCTGGGCTCGTGCCGCGGCTTGCAACCAGAGGGCCGCGAGCAATACGTAGGCGCTGTACTGGAGGAAGTCCACCGAAGTGGCGCCGATCTCCTGGGGATCGCGGGCGCAGGCCTCGAGTACCTGGCCGGTGAGCTGCCGCCACTCCTCCAGGCGTTGCAGCACCGGCTCAGCCAGTGGCGCCAGCGCAGCACGCCCTTGCAGCGCCTCGCTGGCCACCGCCAGTTCGCCTTGCAGCGCCAGCAGTTCGCCGCCCTGGTCGCCGAGCAGCTTGCGGCGGACCAGATCGAGCGCCTGGATGCCATTGGTGCCTTCGTATATCTGGGTGATGCGACTGTCGCGCATCAATTGCTCCATGCCCCATTCGCGGATGAAACCGTGACCGCCATAGACCTGTACGCCGAGGCTGGCGACTTCCTGGCCGACATCGGTAAGGAAGGCCTTGACGATGGGGATCAGCAGCGCTGCACGGCGCGTCGCCGCGCGCCGGCCGTCGGCATCCGGATGGCCGTGTTCCAGGTCGAGCTGGCGTGCGCAGCAGGCCGCCAGCATGCGGCAGCCTTCGACCAGGGTCTTCTGGGTCAGCAGCATGCGCCGCACGTCGGGGTGCACGATGATCGGGTCGGCGACCTTGTCCGGTGCCTGCGGGCCGACCAGGGCGCGCGACTGCAGGCGTTCGCGGGCGTAGCCGAGGGCGCCCTGGAAGGCCCGTTCGGCGATACCCAGGCCCTGCAGGCCGACCTGGAAGCGCGCGTCGTTCATCATCGTGAACATGCAGGCCAGGCCCTGGTTCGCCTGGCCCAGCAGCCAGCCCCTGGCGCCGTCGAAGTTCATCACGCAGGTGGAGGCGCCCTTGATCCCCATCTTGTGCTCGATGGCGCCGCACCCCAGGCTGTTGCGCTCGCCCAGGGAGCCATCGGGATTGGCGACGAACTTCGGCACCAGGAACAGACTGATGCCCTTCACCCCGGCCGGCGCGTCCGCCAGGCGCGCCAGCACCAGGTGGACGATGTTCTCGGTGAGGTCCTGCTCGCCACCGCTGATGAAGATCTTGCTGCCGCTGATCGCGTAGCTGCCGTCGGCCTGCGCCTCGGCGCGGGTGCGCAGGAGGGCGAGGTCGGTGCCGGCCTGGGGTTCGGTCAGGCACATGGTGCCGGCCCATTCGCCGCTCACCAGCTTGCCCAGGTAGTCGCGCCGCAACGCCTCGTCGCCATGCTTGTACAGGGCCAGCACGGCGCCCTCGGTCAGCCCCGAATAGACGCGGAAGGACAGGCTGGCGGCCATCAGCATCTCGTGGAAGCACGCGGAGACCATCTGCGGGAAGCCCTGGCCGCCGTACTCGGTGGGTCCGGTCATGCTCGCCCAGCCGTTCTCGCTGTACTGCCGGTAGGCTTCGCGAAAGCCGGTGGGGGTGGTCACCACGCCGTCCTTCAGCTTCGCGCCTTCCTCGTCGCTGTTGCGATTGAGCGGCGCCACCACCTGGCCGGTGTAGCGCGCGCCTTCCTCGAGCACGCCGTCGATCAGTTCGCGATCGATGCCGTTGCCCAGCAGTTCGCAATGCGCGCCGACATCGAACAGTTCATGGAGAACGAAGCGCATGTCGCGCAAGGGGGCCTGGTAATCCATCTCAGCGCGCCTCCTGCAGGTCGGCGAAGGCTCCGCCCTCGGCGGCCAGGCGCTCGACCAGGGACGCCGGCTTCCAGCGCGCGCCGTGGCGCTGTTCGAGGAAACGCAAGCGTTGCAGCAGCTCGGCCGCGCCGAGGCGATCGGCCCAGGCCATGGGACCGCCCTCCGCGGCGGGGAAGCCGTAGCCGTTCAGGTAGACAGTGTCGATGTCGGCACTACGGGCGGCGATACCCTCGTCGAGGATCTTCGCGCCCTCGTTGACCAGCGCCAGCAGGCAACGCTCGAGGATTTCCTCGTCGGCGAAATCGCGCCGCGGGTAGCCCAGCGTCTCGGCAACCCGGAGCACCAGGGCATCCACCTCGGTATCGTGCTCCGCCTGGCGGCTGCCCGGCGCGTAGCGGTAGTAGCCGGCACCGCTCTTCTGGCCGAAGCGGCCCATCTCGCAAAGGCGGTTGTCCACCTGCACGGCCGGCTGGTCCTGGCCGACCCCGGCCAACTCGCGGGCGCGCCACTCCAGGTCGATACCGACCACGTCGTACATGCGGAACGGCCCCATGGCGAAACCGAACGCCTGGAGAGCCCGGTCCACCTGGTACGGCAGGGCGCCTTCCAGCAGCATCAGGCGGGCCTCGGTGGCGTAGGGTTCGAGCATGCGGTTGCCGATGAAGCCGTGGCAGTTGCCGGCCACCACGCTGACCTTGCCCATCCGCTCGCCCAGCGCCAGGGCCGCCTCCAGCACCGCCGGCGCGGTCTGCGCGCCGCGCACGATCTCCAGCAGCCGCATGATGTGCGCCGGGCTGAAGAAGTGCAGGCCGAGCACCTGACGCGGACGCGCGGTGACCGCGGCGATGGCGTCGATGTCCAGGTAGGAGGTATTGCTGGCCAGCACCGCGGAGGGCTTCAGCGCCGCGTCCAGCTCGCGGAAGATCGATTGCTTGAGTTCCAGGTTCTCGTAGACCGCCTCGATCACCAGGTCCGCCTCGCGCATCGCGGCGAGGTGCTGGACCGGCGTGATGCGGGCGCGGCGCGCGGCCGCTTCCTCTTCGCCGATGCGCCCCTGGCGCACGTGGTGCGCGTAGGTGTCGGCCACGGCGCCGAGCGCCTGGTTGAGCATCTGCGGGTTGCTGTCCAGCCACTGCACGTCGAGACCGGCGTTGGCCAGGCACATGACGATACCGCGACCCATGGTGCCGGCGCCGATCACCGCGGCCTGGCGGAAGGAAAAGTTCTGGCTCATGGTCTTGTCCTCGTTGTAGCGAGCGCAGGAGGAACGGTGGACGAAACCTGGGGCAGTCCGACCGCACAAAAAGCGACCACTACCTTAGGGGAAGGTCGTACTATTTTTGAAATTTAGTCTTGTGATAGCTGGAATTCAGGCAGTGAATATCCAAACCTTCGACCTCAACCTGCTACGCGTCCTTGACGCGCTGCTGCGCGAACGCAACGTCTCGCGCGCGGCGGAGCGCCTGGCGCTGAGCCAGCCGGCAGTAAGCAATGCGCTGAACCGCCTGCGCGAGCTGCTCGACGACCCGCTGCTGGTCCGCGCCGGTCGTGCGATGCAGCCGACGCCCCGGGCGCTGGCGCTGGAAGCGCCGATCCGCGCGGCGCTGCGGCAGATCGAACAGAGCCTGGGCGACGGCGAGGGCTTCGATCCGGGGCGCAGCCGGCAGCGCTTCACCGTAGCGGTGACCGACTACGTCGAACTGATCTGCATGCCCGCCCTGATGCGCCGCCTGAGTGAGCGGGCGCCGGGAATCTCCATCGCCATCCAGCACCTGACCCCGACCTTGCCGGCCGAGGCGCTGGACAAAGGCGAACTGGACCTGGTGCTAGGCCGCTTCGAAAACGTCCCGGCGCGCTTCCAGCGCCGCCATTGGGCCAGCGAGACCCTGCAACTGGTCGCCCGGCGTCAGCACCCGCTGCTGGCGCAGGCTCCCGACCTGGCCACCTTCCTGGAGCTGCAGCACCTGTGGGTGCACGGCGGGCAGACCAAGGGGATGGTCGACCAGTGGCTGGGCAGCCAGGGGCTCAAGCGGCAAGTGGCCTACACCACGCCGAACTACCTGCAGGCAGCGCACATCGCCGCGTACAGCGACCTGGTCGGCGTCCTGCCGCGACAACTGGCGCACTACTTCGAACGATTGCTGCCCCTGCAATCGTTCGACCTGCCGTTCGACCTCGGCCCGTTCCACCTGGAACTGGTGTTTCTGGCCCAGCGCGAACGCGACATCGCCCTGCAATGGCTGGTCGAACAGATCCGCCAGGTCGGGGCCGCCGGACCGGACTAGGGGAATCCGGGCAGTCAGAAGCGGTCGCGAATGACCAGTTCTTCCCGCGGCAGCTTGCCGCTGCGCGGCCAGGGTTCAACGGCCTTTTTCCCGACCGCGACCATCAGGCCGATCACATGGTTGTCCGGCAGGTTGATCAGCCGGGCCACGGCATCGAAGTCGAAACCATCCATCGGACACGAATCCAGGCCCTGGCCGCGGGCGACCAGCATCAGGGTCTGCGCCAGCAGGCCGCAGCTGCGCATGGCTTCGTCGCGCTGTACCTGGGGCTTGCCGCGGTAGTAGGTGTCGATGGCGCCTGCCATGAACGCCTGTACCGCCTCGGGAGCACCGTCCCAGACCCGCTGCGCGTTGCGCTCCCAGCTGTCGAGCTGGGCGCACACCACCACCAGCATCGCCGCGTCGGTGACCTGCGCCTGGTCCCAGGCCACTTCACGCAACTGCACGCGCAATTGCGGATCGCTGACCTCGACCAGCCGCACGTGTTGCAGGTTGAAGGCGGAAGGCGCATGCAGCGCCAGGTCCAGGAGATGGTCCTTCTCTTCGCGAGTCAGGCTGAAGGATGAGTCGTAGCCCTTGATGGCACGGCGACTACGAACGGCGTCTTCGATATGCATGGGGGAAATCCACTGCGAGGGAACAAAGGGGCGCCCACTCTAGGGCATTGGCGAGAAGATAAACCAGACTTCAATAAATCCGACGCAGCCCCACAGCAGCTACTTACAGAATTAAGACTAGGACTATTCCTAGGAAGGAATTTTCCTAAGGAATTGTCCTATATTCCACTCCAATGCCAGCGCCTGGGAGAGGGCCCCTCCCGGGACGCACGAACGCAGAAAAATAAGGATGAACTCACGTAGGAGTAAGCTCATGAACAGGATGGGCCAACTGGCTTTGTTCGGTCTTCTTGTAGGAACTTCCAGCAACCTGTTCGCCGCCCCCGGCAGCATCAGCGGCGTCATCCGCTTCACCGGCGCCATTGTCGAGCCACCATGCTCGATGAGCGCTCCCCGCCAAGACGAAAGCAAGGGCAGTTTCCACCTCAGTGGCTGTCCCATGCAGGCGCGCACCGCGGATGTCAGCATCCGTTCGATGAAGACCGGCGAGGTGCGCCACTTGCAACCCAGCGATACGGTCATCGGTGAACGGGATTTCTCGGCGCGCTATGAGCTGGCCGGAAGCGGTCGCCGCTCCGGCAACTACCTGATCACCGTCACCTACCCCTGACGTTCGCCCATGAAAAAACCGCCCGAAGGCGGTTTTTTCATGGTGCCGAAACGTGGCTTACAGCTGCGGGCCGGCGGCCTTGATCGCATCGGAAACCTCGAATTTCTTGAAGTTTTCGATGAACTGCTTGGCCAGGCCCTTCGCTGCCTCGTCGTAGGCAGCCTTGTCAGCCCAGGTGTTGCGCGGGTTGAGCAGATTGGTCTCGACGCCCGGAACGGCCTTCGGCACGTCCAGGTTGATGATCTCCAGGTGCTCGGTTTCCGCGCCGATCAGCGCGCCGCTCTGGATCGCCGCGATCACGCCACGGGTGGTCGGGATGTTGAAGCGCTTGCCGACGCCGTAGCCACCGCCGGTCCAGCCAGTGTTGACCAGGTAGACCTTGGAGCCGAAGGCCTTGATGCGCTTGATCAGCAGCTCGGCATAAACGCCGGCCGGACGCGGGAAGAAAGGAGCACCGAAGCAGGTGGAGAAGGTCGACTTGATACCGCCGCCGGAACCCATCTCGGTGGAGCCGACCAGCGCGGTGTAGCCGGACAGGAAGTGGTAGGCCGCCTGCTCATTGTTCAGGATCGATACCGGCGGCAGTACGCCGGTCAGGTCGCAGGTCAGGAAGATCACCGCGTTGGGCTCGCCGCCGAGGTTCTTCTCCGAACGCTTCTCGACGTGCTCCAGCGGGTAGGCGGCGCGGCTGTTCTGGGTCAGGCTGTCATCGGCGTAGTTGGGCACGCGCTCTTCGTCGAGAACCACGTTCTCCAGCACGGCGCCGAACTTGATGGCTTTCCAGATGACCGGCTCGTTCTTCTCGGACAGGTCGATGCACTTGGCATAGCAACCGCCTTCGACGTTGAACACCACGCCCTCGCCCCAGCCGTGCTCGTCGTCACCGATCAGGTAACGGCTTTCATCGGCGGACAGGGTGGTCTTGCCGGTGCCGGACAGGCCGAAGAACAGGGTCACATCGCCCGCTTCGCCGATGTTGGCAGCGCAGTGCATCGGCAGCACGTCGCGCTCGGGCAGCAGGAAGTTCTGCACGGAGAACATGGCTTTCTTCATCTCGCCGGCATAGCGCATGCCTGCGATCAGCACTTTCTTCTGGGCGAAATTGAGGATCACGCAACCGTCGGAGTTGGTGCCGTCGCGCTCGGGCACGCATTCGAAGTTGGCGACATTGAGGACCTGCCACTCGTCCTTGCCGGCCGGGTTGTACTGCTCCGGCTCGATGAACAGGCAACGGCCGAACAGATTCTGCCAGGCGGTAGCGGTGGTCATCTTCACCGGCAGGTAGTAAGCCTCGGCGGAACCTACATGAACATGGGAAACGAAATGGTCCTGGGCGTTGTTGAACGCTTCCACGCGGGCCCACAGCGCATCGAACTTGTCGGCCGGGAACGGACGGTTGATGTTGCCCCAGGCGATCGCGTCCTTGGTGCTCGGCTCTTCGACGATGAAACGGTCGACCGGCGAACGGCCGGTGCGATGGCCGGTACGTACGACCAGCGAGCCGTTGGCGGCCAGTTCGCCCTCACCGCGGCGAATGGCTTCTTCTACCAGTTGGGCGGCGCTGATATCGGTGTACACGGCGTTGTTGGCTTGCGTCATGTGGTTCCCCGTCGGCCAGAGGCCGAGTCCTCCAAACTTCGTAGCGCTTCAAAAAACTCACTACAGGAAAAAAGTGGCGGGATTATGCCAGAAAAGCCCGCTGGATGAAAAATCGTCAGTGGCGGGTCTCGGAAGGCCCCTGGCTGCCAGCGCCAGCGAACAACTGGGCGACGTCGGAGGCGTCGAACAGGTAGCGCTGGTTGCAGAACTGGCAGTCGATGCTGATCGAGCCTTCTTCCTCCTCGAGCAGCCGCTCGCAGTCGGCCTGCCCGAGACTGACCAGGGCGTTGGCCGAACGTTCCCGCGAGCAACTGCAATGGAAGACCAGCGGTTGCGGCTCGAACAGGCGCACGGTTTCCTCGTGGTAGAGGCGGTGCAGGACGGTCTCGTTGTCCAGCGCCAGCAGCTCTTCGGCGGTCAGCGTGTCGGCCAGGGTGGTCAGGTGCTGCCAACTGGCCTCGCGGGCCTCGGGGTCCTTCAGGCGGTCGGCGGGAAGCTGCTGCAGCAGCAGGCCGCGGGCACGGCGGCCGTTGGCGTTGAGCCAGAAACGGGTCGGCAGCTGTTCCGAGCTGGCGAAGTAGTTGGACAGGCATTCCGCCAGGTTCACCCCCTCCAGGGCGACGATCCCCTGGTAGCGCTGGCCCCTGACCGGGTCCACGGTGAGGGTCAGCACGCCTTCGGGCATCAGTTCCTGCATGCCGGCGTCGGCGCCGATGGACTCCGCCGAATAGCGGGCCAGGCCACGCACCTGGCGGTCGCTGGAACACTCCACCATCAACAGCGGAACCGCGCCGCTGGAGCGCGCCTGCAATACCAGCAGGCCGTCGAACTTGAGCGTGCCGCAGAGCAGCGAGGCCGCCGCGAGCATCTCCCCTAGCAGCTGCGCGACCGGTTCCGGATAGGGATGTTTGGCCAGCACTTCGCTGTAGCTGCGCTCGAGATCGACCATCTCGCCGCGCACGTCGGTATCGTCGAAAAGGAAACGCTGGCTCTGATCTGAATGGGACATGCGGGACACAACGCTACGAATGAGGGAATGACAAGTGAGTGACAAAGGCCTATAAAAGCGCGCTTCGTGACAGTCGTACGCCGACCCGGCGCCGATAGGGGGAAACGATTTTATGGATAATGCCTCTCCGTTCCAAGCGGCCTGGCAATGGCGCAAGTTCGCCATCTGTCATCTTCTGGCGCTCCTGCTGCTGATCCTGTGGCTCTGGGGCCCCACCCGCGAGCTGATGAACGGCTTCGACTTCTGGCTCTTCGACAAGCTCAACGGCTCCCTCGCCCTCAACGAAACCTGGCTGAAACTCTGGGGCCTGCTCAGTACCCGACCGTTCGACGCGGTGGTCGGGGTGATCCTGCTCTGCCTGCTGATTCGCGGCGACTGGCTGCTGCCGGCGAACCAGGTACGGCGGCTGACCTTCGGCTTCATCGTGACCCTGCTGATCCTGGTGGTGATCCGCGTGCTCTACGCGAAGATCGCCCACCACCTGCACTGGCAGCACGCCAGCCTGTCGATGCTGATGGACAAGGCCATCCACCTCAGCGACCACTTCCCGGACTGGGAACGCGTGTGGGAAATCAAGGACCGCTCCAAGCGCAGCTTCCCCGGCGACCACGCCTCGGTGCTGCTGGTCTGGGCGCTGTTCATGTCGCTGTTCGCTCGCCGCGCCGGGCAGTTCCTGCTGATCTGGACCCTGGCCGTGCTGTTCATGATGCCGCGCCTGGTAGCCGGCGCGCACTGGGGCCAGGACGACTACATCGGCGGCCTGCAGATGGCCCTGCTGGCCCTCGCCTGGGGCTGCTACACACCGCTGGCGGCGAAGGCCAGCGGCTGGCTGGTGCAGGTGACCGAACCGCTGTTCCGCCTGCTGGCGAAATTGCCGCTGATCGGCCGCCTCGGCGTGGTCCGCGACTCGGCCTGAGGCCATCCCGGTCTCCCCTGCGGGAGACCGGCGCTTCTCAGTCCTGGCCGCCGCGCAACTGGTGGATCTGCCGCCGCTGCTTCTTGCTCGGCCGCCCCTCTGTCTGTACGCCCAGCGCCCCGGCCTTGCGCATGGCCGCCGCGCGCTCGCGGCTTGCCACGCTGTCCGCGGTTTCCTCGTAGAGAGCCTGGGCCTCCGGCGCGCCACGCCGGACTACGGAAAGCGCGCGAATGGTCACGGTTCGCTCGTCGAAGCCCGTACGAATGGTCAACTCCTCCCCTACCCTGGGTTCCTTGCTCGGCTTGCACCGCTCGCCCCGGCAATGCACCTTGCCGCCCTCTATCGCGGCCTTGGCCAGCGCCCGGGTCTTGAAGAAGCGCGCCGCCCAGAGCCACTTGTCCAGGCGCACCTTGTCGTCGTCTTTCTCGCTCACTGGCATTTCCCGTATTCGTTCCGCCGCTGTCTCGCGACTGTCATCGACAGCCGCTAGGTTCGTCTTCGGCATCCTCGGGCAGCCGTCTGGCGGCCGCCCATAGCCCTGCTAGAATGCCGGCAAAACGCCTGGAATGCCTACCCGTGAAGACATTCGACCAGCTTTCCGTCATCGGTCTGCGCGAGTGGATCGCCTTTCCCGAACTGGGCATGGTCGGGCTGCGCGCGAAGATCGACACCGGCGCCAGCACCTCCAGCCTGCATGCCTCGGACATCGTTCCCTTCGAGCGCGACGGCGAGAAGTGGGTGCGCTTCACCGCCCACCTCGGCACGCTGGTACAGCGCCGGCACCGTTGCGAAGCGCCGATGGTCGCGCGCAAGACCATTCGCAGCTCCAACGGCCAGGCCCAGACCCGCTACGTGATCCGCACCACTCTGGCGCTGGGCGATCGCATGTGGCCGGTGGAGTTCACCCTGGCCTGCCGCAAGTCCATGCGCTATCGCGTGCTGCTCGGCTCCAAGGCGCTGATCGCCGGGCAACTGGTGGTCAACCCGGCCCTGGCCTACGTCCAGGATCGTCCCGAGTCGCCGGCCGCCCTGCCCGCGGCGACGGGCATCAACCTGCTCGACGGGAGTCCGGTTTGAGCCATTCGCCGGCAGCACCTGTCCAACCTCCATCCATTCCCGAAACGGCCGGTCCAATGCCTGCCGCGACGACAACCCACAGCCTCGCCGCCGCTGCCCGCCAGCCGGTCCAACCCATCCACAGGTGCTGAATGAAAATCGCCGTGCTGTCGCGCAATCCCCGGCTCTACTCGACCCGTCGCCTGGTGGAGGCCGGGCGGGAGCGCGGCCATGAAATGGTGGTCATCGATACGCTGCGCGCCTACATGAACATCGCCAGCCACAAGCCGCAGATCCACTACCGGGGACAACCGCTGGAGGGCTTCGACGCGGTGATCCCGCGCATCGGCGCCTCGGTGACCTTCTACGGCTGCGCGGTATTGCGCCAGTTCGAGATGATGGGCGTGTTCCCGCTCAACGAGTCGGTCGCCATCGCTCGCTCGCGGGATAAGCTGCGCTCGCTGCAACTGCTCTCGCGCAAGGGCATCGGCCTGCCGGTGACCGGCTTCGCCCACTCCCCGGACGATGTCCCGGACCTGATCGAGATGGTCGGTGGCGCACCGCTGGTGATCAAGCTGCTGGAGGGCACCCAGGGCATCGGCGTGGTCCTCTGCGAAACCGAGAAGGCCGCCGAATCGGTGCTCGAGGCTTTCATGGGGCTCAAGCACAACATCATGGTCCAGGAGTACATAAAGGAAGCCGGCGGCGCCGACATCCGCTGCTTCGTGGTCGGCGACAAGGTGATCGCCTCGATGAAGCGCCAGGCAGCGCCCGGCGAGTTCCGCTCCAACCTGCACCGCGGCGGCAGCGCCAGCCTGATCAAGATCACCCCGGAAGAACGCATGACCGCCATCCGCGCCGCTCGCGTGATGGGCCTGAACGTCGCCGGGGTGGATATCCTGCGCTCCAACCATGGTCCGCTGGTAATGGAGGTGAACTCCTCGCCGGGCCTGGAAGGTATCGAATCCACCACCGGCAAGGACATCGCCGGGATCATCATCCAGTACCTGGAAAAGAACGGCGGCCCCCACCTGGCCAGGACGAAGGGAAAGGGGTGAGCCGGACCAGACAACGCATGCGTTGTCCCGGCGCATCGGACGCACCGCGTTACGCCGGCGATCCCGGCCTCGACAGAAGGTCCATGCCACGCTTGAATGAAGCACCGCCGCAACCGATGCCGGAAACCCCGTCGAACCCCGTGCTCTTCCGGCACTCGAATCCTTTCCTGACGCTTCACGGAATCGCCGCATGACCTCTCGTCCCTCCTCCGACCAGACCTGGCAGCCCATCGACGGCCGGGTGGCGCTGATCGCGCCAGCCTCGGCCATCGCCACCGACGTGCTGGAGGCGACCCTGCGGCAACTGGAAGTGCACGGCGTGGACTACCATCTCGGCCGCCACGTCGAAGCCCGCTACCGCTATCTCGCCGGGACCGTCGAGCAGCGCCTGGAAGACCTGCACAACGCCTTCGACATGCCGGACATCACCGCGGTCTGGTGCCTGCGCGGCGGCTACGGCTGCGGCCAGTTGCTGCCGGGCCTGGACTGGGGGCGCCTGCAGGCGGCCTCGCCGCGGCCACTGATCGGTTTCTCCGACATCTCGGTGTTGCTCAGCGCTTTCCACCGCCACGGCCTGCCTGCGATCCACGGCCCGGTGGCCACCGGACTCGGTCTGTCGCCGCTGAGCGCCCCCCGCGAGCAGCAGGAGCGGCTAGCCTCTCTGGCCTCGGTCAGCCGCTTGCTGGCCGGAATCGACCATGAACTCCCGGTGCAGCACCTCGGCGGACACAAGCAACGCGTCGAAGGCGCGCTGATCGGCGGCAACCTCACCGCCCTGGCCTGCATGGCCGGCACCCTCGGCGGCCTGCACGCCCCGGCGGGGTCGATCCTGGTCCTGGAGGACGTCGGCGAACCCTACTACCGCCTGGAGCGCAGCCTCTGGCAATTGCTCGAAAGCATCGACGCGCGCCAGCTCGGCGCGATCTGCCTGGGCTCGTTCACCGATTGCCCGCGCAAGGAAGTCGCCCACAGCCTGGAGCGGATCTTCGGCGAATACGCCGCCGCCATCGAGGTGCCGCTCTACCACCACCTGCCCAGCGGGCATGGTGCGCAGAACCGGGCCTGGCCTTACGGGAAGACCGCGGTGCTCGAGGGAAACCGGTTGCGCTGGTAGGGACGGGGCGCGCCCCTCTCCGTAAGCGCGAGAGGGGGCGGGAAGTGCCGCTGGAACGGCGCAAACCCGTCGGGTATCAGGCCGCGCCGCGCGGCAGCAGCAACCCCAGCGGCAGGCAGACCCGCGCCTCCAGGCCGCCGCCATCGCGGTTGCGCAGTTCGACGCTGCCGCCGTGCTGGGCGGCGATGCGCTTGACGATCGCCAGGCCGAGGCCGGTGCCCTTGCCGCCACGCGCCTTGTCGCCGCGGATGAAGGGATTGAAGATGCTGTCCACTTCCGCGGGATCGATGCCCTGGCCGCGATCGAGCACACTCAGCACCACGTAGGGCGCCGCGCTTTCGCCGGCCACGTAGCTGGCCACCTCCACCGAGCCGCCACCGTGGTTCAGGGCATTGTCGATCAGGTTGCCCAGCAGACGCTTCATCGACACCCGCCGCAACGGCATCGCCGGTACCGGCTGCAAGGCCATGCGCACCTGCTCGCGAGTCTGGTTGAACGGTGCCACCACCTCGCGCACCAGGTCGGTCAGGTCGCCCTCCTCCACCGGCTCGTCGCGGCCGTCGCGGATGAAGGCGAGGAACTGGTCGAGGATCGCATCCATGTCCTCGATGTCGCGGACCATGTCCTCGACCATCTCCCGTTCGCTCTCCGGCAGCAACTCCAGCGACAGGCGCAGGCGCGTCAGCGGGGTGCGCAGGTCGTGGGAGACACCGGCCAACATCAATTCGCGTTCGCGCCCGCCCTGCTCGATGTCCTCGGCCATCTGGTTGAAGGCGCGATACACCTCGGCCATTTCACTCGGCGTCTCCGGCCCCAGCGGCAGACGCACGCTGCGCCCCTGGCCGAACTGGCGGGCGGCGACCACCAGGCGCTTGAGCGGCTGGCTGAGCTGGCGGACGAAGATCCAGGCGGCAGCGGTGGAGAGCAGGCCGATGCCGAGGAACCAGCCGAGCACGCTCCAGATCCGTTGGCCACGCAAGGGATGCGGATACAGCGGCACCGCCAGCCAGCCTTCGCCGAGGCTCGGGGCGCGCACCCAGAGCTGCGACGGCTGGTGGATACGCAGGCGGGTCTCGGTGTCCGGCCCCAGCTCCATCTGCATCTGCCGCTGGAAGATTTCCGTGTACGGCCAGTGCTGCTCGCCGGGCTGGTCGGCGCTGCTCGGCACCCAGCGCAGGCCGGAAGCCTTGGCGATGGCCGCGCGCGACTCCTCGTCGGCAGCCCAGAACGCGCGGATGGTCAGCGCCGCGCCGTGGCTGTACTGGCGGTCGACGATCACGTCCTCGTTCATCAGCAGGTAGACCAGGGTCAGCGCCTTGGAGAACAGCACGACGATCAGCACCAGCCAGAGGGTGCGGGCGAAGAAGCTTTGCGGGAACCAGAGCGGCGTTTTCATCGATCGGACCGGTTGCGCGCCGGCGGACGGGGCCGACGCCTGTTGCGGGTAAGACGACGCGGCCGGTGCATCGCTGCACCGGCCGCGCGGAGACTCAGGCCTTGCGCGCGTTGCCGTCCGGCACGAACACGTAGCCGACGCCCCAGACCGTCTGGATATAGCGCGGCTTGGACGGGTCCGGCTCGATCAGCCGGCGCAGGCGCGAGATCTGCACGTCGATGGAACGCTCCAGGGCATCCCACTCGCGGCCACGGGCGAGGTTCATCAGCTTGTCCCGGGTCAGCGGTTCGCGGGCGTGCTGCACCAGGGCCTTGAGCACGGCGAACTCGCCGGTGGTCAGCATGTGTACCTCGTCGCCCTTCTTCAGTTCGCGGGTGGCGAGGAACAGCTGGTAGTCGCCGAAGGTCACCACCTCGTCGGCACCGGCAGGCGCGCCGGGCACCAGCGGCGCCTGGCGGCGCAGCACGGCCTTGATCCGCGCCAGCAGTTCGCGCGGGTTGAACGGCTTGGCCAGGTAGTCGTCGGCGCCCAGTTCCAGGCCCTGGATGCGGCTGCCCTCGTCGCCCTTGGCGGTAAGCATGATGATCGGCACCTGGTTGTTCTGTTCGCGCAGGCGGCGGCAGGCAGTGAGGCCGTCCTCGCCGGGAAGCATCAGGTCGAGCACAACCAGCTGGAACAGTTCGCGGGATAGAAGGCGATCCATCTGCTCGGTGTTCTCCACCGCGCGGACGCGGTAGCCCTGCTCGTCGAGGAAACGTTCGAGCAGGCGGCGCAGGCGGGCGTCGTCGTCGACGACGAGGATCTTTTCACCTTCGGCCAGGGCGGCAGGGTTCGACATAGAAACTCCCAGAATGAGTCAGGCGGGCATTATCGCCCAGGTAGCGGCTGGGCCGGACTGTCCATTGTTAGCAGATTTTTCCCCGACCAGCCGCCCTCCAAGGCGAAACTTGGCAGGTATAATGCGGCGCTTTTGCGGCGGGGCGTTGTCTACACGGCCCGTTTTCGTTCGTTTTACCAGGTGGATCAATGGACAGCATCAACACCCGTATCGCCGAAGAGCTCTCCGCACTGCCCTCCGGCCGCGTTCAACCGCAGCAAGTCGCCGCTGCCGTCGCCCTGCTCGACGAAGGCTCCACCGTTCCCTTCATCGCCCGTTACCGCAAAGAGGTCACCGGCAGCCTCGACGATACCCAGTTGCGCATGCTGGAAGAGCGCCTGCGCTACCTGCGCGAACTGGAAGAACGCCGCGGCGCGATCCTCGCCAGCATCGAGGAACAGGGCAAGCTGACCCCCGAACTGGCCCGCGACATCAAGCTCGCCGACACCAAGACCCGTCTCGAAGACCTCTACCTGCCTTATAAGCAGAAGCGCCGCACCAAGGGCCAGATCGCCCTGGAAGCCGGCCTCGGCGAGCTGGCCGACGCACTGTTCGACGACCCGACCCTGGTCCCGGAAAGCGAGGCCGCGCGTTTCGTCGACGCCGAGAAAGGCTTCGCCGACGTCAAGGCGGTGCTGGAAGGCGCCAAGTACATCCTCATGGAGCGCTTCGCCGAAGACGCCACGCTGCTCGACAAGCTGCGCGTGTTCATGAAGAACGAAGCGACCCTGACCGCCCGCGTGGTCCCCGGCAAGGAACAGGAAGGCGCCAAGTTCAGCGACTACTTCGAACACGATGAGCCGCTGAAAAGCGCCCCGTCGCACCGCGCCCTGGCGATCTTCCGCGGACGCAACGAAGGCGTCCTCAGCGCCTCGCTGAAGGTCGGCGAGGAAGCGCCGGGCACCCTGCACCCATGCGAAGTCATGATCGCCGAGCGCTTCGGCCTGTCCAACCAGGGCCGCGCCGCCGACAAGTGGCTGGCCGAGGTGGTGCGGTGGACCTGGAAGGTCAAGCTCTATACCCACCTGGAAACCGACCTGTTCGGCGAGCTCCGCGACGGCGCCGAGGACGAGGCGATCAGCGTGTTCGCGCGCAACCTGCACGACCTGCTGCTGGCCGCCCCGGCCGGCCCGCGCGCCACCCTCGGCCTCGACCCGGGCCTGCGCACCGGGGTCAAGGTCGCGGTGGTCGACGCCACCGGCAAGCTGCTGGACACCGCCACCGTCTACCCACATGCGCCGAAGAACCAGTGGGACCAGACCCTCGCCGTGCTCGCCGCGCTGTGCGCCAAGCACCAGGTCGAGCTGATCGCCATCGGCAACGGCACCGCCAGCCGCGAGACCGACAAGCTGGCCGGCGAACTGATCAAGAAGTATCCGGGCATGAAGCTGACCAAGATCATGGTCAGCGAAGCCGGCGCATCGGTGTATTCCGCCTCCGAACTGGCGGCGAAGGAGTTCCCCGAGCTGGACGTGTCCCTGCGCGGCGCCGTATCCATCGCCCGTCGCCTGCAGGACCCGCTGGCGGAGCTGGTGAAGATCGAGCCCAAGTCGATCGGCGTCGGCCAGTACCAGCACGACGTGTCCCAGCTGAAGCTGGCGCGTAGCCTGGACGCGGTGGTCGAGGATTGCGTGAACGCCGTCGGCGTCGACGTCAACACCGCCTCCGCCGCCCTGCTGGCACGCATCTCCGGCCTCAACTCGACGCTAGCGCAGAACATCGTCGCGCACCGCGACGCCAACGGAGCGTTCCGCACCCGCGACGAGCTGAAGAAAGTCAGCCGCCTGGGCGAAAAGACCTTCGAGCAAGCCGCCGGCTTCCTCCGCGTGATGAACGGCGACAACCCGCTGGACGCCTCGGCGGTGCACCCGGAGACCTATCCGCTGGTGCAGCGCATCGCCGCCGACACCGAGCGCGACATCCGCTCGCTGATCGGCGACTCGGCGTTCCTCAAGCGCCTCGACCCGAAGAAGTTCACCGACGAGACCTTCGGCCTGCCGACCGTCACCGACATCCTCAAGGAACTCGACAAGCCCGGCCGCGACCCGCGTCCGGAGTTCAAGACCGCAGAATTCCAGGAAGGCGTCGAGAGCCTCAAGGACCTCAAGCCGGGCATGGTCCTGGAGGGCGTGGTGACCAACGTCACCAACTTCGGCGCGTTCGTCGACATCGGCGTCCACCAGGACGGCCTGGTGCACATCTCGGCGCTGTCCGAGAAGTTCGTCAAGGATCCGTACGAAGTGGTCAAGGCCGGCGACATCGTCAAGGTCAAGGTCATGGAAGTGGACATCCCGCGCAACCGTGTCGGCCTGTCCATGCGCATGAGCGACACCCCCGGCGAGAAGGTCGAAGGCCAGCGCGGCGGGCGTCCCACCGGCAGCGGCCAGCCGCGCCAGGAGCGTGGCGCCCCGCGCGGACAGAGCGCGCCGCCGGCGAACAACGCCATGGCCGCGCTGTTCGCCAACGCCAAGCAACTGAAGAAGAAGTGACGGAGCCGTCCATGAGCGAGATGCCCGCCCGCGAGCAGATGATCAGCGCCTACAGCGAACTGGTCGGCCTGGACCCGGTCAGCCTCGGCGACGGCGTCGCCGAGGTACGCCTGCCGATGGCCGCGCACCTGCGCAACCGCGGCGGGGTCATGCACGGCGGCGCGCTGTTCTCGCTGATGGACGTGACCATGGGGCTGGCCTGCTCCAGTTCCCATGGTTTCGACCGCCAGAGCGTCACCCTGGAATGCAAGATCAACTACATCCGCGCCGTCGCCGACGGCGAGGTGCGCTGCGTCGCCCGCGTCCTCCATGCCGGGCGCCGCAGCCTGGTGGTGGAAGCCGAGGTGCGGCAAGGCGACAAACTGGTCGCGAAAGGACAAGGTACCTTCGCCCAGTTGTAAACCGGCGCGGCCGCCATGCGGCAGAATGGCGCGCAACGGCGATCCCGATCCGTGCCGGGCGCCCGCCTCGACGGCTCCCGCCGAAGTCGCGGCGACCGGCCCCAGGACGAAGCGAAAACGCATTTACGTCCTCCCTCTTGTAGACCGCTCGGTCCACCCTCATATTGGGGCGACCGATCTGGGACGCGATCACAAGGAATCCCGACTTGAGCGATCTTCTCTCCCGCCGCCTGGCTCTGCTCGGCGCCGCAGCCAACCTGCCCCTGCTGACCGAGTGCCTGCATGGCATCGAGCGCGAATGCCTGCGAGTCGATAGCGACGGCAAGCTGGCGCTCACCCCCCACCCCCGGGCCCTGGGTTCGACCCTGACCCATCCACAGATCACTACCGACTACTCCGAGGCCTTGCTGGAGTTCATCACGCCCACGGAAACCGACGTCGCCGACACCCTGGCCGATCTCGAGCGCATCCACCGCTTCGCCAGTTCGAAGCTGGACGGCGAATACCTGTGGAGCCCATCGATGCCCTGCGAGCTGCCGGACGAGGAGAGCATCCCGATCGCCCGCTATGGCAGCTCGCTGATCGGCCGCCTGAAGTACGTCTACCGCAAGGGCCTGGCGCTGCGCTACGGCAAGACCATGCAGTGCATCGCCGGCATCCACTACAACTTCTCCCTGCCGGAGAGGCTCTGGCCGCTGCTGCGCCAGGCCGAAGGCAGCGAGCTGTCGGAACGCGACTACCAGTCCGCCGCCTACATCGCCCTGATTCGCAATTTCCGCCGCTACAGCTGGCTGCTGATGTACCTGTTCGGCGCCTCGCCGGCCCTCGACGCCGGCTTCCTGCGTGGCCGCCCGAGCCAGTTGGAGCGTCTCGACGAACACACGCTCTACCTGCCCTACGCCACCAGCCTGCGGATGAGCGACCTGGGCTACCAGAACAACGCCCAGGCCGGCCTGACGCCCTGCTACAACGACCTGCAGAGCTACATCGACAGCCTGCGCCAGGCGGTCAGCACGCCCTACCCGCCCTACGAGAAGGTCGGCACCAAGCAGGATGGCGAATGGGTGCAGCTGAACACCAACATCCTGCAGATCGAGAACGAGTACTACTCGAGCATCCGGCCAAAGCGCGTCACCTACACCGGCGAGCGTCCGGTGCAGGCCCTGGCCGCTCGCGGCGTGCAGTACGTGGAAGTGCGCTGCCTGGACATCAACCCGTTCCTGCCGCTGGGCATCGACCTGGACGAGGCGCGCTTCCTCGACGCCTTCCTGCTGTTCTGCGCGTTCAGCGACAGCCCGCTGCTGAATGGCGAGTGCAGCGACGCCACCGACAACTTCCTCGCCGTGGTCAAGGAAGGCAGGCGGCCGGGCCTGCAATTGCAACGTCGCGGCCAGCCGGTGGAATTGAAGGTCTGGGCCAACGAGCTGCTCGAACGAATCGCCGACACCGCGGCGCTGCTCGACCGCGCACGCGGCGGCGAAGCCCACGCGGCGGCGCTGGCAGCGCAGCGGGCTAAGGTGGCCGATGCCGAACTGACGCCTTCGGCGCAGGTGCTGAAGGTCATGCGCGAGCGCGGCGAGAGCTTCGAAGCGTTCTCCCTGCGCCAGAGCCGCGAACACGCGGAGTATTTCCGCCAGCATCCGCTGGCCGCCGAAGAGCAGGCGCGCTTCGAGAAGATGGCCAGCGACTCCCTGGCCGAACAGACGGAGCTGGAACGCGACCAGGATGGCGACTTCGATACCTTCGTCGCCGCCTACCAGGCGAGCATCCTCGGCCTGATCAGCAACTGAGCCAAGCCGGCGCGCCCCTGCGCCCAGGGACGCGCCGGCGGATCACAGGCTCTTCTCGAATACCTGCGAATTGCGCTGGAAGTTGTACAGCGAGGCCCGCGCCGCCGGTAGCCGTTCGACGCTGCTGGGCTGGAAGCCGCGCTCGCGGAACCAGTGCGCGGTCCGCGTGGTGAGCACGAACAGGGTCTTCAGGCCGAGTCCGCGCGCGCGCTCTTCGATCCGCTCCAGCAGTTCGTCGCCACGCCCGCCGTGGCGGTACTCCGGGTTGACCGCCAGACAGGCCAGCTCGCCCGCCTCGGAATCGGCGATCGGATAGAGCGCGGCGCAGGCGATGATCAGCCCTTCGCGCTCGACGATGCTGAACTGTTCGATCTCGCGTTCCAGCACCTCGCGGGAACGGCGTACCAGGATGCCCTGCTCTTCCAGTGGGCGGATCAGCTCGATCAGCCCGCCAACGTCCTCGATGCCCGCCTCGCGCAACTGCTCGAACTGCTCCTGGGCGACCAGGGTGCCGTTGCCGGTGCGGGTGAACAGCTCGCTGAGCAGCGCGCCGTCCTCGGTGTAGCTGACGATATGGCTGCGCTTGACCCCGGCCCGGCAGGCCTGCGCCGCGGCGTCCAGCAGCTCGGCCTGGTAGCTGTTGCCCAGCCGTTGCAGGTGCGCGGGCACCTGCTGCGGGCGTAGTTCGCGGACCAGTTTGCCGGATGCGTCCAGCAAGCCCTGTTCGGCGCCGTAGAGAATCAGCTTTTCCGCTTCCAGGTCGATGGCGGCGCGCATGGCCACGTCTTCACAGGCCAGGTTGAAGATTTCCCCGGTCGGCGAGTAGCCCAGCGGCGAGAGCAGAACGATGCTGCGCTCGTCGAGAAGGCGGCCAATACCCTTGCGGTCGATGCGACGGACCTCACCGGTATGGTGGTAGTCGACACCCTCGACCACGCCGATCGGCCGCGCGGTGACCAGGTTGCCGCCAGCGACCCGCAGGCGCGCGCCCTGCATCGGCGAGGCGGCCATGTCCATCGACAGCCGCGCCTCGATGGCGATGCGCAGGCTACCCACGGCGTCGATGACGCACTCCAGGGTCGGTGCATCGGTCACTCGCAGGTCGCGGTGATAGCGCGGAGCCAGGCCGCGCGCGGCCAGGCGCGCCTCGATCTGCGGACGCGAACCGTGCACCAGCACCAGGCGCGCACCGAGGCTGTGGAGAAGGACCAGGTCGTGGACGATATTGCCGAAATTGGGATGCTCCACCCCTTCGCCGGGGAGCATGACCACGAAGGTGCGGTCCCGGTGCGAGTTGATGTAGGGCGAAGCGTGACGTAACCAGTTGACGTAGTCGGGCATGGTGGGGAAAGCCTGTCGTTTCGTGAGCGAGAGCAAAGCGTGAGCGGCCGGGACGGCCCGAAGGGCGCCGTTATCGTCGTCGCAGCAACATCGACAGGCTTCTCCTCACTTTCTGGTTAACGAGACGGATGGATCACGCGCGAGTTTAAACCCTCGGCGGCCCCGCAGCGGCGGGATTCGACCATGGTACGGGGCCTGGGGCCGGAACGAACCGTTTTACCACTATTTTTGAAAAAAACTATCCGAAAACCCCGGTTAACTCGCACAGCGCTTTTTCGCTAGGCTGCCTCGTTCGCCGTGCCGTCCGGCGCGCAACCACGCGAACGAGGAAAATCCATGAGCGAATACTTCCATCACGTCCTGATCGGACTGCTCGCCGTGCTTCCGGTGGCCAACCCGCTGACCAGCGTCTCGCTACTGCTCGGCCTCGGCGGCAGCCTGCCGCCGGCGGAGCGCAACCGGCAGATATTCAAGGCCAGCCTCTACGTGGCGCTGATCATGCTGGTCAGCTTCTACGGCGGCAGCCTGGTGATGCAGGTGTTCGGCATCTCCATTCCCGGCCTGCGCATCGCCGGCGGGCTGATCGTCGCCTATATCGGCTTCACCATGCTGTTCCCCGCCACCACGCCGGACGAGACCGAAGTCCAGCACGACCTGCTGTCGGACGAAGAAAAGATCACCCCGCACTTCCGCGACCTGTCCTTCGTTCCGCTGGCCCTGCCGGGTACCGCGGGGCCGGGGACCATCGCCCTGGTGGTCAGCTCGGCGTCGACGCTGCAATCCACCTACGGAAGCATTCCGCTGTTCATCCACCTCGCGGCGATCACCGTCACCCTGCTCACCGCGCTGATCTTCTGGATCGCCCTGCAAAGCTCCGGGCGCATCATGAAGTTCCTCGGCGAATCCGGGATCGACGCCATCTCGCGAGTGGTCGGCTTCCTGCTGGTGGCGATGGGCGTGCAGTTCGTCATCAACGGCGGCTTCGAGCTGGTCGCCGGCCACGCCGCGCTTCAGTCGGCGGCGGGCGTCAGGCAGTAATGCTGGATCAGCCGGCGCAGCACGCCGACCATCGGTTCGATACGCGCCAGTTCGAGGTGCTCGTCGGGCTGGTGGGCACAGGCGATGTCGCCGGCGCCGAGGACCAGGGTCTCGCTGCCCAGGCGCTGGAAGTACGGCGCCTCGGTACCGAACGCCACGGCCTCGGCGCGATGCCCGGTCAGGCGTTCGGCGACGCGTACCAGTTCGCTGTCCTGCGCCTGTTCGAACGGCGGCACGGCAGGGAACAGCGGCTGGTAGTCGATGCTCACCTGGTGCCGTTCGGCCAGCGGCCGCAGGCGCTGGCGGATCGCCTCGCGCAACTGCTCAGGCTGCATGCCGGGTAGCGGGCGCAGGTCGAATTCCAGCGAACACTGGCCGCAGATGCGGTTGGGATTGTCGCCACCGTGGATGCAACCGAAGTTCAGGGTCGGCTGGGGCACGCTGAACTGCGGGTTGTTCCAGGCCCGCTGCCATTCCCCGCGCAGCGCCATCAGCTCGCCGATGGTCGCGTGCATGGCCTCCAGGGCGCTACGGCCGAGGTTCGGATCGGACGAATGGCCGCTCTGCCCGAGAATCTCGATGCGCTCCATCATCACCCCCTTGTGCAGGCGGATCGGCCGCAGGTTGGTCGGCTCGCCGATCACCGTGGCGCGACCCAGCGGTCGCCCGCTTTCGGCGAGGGCACGGGCGCCGGCCATCGAGCTTTCCTCGTCGCAGGTGGCGAGGATCATCAGCGGCTGGCGGAACGGCTGGTCGAGCAGCGGCAGCAAGGCCTCGATGGCCAGCGGGAAGAAGCCCTTCATGTCGCAACTGCCGAGGCCGTACCAGCGGCCGTCGCGCTCGTCCAGGCGCAGCGGATCGCTGCTCCACAGCGCTTCGTCGTAGGGCACGGTATCGGTGTGGCCGGCCAGCACCAGCCCGCCGGGACCGCTGCCGTAGCTGGCCAGCAGGTTGAACTTGCCCGGCGAGACTTCCCGGATCTCGCAGCGGAAGCCTAGATCGCCCAGCCAGGAGGCCAGCAGGTCGACCACCGGGCGGTTGGTCTGGTCCAGCTCGGGCTGGGTGCAACTGACGGAAGACGCGGCGATCAGCGCGCCGAACTGGTCTTTCAGAGACGGCAACGGCATGGGACTCTCCACACGGATCGAGCCCCATCATGGCCTATCGCGGCAGTGGATAAAACCGTCCGTTCCGGTTCCGCCTGCGCCAGCCGACGAAGATCGCGCTCAGGCGCCGAACAGCGCGCGCAGGACCAGGAAGAACAGGATCGCCAGCACCGCGCCGGCCGGCAGGGTCACTACCCAGGACAGGAAGATCGAGCCGATCACCCGCAGGTTGAGCGCGCCGATGCCGCGCGCCATGCCGATGCCGAGCACCGCGCCGACCAGGGTATGGGTGGTGGATACCGGCAGGCCGATGGCCGAGGCGCCAACCACCGTGGAGGCGGTCGCCAGCTCGGCGGCGAAGCCGCGGCTGGGGGTCAGCTCGGTGATCTCCCGGCCGATGGTGGCGATCACCCGGTAGCCATAGGTAGCCAGGCCGATGACGATGCCCACCGCGCCCAGCAGCAGTACCCAGGACGGCACCGGCGAACGGCTCACCAGATCCAGGTCGCCGCCGGCCTGGACCACCGCGACGACCGCCGCCACCGGGCCGATGGCGTTGGCCACGTCGTTGGCACCATGGGCGAAAGCCATGGAGCAGGCGGTGAAGATCATCAGCACCGCGAAGACCCGCTCGACGCTGGCGAAGCCGCCACGCGGATCGGCTCCGCCAGTGGGTCGGATGCGCAACAGCAGGACGATGCCCAGGCCCATCACCAGGCCGCCGGCGAGCAACGCCAGGCCCAGCGTCTGGAGGCCGGAAAGCTCCAGGCCGACATGCTTCAGGCCCTTGCCGACGGTCATCAGCGCGACCATGAAGCCCGCCAGGAACATGTACAGCGGCACGTAGCGGCGCGCGCTGCGGAACGGGTCCTCGGCATGCAGTACCAGCCACTGCACGCTCCTGAACAGGGCGAAGGCGAGCAGCCCGGACAGCACCGGCGTCACCACCCAACTGGCGACGATCGGGCCGATCGCGCCCCAGTGCACCGCGTGCACCGAGACACCGACCGAGGCGAAGCCGATGATCGCGCCGACGATGGAGTGGGTGGTCGACACCGGCCAGCCCTTGATCGTCGCCAGCAACAGCCAGACCCCGGCGGCCAGCAAGGCCGAGAGCATGCCGAAGACCAGCAGGTCGGGGGTCATGTACTGCGGGGCGACGATGCCGCTCCTGATCGTTTCGGTGACTTCGCCACCAGCGAAATAGGCACCGCAGAACTCGAAGACCATGGCCACCAGGATCGCCTGGCGGATGGTCAGAGCGCGCGAGCCCACCGAAGTGCCCATGGCGTTGGCGACGTCGTTGGCGCCGACGCCCCAGGCCATGAAGAAACCGAACAGGCAGGCGAGTACGAGGAAGGCGAAGCCGTGGTCGGCGATCAGGGACATGGGCGGTATCCGTGTGCAGGCAGGGTCGGAAAGAAGACTGGCGCTCACCGCGCCAGCAATTGCTCCAGGCGGTTGCCGACCCGCTGGGCGCGGTCGGCGACATCGCCGATCCATTCGATGATCTGGTAGAGGAACATCACGTCCACCGGCGGCAGCTCGCTTTCCAGACGGAACAGCTCGCGGCGTACCTCGACCTGGATGCGGTCGGTATCGTTCTCGATCGCCTCGAGTTCCTCCACCATGCTCTCCACCAGACTGGTCTCGCGCCCGCCGAAGCCGGTCTCGAGCAGTTCGTTGAGTTCGTTGACCACCCGCAACGCCTGGGCGCTGGCGTCCACCGAGCGCTGCACATAGGCGAGCATCTGGCCCTGTAGCGGCAACGGGATGCGCATGCGCCGGCCCAGCATCAGCCCGACGATGTCCTTGGCGCGATTGGCGACTTTGTCCTGTACACTGAGCAGCTCCAACAGATCGGAGCGCGGCACCGGAAGGAACAGGCTCTTGGGCAGGTGCATCCGGACGTTCTTCTTCAGCCGATCGGCTTCCTGCTCCAGTCGCACCATGTCCTGCTGAACCTGTTCGACCTGCGCCCAGTCCTCGGCGATCACCGCGCGGAAGAACGGCAACAGGCCGGCCGCGCATTCGTGGGCCTTGGCGATGTGCTGCTGCATCGGCCCGATCGGCGAACGGCCGAACAGGCTGATGAACGGATTGGTCGGCATGGAACGCCTCCCTGGTGGAAATGCCGAAAAGTATAGGCCACCCACCCCGCGCGCCTTTGATCTGGAACACCTTCACCCGCGGACGCCTGGCGTCCCGAGCCGGACATCGCCCCATGCAGAAAGAAACCGAAATCAAACTCCGCGTCAGCCGCGCCACCCTGGAAGCCTTGCAGGAGCACCCGTTGCTGAAGAAGCGCAACAAATCGGGCTGGGAGCGCCGCGAACTGTACAACCAGTACTACGATACCCCCGGCCGCGAGCTGGCCCGAGCCAAGGTCGCGCTGCGCATGCGCCGCGACGGCGAGCAGTACATCCAGACGCTGAAGAGCCGCGGGCAGAGCGTGGCCGGGCTGTCCGAACGCAACGAGTGGGACTGGCACCTGGAAAAGAACAAGCTCGACCTGAAGAAACTCGACGACAAGTGCTGGCCGGCGGCCCTCAAGGACCTCGACAAGAAGCAGCTCAAGCCGATCTTCAGCACCGACTTCGTCCGCCAGCGCGCCGAGATCGCCTGGGGCCGCGGCAAGGCCAGGGTAGTCGTGGAGGCGGCGCTCGACCTGGGCAAGGTGGTCGCCGGCGACAACCAGGAGGAAATCTGCGAACTGGAGCTGGAACTGCGCCAGGGCGATGCCGCCGCGCTGCTGGAGCTGGCCGCGGAACTGGCCGCCGACCTGCCGCTGATGCCCTGCGACATCAGCAAGGCCGAGCGCGGCTACCGCCTGTTCGACCCGAACAGCTACGAGGTCGATCCCCCGGCCCAGAAACTGCTGGCGGAAACCCCGCTGGACGGTGCCTTCGCCGCCATCGCCTGGTACCTGCTCGGCAGCAGCCAGCGACTGGCCGAACAGTATCGCTTCAACGGCCACTGGCGCCTGCTGGAGGACTGGCTGCAACACCTGCAGGACCTGCGCACCCTGCTCGGCAGCCTCGGCCAGGCGGTGCCACGCGCCAGCAGTCGCGAGCTGCGCGAAGCGCTGGACGCTCTCCTCGCCGACTGGGCGCCGCGCATCGAGCGCGGCCGTGACGACGAGATGCTACGCCAGCAGGCGCCGCAACTGTTCCGCGGCGAACTCGACGAGACCCGCTGGGGCCTGTTCTCCCTGAATGCCTCGCGCTGGCTGCTGGCCAAGGCCTGGACCGAGTCGCGCAACGAGCGCGGCAACCGCCAGGGCTCTGCCGCGCTGGGCAAGTGGCTGCTGCGCAGCCTTGCCGAAGAAGCCCAGGCCACGCCGCTGGCGCGCGCCCATCAGCATCCCGAGCTGCTCCCCGACCAAGCGCCGCGCCTGCAGCGCATGCTTACCTGGTTGCGCCTGGCGCGCGGCGTGCTCGACCTGCCGGAAGCCGACCGCCTCTACGGCGAACTGGCCAAGTTGCTGGAGCTGCTGCGGCAACCTGTCGATGCCGAGCGCCTGGCTGCCCGCGCCACGCAGGCCCATACTGTGCTGACGCTCAAACCCTGGAAGGCGCTGATGAAATAAGCTTCGCCGCTACCGCCATCATCCGAAGGGAGTCTGCATGTCCGTGTTCGCCACCGCCGCCCAGGACCGCCTGCTGGACCTCGGCGACCTGCTCCGCGAGCTGGTCGCCCAGGGCCGGGTCGGGCAGGAGCAGGCCGAACAGTGCCTGGCGATCCGCCGCAGCGCGGTGCGCAACCAGCAGCATCCGCTGGAGTTCCTCGCCGCGCAGCAGGTCGAGGATCTCAAGCGCCCCGGACGCAAGCTCGACCTGGAGACCCTCACCCAGTGGCTGGCCGAGTACGCCGGCCAGCCCTACCTGCGCATCGACCCGCTGAAGATCGACGTCGCCGCGGTGACTCCGCTGATGTCCTACGCCTTCGCCCAGCGCCATGGCATCCTCGCCGTCGCGCTGAGTCCGGAGGAAGTCACCATCGCCAGCGCCCAGCCCTTCGTACAGGGCTGGGAAAGCAACCTGGTGCATGTGCTCAAGCGACCGATCAAGCGGGTGGTGGCGAACCCGGCGGACATCCAGCGCTACACCGTCGAGTTCTTCCGCCTGGCCCGCTCGGTCAGCGGCGCCACCTCGCCGGACCAGAAGATCAGCGGCGTCGGCAACTTCGAGCAGTTGCTCAACCTCGGCGCCGCCGACCAGGAGCCGGACGCCAACGACGCGCACATCGTCACCATCGTCGACTGGCTGTTCCAGTACGCCTTCCAGCAGCGCGCCAGCGACATCCACATCGAGCCGCGCCGCGAGCAGGGCACCGTGCGCTTCCGTATCGACGGCGTGCTGCACAACGTCTACCAGTTCCCGCCGCAGGTGACCATGGCGGTGGTCAGCCGCCTGAAGTCGCTGGGACGGATGAACGTGGCGGAGAAACGCAAGCCGCAGGACGGCCGGGTCAAGACCAAGACCCCGGACGGCGCCGAGGTGGAGCTGCGCCTGTCGACCCTGCCCACCGCCTTCGGCGAGAAGATGGTGATGCGCATCTTCGACCCCGAGGTGCTGCTCAAGAGCTTCGACCAGCTCGGCTTCTCCGCCGACGACCTGCGCCGCTGGCAGAGCATGACCAGCCAGCCCAACGGCATCATCCTGGTCACCGGCCCCACCGGCTCGGGCAAGACCACCACGCTCTACACCACGCTCAAGCAACTGGCCACCGATGAGGTGAACGTCTGCACCATCGAGGACCCGATCGAGATGATCGAGCCCTCGTTCAACCAGATGCAGGTCCAGCACAACATCGACCTGACCTTCGCCAGCGGCGTACGCGCCCTGCTGCGGCAGGACCCGGACATCATCATGGTCGGCGAGATCCGCGACCTGGAGACCGCCGAGATGGCGATCCAGGCGGCGCTCACCGGGCACCTGGTGCTCTCCACCCTGCACACCAACGACTCCCCCACGGCGATCACCCGCCTGCTCGAACTGGGCGTACCCTACTACCTGATCCGCGCCACGGTGCTAGGGGTCATGGCCCAGCGCCTGGTGCGCACGCTCTGCCCGCACTGCAAGGCGCCGATGCAACTGGCGGACAGCGACTGGCACGAACTGACCCGCCCCTGGAGCGCCCCGCCGCCCAGCGGCGCGCACCAGGCCGTGGGTTGCCTGGAGTGCCGCGACACCGGCTATCGCGGGCGCGCCGGCGTCTATGAAATCATGCTGCTCAGCGATAGCCTGAAAGAACTGATCACCGCCGACACCGACCTGGTCGCCCTGCGCCGCCAGGCGTACAAGGAAGGCACCCGCAGCCTGCGCCTGTCCGGCGCGCAGAAGGTCGCCGCAGGTATCAGTACGCTGGAGGAAGTACTGCGGGTGACCCCGCAGAGCGAACAGAAGTAGCGGCACATCCCGTCGGCGGAGTTCCGACGGTTGCACGGCACAACGCCGGACGGGCCTGCCAGGCCCACAGACAAGGATGTAGACGATGACGAGCGTTCCCCCCGCCGTCCCCGCGCCGACGCTCCCCAGCCGCGGCGCACCGCACCTGCGGCGAGCCGCGAGCGGCGTCCCTGGCTCGATGTGGCTCGGCCGGCCGCCGAGCCGGCGCTGAGGGCCGGCCGATGGAAATCCTGCTGCTACGCCTGGACTTCTGGGACTGGCTGGCCTTCGGTACCGTCCTCCTGCTCCTGGAAATCTTCGGTGCCGGCGGCTATCTGCTGCGGGTCGGCCTCACCGCCGCTTGTGTCGGTGCGCTCGGCGCGCTCCTGCCGGGACTGGCCTGGCCTTGGCAGGTAGGGCTGTTCGTCCTGCTCTCCGGGCTGGTCGCCGCCTTGCATCGACGCCGTCGCCGCAAGGCCGGTAGCGTCGAGGAAACGCCAGGGTTGCAGCGACGCGGCGACGACCTGTTCGGCCGCACCTTTCCCTTGCACCGGGCGATCGTCGGCGGGCTCGGCGAGCTGCGCGTCGAGGACGCGTCGTGGCTGGTCAGCGGTCCCGACCTGCCGCGCGGCGCCCTGGTCCGGGTCACCGGCCAGGACGGCGCCCTGCTGCACGTCGAGCCTGCCACGCCCTGAATCGCTGTAGCTCCCGGCCGGCGGGGGCTGTACGGCAGCGGAAAAAGCGACCGGACGGTCATCCCCGCTGGAACTCCGGGACGGCAAACGCGATCTGATGTAACACGCAGCCCCCTATCAGGAGTTCCCCCATGCGTTCCGTCAAACTCGCCGCCGCCACCCTGGTCATCGCCGCCCTGCCGCTGGGCTCGGCCATGGCCGATACCTTCTGGCGCAACATCATTTCCTCGGGTGCCACCACGGCCTCCACCTACCTGACCTTCCGCCACGACCACAAGCTGATCGTCGCCGCGCAAGACGACGCCGGCAGCTACATCGCCAGCGACGGCGCGATCCGCGGGCCGTACCTGGAAGCCGCCCTGCAGAAGCTGCGCAACGACAACCCGGACCTGCAGGCCAGCGACATGGAACTGGCCAGCGCGATCCTCGCCGGCGGCGAGCAGTCCGCCGTCCAGCAGTAGGCCCCGGCGACCTCGCCTCCGCCCGGAGGCGAGGTCACTCGCGGTAGTCGTCCAGCGGCACGCAGGCGCAGAACAGGTTGCGGTCGCCGTAGACGTTGTCCACCCGGTTAACCGCCGGCCAGTACTTGAACGCCCGCGCATGTTCGCTCGGGGTCACTGCCTCGGCGATCTCGTAGGGTCTCTGCCAGATCCCGGTGACGTCGGCCAGGGTATGCGGCGCCCGTTTCAGCGGGTTGTCCTCCGCCGGCCAGGCGCCGCTCTCCACCTTGCCGATCTCGGCCCTGATGCTCAGCATCGCCTCGACGAAGCGATCCAGCTCCGCCTTCGACTCGCTCTCGGTCGGCTCCACCATCAGCGTGCCCGGCACCGGGAAGGACATGGTCGGGGCGTGGAAGCCGTAGTCCATCAGGCGCTTGGCCACGTCTTCCTCGGTTATCCCGGTCTGCGCCTTGAGCGGTCGCAGGTCGAGGATGCATTCGTGGGCGACGCGCTCGTTGCGCCCGCGGTAGAGCACCGGGAACGCCCCGTCCAGGCGGTTCGCCAGGTAGTTGGCGGAGAGGATCGCCACCTCGCTGGCGTCGGCCAGCTGCGGGCCCATCATGGCGATGTACATCCAACTGATCGGCAGGATGCTGGCGCTGCCCCAGGGCGCCGCGCTGACCGCGTCGTTCAGCGGGTTCGGCCCTTCGACGCGGATCACCGGATGGTTGGCGACGAACGGCGCCAGGTGCCGCTTGACCCCGATCGGCCCCATGCCCGGCCCGCCACCACCATGGGGGATGCAGAAGGTCTTGTGCAGGTTCATGTGCGAGACGTCCGCGCCGATGTCCGCCGGTCGCGCCAGGCCGACCTGGGCGTTGAGGTTGGCGCCGTCCATGTAGACCTGGCCGCCGTGGCGGTGGACCACTTCGCAGATCTCGCCTATCCCCTCTTCGTAGACGCCGTGGGTCGAGGGATAGGTGATCATCAGGCAGGACAGCCGGTCGCCCGCCTCGGCCGCCTTGAGGCGCAGGTCGTCGAGGTCGACGTTGCCGCGGGGATCGCACTCGACGATCACCACCCGCATGCTGGCCATGATCGCCGAGGCCGGGTTGGTGCCATGCGCCGATGCGGGGATCAGGCAGATGTCGCGCTGGCTATCGCCGCGGCTCTGGTGGTAGCGGCGGATCGCCAGCAACCCGGCATATTCGCCCTGTGCTCCCGAGTTCGGCTGCATGCAGATGGCGTCGAAGCCGGTGATCGCCCGCAGCCAGGCTTCCAGTTCGTCGATCATCCGGCGATAGCCCTCGGCCTGCTCGCGCGGCACGAACGGATGCAGTTCGGCGAATTCCGGCCAGGTGATGGGGATCATTTCGCTGCTGGCGTTGAGCTTCATGGTGCAGGAGCCGAGCGGGATCATCGCCTGGTTCAGCGCCAGGTCCTTGCCTTCCAGCTGGCGCAGGTAGCGAAGCATCTCGGTCTCGCTGTGGTGGGCGTTGAACACCGGATGCTGCAGGTAGGCCGAAGTGCGTTGCAGGACCGCCGGGATGCCGTCGGCCACCGCCCCGCCATCCAGGTGCGCGACATCCAGCCCGTGGCCGGCGCCGAGGAAGATCTCGAACAGGGTCGCCAGGGTCGCCGCGTCACAGGTTTCGTCGAGGCTCAGGGCCAGCCGCCGGTCGTCGACCACGCGCAGGTTGACCCGTGCCGCCCGCGCCCGTTCGAGGATCGCCGCCTGACGCTCGCCGACCTCGTAGGTCAGGGTGTCGAAGAAGTGCCGGTTGAGCCGCCGCAGTCCCTTGCTTTCCAGGCCCGCCGCCAGCAGCGCGGTCAGGCGCTGGACGCGTTGGGCGATGCGTTTCAGCTCCTGTGGCCCATGGTAGACGGCATACAGCGAAGCAATGTTGGCCAGCAGCACCTGGGCGGTGCAGATGTTCGAGTTGGCCTTTTCCCGACGGATGTGCTGCTCGCGGGTTTGCAGGGCCATGCGCAACGCCGGGTTGCCGCGGGCGTCGCGGGAAACGCCGATGATCCGCCCCGGCATTGCCCGCTTGTACCCTTCGCGGGTGGCGAAGAACGCCGCGTGCGGCCCGCCGTAGCCCATCGGTACGCCAAAGCGCTGGGCGCTGCCGAGCACCACGTCGGCACCGAGTTCCCCCGGCGGGGTCAGCAACAACAGGGCGAGCAGGTCGCTGGCGACGCAAGCCAGCGCCTGTTGGCCGTGCAACGCCTCGATAAGCGGGCGCAGGTCGCGGATCTCGCCGCGACTGTCCGGGTATTGCAGCAAGGCGCCGAACACCGCGTGGGCGGCAAGATTGTCCGGCTCGTCGACGACCAGCTCGAAACCGAACGCCTCGGCGCGGGTACGCAACACCGAAACGGTCTGCGGATGGCAATGCGCATCGACGAAGAACCGGTTGCTCCTGGCCTTTGCCACCCGCCTGGCCAGGGCCATGGCCTCGGCGGCGGCGGTGGCTTCGTCGAGCAGCGAGGCGCTGGCCAGGTCGAGTCCGGTGAGGTCGATGGTCAGTTGCTGGAAATTCAGCAGCGCTTCCAGGCGGCCCTGGGCGATTTCCGGCTGGTAGGGCGTATAGGCGGTGTACCAGCCGGGATTCTCCAGCACGTTGCGGAGGATCACCGGCGGCGTCACTGTGCCGTAGTAGCCCATGCCGATCAGGCTGGTCCAGCGCTGGTTGAGCCCGGCGTAGCCGCGCAGGCGCGCCAGGGCGGCCTGTTCGTCGAGCGCGACGGGCAGTTCCAGCGGCCGGTTGAGGCGGATCGCCGGCGGCACCGTCTGCACGATCAGTTCGGCGCGAGTGGAAACTCCGAGGAAATCCAGCATGGCCTGCTGTTCCGCCGGATCGGGGCCGAGGTGGCGGCGCAGGAAGGCATCGGCGGGCTGGAGCTGGGCGAGGGACGGCGTCTGCGACATGGCTTCGGTCTCGTTGGGGGCGGCATCGCCCTGCCAGCGATCGTCGCCGAACGGATATCGAATGAGAAAGCAACGACGGCGAAAACGCATTTCGCCGCTGCAAAAAGAACAAAGCCTCGAATGATCGAGGCCTTGTCCAAGGATAGCGGGTTTTGTCGCGACTACGCGGCGGCTCAGCCTTCCGCGTCGACGGCGGCCTGGTAGCCAGCGGCGTCGAGCAGCTTGTCCAGCTCGGCCGGATTGCTCGGCTTGAGCTTGAAGAACCAGGACGCGTACGGGTCGTTGTTGACGTCTTCCGGGGTGTCGGCCAGGGCTTCGTTGATGGCGATGACTTCTCCGCCGATCGGCGAATAGATGTCGGAGGCGGCCTTCACCGACTCGACCACGCCGGCTTCCTGCCCGGCGGCGAGGGTCTTGCCCAGCTCCGGCAGCTCGATGAAGACCACATCGCCAAGGGCTTCCTGGGCATGGTCGGAAATGCCCACGGTAACGCTGCCGTCGGCTTCCAGGCGAGCCCATTCGTGGCTCTGGGCGTAACGCAGTTCGGCGGGAATATTGCTCATCTTGTTTTCCTCGAAGTCGGGGGCGACGGCGGTCGCCATTGCCAGGTTAGATCAGGGGCTTGCCGTGACGCACGAAACTGGGCTGGACCACCCGTACCGGGTACCACTTGCCGCGGATTTCCACCTCGGCGCGGTCGCCGGTGGCGGCCGGCACGCGGGCCAGCGCGATGGACTTGTTCAGGGTAGGCGAAAAGCTGCCGCTGGTGATCTCCCCCTCACCAATGCCAGCTACCCGCACCACCTGGTGGGCGCGCAGCACGCCGCGCTCCTCCAGAACCAGGCCGACCAGCTTCGGCTGGTCGCCGGCGGACTTCTGCGCTTCCAGCGCGCGGCGGCCGACGAAGTCCCGCGCAACCGGCTCCCAGGCTACGGTCCAGCCCATGTTGGCGGCAAGCGGGGAAACGCTTTCGTCCATGTCCTGGCCGTAGAGATTGAGCCCGGCCTCCAGGCGCAGCGTATCGCGCGCACCCAGGCCCGCCGGGGAGATCCCGGCGCCAACCAGCTCGTTGAGGAAACCCGGCGCCTCGGCGGCCGGCAGCATGATTTCCAGGCCGTCCTCGCCGGTGTAGCCGGTGCGGGCGATGAACCAGTCGCCCTCGGCACGGCCCTGGAACGGCTTGAGTTCGCGTATCAGTGCGGCGCGTGCCGGGGACACCAGTTCGGAGCTGTGCACGCGGGCGTTGGGGCCCTGGATGGCGAGCATCGCCAGGTCGCCGCGTTCCTGCAGGTCGACCTTGAAGCCGGCGGCCTGCGCCTGCATCCAGGCGATGTCCTTGTCGCGGGTGGAAGCATTGACCACCACCCGGTAGCCGTGCTCGGTCAGGTAGACGATCAGGTCGTCGACCACCCCGCCCTCTTCGTTGAGCATCGCGCTGTAGAGCGCCTTGCCGGTTTCGCCGAGACGCGCCACGTCGTTCGCCAGGAGATGCTGCAGATAGGCCGTGGCCTGCTCGCCGGCGACGTCGACCACGGTCATGTGGGACACGTCGAAGACGCCGCAGTCACGCCGAACCTGATGGTGCTCCTCGACCTGCGAACCGTAGTGCAGCGGCATGTCCCAACCGCCGAAATCGACCATCTTGGCGCCGAGCGCGACGTGCAGCTCGTAAAGCGGGGTGCGCAATCCCATGGGTATTCTCCTTCCGGGCGTAGCGGGTGCCGTCGGCAGGGACCGCCGGCACGAAATCGCGCGCATTGTAGCCGCAAGCCCCGGAGCAGGACACCATGGAAGCGTGCCGCGATCCGTGCATAGACCCTACGACCTGCATGGATACTGGGCTCAGCGATCTGAATGATGGGCAGAACGACGAATCAACCCGACCACCGGTAGCAGGCCGACCAGCACCAGGGTCAGGGCCGGCAGCGAGGCGCGCGCCCATTCGCCCTCGCTGGTCATCTCGAAGATCCGTACGGCCAGGGTGTCCCAACCGAAGGGACGCATCAGCAGGGTCGCCGGCATCTCCTTGAGCACGTCGACGAAGACCAGCAGCGCGGCGCTCAGCGAGGCCGGCAGCAACAGCGGCAGGTAGACCCGCAGGAACAGCAGCGGGCCGCCCACGCCGAGGCTGCGCGAGGCTTCCGGCAGCGACGGGCGGATCCGCGCCAGCCCACTTTCCAGCGGCCCGTAGGCCACCGCCATGAAACGGATCAGGTAGGCCAGCAGCAGGGCGAACAGACTGCCCAGCAGCAGCGGCTTGCCGGCGCCGCCGAGGGCGCTGGAAAGCGGGATCACCCAGTGATTGTCCAGCCAGCTGAAGGCCAGCATGATCGAAACCGCCAGGACCGAGCCCGGCAGCGCATAACCGAGGTTGCCCAGGCCCACCGCGCCGCGGATAGCGCGGGTCGGCGCCAGGCGCACGGCGAAGGCCAGCAGCAGGGCCACGGCGACCGTCGCCAGCGCGGCGATGCCGCCCAGCGTCAGGGTATGGCCGATCAGGTCCCAGTAGCGCTCGTCGAGGTCGAAACGGCCCTGGCGCCAGAACCAGACAACCAGTTGCGCCACGGGAATCACGAAGGCGCAGAGGAACACCAGCCCGCACCAGGCGCTCGCCGCCAGCGCCCTGGCGCCGCGCAGGCGGTACAGCGGCGCGCCGCGCGGACGCTCGCTGGCGGCCTTGGCTCGGCCTCGCGTGTGGCGCTCGCCGAGCAGCACCAGGCATACCCCGAGCAACAACAGGCTGGCCAGCTGGGCGGCGCTGGAGAGGCTGTAGAAGCCGTACCAGGTCTTGTAGATGGCGGTGGTGAAGGTGTCGAAGTTGAACACCGATACCGCGCCGAAGTCGGCCAGGGTTTCCATCACCGCCAGCGCCAGGCCGGCGCCGATCGCCGGCCGCGCCATCGGCAGGGCGACCCGCAGGAACGCCTGCCAGGGCGACAGGCCGAGGACCCGCGCGGCTTCCATCAGGCCCTTGCCCTGGGCGATGAAGGCGCTGCGCGCGAGCAGGTAGACATAGGGATAGAACACCAGCACCAGGACCAGGATCACCCCGCCGGTGGAACGTACGCGCGGCAACCGCAGGCCGCTGCCGAACCACTCGCGCAGCAGGCTCTGCACCGGTCCGGCGAAATCCAGCAGGCCGACGAAGACGAACGCCAGGACGTAGGCCGGGATCGCGAACGGCAACATCAGCGCCCAGTCCAGCCAGCGCCGCCCGGGGAATTCGCAGAGGCTGGTGAGCCAGGCCAGGCTGACCCCGAGCAGAGTCACGCCGATGCCGACGCCGAGCACCAGGGTCAGGGTGTTGCCGAGCAGGCGCGGCAACTGGGTATCCCACAGGTGGCTCCAGATTTCCCGGTCGATCTCCAGCCAGCTCAGCAGCAGCACGCTGAGCGGCAGCAGCACCAGCGCGGCAACGGTGAAGGTGATGGGGTACCAGCGGCGGGGAGCGGGATGGGCCACGAAATCCTCGGTGCGGAACGAACGACGCCCCGCTCGGACGAGCCGGGGCGTCGAGTATAACCGGCGGTCAGTTCCAGCCGGCGCGGTCCATCAGGCGAATCGCCTCGGCCTGGCGCTTGCCGGCAACTTCCACCGGGATGCTGTCGGCCTTGAAGCTGCCCCAGCTGGCGACTTCGGCTGACGGCGCGACCTGCGGGTTGGCCGGGAATTCCTGGTTGATCCCGGCGAACAGCGCCTGGGCGTCGGGCCCGGTCATCCATTCCACCAGCGCCTTGGCTGCCTCGGGATGCGGCGCGTGGCGAGTCAGGCCGATGCCCGACAGGTTGACGTGGACGCCGCGGTCGGCCTGGTTCGGCCAGAACAGCTTGACCCGCAGGTTCGGGTTCTGCTTGTGCAGGCGCCCGTAGTAGTAGGTATTGACGATGCCGACGTCGCACTGGCCGGCGTCCACCGCCTGGATCACCGCGTTGTCGTCGGCGAATACGTCGGTGGCCAGGTTGTTCACCCAGCCCTGGAGGATTTCCTCGGTCTTCTGCGCCCCGTGGGTCTCGATCAGGGTCCCGGTCAGCGACTGGTTGTAGACCTTCTTCGCTGTGCGCAGGCACAGGCGGCCTTCCCATTGCTTGTCGGCCAGGGCTTCGTAGGTGCTCAGCTCTTCCGGCTTGACCCGCTCGGTGGAGTAGACGATGGTCCGCGCGCGCAGCGACAGTCCGGTCCAGCTATCGGTGCTGGAACGATACTGCGAGGGAATGTTCCGTTCGATGGTGGCCGACTTGAACGGTTGCAGCAGGCCCATCTGCTCGGCCTGCCAGAGGTTGCCGGCGTCCACGGTGAGCAGCAGGTCGGCCGGGGTGTTAGCGCCTTCGGCCTTGATCCGCGCCATCAGCGGCGCTTCCTTGTCGGTGATGAACTTGACCTTCACGCCGGTCTTGCTGGTGTAGGCATCGAACACCGGCTTGATCAGCTCGTCGATGCGCGAGGAATACACCACCACTTCGTCGGCGGCCTGGGCCAGGCCGGTGATGCCCAGGGCCAGGGCGGCGAGTAGAGCTTTGCTTGCCTGCATGAAGAACAGCCTCGTCAGCGGAACGTAGGCACGAATGATAAGAAATCTCGCTTGCGAACCCGCGCGACTAAATGTGTCGGGGTGTTTCGCCTGCGTCCAAGCCACCGAGGATGGCGAGGAACGCCTCCACCGCGGCGCTGCGGCCATGGCGGCGGGTGAAGACGAGGAAATCGGCCAGCGCCTCGGGCTCGGCCAGCGGGCGATAGACGACTCCGGCCCGGGCCAGCGCGGTGCTGCAACGCGGCACCAGGGCAACGCCCTGGCCGGCCGCGACCAGGGCGATGATCGAGGTGATCTGGCGTCCGGCCGGTCCCCTCGTCAGCGCCAGCCCGGCCTTCCGGTAGAGGCGCTCGATCAGTTCGTTGAGGCCGGAGCCGTAGTCCAGTGGAAACAGGATCAGCGGCCGATCACGCAGATCGTACAGGTCGATCCGCTCTTGCCGCGCCAGCGGATCGCCGTTGGGCACGGCCACCACCAGCGGCTCGCCGCCCAGGGCCAGCACCTCGATGCCGACCTGGCCTTCCGGCGGCGGCAGGCGCCCCAGCCCCACATCGATGCCGCCTTCGGCGATCTGCGCCCATTGCGCCGCCGAAGCGCCTTCGAGCAGCTCCAGTTGCACCTCCGGATGGCGCTCGCGGAACAGTCGGATCGCCTCGGTGAACAGGTCCGACAGGGCGATGGAGCTGGCGTAGCCGAGGGTCAGGTGGCCGGCCAGCCCCTGCGCCAGCTTGCGGGCGAAGCCGGCGGTGCGCTCCAGTTGGTCCAGCAGGGCGCGTGCGTAAGGCAGGAACAGGCTGCCCTCGGCGGTGAGGGTCACCGCCCGGCTGGAGCGGTCGAACAGGCGAAAGCCCAGCTCTTCCTCCAGCGCGGATATCTGCCGGGTCAAGGGCGGCTGCGCCATGTGCAGGCGCTGGGCGGCGCGGCCGAAATGCAGGGTTTCGGCAACGGCTGCGAAGCAGCGCAGGCGGCGTAGGTCGAGCATGCAGTTCCTCGGTATCGATCGGTCCTGAATCGGTATTGGCCAGCCCGTCGGGAGCGCCCCTATAACAGGGGGTTTCTCGTCCAGGCAGAGCGTTCCATGAATTCGTCCCAGGGTTTCCCCCGCCTCGCGCTGTTTCTCTGCGGTTGCGCTGCGTTCCTCAATCTCTATACCACCCAGGGCATCTTCGACGAACTGGCGGCGAGCTTCCACATCAGCGCCCATCAATCGAACTGGAGCATCACCGCCACCACCCTGGCGGTGGCTCTCGCCGCGCCCTTCGTCGGCCGACTCAGCGGCGGCCGCGAGCGCAGCCGGGTGATCGCCTTCGCCGCCAGCCTGCTCTGCGTGCCCATGCTGCTGGCCGCCCATGCCGGCAGCTTCGCCGCCTTCCTGCTCTGGCGCTTCGCCGAAGGGATGCTGATTCCCCTGCTGTTCGCCAGCAGCGTGGCCTACATCGGCGAGCGCTGGAGCGGCGGCGCGGTCATCGAGCTGACCAGCCTCTATGTCGCCGGGACCATCCTCGGCGGCTTCGCCGGACGCTTCCTCACCGGCCTGCTGACCGAGGAGTGGGATTGGCGCGTCGCCTTCCGGATCCTCGCCGGGCTGACCCTGCTCATCGCTGTCGCCATCCGTGCGCTGCTCCCTGCCAATTCTGGCAGGCACGCGCCCGCACCGGGGAAACGCCCCTTAGTATCCCGTGAACTGTTCCGGGCTCCGCTGCTGTCGTCCTACGCGGTGGGGTTCTGTGTCCTCTTTTCCCAGGTCGCCATGTTCACCTATATCGGCATCCATCTCAGCCGTCCGCCGTACAGCCTGGACACCGCTCAGCTCGGCTCGATCTACGCGGTGTTCCTCCTCGCCCTGCTGGTGATTCCCGCCAGCGGCCGCCTGGCCCGCACCCGCCCGCACCGCCAGTTGCTGCTGGGCGCATCGCTGCTGGGCGTGTGCGGCTCGCTGCTGACCCTGGCGCCGGGCCTGCCGACGATTCTCGTCGGCCTGGCCCTCAGCGCCACCGGCGTGTTCCTCGCACAGTCCACGGTCAACGCCTTCACCGCCAGCAATGCCGGGACCGACAAGGCCGGTGCCGTCGGCCTCTACCTGACCTGCTACTACGCCGGCGGCAGCCTCGGCGCGGTACTGCCGGCGCCATTCTGGGAGCGCTGGGGCTGGCCGGGCTGCCTGGGCCTGATCCTCCTGGCCCAGTTGCTGCCGTTGCTTCTGACCCGCTACGGCTGGTCCGCACCACAGGCCGAACGCGCGGCCCTACGCGCGTCGCAAGGAAGACCGTAACCATCGCAAGAACAACAAGAACCGACAGGAGGTTAGCCATGAACCATGTCATCACCCCCCACAGCAAGCTGCTCGGCGTCATCGAGCCGGTCCTCAACGACATGCCCGCCGGAACCCTGCGCCACGCACTGTTCCGGGCCTTCTGGGACGAGACGGCGTCGTTGCTGGACATCGAGGACGCCTTCGCCCGGGTCACCGCCCGGCGCCAGGCGGTCGAGCCGCTGCGCAAGTTCTTCGCCAGTTGGTCGAAGACCAACAACTCGGCGGCCAGCGTTTCCGGACTGGCCAATCGCCTTACCCTGCTGGCCCGTTCGGAACAGGGTTCGGCAGCGGCAGACCAGCTCTATCGAGCCTGCGGCAGCCTGCAACGGATCACCGACGAAGACCTCGGCGCCCTCGGCAACACCGTGCATGCCGATCTTTTCTACACCATGGCCACCACCCTTTGCGGCGACGACCGCTGGCTGCTGCGCGAGAACTGCCTGCCTTCGGCGCAGGCGTTCAAGGACTGGACCGACCGCCAGCGCCTGCGCGAGCGCGACCTGATGCAGGGACTGCTGACCACGCTGGTACACGAGGTCTATACCCACGGCGAGGTGGAGTACATCCACCCGCTGTACAAGGAATGGTTCAGCCGCGACATGGGCGTACCCGCCGAACGCGCCCGCGCCACCGTGGCCTGGGTAACGGTGCACACCGGCGGCACCGAGAGCAATCACTTCGCCCACGCCACGGCGGCGGTGAACGCCTTCGTCGAGGCGATGGAAATCGAGGTGAACGAAGAAGCCGCGCGCAACCTGTTCGGGCTCTACCTGCGCAACAAGGCGCAGGTCATGCGTGACTGCGCGGCGCTGTTCTGAGGACTGGCGGCCCTCCCGTCAGGGGGGCCGCCCCGCTCAGACTCGTGCCAGCATCGGCAGGTCGCCGCTGAGGCCAAGCGCCTGGCGGACGAACAGCGCCTTCGCCTCGTGATGGCCGTCGACCAGGCGCAGGCCGGCGTTGCGCAGCCAGCGCAGCGGCAACCGGTCGGCCTGGAACAGGCGCTCGAAGCCTTCCATCGCCGTCATCATGCCCAGGTTGTGCGGCATCCGCCGCCGCTCGAAGCGACTCAGCACGCGTTCGTCGGCAAGCCGTTCGCCGCGCTCCAGGGCGTGCAACAGGACCTCGGACAGCACCGCCGCATCGAGGAAGCCCAGGTTCACGCCCTGTCCGGCCAGCGGGTGGATGGTGTGCGCAGCATCGCCGACCAGCGCCAGGCCCGGCTCGACGTAACGCTTGGCGTGCCGCTGGCGCAGCGGGATGCACAGGCGCCGGTCGGCATGCAGGATGGCGCCCAGGCGCTGTTCGAAGGCTTCGCCGAGGGCGGCGCGGAAGCCATCCTCGTCCAACGCCATCAGGCGTTCTGCCTGTTCCGGGGTGGTCGACCAGACGATCGAGCACCAGTGCTCGTCGCCGCGGTCCGGCAGGGGCAGGAAGGCCAGCGGACCGTCGTCGGTGAAGCGCTGCCAGGCGGTTGCGCGGTGCGCGTTCTCGCAGCGCACGCTGGTGACGATGGCGTGGTGCAGGTAATCCCATTCGCGGGTGGCGCAGCCGGCCAGGCGGCGTACCGCCGAGTTGGCGCCGTCGGCGGCGACCACCAGCGGCGCACGCAGCTGGCGACCGTCGGCCAGGGTCAGCAGCCAGTCGTCGCCGGAGTGGCGCATCTGTTCCAGGCGCGCATTGGCCAGCAGGCCGGTGGTGGAATCGTGCAGGCGTTCCAGCAGGGCGTCCTGCACCACCCGGTTCTCGACGATATGGCCGAGTACCTCGGCGTGCACGCTGGCGGCGCTGAAGCCGATCCGCCCGGTGCCGGAGCCATCCCACACCTGCATCTCGCGATAGGGCTCGGCGCGGCGCGCGACGATGCCGTCCCAGGCATGCAGGCGCTGGAGAATCCGCCGGCTGGCTTCGGACAGCGCGCTGACCCGCGGCTCGTAGGGCGCCTCCGGCTTGAACGGCGCCACGTCGAGCGAGCCGCCGTCCACCAGCAGCACCTCCAGGCCGCTGCCCTCCAGGGCCAGGGCCAGGGCGCTACCGACCATGCCGGCGCCGACGATGACCAGATCCGCGTGCATATCCTCGTTCTCCACTCGTGGGCCCTCTTCAGGCCGCGTTCCGCAGGCGCGGCTTGAACCGCACGTACAGGGTTTTCTGAACCCGCGCCACCAGGGTGCCGGCGTCGTCGCGCACTTCGGCGTGCAGCCGGGGCAGGTACTTCTCGCCGCCGGCGGTCCGCTCGCGGACCTCGTCGAGCAGCTTCTGGTCGATGCTGAAATGCGCATGCACCGGGCCCTTGCCCGGGCTGACGAACTCGATGTTGGCCGCCTTGTCCCAGACCACGTAGTCGCGGCCCAGGTTCTCCATCAGCATCAGCATGAAGAACGGGTCGGTCATCGCGTAGAGGCTGCCGCCGAACTGGGTGCCTACATAGTTGCGATTGAGCCGGTTCAGGCCCATGCGCACCCGAACCTCGCGGAAATCGCCAGCGATGTGCCGCACACGGATGCCCGCCCCCAGGAAGGGCGGGTAGAGATTCATGGCGAAGCGCAGCAGGCGGGCCTTGCGCGCCCTCGACCAGACCGGCATGGCGCTACAGCGGCCGCGCGCCGAGGCCCATGGCCTGGCGGGCGAACCAGCGCTTGGCCGGCGGCAGCAGGTCGAGCCCGAGCAGGCCGAGGTTGCGCCCGGCGCCGAGCAGCGCGCGGTCGTTGGAGAACAGCCGGGTCACCCGGTCGGAGAAGCCGACGGTCATCTGCTGGTCCAGGCGCTGCCCATCGAGGTAGCGCTGCAGCACGGCGAACTCGCCCAGCGGCGCGTCGTCGTGGAGCAGGGCGTCGACCAGCGCCAGGGTGTCGCGCAACGACAGGTTGAAGCCCTGGCCGGCGATGGGGTGCAGACTGTGCGCAGCGTTGCCCAGCACCACCAGGTGCGGACGCACCTGCTCGCGGGCCTCGACCAGGTGCAAGGGGTAGCAGTGCCGTGCGCCGACCTGGCGGAAGGCGCCGAGGCGGTAGCCGAAGGCAGCCTGCAGCTCGCCGAGGAAGGCCGCGTCATCGAGGCCACGCAGGCGTTCGGCGTCCTTGCCTGGGCGGGTCCAGATCAGCGCGCAACGGTTATCCGGCAACGGCAGCAGGGCCATCGGACCGCTGGGGGTGAAGCGCTCGAAGGCCTGCCCGAGGTGCGCCTCGGAGGGCGATACGTTGGCGATCAGCGCAGTCTGCCGGTACGGCGTCTGCTCCACGGCGATGCCGAGTTGTTCGCGCAGCCCGGAACGACCGCCATCGGCGAGGATCGCCAGCTCGCAATCGAGTTGCGTCTCGTCGTCGAGGGTAAGCCGGTAACCGCCCTCCCGGGCTTCCAGGGTCTTCACTTCGGCCGGGCAGTGCCAGCGCACCACCTCGGGGTCGAGCGCCTTCCACAGGCACTGGCCGAGCCAGGCGTTCTCCACCACGTAGCCCAGCGCCGGCACGCCTTCCTCGATGGCGGTCAGGCGGGTGGCGCCGAAGCGGCCGCGGTCGGAAACATGGATATGCAGGATCGGCTCGGCCCGCTCGGCGATCGCCGGCCACAGGCCGAGTCGCTCGTAGATCTGCCGGCTGCCGTAGGACAGCGCCGAAGAGCGGGCGTCGTAGCTGGGCTGGTAGGCGTTGCCGGGGGCGAAGGGTTCGATCAGCACGATCGACCAGCCGCGCTCCCGAGCGCCGGCCTGCAGGGCCAGCGCCAGCGAGGCGCCGACCAGGCCCCCGCCGATGATCGCCAGGTTGACCTTGCTCATCGTCACCTCAGGCTGCCTCGCTCTTGGCCGCGGCCATCAGCGCCTCGATCTCGGCGACGGTCTTCGGCACGCCGTTGGTCAGCACTTCGCAGCCATTGCGGGTGACCACCACGTCGTCCTCGATGCGTACGCCGATACCGCGCCACTTCTTCGCCACCGAGGTATTGTCCGGGGCGATGTAGATGCCCGGCTCGACGGTCATCGCCATGCCCGGTTCGAGCACCCGCCATTCGCCGCCGACGCGGTACTCGCCGACGTCGTGCACGTCCATCCCCAGCCAGTGGCCGGCGCGGTGCATGTAGAAAGCCTTGTAGGCCTCGTGGGCGATCAGCTCGTCGACGTCGCCCTCCAGCAGGCCCAGGCGCACCAGCCCGGCGGTGATGACCCGTACGGTGGCCTCATGGGCCTCGTTCCAGTGGCGACCGGGGGCGATGTAGTCGAACGCCGCCATGTTGGCTTCCAGCACGAGTTCGTAGATCGCCTTCTGCTCGGGACTGAAGCGGCCATTGGCGGGGAAGGTACGGGTGATGTCGCTGGCGTAGCAGTCGATCTCGCAGCCGGCATCGATCAGGATCAGGTCGCCGTCCTTGATCGCCGCATCGTTCTCGCGGTAGTGCAGGATGCAGGCGTTGCGTCCGGCGGCGACGATCGAGCCGTAGGCCGGCATCTTCGCCCCGCCCTTGCGGAACTCGTATTCCAGTTCGGCTTCCAGGTGGTACTCGAACAGCCCCGGCCGGCACACCTCCATCGCCCGGATGTGCGCCCGGGCGGAGACCTCGGCGGCGTAGCGCATGACCTTCACTTCGTTGGCGCTCTTGTACAGCCGCTGGTCGTGCAGCAGGTGGTCGAGGGCAACGAACTCGTTCGGCGGCTGCGCGCCCTGGCGGGCCTTGGAGCGGATCACGTTGATCCAGTCCATCAGCCGGCGGTCGAAGTCGGGATTGGCGCCAAGGGCGTAGTAGACCCGGTCGCGGCCTTCGATCAGGCCGGGCAGGATGTCGTCGATATCGCCGATGGGAAAGGCGTCGTCGGCGCCGTACTGGCCGATCGCACCGTCCTGGCCGGCGCGCAGGCCGTCCCACAGTTCACGCTCCGGATCCCGCTCGCGGCAGAACAGCACGTATTCGCCGTGGGCACGGCCGGGAATCAGCGCCATCACCGCCTCCGGCTCGGGGAAGCCGGTGAGGTACTGGAAGTCGCTGTCCTGGCGGTAGACATGCTCGACGTCGCGATTGCGGATGTACATCGGCGCCGCCGGCAGGATGGCGATGCTGTTGGGTTCCATCTGCGCCATCAGCGCCTTGCGCCGACGGGCGTACTCCGACTTGGGGATACGGATCATGCAGAAACCTCAGTGCAGTGAAGGCTTGGGAGCGGGCTCCAGCGGCTTGCCGCACTCGGCGAACAGCAGCAGCGGAGCGACCCGCAGGTATTCCATGACTTCCATATAGTCCGTCTCGCCGTCCTCGCTGTCTTCCAGCTGGCCCTGGACCTGGGCGATGGCGGCCATGTCCTGCAGCACTTCCTCGGCTTCGCCGGTCAGGCTGCCTTCGCGGGCGGTGAGGCCGAAACCGGCGAGGAAACCCTGGCACCATTGGCCGAGCGCCTCGGTGCGCTGGGCGAGCGGGGTTTCGTCGTCGGGCAGGAGCATGACGACGGCGACCTCGCCGGCGGAAAAGTCCTGCCGGACCATGCCGAGCAGGCCGGACAACGCGGCCTTGAGTCGTTCGCCCGGCGCGCCGCCGAGCAGTTCGGCGGCAGCGTGTTGCCAGGCGGCCTCGTCGAAGCCGGCGCCGGCGCAGACCCGACCCAGCAGATGGCCGTGCAGTTCGGCCGGCGAGACCGGCATGGCCGCCTCGGCGAGAAGGGAGGAAAAGGCGCTGTAGGCGGAATTCTGAGTGGACATCTCGGGACCCTGACGGCTGGGCGCCATTGGGGCGCTACACGTGAAATGAAGATGGTTATCCTAGCACCGCCCGCCCCGGCAAGACCATGCGACCGGTTGCCGGCGCGCCGGCCCAGCCGGGGCATTGGCCCCGACCGGGGACGATCCTATATAGTTGTCCAATCACCCCAATTCCCAAGCGAGAGCCCATGGAAGACGCCGATCTGCAATTGTTGACGGCCAAGTTCGACCAGTTGCTCCAGAAGCTGGAACAGCTCAAGGCGGAGAACCGGCTGCTGCGGGCGAACGAAAAGTCCTGGCGCGAGGAGCGCGCTCATCTGATCGAAAAGAACGAAATGGCGAGACACAAGGTCGAAGCGATGATTTTGCGTCTGAAAGCCTTGGAGCAGGACACATGAGCCAGTCGAATACCCTCACCGTGCAGATTCTCGACAAGGAATACTGCATCAATTGCCCGGACGACGAGCGCGCCAACCTGGAAAGCGCCGCCCGTTACCTGGACGGCAAGATGCGCGAGATCCGCTCCAGCGGCAAAGTCATCGGCGCCGACCGGGTTGCCGTGATGGCCGCCCTCAACATCACCCACGACCTGCTGCACCGCAAGGAGCGCCTGGACCAGGAAAGCAGCTCGACCCGCGAGCGCGTGCGCGAACTGCTCGATCGCGTCGACCGCGCCCTGGCGAATCCGGCCGATGCCGGCGAAGCCTGACCCGGGCGCGGCCAATTCGGGTATACTGGCCTCCGCTCCCTGGTGTGTTGGCCAGTCGGTGATGTCCCTGAGCCGATAACTGCAACAACGGAGGTTGCCAGTTGGACCGGTGTGCATGTCCGCACGACGGAAAGCCTTAAGGTCTACTGCAACCGCCACCTTGAACTTTCGGGTTCAAGGGCTAACCCGACAGCGGCACGACCGGGGAGCTACCTTTCCACATGATCGAATCGCAAGACCTCAGCCGCCCGGCCCTGCGCCGCAAGCTCCGCCAGGCGCGCCGCGCGCTCTCCCCCCTGCAGCAACGCCTCGCCGCCCGCGCCCTCTATCGACAACTGGCGCAGCATCCCCTTTTCCGCCGTGCCCGCCATATCGCCCTGTACCTGCCCAACGACGGCGAGATCGACCCGCGTCCGCTGCTGCGTGCGGCGCAGAAGCGCGGCAAGGCCACCTACCTGCCGGTGCTGGCGCCCTGGCCGCGGACGCGCATGGTATTCCAGCGGGTCGGCAGCGGCGAACGCTGGACCCGCAACCGCTTCCGCATCAGCGAACCGCTGGCCGACGCCGGCCGCCAGCGCAAGGCCTGGGCGCTGGACCTGGTACTGCTGCCGCTGGTGGGGTTCGACGAACAGGGCGGGCGCCTGGGCATGGGCGGCGGCTTCTACGACCGCAGCCTGGCCTACCTGGCGAGGCGCAAAAATGGTCACAAACCGACGCTGATCGGCCTGGCCCATGAATGTCAGAAGGTGGATCGACTGGCGCTGGCCAGCTGGGACATTCCCCTGGCGGGAACGGTGACCGATGCGGGCTGGTACGTGGCAGGGAAACGCTAGGAAGGAGGGAGAACCCTGGGTACCGCGTTCCATGCGATACCCGGCGAGTCTTACGGCTGTTGCGTCACCTGGGCGGGCGTACTGGCCTGTCGTTCCCAGAGGCTCTGGGTATAACCGGTGGTGACGACCCCAAGTCCGAAGATGATGACCAAAACCCACAGCAAGTCTGGCTTGCGCTTCATCGATTGCCTCCCCCTTCCAGGCAATTTTCGAGGCCGGTCCTTGCGATTATCTTATCGCCTGAGCACCCTGCCCCGCTGAAAAACGGCATTTTCCGATAAGCTGAAGTCATACGCAATTACACCGGCGACCGGTGGTCACGCGCAGACGTTTCCTACGTATATCTACGAAAGAGGAGCAAAGTTCATGCCTGCCTACTGGCTGATGAAATCCGAGCCGGACGAACTCTCGATCCGCGACCTGCAACGCCTCGGAACCGCCCGCTGGGATGGCGTGCGCAACTATCAGGCGCGCAACTTCATCCGCAGCATGAACTCCGGCGACCTGTTCTTCTTCTACCACTCCAGTTGCCCGCAGCCCGGCATCGCCGGCATCGCCCGCATCGAAGGCGAAGCCTACCCCGATCCCACGGCCCTGGATCCCGCCAGCCCCTACCACGACCCCAAGGCCAGCGCCGGGAAGAACCCCTGGAGCGCCCGCGACGTCAGCTTCGTCGAAGCCTTCGCCGAGGTCGTTCCACTGGCCCGGCTGAAGGCCCAGGACGCCCTGGCCAACCTCGCCCTGGTGCAGAAGGGCAGCCGCCTCTCGGTAATGCCGGTCAGCGCCGAGGAATGGCAGGCGATCCTGCCGCTGGCGAAACGCTGAAGCCATCGCTCAGGCCATCTGCGAGATGGTCCGGCGGAAACGCCAGAGCGCGCCGAAGAAGAACGCCGAACCGATCACCACGATACCGGCGAACTGCGGCCAGACGATGTCGAAACCGGCGCCGCGGAACAGGATCGCCTGGGCCAGGCTGACGAAATGCGTGGTCGGCGCCGCCAGCATGATGTTCTGCACCAGTTCCGGCATGCTTTCCCGTGGCGTGGTGCCGCCCGAAAGGATGTTCAGCGGCAGCAGCACGAGGATGGTCAACAGTCCGAGCTGCGGCATCGAACGCGCCACCGTGCCGAGGAATATGCCCATGGAGGTGGTGGCGAACAGATGCAATCCGGCGCCGAGCAGGAACAGTCCCACCGAGCCGCTGATCGGCACGTCCAGCCAGCCACGCACCACCCACTGCAACGAGAGCCCCGCCGCCACCAGCACCACCAGCCCCATCGACCAGACCTTGGCCATCATGATCTCGAAGGCCGACAGCGGCATCACCAGCAGGTGCTCGACGGTGCCGTGCTCGCGCTCGCGGATCAGCGCGGCGCCGGTGAGGATGATCGACAGCATGGTGATCTGGTTGATCACTTCCATCACCCCACCGAACCAGGCCTGGGTCAGGTTCGGGTTGAATTCCATGCGCACCTCGATCTGCGCCGGCATGCTCGGCTCCGCGCGGTAGCGGCTGACGAATTCGCGCACCTCGGTGGCGACGATGTTCTGGATGTAGCCCGCGCCAGAGAAGGCCTGCCCGGTCTGGGTCGCGTCGACGTTGACCTGGATCGAGGGCTTGCGCCCGGCGAGCACGTCGCGCTGGAAGTCCGGCGGGATATCGAGGGTGAAGGTATACAGGCCGACGTCCATGCCGCGATCCATCTCGGCATGTCCGATCATTTCCGGCGGCCGGAAGTATGGGGGCTGGAAGGCATTGACGATACGCGACGAGAGCTGCGAGCGGTCCTCGTCGACCACCGCGATCGGCGCGTGATGCAAGGTTTCCGGAATACCGGTGGCGGAACTGTAGACGCCCAGGGTGAAGGCCCAGACGATCAGTGCCAGCATCGCGTAGTCGCGGCCGAGACTGCGGAACTCCTTGATGCCCAGGTTGAAGATGTTGGCCAGGCTGCGCATCGCTCAGTCCTCCTGCTTCTTCAGGCAGGCCACGCTGAGCAGGGTCAGCACCACGATGGAAGCGGCAAGCGGCAGGTAGTAGGCCCAGAGATCGGACAGGCCCAGCGATTTGGAAAAGGCGCCGCGGCTGACCACCAGGAAATGCGAGGTCGGATAGAGCTTGCCGATCCAGGCCGCCGCACCCTCCAGCGAGGACACCGGGTGGATCAGCCCGGAGAACTGGATCGCCGGGATCATGGTGGCGATCGCCACGCCGAATACAGCGGCGATCTGGCTGCGCATGAACGTCGAGAGGAACAGCCCTAGGCCAGTGCTGGTGACCACATAGAGGAAAGCGCCGATGGTCAACGCCAGGAAGCTGCCCTTGAGCGGCACGCGAAATACCACGATGGCCAGGACCAGCATCAGCAGGAAGTTGATCATGCCCATGGCGACGTAGGGCAGCTGCTTGCCGACCAGGAACTCCAGGCGCGTCACCGGGGTGACATAGAGGTTGGTGATCGAACCCAGTTCCTTTTCGCGCACCACGCCGAGGGCGGTGAGCATGGCCGGGATCATGATCAGCAGCAGCGGGATCACCGCCGGCACCATCGCCTTCAGGCTTTCCACGTCGGGGTTGTAGCGATAGCGCACCTCGGTGCTGGCCGCCGCGCTGGCCTCGGCCCCACCCGCCTGCCGCGAGAGGTCCGCCAGGTAGCTGGTGTGCAGACCCTGCACGTAGCCGAGCACGGTGTTGGCACGGGTCGGCATCGCTCCGTCGATCCACACGCCGATGGCCGGATCGGAGCCACGCTTGAGATCGCGCCCGAAGTTCGGCGGAATCTCCACCGCCAGGCTCAGCTCGCCGCTGCGCAGGCGCCGGTCGAGGTCGTCCGGGTCGGTGATCGGCGCATGTTCGACGAAATAGCGCGAGCCGGCGATGTTCAGCGCGTAGGCCTGGCTGGTGGTGGTCTGGTCACGGTCGAGGACCGCCCAGGAGAGGTCCTCGACGTCCATGTTGATGCCATAGCCGATGATGAACATCAGCAGCGCGGTGCCGAGCAGGGCCAGGGTCAGGCGGATCGGGTCGCGGCGCAGCTCCATGGCTTCGCGGCGCGCATAGCTGAACAGCCGCAGGGGGCTGAAGCGTTCGCGTTGCGCCTGGCGCTCCTGGCCATCGCCGGGCTGCTCCGCGACGGCCGGCGCCTCGGCCGGTTGCGCTGGCGCGGCGGCACCCGCGGCTTCCTCCAGGTAAGCGATGAAGGTCGCTTCCAGGGTCGGCAGACCACGCTGGCGCACCAGCTCATCGGGAGTATCGCTGGCCAGTACCTTGCCGGCATGCATCAGCGAGATGCGATCGCAGCGCTGAGCCTCGTTCATGAAGTGGGTGGAAATGAAGATGGTCACCCCGTCGCGGCGCGACAGCTCGACCATCAGCTCCCAGAAGCCGTCGCGAGCCACCGGGTCGACCCCCGAAGTGGGCTCGTCGAGGATCAGGATTTCCGGCTTGTGGATCACCGCCACCGCCAGCGACAGACGCTGGCGAATGCCCAGCGGCAGGTCGTTGGGCAGCTCGTCGGCCACCTTCTCCAGGTCGAAGCGCCGGAGCATTTCGCCGACCCGTGCCGGGATGCCATCCGCCGGCAGGTGGAACAGCCGGGCGTGCAACACCAGGTTCTGCCGCACGCTCAGCTCGGCATACAGGGAAAAGGCCTGGGACATGTAGCCGACCCGGCGACGGGTCGCCATGTCGCTGGCGTCCACCGGCTGGCCGAACAGCGCGCACGTGCCTTCGCTGGCCGGCAGCAGGCCGGTGAGCATCTTCATGGTGGTGGACTTGCCGCAGCCGTTGGAGCCGAGAAAGCCGAAGATTTCCCCACGCTCGATACGGAAGCTGACGTGATCGACCGCGACGAAGTCGCCGAAACGACAGGTCAGGCCCTCGGCCTCGATGGCGATCCGCGGCGCGCCTTCGCTCTGCGGTCGCGGCGGGATCACCAATCGATGGTGGCCGGCGCGCTTGCTTTCCGGCAGCAGGGCGATGAACGCCGACTCGAGGCTCTGCGTCCCGGTACGCTCGCGCAGCTCCTGCGGCGTACCGGTGGCCAGGACCTTTCCGTCATCCATCGCCACCAGCCAGTCGAAGCGCTCGGCTTCCTCCATGTAGGCGGTGGCGACCAGCACGCTCATGCCTTCGCGGCCCGCGCGGATACGGCCGATCAGCTCCCAGAACTGGTTGCGCGACAGCGGGTCGACGCCGGTGGTCGGCTCGTCGAGGATCAGCAGGTCGGGATCGTGGATCAGCGCGCAGCACAGCCCGAGCTTCTGCTTCATGCCGCCGGACAGCTTGCCCGCAGGACGCTCGGCGAACGGCGCCAATCCGGTGCTTTGCAGCAGATCGGCGATGCGCCGCTCGCGCTCGGCCTTGTCGTGGCCGAACAGCCGACCGAAGAAGTCGACGTTCTCGAACACCGAGAGCGTCGGGTAGAGGTTCTTGCCCAGCCCCTGGGGCATGTAGGCGATGCGCGGGCAGACCGCCCGGCGGTGGCGGCGGTCGCGCATGTCGCCATCGAGCACGCGGATCTCGCCATCCTGCATCTTCCGTGCGCCGGCCAGCAGCGCCAGCAGGCTGGACTTGCCGACCCCGTCCGGACCGATCAGGCCGACCATGCGGTTGGCCGGGATCTCCAGGCTGACGTCGTCAACCGCACGCGTCTCGCCGTAGCGCAGCGAAACGCCCCGGAGGCTCGCCACGCCGCTCCCGCCAGCGGTCATTGCGGAACCTTGATCTGCAGGTTGGCCGGCCACTCGACCTCAGGGTCCAGTCGCAGGTAGGCCATTCCGGGCACGCCGGTCTTGACGTAGGTGATGTATTTTTCCAGCAGCGCCGGATCGAGCCGCGCCTTGACCCGGAACATCAGCTTCTCCCGCTCGTTGGCGGTTTCCACCGTTTTCGGGGTGAACTGGGCGACACTGGCGACATAGGAAACCTTGGCCGGGATCACGTAGTCCGGCACCGCGTCGATCACCAAGCGCACTTCCTGGCCCAGTCCGACCCTGCCGGCCTGCATGGATGGCAGGAAGAAAGTCATGTAGACGTCGGCCAGGTCGACCATGTTGAGGAGCTTGCCACCGGCCGGCAGCACTTCCCCCGGCTGTGCCACGCGGTACTGCACGCGGCCGTTGCGCGGCGCCTTGAGCAGGCTGTCGTCGATATCCGCCTGGAGCCGGGCGACGCTGGCCTTGGCCGCCTCGATGGCCGACTGCGCCTCGATTACCTGGGAACGCCCGGCCTCGATCGCCGCCTGCGCCGAAATCACTTGCGAGCGTGCCGCGGACAACGCCGCCTGGGCGCTCTGCAGGGTCGCCCGATCGTCATCGAGTTGCTGTTGCGGCAGGGCATTGCGCTTGACCAGCGCCTCGGTACGGGTGAAGCGCTTCTGCGCCGCTGTCAGCTCGGCCTGGCGCTGCGCCACCACGGCCTGGGCAGTGCTCTTCTCGCTCTCGCGCTGGGCCACCAGCGAGGTCGCGGTGAGCTTGGCGTTCTCCGCCTGGCGCACCTGGGCCTGGGCCTGGGCCAACTGCGCCTCGAGCACCTGAGTATCCATCCGCGCGACGATTTCGCCGGCCTTGACGAAGTCGCCCTCGTCGACCTTGATCTCGGCGACCCGCCCGGGAAGCTTGGCCGCCACGTCCACCTCGGTGGCCTCGATGCGTCCGTTGCCGCTGGCGAATCCCTCGCCCAGGCCGGTCGGTCGCGATACCTGCCAGACCAGCACGCCTACGCCGAGCAGCGCCGCCACGATCAAGGCACGGCTCAGCCACCGTTTGCTTTCCTGTTTCATCCCTTCTCCTCGCACGTCCGGCCAGGCCGCGGCGATGGCGCTCACGCTGGAAAGCGCGGCCGCCGCGGACTTCACTGGCTCGATTGTCCCTCCAGGGCGGCGCGCGGGTGTTGATGCACGTCAGACGCGCCCGACCGAATCTCACAGGAAAGCAGAATCGCCGGTGCCTCGCATCCGGGAGCGCGGGACAGAACGGATAGTTGACCTCAGGGCTGGACGATGAGGTTGTTGAACAGCAGGTCGGTCACCAGCGGCTTGCCCTCTTCCTGCTCGAGGGTCTGCTGGACCTGCTTCAGCGCCTCCTGGCGCAGGCTTTCCTTGGCCTCGACCGTACCCAGGCTCTGGTCGGTCTGCTGGGCGAACAGCATGATCAACTGGTTGCGGATCAAGGGCTCGTGATGCTCGACCTTGGTCGCCGCGTCCTTGTCGGCCACCTGCAGGGCGATGTCGGCCTTGTAGTACTGCAGGCGCGGCCCGCTGCCGTAGTTGCCGACCAGCGCCGGGGTCAGGTCGACGTAGACCGGCTTGTTCGCGCCCTCGCCTTCCGGCGCGGCCTCCTCGGCCGAGGCGAACGACGGGAACAGACTCAGGCACAGGGCCAGCGACAGGGCAATGGGGGTTCTCACGGGCGCATCTCCTCGACGAATGCCGGCAAGCATAGCCAGACTCTCGGCCGGGCCCAAGCCCGGGGTTTATGGACAACCATCAGTTGCGGCGATGCTGATTGACCCCCGGCGTCTCCCTCCTACACTGGCCGGACCGCAAACTGGAGCGTCCCCGATGAAAGCCGTCCTCTGCAAAGCCTTCGGCCCGGCCAGCAGCCTGGTCCTGGAAGAAATCGCCAGCCCGAGCCCGGCGAAGAACGAAATCCTCCTCGATGTGCACGCCGCAGGGGTCAACTTCCCAGACACCCTGATCATCGAAGGCAAGTACCAGTTCAAGCCGCCCTTCCCCTTCTCCCCGGGCGGCGAGGCGGCCGGGGTGGTCGCCGCGGTCGGCGAAAAGGTCGCCCACGTCAGGCCCGGCGACCGGGTCATGGCCCTGACCGGCTGGGGCAGCTTCGCCGAGCAGGTCAAGGTGCCCGGCTATAACGTGATGCCGATTCCCGAAGGCATGGACTTCGCCAGCGCCGCCGCCTTCGGCATGACCTACGGCACCTCGATGCACGCCCTGAAACAGCGTGCCAACCTGCAACCCGGCGAGACCCTGCTGGTGCTCGGCGCTTCCGGCGGGGTCGGGCTGGCTGCCGTGGAGATCGGCAAGGCCATGGGCGCCCGGGTGATCGCTGCCGCCAGTACCCCCGACAAGCTCGCCGTGGCCAAGGCCGCCGGCGCCGACGAACTGATCAACTACAGCGAAGGTAGCCTGCGCGAGCAGCTCAAGGCCTTGACCGGCGGCCAGGGCGTCGATGTGATCTACGATCCGGTGGGCGGCGAACTGTTCGAGGAGGCCTTCCGCAGCATCGCCTGGAACGGACGGATGCTGGTGGTCGGCTTCGCCAGCGGCAGCATCCCTTCGCTGCCGGCCAACCTGACCCTGCTCAAGGGCGCCTCGCTGGTCGGCGTGTTCTGGGGATCGTTCGCCCAACGCCAGCCGCAGGACAACGCTGACAACTTCCGCCAGCTGTTCGCCTGGCACGCCGAAGGCAAACTGAAGCCGCTGGTGTCGCAGCGCTTCCCGCTGGAACGGGCCGGCGACGCTATCGACGCCCTCGGCCAGCGCAGGGCGGTCGGCAAGGTGGTGGTGGAGGTTCGCTGAGCCACGAAGGCGGCGAGTATTGCCTCCCGCCCGTGCGGAGAAAGGCATGGCGGGCCGGAGCGATACACCGGCCGAGGCCCACGCTGTCAGATGTTTTTCCCCTATGAAGGCCCCGGTTTCCGACCGGGGCTTTCTTATTTCCGACCAATGCACTCAACCTGTAACATTTCCGCTATTTTTTCATTTACGAAAAATGTAGTGTTCGCAACCGCGTAAAAAGGCGCGACACAACAACAAGCGGAGCTCGCGATGTTCGGAATCTTTCGTCCCGCGCCACACCAGGCGCCACTGCCCGATGCCGAGGTGGACAGCACCTACCGGCGCCTGCGCTGGCAGATCTTCGCCGGTATCTTCATCGGCTACGCGGGTTACTACCTGCTGCGCAAGAACTTCTCCCTGGCCATGCCCTACCTCATCGAGGACGGCTACAGCCGCGGTCAACTGGGCGTCGCGATGTCGGCCATCGCCATCGCCTACGGCCTGTCGAAATTCATCATGGGCCTGGTCTCGGATCGTTCCAACCCACGGGTCTTCCTGCCGTTCGGCCTGTTGGTGTCGGCGGCGGTGATGTTCATTTTCGGATTCGCGCACTGGGCTACCTCCAGCGTCGCCATCATGTTCGTCCTGCTCTTCATCAACGGCTGGGCCCAGGGCATGGGCTGGCCGCCGAGCGGACGGACCATGGTCCACTGGTGGTCGCAGAAGGAGCGCGGCAGCGTGGTCTCGGTGTGGAACGTCGCCCACAACGTCGGCGGCGGCCTGATCGGCCCGCTGTTCCTGCTCGGCCTGGCGCTGTTCGGCGACTGGCGCTCGGCCTTCTACGTGCCGGCCATCGTCGCCGTGGGCGTAGCCGTATTCGCCTATTTCGCCATGCGCGACACCCCGCAATCCTGCGGCCTGCCGCCGATCGAGAAGCACAAGGACGACTACCCCGAAGGCTACGACGAACACCACGAGCGCGAGCTGTCGACCAAGGAGATCTTCGTCACCTACGTGCTGCGCAACAAGCTGCTCTGGTACATCGCCCTGGCCAACGTGTTCGTCTACCTGCTGCGCTACGGTGTGCTCGACTGGGCGCCGACCTACCTCAAGGAGGCCAAGCACTTCAACGTCGACAAGTCGTCCTGGGCGTACTTCTTCTACGAATGGGCGGGGATTCCCGGCACCCTGCTCTGCGGCTGGCTGTCGGACAAGCTGTTCAAGGGCAATCGCGGCGCCACCGGCGTGGTGTTCATGATCCTGGTGACCGTCGGCACCCTGATCTACTGGCTGAACCCGGCCGGCAACCCGGCGATCGACATGGCCGCGCTGATCATGATCGGCTTCCTGATCTACGGCCCGGTGATGCTGATCGGCTTGCAGGCCCTGGAGCTGGCGCCGAAGAAAGCGGCCGGCACCGCCGCCGGCTTCACCGGTCTGTTCGGCTACCTCGGCGGCTCGGTGGCGGCCAACGCCCTGGTCGGCTACACGGTGGATCACTTCGGCTGGGACGGTGGCTTCAAGCTGCTGATCGGCGCCTGCCTGCTGGCCATCCTGTTCCTCTGCCTGACCCTGCGCAAACCCGCGGTCCAGGCCGCGCCGCAGCAAGCCGGCTGATGACGCGGCGGCTCCGGCGCCAGGCCGGAGCCGCGTTCAGTCCCGCGGCGCGTAGGCGAACACGTCGGCGCGCATCTGGTGCGCGTCCATCCCTGCTTCGACCAGGGCATCCAGGGTCGCGTAGACCATCGCCGGCGAGCCGCTGGCATACACATGCAGGCTCGACAGGTCGGCGAAATCCTCGCGCACCGCCTCGTGCAGCAAGCCGCAGCGCCCCTCCCAGCCACAGAGGTCGCTGACCACCCGGTGCAGGAACAGGTTCGGCAGGCCTTCCCACTCCGTCCAGTGCGGCAGTCGGTAGAAATCCTCCGGACGCCGAACGCCCCAGTAGAGATGTACAGGATGGGCGAAGCCGGCGGCGCGGCAGTGCTCGATCAGGCTGTGCATCTGCGACATGCCGGTTCCCGCAGCGATCAGCACCAGCGGACCGTCGGGCAGTTCCGCCAGATGCGCGTCGCCGAACGGCAGCTGGATCCGTGCCAGGCGCTCGCGCTGCAATTGCGCGATCAGCGCGACGGCACTGTCTTCCTTGGCCAGGATGTGCAACTCAAGGTCGCGTCCCGCATGCGGCGCGGAGGCCAGGGAAAACGCCGCGCTGTCGCCGCCGTCACGCTCCAGCAACAGGTACTGCCCGGCGTGATAGCGTGGCGGCTTGCCGGCCGGCGCGCGCAGGCCGACCCGGTAGACGTCGCCGCCGACCTCTTCGCAGAAGCTCAACTGGCAGGTCAGCTTGCGCAGAGGCAGTTCACCCGGCGCCAGCACCCCGTCCCAATGCAGCACGCAGTCTTCCAGCGGCTCGGCGAGGCAGGTGAAGAGTTCGCCATGATCGCGTACCTCGCCGTTCTGGCGTACCCGCCCCTCCACCAGCAGCGCCGCGCAGATATGGCAGTTGCCGTTGCGGCAGCTCTGCGGACAGTCGTAGCCGAGCCGCCGGGCGCCATCGAGGATGCGTTCCCCCGGCAGCAGCTCGAGGCAGGCGCCGGACGGTTGCAGGACGATACGCATCAGTCGATCCCGAGGCTCGACCAGAGCGCGTCGATGCGCCGTGTCACCGCTTCGTCCTTGACGATGGCGCGCCCCCATTCGCGGCTGGTCTCGCCCGGCCACTTGTGGGTGGCATCAAGCCCCATCTTCGAGCCGAGGCCGGAGACCGGCGAGGCGAAGTCGAGGTAGTCGATGGGCGTGTTGTCGATCATCACCGTGTCGCGCTTGGGGTCCATCCGCGTGGTGATGGCCCAGATCACATCGTTCCAGTCGCGCGCATCGATGTCATCGTCGGTGACGATGACGAACTTGGTGTACATGAACTGCCGCAGGAACGACCAGACCCCGAGCATCACGCGCTTGGCGTGCCCTGGGTACTGCTTCTTCATGGTCACCACCGCCATCCGGTAGGAACAACCTTCCGGCGGCAGGTAGAAATCGACGATTTCCGGGAACTGCTTCTGCAGGATCGGCACGAACACTTCGTTCAGCGCCACCCCGAGGATCGCCGGCTCGTCCGGCGGACGCCCGGTGTAGGTGCTGTGGTAGATCGGTTTCTGCCGGCGGGTGACGCGCTCGACGGTGAACACCGGGAAGCGATCGACCTCGTTGTAGTAGCCGGTGTGATCGCCATAGGGACCTTCGTCGGCCATCTCGCCGGGGTGGATCACCCCTTCGAGGACGATCTCGGCGCTGGCCGGCACCTGCAAGTCGCTCCCGCGACACTTGACCAGCTCGGTACGATGCCCGCGCAACAGGCCGGCGAAAGCGTATTCGGAAAGGGTGTCCGGCACCGGCGTCACCGCACCGAGGATGGTCGCCGGATCGGCGCCCAGCGCCACGGCTACCGGATAGGGCTGGCCCGGATGCTTCTGGCACCACTCGCGGTAGTCCAGTGCGCCGCCGCGATGGCTGAGCCAGCGCATGATCACCTTGTTGCGGCCGATCACCTGCTGGCGGTAGATGCCCAGGTTCTGCCGTTCCTTGTTCGGCCCGCGGGTAACGGTCAGGCCCCAGGTGATCAGCGGCCCGACATCGCCCGGCCAGCAGGTCTGGACCGGCAGCCGGCCGAGGTCGACGTCCTCGCCCTCCTCGACCACTTCCTGGCAGGGGGCATCCTTGAGCACCTTCGGCGCCATGGACAGGACCTTCCTGTACATCGGCAGCTTGGCCCAGGCGTCCTTGAGACCCTTCGGCGGCTCGGGCTCCTTGAGTTGCGCCAGCAGCTTGCCGATCTCGCGCAGCGCGCCGACGTCCTCGGCGCCCATGCCCAGCGCCACGCGCTCCGGCGTACCGAACAGGTTGCCGAGTACCGGCATGTCGAAGCCGGTCGGCTTTTCGAACAGCAATGCAGGGCCCTTGGCGCGCAACGTGCGGTCGCACACCTCGGTCATCTCGAGCACGGGGGAAATCGGCACCTGGATGCGCTTCAACGCACCGCGCTGCTCCAGCTGGGCGATGAAATCGCGGAGATCCTTGAACGTCATTGGCCTAACCATTCACTGCAAGACCCCACATCCTACCTGCTCCCGGCCCATCCGGCAGCAGGCAAACGCGGCATTCGGTCACTGCTGGCTGGCGATCCGCGAGTCGTCGAGGCTCTGTAGCATCGGCTCGAACAAAGGCCCGAGTTCATGGGCCCCCTGGGTCGAAAGGTGGTTGTTATCCATGTACAGCGACCAGCCATCACGTTCGGCGAAACAATCCAGGCCATCGCAGAGCACGCTGGAGGGGTCGATCACGCTCACCCGCGGGTTGCCTTCGGCCAGCGCATCGAACAGCGCATTCACGTAGGCGACGCGCGCAGTGTGCTCAGCGAAGGGAAAACGTGCGCGCCCGACATCCTCCCCGCTCAGACTCAGCCGCACCAGCCGCGCCGGTGCCTTGAATGGCAGCAGCGGTACGTCCTTGACCAGCCAGACATGTACGTCGGCCGCGTTCAGCCTTTCGATCATCCCGCTCAGGCGTTGCCGCAGCAGCGCCTCGGCGATCGAGCTGTCCGGCGTGTCGTCCGGCTCGCGGAGAATGTTGCGGGTGCCGTCCTGCGAGTCGCCGTAGACATACATGTCCCAGCGTCCGGCGAGGATCACCCCGCCCGGCCGCTGCTGTTCGACGAACTCGAGCATCTGCTGGTTGAAACGCAGGCAATTGTCCTTTTCCAGCATCCCCAGCAACGGCGGACAGCCCGCCAGCGAAGCCTGCCAGATCGGCACCCGGCGACTGGCAGCCAGTTCGCGCAGCAGCGGGCTCAACGCCGCGGAATGGCTGTCGCCCCAACTGACCAGCAGCGGTCGTTCGGCAGCCAGTTCCGCCGGGAAGCGGCAGATGCTTTCCTGACTGAGCGCCTTCTTGTCGAACATGCAGTCGGTCTGCCCATCGCGCCACTTGGACGCCTTGGCATAACGCAAGGCTTCCTCGGAAAGACGCGACGGCACGCCGTCGTAATGCCGCACCAACTGGCCGACGACTCCCAGCAGCAGCAAGCTGCACAGCGCCGCGCCAAGCATCTGCCGGCGCCCGGCGAACAGCTTGCGCTCGCGGAACGGTGCCTCGACGTAGTACAGCGACAGTGCCGCCAGGCCGATGCTCGCCGCCAGCAACCCCAGGCGTGCCGGCAGGCCCAGGGTCTCCAGTGCGTGGTACTGGACGAAGACGTACAACGGCCAGTGCCAGAGGTACAGCGAATAGGAGATCAGACCGAACCAGACCAGCGGTTGCCAGCCCAGCAGGCGGCGAGCCCAGGTGTCGCCGGCGCCGTTGGCCCAGATCAGCAGGGCGGTGCCAAGCACCGCCGGCAGCGCCGCGAGGCCGGGGAAAGGAGTGTCGCTGTCGTAGAAGAACACCGGCAGGAGAATCGCCGCTATCCCGAGGGTGGCCGCCAGTTGCAGGGACCACTGCGAATGACCGCGGCTACCGCCCGGCAGCAACGCCAGCGCGGCACCCGCCAGGAGTTCCCAGGCGCGCATCGGCAGGAGGAAGAATGCACTGCCAGGTCGCTGGCTCACCGCCCAGACGCTGGCCGCCAGCGATAGCGCCAGGACCGCGAGGAGGATGGCGAGCCGCCAGCGCAGCAGGCGCCCGGAGATCGCGGCCAGCAGTAGCGGGAAGAGAATGTAGAACTGCTCTTCCACCGACAACGACCAGGTATGCAATAGCGGCTTGAATTCGGACGCGGCGTCGAAATAGCCATCCTGCTTCCAGAACAGGATGTTCGAGGCGAACATCGTCTGGTAACGCACCGCACGACCCAGTTGCTCGTAGTCCCGCGGCTCCATCAGGAACCAGCCGGCCGCCAGGCTGACGGCCATCATAACGAACAAAGCGGGGAGGATGCGTCGCGCCCGGCGAGCCCAGAAATCGACGAAGCTGAAACGCCCGGCCTGCCGATCGCGCCGGATGATCGAAGTGATCAGGTAGCCGGAAATCACCAGAAAGACATCGACGCCGACATACCCGCCGGTGAAACCGCCCAAGCCCAAGTGATAGAACACCACCGGCAAGATGGCCAGTGCGCGCAATCCATCGATATCTCTTCGATAAGGCAGGCTCGACATCTATTTTTCTCCAGGCATGAAAAAAGGCGCTCCGGTCAAACCGGAGCGCCTTCTTCAATTCCCTGGAAGACTACTTCCGTTTCATCGAATCGAAGAACTCATCGTTGGTCTTGGTCTGCTTGAGCTTGTCGATGAGGAATTCGATCGCGGAGATCTCGTCCATCGGGTGCAGGATCTTGCGCAGGATCCACATGCGCTGGAGCTCGTCCTCGCTGGTCAGCAGCTCTTCGCGGCGGGTACCCGAACGGTTGATGTTGATGGCCGGGAACACGCGCTTCTCGGCGATCTTGCGATCCAATGGGAGTTCCATGTTGCCGGTACCCTTGAATTCCTCGTAGATCACCTCGTCCATCTTCGAGCCGGTTTCCACCAACGCCGTGGCGAGAATCGTAAGAGAACCGCCCTCTTCGATGTTCCGCGCGGCGCCGAAGAAGCGCTTCGGCTTCTCCAGGGCATGGGCGTCGACACCGCCGGTGAGCACCTTGCCGGAGCTGGGGATCACGGTGTTGTAGGCCCGCGCCAGACGGGTGATGGAGTCGAGCAGGATGACCACGTCCTTCTTGTGCTCGACCAGGCGCTTGGCCTTCTCGATCACCATCTCGGCGACCTGTACGTGACGGGTCGGCGGTTCGTCAAAGGTCGAGGCGACCACTTCGCCGCGCACGGTGCGCTGCATTTCGGTCACTTCCTCAGGGCGCTCGTCGATCAGCAGTACGATCAGGTGGCATTCGGGGTTGTTGCGGGTGATGTTGCTGGCGATGTTCTGCAGCATGATGGTCTTGCCCGCCTTCGGCGGCGCCACGATCAGGCCGCGCTGGCCCTTGCCGATCGGCGCGCAGAGATCGATGACGCGGCCGGTCAGGTCTTCGGTGGAGCCGTTGCCGGCTTCCATCTTCATCCGCTCGTTGGGGAACAGCGGCGTCAGGTTCTCGAAGAGAATCTTGTTCTTCGCATTCTCCGGACGATCGAAGTTGATCGAGTCGACCTTGAGCAGGGCGAAGTAACGCTCGCCCTCTTTCGGCGGCCGGATCTTGCCGATGATGGTGTCGCCCGTGCGCAGGTTGAAGCGCCGGATCTGGCTCGGCGAGACATAGATGTCGTCGGGGCCGGCCAGGTAGGAAGAGTCGGCGGAGCGCAGGAAGCCGAAGCCGTCCTGAAGAATCTCCAGCACGCCATCGCCGGAGATCTCTTCACCACTTTTCGCGTGCTTCTTCAGCAGGGCGAAGATGATGTCCTGCTTGCGCGAACGGGCCATGTTTTCCAGGCCCATGGCATCGGACATTTCCAGCAGTTCGGCAATCGGCTTTTGCTTGAGTTCGGTCAGATTCATAGGAAAGAGATAGGTACGCAGAAAGAGGAATTGGAGAAAGCGTCGAGCTTGGGAAAGCCGTGTCGCAAGGGGGCGACAGGAGCGCTAGAAAGTTCGAGTAGGAAGTGCGTCCGGGACGGCATGCAGAAGGCGACGGAAAAAACGTCGCGAACCCGAATTTAACACCGTGGCCGCGTGGCGTCTATAGAAACGCAAAAAAAAGCCCCGCGAATCGCGGGGCTTTCCAGCGAGGCCTGGGCCCGGCTCAGATATTGGCGTCGAGGAAGGCCGCCAGCTGCGACTTGGACAGTGCGCCGACCTTGGTCGCCTCGACATTGCCGTCCTTGAACAGCATCAGGGTAGGGATGCCACGCACGCCGTATTTCGGCGGGGTATCCTGGTTCTCGTCGATGTTCAGCTTGCAGACCTTCAGCTTGCCCTGATAGTCCCTGGCGACTTCGTCCAGCACCGGCGCGATCATCTTGCACGGACCGCACCACTCGGCCCAGTAGTCCACCAGCACAGGGCCGTCGGCCTTCAGCACGTCCTGCTCGAAGCTGGCATCAGTAACGTTGACGATATGTTCGCTCATGAAATCTCTCCGTAGTCGGACGCGAATTGAAACGCGAAAGTGCCGACCATCATATCCCGCCTTGACCCTCGCCGGAAGGCGCAGCCGATTGAGAGTCTCTATCGTTGGTCGGCTGATTCCCGATTGATCGGCTGCCGCATTGGCGACCCTCGCCCTATCGTGGCAGGATGGCGCAGTTTTCCAATGGACTTGCAAAGCATGCCGCAAAAACCTGCCGAGGCATTCCCGCTGATTGCCGCCCTGGACCTGGGCTCCAACAGTTTCCACCTCTGTCTGGCCAAGGCCAATATCCACGGCGAAGTCCGCATCCTCGAACGGCTGGGCGAGAAGGTCCAACTGGCCGCCGGCCTCGACGAGGAGCGCAATCTCAGCGAAGAGGCCACCCAGCGCGGCCTCGACTGCCTGCGCCGCTTCGCCCAGTTCATCAGCGGCATGCCCCAGGGTTCCGTACGCGTGGTCGCGACCAACGCCTTGCGCGAGGCGCGCAACCGCAGCGATTTCATCCGTCGTGCGGAAGAGGTTCTCGGCCATCCCGTGGAAGTCATCTCCGGCCGCGAGGAAGCCCGCCTGATCTACCTCGGCGTCGCCAACAGCATGCCCGACAGCGGCGGTCGCCGGCTGGTCAGCGACATCGGCGGCGGCAGCACCGAGTTCATCATCGGCCAGGGTTTCGAGTCCGAGCTGCGGGAAAGCCTGCAGATGGGTTGCGTCAGCTACACCCAACGCTACTTCCGCGACGGCAAGATCACCCCGGCCCGCTACGCCCAGGCGTACACTGCTGCACGCCTGGAACTGATGGGCATCGAGAACAGCCTGCGGCGCCTCGGCTGGCAACAGGCGGTCGGCGCCTCCGGCACCATCCGCGCAGTGGCGCTGGCGATCAAGGCCGGCGGCCACGGCAACGGCGAGATCAGCCCGGACGGACTGGCCTGGCTGAAGCGCAAGGTGCTCAAGCTCGGCGACGTGGAGAAGCTCGATCTGGAAGGGATCAAGCCGGACCGCCGGACCATCTTCCCGGCCGGACTGGCCATTCTCGAAGCGATCTTCGACGCGCTGGAACTGGAACAGATGGTTCACTCCGAGGGCGCCCTGCGCGAAGGCGTTCTCTACGACCTGGTCGGCCGTCACCAGCACGAGGACGTGCGCGAACGCACCATCAGCTCGCTGATGCAGCGCTACCACGTCGATCCGGAGCAGGCTTCGCGGGTGGAGGCCAAGGCCCTCAAGGTGCTTGCCGAAGTCGGCGACGCCTGGGAGCTGAACGGCGAACTGCACCGCGACCTGCTGAGCTGGGGCGCACGGGTCCACGAGATCGGCCTGGACATCGCCCATTACCACTACCACAAGCACGGCGCCTACTTGATCGAGCACTCCGACCTGGCTGGCTTCTCGCGCCAGGACCAGCAGATGCTGTCGCTACTGGTACGCGGCCACCGCCGCAACATTCCGGCGGACAAGCTGGCGGAGTTCGCCGAGGAAGGCGACAAGCTGGTACGCCTGTGCATCGTGCTGCGCTTCGCGATCCTCTTCCACCACATTCGCGGCACCCAGGAAATGCCCTCGGTGCGTCTGAAGGCAGAGCCCAAGAGCCTTTCGGTGACCTTCCCCGAGGGCTGGCTGGAAGCCAACCCGCTGACCCAGGCCGACTTCGCCCAGGAAGCCGAATGGCTCAAGCGGGTCGGCTACAGCCTCAACGTGCGGTAAGCACCGGCGCGGCCAGCTTCTCCAGCAGGGTCGCCTGGGTATTGCGGGGGTTCTGGTTACCGGTGGGACTGAGCCGCTGGTAGCTACCGTCGGCCTGCAACACCCAGGCCTGGGTGTTGTCGGTCAGGTACGTTTCCAGTTCCTTCTTGACCCGCTGCACCAGCTTCTTGCCTTCCACCGGGAAGCAGGTCTCGACGCGCATGTCGAGGTTGCGCTCCATCCAGTCGGCGCTGGAGAGATAGAGCTTCTCGTCGCCGCCGTTGAGGAAGTAGTAGATGCGGCTGTGCTCGAGGAAGCGCCCGATGATCGAGCGCACGTGGATATTGTGCGAGACCCCCGGGATGCCCGGCCGCAGGCAGCACATGCCACGCACCACCAGGTCGATCCTGACCCCGGCCTGGCTGGCCTTGTACAGGGCGCGGATGACCTTCGGATCGGTCAGCGAGTTGACCTTGGCCATGATGTGCGCAGGCTGGCCGAGCGCCGCCTGGGCCGCCTCGCGGTTGATCATTTCCAGCAGGTTCTTCTTCAGGGTGAACGGCGCATGCAACAGCTTCTTCATGCGCAGCGTCTTGCCCATCCCGATCAGTTGGTTGAACAGCTTGTGCAGGTCCTCGCAGAGCGCCACGTCGGCGGTCAGCAGGCTGTAGTCGGTGTACAGGCGAGCGTTGCCGGCATGGTAGTTGCCGGTGCCCAGGTGCGCGTAGCGGCGCAGTTCGCCGTCCTCGCGACGGAGGATCAGCATCATCTTGGCGTGGGTCTTGAAGCCGACCACGCCGTAGATCACCACCGCGCCGGCCTGTTGCAGGCGGCTGGCCAGTTGCAGGTTGGACTCTTCGTCGAAGCGGGCGCGCAGCTCGATCACCGCGGTGACCTCCTTGCCGTTGCGTGCCGCCTCGACCAGGGCGTCGACGATCTCAGAGTTGGCACCGCTGCGGTACAGGGTCTGCTTGATCGCCAGCACGTTCGGATCCTTGGCGGCCTGGCGCAGCAGGTCGATCACCGGGGTGAAGGATTCGAACGGGTGCATCAGCAACACGTCGAGCTTGCTGAGGACGTTGAAGAGGTTTTCCTTCTTCTGCAAAAGACGCGGGATCGCCGGGGTGAAGGGCGGGTACTGCAGCTCCGGATGGCTTTCCAGGCCGGTGACGCTGAACAGGCGGGTCAGGTTGACCGGGCCGCTGACCTTGTACAACTCGCTTTCGGACAGGCCGAACTGCTTGAGCAGGTAGTTGGTCAGGTTCTGCGGGCAGGTATCCACCACCTCCAGGCGTACCGCATCCCCGTAGCGACGCGAGAACAGCTCGCCGCGCAGCGCGCGGGCCAGGTCCTCGACATCCTCGGTGTCCACCGACAGGTCGGCGTTGCGGGTCAGGCGGAACTGGTAGCAGCCCTTCACCTTCATGCCGGGGAACAGGTCGTCGGCGTGGGCGTGGATCATCGACGACAGGAACACGTAGTTGTCACCCTCGCCGCCAACGTCTTCCGGCAGCCTGATGATCCGTGGCAGCAGGCGCGGCGCCGGGATGATCGCCAGGCCGGAGTCGCGGCCGAAGGCATCCATCCCCTCCAGCTCGACGATGAAGTTGAGGCTCTTGTTCACCAGCAGCGGGAACGGGTGGGTCGGGTCGAGGCCGATCGGGGTGATGATCGGCGCGATCTCGTCGCGGAAGAAGCGCCGCACCCAGGTCTTGATCTTCAGCGTCCAGTGACGCCGGCGGATGAAGCGGATCTGGTGCTTGGCCAGCTCCGGCAACAGGGTCTCGTTGAGGATCCGGTACTGCCGCGACACCTGCTCGTGGACCAGCTCGCTGATCCGCGCCAGTGCCTGGTGCGGCAGCAGGCCGTCGGCGCCGGCCTGCTCGCGGGCGAAGGTGATCTGCTTCTTCAGGCCGGCGATGCGGATCTCGAAGAATTCGTCGAGGTTGCTCGAGAAGATGAGGAGGAACTTCAGCCGCTCCAGGAGCGGGTAGGACTCGTCCAGCGCCTGCTCCAGCACGCGGATGTTGAACTGCAACTGGGAGAGCTCGCGATGAATGTACAGGCTGCTGTCATCCACGCTGGGAACCACCGCAGGTGGCGTTTCCACCGGGATCGTTTCGGCCATCTTCACTTCTGCTTCGCTTTCCACGTTCGCCACTACGGTTTCGTCGGCGGCGATACGTTCGATCTCATCAAGTCCTTGCTGCGTATTCATTCATCTTCCCGAGGGGGTCAACGCCCCCGTCTTAATTGTTCTGCGGCCTGCTTGGCGAAGTAGGTCAGAATGCCATCGGCGCCGGCACGTTTGAAGGCGGTAAGGGACTCGAGGATCACCGATTCGGCCAGCCAGCCGTTCTGGATGGCGCCCATGTGCATCGCATACTCGCCACTGACCTGGTAGACAAAGGTCGGGGCGCGGAATTCATCCTTCACCCGACGCACGATGTCGAGGTAGGGCATGCCCGGCTTGACCATCACCATGTCGGCGCCTTCGGCCAGGTCGGCGGCCACTTCGTGAAGTGCCTCGTCGCTGTTCGCCGGATCCATCTGGTAGGTGGCCTTGTTGCCCTTGCCGAGGTTCGAAGCCGAGCCGACCGCATCGCGGAACGGACCGTAGTAGGCGCTGGCGTACTTGGCCGAGTAGGCCATGATCCGCACATTGGTGTGGCCGGCAGACTCCAGGGCCTCGCGGATCGCACCGATGCGACCGTCCATCATGTCCGAGGGCGCTACCACCTGGGCGCCTGCCTCGGCGTGGGACAGCGCCTGCCGTACCAGCACGTCGATGCTGACGTCGTTGAGGACGTAGCCATCGTCATCCAGGATGCCGTCCTGGCCATGGGTGGTGAACGGGTCGAGCGCCACGTCGGTGATGATGCCCAGCTCCGGAAAGCGCTCGCGCAGGGCGCGGGTGGCGCGCTGGGCGATGCCTTCCGGGTTGTATGCCTCGGCGGCGTCCAGGGACTTCTTCTCCACCGGGGTCACCGGGAACAGCGCCAGCGCCGGAATGCCCAGGGCCACCCACTCTTCCGCCTCGATCAGCAACTGGTCGATGGACAGGCGCTCGACGCCGGGCATCGACGGAATGCTTTCACGCTGGTTGACCCCATCGAGGACGAACACCGGCAGGATCAGGTCGTCGACGGTGAGGACATTCTCGCGGACCAGGCGGCGGGAGAAGTCATCGCGGCGATTGCGCCGCAGGCGGGTGTAGGGATAGGCGCGATTGGCGGGAGTGAAGCTCACGGTTTACTCCAGGGCCCAGATAACGGGCACAGTGTGACAGTTATAGTCCCTGATTATGACGGATTGGCAACAAGCGACGACAGTGACTCAAGGTCGCGGCATCCTGCCGCACCGCCAATCATCGCAAAAAGCCAGCGGCAAAGGCCATTCATTGCACAATCAATGACCTGAGCCGTGACGATCGCGCTTTCCCCACGCCCTCAACCGAGTTAGGCTGCGCGTTCATTTCGCTTCGCTGCCCCGATGATGCTCCAACAATTCCTGCAGGACTTCGGCTATTTCGCCCTTTTTCTCGGTACTTTCTTCGAGGGCGAAACCATTCTCGTGCTGGCCGGGTTCCTTGCCTTCCGCGGCTACATGCAGCTGGATACCGTGATTCTCACCGCCTTCCTCGGCAGCTACGCCGGCGACCAACTCTGGTACTTCCTCGGACGCCGCCACGGCCGCCGGTTGCTGGCGCGCAAGCCGCGCTGGCAGAAGCTCGGCGACAAGGCGCTGGACCATGTGCGCCGCCATCCCGACCTGTGGGTGCTGAGTTTCCGCTTCGTCTACGGCCTGCGTACGGTGATGCCGGTGGCCATCGGCCTGTCCGGCTATCCACCGGCCCGCTATCTTCTTCTCAACGGCATCGGCGCCATCGTCTGGGCCGCCGCGCTGGGCTCCGCCGCCTACTATTTCGGCAGCGTACTGGAAGGCATGCTCGGCAACATCAAGAAATACGAACTCATGGTCCTCGGCGGCCTGATCGTGCTGGGCCTGCTGCTCTGGCTATGGCGGCGTTTCAAGACACCGCGCGGCAACGGCGCGGGCGGCAACGCCGACAAATCCGAGTGAACCCGCGCCGGCGCGACTGAACAGCCGGCCCCTTCGCACACTCCAACTCCTTGTACCCTCCGCTCCGGCTGGCCGCCGGGGCCGGCGGCTCGCTATGCTTGCGCGATACCGACCCCGGCCAGGCCCGTCCGGTCCGGATCCTGCGTTCCCAAGGAGTAAGCCTCATGCACAAGAAAGTTGCCGTCATCCTCTCCGGTTGTGGCGTCTACGATGGCGCGGAAATCCACGAAAGCGTGATCACCCTGCTCCGCCTCAGCCAGCGTGGCGCCGAGGCACAATGCTTCGCGCCGAACATCGCCCAGCACCATGTGGTCAACCACCTGACCGGCGAGGAAATGCCGGAAAGCCGCAATGTCCTGGTCGAGTCCGCGCGTATCGCCCGCGGCGAAGTCAAGGACCTGCGCGAAGCCCGCGCCGAGGACTACGACGCGCTGATCGTGCCCGGTGGCTTCGGCGCTGCGAAGAACCTCAGCGACTTTGCCATCAACGGCGCGCAATGCCAGGTGCAGCCGGACGTGCTGGCGCTGGCCAAGGCTTTCGCCGAAGCCGGCAAGCCAGTCGGGCTGATCTGCATCGCTCCGGCGATGGCGGCGAAGATCTACGGCGCCGGCGTCCAATGCACCATCGGCAACGACGCCGACACCGCCGACGCGCTGAAGCAGATGGGTGCCGAGCACATCGACGCGCCGGTGGACGAGATCGTCGAAGACAGCGCGCGCAAGCTGGTGACCACCCCGGCCTACATGCTCGCCCAGTCGATAGCCGAAGCCGCTTCCGGGATCAACAAGCTGGTCGACCGGGTGCTCGAACTGGTGGACCAGGACAAGGCCTGATCGGCCAAGCACGAGGGCGGTCGCGCCGCCGCCCTTTTCAAATCCGTGCCGCTACGCCAGCGTGCGTCTCGAAACCATCGAGTCGAGACGCCGCGATGCGCGAAACGCCCTCCCCCGCCCTGCCTGACGACGTCCACCAACTGGTGGCGGATTTCTTCCAGCGCATCCCCTTCAACCGCATGCTAGGCATCCGCGTGGCGAGCCTGGGCCGCGAGCGGGTAGTCCTCGACCTGCCGATGAAGGACGAACTGATCGGCAACTTCGTCCAGGGCATTCTCCACGGCGGGGTGATCTCCAGCCTGCTCGACGTCACCGGCGGAGCGATGGCCCTGATCGGCGCCCTCGAACGGCATCGCGAACTGCCAGGCCACGAGCGCATGGCGCGGCTGTCGAAACTCGGCACCATCGACTTGCGCGTCGACTACCTGCGCCCGGGACGCGGCCGGACGTTCACCGCCCATGCGGTGCCGCTTCGCTCGGGCAACAAGGTCGCAGTGGTGCGCTCGGAACTGCATAGCGACGACGGCACGCTGGTCGCCGTCGGTACCGGTACCTATCTGTGCGGCTGACTCGCGCGTAGATCGGCTTCCCGCTGCAGGCGGGTGAGCAGGCGGTCCAGGGCGTTGGCGAACGCCTGGCGGTCACGCTCACCGTAGGGCGCCTGGCCGCCGCCCATCTGCCCCTGGTCACGCAGGTTGGCCATCAGGTTGCGCATGGCCAGCTTATCGCCCATGTTCCGCACGTCGAACTCGCGGCCGCGAGGATCGAGGGCGGCAACCTGTTTCTTGATCAGCCGATCGGCCAGCGGTACGTCGCTGCAGATCGCCAGGTCGCCCGGCTCGGCCTGCTCCACCAGGTAATCGTCAGCCGCATCCATCCCGCTTTCCACCACCACCAGACGCACGCAGGCGAACGGCGGCTTGACCTGCGGCTGGCCGGCGACCATCCAGACTTCCAGCTTGCGCTTGAGAGCGAACTTGCAGACCAGTTCCTTGGCCGCCTTGGGGCAGGCGTCGGCATCGATCCAGATACGCATGAACGGACTTCCGTAGAAATGACGACGGCCAGTATCGCACTGGCCGTCGTGGTTGCGCGAACCCGCTCAGTCGGCCGCGTTGGCCGCCGCACGCCGGCGCTCGACGATCCGGCTACGTCCGTAGAGCAGCGCGATGGCCACCAGCGCCATGGCCTGGGCCGACAGCGAATAGGCGTCGGCCTTGATCCCCAGCCAGTCGAAGTCGAAGAACGGCACCGGACGGGTGCCGATCACCCCGGCTTCCTGCAAGGCGATGACGCCATGTCCGGCGAACACCACCGAGAGCGCACAGAGCAACGCCGCGTTGATGCTGAAGAACAACCCCAGCGGCAGTTTCGCCGAACCACGCAGGATCACCCAGGCCAGGCCGATCAGCAGGACCACGGCGGTCGCCGCGCCGCCGATCACGGCATTGTGCCCGGCCGGTCCGGCCTGCAACCAGAGGGTTTCGTAGAACAGGATGACCTCGAACAACTCGCGGTAGACCGAGAAGAACGCCAGCACTGCGAAGCCGAAGCGTCCGCCACCGCCCACCAGGCTGCTGCGGATGTAGTCCTGCCAGGCTGCCGCGTGGCGGCGGTCGTGCATCCAGACGCCGAGCCAGAGCACCATCACGCAGGCGAACAGAGAGGTGAAGCCCTCCATCAGCTCGCGCTGGGCACCGCCGATATCGATCACATAGGCGGCCAACGCCCAGGTGGCGAAGCCGGCGACGAAGGCCAGCCCCCAGCCGACGTGCACGCCACGCACGGCACTTTCCTGCCCGGTATTGCGCAGGAAGGCGAGGATGGCGGCAAGCACCAGGATTGCCTCTACCCCTTCGCGCAACAGGATCAACAAGGCGGAAACGAAACTGATGGAGAAACTCAGCGAGTCGCCGCCAAGCTGCTTGGCGGCCTCTGCCAGCTTGCCCTTGGCCAGCTCCAGCTGTTGCGCCACCTGGGCTTCCGGGAGGCCATCGCGCAACGCCTGGCGGTAGGCCATCAGCTGCTTCTCGGTGGAGCGGCGCAAATCGGCGTCGACGTTGTCCAGCGAGCTTTCCACCAGCTCGAAGCCCTCCAGGTAGGCCGCCACCGACAGGTCGTAGGCCTGGTCGCGGTCGCCTTCGCGATAGACCGCGAAGCTCTTGTCCAGGGTGGCGGCGGTATAGTCGATCAACTGCCCAGGACCGCGCTGCTCCAGCGGCGGATGCGCACGCAGGGCGCGGAAGCTCTCCGCAGCGGCCTCGCCGTCGTGCTCGGCGACTTCGGCCGGAGTCTGCGTGGCCAGGGTCGCCAGCGGGTAGGCATGGGCCTTGCCCGGCTGCGCACTGCCGGCGCTCAGGCCGGCCACATAGCTGGCCAGGTCCCAGCGCTGGCGTTCGTCGAGCTGGTCGGCGAACGCCGGCATGTCGGTGCCGGCCACGCCCAGGCCGATGACGTTACGCAGGTCGTAGAGGCTCAGGTGGTCGAGGCGCTGGCGATCGGTGAGGTTCGCTGGCGGCGGTTCCAGGCCGATGCCGGCGGGGCCGTCGCCCTTGCCCGCATCGCCATGGCAGATCGCGCACTGCTGGGCATAGATCGGCGCCGCGCGGCTCGGGTCGGGGGTGATCGCGGGGGTCTGCACCACCTGGTAGACATCCGCCACCCGTGCCTCGAGGTTGCGCGCCTGGAGGGCCACGTCCCTTCCCGGCAAGCGCTGCTCGATGGCCTGGCGCAGGCTGGCGACGCCCCTCTCCAGCTCGGCGCGCTCGGGGCGCATCGGCAGGGTCAGGACCAATGCCTGCAGGTTGCCGACGAACTCCACCTGTTCCTGGTATTCGCTGGGGTCGACGATCTTGCCGTCAGCCACGGTCGGCGGATAGTCGGCCGCCAGGTAACTCAACAGATGCAAGGCTTGGGAGGGGTCGACGGCCGTGTCGGCAAGAGCTCCAAGGCTGAACGCGCAGACCAGCGGCAGCAGCCACAGCAGGATTTTCGGAGGGTGCATGGCGAAGACGAAGTGAGAATGGAAGAGATTAAATTGTCCCTTCGCCTTCCCGCCCATGCAAGAAATACTCTGTAACAATCACGCCCATCAGCGTGTCGGGCGGCTCAGAGCGGCGCTCGGCGTACCGTCGCCAGCAGCCCCGCGGCACCGACGAACAGGCTGGCGAAGGTACGGTTCACCAGCTTCTGCTGGCGCGGCGAACGCAGTACGCGTAGCACGCGCGCAGCCAGCCCGGTGTAGCCGGCCATGACGATCAGGTCGACGACGATCATGGTGCCGCCCATGATCAGGTATTGCGCCAGCAGCGGCTGGTGCGGGTCGATGAACTGCGGCAGCACCGCGAGCATGAAGATCACCGCCTTGGGATTGCTGGCGTTGACCAGGAAACCACGCAGCACCAGGGTCAACGGTCGCCCCAGAGGCCGTTCGCCATCGGTGCTCAAGGCCTGTGGCGGCGCCTGCCACTGGCGCACCGCCAGGTACACCAGGTAGGCCACGCCGAACCACTTGATCAGGCTGAAAGCCAGTGCCGAGGTCGCCAGCAACGCACCGACGCCGGCGGCGACAATGGCGATCTGCAGGGCCAGGCCGATCTGCAGGCCCAGCGCGTTCCAGTAGCCTCGCGCAAAGCCGTACTGCAACCCGCAGGACATCGAGGCGATGGCTCCGGCGCCCGGCGACAGGCTGATGGCCCAGCAGGCGAGGAAGAAGGCGAACCAGGTACTGACGAGCATTGCACACCTCGGAAAGCGAACGCGGCTGGCGGCGGGAACGAAAAAGCCAGTGTGCACCAAGGCGGAGCAGCCACACAGGTTTTCCGACCACGCGCCTCGCCCAACCTTTGCGGGCGCAACCTGGCGGACAGAAAAAACCCGGCAGATGCCGGGCTTTCCCGAGGATACGCGCTCAGCCATGTTGGGCAGACCACCGCGATGCGGCTATTCGCCCTGGCCCCGAACGCTCTCAGTCCGGCGAACCCTTGCGCAGCTTCACCGGCTCTTCGCCGCGCTTGCGCGCCAGGGCTCCGCGCAAGCGGATGTTCAGCGCCTCCACCGCCAGGGAGAAGGCCATGGCGAAGTAGACGTAGCCTTTCGGCACGTGCACTTCGAAGGACTCGGCCACCAGCACGGTGCCGACCACGATGAGGAACGACAGGGCGAGCATCTTCAGCGAGGGGTGTTTCTCGATGAAGTCGCTGATGGTGCCTGCCGCCAGCATCATCACGCCGACCGAGATGACGATCGCCGCGACCATCACCGGCACGTTCTGCACCAGACCGACGGCGGTGATCACCGAGTCCAGGGAGAAGATGATGTCGATGATCGCGATCTGGACGATGATGCCCATGAAGCCGTGGACCTTGCCGCCGCTCTTCTGCTCTTCTTCCGCGCCTTCCAGGCTGTGGTAGATCTCCATGGTGCTCTTGAACAGCAGGAACAGGCCGCCGAAGAAGAGGATCAGGTCACGCCCGGAGATGCCCTGGCCGAACAGGTGGAACAGGTCGGTGGTCAGGCGCATGACCCAGGTGATCGAGAGCAACAGCAGGATCCGCGTGCCCATGGCCAGGGCCAGGCCGAAGAAGCGCGCCTTCGGTTGCTGGGCCGGCGGCAGGCGCCCGACCAGGATCGAGATGAAGATGATGTTGTCGATGCCGAGGACGATTTCCAGGGCGGTCAGGGTCAGGAACGCGACCCAGATTTCAGGACTGGCGAGCCATTCCATAGATGGTTATTTCCCGTTTTTTGTTGGAGTTGAAAAACCTGGCCCACGCCAGCGACGCACGGCTTTCTGGAAGAACAGGCTGTTGGGAACCTGCAGCAGCGGGCCCGGCGAGCCATCCTCGAGGGTTTCTTCCAGTGTCGTATACAAGAGATTGATGGCAACCACGCGTCCGGTGACGCCCGGTTTGTCGGCGCTATCGATCAGCTCCACGCGGTCGCCGATGCGGAACGGCCCGACGGTGAAGATCAGCAACGCACAGAACAGGTTGGAGAGCACGCTCCAGATGGCGAAGAAGGCTACCGCCGCCACCGCGGCGAAACCGGTCAGCGCGGTCCACAGCACTTCGGCGGACACGCCCAGGCGCTCCAGCACCATGATCAGTGCGCTGACCATGATCAGCCAGCGCAGGCCCCCACGCAGCGGCAGGAGCAGCTCCGGCGGCACCGGATAACGCTCCCCGATACGGGTTACCGTGCGTCGGACCAGGCGCTGTAGCAGCCAGGCGACCAGCAGGATGAGCAGGATCTGCATCGCCACCACCAGCGGCCCGCTCCAGGTCTGCGTCAACACCTGCAAGTCTTCCATCACTCACTGGCCTCTAGTTCTTTCTGCAGGGCTTCAAGGGTTTCCAGGGCCTCCAGCCAACGTTCCTCCAGCTCGCCTTCGCGAACCTTCAGGCTCGATTGTTCGGACAGCAACTCGCGCAATTCGTCCTTTCGCGATACGTCGTACAGGGCGCTGTCGCCCAGCCGCGCCTCGATAGCGGCTAGCTTTTCGTGCAGGCCGCCGAGTTCGCGCTCCAGCTTGTCGGCCTCGCGCTTGTGCGGCGCCAGCTGCTGGCGCAGCGCGGCCGCTGCCTGGCGCTGGGCGCGCTTGTCGGTGCGTTCGGTCGGCGCACCCGGCGCGGTCTCGGCCTGCGGCGCCTTGCGCGCGCGATAGTCGACCAGCCAACGGGCGTAATCGTCGAGATCGCCATCGAACGGCACCACGCGCCCATCGGCGACCAGGAGGAATTCATCGGTGGTGCTTTTGAGCAGGTGCCGGTCGTGGGAAACCACCAGGACCGCCCCGGAAAACTCCTGTAGAGCCATGGTCAAGGCCAGGCGCATTTCCAGGTCGAGGTGGTTGGTCGGCTCGTCGAGCAGCAGCAGGTTGGGCTTCTGCCAGGCGATCAGCGCCAGGGCTAGGCGCGCTTTCTCGCCACCGGAGAAGTTCAATACCGGCTCGTCCACCCGAACGCCGCGGAAGTCGAAGCCGCCGAGGAAGTCCTTGAGGGTCTGTTCGCGCTCGCCGGGGGCGATACGCTGCAGATGTAGCAACGGGCTGGCCTGTGGATCCAGCGAATCGAGCTGGTGCTGGGCGAAGTACCCGATGGCCAGGTTCTCGCCGCGCAGCAGGCGGCCGCCCAGCTCGGGCAGGTCCCCGGCCAGGGTCTTGATCAGCGTCGACTTGCCGGCGCCGTTGGGACCGAGCAGGCCGATCCGCGCACCGGGCACCAGTTGCAGCTTGACCTTCTCCAGCACCGCCTTGTCGCCATAGCCGAGACGGCCTTCGCCGAGATCCAGCAACGGCCGGGAGATCTTGTCCGACTCGCGGAAACTGAAATTGAACGGCGAATCGACATGTGCCGGCGCCAGTTCCTCTAGACGCTCCAGCGCCTTGATCCGGCTCTGCGCCTGGCGCGCCTTGGTGGCCTTGGCCTTGAAGCGGGCGATGAAGCTTTCCATGTGCGCACGCTGCGCCTGCTGTTTCTCGTAGGCCTGCTGTTGCTGAGCCAGCCGCTCGGCGCGGGTCCGCTCGAAAGCGGAATAGCCGCCGCGGTAGAGGGTCAGCTTGCGGTTTTCCAGATGCACCACGTGGTCCACCACCGCATCGAGGAAGTCGCGGTCGTGGGAGATCAGCACCAGAGTGCCGGGATAACCCTTGAGCCACTCTTCCAGCCAGAGGATGGCGTCCAGGTCGAGGTGGTTGGTCGGTTCGTCGAGCAACAGCAGGTCGGACGGGCACATCAGCGCCTGCGCCAGGTTCAGGCGCATCCTCCAACCACCGGAGAAATCACCGACCCGGCGCTCCATCTGCTCGCTGCTGAAGCCGAGCCCGGCCAGCAGCTTGCGCGCCCGTGCATCGGCGGTATAACCGTCGGCGTTGTCCAGCTCGGTATGCAGGCGCGCCAGGGCAGAACCGTCGTGCGCCGCTTCGGCGACGGCCAGCGCCGCCTGGATCTCGCGCAGGCGACTGTCGCCGTCGAGCACGTAATCCACCGCCAGGCGATCCAGGGTATCGACCTCCTGGCGCATGTGCGCGATGCGCCAGTCGGCGGGCAACAGGCAGTCGCCGGCATCCTGCCCGAGCTGGCCGCGCAACAGCGCGAACAAGCTGGACTTGCCAGCGCCATTGGCCCCGATGAGACCGGCTTTCTGGCCGGCGTGCAGGGTCAGTTCAGCAGCTTCCAGGAGGCGCTGCGGCCCGCGCTGTAGCGTAAGATTGAGGAGTCGGATCATGGCGGCGGAGTTTATCAGTTTCGCCCTTGCGGAGCGTGAGGCTGTATGACTGGAAATGTCTGGAAATTCGCGGTGGACGTCTATGCCCGGCCGGGCGTGGAAACGGCTTGCCTCGCGCTTCAGGAGCAAGGTGCGGACGTCTGCCTGTTGCTGGTCGCCGCCTGGCTTGGCAGGCGCGGAGTGAGCTGCTCGAAAGAACGCGCCCAGATCCTGGAGAACGCCGCGCGTCCCTGGCGCGAAACGGTCATCGAACCCCTGCGCAGATTGCGTTGCGCCTGGCGCGAAGCGGCAACCCACGACGCCTGCCTGGCCGAACTCCGCGAGGAAATGAAGGCCCAGGAACTACGAGCGGAACGGGAACACCTGCAACGCCTGGCCGACCTGGCCACAGCCTGGCTGGAGGGCCAGGAAGCGAATCGCAGTGCGGATGCCTGGCTGCAAGCCTGCAGCCGGGACATCTGCACGGAAGCAGAGCGCCGGGCTTTGCTGATGCTTGGCTCGGCGGCTTTGCAGACAGCGCCTTAGGAGGCGCTGGTCGGGGCGGCGCCGTTGCTGCCCGCGGCAGGCGTTGCCGAAGCAGCGCTGGAGGCGGCTGCCGGGGCGCTGGGAGTCGCCGCAGGCTTCGCAGCAGGAGCGGTGGCGGGCTTGGCTGCGGCAGGTTTCGCGGCTACGGGTTTCGCCGCAGGCTTGGCCGCCGGTTTCGCCGCAGGCTTCGCAGCCGGCTTGGCTGCAGGCTTCGCGGCCGCGGATTTCGCCACAGGCTTGGCCGCCGGTTTCGCCGCAAGCTTCGCAGCTGGCTTGGCTGCGGGCTTCGCGGCTGCGGTTTTCGCCGCGGGCTTGGCCGTCGGTTTCGCGACAGGCTTCGCCGCCGGCTTGGCGGCGGGCTTCGCGGCTGCGGTTTTCGCCGCAGGCTTCGCCGCCGGCTTGGCTGCGGGCTTCGCGGCTGCGGTTTTCGCCGCGGGCTTAGCCGCCGGTTTCGCAGCAGGCTTCGCCGTCGGCTTGGCTGCGGGCTTCGCTGCCGCGGTTTTCGCCGCAGGCTTGGCCGCCGGTTTCGCAGCAGGCTTCGCAGCCGGCTTGGCCGCAGGCTTCGCCGCTACGGTTTTCACCGCAGGCTTGGCTGCCGCCTTCGCAGCAGGTTTGGTCGCGGGTTTCGCCTTGCGGCTCTCCAGAGCCTTGCCAGCGGCTTCCTTCACCTTGCCGACACCCTGCGCCAGCTTGAGGCTTTCCTGTACGTCACGCTTGAGGCCGACGATGTAGGTACGGGTGTCCGCCTGCCGGGCCTTCAGGGTATCCAACGCCTCTTCCAGGTCGCTGATGGTCTCGCGCGCCTTGGCCTGTGCCTTGGTCTTGCCGGCCTTGGCAGCATCCTGCAGCTTGGTGCGAGCCTTGTGCAGTTTTTCCTGGGCTTTGCCACGTTGCTTTTCAAGTTTGGCCAGGAGCTTTTCCGAATCGACCAGCGCTTGTTTGCACGCACCTTCCAGGTGCTCGACAAGGCTGTGGGAAAGTTGCTGCAACAGGTGCAAGGGGGTGGTGACGGGCTTCTTGTTGGCCGACATGACGTGCCTCCAGGCGGACGTGGTTGCGCCCATACTAGACCCGCACACCCCCTCTCGCCAACGGGTTCGATGTGCTACAAGCGACGTGCGCCAGGATTGCCCGCCGATTCGTTTGGAGAAACCGCATGCCGCGCCGCCTTTTCATCGGTCTTTTTCTACTGCCGCTGCCGCTTTTCGCCGCGCCTCCCAAGGACGAACTGGCCTATGCCGTAGGCGCCCGCCTGGGCATGCGCCTACAGCAGGAAATGCCCGGCCTAGAGCTATCCGAGCTACTTCTCGGACTGCGCCAGGCCTATCGCGGCGAGGCACTTGAAATCCCCCCCGAACGCATCGAACAACTTCTGCTGCAACACGAGAACGCCACGACGGAAACACCGCGGACCACACCCGCCGAGGCCCGCTTCCTGGCCAACGAAAAAGCCCGCTTCGGCGTCCGCGAATTGACCGGCGGCGTCCTCGTCAGCGAATTACGTCGTGGCCAAGGTAACGGCATCGGCGCGGCAACCCAGGTACACGTCCGTTACCGCGGCCTGCTTGCCGACGGTCAAGTGTTCGACCAGAGCGAAAGCGCCGAGTGGTTCGCCCTGGACAGTGTGATAGAGGGATGGCGCACAGCGTTGCGAGCGATGCCTGTCGGCGCGCGCTGGCGAGTGGTGATTCCTTCGGCGCAAGCCTATGGCCACGAAGGCGCTGGCGACCTGATCCCGCCCGACGCTCCGCTGGTCTTCGAGATCGACCTGCTGGGCTTCCGCTGAAATGCAAAAACGGCGCTCTCCCGCATGGAGACGCGCCGTTTCGTAACGACTCGCCGGTGAATCAGACCGGTACTGCCGAACCCTCTGCGCCGCTCTGGCTGTGAGCGTTGTGCAGGACTTCGATGAGGCAGTCCTCCAGCTCGAAGCGTTCGTGCAACTGTTGCCGCAAGACCTTCAGCTCCGCAATGAGGCAGGCTCCTTCACGGCAATCGCCGTTGTCGCAGCGGTCGTTGAAGTTCAGCGCGGATTCGGTGATGGCTTCCAGCCGGGGGAAGATCTGCTTGGCCAGCTCCAGGCCGCGCTGATCGCCGAAGGCCTTGCCTTCCGCCGTCAATTGCTCGTAGACCTCGAAGTGTCCGGCAGATACGTAGTCCAGCAGCAATTGGCAAAAATGCTGGAGTTCTTCGGCGTTGGGCGCCGGTGCCTGAATACCGCTCAGGGCATCGAAGGCCTGCACCAGTTGCTGGCGCTCATGCAGCCAGCGATCGATCAGTTGGTGCACGCCCCCCCACCGCTCTTGGGCATTACGGCAGCTTTCGAGCATGTTGTCCTCGCTTCCCTCTTCGGACGTCCCGGAGAATCATCGTCCGCTCCGAGACGCATTGCTGACGCACTCTCTGCGCTCTGTGGGAGAACGCCTGTGCAAGGGGCGGACTCCGGCGCTACGGAAAGCCAGATTATGCCCCCCGGATGACCCCATCAAGACGCCCGTACAGAAAAATTCATACGGATGTTTGATCGGTATCCCGCATCCGCTCTGGTTTTCGCCAAATCGATACGGCCGACGCTCGAGAGCTGACGAAAGACCACGGGACAGCCCGCGTCAGGCACGTCGGAGGAACTGCACGATGGAGAAGCCGAGATAGGCAACGAACGCCAGCAGGCTCCATTCCGGAATGCTCAGGGTGAATAGCGTCCAGCTCACCTGGGCACAATCCGCGGTGCCATGCAGGACCAGGCGGATCACTTCCTGGAAGGGAAGCGCCTGCATCATGTAGTCGAGGCTGGGCAGGCAGGCCGGCAGTTGGTCCAGCGGAACGGTCTGCAACCATACCTGGCGGGCGGCCGTGGCCCCGCCGCCGAGAGCGAGCAGGAACACCAGCATGGAGTAGATACGCCGCCCACGCAGGCCGGGCCCCTGGATCGCGCCAGCAAGGCAGGTCAGGCCGATCAGGATGAAGAAGATCCGCTGCACGACGCACAGCGGGCAGGCCTCCAGGCCAACCACATGTTCCAGGTACAGCGCCCCGCCCATGATGGCGACGCAGGCCAGGAACGCGAGAAGGAAAAGCTGACGGGGGCTGGCCAGGGGCATGGCGGATCCACAGGTACACAGGGGAAAGGCCGCCTACGGTAGTGGAAAGCCTCTGGCCGTTTCAAGCCGCAAGGCAGCTCTGCGGCAAGACATCCCGAATCATGCCGGGCGCCCGCGACAAGCCGCCACAGTCCTGCCGATGGAGCCGAACGGGGAACGCCGGGTGGCGTTCCCCATGCTCAAATGCCCGCCACCACCACGGGCAGCCCCGGAGTACGCCGATCGAGCAGGACCAGGCCCTCCTGGAACAACTGGTTGCTGCGCTCGACCTCGCCGAGCTGCGCCAGCAGGCGTCCCAGCTCGGCGCAGGTCTCGGCACTGCGCTGGAAGCTCAGGCTGGCCTCCAGGTATTCCCGGGCCTTGCCCCAGAGCTTGTTGATCAGGCACAGGCGCCCCAGGGTCAGCAGCAGGCCGGGATCGTTCGGGTGTTCCTTGAGCCAACCTTCCGCGGCCTGCAATTGCTTGCCCGGATCGCGCCCGCGCACTTGCCCGTAGAGTTGCACCAGGGTCGCGTCGAAGCCTTGCTTGAGCGCATGGCGGAGGACTTCTTCAGCCTCTTCCTCGGCGCCCAGGCGAAGCAGTTGGGCGGCATAGCCCGCGACGATCGCCGGGTCTGCACGCAGCGCCGAAGGCACGTTCTGCCAGCGCTGGGTCAGCGGCTGCAACGCCGTCTCGCCCTCGTTCAGTCCACGCTCGCCGGCTTCCTGCAAGGAAGCCACCCAGGCACGGCGTTCGAGGTCGCGCAGTTCGGAATCCTTCAGCACACGCTCCTTGCGCAGCTCCGGCAGCAGGACGCAAAGGGCCTGCCAGTCGTGCTGGGTGACGTACAGCTGCTGCATCAGCCGCAATACCGTGCGGTGCTGCGGCTGGAGCCCGTGCAGCTCTTCGAGGGTATTGCGTGCCTGCGGGTAGTCGCCGCGATTGATCAGCAGTTGCGCACGGGTCAGGCCGACCAGCAATTGGGCATCCGGCTCGCGCTCGCGAGCCCGGTTCAGCAGGTCGTCGGCCTCGTCGTAGCGCTCGAGTTCGTTGGCGGCCCGCGCCGCGCCGAGGTAATGCATCAGCGGCCGCTCGCCCATCTCCGCAGCCCGCCGCAAATGACGCAGCGCCTGCGGCCAGTTGCCTTCGCCGAGATCGCGCAGGCCGCTGTGCTCGGCCATCTGCACGCGACGCCGGCGGTTGTAGCGCGACCAGGGGTTGACCACCCGCCCCGAGCTGCCGAGCAGGCGCAGGACCAGGCGCACCAGCACCACCAGCAGCCAGACCACCGCCAGCAGGGCGAGGAACGACCACAGGCTGGATTCGTAACGGAAGCTCTTGTAGGCGATCAGCACATAGCCGGCCTGCTCGGAGATCGCCAGCCCAACCAGCGTGGCGACCAGCACCACCGCCAGAACCAGGAGGTAGATGCGTCTCATGGACGGCCCTCCGTGGCCGGAGCCGCCTGCGCCTCGGGCACCAGGTTGCCGGCGGCCTCGCGGCGCGACACGTAGGACTGCAAGGCGCTCAGGGCCGGTGCGAGGTCAGGGACCTGCACGGTGACCGGCTGCTTCGCCAACTCATCGATACGCAACTTCAACGCGCGGCTGTCGGCCAGCTCTACGTTGAAATAGCCGTCCAGCACGTCCTGGGCCTGCTTCAGCGCCTGCTCGTAGACTTCCTGCTTGCCATTCAGCGCCGCCCACTGGGCTTGCTCCAGGGCCAGGCCGATGGTCAGGCGCACCTGCGCCAATTGCTCGCCGGCCAGCAGCGGACGAATGTCCTGGCCGGCATTGAAGTCGATGCGGATGTAGCGCGAGATCTTCTCCCACCACAGCTCCCAGGTGCTGTTGCCGTCGCCCCAGGCGACATTGCTGGCACCACTTTCGCCTTCCTTGAAGGTCGGCGTGAGCGGTTGCAACTGGTTGACCTGCTCGCGCAACGCCGCCAGTTGCACGAACAGCCCGGTACGGTCCGGCTCCGGCAACGCACGCAGGGCCTCGAGGCTGGCCGCCAGCTTGGCGCGGGCGGCATAGGCGCCGGGATCGTTCTGCGCGCGCAGGATGTCATCGGCGCCCTGCACCAGCTCGGTGGCGCTACCCACGTCCTGCAAGGCGGACAGGCGCAGGCTGGCCAGGCGCAGCAGGTGTTCGGCCTCGGCCAGTCGCCATTGCTGGCGGCTCTGGCCGAGGACCTTCTTCAGTTGCTCGCTGAGATGCTGCTGGTCGCCCTGCAGCTCCACCACAAGGCGTCGCCGGGCCTCCAGTTCGTCCGCGGTAGGCAAAGCGTCCAGGCGGGCAGCCAGTTGCTGGTTACGCTGGGCCAGGGATTCGGTCTTGCCACGGGCATCTTCCAGCTGCGCCAGTTGGTCGCGCTCGGTGCCCTGCAACTGCTGGACCTGCCAGAAGCTCCAGCCACCCGCGCCGAGTCCCGCCACGCCAACCAGCAGGGCGAGCAACGCCAGGCCGGTGGCGGTACCGGAACGCCTGGATGCATCGGGTGCAACGGGAGAAGGGGTGGAAGTGGAAGTTCTTGCGTCGTCTTGGGGAGTGACTGCTTCGCTCACAGGTCCATCCTTTGGTCAAGAAAGTTCTAGGCGGCGCTCGTCAGGGCCGCCAGCAAGGCCGGCGCGCTCGCGCCCCGGCAATCAATCACCCGTTGCGCACCCAGTTCGCGCGCCATCTCGGCGACCCGCGGGCTGGGTACGAACAGCGGCAACCGGCCTATCTCGGGCCAATCGGCTGCCGCCAACTGATACAGATTTTGCAAACCCTGTCCACTGCTGACCACCAGGCCGTTCAGGCGTTCCGCCCGCACCCTTGCCAGCAGCTCTCCGGCCGGATAGTCCGGAGCCCGGCGCCGGTAGAGTGGCAGGTAGTCCACCTGCACGCCTTGGCCGCGCAGGCGCTCGGCGAGGAATTCTCGGCCACCTTCGCCGCGCATGATCAGCACTTTCGGATCGTGCACGCGCAGGGAATCCTGGAACGCCGGCAGCGCCAGCAACGCTTCGCTGTCGTCGCCCTGTTCAGGGTAGGTTACGTCGAGGCCGTAGGCCTCGAGGATCGCCGCGGTCGCCGCGCCGACGCTGCACCAGGTCTGCTGCGGCGGCTGCGGCCAGTAGCGGTCGAGCCGCTCCAGCCCCAGGCGCGCCGCCGGCTTGCTGACCACCACCACCGCGCAGTAGCGGTCCAGGTCGAGCATCAGCGTACGCTGCTCCGGGGTTTCTTCCAGCGGATCGATCGCCAACAGCGGCAGGCTGCTGCTATGGACGCCCGCCTCGCCGAGGCTGGCGGCCAGGGCCGCGCACTCCTCGTCGGGGCGCGTCAGCAGGAGCCGCCAGCCGCTCACGGATGTCCGGCCTCGCCGTAGACGGCTTCGAGAATCGCTTCGGCGCCCTGCTCCAGCAGGTCCTCGGCCACCCGCACGCCCAGCGCCTCGGCTTCCGCCAGTGGCGCCCGCCCCTCGGCGCGCAGCAACTGGGTGCCATCAGGCTGGCCGACCAGGCCGCGCAGCCACAGCTGGTCGCCCTCGCGGATGGCGTAGCAGGCGATCGGCACCTGGCAACCGCCGTTGAGCCGCTTGTTCAGCGCGCGCTCGGCAGTGACCCGCAGAGCCGTGTCGGTATGGTGCAAGGGTTCCAGCAAGGCATGCAGGTCGCTGTCGGCCGTACGGCATTCGATGCCGACGGCGCCTTGTCCGCCGGCGGGCAGGCTGTCGTCGACACTGATCGAGGAGCGGATGCGCGACTCGAAGCCGAGGCGGATCAGGCCGGCGGCGGCGAGGATGATCGCGTCGTATTCGCCGGCATCCAGCTTGGCCAGGCGGGTATTGACGTTGCCCCGCAGGAAACGGATCTGCAGGTCCGGCCGGCGCGCCAGCAGCTGCGCCTGGCGGCGCAGGCTGGAGGTGCCGACCACGCTCCCGGCTGGCAGTTGCTCGAGGCTGGCGTAGGTGTTCGAGACGAAAGCGTCACGCGGGTCTTCGCGCTCGCAGATGGTGTAGAGGCCGAGCCCCTCGGGAAAGTCCATCGGCACGTCCTTCATCGAATGCACCGCGATGTCGGCGGCGCCTTCGAGCAGGGCGGTTTCCAGTTCCTTGACGAACAGGCCCTTGCCGCCGATCTTCGCCAGCGGCGCGTCGAGCAGCTTGTCGCCGCGACTGGTCATCGGCAGCAGGGTGACGGTCAGGCCAGGATGAGCCTGCTCCAGGCGCGCCTTGACGTATTCGGCCTGCCACAAGGCGAGGGCGCTCTGGCGAGTGGCGATGCGGATTTCGCGGGACGACATGGGATATTCCGTGCACAGGGATGCGCCCATGATAACAGTTCGAACCCGAGTGCGCGGACGCTGGGCCCGATAGCCGCACCCGGGTCGCTGGCGAACCGCCGACCGCCGTCAGAGCTGATGCATCAGACGCCTGACCCCGGCCACGTGCCGCCGGCTGACGGTCAGTGCATCGCCGTCGAGGCCTTTCAGGTAGAGCTGGAAATGCCCCAGCGGCGTACGCTGCAGGCGTTCGATCCGTTCGCGGGCGACCAGCGCGTTGCGGTGGATGCGCACGAAGCGCTCGCCGAACTCGTCTTCCAGCGCCTTCAACGGCTCGTCCAGCAGCACCTCGCCCTGCGCATGGCGCAAGGTCACGTACTTGTGGTCGGCAATGAAGAAGATCACCTCTTCCAGCGGGATCAGCTCGATCCCCTTGCGGGTCCGCGCACTGATGTGGCTGCGCGGACCGCTGCCGCCGGAGGCCGGGGGCTTGGTCAGCGCGGCCAGTTGCACGCGGTTCGGTCGCGAGGCTTTCTTCAACACCTCGGCCAGGTCTTCGCTGCGCACCGGCTTGACCAGGTAGCCCACGGCGCTGACCTGGAAGGCTTCCAGGGCGAATTCGTCATGGGCCGTGCAGAAGATCACAGCCGGCGGCGCTTCCCGCTCGCAGAGTCTGGCCGCGACCTGGAGGCCGTCCAGACCGGGCATGCGGATATCCAGCAGGACGATATCGGGCTTGAGGCTGTCGATCAGCGTCAGCGCTTCTTCGCCATTGCTGGCCGAGGGCTCGAGGACGCGATAGCCGTCCAGTTGCCCTACCAATCGGGCCAGGCGCTCTCGCGCCAGAGGTTCGTCATCGACAATCAGGACATTCATAAGCTCAGGCTTCCTGCATGAGTCGCGCACATGGATAGCGTAGACAGGTGTAGTGCCGTCCGTCACGGCGCTCGACGCTGAGACTCGCTTTAGGCCCGAAAAGTGCCCCAAGTCGTGCACCGATATTGTGTAACGCCTGTCGCGTGCCTTTCGACGGGGGCGACTCGAGCGCCTCGTCGTAGGGGTTGCTCACACATAGCTGGAACACTCCTTCACGATAAACCGCCTCGACCTGCACCAGGCCACCTTCGACCCGCGGCTGGATGCCATAGATAAGCGCATTTTCCAGCAGCGGCTGCAAGGTCAGTTGGGGGATCGGCAGGTTGGCCGGCACCCCGTGCACCTGCCAGTCCAGTTGCAGGCGATCGCCAAGACGATACTGCTCAATGGAAAGATAGCGCCTTGCCAGCGCCAGTTCCTCCTCCCAGGAAACTAAAGTGCCGGGCTTCGCCAGGCTGGCCCGGAACAGGTCGGACAGGTCCAGCACCGCATGCTCGGCCTTCAGCGGGTCCAGCTCGATCAGGCTGGCGATGCTGTTCAGGCTGTTGAACAGGAAGTGCGGGCGAATCCGCGCCTGCAGCGATTCCAGGCGCGCCTGCAACTCGGCCTGCTGCTGCCGGCGCCACTGGCTCTGCAGGTAAAAGTAGCGCAGCACCAGGGCGGACATGATCAGCGCGATCAGCGCGTGCCGCAGATACAGATTGACCTCGCCGGCACGCGTCAGTTCTCCGCCCAGCTGATAGTGCTCGGCGACCGCCGTGCAGCCCAGGGTGAGGGCCACCACCAACAGGCAGCAGGCACTCCCCGCCAGCGCCACCGGCAGGCGTGCGAGCAATGGCCGCAGGCGGCAGAACAGCGCCGCCGAGAGCAGTACGATCCACTGCACGAACAGCGACGCCAGGGCCAGGCGCACCCAGTTGAAGCTCGGCGTCATCGGCTCCGCCAGCACCAGCACGAGCACCAGCAGCTCCGCCAGCAGCACCAGGGTGAACAGGGCTTCGGCTTCGCAGAGCTCGGGAATGAAGAAGTCGTCTTGGACGGCCGGCCGGGTCGAGCGGCCGGGCTTGAATCGGATAGGCATCGACAGAGTTTCCGCAAGGCCCGTGGCGCCCGCAAGACAGCCGCGGGCGTACGGGCGAAATAAAGCACCGAAATGCCATCTGCCGCAAAAAACCGCGAAACAGCGCTCGTTCCGGCTTCGTCGACGAGCCGCCGGTTTTTCCTCCCGGCCTGCTATCATCGTCGCACTTTGCCCGTCACGCAGGCCGCGCGGCCTGTCCGTTTCTTGTTGCAGCGAGAGATACCATGAGCGTAGAGAAGACCAACCAGTCCTGGGGCGGCCGCTTCAGCGAGCCCGTCGACGCCTTCGTCGCCCGTTTCACCGCCTCCGTCGACTTCGACAAGCGTCTCTACCGCCACGACATCATGGGTTCCATCGCCCACGCCACGATGCTGGCCAAGGTCGGCGTGCTGAGCGACGCCGAGCGCGATGCGATCGTCGACGGCCTGCAACAGATCCAGGCGGAAATCGAAGCCGGCAGCTTCGACTGGCGCGTCGACCTGGAAGACGTGCACATGAACATCGAGGCGCGCCTGACCGACCGCATCGGCGTCACCGGCAAGAAGCTCCACACCGGCCGCTCGCGCAACGATCAGGTGGCCACCGACATCCGCCTCTGGCTACGCGACGAGATCGACACCATCCTCGCCGAGATCACCCGCCTGCAGGAGGGCCTGCTGGGCCTGGCCGAAGCGGAAGCCGATACCATCATGCCCGGTTTCACCCACCTGCAGACCGCCCAGCCGGTGACCTTCGGCCACCACCTGCTGGCCTGGTTCGAGATGCTCGGCCGCGACTACGAGCGCCTGGTCGACTGCCGCAAGCGGGTCAACCGCATGCCGCTCGGCTCGGCGGCCCTGGCCGGCACCACCTACCCGATCCAGCGCGAGATCACCTGCCAGTTGCTGGGCTTCGACGCGGTTGGCGGCAACTCCCTGGACGGCGTCTCCGACCGCGACTTCGCCATCGAATTCTGCGCCGCCGCCAGCCTGGCGATGATGCACCTGTCGCGCTTCTCGGAAGAGCTGGTGCTGTGGACCAGCGCGCAGTTCCAGTTCATCGACCTGCCCGACCGCTTCTGCACCGGCTCCTCGATCATGCCGCAGAAGAAGAACCCCGACGTGCCGGAGCTGGTACGCGGCAAGTCCGGCCGGGTGTTCGGCGCCCTCACCGGCTTGCTGACCCTGATGAAGGGCCAGCCGCTGGCCTACAACAAGGACAACCAGGAAGACAAGGAACCGCTGTTCGACGCCGCCGACACCCTGCGCGATAGCCTGCGCGCCTTCGCCGACATGGTCCCGGCGATCCGGCCCCGGCGCGAGATCATGCGCGAGGCGGCACGCCGCGGTTTCTCCACCGCCACCGACCTGGCGGACTACCTGGTGCGCAAGGGCCTGCCGTTCCGCGACTGCCACGAGATCGTCGGCCACGCAGTGAAGTACGGCGTAGACAGCGGCAAGGACCTCGCCGAGATGAGCCTCGACGAACTGCGCCGCTTCAGCGAGCAGATCGACGCCGACGTCTTCGACGTGCTGACCCTGGAAGGCTCGGTCAACGCCCGCGACCATATCGGCGGCACCGCGCCGAACCAGGTCCGTGCCGCCGTCGCCCGCGGCAGAAAACTGCTGGCACAGCGCTGAAGTCGCGCCCAGTGCCCGGCAGATCTCCCTGTCCTACCCGAGACTTGATCGCACGGCGGGACAGGAACGCCCTTGTAGATCGACAGCCACTCTAGTGAAAGTCCTTCTTCGCTAACCGGTCGCAATGGCGGAATAACTCAGCATCAGTGCTCATCATTGAAATCATCGGCCCTGGGCGTGGCAAAAATGCCCTTGGCTTCCTGGCGCCGGTAATAGGCTTCGATGCTTAGCCCGGGATCGATGCGCGCCCTGACGATGCAGGGCTGCTGTTGCCAGGGATACTCATGCAGGCGTCGGTCCAGCTCCTTGCGCTCCTTGGCTGGCCAGCCCTGGTAGGTGCGCTGGCGCCAGTAATGGGGATCGCGTCCGGTATGCCGATCATGCTCGGCGGTGACCGGATCTAAGGGGCGGCTCGGCTCCAGGACCGGCAGGTCGGGCAACGGCTGGGTCACGTCCATGTAGCGTTGCAGGCAGTCCCAGAAGGCCAGGGCATTGACCTTGTCGAGACCGAGGGAGTGGACGCGGGTGGCCAGACAGACCTTGTTGTCGGTATAGCGGTGATGCAACCAGAGCGCATAGTCGTGGCTGCCGTAGCCACTGGGCAGCAATTGCAGCACCGGATCGAACTCGTCGAAGGGAGCGACGAACAGGCGGCGGAAGCGACGCTTGAAGCGGAGCATGCCGTCCAGGCGATTGAATTCACTGCCATCTTGCTTGAAGACTTTGCTGTAGAGCCAAAGGATGGCGCTGAAGCCGACTACACCCATAAAATAAGTAGCTACGCCTATCCAAATTGCTATTTGCAAACCATTGGTTCCAAATATTGTTCCATACTGGTACAAAGCCAATGGGATTGAAAATAAAAAACCCGACATCTGAATAACGTGAAGATATTTTTTATTCGAAAGAAAGGCCACCATGGATATTACTGAAACAGCCACCACAAAGAATGAGCAAACCAAGGTGTAGAGTTGCTGTATGTCCCTCCTCCACTCTCCGGTGGCTTCTCCCATTATGCCAATTCCCAAAGCAATCCATACAAAAAAATAGCACAGCATCCTAAGCGTGAATATTATATAAGGAATTCTGCTAGAGTTCTGAAACTGCCAACGCATAGAGTTGCAATATGCCTCAGCACCTCCAACCTCTGACTTATCCTCAGCCCCGATCGAAAGCTGCCCTACAATCTCCATTTCCGGATCTAGATTGGCATAGTTCCCAAAGGCAAGATGGGTGTCAAAAATACCATTACGGTTAGACTCCTCCTTCCACCTTGGCGGCGGTAAAGAGTCGTTGACTTCACTGCGATAAGCACTGGCTGAGTACGTGGCATCCATGTGTACAGTCATACGTTGAACTCACTGTTCTCTATCAACCAATAAGGTGGCGCAGCATGGGGGTCCAAGTCGTCCGGGGGAAGGTACCGATTGGCGGATGTGAATGCACTCCAACTCTTCGGGCTGGGTTGAGGCAGGACAAGCCGCTGCTCAGGCTGGTCGGCATTGAGTTCGAACTGTGCGCTGATCTTCAAACCCTGGGTCATGCGCATGCTATAGCGGGCCCGAGGAGACAACTGCGGAATCGGCAGGCTGGCCGGCAGCACGTAGAGCACGCTGGCAGCATCCAACGGCAAGGCTTCGAGCTTGGCGGGGCCCGCGGGGACCCGATGGTAGCGCTTGACGCCGAACAGGGTGCCCGGATCGATCGGCAAGCTGCTGAGAAACTCCTGGGCCACCAGGCGGAACGCCTTCTGGCCATTCTCGAACATGGCCAGGAGCGGGGAACTCAGCACCACGGCCCAATCGTTTGCCTCCAGCGCCTGCAACTTGGGGTCGATGCAGGATAGCGCAGTGCGGCTGACCGCTTGGCGACCCCGTTCCGCTTCCTGCAAGACAGATCGATGCGCCGCCGGCGCCAATTTGCGCCAGTCTTCCAGGCGATGGACAAAGACCCGCGGATGGCCGAGGACTCCCAGCAATTGGCGATAGGCCGTTTGCGGGTCTTTCAGATGGGCGAAGCGCTGGTCCTGGCCCATCAGCGAATCGAGCAGGCCAGCCTCGGCGAATTGCCGGCCGAAGGGGCCTTTCTTGACGATGGTTTCCGCATCGCTGTCAGTCAGTAGATTAGCGACCACAGTGCCTCCGATCGCCAAAACCGCACCAGCCAGCAAAGCATAAGGGTTTACTATCCATCCTAGGACGTAGGCACCCCACAGGCCCCCACCCACTGCGGCCACACCGTAGGCCGCAGCCGCATCGCTATCTCCCTGCCTCAAAGCTCGGTAGCCATCCCATACACTGATGCCTGCACCGAATAGTGTGGCTGCGCCACCAAGCCCACGTAGCAACCCTAACTTAGGGCTGCCTGTTTGAACTTCTAGATTCCTGGCCCATCGAGGGGATATTTGGGCTACCGATATACGTGGGGTTTCTAGATACTTTGCAGTAGATGGTCCGAAAAGCAGCTTTGCATGGCTTCCTCCAGCGGCTGTTAAATCGATTACTGCACCGACAGCCCCGATCGTCCCTCTGTGCTTTTCTCCACTGTCTACAAAGCCACTGTATGCCTGCACCTGCACATTCAAGTTATAAATCGCAAACCCCAGCATCATCGTCGGCACGATGCGAGTGTTCTCCATCACCTGGGTCAACGTGCCTAACTGCGTACGGAATTTCGTGTAGGCAAGCAGGTCCGGGTGATCCTTGGGTACCGCCACCACCATGACGTTGCGCAGGTTGGCGCGACTCATGCCGGTGTCGCGGGGACTGGTGCCGGCCAGGGGATTGCCGGCACCGTCCTGAACGATGGCGCGCCGATAGCTCTTGCGCCTCAGCTCCTGGCGCTCGACCTCGGTCAGACCGTTGCGCAGGCCGGCTCCGCGCACGCCGACGACAACCATGTCGAGCGGCACCTGACTGTCGGGCAGCAGGCGGATACCTTTCATCTTCACCGAGAGGGCGCTCAGAGTATTGAAGGTCGGTGCGAACAAGCGGTCGAGCTGGATCTGGGTGGCGCCCTGGGACAGCCGGCCGAGTTGCTCGACTACGCTGGCGCCGAACACGTCCAGCAGGTCGCCGAGGAAGTAGGCGAGGCTCTTGCCGGCGCTGGGCTGGTCGACCTCGCCCAGCAGACTGGCTCCCAGCATCAGCGTGCTGAGGCCCATTGCGTCGGGGTCCGGCGTCCGCGGGCTATCGCGCAGCGCCTGCAGGCGCCGAACCGGCTCGGGAAGTTGTCCTTCGTCCTTGGCCAGGAGCATGGCGCCAAGCGGGTGGCTTGCCTGCAGAACCGTGCTGACCACCCGCTCGACATGTGCCGCCAGCGCCCGGTAGGCGGTACCGCTGTACAGTGCGTCGCAGCGGTCGGGAAGCTGGTTCAGCGCAGCCAGTGCCTCGCTCATCAGGCTGTAGGGCTCCAGCAGGGCTTCGTCGCACTGGTGGGTCCAGTCCTGCAACACCGGGTGCAAGGGGCCTTCCAGCAGGGCAACCAGATGCTCGACCTGCTGCGTCAGGTGGATTCGGCAAGACTGTCGCTCCTCGGCGAAGATCGCCTCGTCCAGTTCGGCCTGATCGACCTCGCCCCTGAGCTTGGCGAGCGGGCCGTCGAGCATGTTGCTCAGCACCTGTGCATAGCGTCCGTTGGGACGGTGCGGCAGCAGTGCATTGAGGCTGCGCAAGTAGGCAGCGCAGTGGCGCGCCTGCGCCGCAGCGTGGCGCAAGGCGAACAGCGAGTCGTCGAGCATCAGCCCGATGAGGTTGGGATGGCCACGCAGCTTGAGGGTTTCCAGTACGTCCTCTCCGGCCTCCAGAGTAGGTAGCGCAGAGGGCGGAGCCTGCTTCAGCAGGGGCGCCAATTCCTGCTGGCGTCGCTGCAACTGGCACACCAGCGACTCTTCGCGAAAGGCGGCGAACGCAGGTGTGAATTCCGCCGGGTCTTCCAGCGCGCTCTCGACGTTGAAGTCGCGAGGTCGCAAACCCTGGGCGTGATGATCAATGACCAGCGCGGGATGATGGATGGAGGCTTTCCAGTGCTGGTTGGCCACCGAGGCGTTCCAAGCGGACGCCATCTGCTGGCAGCGCCGGTTGACCCGCTGCGGGTCCTCCTCCAGCCAGTCGATGTACGACCAAGGCCAGGGAGTTTCGCTATAGGCCATGGTGTAGCGTGGGATCACGAACTGCCCCTTGACCAGCACCGGCACCAGGATCAGCGCTTGTGTCTTGCCTACGGCCGGACGCTTGTCCGCACGCTGGCTGCGCCCCTGCAGGAGGTCGACTTCAAACAGGTTGCCCTTGCCATCACACTCCAGTTCGCGCCACAGCTTGCCGTCCTGGAACAGGTAGATCCGTCCCGCCCGCGGTAGCGCGCCGGCGGGCAGCTGGTCGCCATAACCGGCCTTACCCAGCGTTGGCAGGCGGACCAGCGGCATCACGGCCAGGAAGGTGTTCTGCTGGATACGCTCGTGCTCCTCATGGCCGAGCATATCGCTGGCCACCGGAATCTGCAGGATACCGCCGTCCTGTCGCTCGACGTTCAATGCCAGTCGTGCACGCCGATCGTTCTGGTAGGCGGTGCGCTTGCGCACGCCTTCGTCGATACTCTGGTCCTGGAATCCGCTCATGCCTCGCTCTCCGGTGGCAACAGTACGACCTGGCTTCCTTGCGCCGGGTCTCCCCAGACATCGACGACCAGTTGTTCCGGCCCCTTCCGCTCGGAACGGCTACGCGCCGGGTTGTCCAGTACCTGGCCCACTGTCGCCGCATCCGCGTCGAGCGGCGGCCCCGGCAACAGCGGCGCCGCGCCGCTGCCGCTGCCCGGGCTGCCGCCGGAGTTGACCCGGACGTTGGCCCCGGAGAGGGTCACGCCGCTGGCGTCGAGCTTGAGGAAGCTGCCGCCGCCCTTGAGGGTCAGTTCGGCGCCGGCCTCCAGCACCACCTTCAGGCCGCTGCTCAGGTGGATCTCCTGCCCGGCCTCGACGAACTGGCCGCTGGCGATCTTCAGGTGCTGGTCGTTGGCTACGGTGAGGTGGTCGCTGGCGCGGACCTCCACCTTGCGCTCGGCGTGGGTGGTGCGGTGTTCCTCGGCCTTGAACTCGCTGTAGCTGTTCGCCTCCACGGTGTCGTGGCGTTGGTGACCGACGCGGATCTTCTGGTCGTGCTCGATGTTTTCGTCCCAGTCGCGCTGGGCATGGACGAAGATCTGCTCCTGGCCCTTGCGGTCCTCGATGCGCAGCTCGTTGTAGCCACCGCCGCCAGGGCTGCTGAGGCTCTTGAAGACGCTGCGGGTCTTGTGCGCCGGCAGTTCGTAGGGCACCGGATGTTCCCTGTGGAACAGGCAGCCGGTGACCAGCGGCTGGTCGGGGTCGCCTTCGAGGAAGGTCACCAGCACCTCCATGCCGACCCGCGGGATGGCGATGGCGCCGTAGTTCCTTCCCGCCCAGCCGGAGGCAACGCGTAACCAGCAACTGCTGCTGTCGTCGGCCTGGCCCTCGCGATCCCAGTGGAATTGCACCTTCACCCGACCGTAGCGGTCGCAGTGGATTTCCTCGCCCTTCGGACCGGTCACCACCGCGCTCTGCGTGCCGAGGATGCGCGGCTTCGGCGGTGTCAGCGGGGGACGGAAGAACGCCTCCCAGGGCGTGGCCTGGAAGCGGTTGCGGTAACCCTGCCGGAAGTCGTCCGGGCTCGCCGAGGCATCGGAGACGATGCTTTCCTCCAGCACCTGAGGCTGCCGCCCCTCGTGAATCACCTCGGTGAGCAGCCAGAGGTCGTTCCAGCCCGCCTGGGGATGGGCAGCCAGCGGCAGGAAGTGGCCGCTGAGCAGCAACGGTTGGTCGCTGCGGCCCTCGGCCAGGCGGTAGTCGCTGCGCTGCCGTTCGAGGGCGCGCCTGGCCAGGTGCTTTCCGCGCTCGCGGTCGACGAAGCGACCGGGATAGTCGTAGTCCTCGAGGTCCGGCCGGGCTTCGCCGCGGGCGGCGCTTTCCAGCGTCAGGCGCGGTTTCTCGAAGTCGTAGTCGCGGCGGGTGACGCGGCTAGTGCGGGTTTCCAGGCGTACGCCGAAGCGCTTGACCGCCGGCCGGTCGGCGACCAGGCCGGAGTCCTGCTGGTAGGCCACCGGCGCGAGCCGCGGGAACACCGTCTGGTCGTCGCCGAATACCAGCAGGTGCGCCGTGGCGCTGTGCTGGAAATGAAAATGGATGCCCTCCTCGCAGCACAGGCGCTGGACGAACTGCAGGTCGCTCTCGTCGTACTGCACGCAGTATTCGCGCTCGGGGTAGCGGGTGCCGAGCTGGAAGCGGTAGGCGTCGGCGAGGATGCCGTGTTCCTCCAGCACCCGGCCGACGATCTGCGGCACCGTGAGGTGCTGGAAGATGCGCTGGTTGGTGCGCTGGGCGAGGTAGGCCAGTTGCGGGACGAGGGTGATGCGGTAGCGGGTCAGGCGCTTGCCCGAGTCGCCCTGTCCGGCGCTGCGCACCAGGCCGTGGATACCGTTGCCGGCGGGCCCGAGGGTAAGGAAGGCGGGTTTGTGCAGCAGGCTTTCGAGGTCCGGCACGGGGCGTTCGCCGACCAGCTCCAGGTCGAAGGCGAACGGCTGGCTGATGGCTTCGCGGCCGCTGAAGGAGAGCACCTGCAGGTCGAGGGCGAGGCCGTCGATGGCGAGGCTGAAATGGGTCTGGTTGGCTGCTGCGAACATCCGTTGTCCCTCACTGGCGCAGGCGACCGATTCGATTGTCCTGCCTGGCGCGGGCGAGACAAGGGCGCGCAGGCTCGATCGGAAGCTGCCTACAACAAACAAAGCGGCATCGACCCGGCGCGGGCTTTCCTGGCCACGGCGCTATGGGTCATCGAGGGCACGACGGCCAGCGAGGCTGGCCGCGTGCGGCGGTCGCGGCTCAGCCGGCGACCGGGGAGCGCCAGTCGTCGGAGCCGGAGGTGCCGGAGACTTCGTGGGTCCAGGTGATCTTGCGGTAGGTGAAGTGCACGTCTTCCAGGTGGGTGAAGTGGGCGTTGCCCGGGTCTTGGCAGTTGTGCATGTAGTCCTTGATGTCGACGATGATCGCGTCTTCCAGGACGGTGGTGTAGTAGTGCTCCTGGGTGCCGGCGGCGGAGGTGCGGTACCACTGGATCTCGACCTTGGTCAGGCGCTCGCCGGAGGTCAGGGCGGCCAGCAGCAGCGGCGAGGCCTTGTCGAAGACCTTGGTGATGACCACCGGCTTGTGCACGCGCTGGCCGGTCGGCTGGCCGGACTGCGGGTCGCGCGGGATGATCACTTCGTGGTTGAAGCCCTGGACCATCACCTGGTCCTCGTGGCCTTCCTGGTAGGTGTTGCCGACCGAATCCTCGGTGAAGGCGCCGGCGGTGATCAGGCCCTGCTTGGTGCCGGTGATGGACATATAGGCGGG